>Ga0335085_10000049_pt1 | contig 412421 bp, 371 predicted proteins | sample Lox_Sample_45_FD_206712 | JGI IMG/M metagenome (GOLD analysis project Ga0335085, IMG submission 206712) | Soil microbial communities from Loxahatchee National Wildlife Refuge, Florida, United States - Lox_Sample_4.5 | ecosystem: Environmental > Terrestrial > Soil > Wetlands | place: USA... | reverse complement strand
TCACGACGCTGGCGGAGGCCCGCGCGATCATCGAGCGATGGCGGCAAGACTACAACCACCTGCGGCCGCACAGCAGCTTGGGTGCCCTCACGCCGGTGGAATTCGCAACGCTTAACGGACAGAAAAAACAACCGCCCCAGGAGGGGGAAATAACCGGCGGTCTCTACTTATGAATGGTGGGAAATTGGGGGGCAGGCCAGCGCCACTAAAGACGGGAGCAACAATCTGCTCACGAATTCGCTCTTGGTCCTAGGGACTCATTTCACGGAATAATGTGAGAACGCACTTTCAGAAGCGGGTCGCCCCGAAACTGTTTGATGGGGACCGGCCCAAGGCTCGGCTCAACGCAAAGGCGTGGGCACTCGGATCGCCAGATATACGAAGATAAGGACTTTGGATGACCCTAATTGTGATGGAGGCGCGACTCGACGTATCTATCCAGTTCCTCGTCTCGACGGTCCTTAGGAAATTCGGCAAGGTATCGAAGCATCGCAAGCTGCGCTGGACAGCTCATTGCTGAAATCCCGAGACGATGGGCAAAGGAAAGACTCTCGTAGACATCGTTTTCCAGCAGGTCGTGATCGCGTAGACGCCCCTCCAGACAATCGCCCGTATCAGTTCCACTCTCGTTGCTTCTCCTATCGTTGCTCGCCCTATATTCGTCGGCAGAGGCATAAGAATCCAGCGTTGAGGTAAGTGATTGACAGTTTGCTGTGGACATCTGCCTTCGACTCAATTCACCTACATCGTTCCATGCCTGGGCTTCTCTAGAAGTAAAGAACCGCATGCATTTTTCTCCGGTATCCTTCAAGAATTGTGGATCCTTTTCCCTCCGGGACTCCAAGGCGCGCTCATGCCACCACTCGAGGATCGAGGGCGCGATAGATCGGCCAGTGACTTCTCGTCGGGACCCACCCCATTCAGCCTCGAGGATACTTTCGCGGTTTTCCGGTTTGGCAAACTCCAGGCGTGAGAGCGTCTCTTGAAGGTCTTCGCAGCTCGAATGCTTCAGCAATGATTGCCCGCGTGCGCTGAGCGAGAGGAAGATCTGCTTTTGCGAAGGACTCAGTCGGCATTCCCTGTTGTTCGTCGCTGCCAGTTGTGAAAGGTACGACCAGACGCCAGCTCCCATAGCTCCAAGCAAAACCGCGCCAATAATGGCGCCTCTTTTGGCGAGTTTTGGAGGTGGCCACTTCTTGTTGTAGTGGCTGCTCGATGGATGCCATCCCATTGCCGTTTCCACTACTAGTCTGCCCTTCTTGGAGCAAGTTTATGGCAGATTCTCGAAGTCTAGTCGTGAAGGACAGCCGTAGGGCATGCTTGAGGGCAGGCTACGCAACGTTTTCTGCAGGAACGCTGCACGGAACACCCGACGTTCCTCAAGCGTCTCGGCTTTTGTGTTGATGCACTGACTCGCACGGCTGTTGTCTGTCGCCCAGAAATTGTCCAATCCCCAACTCGCCTACGCCCCGGTTTCGCGGCGAACGTGCTTCGGGTCTCTATCATCGCGCAGCGCAACAAACTTCGAATGGCGAAGATGATCCCCTTCTGTCCACTCGGCAAACTCAATCTGAGCTACAAGTTCAGGCTTGAGCCAACGGCACTCCGCCATTTTCTCGGCAGTCAGACCTTCTCCCCAGCGACCCTTGTCGCGCTGCGGCAGGTTCACAAACGGACACCTCGGAGTTTCTTGTCCCCGCCGGAGCTCTTTAAAGACTTCGCTGCGCGAAGCCGGAGTAAAGCCGTTTCTCACCCGAGCCACATAAATCAGGTCTCCTCCGTTGTAGTAGCCGACGATGATCGAATCGAAACTTGCGCCGTTTGGAACATATCCGCCGATGACAAGCTCCTGTCCCTTGTTCACGCGCATCTTCACCCAGGCACCTGAACGGCGGCCCGCTTCGTAGACACTGTCGCGCCTCTTGGCGATCACACCTTCGAGCCCTTGTTCCTTCACCGCTGCCAATACGTCCGCGGCGCTCGCTTCGAGGGTCTCGGAGTAACACACGATCTCAGCCATTTTCGGCATCAGTTCTTCCCGAAGAAGATGGCGTCGTTCATCCAGCGGCATCTTCAGGAGATCCCGACCAGCCAAATAAAGCAGATCGAATGCGAAAAAGCGCAGCACGTTTCCCGACGAGTTTTGAAGAGCGCCGAACGACGGGCGACCGTTTTCATCCAGCGCGACGATCTCACCATCAACAACAGTCTCAGCAGGTAGCTTAGCCAGCGCCTTTACTATCGCCGAAAATCGACCGGAGAAGTCCTTTCCATTCCGCGACACCAATTTGGAGTGGCCGTCTCTTCCGATCCCAAGGGCACGATAACCGTCGAGCTTCACCTCGTATTCCCATCCATCTCCTTCGGGCAGCCGAAGAACCGGAAGGCACTGCATCGGTTCCACAAAACCTGCCTTTTGCCCCACCTTCGTTAACTTCAGTCGTTGGCGATTCACGTCACTTATTAGAGCTTCAGCCGATCGCGAATTCGTTGCCTTCGAATCATTTCCCCTGGAGACTTGTTGGTCCGCTCGAGCCACGCTTCAAAATCACGAAGGCGGACCCGGTGCTCAATCTCCGCTTCCTTGATTCTCACCGTGATCACGCAATTGCCAGCAATGGGACTCACCCATTCGCTAGTCTGAAGACCTTGAGACCCTGCGCGACGGCGTCGTACGGGCTTTCCGCTGATACGAATCTAAACGCCCTCACCCCAGTGATATCCTTTCTTGCTCCGCACAGGTGAGGCGAGAGTCGCGGCTGGGAAACGAGCAAACCTGTAGGGCAATGAGGCGCGCAATAAGAGCCACAGATGCGAGTGCTGAAAGAATCGGGCCAGGCTCAGCTTCGTTGAAATGGCAAAGCCTCTAGGTTGCAATGCAGTCGGGACCAGAATCTATCTAACTCCGCCAGCCGGGCCACGGATAACACAAAGTTCCAGGTTGAAACAGAGCTGATTTTCGACCAATTATCCTCGAACTAGCCCAGACAACGGAAGTCCGCGGGGGCGCCGCTTCGCGCGCTTCCCAAATAGGGAGGGATCAGCATTGGCAATAGGAAACGATCCTTGGACTGTGTTGAGACAAGCCATAAGGGCCGTGCCGGCGGTTAAATTTGCGTTGGGTGTGGCGGGTGTCGCCGCGGTTGTCGCGATAGTTGGAGGGTTCGAAGATTACCGAGTCGCAGTCTTCGGCACAACCATCATGTTCGGCTTGATGTTTGTTCTTCTCGCCGGCGGAAATCCCGTCCGTTTTCAGTCATTATCGTTCGATCTGCGCGAGGCGCCGATCCTCACAAGTACCTGATTCTATTGAGAGAAAGAGTGGAGCGGGCGACCGGGGTCGAACCGGCGACGTCCAGCTTGGGAAGCCGGTCATCTGAGATCCGCTTTCACCGCCTGCCAGAGCTCGTTGATATCGGTCATGACGCCAGCGTCGCTGCGATTGCTGTCGGGGTGGTATTTTCTGGCGAGCTGTTTGTAGACCGCCGTGGCCCGCGCCAAATTAACCGCTGAAGCTGTCGATTCCTGCGTGCGGCCGTGTGGAGGCCCCTGCTCCTGGTCGTGGCACCGACCCTCGTGCCCTTGGGAGCGCGGCGCGTGTCCAGTCACGTGCTCATAGTCGCGAATTTGTGCGGCCTGCACGGCGAACCAGGCAGCTATTTGCGCAGTCCCAGTGTGCGCGTCGGCTGTCAAAACCACAGACTTGGGAATCCAAAATTCAAAATCGCCATAGAGCCAGGAGAATAGCACCGCGCGTTCGGTTTGGTGTTCGATTCTCACGCCTTCCAGCTGGTAGGTTTTCATGGCCTTATCCCGCGCAGCTTGCGCGCGAGCTCCTCCGCGCGCGGATGAGTGTAACGTCTCAGCATTGCCCACGTCTTATGGCCGGTAATTGCGGCGACTTCTTGTAAACCTAAACCACGCTCGAACAGCCGGCTGGTCGCCTCGTGGCGCAGGTCGTGCCAGCGCAAATCTTTGAGTTTCAAGGCGTGGCAGAGATCGACAAATGCATGGGTGATCGATCCTTCATCGCGCCAAGGGAAGATGTACTCGTGGTGGCGGCCGGCTAATAGCTGTGCGTAGCGTCGCTGAAGGAGGGTCGCGACAGCGCGGTCGGTAAGAGGGACTGTACGCGGCTCGCCGGTTTTGGTTTCGCGTATTGGCGCGGTACCTGTGATCAGGTCCACGTCTTGCCAGGCAAGGCGCGCGAGCTCGCCGCGCCGCAGGCCGGTCTCGACGGCGATGATGATCGCATCGCGGAGGTCGTGTGACGCGCTCCCAAGCAACTGAGCCTCTTCGTTTGCGTCAAGCCGCCGTGTGCGGCCAGCAGGTAGCCGGGGCTTCCTCGTAAATTGCACCGGGTTGGTCAGTGACTCCATACCCCAATCGCGCCGAGCCACTGTGAACAGGTGAGAAACGAGCGCGAGATAGATTCTGATCGTGTGGGCCCCTACCCCACGCTCCTCCTGCTGATGGACGAATTCCGATACGTGCTTGGAGCGGATCGCGGCGAGGCTCATCGCAGCGATGGGCGCGCCGGTGATGATGCCTGCGGTGTGCTCCTCGCGGCGCGCGGAGCGCTTGCGGACGGTCACTTCCCTGACGTAGCGAGCCAATGCTTCCTTCAGAGTCGTGTCTTCCGCTTCGCGCGTAGATACAAATCGCCCTCTGACCATATCGCCTTCGACAGTATTCGCCCAATTCCTCGCTTGGGTCTTGGTATCGAAGGTAGCGGTGAGCGGGGGGTAGCCGCGCCGCCGGATGCGGCATTCCCAGTTCCCGGATTTGTTTTCGTAGATGCTTGCCATCCGATCTTAGACGAAGGTTGTCACTGCCGGAAATTTACCGGAAAATCGCGGCCGCAGCAAACCTGCTTCATTAATGGCCCGGATTTATTGAAGATTTTGGCGCGCCCTGAGGGATTTGAACCCCCGACCCTCTGATCCGTAGTCAGATGCTCTAATCCGCTGAGCTAAGGGCGCGCCGAAGGAAAGATCACGTTTTCATATCCGCAAACGCCTCGCAAGACGAGTCTCCAAGCGGCATCCTCTCTGCTCCTCGGTCCTTGCGAAGGGTCGCGGATCATGATTCCTTCGCGCATTCCTGGACGCGCCGCGCGAATGATCTTGGGATGACAATCAGGATGGGGATTGAGCCGCGGGAATCGTCACCGTTACTGTCGTGCCGACCCCTACCCTGCTTTCGATCTTTAGAGCTCCCTGATGTAACTGCACGATGTGCTTGACAATTGCCAGCCCGAGGCCGGTGCCTCCCAGTTCGCGCGATCGCGCGCGATCGACGCGGTAGAAGCGCTCAGTCAATCGCGGGATGTCGCGTTCGGGGATGCCTTCTCCGGTGTCCGATACCGCCAGCGCCACGGCAGGGGTCGCCTTGCCATTGCCATTCAGCGATGCCTCGCGCGCCGACGCCGTTACGTGGCCGCCGCGGGGCGTGTACTTGATAGCGTTATCGATCAAATTGACCATGACCTGGTGCAGACGATCGTGGTCGCCAAGCAGCTTGGGCAACGATTCGCCACACTGCACTTCGAGAACCACACCTTCGCGCCCTGCCGCGACTTTCATCAACTCTGCCGCCTCGCCAATCACGCTGGGCGCTTCGAGATTCTCCAGCTGGAGCGGCGTATTTCCGCGCTCCAGGTCGGAAAGTGAAATAAGGTCGTCGAGCAGACGAGCCAACCGGCGCGCCTGCCGATCGATAATTCTTAGGAAGCGGCGCTGGGTGTCGCTATCCTCAACACCCTGCATCAGCGTTTCAGCGTATCCATACAGGGCCGCCAACGGAGTTCGCAGCTCGTGAGTCAGATTCGAAATGAAGTCAGACCTGACGGTTTCATACGCTTTGAGCTGGGTGACATCGTGAAACACCAGCACCCACGCTCCGTCGTGCGTCATCCTGACCGGGGCGGCGCTGGCCGCCAAATGCCGCTGCGCGGGATTCTGAATCATGAACTCGCGCGATGTGACCTCGGTCGCATCGCGCATCGCCTGCGCCACGAAATCCTGCAGCCGCGGGTCGCGGCACAACTCCACAAAGTCGCGCCCGGTGTAATCGGTCTCGGCTTCCAACGCGAACATCCGCCGCGCCGCGCCGTTGAGCAGCACCACCTCGCCGCGTGTCCCGGTAACGACGACCGCCTCGGTCATGCTGCGCAGAATCGCTTCGAACTCGTCGCGCTGATCGGTCAGCGACTCGACCTCCGCGATAATCGAATCAGCGGCATCGAGCAGCCGATGCTCGGCGCGTCCTATCGCGTCGCGATTCTCACGCACGACGTGCGGCGGCGCCTGGCGGGCCTCCAGTGCCTCTGCAATCGCCTCGATATGCTCAGCGCGGCGCTGCCAGTCAGCGGCGACGATCGCCGCCGCGATAAATCCCACCATCAAGCCTGCGATGGAAACGGCTCCGACCAGCCATGGAGATACGGCGCCGGTCGCGGCAAGCACCGCGAGCAACACCACTACGGGGATAAGACCCGCTACTACGGCAAGGACTACACGCAGCCAGGAATAGTTAGCCAAGCGCCTCCGGGTTGAACCTGTACCCCACGCTGCGGACGGTCAGGATCAGCTCCGGGTTGGCGTCATCGCGTTCGATGTGCTGGCGCAAGCGCCGCACGTGCACATCGACCGTCCGCGGTTCAACGAACGTATCGCGTCCCCAGACCATATCGAGTAGCTGCTCGCGCGTATACACGCGCATCGGATGCTGCACGAAGAACTTGAGCAGCTCGAACTCGCGCAGCGCCAGCTCGCGCTTCTTTCCCTCCACGAAGACCTGGTAAGTGCCAAAGTCGATCTTGAGGCGGCCCCGCTCGTACATCCCCGCCGACTCATGCTCGGCGTTGGGATTGGCGCGGCGCAGGAGGGCCTTGACCCGCGCGACCACCTCGCGGGGGCTGAACGGTTTGACTACGTAGTCGTCCGCGCCCATCTCGAGCCCAAGCACCTTGTCCACCTCGGTCCCCTTGGCCGTAACCACGAGGATCGGCAGGCTCGCGGTGTCGCGCCCCGCCCGCATCTGGCGGCAGATCTCCAGCCCGGGCGTCCCCGGCAGCATCAGGTCGAGCAGCAGCAGGTCCGGCACGCGACGCCGGATACGCTCCAGCGCCTGCCCACCGTCACCCGCCTCTTCGACTAGGAAGCCTTCGCGCTCCAGGTTGTAGCGCATCAGCTCCCGGATATCCGCCTCATCCTCCACGATCAGCACGCGAGGGCGCGCGCCGCCGCGACGTTCTTCCGGCACTGCTTGTTGTTGGTTCATTGCTGGTTCTTGTCCATGTGACGAACGACTTTGCCTTTGACCATGAAAATCACCATCTCGGCGATATTGGTCGCGTGATCGGCGATCCGTTCCATGTACTTGGAGACGAACAGCACGCGGGTTGCCGCGCCGATAGTATGCGCGTCCTCGGCCATGTAGCTGAGCAACTCGCGATATATCTGGTAGTTCAGCGCATCGACTTCGTCGTCGCGGTCGATCACCTGCTGCGCGAGGTCGGCGTCGTTGCGCATGAACGCGTCGATCGAATCCTTGACCATCGATTGCGCGATTTCGGCCATCCGCGGCAAGTCCACGTATGGCTTGAGCTGCGGCACCTCGTTCAGCTCCAGCGCGCGCTCGCAAATATTGACCGCGTTGTCGCCGATCCGCTCGAGGTCGGTGGTGATCTTGAGACCGGTGGTGATGAAGCGCAGGTCGCTGGCGGTTGGCTGATGGAGCGCGAGGAGACGAATACACTGTTCGTCGTTCGCGACGTCCATGTGATTCACTTCCTCGTCGCGCGCTATCACTTCGCGGGCGTGCGCGCTGTCGCGATCGACCAGCGCCTCCATCGCTTCGGCGATCTGCCGTTCGACCAAGCCGCCCATCTTGAGCAGCCCCGCCCGCAAACCGCGCAGATCTTCCTCGTACTGGCGATTCGTATGCTGCGGCTGCGTCGTGTCCATCGCCTCCTCCTCCGGCCTCACCCGAACCGGCCGGTAATGTAATCTTCGGTCTCGCGACGCTTGGGGTTGGTGAAAATCTGGTTGGTCTCGCCGAATTCGATCAGGTCCCCCTGGTACAGGAAAGCGGTGTAATCCGATGTGCGCGCGGCCTGCTGCATGTTGTGCGTCACTATCACGATTGTGTAGTCGGACTTGAGTTCGAGCAATAGCTCCTCGATGCGGGCGGTGGAGATCGGGTCGAGCGCGGAGCAGGGCTCATCCATCAGGAGCACTTCGGGCTCGACCGCCAGCGCCCTCGCAACGCACAATCGCTGTTGTTGGCCTCCAGAAAGGCTGCCACCGGGACGCCGGAGATGGTCTTTGACCTCCTCCCACAGCGCCGCCTGGCGCAGGCTCTTCTCTACGATACGATCGCGCTCCGCCCTGGCGATACCCGCCCCGTTAAGAGTTAACCCGGCCGCAACATTGTCCTCGATAGACATGGTGGGAAACGGTGTCGGCTTCTGGAAAACCATCCCGATGCGCCGGCGCACCTGTACCGGATCCACTCCCGGTCCATAGATGTTCTCGCCGTCGAGCAGGACTTCGCCTTCGGCGCGCGCCCCCGGCACGACTTCGTGCATGCGATTGAGGCATCGCACCATCGTCGACTTGCCGCATCCCGACGGCCCGATGATCGCCGTAACGTTACCCTCGGGAAAGTTCAGATTGATATCCTTGACCGCGCGATTGGAGTTGAAGAACGCGTTGAGGTGCCTGGCTACCAGTTTATCGGCCATGATCAACGCGCCGTCCTGGTCGAGGATCCCGTTACCCAGCGCACGCCCAGTTCCAGCGCGAGCACGATGCCCGTGAGGACCAAGGCTCCCGCCCACGCCTGGCGCTGCCAGTCGGGGAACGGAGAGATTGCGTATGTGTATACCTGCACCGTCAGCGTGGCGATCGGCTGGACCAGCGAGGTTGACCAGAAGCGATTGCCGAATGCGGTGAACAGCAGCGGCGCGGTCTCTCCCGCCACGCGCGCAATCGCGAGGATGACGCCGGTCGCGATGCCGCTGAGCGCCGTGCGCACGATGACCGACAGCGAGGTCCGCCACTGCGGCACGCCGAGTGCCAGCGATGCTTCCCGCAACTCGTGCGGCACCAGGACGATCATTTCCTCGGTGGTCCGGGTAACCAACGGCACCATGATCATCGCGAGTGCAAAGCCACCCGCAAGCGTCGAGAACCGGCCCATCGGATGAACGATCACCGCATAGGCGAAGATGCCGACGACGATCGACGGCACGCCCATCATGACATCCGCGGCGAATCGCACCGCATGAGCCAGGCGATTGTCACGATGTTCCGCCAGGAACAGTCCGGCGCCGATTCCGATTGGCACGCCTAGCAGGCACGCGATCCCCACTACCTCCAGGGTGCCGACAATCGCGTTCGCCATTCCGCCGCCCTTCTCGCCCACCGGCGCGGGCATGTGCGTGAAGAACGCCCAGTTCAGGCTGGTGGCGCCCTTGAAGAGCAAGTAACCCAGAACGAGGAACAGCGGGATCAGGGTCACGATCGTGGCCGCGACCGTGACCGTCATCATGAAATCGCTCTTGAGCTTGCGCAGAGCGTAGTTGCTTTCTTTGAAAGTGGCTCCCGCCATGACTACTCGCTGCCGAACCTCTGGCGCGCGACCGCCGCGACCAGCATGCGCGCGATGATGTTTAGAACGATACCCAGGCCAAGCAGGACCAGGCCCAGGGCGATCAGCGCCGAGACATAGAGATCGCTCGTCGCCTCAGCGAATTCATTGGCGATGACGCTGGCGAGAGTCGCCGCCGGGGCGAACAGCGAGGCGGAGATCTGCGGTGAATTTCCGATGACCATCGCAACCGCGATGGTCTCGCCGAGCGCGCGGCCCAGGCCCAGGATGATCGCGCCGATGATTCCGCTCAGCCCGTACGGCAACACCGCCATTCGGACCATCTCCCACTTGGTCGCGCCGAGGGCGATCGCCGCTTCGCGCTGCGTCTGCGGCACAACCCGAAAGACATCGGTGCAAACCGACGAGACATACGGAATCACCATGATCGCCAGCACGACTCCGGCGGAAAACATGCCGACCGAAACCTTCGGACCCATGAACAGAGGCAGAAACCCCAGGTACTTGCCGAGAAACGACTCGACGTAATCGCGCAGCCAGGGACCGAGCACGAAGATCGCCCAGAGGCCGTACACAACCGAAGGAATCGCCGCCAGCAGGTCGACCAGAAATCCCAAGCGTCGCGAAAGCCAGTCGGGGGCCATCTCGCTCAGGCACAGAGCAACACCGAGGCTCAGCGGCACCGCGATAAGCAATGCGATAGCGGACGACAGTGCGGTGCCATAGATGAAAGGCAACGCGCCATAGAGATCATTGACGGGATCCCAGTCGGTGCTGATGAGAAACGAAAAGCCAAACTTCCGTATCGCCGGCATCGCGTCCATCAGGAGCGCGAAGGTCAGGGCGATCAGCAGGAGCAGGATGAGGGTGCCTAATCCAAGAGTGACCAGGTTGAAGACGCGGTCGCCGAAAAGACGTACCTGCGGAATCCGGCGCCGGCGAGTCTCACGCCCCACCACCGCCACATTTTCCGCCACCGAGGTTCCCAATTCCGCCAAGTAAAACCCTAAGTATGAACCTTGCCGATTTCTTGTAGAGCAGGCCCGGGTTCCCCTCGGCCGCAATATAACGGTCGATTATTACCGCTTTGTTAAATCGTACCGAAATCTGAATGAATCCGGCCTTCTAGAAGGACTTGACGATTTCCTGGTTAACTTCGCGAAATTCGCTCGATGCCACCCAAGTACGGCTTGAGAACCGCCGGGACCGCGATGCTGCCGTCCTCGTTCTGGTAGTTCTCCATTATGGAGATCATCGTGCGCGGCAGTGCTAACCCGGAGCCATTCAGGGTATGCACGAACTCCAGCTTGCCGCCCTTGGGACGAAATCGAATCTGGGCGCGGCGGGCCTGGAAATCGGTGCAATTGGAAACCGAACTGACCTCCAGCCACTCAGCGCACCCGGGCGCCCACATCTCCAGATCGTACGTCACCGCGCTGGAGAAATTCAGGTCACCGGTGCACAGCTCGATCACCCGATAGGGAATCTCGAGGCGCGCGCATACTTCCTCGGCATTGGCGACCATCTTGTGAAACTCATCGTCCGAGGTTTCCGGCCGCACCAGCTTGACCATCTCGACCTTGTCGAATTGATGGCCACGCTTGATGCCGCGGACGTCGCGTCCCGCCGACATTTTCTCGCGGCGGAAACAAGGAGTGTATGCCGTCAGGTAGATCGGGAGTTGCGCCTCGTCGAGGATCTCATCGCGATGCAGCGCGGTCAGCGGCACTTCCGCGGTCGGGATGAACCAGAAGTCCTCCTCGATGTCCTTGTACATCGTGTCGGCGTTCTTCGGCAGATGTCCCGTGCTGGTCGCCGTGGCGGTATTGACCATCAGTGGCGGCAATAGCTCGAGGTAGCCTTGCTCGCGCTTGAGATCCAGCATCCAGGTGATAAGCGCGCGTTGAAGACGCGCGAGCGCTCCGTTCATCACGTAGAATCGTGTACCCGCCAGCTTCACGCCACGCTCGAAATCGATCACCCCGAGCTGCTCTCCCAGGTCCCAGTGCGGCTGCGCCTTGAAGGAAGTGAACTCCTGTGGCGTGCCCACGCTCCTGATCACGCGATTGTCGGCTTCGCTCTGCCCGACCGTGACGTAGGGGCGCGGAATGTTGCGGATCGAGAGCATCAGGTCACCGAACGTCTTCTCCAACTCGGTCAATTCCCGTTCGCCGGTGGAGATCGTGTCGCCAAGCGCGCGCATTTCGGCGCGTTTCTTTTCGCGCTCCTCGGGCGACGCCTTGCCGAGTTCCTTCGATTCCCGCGTGCGCCGCGCGCGCTGCTCGTCAAGTTCGTGCTGCAGCTTGCGCCGGCTGGCATCGACTTCCAGCACGCGATCGATCTCGGCCGGCGCTACGCCGGTCTTGGCTAACTCCGCCTTTACGAAGTCGGGCTGTTCACGGACAAGTTTGATATCCAGCATTCAGAATGCGTCCTTCAGATGTTCAATGTGCGGGCGCCCTGCTCCGCTTATCGCGACCACATCGAATCGCATCGGATGCTCGCGCGCGCGATAGCGACCCGCGAAAACCCCGGCAGCACGCCGAATCTGCTTCTGCTTTCGGGCATCGACCGCCTCGCCCGGCGTTCCAGCGGAAGTTCCGATGCGACGCTTCACCTCGATGAATACCAGCGTCTCATCGTCCATCGCGACCAGGTCGATCTCCGCTCGAGCAGCGCGGAAATTCCGCGCGAGGATTCGATATCCCTGGCGTTTCAGGTAGCGTTCCGCGAGCTGCTCGCCCTGCTTGCCAACCGCAACTCGCGACTGCTTTCCGGCCGATTCGGCTCCGCCTGCAAAGCGGAGCTTCCCCAGCAAATCGGAGAACCATTGCGCGATCGCCGCAGGCCGCATCATCTTATATGCGTCACGCTCGCCCTGCGAGACGACGCCGACCAATGAGGCTAAAGACGGCGTCAGCGCGCTGCAAGCGCTCTCTCCTGACACGGAAAGGCGAGGATGTTACGATTTCCCTTCGATGGCACACAGCAAGATAACTCCCGAGCAGGTGCGGCACGTCGCACTGCTGGCGCGGCTCAGCCTGACTGCCGCCGAGGAAGAGGCGCTCCGCGCCAACATGGATGAAATTCTCGGCTATATCGACAAGCTGGGCGAGCTCCAGACCGAGGGCGTCGAGCCGACCGCGCAGGTTGGCGACGCGGGCACACCGACACGCGCAGATGAGGTGACCAATCATCCGGACCCCGCCGCGATGCTGGCCAACGCGCCCGACCGTGAGCGCGGCTACTTCAAAGTGCCGAAAATTATCGAGTAACGGAGCGTTGAGCGTAATCGAGATGGCATCTTCAGAACTCAACCGCCTGACGATTTCCGAGGCCGTGGAGCGGCTGCGCGCACGCGACATTTCTTCCGTCGATTTGACGCGCGCGTGCCTGGACCGGATTGCCGCGATCGATTCGAAGCTGAACGCATTCATCACCGTCACCGAGAAGGAAGCGCTCGCGCAGGCCCAGTCCGCGGACCGCCGAATCAAGGCGGGAGATGCGCCCGCGCTGTGCGGCATTCCCCTCGGAATCAAGGACATCTACTGCACGACGGGCGTGCGCACCACGTGCGCATCGAAGATCCTCGAGAACTTCGTGCCGCCGTTCGATGCGACCGTGGTCGCCAGGCTGCGTGCCGAGGGCGCGGTGTTCGTCGGCAAGACGAACATGGATGAATTCGCGATGGGCTCGTCGACGGAGAACTCCGCGTTCGGCCCGACGATGAATCCGCACGACCTGGCCCGTGTCGCCGGCGGCTCGTCGGGAGGCTCGGCAGCCGCGGTCGCCGCCGACGAATGCCTCGCCTCGCTAGGCACCGACACGGGCGGCTCGATTCGCGAGCCCGCATCGTTCTGCGGCGTGGTCGGAATCAAGCCGACCTACAGCAGGGTCAGCCGCTACGGCGTCATCGCGTACGCGTCATCGCTCGACCAGGTCGGGCCGTTCACAAAAAACGTTCGCGACGCGGCGATCGTGCTGCGAACCCTGGCCGGCGCCGATCCGCTCGATTCAACCTGCTCTGCCCGACCGGTTCCCGACTTCGAGCGCGCGCTGACCGGCGATATGAAGGGGCTGCGTATCGGCGTGCCGAAGGAATTTTTCGTCGAGGGCATGCAGCCCGAGGTCGAAAAGGCGGTGCGCGCCGCACTTAAGCAATACGAATCGATGGGTGCGAGCACGATGGAGATCTCGCTGCCGCATTCCGGCTACGCGATCGCCTGCTACTACATCGTGGCCACCGCCGAGGCGAGCGCGAACCTCGCGCGCTATGACGGTGTACGCTATGGCCTCCGCGAACGCGCCGAGGACAACATCGAGCTCAACGAGAAGACGCGCGAGCAAGGGTTCGGCGCGGAGGTGAAGCGCCGCATCATGCTCGGAACCTTCGCGCTGTCGGCAGGTTACTACGATGCCTACTATCTCAAGGCGATGAAGGTGCGGACGCTGATTCGGCGCGATTTCGAGCGGGCGTTCGAGAGCTGCGACGTTATCGTCACGCCGGTCGCGCCGACCACGGCGTTTCGTCTCGGCGAGAAGATGTCCGACCCTCTCACGATGTACTTGTCGGATATTTTTACGATTTCGGTGAACCTGGCAGGGCTCCCGGGTTTGTCGATGCCGTGCGGCTACGACGGCAACAACCTCCCCATCGGAATGCAGATCATCGGTCCGCAGTTCAGCGAGGAGGCCGTGCTTCGGGTGGGCGATGCACTGGAAAAATCAGGCGCGGTGAAATTACAGCGTCCGGGGCTATGAACGGGAACGACTGATGAATCGCGATGCATATGAAGCGGTGATCGGACTCGAGGTCCACACCCATCTGCTGACCAAGTCCAAGCTCTTCTGCGGATGCTCGACCGAGTTCGGCAGGGGTCCCAACGAGAACGTCTGCCCGATCTGCATGGGGATGCCGGGCGTCCTGCCGGTGTTGAATCGGCACGCGGTGGAGCTGGCGATCAGGATCGGGCTCGCGGCGAACAGCGAGATCGCGCCGCGCTCGATTTTCGATCGAAAAAGCTACTTTTACCCCGACCTGCCGAAGAACTACCAAATCTCACAGTATGAGACGCCGGTCTGCAAAGGGGGCTACATCGACGTGCCCGTCGATGGCGAGTCAAAGCGCGTGCGCCTGGTCCGTGCCCATATCGAAGAAGATGCCGGCAAGAATATCCACGAAGCGAATTCGAGCCTGGTGGATTTCAATCGCTCGGGCGTGCCGCTGGTCGAAATAGTCAGCGAGCCCGACATCCGTTCGGCCGAGGAAGCAGGCGCCTACCTGCGCGAGCTGCGCGACATTCTGCGTTACATCGGCGCATCGGACGGCCGCATGGAGGAAGGCAGCTTCCGATGCGACGTCAACGTCTCGGTGCGCAAGAAAGGCGCAACAGAGTACGGCGTAAAGACCGAGATCAAGAATCTCAATTCTTTCCGTTTCGTTGAGAAGGCCATCGAGCACGAGGTTGGTCGGCAAATCGAGGTGCTGGAATCGGGTGGCAAGATCGCACAGGAGACGCACCTGTGGGATCCCGATCGCGAAGAGACGCGCCCGATGCGCTCGAAGGAGTTCGCCAACGATTATCGTTACTTCCCGGAACCCGACCTGCCGCCGTTGATCGTGCCGGCTGCGACAGTTGAAGCGGTGCGCCGCGCGATGCCGGAGCTGCCGGCCGTGAAGCGGGCCCGTTACGCGAAAGAGTATGGGCTCAGTGAGTACGAAATCGGAGTGCTGACGGCAGAACGCGAGGTAGCTGACTATTTCGAGGCCGTGCTGCCCGGTCTCAAGAACGCGAAAACCGCCGCGAACTGGGTGATGACCGAGGTCATGCGCATCGTCAACGAAAGCGGCAAGTCACTGGTGGAAGCGGGGCCGCCCCCATCGGAAGTCGGCGCGCTGCTGCGGATGGTAGAAGAGCAGAAGATCAGCCTCAATGCCGCCAAGACCGCGTTCGCCGCGATGGCCAAGTCGCACAAGTCGGCGGAAGCGACGATCGCCGAGCTGGGTCTCGCGCAGGTGTCTGACGAGGGTGCGATTGCGGCTGTATGCGACAAAGTCATCGCATCAGAGCCCGACAAGCTCGCGGAGTATCGCGGCGGCCGCGACAAGCTCTTCGGATTCTTCGTAGGTCAGGTGATGAAAGCGATGGGTGGCAAAGCCAACCCGAAGGTGATCAACGAGATTCTGAAGAAGAAACTCGCCGGCTGAGCCCCTTGCTGAAATTCTACATCTGGCAGGCAGTGCTTCTCCCTCCGGGAGAGGAACTTTCTGCAGGAGAGGTCTATTTGGCTAGTGGTGCCAAGCGACTGGAAATGACAGCTCGCGCTTCTTCCGCGATGCGCCGCACAATCTCCTTCGCCGGCAAGATCTCCCGCACCAGGCTTACCGATTCTCCCGCATACAGTGCGAGGCTCTCGATATCGCCCTCGATATAGTCCGCCGGCGCCATCACGCTGTACTTCACCAACGGCACTTCGAGCCCGCGACCACGCATCGTGCCGATCGGTTCGCCTTCACCCGGGCGCTTGCCCGGCTCGGGGCATCCCGCCCTCTCCCACTCCTCGACCAGCTTGGTGCGAAGCACACGATGCGCCGCGTCGGGCCATCCAACATCGAATAGCTTGGTATGGATCGTCCCCGATGCGTGCGCCGCGAGGATGCGCTGCTTGTAGATCGGATGAGCGGCCGCCTCGGGCGACGCCAGAAAGCGCGTGCCGAACACTGCCCCGTCGGCTCCCAGCGCCAGTACCGCGGCCAAGCCGCGGCCATCCACGATGCCGCCCGCAGCGATTAATGGCAGATCTCCGATCGCATCGCGGACTTCAGGTATCAGCGCGAGCGTTGTGATGGTTCCGCGCACGTGGCCGCCCGCTTCGAAGCCCTGCGCGATAATCGCATCCGCGCCTGCGCGCCTGGCTTCGAGCGCTTCTGCCGCCGAGCCGCACTGCCAAATGACGCGTTTGATGCCGTCAGCCTTGGCCGTCGGAATCATCACCGAGGGATCGCCCCAAAATAGCGTGACCGCATCGAGGTTTTCCTTTGCGAGAAGCTCGAAAGTGCCGTCACGCAGGAACGGAATCAGCAAATTCACTCCGAACGGCTTCTTGGTTGCGGAGCGCGCCGCAGAGATTTCGGATAGCGTCGCCTCTGCCGTGAACCCTGCCAGTGCGATCGTTCCGAGCCCTCCAGCTTCGCTAACTGCTGCGGCTAGCGGCGCCAGAGCGACGCCACCCATCCCCGCATTCAGGATTGGCAGATCGATTCCGAACAGATCGCAGAGCCGAGTGTGAAGCATGTCTCAGGGACTTTCTTCCGCGTAGTCCCAGGAAATGGTGCGCTGGGGTTTGAACCGCACTATCACGAGGCGCTCACCCTTCAGCGACTTCGCGTACGCCTCTCCGTTCTTCTTGCCGAGGTACGCAATCGCCATCCGCTTCACGCGCGCATCATCTACACCTTCGGTCAACGAAGCAGTGCCTTTCAGAATGACGCACTTGTATGGCGCCCGCCTGGTATCGACCACCAGCGTAACGCGCGGATCGCGAGCGAGGCATTTGTATTTGAAGGCCTCCGGGCCTGTGTGAAACACGATTTCACCCGCACGATATTCGTACCAGGTGGGCACCGCGTGCGGAGCGCCGTTAGGAGCGGTGACCGCGACGACCGCGATATTCGGCTCGCGCAGAAGTTTCTCGACCGCGGATTTCTTCATCGGCATGATGGAAGGTTCTCCAGTTTCAAGTGTTCCGTCCGTCGGAGGGCTCTTCCTCTTCCCTCGGGGAGAAGGTGGCGCGCCGCACGCCGGATGAGGGAGACCACAGCCTATCGACCCTTGAAGTTGGGCTTGCGCTTTTCCTTGAAAGCGCGGGTTCCCTCACGCACGTCTTCCGACGGATTGGTGATCATCACGTTCAGCGCCGCATCTTCGAGTGCATTGGTCAGCGTCATCTCGAGCTGCTTGTACATCATGCGCTTCGCCGTGCGGAGGGCGAGCGGCGGACCTTCAGCAAGTCGCCGCGCCAGCTCCTCGGCACGCTCCATCAGCTTTGCGTGCGGCACGACCTCTGTCACCAGACCCAGCTCCAGCGCGGTTTTCGCGTCATAGACCTCGGACAGCATCGTCATCTTGAGCGCACGATCCAGGCCCATCACGCGCGGAAAGAAATACGCGCCGCCCTCATCGCATAGCAGGCCGAACTTAAGCGCGGTGTCGCCCAGGCGCGCCTCATCGGAGGCGATGCGAAAGTCGCAGCACAGCGCCAGGGTAAGGCCACCCGCTACCGCGGCACCGTTGATCGCCGCGATCACCGGTTTGTCAAAGCGCGTCAGCGAGAGCACCAGCTGATGGAACCCTTCGCGCATCTCAAGCAGATGGCCCATCGGATGCCCGTGGAAGCGCGATCGCGTGTCGGGCGCGCCGCTGATATCGCCACCCGCGCAGAACGCGCGCCCGGTGCCGGTGATGATCAACACGCGAACGTCGTCGTCCTGGCGCGCCGAATCGATCGCCGCGAGCAGATCCTTGATCATCGGCTCGCTGTATCCGTTCATCCGCTCGGGACGGTTGATGGTGATCGTGGCAACGTGGTCGCGAACATCGAAGAGAATCGTCGTGTATTCCATCTTCGCGCCTTTGTGGTTGAGATGCCTATTTGCCTTTGAAAGTAGGTTCCCGTTTTTCAAGAAACGCCTTCACCGCCTCGCGATGGTCTTCCGTGCGGCCAGTCATCGTCTGGCCCCACGCTTCGCGGTCGAGCAGCTCGCGAAATTCATGCGTGAGCGCGAGGTTCAGGTTGGCCTTCATGTAGCTGTATGCGACGGTGGGACCATTAGCGATTCGCCGGGCTACCGCGTGGACGTCTTCGCGAAACGATGCGGCCGGGAAAACGCGATTCACCAGGCCGATTCGCAATGCCTCGTTCGCATCGAGCATGTCCGCAAGGAAATAAAGCTCGCGCGCCTTCGCGGAGCCGACCAGTTGCGTCATCGACCAGGTCCCGCCGTAGTCACCCGAGAATCCGACCCGCGCGAAAGCAGTGCCCAAGCGAGCATTGTCAGCCGCCAGCCGGATATCGGCCGCCATCGCGACCGACAGCCCCGCACCCGCAGCCGGTCCGTTGACTGCCGCGATCGTCACCTTGGGCATTTCATGCAGCAGGCGCGACACCTCTTCGCCCCGCCGAAGGCCCGCCACACGATCTTCGATCGTGGCCTCGCTGCCCGCGCCCCCTTCGTTGCGATCGCGCATCGCGGACACATCGCCGCCCGCGCAGAATCCGCGCCCCGCGCCGGTCACTACCACCGCGCCGATCTTCGGATCGGTCGCGGCATTCTGAAGCGCCTCAAGCAGACCCGACATCATCGGCTGGCTCATCGCATTCAATTTGTCGGGCCGGTTCAAGGTCAGATACAGAACTCGATCGCGAAGTTCCGCAATCAAATGGTCGTTCGCCATGGTGGCCTCCGGACTGTAACGATTGATTTGGTACTACTTCACCGCGGCCACACTGTCGAGAGCGGCCGCCACCGCCTGCGTGCCATCGAGATCGTGTCCGAGCGCCGCGGCGCTGTTGAACATCGAGGTCATCATCGCCAGCCCCGGCAAAGCCACGCCCGCGCCCCGCGCCGCCTCATTCACCAGCCGCAGATCCTTGCGGATGAGCTTGATAAAAAATCCCGGCCGCCAGTCGTGTGCCAGGATTTTCGGTCCCAAGTTCGTGAGCTGCCATGACGATGCGGCCCCGGCGCCGATCGCTTCCAGCACTCTGGCCGCGTCGAGTCCCCCCGCCGATGCGAGCTTGAGCGCCTCCGCCGCTGCTTCGAGCGCAAGCGCGACCGCGATTTGATTGCAGAGCTTGGTCATCTGTCCTGCACCGGCAGGACCCATATGCGTGATCTGTTTGCCAAGGTGAGCGAAGAGCGGCTGGGCGCGCGCGAATGCCTTCGTATCTCCCCCCACCATGATCGTGAGAATGCCCTCGATTGCGCCCGTCTCGCCACCCGATACCGGCGCATCGAGATAGTCGATATTCTTCGACGCGAGCCGCGCGGCGCTCGCCTGCTCCGATGCGGGTGCGACGGTGCTCATGTCGATTACAAGCTGGCCCGCTTTGAGTACCGGTTCGATCTTCGTGAGCACCGATTCCACGTCGGGGGTGTCCGGCACCATGATGAACACGGTGTCGGCTCCCGACGCCGCATCCGCCGGTTCACTACAGACCGTCGCACCATCGGCACGGAGCCGTGCCGCTTTTTCCGGCGATCGATTGAACACGCGCAGGTTGTGGCCTGCCGCGATCAGCCGCCGCACCATCGGTGTACCCATGATTCCGGTTCCAATCCAGCCTATCTCCATGAGCAGAAACTCCCGGGGAGGATGGGCAGACTGTAGTATCGGCGTGCGGATGATTACAGCGATTCGGAGCGGCGAGCGCGCCAGGAAAATCCCGATGGCGATGTCGCGCTGATAAATGCGAGCGGAACCCAGAGTGTGAAAAGCAGCCCGAGTCCAGGGCTGTGCCACATCCAGAAGAGGCCGTACAGGACGTAGGCGGCGGCCAGTGCCGCATGGAGCATCACGCCCGGCTCGCTGAGCTTGTTCTCGATTCGTGGGAACAGTTGCGCCGTGAGCATCCCCTGCCCCAGGCAGTGCCAGGTCCCGTAGAAGCGGCATCGGCGGCAGACGTTGATGCTGGACTCAAGCCAGAAAGCGCCGAACAGCAACAGGCCGACAATCGCGTAGCCCGCGCCGTGCGCACCGGCAATGCGCAGAAAGAAACAGGTAAAAAGGATCAGCCCCACGACGCCGAGCACTCGAAACGACACTCGCGTCTGAAGCAGGTAGAAAAACGGTTCGAATGGCCCCGGATTCGGCCGCATCGCCTATAACGCCCCCATTCGGCGGCCTAATCTACCGGACTTGTCGACGGGCGCAAGACACCCCGAGAGGCGCCCACAATCTACATCTGGCCGGTCCAATCGCGACGCGCCACCTGCCGCCATCGCGCCCGGATCGCATCGTAGTCAGCCTGCGCAAGTGGTCCCTCCCCCGCGAACGCCGCGTTCTGTTGCCATCTTCCCGGCCTGGTAGTCCCAACGATCGCCGTATGGACGCCGGGACTGGAAAGAGTAAAGCGCAGCGCAGTCGCAATCGAGCGCGCAGCGTCATCGTGGAGAAAATCGTAGTCGAGTTTCTTGAGACGCTCCCAGTATGGGCGCGAGTACCAGTCCGACGGTGCGCCTTTGCCGATCCAGGCCGCATTGGCGATCGGGCGTTTCACGATGACACCGATATTCTTCTCGCGCGCCCTGGAAAGCACGAGATCGATCGCTTCCTGGTCGGCGATGCTCAGCGAGATCTGCAAGGTGTCGAACAGCCCGGACTCGACCGCCCACAGCGCATCACTGCCATCTCCGCTGTACCCGATAAATCGCGTCTTGCCGGCGTCCCGGGCGCGTTGAAGCACCTCGATGACTTTACCCCTGCGCAGCTCGCGTTCGGAGCAACTATGGAGCTGCATCACATCGACGCAGTCGGTCTTCAAGCGCTTGAGGCTGCGGTCGATACTGGCAGCCATCATCCGCGGATCCCAATCGTTGCCCGGCAGACCCGCGGCATGGCCGCACTTGGTCATCAGGAAGAACTCACTCCTGCGACTGGAGATGGCGCGGCCAAGCTGTTCCTCGCCATCGCCGTAGCAAGCGGCGGTATCGATCAGGTTGAGACCGTCGTCGAGCGCGGAGTTAAGAATTTTCGCGACCGTCGCAACCGCCGAACCGCCATAGCCGGTTTCGGAACCGCCGAAACCAAGCACGCTGACCGCCATGCCGGTGCGTCCCAATACGCGGCGTTCGATTTCCATCGAACCGATGCTACGGGCTGCAGCGCGGCGGTGGAAGAGAAATCAGTGCGCGGTCGGTACCGTCATTCCGGGCAGGTCAGGGTCCAGCGCCGACAGGGAGGTCCAGGCCGCCGATGCGCTCGCGTGGCCGAATGGATTGTGGCCGAAAGTCGCCGACATACCCGACGGACCATCCATGGCGCCGACCGGAATGTGGCCCCCGTTAGCTCCGCCCGTAGCAGTAGAATAATTGTTGATGCTCGCGGTAGCCGCGAAACCCAATGCGCCCGGCGCGCCGGCGCCCGCCATCCCAACTCCCATCCCGCCGATTCCGCCGCCTCCCATTCCCATCGCAGAAGCCGAGGTCGCAAATGCGATCATCAAACTCGCAGCGAGCATCGCGCGCACTGTTCTTTTACGCGCAGTCATGGGTCACCTCGATAATTTTCCCCGCGTGACTCATTGAAATTCTGATGACAATATGAGCGAAGGTCTAGCGACAAGAAGGCCGGACGCTGCGCGCCCGGCCTCCTTTTCTGCTCTGGTCAGCACTCAGTCGGCGTTATGCGGTCCCAGGTTCACCGGGTCCGAAGGAACCGCGGAGCCGGGATTGCCTCCCGTTATCGGGCCGACCTGTTGGTTGATGTACCCCTGCGTCTCGTGCGCAGCCAGGCCGCCCAGCACGCTGGCAGCCAACTCTTTCTGACCCACGGTCTGATTGATCGACTTCGATGAAGGAATCGTGGGCGCGCCACGCGAACCCGCCGTCTGTTCAAGAGACGTTACTTCGCTGCTCGCGGTCGAGCTGGCTATAGACAGGGCACCGCTCAGGTTCCCTTCCTCCTGTTCAGGACTGGTGGGGATCCCCTCCTTCGAGAGCGCCTTTGCCTGTTTGCTCGGTATCGGTGACGACCCGCTTAGCGTCGGTATTTTGGTGGCCCTGGTCAGACCGGTTGTGCTCGGTAACTTGGCGGTCTTGGCGAGATCAGGCGCCCCAGGAGCTTTCAGGCTCGAGCTCTTGGCCGCCTTGCCGCCGGAAATTGCCGAGGTTGAAGGCAGCCCCGGAGCCGACGGCAGAGAATTCGGCAGCGACGCGGTGTTTACGTTTGCCGACTCACTATGACCGGCCAGATCCGCCTTTGCACTGATCTCAAGGCTAGGCGCAGACGGACCGCCTTTGCCCAACCCTGGAAGCGCCGGCGCCGACGGCAATGAAGGCGCTGACGGTAGTGGCGGTACGCCCGACGGCAGTGATGCAACCGAGGGTAACGACGGCGCACCCGATGGCAGCGCGGGCGCTGCGGGCACCGTCACGCCGGGCAGATTCGGATCGAGTGCCGGCAACGAAGACCAGGCCGACGATGGCTTCGCACTGCCGAAAGGATTGTGGCCCGACGATGCCGACAGCCCCGAGGGTCCGTCCCCGGCACCTACGGGGAGGTGACCGCCGCCGAGCGCGGACGTCCCTGGCGCGCCGGTTACTCCGCCCACCGCGCCTCCGATAGCGCCGCTGACTCCCGCCAGCCCTCCGCCGGCAGCAGGCACCCCGATCCCGATGCCGCCAACTGAAACCCCACCCATGCCTGCCGCCGAGGCAGGAGCTGTGAAGGCGAAAATCGCGCCTGCCACCAGCAACGTACGCAACATGCTTTCACGATCGCGCATTTAGTCTCACCTCGTTGATTTGAATTCGTACGACTGCTTGCTCTGCAACCTTTGCTAGAAAATTCTCTTCTCAACTCCTCTCTGCCTTCAACAAAAAAATGCGCATCACACAGCGCTTTTGCGGATGCTTCAACGCGCATTCAGACGATCGACAGCTTCCAGCAATGACTAGTAACTGCCATGCGCGCCCTGTTGCGCACCCGGAAGTGAAATCGATCACCGCCTCCGCGCAACTTTTTGTTGAAGCACTCGAGCGCACGAAAGATACTTTTGAGTATGACTCGTACACGTCAGCCGTTTTCATTCCCGCCTCGCGGTTCGGTGCGCGATCGGCGCGCGCAGCGCACCCGCAGAGAGATCGTGCGGGCGGGCCTGAAGGTGTTCGCTGCGAAGGGATTCGATGCCGCGACCATGGATGACATCGCGCTCGAACTCGACGCCACCAAGGGTCTCCTCTACTACCACTTCAAAACCAAGGAGGAGATCCTCAGGGCGATCCTGCGCCAGAGCCCTATCGTCGGCGAGCTGGAAAGCGGATTGATGGCGACCAGCGAGATGCCGCTGGCGCAAGCGATGCGCGTGGCGATTCACGGCTCGCTCGCGCTCCTCGAAGAGCATCGCGACTTCATCCGCTTCCTGCACGTGCAGGCCCTCCTGTCGCAGGAGGAAGCCGAGGTCGTATACCGCGAAGTAATCGATCGGCTCGCCGCCCTGGTCGAAAAGGGAATCGATCAGCACAAGGAAACCGGCGAGGTGCGCGCCGACACGGAGCCGCGTCATTGGGCGCGAATGCTGGTTACGCTGGTCAGCTCCTACTTCCTCGAACTCCAGGTCTTCGAAAAGTCGCGCAAGCCGGACCCCGAATACCTCGAGTACCTGGCGAACACGATGGTGAATTCGATCACGAGCGAACGTCCTCACCCAGCCAAGGAGTGATGTAGTAGTGCACGCTGAAGAAATAAGCCCCGACTACCTGCAACACTTGGTCGATGCAGCCCATCGCAAGTCGTTCGACCCTTACAGACACATCGACTGGGACGTGCGATTCGACGACTCGCGGTTCTATTTTCCCGAGAACCTCGTGACGCTCTACGGAACTCCGCTGTGGGAAAGCATGACCCGGGCCGAACGCGTTCGCCTCTCCCTGCACGAGGCGGCCAGCACGCTCGGCACCGGTATCTGGTTCGAGAACCTGTTGTGCTTCAAGCTCACCGACTACCTGACCAACATCAGCCCGCACGACGCGCATTTCTACTGGATGCAGATTGAGGTCGCCGACGAATGCCGTCATTCGATGATGTTTGCGGAAGTGATCAAGCGCGCGAACGCACCCTGGTACCGGCCGAGGTTCGGCAACCTGATGACGATATTCAGCAAGTACCTGACACCGAAAGCCTCGATGATAATGGGAGCGCTGATCGCTGAGGCGGTCACCGACTACCTGAACCGCAGGGTCGCCCAGGATCCCGACTGTCATCCCGTTATGCGCGAACTCTCGCGCATCCACATCGTCGAGGAAGCACGCCACATCGGCTACGCGCGCGAATGGCTCAAAAACAACTGGCCGAAGCTCGGCCTGGTACAGCGGGAATGGACGCGCGGCGACGCGCTGGTCTCGACCCGCATCATGGCCTCGATTCTCGTCCATCCCGACGTTTACAAAAACTGCGGCCTTCCGCCTGAAGCGCGGCGGACGGCACGCAAGAATCTCAATACGCGCAAAACCGTACTCGCGATGTCGGCCGAGGTGACGAAGTTTCTGTCGGAGCTCGGCGTTATCGGCGCGCGGCAAGTACCGCAGTGGCGCGCCTTGGGCCTGATGGCCTAGGGACCTGAACTCAACGCATCATTCACACCCAGGGAACGAACAAGATGGAATCGACAAGCGTATCGAGCTTCGATTGGACGCAATTCAACCCGGCCAATCCGATCCTGCGAGCGAATCCCTACCCCTTCTATCACTTGCTGCGGCAGGCGATGCCGGTGTGCCCCACGCCGGCCGGCGCATGGCTGATATCGGGCTATGCGCAAGGCGAGTCGATCCTGGTGGACAAGCGCTTTGCGACGATCGACCTGAATCGCATCGGACAGGTGGCCCAACTACCCCAGACACCGGCGTTGGAAGCGGCACGGGCGATGATGGCGACCACGATGCTGTTCATGGATCCACCGCGCCACGGCCGTATCCGCGGACTGGTCAGCAGGGCTTTTTCACCGCGAATGATCGAGTCGCTGCGACCTCGCATCGGTGAGATCGCCACCACGCTCCTCGAGCGCTTCGAGGCCAGAGCCGAAGTAGATTTGATCAAGGATTTTGCCTACCCACTCCCGGTGATCGTTATTGCTGAGATGCTGGGTGTGCCGGCGGAGGATCGTGATTTGTTCAGGCGCTGGACCACGGACCTGGCGCCCCTGATCGATTTCCTGCAAAGCAGCGAGGCGGTGGATCGCGCGATGCTCGCGATGGAGGAAATCGGTCAGTACCTGCGCGAGCTGGTGCAAAAGCGACGGACCGACCCGCGCGAAGACCTCGTGAGCGCTCTCATCGCCGCCGAGGAGCGAGGCGACCATCTGACCGAAGACGAAATGCTCGCGAATATCGTGCTGCTGCTCGGCGCCGGCCATGAAACGACCGCCAACCTGATCGGCAACGGCCTGCTCGCATTGATCAACAATCGAGGTGAGCTCGAAGAACTGCGCGGAAACCGGGAGCTGATCCGAAGCGCAGTCGAAGAATCATTGCGCTACGACAGTCCCGTGCAAGTTACCGCGCGGCGCACACTGGAAGAGGTCAGGGTCGGAGAGATAACCATCCCCACGGACAGTCACGTGATCGTCCTGATCGGCGCATGCAATCGAGACCCGGCGCGATTTGCCGATCCCGACAACTTCAGCATCACGCGTGAAAAGAACGACCATCTGACCTTCGGAGGTGGCACCCATTACTGCCTGGGGGCAAACCTGGCGCGAGCGGAAGGCCAGGTCGCGATTGATGCGATCGTCCAGCGCTTTCCGCGAGTCGAACTCGCAGCGTCGGGTATTGAGTACCGCGAACTGTTCAACCTGCGCGGTCTCAAGTCCCTCCCGGTCACCCTGAGCTAGGGCCGCAGGTTTCCAAAGCAACGAGGCCGGACGCATCGCGCCCGGCCTCGCCTTTTATCAGCGGTCAGAAAAGACGATCAGGCTGCCATCTTGGAGCCTGCGCCTTCGGTCTCCTCGGCAATCGAACCGCGCTTGGAGAACGCGACCGCGACGCCGAGCAGAACGAGTGAGACGACAACTACGAAGATACGAGTGGCGGTCACCTCGCTCAGTGTGGCCGTACAGAACGGCGCGGCAAGAATCCCAACGAGGTTCATGACCTTGATCATAGGATTCAGCGCGGGGCCCGCAGTGTCCTTAAATGGATCACCAACGGTGTCGCCGACGACGGTGGCCTTGTGGATGTCGGTGCCCTTGCCGCCCAGGAAGCCGTCTTCGACTTTCTTCTTGGCGTTGTCCCAGTTGGCGCCGGCGTTCGACATGAAGACGGCGAGTAACTGTCCGGTCAGGATGGTGCCGCCGAGAAATCCGCCCAGCGCGCCGGCGCCGAGTCCGAAACCCACCAGCAACGGCGCGAACACCGCGAGGATTCCGGGCCCCAGCAATTCCTTCTGCGCGGTCGCCGTGACGATGTCAACGCAGCGGCCGTAGTCGGGTAATTCCTTGCCCTCCATGATTCCCGGATGCTCGCGAAGCTGGCGGCGCACTTCAAAGACGACCTGGTAGGCCGCGCGGCTGACCGCTTTGATTGCGAACGAGCTGAACAGGAACGGGACCGCGCCTCCGATCATCAGGCCGACGAACACGATCGGCATGTTGATTTGCACGCCAAGTGCGCCAAGGTGCGCTTCATCGATAAAGGAACGGAACAGCGAAACGGCCGCAATAACCGCTGTCGCAATCGCGAGTCCCTTGGTCAGTGCCTTGGTGGTGTTTCCGATCGCGTCCATCCACGAGAGCGTCCGCGACGCTTCTTCCTGATGGATACCGCCCATCTCGAAGATTCCGTGCGCGTTATCAGTTATCGGGCCGTAGGTGTCCATCGCGAGGATGAATCCGGTGGTGGTGAGCAGGCCGAGTCCGGTCAGTGCGATTCCATAGAATTGAAGCGCGAGTGACTCGTGAAACAGCAACATCGCACCAATCATGGCCAGGGCGATCACCACCAGGGCCCACACGGATGATTCGAGACCTTCCGCGAGCCCCGAGAGGATCAGCGTGGCCGGGCCGGTACGCGCCGAAACCGCGGTTTCGGTGGTGGGACCTTTCTCCGGATGCGTGAAATAGTTGGTCAGCCACAGCGTTACAACTGCCAGGATGATTCCGAGCGTAGCGCAACAGCCGAAACGCCAGTCGATGGCATGCGTGAGCGGATCTTTCATGTACAGGCCGTTGACAATGAAGAATCCGACGACTGATGCTCCGGCGGAAACCATGTAGCCGTTGTTTATCGGCTTCATTGGATCGCGCATCGCAGTGCCGGCGGGCACGCGCACGGCCATGATGCCCAGGATCGAGGAGAACACGCCTACTCCGCGCAGGATAAGCGCGAAGATGATCAGCTTCATCGCGAACATGCCGCTGAACGCGCCATAGATCGCCTTGAAGTCCGGCTCGCTGACGGCATAGGCAGCAAGGATGATCGCGGCGACGAGCGTCACTTCGTAGGACTCGAACACGTCTGCCGCCATACCGGCGCAATCGCCCACGTTGTCGCCCACGTTGTCCGCGATCGTCGCGGCATTGCGCGGGTCGTCTTCAGGCAGGTCTTTCTCGACCTTACCAACCAGGTCACCGCCGACGTCGGCAGCTTTGGTATAGATGCCGCCACCGATACGCATGAAGAGTGCCGCCAGCGAACCGCCGAAGCCGAAGCCGACGAGGACCTTCATCGCATCCTGCTGATAGATCAGAAAGATGATCGTGGCGCCGACGAGGCCCAGGCCCACGGTGAACATGCCCGAAACTCCGCCCGCCTTGAACGCGAGTTCCATCGCGTCCTTGAACGAAGTAAGCGCGGCATTGGCGCTGCGTACGTTTCCCTTGACCGCCAGCTTCATTCCCACGTATCCAGCGCCGTAAGACGCCGAGACACCCATAAGGAACGCGACCGCGATTCCCAGCGAGAGCCGCAGGTCGTGGTAGACACTGCGGTACATCAGGAACAAAGCGATAAAGATGATGGCGACGAAGTAGATCATCGTGCCGACCTGACGCCTCATATACGCCATTGCACCGAGCTCGATGGCGTCAGAGACGTCGGTCATTGATTTGGGGCCGGGATTGGCGCGCAGAACCGTGAACATCAAGGACAAGCCGTAACCGAGTCCCACGACCGCCGATATAAGGACGAGCCAGAGGATCATTACCTGCCCGCTGGAAAGCGCCGGCAGTACAATATTGGCTTCACTCATTTCTAGTCAGATCTCCTGAGATGGACGATTGAGGTCCGAGCCGGCGTCTTCTTACCGCAAGAACGGCGGCTTCTACCCTCACAGCATAACTCGGGCAGTCTAAGTTTTCCGTGCAGGGAAGTCTAGCAATCCTGCGGCCGAACAGCTCTCGCGTGCCGCGTCGCCAAAGCGAACTATGCAGCGAACGTAGGTACGAGCGAATGCGTGCGCGAATGGGCGAGCTTGCTCCACTTCTTGAGGCTCTGATAGGTTCGCTATCTTGGCCGCGGCGCCAATCGTCGCCTGTATTCCGTCCCCATCGTCTAGCTCGGCCTAGGACACCGGCCTTTCACGTCGGTAACACGGGTTCAAATCCCGTTGGGGACGCCAAAAGCATGTTTGCGGGGCGCCGGAGTCGATTCGCTCCTCCCGCCTCTTATCTTCGTGAAATGAACGCGCCAGCGTCTTTCGAGATCCGAATACCCCCTTCATCTCGAAGCTGCTCCTCGATGAAGGCGCGCATCCCTTCGAGCGCTTCTTTGGTCACAGTGCGCATCGTTGAAGCTGCATAGTCCAGCAGCGGCTGCGCTTCGGTGACCAGCAAGGAATCTTTATATCGGCGAAGCTCGACCTTGCCGAAGTGCCGTCTTAGCTGGGCTTCGCCTGTCTCGAGCCCGAAACGCTGCGCGTTTTGGTCAAGTACGCTTGGTACTCCCATGAAGCGCCCAATAATCTGATCGAGTTCCCGTAAATGTGCGGCGCCATTCGTTGCCGCGTAAAAGATCCCTTCAGGTCTGAGGACGCGCCGAATTTCGGAAATAGCGCAATCGCGATCCTCAACGTGATAGAGCATGTGATTTGCGATGACGGCGTCAAAGGCGCTGTCCACGAACGGAAGCGCCTGGGCGTCAGCCTGGGCCAACGAAGCCCACGAACTGAGGTTGCCGAGGTTGCCACGGGCCTCGCGCAACATTCCGAAAGACCGATCTGCAAGCATCAAATGCCACGATGCACCGACGCGCCCGGCGTTGGCTTTCCACAAGAGTCCAGTGCCGCAGCCTAACTCCAGCACACGAGCTTCCGGAGCGAGCGAAATCTGATCGAAGACCCAGCGCGTCCATCCGTAAGGATTGGTGCTGAAGCGGCGATGCAATTCGAGGCGCGCGTTGAGGTTGTCAGCGTCGCTATATTGCCGCCGCAGTCTGGCTGCGTACGGTTCTGGTCCTTGCGCAGTCACATCGTGGTCCGCGTGGTGAACTTCATCGGAGGGGAGATTACCAACCACGGCAAAGAAAACGTTCCCAAAATTGTTAACTCTATCCGCCCAAGCCGCAAGCCAAGACGATCGACCCCGTGCTCTGAAACCCCCGGATTTTCTTGATTTCTGCTGCTCTAAAATTCCATTGGGAAGGCGATTTCTGCCGGGTCCAAGGGTCATCTGCCCAAATGACTAGATCTGGTCATCCGATTGGTCATGAAGCAGTTTGGTATCGCGGATGCGCTGGAACTTGTCGACATCGACTCGATGGTTCTGGATCGTGCCGCTCAGCCGATGCCAACCGAAAATGGGTACGCTCGACGCAATCCACCTGGCGACCGCGCTGTTATGGCGCGAGAGCACCAGCGAAGACTTGGCGATGGCGACCTACGACCGAGCGCTCGCCTTGGGAGCGCAAGCCCGTGGACTGCGCGTCCTCGGCGCGACAACCTGAGTAAACCGTCAGTACTCTTATTCCCCTTTTGCCGTCACGAGCGCGCTGAGCGCAGCGCGCAGAGACGTCACGATCTCCGCGTCCGCTACGAGCCGATCGACGTCAAGAAGGCGGGCGTGATGCGGCAATGCGATGCACGCCGGTTCGACAAGTTGCGCGGACATTGTACGCAGCGTCTCGCGGAGCGCTGCCTGGGCGTACTCGGCGCGTCCTTCCAGGCCGATCAATGCGATGCGTTTTCCGGCAAATCGCGTGTCGCCCACCAGCCAATCCAGTGCATTCTTCAGCGAACCCGGCACCCCATGGGCATACTCGGGGCTGGAAATAATCAGCGCATCGGCAGCTGCAACAGCATCGCGAAACTCCGAGACAGGGAGCGGCACGTCTATCTCATCGAAGTCGGGGTTAAAATGCGGCAAATCGCCCATCCCATCGAAAACGGCCACTTCGATACCCGGTGCCGCAAGGAGTTTGGTGGCGCGCAGGATCGCGGTGTTGGACGACTGCGAGCGGAGACTCCCGGATATGGCAAGAATCTTCATTCGGCTTCGCCGAACTACTTGAAAGGTTCGTCTCGCGCAACTGCGGCGAAGCGCAGCTCCCGCGCTCAGCCGAATTGCGAGAATCCCGATTTCCGCCGCCTTGCTTACGAAGGCCAGGGAAAGTTAGGCTGCACCGCGAATGCGGCGACTTTTGCTCCTTTTTGTTGCTTTGCTCTGCCTCTGGGAATTCGCTTCGGCGAGGGCGATTGCCGAGGAACCCGTGGGATCAATCACCGCACTGAAAGGCCATGCCATCGCGCGGCGTGCCGGGCAGGAGCTCGAAGTCGTGTTGGCGATGTCTGTCCTGCGCGATGACGAGATAGTGACCGATGCGGGCAGCGGCGTGACTATTACCCTCACAGGCGGCACACGCCTGACCCTGAGCGAATCGACGTCGCTCATTGTCGATGAGAGCATCGTTGCCGCGGACAAACGCGGCAAATCGATCATGCACCTGCTCGGCGGGCAGTTGCGCTCGATCGTCGCTTCCATCGGTACCGTGTCCGGCAACTTCGAGGTGCACACCCCCAATGCAATCGCGGCGACGCGCGGCACCGATTTCGAGGTCGCCTTCATCGAGGGCAAACCCTGTCCCGAGGAACCAACCTGCCGCCGCTACACGACCGTCGGCGTGTACCAGGGCATCGTCGACGTCAGCAATCCGACCAGCAGCGACTCCTCGCATTCGGTGGCGGTGACCGCCGGCTACCAGGCCAACGTCCCGTGCGAGTTGGTGCCCAAACCGCCGTCGCCGTGGGGAATCGAGGAGCTCACCACGCCCGGATACAACTAGCATCTACATATGACAGCGAGTGAAACATCGGGATGGCGAGGGATGCTGCGAACGATCGCGGTCATCGCCGCGCTGCTCGTAACCATCGCCGTCGACGCACGCGCTGACGACGATTTTTTCACCATCCGGCAGCCCGGGCATTTGAGCCTCACAGTGTTCGGAAGCGGTTTCGGCTCGGATACTTATGGAACCACGCATGCCGGCTTCCAGCTCGAGCAGACCATCACCAACTACGTGTCCGCCGTTGGGCGCGTGACGGCTTACCAGGTCTACAAGGGCGAAGGATACGACAGCCCGTTCGTCACTGAATCGACGGGATTTCGCACCTTTGAGCGCTTCCAGGGCGGAATCGACATCACGCCAATTCAGGGTGTCTCGCTCACGGTGCTGGGAGGCCACGATGTTGGCGACGCCAACAAGGCGGTCATCGAGGGCGATTTCACGAGCTGGCTCTTCATGCATAGCCATCACCCGGTCAACTTCTCGTTCAGCTCCACGCACTACTATGAAAACGGCGTGACCAGCACCCGCATCGATTTGCGGCAGATTCTTTACTCAAGCGGCAAGTGGATATTCCTGGCGGGCGGCGGGGGCGCATTCTGGGGCGGCGGACAGGAGGGCAAGCCCAATGGCCAGGGCGGACCGGACCTCGGAGTCTTCCTGCGCGATTGGCACACCAGTATCGATCTCCAGAGCGGCTACGGCAGCTCGCACCTCTACGGTCTCGTCAGCGTGACCAAGTCCTTCGGCTGGGACGAGTAATCTCCCGCGGGAAACTCCGTGGCGCGGGCGTCTCTGCCTCAAACTCGCTCGCCTTCTTTTCGTCGCGCCTCCGATGAAGACAGCGACCGTCGGCGCCCCGGAACTTGAAAGATCATGCGCGCTTCTTGACACGTCCAACCCATAGGCACATTCAAACACTGCAATGAAGATCCTCGTGATGGGCGCCGGCGGCATCGGCGCATACTACGGTGCGAAGCTAAAGCTCGCCGGCCAAGATGTGTACTTCTGCGCGCGCGGTGCGCACCTGGTTGCCATCAACTCGCGCGGCCTCATCATGCGCGGCGACAAGGACGAAGTCGCAGTCCCGATTGCCGCCAGTGCCGACCCCACCGAGTTCGCGCCGTACGATCTGATCCTGTTCTGCGTCAAATCCTACGACACCATTTCCGCCGCCCGACAATTGAAAGATACCCTCGCGCCCGACGGAGTCATCATGACGCTGCAAAATGGCGTCGAGAATGAAGCCGCTCTGTGCACGATATTTCCTCGCGAATCCGTGATGGGCGGGAACGCGCGGGTCGGCGCGGAAATCGCGGCACCCGGCGTGCTGGTTCACAGCGCCTACGGCTACATCGAATTCGGTGAGCTCGACGGAACCGAAACGCCGCGCGCGCTGCGCCTCGCGGAGGTTTTTCGCCATGCCGGCATCTTCGGACAGTTCACGCATGATTTGAAGACCATCAGATGGATCAAACTGATGGGCAACAACGGCACCAACTGCGTGTGCGCGCTGGGGCGCAGTTCGCTCGGCGAGGCGCTGAGCGATCCCGACGGCTACTGGCTGATGAAACAGTTGATGCTCGAGACGGTCATTGTCGGCCAGGCCGAAGGAGCAAAGATGTCGCCAGCCGATGCCGAGAACGCGCTCGTGCGTCTCAGCAAAATCTCGACGGTCGACAAGATTCGCCCATCGACCTTGCAGGACGTCGAGCGCGGCAAGCGGCTTGAATACGACGCGATCACCGGCGCGATGATTCGCGCGGCTGAGCGCCACGGAATCGAGGTTCCGATTACGCGCGCGATGCACGCGCTGCTGAAGCTGATCGATCGGCAAATCACCGCGTCGCGGAGCTGAAGATGGACTACGATCGCAGCGAAATGCCGGAAGGCTACGATGCCGGCCGCGGCTACTCTCCGGACGTGCTCGCGATGTGGCTCAACGTCATCGCGCAATGCGCTCCGCCAGGATTGACCAACATCCTCGATCTCGGTTGCGGCACCGGCCGATACTGCGGTCCACTCGCGGAACACTTCGGAGCACTCGTGGCCGCCTTCGATCCATCGGAGAAGATGCTCAGGCAGGCACGCGCAAAACGACCAGGCGCAGTCTCATACGCGCGCGCCTGCGGAGAATACCTGCCACTGCGCAACGCATCCGTGGACATGGTCTTCATGTCAATGATCTTCCATCACCTGAAGGAGCCTCACCGAGCACTCGCCGAATGCCATCGCGTACTGCGCGCTGGCGGCGTGGCTTGTCTCCGCGCCGGAACGACCGATCGGATGGAGAACTACGCGTTTGTTCCCTTTTTCGAAGCCAGCCGCCCCATTCTGAAGCGAACACTGCCGTCGGAAAGCCGGGTCATTTCCGCATTTCAAGACGCAGGCTTCAAATTGAAGCACCGTCAACTGGTCAACAGTGCGATGGCTTCGAACTGGCGCGAGTATGCTGAAAAGATCGCGCAGCGTGCCGACTCGATCCTGGCGCAGCTTTCCGAGTCGGACTTCGTCGAAGGACTGCGCAAGCTTCGCCGGCACTCTGAGACCGCACCCGACGAACGGGTATCCGAGCCCGTGGATTTCTTCTGCTTCCGACGTACCTGATCGGATTCTCGATGCGACACTCCAGGATCCAGGCCGTTTCCTTCGACCTCGACGGAACGCTACTCGATGGCAGCGTGCTGGAGGGGGTGTTCAGTAGTACCTGCGAATTTCTCGCCGAGGGGCGACCGCAGCTCAGAGCTCAGGTACTGGCGGAAGCCAACCGCAGGATATGGCCGGAGTATTGGCAGGAGATCGAGGACAAATGGATGCTCGGCATTCTCGACGGTACCTCGGTAATCCTCGAACTGTGGCGGCGCACGCTCCTCGCGTGCAACTGCAAAGACGAATCGACCGTACAACTGGCCGCCAGCATATTCTTGAAGCTCGACCGCGAAGCTTGCCGCCTTTTCGACGATGTGCGCGACGTCGTTGCCGCCCTCAGGCGCGACGGAATTCCGTTGGCGCTGATCACCAACGGAGCCTCAGATACGCAACGCGGGAAGCTGCTGGCTCTCGGCATCGAAGGCTGGTTCGATACGATCGTCATCTCCGGGGAGCTGGGTATCGCAAAGCCCGATCGACGCATCTTTCAGTTGGCAGCAGCGGGGTTGCGAACCGCGGAAGCGAATATCTGCCACGTGGGCGATGAACTCCCGGTTGACATCGGTGGAGCAAGAGCTGCCGGCTGGACCGCCATTTGGCTAAATCGATCGGGCAAGCTCCGCTCGCATGAGGATCCGGAACCTCATCTGGAGATTCCCTCGCTCTCGATGCTGAAAAGAATTCATCATGATTCTTGATGGCGCAGACTAAAGTCCGCGCCCGATTCCCGAGCGGATCCCGAGTGAGCGCGGGCTATGGCCTGAGCCCTGGAGAAGTGCTTTTTCGAGAATCGTACGCGACCGTCTCGCGAGCGAGCCTCCTGCTCACACTTGCAAATGCCGTTGCGGTACAGTGACCGGCGGCCGGGAATGGATGCCATCACCCTCTCACGCATAGCCGCCCGGCGATTCATCCTGGGCCGGCAGGGCCTCTGGCCCGGCCGCCGGTGGAAAGGAAAGCGCGGCGTAGAGCGCGCGATGCGCGCGATGGAGTACCTCCAGCTCGATCCCCTTCAAGTGCTCGTGCGCAGCCAGGATCTCGCGCTGCACAGCCGGGTGGTGGGTTATCGACCGGGACTCTGGGAAGAGGTTTGTTACCAGCAACGGAAATTCTTCGATTGGGGCGGATGGCTTGCGGTGCGCCCGATGGAGGAACTGCCACACTGGCGGGTTGTGATGCGGCGCGAGCGTGAGAATCCGCACCGCAGGTACGGCCTTGGCCGCAGCCACGGCAAAGCGATCGAAGAGATGCTCGCGACGGTGCGGGCCAGGATGACGGTCAGCAATCGCGAATTCGCAGCCCATACCCGTCGCCGCGTCGATAGTTATCGGGGACGCAAAGACAGTTCCGTTGCGCTCTACTATCTATGGCTGGTCGGCGATCTGATGACGCACCATCGCGAGCGCTTCGAGCGCGTGTATGCGCTTACGGAACAAATCGCACCCGCGCACTTGATCGGCGAAGCCGATGAATCTGTAGCTGACCTGTTCCTGATCAAGAAGACCATCGCGTTCCACGGCCTCTATCCGCTGGGCGGCCCGATTCGAGGCGATATCGGCAACCCCAACCTGGGCCGGGTGCTGCGGCGCCCCGTTCTTCAAAACGAGCTCAGAACCATACGAGAGAAAATGCTGTCGGATAGCGAGATCGTCGCGGTTCGAGTTGAAGGATTGACGACTGTCTACTACGCACTGGCTTCTGACTTGCCGCATCTCAAGGAAGTGTCCGCTGGACGGACTCCTGCCGCCTGGAAACCGTGCGACTCCACCACGCTCGAGGAAGTCACGTTTCTCACTCCGCTCGACGTCGTTACCGCGCGCGATCGAGCGCGGATCCTGTTCGACTTCGACTATAAGTGGGAAGTCTATACCCCGGCGGCAGAGCGAAAGTTCGGCTACTACGCGCTCCCGATCCTGTGGGCCGACACGATGGTCGCGCGGATCGATCTCAAGCTGGATCGCCTCACCAGCACCGTGGTCGTCAACGGTCTATGGTTCGAAGACCGCAAGACCGCCGGCAATCCCCTGTTCCGCGAGGCGCTGGCGCGCGGCATGGCGCGCCTGGCGCGTTTTGTAGGGGCCAATTCGGTAAATGCAGATGCGATTGAGCAGCGATCGATCCGAAAAAGTCTGTAGTCTTTCCGCGTTTCACCGGCTTGAATTTCGTTGCTGGCGAGGATCGCAGGCTGAAGCCTGATGCGCTTCACGAGCTTTGTCAGGCGGCGCAGCGCTTTCAAAAGACGAACCATTTCCCTTTTTCCTACGACGTAGTGCCGTCGTATTTGGATGAAACCTCCGTTTCCCAGGGAAACACGATCCATTTGGTCCGCGTGCGAACGAAGAGATCGGGACGGAGCACCGAACCGTCGCGATAGTAAAGCGTCGCCATTGTCGGTCGAAATCCGAGCTGCTCGCACAGCTTCTTCAGCGTCGCGCCAGTGTCGGCGATATCGTCCACCACCAGCGTGTTCGGTTTGATCTCGGCCCGCGACAGGACCATCGGAAGCCCCAGCAGATGCGACAATGACACCGCCAGCACCAGCCCACCCCGCGGGATGCCGTAGATAGCGGCGGGCTGCGACTGGCGATTCTCGCTGATGCGCCCGGCCAGCATCACGATGTCGGCCTGGTATTGATCCCAGCTGTAGTGTTCCTTGTCGGCCGCCGGCTCGGTTGTGTTCGCCATCCCTGTCTCCACCATCGTGGGCTCATAGAGCCTGTACACGTTACCGCGCGCTCGGCTCGTGTTATATACGCATCTGCTCTCGTCTCGGCCCCCCCAGTGAGGAGTCTCCACGAATGCGAACTACGACTAAACTACTGGCATTGCGACTGATCGGAATCATGGCGGTGTGCGGTATCTTCTTTGCGTTGCAGGCCGCCCATGCTGATACGTCCGTGGCGCCGGTCGTGACGACCAAACTGGGCAGCGTGCACGGCACCCTTGATGGGAGCGTGCGCGAGTTCTTCGGCATCCCCTTCGCCGCTCCTCCGGTCGGAGCCCTCCGATGGCAGCCCCCGCAGCCGCACGCTGCGTGGACCAGCCCGATCGATGCGACCAAGCCCGGCAATTCGTGTCCGCAGACCAGATTTCGCGGGGGGATCTCGGGATCGGAAGATTGCCTCTATCTCAACATCTACGCGCCGGAATCTTCCGGGGCTCCCCTTCCAGTAATGGTCTGGATTCACGGCGGCACGTTCGTCGCCGGCTCCGGCGCGCAATACAACGGCCACGCGCTCGCAGACAAGGGCCGGCTGATCGTCGTCACTATCAACTACCGCCTCGGGCCATTCGGCTTTCTCGTCCATCGCGCTCTCGACACCAATGGCGCACCGTCGGGAAACTACGGTCTGCTCGATCAGCAAATGGCCCTGCGATGGGTCAAGGACAACATCGCGGCATTCGGCGGCGATCCATCGAAAGTGACCGTGGCGGGTGAATCTGCAGGAGCGATCAGCATCGGAGATCACCTGGTTTCGCCCGCAGCGGCCGGACTCTTCGATCGCGCCATCCTGGAGAGCGGCCCCTTTCCGCACATGATCCCACTCGCCGAGGCGGAGAAACGTGGGGATCAGTTCGCGACCGCCCTGGGATGCAGCGGCGCAGACGTGGCGCCCTGCATGCGATCGAAATCAACTGACGCCGTGCTCACCGCCATCCCCGCAAGCGCGATCAGCCTCGGACCCCCGGTGTGGTTCCCGGTCATGGACGGCCACCTGATTCCAAGCCAGCCAGACGATGCAATAGCAGCCGGAAAACTCAACAAGGTCCCCGTTATCAACGGATCCAATCACGACGAGGGAACTTTGTTTGTCGCATTCGGCAAGCAGCTGACCCCGGAGGAATTTACCAAGGGAGTGGAATCGCGGTTCGGAAACGATGCCAAGCGCGTGCTGACCGCGTATCCGCTTTCAAGCTACCCATCGCCCACGCAGGCATCGGCGGCGGGTTTCGGCGACGCAATTTTCAGTTGCCGGATTCTCAAGGCGGGGGAACTACTGTCCGCGCATGTGCCGGTCTATCAATACGAGTTCAACGATACGAACGCGCCCAATGTCTTCCTGCCAAATCCGCCGTTCCCCTTTGGCGCCTATCACGGTTCCGAGATTCAGTACGTCCTGGGAACCGTCGGAACGAGAGGGGCTTCACCCACGCCTGCACAACAAGCGCTCTCCAACGCGATGATGACCTACTGGATCAACTTCATCAGCTCCGGCGAACCCGCGGGTAATCCGCGATGGGAGCGCTTTCGCCCGGTCGATCCTCGAATCCTCTCGCTCAGCCCAGATGCGATCAGATACGAGAGCGGCTTTTCAGCCGCGCATCACTGCGATCTGTGGAACTCGATGATGCGCTGATGGCGGGAGGTATCAGCCCAAGAACCAAACCACGACGACTGCGAACAAAATTCCGACTCCGATTCCGATTAGCAAATCTTTGGACAATTGGTTCACCGCCTGCGGGCCTCCGGCTTCAGCGGAGAGTGCCCAGATGAAATCTGTCCCGAGGTTTTCCTTGCTTCAGGGGAGCTCAGGCCGGCTTCCGCTCTGCTCGCTCCTGCGAAGACAAACTGACCTGTCGTTTGCGATTCCATTACGTTCAAGGCTTAACTAGCTTATTATATGCACATGTAGCCTACAATAGTCGCTTACAGGCTGACTTTAGAACCCTCAGCCTCCTCCAAAACCCTTACAATCTGCGGTTTTATCGACCTTTTGGTGGAAACAAGCCTTTGAACTGGTCATCCAGTTGGATGACCGAGCAGTCAAATAAAGGGCAGCAAAAAAGGGACGTTCGAGTTTCCGGTGAGAAGCGCGAGGAAGTCTAAACTTGATTCTTCTGGAGGAGCATCGAAACTTCGGCGGGCGTCAGTCCGGCGTTGATCATCACCTGCTCGGTATGCTCGCCAAGACGCGGAGCGCGACGCGTAAAGGAGAAGTGTGGCGACTCGCCATCGCTGGCGACAGTCCCCGGGTAACGCAATTCCTTGCCTAACTCGGGATGCTCGATTGCCGCGAAACTCCCTCGCGCCACAAAATGCGGATCCTGAAGATTGTCCTCGGGACGGCGAATCGGTGACCACGCAAGACCCACCGCCTGCGCACGATGGAAGATCTCATCGGCCGGCCGGCTTCCCACTACCTCCATCAGCAGATCGTTGCGATAGATTGCCGCCGCGGTCCGATCTTCCTTTTCGAGCTGCTTGAACTCCGGCGTCCCCAGCACGTGCTGGATGCCCACCTGGTCCGCCAGCTCCCCGAGCGCACGCAATTCGCGCTCGAAGGGGCTCAGGTTCGCAAGCATGAATACGTGATCGGCGCTTTCCGAGAGCCGCGCGTGAGTAATCACGGTCGCGGCGTGGCGGGCGGTCTGTCGCTTCACGACTTCCCCGGTGTACACGTAGGTAGGAATCGCAACTTCGGTGCAAGTGTTGACGGCTTCGTGAATCGAAACGTCGATGAACTGTCCTTCCGCGCTCAATTCGCGAAAATTCAACGCCGCCATGATCGCAACCGCAGCGTACTCGCCGCCAAGATGGTACGAATGCCACATCGCGGGCGCGATCGGCGGGGTATCGTAATGTCCTTCGTCGTCAGGATCGTATCCGCACACCGCCATGATTCCGCCCAGCGCCATCTGCACCAGGTCCGTGACCTTGAGCGCACGCCACGGACCATCAAGTCCGAACGGCGTGATCGTGCAGATGATCAGGCGCGGATTCTCCTGCGCCAGCCGGCGCCATAGATCCAATCGGCGTTCGACTACCTCGACTTCCCCCGAGAGCAGAACGATGTCGGTCCTGGCCGCCAATGCGGCCAGCGCCGAGTGGGTGTCTTGATCGTCAACGTCGAGCACAACGCTCTGCTTGTTGAGGTTGTAGCGCCAGAAGAAGAGGCTCTGCTCGGGACTCTGGTCGTCAGACACGAACGGGCCGATTCGGCGCGATTCGGCACCGTCACGCGGCTCGATCTTGATAACCTCGGCGCCGAGCCCCGCCAGCAGCATCGCGCCGTATTCTCCCGACTGATCGCCGATTTCCAGCAGCTTCAGTCCGGCTAGCGATGAACCAAGATTGTAGTCGCGGCTCAAATTACGCCTTCCTTCTCGAGTTCGGTCATTTCCGCGCCGCTCAGCCCGACCAGCTCCCCGTAGACAAACGCGTTGTCCTCGCCGAGCTTGGGCGCTCCTCGCCCCGTCGCTCCCCCGACGTCAGCGTTAGAGTGGGATAGCTTCGCCGGAAATCCTTCGACCGGCCAAGTCCCGATTTCGCTCTGCGGAAGATCCACGTAGTAGCCGCGAGACTTGAGCTGCGGGTCGCGATCGAAGCGGTCGGGCGCTTTCTGCACGACACCCGCCGGAATTCGGCGCGCCTGGAGCCGATTCATCAGGTCGTAGCGATCGCACCCCGTCGTGAAAGCAGTCAGGTTGCGGTCGAGCTCGTCCTCGTTTTGTTTGCGGCCGGCAGCCGTTGCGAGCCGCGGTTCGAGCGCCCAGGACGGCGAACCCATCTCTTCGATCAATCCGCTCCACTGATCGTCGGATTGGATCGAGATCGCGATCCAGTTGTCTTCGCCGCTGCATCGATACGCGCCATGCGGCGACCAGGGCAAAAACGGCATGCGATTCCCGTAGCGAACCGTCGGCCTGCCGGTGACCTGGTGCTCCACGATCGAAGTGCCCGACAGCATCAGGCCCGTCTCACCCTGCGACATGTCGATATAGCAGCCCTGCCCGGTGGCACGATTGCGGCGAATCGCCGCCATCAGCATGATCGCGCCGAAATATCCCGGCGAGTGATCGAGATAGGAGTAGCCCCATCCTGCCGGCTGTCGCTGTTCTCGAAGACCCGACAGGAATGTCAGGCCGGAGAATGCCTGCGCCGTCGGTCCATAGCTGACGTAGTTCTTGTAAACCCCGGCCTTACCCAGACCGGTGGTTTGAATGTAGATGATGCCCGGATTGATCTTGCGCAGCGCCTCGTAGCCCAGCTCCCATTTGTCCATCTGGCCGGGACTGAAGTTCTCGCAGATCACGTTCGCATCGCGGACCATCCGCCGCAGCAGGTCACGACCTTTCGGATGGTTCAGGTTCAGTGTGACTCCGTATTTTCCGGGATTGGTGTTGTTGAAGTACGCACCGCGATCGTAGTTGCCGGGGATGCCACGGCCACGCGACACGCCTTGCACGCGGCCACCGTCAGGCCGCGCGTGGTCGGGCGCATAGGGAGGAGTGTAGCGGAGGAAATCGATCGCCTTGCGGTCGCGCCATTCGATTCGGATGACCTGCGCGCCGAACGTCGCCAGGAGTCGTGTCGCCTGCGGCCCCACCTGGAGCCACGTCAGGTCAAGCACCCGGACGCCGTCGAGCGCCCGCCTGACTTTCCCGTTCTCCTTGGCCATAGCTTCCCTCAAAAGACCGCGGGACATCCGCAAGCCACGCAGATGTCCCGCTTCATTCGGAGTCGGAATTGAAGCTACGCGGACACGCCGTGGCGCAGAACCCTGCCGGGTGTCGCACCGGTGAAGCGATCGCCCTCCCAGGTAACCTGCCCGTTAACGATTACGTGGCTGTATCCTTCCGCGCGCTGCACACGGCGCCATTCGTCGCCCGGCAGATCGTGCGCGATCTCGACCGGCAGCACCTTCAGCTTGTCGAGATTGTAGATCACGATATCGGCCGGCGCGCCCTCGCGCAGGAAGCCTCGATCCTTGAAGCCGGCGCAGAACGCAGGTAGCCCGGACATCCGCCAATGGATGTCTTCCAGCGTCATCCACTGCTTCTCGCGCACGAAGCGGATCAAGCCTTCCGTCGGATAGCGGCCCGCGGTCAGGAACTTGGTGTGCGCGCCGCCATCGGAAACGCCGAACGTGATGTAGGGATAGTCGAGCAATTCCTTCATCAGGTCAGACGAATTGACAGCCGGCGCGAAGAACTCGGTCTTGAGACCTTCGGATACCGCGATATCGAGCATCGTATCGACGACATCCTTGCCAGCTTCCTTCGCGGCGAGGCGCAGCGTCATGCCCTCGAACTTCTTGTTCTCCTTGTTGGCGCACTCCGTGATGATGATCTCGTCGAAGTAGTTGGTGATCAGGCTCTCGCGGGGCATCTGCTCCTTGAGCGCAGCGCGGCGGCGCGGGTCACCGAGCTTCTCCGTCCGCTCCGCGACGGTGCCGGTGGTGGCATCGCGCCACGCGTCGGAGTCGTCGAAGAGATTCCAGTCCTCGAAGGTAAACGTCAAGCCGGCGTCGGTGGTGGTCCCCTGTCCGTAAACCGGCAGACCCTTCTGGCGGCAGCGCTCCAGCCACTTCATGGTGTTTCGATGGCGATGTGGGAAGCGATCGTTCGTCACCAGCGCTTCGTACATGATCGGGCGCCCGCTCACCTCCGCAATTTTCTCGAAATGGTCGGCATCCTTCTTCGGATCCCAGCTTGCCAGCGTCAGTTCCTGGAATCCCTCTCCGCGCTCGCCGAGCACCTTCGCCATCTCGAGACAGGTCTCGTCGTGCATCACATCGGTGTTCATCGGGGAGCCATCGAAGTCGCGTTGCACCGCGCTCGGTCCACCTGGAATCAGCCGCTGCGCGGACCATCCGCACGCGCCCGCATCCATCGCTTCATTGAGGATGTGGCGCATCTTCGCGTGTTCTTCGTCGGTCGGCATGCGCCCGGTCTTCGACTCTTCGATTCCCATAACGTAGCCAAGCACCGGGTTCATCGGGACGTAGGGCAGCAGGTTGACGCCCTTGGGAAGCCGGTCGAGCTTGTCCATGAACTGGGGATAGGTCTCCCAATCGAACGGCATCGCGGCTTGCATCGCGCGCAGCGGAATCGCTTCCGTGCGGACCATCGTCAGCATCGCACGCTCGGCATCTTTGGGACGGACGGGAGCAAAGCCGAATCCGCAGTTGCCGATCACGACGGACGTGATGCCGTGATAGCCGGAGATGGTCAGGTAAGGATCCCAGAAGATTTGCGCATCGTAGTGGGTGTGGAGATCGATGAATCCCGGCGCCACGATTTGTCCGTCGGCATCGACGACTCTTGCACCCTGATGATTCGCGATACGACCGATCTTGGCGATGCGGCCGTTCTTGATCCCAATATCGCTGCGAAAGCGCGGCGCGCGGGTACCATCGACCACCATGCCGTTCTTGATGACCAGATCGAATTCCGCCATGACGAGCACCTCACACGAGGATTGAAAGCGGGCGTTTGAAGTATGGCCCTATATCTACGCTTCTCGCAGAAAAAAACAAACCGATCGGTATGGGAGCTATCCACCCTTAGACGGTCGGTTCTTCACGACCGGCACGTGAAGAATCCCGGATCGGCGTGCCCGACCGTGAACCAACAAGGCACTAAGGCGCCAAGAGGACGCAGCCAAAAAGCGAACGTGTCATTCCAAAACTTCTTCTTTGAGGAATCGCGGATCCGCAGACAGAATGCATTCGCCGCCCAACGATCAGAAATCAGGTCGGACCCGATTCCTGAAACTTCGTGTGTTGGTGCCTTTGTGGTTCAAACCCCTTTTGGGTACGTCGACCTCGAACAGGCCTCGCGATTACAAAGTGATCGATCCAAGAAATTCCTCGAGTAGCCGGTTGAACTCTCCAGGCCACTCCAGGCTTGGCAGATGCGCCGCGTTCATCCGAACCAGCTTGGAGCCGGGAATCTCGGAGGCAAAACGGTCTGACAGCTTCTTCAGATCCCCGGAATCGTGATCGCCGATCACGACCATCGTGGGCACCGCGACTTCCCCCAATCGCTCGATAGCCGGCGGCGTCAGGGTGTTCTCTTGCCGCTTGAAGCGTTCGAGCGAGAAATTCTCGCGATGTAGCTGGCGTGCGCGCTCGCGGTAAGTGGGGTCAACCTCGCTCGCGCCTCGCGATGGACCATCGATCCAGTACTTCGCATCCATCTCGAGCGCCCGCTCGACCTCCCCTTTCTGAACCAGCCCGATCAACTCCGTCCAGTATCTCCGCGTGTCATCGGAGAGATGCTTCGGATCATTCAGTCCGCTAACGCCGGAACCGACCAGCACCAGCCCGGACACCATCGCCGGATGCTCCAGCGCAAAGTCGATCGCCGTTCCTCCACCCATCGAGCATCCAACCAGTACCGCCTTGTCCACGCCGGCCGGTTGAAGAACGTTTGCGAGATCATCGCGCAGCGAGAAAGCCTCGTCCGGAAACGTCGACTTGCCGAATCCGCGATGGTCGTAGCGGACCACCTTGTTTCGCAGGGCGAATTTGTCGAACTGCGGATCCCACATCCGAGAATCCGCAACGCCGGCATGGATAAAGACCAACGGCGCGCCACTTCCCGCGGTTTCAAAATAGAGCCTCGCCGTTCCCGACATCGCAAATCCGACGCTGTTCATCTGCACTCTCCGCTCGTTGTGGTTCTCGCGAAGTTTCGCTAAAATTTCGCCCATGGTCAAGAGGTCACCGAAGACAGCGCACGGTCGCGACGAACCTCGCGAAGCGATTCTCCGCAAGATCGATTGTGTGATGATTAAGGTCGATGACCTCGAAGCGGCCGCCAGGTTTTACGAAGAGACGCTTGGGCTCGCGCCTCGGTGGTCGACCACCCATTCAGTCGCTCTGGGCATGCCCGAGAGCGAAGCCGAGATCGTCCTGCACGACGACCCGCAGATTCCACGCGAATGCGGCGTTCACTACCTTGTCGACAACGTAAAGGAAGCCGTCGCGAAGCTCAGCGTCCAGGGCTGCGAGATAGTCGTTCCCCCATTCGAGGTTCAAATCGGACTTTGCGCGGTCGCCCGCGATCCGTTCGGAAACCTGCTCAACCTGATCGACATGAGCAAAGGACCGATCAAGGCCGCCTAAAGGCGCAAAGGCCTTCCGTCATTCCGAGCCAGTGGCGAAGAATCCCGGCGAACGGTCGTAGAACCGGCGTGCGTTGAGATTCTTCGCCGCTGGCTCAGAATGACGGAGGCGAACCGCGTTCATTCGCCTACTGAATCCAGCGGGCACCCGGCTTGACGCCCGTAAGCACGGCAAAGATCAAATTTCGGTAGGCGCAGGAAACCTCGATGAACCCGGCATCGCGCATCCAGGAAAGCTGCTGCCCCACTGTCGACGGCAGGTCGCGCTTCATCCGTTCGATCGCGGTTTCCAGATCGCGATCAGTCACCTTCAATTCCCGGGCGCGCCTCACCCACATGTTGCGCGAACGCTCTTCGATCCGCGCCGTCTCACCGGCCACCTGGTCCGCGTTGATAAAAACCCCGCCGGGACTCAGGTACTTGAAGATGTCGCTGAACAGATGCCGCTTGCCGCCATCGGGCAGATGATAGATCGAGAGCGATGACACCACTGCATCGTAAGTCCTCGATTGTTTGTCCGCCGCCAGATCTGCCGTCACGAACCGGACCCGCTTGCCGAGTGGCTTCAGCCGCTGGCGCGCGATTGTCAGCATCTCAGGCGTGAGATCGAAGACGGTAATTTGCGCCTTGGGAAAGGCCTCCGCGATCTTCGCGGAAAGAAACCCGGTGCCCGCCCCCAGGTCGAGGATCTCGAACTTGTCCTTCGACTCAAACGGCAACAATTCCATGACCGTTCGATAAAAATCTTCGGAACACGGAATCAGTTTCAGGCGGGCGCGGTCGTAACTATCCGCTCCGGCGCCACTGGCCCTGGACCCCTTGCTCGCCATCGGTGTGAGCTTACCCGTCACAGGGCGCGAAGGCGACGGGGTACGCGGCAGTCCCGGGAGTCCGGGTCGCCCTTGCCTTCGCGAAAGATCGCGGGTTATTTCATCGGAGCCAAGAGAGCATCCGATGCCGAAGGCTTATTTCAGTCCCGCGTTTTTCAAGTTCTTCGAGGAGCTGGCGCGCAACAACAATCGCGAATGGTTCCAGCGCAACAAGTCCCGCTACGAGTCGGAGGTGCGCGACCCGATGCTCTCGTTCATTGCCGACCTCGCACCGCGCCTGCGCGCGATGAGCAAGTACTACGTCGCGGACCCACACCCGACCAAGGGGTCGATGTTCCGGATTTATCGCAATCTCCGTTTCTCGCGCGATAAGACTCCATACAAAACTAACGCGGCCGCCGCGATCCATCACTCGGGAGCCCCTGGATGGCCGTCGCCCGCCTTTTACATTTCACTTTCACCCAAGGCGGTTTTCGGCGGCGTGGGCATGTGGCATCCGGATGCGGATGCGGTGCGCAAAGTGCGCGACGCAATCGTCAATCGGTCCGCGGCTTGGAAAAGAGCAAGAAATGACAAGAAATTTACCGCGCGGTTCGAGATGATGGGCGAGAGCCTATCGCGCCCACCCAAAGGCTATGACCCGGAGCACCCACTCATCGAAGATCTCAAGCGGAAGAGTTATGTCGCGGGCACCAACTTCACGCGCAAGGATGCCTGCTCGGCATCCTTTCTCGAGACCTACTCTGAAGCATGCGAAGCCGCAGCGCCGTTCACCCGATTCCTCACCGAGGCGGTCGGATTGAAATGGTGAAGAAGCTCGCCGAAGGTCTCTTCTGCATCGCCGAGGAAGGTTCAAAGACAGCGCGGAAGCACTACTCGTATTTCCTGATTCATCCCCAGGGGAACCTGTTGTTCCATCCGCTCAAGAGGACCACTCTTTTGAAGAAGGACGAGACGCTTTTCGCCGATCATGGGGGAATCAAGCTTCAGGTGCTAACGCACGATGCCGAAGCGTCGTCGTCGTGCGAATGGATCAATGAGCGCTTCGGCGCGGGAATCTACGTCCACAGCTCCGACCTCCCTAAACTGGCGCGCAAAACGCGATGCCCAGTCGCGCACGCATTTTCGTCCGGTCATCAGGTAGTCGAGCGACTGGATGCGATTCCTATGACCGGACACACGCTCGGTTTCACTGCCTATCGTCTCGTTACTCCGGGTACGACGTTCCTGTTCACAGGCGATTTCTTCAGTCCTGTCGCCGATAGATGGGTCGCCAGAGTCTTCAAGTTGCTGATGCCGGTCGGAGTCGCGAATCTGGGTGCGTTGAAGAACATATCCTTCGACGCGGTTCTCCCTAACGTGTCGAAGGGTCCTGGTGCGCCAGCCTTCGTTCTCTCTGCCGCGGAACGAGACCGCGCGATCGACGATGCGATCGCACAGCTGTCGAAGAAACGCGCCTGATCGCCACACGGGTGCTCCTGGCTGGCGAGACCAAGCCGACAGAGAAAAGCCTGTATGTCCCGGCGCACCGAGCTAGACTTGGAAATGGATGACCGACTCCTGGGCTGGTTACTTGAATGAGACTGCGCCTGCTTCTGATCTTTGTTGTCGCTCTTTCGCTGTTCGGTGCGATTCGATCGGTCGCTGTCGCAGATGACTGGAACCCCGACGCGACTTTCGCGAAGCAAACCAAGGTTATTTCCTTCGAAGGAGGTCTTGGATACTTCGGCGATCGACTGCCCGGCAGCGGCATTCAGGAATGGAACGTGGCCGCTCGCTTTTCACTGTTGCCGTTCAACCCCGTGCACCTGAACGGCGGCTGGAAGATCTTCGATGGCGCGTTCGAGATTGGTCTTCAGCCGACCTTCGAACGATTCAGCACGCAGCACCAGAATTGGGCCGGGGTGGCTCTCGCCGCCCGCTATTACCTGACCGATCTGCGGATCTTCGATCGAGTAGTCCCATGGATCGGCGCATCGGTGGCACCCGGCGGCTCCGATCTCGATATCGGCAGAAAGACCAACGGCAGCCGGCTTCGCGGGCCTTTCCTGGTGCGAATCACCGGCGAAGCCGGAATCGCCTATTTCTTCGACGACTCGAAAGCCGCGTACATCGGTCTGCAAGGAACACACTTCTCGAACGCGTACACCGAAGGCGGATCGCTCTACAACAACAGCATCAATACACCGTGGGCCGGAGTGATCGGATTCTCGTGGTTTATCCCGTAAAGACAGGCAGGCAGTTGACCCTTCAGGGGGTGGTTTTTACGAAGCGGCCCTGGCTTTTGTCCCACGACAACACGACATCTCGAATCGCTGAGCGCGCCTTCTGGTCGGTCTGCTCCTCTGCCTCGTAGCCGTACCAGGGACTGACCGTGAGCGATGTGGCGATCCGGGCGGGTATGTAGTTCATATCCGGAGTGAACGAGGCGAAATGCGGGGGCGTCTGCCGGCCCGGCTTTACGAAATCGGCCGCCGTGATTTCCGGCACGACCGCGTTCTTCGGAATCGGCATCAGGCGGTCACCCGACACCCCGAAGAACTCCACTGCGAAACTGCATCCGTCAGCACAATCCGAGCTTCCCACCACGATCAGCGGACTGCCGTCGGCCTTGCGATAGATCGCCATTGTCAGTGTTTCGTCAGTATCGGAACTATCGCTGATCTGGAGATAGCCGTTGCGCAGGTCTTCAATCACCGCGCGCGAGTTGCTCGTCTTCAGCACCTGGTCGGCGCTGAGATGCTGCGTGGCCGCATTACCGAGAAAGTCCAGCGGACCCTTGTACGAAGTGCCTGCCACCTCCTGCTGGTAGTACTGCTTGAAGTAGCCGACGATATCCTCGGCGGCATCAGTGCGGCTCGCGCCAGCAAGCATCACGGCCGCGATCGCAATCGCCATCGCTTGCAACGATCGAACGCGCGTGCGGTTCATCGTCCTTATTTTCCCATCACGAGCCGGCCGTCGCGGATACTGCAAACTCCCGGCTTCGGCTCGACCATACCGTTGGGCAGACTGGTGATGTCAGGAACATACAGGGGATGGTTCTTCACGATGCCGGTGGTCGCGACCAGCCGCGTCTGCTTGCCCGCAACCGCCTGCGAGTACACCACCGCCCCGCCGTAGAGGAACTCCATGTCCTTCGCCCAAGTCAGGCGAATCACGCTCACCGGATGCCCTGCCCCGTCGCGCCCCTCCCATCGCTCGACCGTCGGAGCTGCCTCCTTCTTGCCGACACCGGGATAGACCTTGCCGCTCAGATCGACCGCGATCTGCGCGAGCTGGTTGAACTGCAGGCGCGTGCGATTCCCCTCCGTGCCGAGCCCGGTCCAGATTTCGATGTGCGGCAGGTTGACCCATGATGCAGCAGAAGTCTGTCCAGCCGCGGCGGGATCGTAGACCTGGATCGTCAGTGAGCTCATCGACTCCGCCACCACGCGAATCTCCGCGGCCTGGTCCGCCGGAGCCGCCGCGCCGAATACGATGAATCCGTTGGCGCCGGCGGTAGTCATCGCGGGAACGCAATCGCCGATCACCGTGCCGGTAGGAATCTTTGCCGGCGGCACGTCGGTTCCCAAAATCGGCGTCACGAGGTTGTATGCTCCGAGCAGGTTTGGCGCGGGCTGCGGCGCGAAATGTTCCGACGCGTCCGGCGGCCACGTCGGACAGCCGACATCGTCCCACTTTGCGGAGGCGTCCTTCGCGATCGAGCGCACGGTCAGCGTGCGGTAATCGATATCGGTAAGCACGCCGTTACTCGGCGACAGATTGCTGTAGTTGCAATCGCGTTCCGTCAGCGCGCGAAACGGGACGAGCGAGAACGTGACTGTGCTGTCCCATCGATCCGACGAGCCGCCCATCTGGCGATGCACGAACTGGTTGGATCCTACCGTGATGTCGTCTTCGCCAACGCCCGCCGCACCATACCCGTCATTGCAGAGCTTGAGAATTTGCTTGGGCGCCGCGTCGCCCGCGACCAACCAATACTCCACCCCGCCATCGTACTTGTCTCCGTTCTGGCATCCACTATCAGGCGCATCGTCGGGCTTGTCCTTGAGCCCCAGGCGAACCTCGACGACCGTAAGCGCATCGCCGCCGGGCGACTTGCCGGCATCGTTGCTCTTGCCGATCGCGCAGGTCGTCCGGGCTCCGCAGATGACCGATTTCTGCGCAGCCGAGGGCTCCGACGCCAGTCCAAACACCGGCATCGATATCAAGCCCAGCAGAACAAGAAGGATCGTTGTCCTCATGCGCCCGGCTTCCATTGGAGCGCGGTGTCGCGCTCCCGTTGCTGAGATGTATGGTGATTCACGCGCCGCGGTATCGCCGCGGCGCGCCAAAAAATCAGGATCCGGCTGCTTGCCCGAGGCCTTCGTTCAACGAGTCCTTGAGCTGCTTGCCCGGTTTGAACTTGGCTGAGCGGCTGGCGGAAATTTGGATGGCCTCGCCGGTCTTCGGATTGCGCCCGGTCCGCGCCTGGCGAGAAGAAACCGAGAACGTTCCAAAGCCGGAGATATTGACCCTCTCCCCTTGCTTGAGGGCCGCTATGATGTCGTCGAGCACGATATTGATAGCGCGCTCGGCGTCCGCCTTGGGAAGTGGAAGCTTGTTCGATAGCCCTTCGATAAGTTCGGCCTTAGTCATGGGTCTGTATTATACGGTTCCCCGCCGCGCACGTTAACACGTCCCCGTTTGGTCAAAACTGGGCCGTAGTTGAACAGCTCAATCCTAAAAACCAACCCCCGCCTGCACTATTGCGGCTCAGGAGAGGTTTGGCGATACCACTGTGTCGTCGTCCTCAGGCGGTACGGGGTCCTTGTCCTCCCGCAGGAAGTCCAGGTCCTTGCGTACCGGTTTGGGCTTGAAGAACGCGTCGGGATCGTCCAGCACCAAGGCGTGCCGCAGCACCTCATCCACGTTCTCAGCCTGGATGAGCTGCACGCCCTTGAGAATCTGCGGAGCGATCTCGCTGATGTCCTTGGCGTTTTCCTTGGGGATGATGACGGTCTTGATCCCGCCGCGATGCGCCGCCAGCACCTTTTCCTTCAAGCCGCCGATCGGCAGCACGCGTCCGCGCAGCGTAATCTCACCCGTCATCGCCAGGTCATTGCGAATGGTCTTGCGCGTGAGCGCCGAGACCAGCGCGGTGGCGAGGGTGATACCAGCGGACGGCCCATCCTTGGGAATCGCGCCTTCGGGAATGTGAATGTGAATATCGATCTTATGGTAGAAGCTCGGGTCCAGCCCCAGGATATCGGCGCGCGAACGCACGTATGAAAGCGCGGCCTGCGCGCTCTCCTGCATAACGTCGCCGAGTTGCCCCGTGATCGTCAGCTTGCCGCGACCCGGAACGATCGTGACCTCGACGTTGAGCAGCTCGCCGCCGAGCTCCGTCCATGCCAGCCCGGTCGCAACGCCGACTTGTGGCTCCGACTCCGCCATCCCGTAACGGAACTTGGCGGGCCCCAGATACTTGGCGAGGCTCGATGCCGACACCTTCACGTGGGCGTTGCGGTCAGTCTTGACCACCTCGACCGCGACCTTGCGGCAGACCGATGCGATCTCGCGCTCCAGGTTGCGGACCCCCGCTTCACGCGTGTAATGGCGGATGATTCCAAGCAGCGCCTTGTCGGAGAATTCGATGTTCTCGGGTTTGAGACCGTTGGCTTCTTCCTGCTTCTTGACCAGGTACTTCTTCGCGATCTGAAGCTTCTCGGTTTCCGTGTACCCGGGAATCCGGATCACTTCCATCCTGTCCTGCAGCGGCCGCGGAATACGCTCCAGCGTGTTCGCCGTGGTGATGAACATCACCTTGGACAGGTCGTAGTCGCAATCCAGGTAGTGATCGTTGAAGGTGTAGTTCTGCTCGGGATCGAGCACTTCCAGCAGCGCCGATGAAGGATCGCCGCGGAAATCGGTGGACATCTTGTCCACTTCATCGAGCAGCATGACGGGGTTCGATGAACCGGCCTTGCGAATCGACTGGATCACTTTGCCGGGCAGAGCCCCGATGTAGGTGCGCCGATGGCCGCGAATTTCAGCCTCGTCGCGCACGCCGCCCAGCGACACGCGCACGAATTTGCGACCGGTCGCTCGCGCAACCGACTTGCCCAAGGAGGTCTTGCCGACACCGGGAGGTCCGACCAGGCACAGGATCGGTCCCTTCATCTGGCCGACCAGGGTCTCGACGGCGAGGTATTCCAGGATGCGCTGTTTAACCTTATCGAGGCCAAAATGATCTTCCTCGAGGACGCGCTCCGCTTCCTTAATATCCAGCTTGTCTTCGGTGTATTCGAACCATGGCAGCGCAAGGAACCAGTCCAGGTAGTTGCGCACTACCGTCGCCTCGGCCGACATCGGCGACATCATCTTGAGCTTCTTGATCTCGCGCTCGCACTTCTCGCGCGCCTCGGCCGGCATTTTCTTCTGCCGCAGCTTCTCCTCGAGCTCCTGGATCTCGTTCTTGAACTCGTCCTTCTCGCCGAGCTCCTTCTGGATCGCGCGCATCTGCTCGTTGAGGTAGTACTCCTTCTGGGTCTTCTCCATCTGCTTTTTGACCCGGGAGCGGATGCGTTTTTCGACTTCGAGAATCTCCAGCTCGGAGCGCATGTAGCCGAGAATCTTCTCGAGTCGCTCGGAGGGCTTGATACATTCGAGCAGGGCCTGCTTGTCCTCGAGCTTGATGCCGAGGTGGCCGATAATCTTGTCTGCCAGCGAGGCGGGATCGTCGACGCTCGAGATCGATGCGACCATCTCGGGCGGGATTTTCTTGTTCAGGCGGGCGTAGTTGTCGAAGGTCGACACCACCGATCGCATCAGGGCTTCGACCTCGGTCGACTGTTCAGTGACTTCCTCGACCTCTTCGGCCTCAACCTGGAAGTACTCTTCCTCGGCGAGGTAGCGCACGACCTTCGCGCGCTTCTTGCCTTCGAGCAGCGCCTTCACGGTCCCATCGGGGAGGCGCAGCAACTGCACCACGATCCCAAGCGTTCCGGTGCTGTAGAGGTCCTGCGGAGTCGGCTCCGCGACCTTGGCGTCCTTCTGGGCCACGAGCAGGATGGGCTGCTTCCTGGCCTCTGCAGCCTCGAGCGCCTTGATGGACTTGGCGCGGCCGACGAAGATTGGATGGACTTCGTGCGGGAAAACGATTAGTTCGCGCAGCGGCAGCAAGGGAACAACTGCTGCCGATGCATCGCGATTGTCTTTTTTGTCGTTACGAAACAGCATCTGTATGGATCCCGAATACCTCGAGCGTCAGGCGGTTTCTGCCGTCTTCTGGTAAACCAGCAACGGTTGTTCCTTCTGCGTCACCACTTCCTCCGAGATCAGAACCTCCTTGATGTTCGGTTGCGACGGGATTTCGTACATCAAGTCCACCATGATGCTCTCCATGATGGCCCGTAGTCCCCGCGCTCCCGATTTGCGCTTGAGAGCTTCACGCGAGATCGCGCGGAGCGCGCCCTGCGTGAACTTCAAATGAACGTTTTCCATGTCGAACAGCTTCTGGTACTGCCGCACCAGCGCGTTCTTCGGTTCGGTCAGGATGCGCACCAGCGCGTCGTCATCGAGCTCGCCGAGGGTCGCAATGACCGGCAGCCGCCCCACGAACTCGGGAATCAAACCGAACTTGAGCAGGTCTTCGGGCTGCACTTCGTTTAGCAGCTCCGAGACGGTCTTGGGATCGCGATGGGTCAGGTCCGCGCGGAAGCCCATCGTCTTGCCCGCGATTCGCCGGCGGATGATGTCATCGAGCCCCACGAACGCGCCGCCGCATATAAAGAGGATGTTGGTGGTGTCGACCTGCAGGAATTCCTGCTGGGGATGCTTGCGACCGCCCTTGGGCGGCACCGATGCCATCGTGCCTTCGATGATCTTCAGCAGCGCCTGCTGCACGCCCTCGCCCGACACGTCGCGCGTGATCGAAGGGTTGTCGCCCTTGCGCGCAATCTTGTCGATTTCGTCGATGTACACGATTCCGCGCTGGCAGCGCTCGATGTCGTAGTCGGCGTTCTGCAGCAGCGACAGGATGATGTTCTCGACGTCTTCACCGACGTATCCGGCCTCGGTCAGCGAGGTCGCATCGGCGATCGTGAACGGCACCTGCAGGAAGCGCGCGAGGGTCTGCGCCAGCAGCGTCTTGCCCACGCCGGTCGGCCCAATAAGCAGGATGTTGGATTTCTGCAGTTCGACATCGCCGGTCACCATCTGCGAGTCGATGCGCTTGTAATGGTTGTGGACCGCGACCGAGAGAATTTTCTTGGCGCGCTCCTGCCCGATTACGTACTGGTCGAGGACTCGCTTGATTTCGGCCGGCTTGGGGACCGCGGACGACTGGCTGAATGCTTCTTCGCCGTCGGTTTCCTCGGCGATGATATCGTTACAGAGGTCGATGCACTCGTCGCAGATGTAAACCGTGGGGCCGGCAATCAGCTTGCGGACTTCATCCTGGCTCTTGCCACAAAAGGAGCAAACCAGGTTGCCCGACCGATCGTCATGCTTGGCCATACTGCCTCCCGCGGCTCAATTGGAGGGCCTCCGACTAACGATTACCTCATCAATAAGCCCGTATTCAACTGCGTCTGCCGGAGTCATGATGAAATCCCGATCCGTATCTCGTTCTATCTTACGCAAATTCTGACCTGTGTGCCTCGCGAGGATTTCATTCATCTCCTGGCGCGCCCGAACAATCTCGCGCGCCTGAATTTCTATGTCCACCGCCTGGCCCTGCACGCCGCCGTGCGGCTGGTGGATAATCATCCGCGAATGCGGCAACGCATAGCGCCGGCCCTTGGCTCCGGCCGCCAGCAGCACCGCGCCCATGCTCGCTGCCTGACCCATGCACAGGGTCGACACCGCCGGCTTGATAAACTGCATGGTGTCGTAGATCGCCATCCCGGCCGTGACCGAGCCACCCGGCGAATTGATGTAGAAGCTGATCTCCTTCTCGGGGTCTTCCGACTCGAGGAAAAGGAACTGCGCCGTTATCAAATTGGCGACGACGTCGTTTACTTCGGTTCCCAGAAAGACGATGCGGTCCTTGAGAAGGCGAGAGTAGATGTCGTACGCGCGCTCGCCACGGCCTGTTTGCTCGATTACGGTCGGAACCAGGTTGCTCATTCCGCGTCGCGCCGCAGCCTGAGCAGCTAAATTGAAGGAGAGGCCGCTGACGCCATTAAATTCTATCGGCTCCGCAACAATCGGGCAACGATGTTGCGCGATCAAACGGCGTCTCGCGGCTTGACAAACTACGCGGATGCACTCTCGGTTTCGCGCTGGGCGCGCTGAAGCAGGAGATCGAGCACCTTCTCACGCCGCATCGTCGAGCGCAGAACCTCGCGATTTTCCTCGTGGCGATAGTAGTCGGCGGCGCGATCGCGCACGCGCCCCGCTTCGGTAACGATTCGCGCAACTCGATCGCCGAGCTCTTCGTCGCTCACTTCGATCTTTTCCTGGTCCGCGAGCGCATCGAGGATAAGCGCCGTGCGCGCGCGCTTCTCCGCACGGTGTTTGAGATCGTCCGCCGCGGTCTTCACGCGCTCCGAGACCTGGTCCGGCGGCAGACCTCCCGCCCGCAGCGTGCTGCCCAACTCCTCTTCCATCGACTGCCGCTCGCGCTCCACCAGCGACTCGGGAATCTCGATCGGGTTGCGCTCGATGACGAGATCGAGCAGGCCCTGGCGAATGCGCGTGTCGGCCTCCGCCTGCGCGTGCCGCTCGAGGTCATCGTGGATTTTCTTGCGCAACTCCGCGAGGTCGGCGGTGCCGTTGTCCTTGGCAAACTCGTCATCCAGGTTGGGCAGTACTCGCTGGTAGATTTCCTTGACGTTGGCGCGCCACTCCACGGTCTTGCCCGCCAGTTCTTTCTGGGAGTAATCGGCTTCGTAGCTGCGGGTGCCCCTGGTCTGCTGACCTACTTCCGCGCCGGTCAGAATTTCGTCGAGTCCGTGCGCGAGTGCGCGCTTGGATATTTCGAGCAGGCGGTCTTCGGTCTTGCCGGTTGAGAGAGATTTGTTGTCCACGAATCCCTCGACCGCGGCCAGCACGTAGTCGCCATCCTTAACCTGGTTGCGGTCTTCTATTTTCTTGAGCGTGCCCTGCCGCTCACGGAGCGCATCGAGCGTCCGGTCGATCTCTTCTTCCTTAACCTCGACCTTCGACTCGGGGACCTTGAGTCCCTCGTAGTCCTTGACCGTGATCTCGGGGCGCAGGTCGAAAGTCGCGCTGAACTTGAGCGATTTGTTGAGGTCGGTTTCCTCGGTCACGATCTCGGGCGTGACGATCGGCTTGAGGCTGTTCTCCTCCAGCGCCTTCTCGGTGAATTCGCGCACGAGCTTCTGGATGACCTCGCCGCGCACCTGGTCGCCGAAAAATTTCTCGAGCAGGTTTCGCGGCGCATGGCCGGGGCGGAACCCCTTGAGCACGACACCGCGCTTGAGCTCGTTGTAGGCCTGGTCGAGCTCGCGCTTGATCTCGTCCTGCTCGACTTCGATGGTGACTTTGCGCCGCAGCGCGTTGGGACTCTCGATGTTTACTTGCATGGCACTTGAACCAGCTACATAACCATACGCACGCGCGACGATTCAACCGACGCCGCTCCAGCACTATCGCGGCGTGGGAATTACGCCCAGCTGCCGCAAGATCAACAAGTTATCGGGGATCCCGCGCTGCCACACGATCTTGCCGTCTCGGATTTCCAGGATGACCATCTCTTCGACCTCAAAGCGCTTGCCGGTCGGGGGTATCTGTGCCCATTGACCCTTCTGCGTTCCAGAATTGCGCAGCCAGGCAACCACGAAGGGCCCTTCGGCAACCAGTTGCTTCAGCTCCTCATGATAGTCGGGGAAGGCCGCCTGCGCTCCCTCCACCATCGCGCGAATGCCTTCGTGCCCCGTTCTTCGCGAGTAGGGTTGGTAATCCGCGACGTAGTCGGGTGAATAGTATTGTGGAATCAGGTCGATTCGGCGCTGGTTCCAGATCTTTTCGGTAACTTCACGTATCAGGGCCTTGTTTTGTTCCTCAACGCTCATGATGGTTTCCCCTGTGGGCCCTTTAGGACTCTGAGAATGCGACCTTGCCGATAATCTCGCTCACTGACTTCTTGCCATTCTCCGCTAGCAGTGCATCCAGTTCCTTATCGATTCTACCCAGCGCGCCCGCCCCCTCCTTTATAAGAGCCGAGCCCACCTGGAGTCCCTTCGCTCCGGTCAAATGCGCGATGTACGCGTCGCGGCCCGCGTTGATTCCGCCGACTGCGACAATGTCCAGTTGGCCGCCGCCTTCGCGGTACATCGCATGAGCTTGGGACAGGGCTCGCGGCTTGCCCTTGACCACTCCGCTCTTGATATCAATTTCGAGGTCCTTTGGAAGATCGTTTTGACAGACTGCGATCGCAACGCCAGACGACTTGAGAAGATCGGCCAGAGCACGCGCCTCAAACGATGACTTGGGCGGAAGCTTGACGGCCAGCACGCATCCGACCGCGTCGCGTACTCGGCCAATCACCGACTTGAGCTTTTCGAGTGAAGCAAAGGGTGCCAGCGAGTGCGCCACGTACTCGTCGGCCAGGTTCAGTTCAAGTATCGCTGCGCCCGCCCCATCGAGTCTGCGCGCCACGGCGACAAACTCGTCCTCGGTCGTGCCCACGATACTGCCGATGACCTTCTTGCCGCGCGGCACCAACTCGCCCGCGATCGCGGCAAAGTGCTCCATCCCGCGGTTCTTCAGATTGTCCGGCGCTTCGAGCCCCGCGATATTGCACGATTTGAAGACCAGCGCGCCGCCGTGCACCGCCGAGAGCTCGAAGATCTCGCCGCGCTCGGCAGAGCGCGGTCCCGATGCGTTCATCACGGTGCTTTGCAGGTCGACACCGCCCAATCGAATTGAGGTGCGTTCCATGCGCCGTTTCTATCTACTCTCGCGCGTCTTCAGCAAGGAGCCGGAGCCGTGACCGTCCAGAAAAGAGCTGGCGCGAAAAGATCGCCAGTCGATCCACGAGTCCATCCTGCGCAAGGCCCCGGAGGGCAAGAAGGAACGTCCGGTTGGTGGTCGGTTTCGGCAGGATCGAAGCGAGGATCAGGCAAGGTCGCGACAGAGGCGGAGGGCACCGGAAGCCCGGAAACGCAGCGGTTTTCCGGCACGGACCTGTGCAAAAGCTAACATTTGCTAACATTTCCGGAATTGTGGGGTCCGCCCGCCAGGACAACATTTGACCACATTTTCGAAGACGCGCCGGGATAGTGGGTCGACCGTAAGATTCCGTAACATTTTCATCGCGCCGGACTCCGAAGGGCGGCAGGATTCCGGCGGCTATATTTTTCGAGATCGTGCTTCTCCGTTTCATTTGCCAGGTTCTGATGATGCGATGGTGCGCCAAGCGCATTTTGCTTGCAAATCCGAGATGCATGCGACGGCCCCTTGTACACAGGTTGTCAACTGAAACCGCGAAAATACGCCAATTTTATGAGCCCACTCGCACCCCTCGTGAGGCCGCGCGAGTGCTTCCTCACCGTCGGCGGCACTCCACTCGAAAGCGGCCAGCCTGATTCAGTGGCGCAGGCGTCCCGCCCGCGACTCGCTAGAGGTCCGGGCTCCGAGGACATTGATCTGCCGTCAGTGCGAGACAGTTGGTGGGGCGGGGCCGGAACGGCCGCGCTACTCAGATAATGGCGAGGGGCTCAAAAGCACTTGAGATCCTCCCGAAGACTACGTTCAGGAACAACACAGGGAGCTGACCCCTCTTCTTCCACGGTAAAGTTGTCAGCCAACTCCCGCGCAGATAGTTTCTTTGACGATGCACAAGACGAGAATCCTCGTCGCCGGCGCCGGCGCGATTGGATCGGTGGTTGGCGCAATGCTGCATGCGGCCGGTCACGACGTGACCCTGCTCGGCCGCCGTGCGCATCTCGATGCGATCGCGCGCGACGGGCTGCACATCACGGGATTGCTCGGTACCCACACCATCCGGGGCATGCACCTGGCCGACGATCCATCGCGGCTTGACGGCCGCTTCGACCTGATTCTTTGCACCGTCAAGCCCTACGATACCGCATCGATCGCCGACGCGGTTTCCAAATGCCTCGCCGACCAGGGCGTCATCGTCTCGATGCAAAACGGCCTGGGCAACATCGAGGCTCTCGCCGAGCGCTTCGGATTTGCGCGCGTTCTCGGCGGGCGCGTGATTTTCGGCTCCGAAATTCCCCGTCACGGCGCCGCGCACGTGACCGTGTTCGCGGATCCGGTCGCGATTGGCCCCGCGCCGGCACTGCACGGCGGATGCTCGAGCGAACTCGAAGCATGCGCCGCCGAAATCGCCAGTCTGATCGATTCCGCCGGCATCGCAGCTGTCGCATGTGCGGACGTAATGCCGGTCATCTGGACCAAGCTCTTATATAATGTTGCGTTGAATCCACTCGGCGCGCTGTTCGAGCTGTCATACGGCGAGTTAGCTGCCGATCCGGACCTGCGCGCGATCATGGATGAGGTCATAGGCGAGGCCTTCGCCGTCGCTCAGAAACTCAGGATCGGGCTGCCCTTCGCCGATTCCAGCGCGTATCGCGAGACCTTTTACGGGAAACTGATTCCGGCGACGGCCACGCACCGCCCCACGATGCTCTACGATCTGAAAAACCGCGGCCGCACCGATATCGATTCGCTGAACGGCAAGATCGTGGAGCTGGCGGAGCGCAGCGGCCTCACAGCTCCGATCAACGCAACGTTGGTCCGGCAGATTCACGCCGCCGAGCGCGCGACCCGCAAGGGGAGCTCACGATGAAACGGGCGACGATCAAGCGCGCGAGCCTCGATGCGATCATCGCGCAGGGCGAGCGCGAATTTCCGTACGAATGCTGCGGGTTCATCATCGGCACGGACGCCGCCGAGGAAGTGCGGCCGATCACCAACATCCAGAACCGCAAGCACGCCGAAGACCCCGCAGCCTTCCCCCGCGACGCGCGCACGGCATTCCTGATGGAACCGAAGGAGCATCTCGCCGTGCTGCGCGAAGTCGATGACCGCAAGCTCGCGCTCAGAATCGTCTATCATTCGCATCCCGACCACGACGCCTATTTCTCCGCCACCGATCGCGCGCAGGCGTGCTCCTTCGATCCAGAGGAGCCGGACTACCCCGAGACCGCCTACATCGTGATGTCGATTCGGGCGGGGCAGTTCGTGCGGGCCGCGGCGTTCGTGTGGGACTCCGCCGAAAAGGACTTCGCTGAAACCGTCCTCGACATCGAAGACGCGTAGGCGCGAGAGGGCTGCGCGGCCCCAGACGTGAACATCCAGTCTTCCGAGGCCGAGGTTGCCGGCCAGCGCGACTTTCGCCAGTACATCGCGAGCACCTTCTGCGCGACGATCGCGATGATGATCCAGTCCGTGGCCGTCGCGTGGCAGGTTTACGATATAACCCGCAATCCGCTCGCCCTCGGCTACGTCGGATTGTTCCAGTTCCTGCCGCTTGCGATCTTCGCGCTGCCCGCGGGCGCGCTGGCAGACCGTATCGATCGGCGTGCGATGTTGGCGATCAGTTATGTCGTGCAGGCTGCCTGTTCTGCGCTGTTCGTCGCGATGGCGCTGGAGACGCCGCACAACCTCATGCCCTTTTACGCCGTGCTGACGCTGTTCGGGACCGCACGCGCCTTCGCCGCGCCCGCATCGCAGTCGCTCCTGCCGCGGCTGGTACCCGAAGAACGCTTTCCGCGAGCGGTCGCGCTGACGTCATCGACCCGGCAAACTGGCGTGATAACAGGGCCTGCCCTCGGCGGCGCCATCTACCTGCTCGGTCCGGCGATCGCCTACGGCAGCTGCCTGGTGTTTTTCTCCGCCGTAGCGATTCTGATCGCCACGCTGAAGGTTCGCACAATCGCGGCACCCCGTACCGCAGGCTCATCCAGGCTCGAACACATCACCGCCGGAATCGCGTACATCCGCCGCAAGCCCGTGATTCTCGGCGCAATCTCGCTCGACCTGTTCGCGGTTCTGCTGGGTGGGGCAACCGCCCTTTTACCGATCTACGCTCGCGATATTCTGCACGTGGGGCCGATGGGGCTGGGCCTGTTGCGCAGTGCTCCCGCACTGGGCGCCGCGACGCTGGGACTCACGCTCGCACGACGCCCTCTTGGCGAACGCGTCGGCATGACAATGTTTGCCTGCGTCGCGGGCTTCGGGATTTCCACCATCGTTTTTGGCATCTCGCGCAACTTCGCGCTTTCGCTGGCGTCGCTGATCGTGCTCGGCGCATCGGACATGGTGAGCGTTTACGTCAGGCTGTCCCTGGTGCAGCTCGCAACCCCCGATGCGATGCGCGGCCGCGTGAGTGCTGTGAATTATCTTTTTATCGGTGCGTCCAATGAACTTGGTGAGTTCGAATCCGGCGTCACCGCATCGTGGTTTGGCACGGTGCCGTCGGTCGTGATTGGCGGAATCGGCACCCTGATCGTGGTGGGACTCTGGATGCTGGCATTCCCGGACCTGCGCGACGTCAATCGACTCTCGGACGTTATCCCGGAATAAAGTGACGTCAATCGGCAAAGCATGCGTTTTGCGGTGACGCTGATTTCATTTTGGACGCGCGAGTCTGAAAAGGTCTGCGATAACCGCACCGTTCATCTGTAAAACCGTCGTCCCTGCGATCGGCATGGACATTGCTGCCTTGAATGCAAACGGGGAAATTTGCGGCGTGACGCCCAAGTTTTGTGCAACCATTGATTAAGAAATCGTGCACGTGAAAGAATAACAGGCTCTTAATCGTCCATTTATCGGGCAGGCATGAACTCCAATGGCGAACGCGATTATCGGCTGGATTTCTGTCGCGGCATTGCCCTGATCGTCATCTTCATCGACCACGTCCCCGGAAACCCGCTTTCTTCCTGGACTCTCAGGAACTTCTCTTTCTGTGACGCCGCCGAGGTCTTCGTGCTCATCTCGGGCATGGCCAGCTATCTCGCCTATGGCTCGCGCCTGACCAAGCTCGGTCTGAACGCATGCATCAAGGCGATCGGCCGCAACGTATCCCGCATCTACCTTGCCCATCTGCTCCTGATTGGCGGGATTGCCGGCATGATGCTCTGGGTAGCCCACAACTTCACGGGCGCCGATTACATCGATTCGCTGAAACTCCAATGGATCGTTGAAAATCCGCGCGGCGCAATCTTCGCCGCGATGACCCTGTCTTACCTGCCGCGCCTGATGGACATCTTGCCGCTCTACATACTGCTGCTGGCCGCGGCGCCGGCACTCATCTACCTCGTCAAGCGCGACTATCGAATCGCGCTGACGATCTCGATGCTGATCTACGCGATGGCGTGGACGTCCGGATGGAACCTGAGCGCGGATCGCTCGGGCCGCGAATGGTACTTCAACCCGTTCACCTGGCAGCTCCTCTACACGATCGGCATGGTAGTTTGCCACTTGAGCCGCTCCGAACCTGACAAGCTTCCATGGAGCCGTAAATGGTTCTGGGGCGCCGTCGCGTTCCTCCTCGTTACGATGGTCATCGCATGGCCGCTCGACCAGGACGGCCTTACCAAACTCGCGCCGTTCTCCTACATCTGGCCCGCCGACAAGACCTACCTGTCTCCGCTTCGCATCGTGAACGTTCTCGCTCTTCTATACGTGTTCGCGGCTTACGTTCCCTCGCGGGCGCCGTTTCTCCGCAGTGCGGGTGCCGGGATCTTCATCTCCTGCGGGCGCCACTCCCTGACCATCTATGGCCTCGGCCTGGTGCTCAGCTGCGTCGGGTACGTCGTTATCCAGGAGAGCGCGGGAAAAGGGATCGCCAACTTCGCGGTAAACGTCGTCGGCATCGCGATGCTGGTGGGGACGGCGATGTTCCTCGATTGGCGCGAAGACGCCCGCCGCGCCGTGCCCGCGATGGACCTGCGGATCAGGCGCCAAGGCAGCGCCGCGGCCTAGCTCCCCTTAGCTCGAGCTCTTATGCGCTCGCAGACAGCGCACATCGCGGTTGCGATTCACAGCGCGCACAAGATCGATCCCGTTCTGCGCAACGAACTCGAAGCGTGGGACCACGAACAATTCGGCCAAATTCCGTACCAATGGACGCCGGCCGAATGGTACGCCGAAGCACGCATCGAGGAGAGACTAGCCGGCGCGCTGGAAATCGTGACGCGTGAAGTCAAGGCAGGCGTCGAGTCGGCGCGGGTCGCCGGCATCGGGGGCGTAAAGACCAAGCCTGAGTTGAGGTTGCGAGGCGTCGCAAGCGCCATGCTGTCGGCGGCGGCGCAGCTGATGCGCGATCGCCTCGACGTCGAGTTCGGCCTGCTGATCTGCCAGCGGCGGGTTGCGCCGGTGTACGAGAAAGCGGGATGGGTACGCGTCAGCGGCTCTACCAGTTTTCCCCAGCCCTCGGGAATCGTGACCTATCCGTCCGACACGATGGTGCTGAAACTCGGCACCCGCAACTGGCCGGCAGGTCCCATAGATCTCTGCGGCAACCCCTGGTGACGGTCGTTCTTATTTCCGCAAGAAGTCGTGGCGCGGGCGTCTCGGCCCGTGGATGACGCGCGATTCCCCTCGCGCAACCAACGATTCCTCAACGTTCGTGGAACGCCGCTTCCCTGGCCGCAGTCTCCAGCGAGAGCCCCCGCGTCTCGTCGATGATCATCCCGAACAAAATCGCGCCCGGGATACCGAGCAGGCTGAGCCATCCCGTTATCACCGAGATACCGCCCGTCGCCGAGGATAACGTTGCTATCGTCGCCTCAGCGCTCAGCGCCCCGAAAGCCGACGTCAGCGCCAGCCAACCCATCATCGTGCCACGCAACGCCGTCGGAAGCAGCTCGGTGATCGCCGCGTACGACGCGACCAGCGTGGCGTTGGTTGTCGCGTTCATGAAGAGGAATGAGGCACCCAGCCAAAACGCCGGATGACCGAAATGAGCGGGTGGACCCCAGAAGTAGGCTAATGCAACCGAGGAGGTTATCGCGCCGCAAGTCACGATCGTCGGAACGCGCCCGAATCGCTCGGCCGCCCACGCTCCGATCGGAAATCCCAGCATCCCGAACCCCCCGCCGACGATCGTGAGCGCGCTTGCGAAGTCGGGCGAGAGCCCGGTTACCGTTACGGCGTGGAAGTACGAGTATGAATTGACGCCCTCAGCCGAGAACGCTGCCAGCAACGAACACACGATCAGGGTCACGGTGCGCCGCCGGTAAAGCGGCACAAAGATATCGTAGAAGTGCGTGCGGCGACGTTCATCGCCTTGCGCCTCTCGCTGCCATCGATGACTCTCCGGCAACGCGCGGACCACTTGCGGCAAAATCGCCAGCCCCGCCACCGGTATCGCCATCATCCAGCGCCACGAGAGACCAAACCGCACGAAGACCGGGGCCAGGAAGACACACAGGCCTCCGCCCACCGCCGATGCGAGTCCGGCCCAGCTCTGACCATCGGCGCGGCGGGGCACGGGAAGAATCTCGGCGAGCATCACCACCGAGCAAGTCACGGCGGCGCCCAGGAAAGCCTCGACCACTATGATGCAGGCGACGAAGGTGACGACATTCTGGGCGAACCATGCACCCAGCGCTCCCATCGGCATCGCGATCGCCGACCACATCATCACGCGCTTCCGCCCGACCCTATCGGCCATCCGCGCCAGCGCCAGCGCCCCGAACGAAGACAGCGCGAAGCCCGCGAACACCCGCGCCATCGAGGGATCATCGAGATGGAAATCCACTCTGAACCACGGCGCGGCGATGGTGGGAATAGTGGCCGCATAGCCCTGGAAGGCCATCACGATCAGCAGCATCGAAACGGCGCTCCATGGAATTTCCGAGCTGTAGGCGCGCGCGACGGAATCGGGAACGATGCAATCGTTGCCGGTCAGAGAAGCTAACGTCTCGGACTGATCACCCATCTGCAGGACAATCTACCCTGTCTCTATTCCTGAAGCTCGAAGACCGGCGCACGCGGCGCCATCTCGCGAAACGCCTCCACCGGAGACCCCTTGGGCACCGGGTAGAACCGTTGCACCTGCGAGGCATAACGTTCGAGAAACTCCTTCAAGATCGGAGGCCGCGCGTTGATAGCGACCTCGCGTACCCTGAAGGTCAGCCGCGTGCTGCCCTTTCGCAGTAAGATCGATCCAGATGCCCGGGCGTTACGGACCCACCCGGTCTCGCCCCTCACCGCCACCAGGTAGCGGCGGCCATCGATTTCAGTCAGGTTGACCGGGGTTGTATACGCCTTTCCTGTCTTTCGTCCTTTTGTCTCAAGGAGGTAGTTGTACTTTGCACCGACTCCCAACCCGACCAGGAATCCAAAGAAACGGTTGAAGGCCCGATCGAGGCGGCTCTCTTTTACGAAGTACGGCTTATCGGTGAGCATAGGTCCCGGTTCCCCCCGTGCTGACGAGCATAGCCAAGCATGGCGAACCGCACCATGTAACCGTCGGGTCGTGACAAATGAAATAATTGCTTCGGTTCTCGACGGCTGGACAAATGAACGTTCATTCAATAGGGTCAACGCAGGTCTTGGGTCCATGCCTGCGGTAGCACTGAAATCTCAGCCACAGGACGAAGCGCTCGTTCGTCAGCGGCGACGCCAGATATTCCTTGCGACCTGCCGCGTGCTGAAACGGAAATCTTTTCACGAAGCCTCGGTCAAGGAACTCGCGCTTGAAGCTGGCCTGGCGGCGGGATCGATCTACGTTTATCTCCAGGGCAAGGACGAAATCCTGGTCTTGATCGCCGAGTCGATGGTCGCGGAGCTCGTCGAGCAGCTTCCCGCGATTCATCAGCGCACCGCGGACGATCCGCGGCTCGAACTGGCCGCGGTCATGCACGAGATCCTGAACATCATCGATCGCTACCGCGAAGCGTTCGCCGTGTTGCATCACGAGGGCCGCTACCTGGCGCAGCGACCCCAATACAAAAATGCGATGAACAGGATTGGCGAGCGCTACCTGTCCGCCGTCGCGGAGGTGGTCGAGCGCGGGCGCAAGCTCGGCGTCATCCGGGCCGACGATGTCCCCGCCGCCGTTCATGCGATCCACATGCTGTGCGCGGGATGGGCGATGGGCGGGCACAGCCTGCGGCACTCCGACAAGGAATCCTACTGGCGCGAGATTGCGCGGATCGTCGAAGGCCGCTTTCTCGCGCCACGAGTCGAACTCAGCGGCAACCCCGGCCGCGAGGAGCACTGAACGATGGCCCTATACGATCGACGCACGCTCGATGGCGTGTACAGCGTCCGCCAGAGCGTTGCCCACATAATGAATTATCGCTTCGCCGAGGAGCGGATGATGCGAATGATGGCGGGCTGGATCGCGCTCACGCCCGAAATTCCCGTCAAGCTGGAGATGGCCAAGCAGGTCTATGAAGATGCCCTGCACACCGATGCGCTCGGCAAGCGCCTGCCGGAGCTGCGCGCGCAAGCGCAGGTATCGAAGGCCGCCAACCAACAGTTCGCTTCGTTCATCCAGGAAATCGAGGACAAGGAGCAGTGGGAAGACACCATCGAGCGCCTGGTCGGCATCTACCGTGTCCTGAAACCCCATCTGATCGCGCACTACAGCGCGCATGTCACCGCAGCAAATCCGGTCTATGAGCCGCCCACGATCCGTATCCTCGCCCAACTGCTCGAAGATGAAAAAGCTCACGTTGAAAGAGGACTAGTCCTGCTCGAAGACCTGCTCGACAGCCCCGAAAAGAGCCGCCGCGCCGGCCAGTGGCAGGCGCATCTCGAGGAGCTGCTGGTCGCGTCGGGCGGGGTTACCGGGCCCGAGACCGAGCAGGAAGGACCGCGCAAGGTGGGACGAAGCTGATGAACCCGCCCGAGCTGAATCAGCGCATCAACGCTCACGCCCAGGCGATGATTAGCGGCGACGATCGCGGCGCCGAGGCCTTCGTGACATCGACGGGGCAGGCGGCTTGGCAGGCAGCATCGGCCTCGGCCGCCTCGCAGCGGCCATTCAAGAATTTCGATCTGCTCGCATGCGCGAAGATAGGAATGCAGTTCATGGCGAAGACCCGCTTCTTCGGTGAACGGGGCGCCAGCACGCTGCTCATCCGCTGGAAGAAAATCGACGGCGCCTGGATGATCGCCGAAGCCGAGGACATTACCGGCAAGCGGTCGCCATGGAGCGATATTCCCCACTACTCGCGCGAAGGCAGAGGTGTTCCCAATGCCTGATCTCGGTAATCGCGCGAACGTGATGGGCCCGCAGCCCATCGGCCCGATCAAGCAGCCGGCGCCCGAAATGATGGCGGCGATCGATCGCTTTCTCAATGCGCTGATGGCGGGGCACAGTGAAGAAGCACTGGCGATGGCCGGCAGCGATATTCGCGACAAAGTGAGCGGGATAGCGGATGCTCTGAAAGGGCGCGGCTACGGCGAGAAAAAGATCCTGGGCAAAGCGCGGGTCGGAGAGCATTATTTCGTAAAGGCGCGCCTGTCGGGTTCGAAGGGAAATCCGTTCACCTTCCAGTTCCGAATCGGCCCCGATGGGAGCAGGTGGATCGTCAAGGAAGCTGCTAATCTCAGCGATGTGAGATCGGCCTGGACCAAGTGAGCAACGCGAACTGAGCGCCGATCCGATGAGGCATCCCAGGACCAACGGGACGAAGGACCTCGGCGCTGCCGCGGAGCCACTTAAAGTAGAGAGGTAAACGCCATGGACAAGATGATTCCGGTCGACCGGCTGGCACGTCCCGAGGACCACATCCTCGTTCCGCTCGACAAGATTCGCGAGGCGCGCCTCGACCAGGGCCTGACGCCGTTCAACGCGATGCCGTACGAGGAAGACTTCCTCAAGGCTCGCCTTCACGGAATCTGCGCGGGCGAGTTCCAGGCGATGGAAGCCGCCGGGCGCACGCTCTTCGACTTTCCCGACGCGCCGTGGGAGTTCCAGCTCGACATGGCGCGCCAGGTCTGGGACGAATCGCGCCACAGCGAGATCTACATGAAGCTGCTCGACTACGTCGGTTCGTTCCTCGGCGAATTTCCCGAGAGCGAAGTGCTGTGGTCATGCACGCAGATCGATGACCCCGCGTGCCGCGTCGCTGGAATCAACCGCGGCCTCGAAGGACTCGCCTGTGACGTCTTCGAACAACTGATTCGGATGGCGCAGAAGATGGGCGATCCGGTTATCGAACGCGCCGTCGATTACGTGCTGGCCGACGAGATCACGCACGTGCGGATGGGCTCGAAGTGGATGCGCAAACTGACCGAGGGCGACCCCGAGCGGCTCAAGAAGGCGCAAGCCTTCCAGGACAATATCGATAACCTGTTCAACTTCGGCGGTGGCCGGACGTCTCAGGAAGGCGCCCGGCAAATCAAGCAGCGCCTCGGCGACAAGGAAGTCGAAATCGATGCGACTATCACGATCGCACGCGAAGCCCGCCTGCTCGCCGGCTTCACCGACGAAGAAATCGAACGCCTGATCAAAGGAATGGGAAAAAGCGCCGCCTACTAGATAGTCGTAGCGGTCGGCGACCCCGCCGACCAACGCGAAGCGTCCGAGCCCGCAGGAGAAGAGAAAATGGAACGATGCATCCCCGTTGACCGACTCGCCCGCCCCGACAATTTCGTCCTGATGCGGGGCAAGCAGGTCCGTGACATCCGCGAGGAACAGGGTCTCGAGCGCAACAACGCCATGCCCTTTGACGAGGAAACGTTGCGCGCGCGCCTCCACGGCATCTACACGGGAGAGCTCCAGGCGATGGAAGCGGCGGGCCGCACCCTGTTCGACTTCCCCGATGCACCGTGGGAGTTCCAGCTCGACATGGCGCGCCAGGTCTGGGACGAATCGCGTCACAGCGAAATCTTCCAGCGCCTGGTCGAATACATGGGTGCGAAACCCGGCGACTACGTCGAAACCGAGATCCTGTGGCGATGCACCCAGGCGGAAGACCCTGCCGCGCGCGTGGCGGGAATCAATCGCGGTCTCGAGGGACTTGCCTGCGATGTCTTCGATCAGCTTATCCGCATAGCGCAACGCAATGGCGACGAAGTGATCGAGCGCTCCATCGACTACGTGCTGGCCGATGAAATCACCCACGTGCGGATGGGCTCGAAGTGGATGCGCAAGCTGACCGAGGGCGACCCGGATCGGCTGGCCCGCGCGCAGGCCTTCCAGGACACCGTCGATGAAGTGTTCAACTTCCGGGGCGGCCGCCGCCTCGCCGAGGATCTCCAGAAAGACGACGGGATGACCCTGACCATCGCGCGCGAAGCCCGGTTATTGGCGGGATTTACCGAGGAAGAAATCCAGCGGCTCATCGAATCGACGCGCAAAAGCGCAGCTTACTAGGCTTTAATCGTCCGACCGCGACCGCAAGAAGGCGGGCCTGAGGCCCGCCTTCTTTTTTCCTTCCATAAGAAGTCAAACTAATGGTCTTGACGCTCGCGATTAGGTAAACTAAATGATACGCTCTCGGATTCATTGCCCCATCTTTTTGTGGACAATGGCGGGCGGGGAGCGACCGGTTTAGGAATTGAGACGGAGTTGAGCCAGTGAGCCAGAACGTGGACGCAGACAAGACCAAAAGCCGCGCCCTTCGCGAATGGGTCGCGGAGATCGCGCGCCTTACCACGCCCGATCAGATCGTGTGGTGCAGCGGCTCCGAAGAGGAAAAGCAGCGGCTTACCGCCCTCGCCGTCCAGGCCGGCACGCTGATTCCACTCAGCGCTCGGCACAAACCCGGTTCGTTTCTCCATCGATCGAATCCCAACGACGTCGCACGCACTGAACAGCTAACCTTCGTCTGCACTCCGAATAAGGAAGATGCGGGCCCGACCAACAACTGGTCGGCACCCGACGCAACCTACGCCAAACTTCGCGGATGGCTGAGGGGGTCGATGCGCGGGCGCACCATGTATGTCGTGCCCTACGTGATGGGCCCGCTTGGCTCACCGTTCTCGAAGGTCGGCGTCGAACTGACCGACAGCGTGTACGTGGTCCTGAACATGCGCATCATGACCCGGATGGGATCGCATGCGCTGGAGATGCTCGGCGAACGCGATGACTTCTGCCGCGGCGTTCATTGCACGCTCGATCTGAATCCAGAGCGCCGGCTCATCTGCCATTTCCCGCAGGACAACGCGATCTGGTCGGTCGGCTCGGGCTACGGCGGCAACGCACTCCTCAGCAAGAAATGCTTCGCGCTGCGAATCGCGAGCTGGCTCGGACGCAGCGAGGGCTGGCTGGCGGAGCACATGCTCATCCTCGGTCTCCAGAGCCCCGCGGGCGAGACGCGGTACGTCGCCGCCGCCTTCCCGAGCGCGTGCGGCAAGACCAACCTCGCGATGCTCACGCCGCCGGCTGGCTTCGACGGATGGAAGGTCTTCACGGTCGGCGACGATATCGCCTGGCTGCGCGTCGGTTCCGATGGCCGCCTATGGGCGGTGAATCCGGAGAACGGTTACTTCGGTGTCGCGCCAGGAACCAATGCGCATTCGAATCCGAACGCGATGAAGATGGTGGGCCACGACACCATCTTCACGAACGTCGCGATGACCGCGGACGGGGACGTATGGTGGGAAGGAATCGAGACTCCCGCGCCCGACCACCTTATCGACTGGAAGGGGCGCCCCTGGAACAAGGACTCCGGCGAGAAGGCCGCGCATCCGAACAGCCGCTTCACCACGCCGATGTCCAACAATCCCGCGCTGTCACCGCATGTGAACGATCCGCAGGGTGTTCCCATTTCGGCGATCGTGTTCGGCGGCAGGCGCGCGACCACGATGCCCCTGGTGCTCGAGTCGGAGAACTGGGCTCACGGCGTATTCATGGGCGCAACGATGGGCTCCGAGACCACTGCGGCCGCATCTGGAGCCGTGGGCGTAGTTCGCCGCGATCCGATGGCGATGCTGCCATTCTGCGGCTACAACATGGGCGACTATTTCGGGCACTGGCTCAGGATGCAGTCCGCGATCAAGAACCCGCCCAGGATTTTCATGGTCAATTGGTTCCGTAAGGGCCCTGACGGAAAGTTCCTGTGGCCTGGATTCGGCGACAACATGCGCGCGCTCAAGTGGATGCTTGATCGGATCGACGGACGGGCGGGCGCCTCTGACACGCCGGTCGGAAGAGTGCCGCGCCTGGAAGATCTCGAATTGCGCGGCCTCGATGTCTCCGGCGAACAGCTCCGGGAAGACCTGTCTGTCAAGAAAGATGAATGGTCAAAAGAGCTGGCATCGTCGGGCGAGTTCTTCGACAAGATCGGCCATCACATGCCGGAAGCTCTGCGCGACAAGCATCGGGGCCTGGCCGTGTCATTGAACGGCACTCACTGAGCTCTCTTCTTTGGGCTGCTCTCTCCGGACCTCTCCCGCGCGGAGGCGTCGTCAGGACACTTTAGCCAAGTCGAGATTCCTCGCGGATTTCCGGACGCGCTGCGCATCACACGCAGGAATGACAAACCAGGAAAGTTACTGCCGGATCTCTACGCTGACATCGCCGCGATTCTCCAGCACTTCGATCCTCGCGCCGTTCCGCGCCCGATGTGCGATCAACGATACCGCGCCGTCTCCCACCCGCAGGTTCTCTATCTTCAACCAGTCCAGCCATTCGGGCATCGCCGGCGATTCGAGCACCAGCTTGCGGTCGAAGCCACCCACTTCGATTCCAAGCATCGCCTGCACGACGGTAAAGATGCTCGCTGCCGACCACGCCTGCGGATGACACGCCACCGGGTACGGAACCGGGCTCACCCGCTCGTCGCGTGGAAATCCGCAGTACAGTTCCGGCAGGCTGCCGGTTTTCAGATGGGCCGCCGCCTGGGTCAGACCTTCCAGAACCTTGAGAATTCCGCCGTGATGCGAAATGCGCCGGAAGGCGGCCGCGGCGATCGCATTGTCATGCGGCCAGATCGATCCGTTGTGATAGCTCATCGGGTTGTAGCGCCGCTCATTGGACGCCAGCGTGCGAATGCCCCATCCGCTGTACATCTGGTCGCTCAGCAAGCGCTCCGCCAGCACTCTCGCCTGTTCAGGCTCCAGCAATCCCGCGGCCATGCAATGCGCCGCATTCGACGCCATCACGCGGCAGGGCTGCTTGTCGCGATCCAGCGCGAGCGCGACCGTACCTTCGTCTTCCAGCCAGAATTGAGCCAGGAACCGGCGTCTCAGGTCTTTGGCGCGGTTGGCAAGAATCGCCGCCATCTTCCCGCGACCCAGCCGCAGCGCCACCTCCGCGATCGACACATACGCGGCATACACGTACGCCTGCACTTCGCACAGCGCGATCGGCGCGCGCGCCAGGCTGCCGTCGGCGTGCGAAATGGAATCGAATGAGTCCTTCCATCCCTGGTTGGCGAGACCTTTTGGCGTGAGCCGGATGTACTCCAGGAACAGGTCGCCGTCGCGATCCCCGAAGCGCTCGATCCACTCCAGCGCGCGCTCGACGTTGCCCCACAGCTCGGCCGGAAGCTTCAGATCTCCGGTGACCGCGACGTATGCACCGAGCAGGCACAAAAACAGCGGCGTCGAATCGATACTGCCGTAATAGCGGCCGAAGGGCACTTCCCCGGTGCCGGCCAACTCGCCGCCCCGAATCTCGTGAATGATTTTGCCGGGCTGCTCGTCGCGCTCGCGATTGACTTCGGTCCCCTGCAGGCTCGCGAGCGTCTTCAAGGTTCCAACCGCGACCGCCGGGTTGAAAGGCAGCACCGACAGTGCCGCGAGAATACTGTCGCGTCCGAACAGGGTTGCAAACCAGGGAACCCCGGCCATGATGAAGGTGCCTTCCGGCGCGTACTGAATGATCGAAGTAAGATCGGCGGTCGATCGGCTGAGCAGCGTGCCGAGCGGCTCGCTACTCGCCGTGATCGAGCTCCATCCGGGATCGTAGCTGGCAATTTCGGAACGGCGGGCGGCCAGCGCGCGCTCGAAGCGCAGCGGCACGTGCGCGAGCTTATCGTCGTCGCCGCCGGTTACCTGCACCTCGATGAAGCGTTGCTCATCGGGATTCAACGTCAACACGAACGATGCGCGGCCGGACTGCAATGTCTCCGGCTCGGGATCGAACATCACGCGCGTAAAGCGCTTGCGACCATCGAGGCCGTGATACTGGAAGTGGACGTGGTCGCGGGCGACCTTCGGCTCGCACAACTCCCCGCGGCTGGAACGCTTCACGCCGCGCACTTCGAACAGGTCGGCGAAGTCCGCGCCGAAAAGAACGTCGAGCGGAATCTCCAGCGGCAGGCGCGCGAAATTGCGCACCGCGATCTTCTGGCACAGCGCCGGTCCGGAAATAACCCAGTTGCGTTCTATCTGGATCGAATTCAGCGGCAGCGACGAATCGTATCCGTCGACGCCCAGATCGGGATTGCTCAGGTTGATACGGAACTGCGCGTTCTCGCGCGTGATGTGCGAATCGAGGTAGTAGGGAGTCTCACCCGCGATCTTCAGCTCGAAGCGGCTCAGGTGGCGCGTGTCGCGATGGAAAAAGCCCAGTGGTTCGTGCGGCGTTTCCAGCACGTCGCCGCCGGCCTCGAACACGGCGAAGCTTTCGCCGTTCACCAGCGAGTGGGTTGCCCGTCGCCGCGAGCTCAGCGACGAGGCATGGATGTAGAACTCCGTTCCTACCTTGATCACGGTACGCGACTCTGGTTCGAGATCGCGCCGCTTCAGAGTGAGGGCGCCTGCACTCGATTCTCTCATCCTCGACCCATCCCCTGCACGCAATTTTCTTATGCGTGCCCGCATCCACCACTCCGTGCGCGGCCATTGCCGCCGCAACCCGGAATCCACCGCCGACTTCCGCTTAGCTTGGGTGCTTGCGCAGGAAAGTCGGTATGTCGAGCTTATCGTCGCCGTCGAGCAGTGAGTTGGGCTCGAGCCGCTCCGAAGCGTAGTCGTCATCGCCGCCCCGCCGACGAAATGCCGGGATGTCCAGCACGCTGTCGTCGTCGATTCGGCCCATCCTGCGCACCGGCTTGTTAGCAATCGACTTGGCCTGCGCCATCGCGCCGGGCCGCACAGGCTCGGGCTGCAGCTCCATCGGATCCACCGGATGCGTCACGGCGGCCTGGATCGGGGTCGTGATCGGCGCGCCCGACGACGAATACTTGCCCGGATGCAGCAGGCCGAGATCGCCGAACCCGGTCGCGATTACCGTCACGCGAATCTCGTCGGTCAACTTGTCGTCGATGACAGCGCCGAAAATAATATTCGCATCTTCATGCGCTTCTTCCTGGATCAGGCTGGCGGCTTCGTTCACTTCGTACAGCGCCATGTCGCTTCCGCCGGTCACGTTGATCAGCAGTCCTCGGGCGCCCTTGATCGATACGTCTTCGAGCAGCGGACTGGAGATCGCCCGTTGTGCCGCTTCGACCGCGCGGTTTTCGCCGGCGACCGTCGCTGCACCCATCATCGCCATCCCCATCTCGGCCATGATCGCCCGCACGTCGGCGAAATCGAGATTGATCAGGCCCGGCACCGTGACCAGCTCGGAAATTCCGCGCACCGCCTGGAGCAGCACGTCGTCCGCCTTCTGGAATGCCTCCTTCAGAGGCGTGTTGCGGCTCGCCACCGAGAGCAGGCGCTGGTTGGGGATCGTGATCAGCGTATCGACCGCGCTCTTGAGCTCGCGCAATCCTTCGTCGGCCTGCGACATGCGTTTGCGCCCCTCGAACTGGAACGGCTTGGTGACGACTCCCACGGTGAGCGCACCGACTTCACGCGCCAGCCGCGCGATCACCGGCGCGGAACCCGTGCCGGTCCCGCCGCCCATTCCGGCGGTCACGAAGACCATCTCGGCGTCCACCAGCATCTCGCGGATGCGGTCCTCGTCCTCCAGCACGGCCTTGCGGCCGACTTCCGGATTGCCGCCTGCCCCGCGGCCACGGGTCAGGGCCTGCCCTATCGGCATCCTGACCGGCGCGTGGTTGTTTTCCAGCGCCTGGGCGTCGGTGTTGACCACGATGAAATCGACGTTGCGAACGCCCGCCGCGATCATGTGGTTGACGGCGTTGCCGCCGCATCCGCCTGCCCCGACTACCTTGATGCGCGCACCCGGATCGGGATTGTTAACCAACTCGATCATTTCACTTCCTCCTGCACCACCCATCAGCAAACTTTGTTGATCGCCGTAGTCTCTATGCCTGCGGCGTCGTTTCAAAAGAAATCTCTGACCCAATCACTGAAGCGCGTGCGCAGACGGCCGAACTTGCCGTAGCCGCGCGCTCCGTTCTGACTCACGCCATGCGCGGCCTGATGTAGAATCAATCCGGCCGCCGTCGTGTACATCGGCTTCATCAATTCCTCGGGCATCCCCTTGAGATTGATCGGCAGACCGCGCCGCACCGGCACGCTGAAAATCCGCTCCGCCAGTTCCTGGGTTCCTTCCAGCAACGAGGTGCCGCCCACCAGCACGACTCCCGATGCGAGGTTGTCCGCGACACCGGAACGCATGATCTCGCGCTGCGCCATCGCGAAGATCTCTTCCATCCGGGGCTCGACGATGTCCGCGAGCATCTTGCGCGCGATCGATTTCGGCTCGCGTCCTCCGACGCCCGCCACCTGCACCATCTCATCGCGCCGCACGACCGCGACGGTCGCCGCGCCGTACGACACCTTGAGCTTCTCCGCCTCCGTAACCGGCGTGCGGATACCGGCCGCGATATCGCTGGTCAGGTGATTGCCGCCCAGCGGCAGCACGGCGGTATGCATCACGGCGCCGGAATGAAACACCACGATGTCGGTGGTGCCTCCGCCGATATCGATCAACGCGACGCCCAGTTCGCGCTCTTCCGGAAAGAGCGCCGCATCCGCCGAAGCGAGCGGCTCGAACATCAGCTCGGTCGGCGTCACGCCCGCGCGCTCACAACATTTGCTCAGGTTCTGGCCGTAGCTCTGCGCCGCGGTGACGATATGAATTCGCGCCTCGAGGCGGACTCCCGCCATCCCGATCGGCTCGCGCACGCCTTCCTGGTCGTCGACGGCGAACTGCTGCGGCAGGATGTGCAGCACCTGGCGATCGAGCGGAATTGCAACCGCGCGCGCCGCGTCGATCACGCGATCGACATCGCGCGCGCCCACTTCGCCGCCGCGCACCGCGACGATGCCGTGACTGTTGAGTCCGCGGATATGGGGCCCGGCAACGCCCGCGACCACCGACCCGATGCGCGACCCCGAGGTCTTCTCCGCTTCATCGAGCGCCGCGCGAATCGCCTCGACCGTCGCTTCGATATTAACCACGACGCCCTTGCGCAGCCCCGTACACGGCGCCACTCCATGACCCAAAAGCGCCACTTCACCTTCGGGGCTCACATCCGCCACCAGCGCGCACACCTTGCTGGTGCCTACATCCAATCCGGTGAGCAGGTTTCTCATGGGGTCATCGGCTCCTGAGCGTTGTTGCGGGTGGCGCACCCGCCGCCCCGGCGGATGCGTGGTCTGAAACTTTGTTGACTGCGGGATGCGGCACGGATGCCGTCTCCGTTACGCGCACAACTGCTTCACCGGGCGTGGTCATATCGATCGCGGCGATCATCTGCTCGCGATCATGCCATTGCCCGAGGATTTCCGCGGCGCGGCCAAGCTCGAGCGGCACCTGGTCGAGATCGAAAACCACCGCCGTTCGCGCACGATCCAGGTAGAGCGACGCGGTGCCGTCGTCATCGACGTTCATTTCCGAAACGATATGGGAAAGCTGCGCTTCCGCGCGCACCATCACCGCCGCATATTCCACCAAGTCGCTGCCGCGCGCGTTCTCGACCCCGTTGCCGCTCAGGATCGGGAGATCGTCGGTCGCGGTTGGCGAGATCGGTCCGCGCAACTCGCCGTCGGAAAACAGCGCATAGAAACCGTCGTGCCGCTCGACAATCGCGACCACGCTGCCGTTCGCAGGCGCGCTCGTCGGGCGGCGCCACAGCGCGGAGAAATTGATCCCGCTGCGAAGCTCCGCGCGATGGACCTGATCGTCGATCCATCCGTTGAGGGGAGCCCACGAGAACGAGGCGTGAGGAATTTTGCCCGAGAACGATGAAATGAAGCCGGAGACGCGCAACGCTACCGCGCGGCCCACCGTGCTGAACCCGGTGATCACACCCAGCACGAAGAACGCGCACAGGACCAACCCCAGCATCCTGGCGTTCCATCCCGCTGCCGCCTTATTTCCACTCCGCTTCGCCACCGCCGCATCCACCACCACGTCCGCGCCCTACCAGTCGCCGACGAGTTTGACCTCCGGCTCGAGCCAGACCCCGCTTTGCTCTCTCACCCTGGTGCGCGCCATTTCGATCAGCGCACGAACCTCTTCCGCGCGCGCGCCGCCAAGATTCACGATAAAGTTCGCGTGCTGATCCGAAAATGCCGCGCCGCCCAAGCGCGCGCCCTTGAGACCCGCGCCTTCCAGCAATCGCCCGGCAAAGTTTCCCGGCGGATTCTTGAAAATCGATCCCGCGTTGGGAACTCCGCGCGGCTGGCGCGACGCCCGCTTCGCATGCACATCGGCCACCCGTGCGCGAAGCTGGTCGCGGTCCCCCGCTTCAAGCTCGAACTCAACGCGCGTGATGATGAATCCCGGCGGGAGCGCGGTCCGCCGATATGCGAATCCGACTTCATCCCTGGTCAACGTCTTCGCGACGCCTTCGCGGGCCACTCCATGCACCAGCGTGACCACTCGCGCGATTTCGCCGCCGAATGCGCCCGCATTCATCACCAGTCCGCCGCCAACGCTGCCCGGGATGCCTTCACCGAACTCAAGTCCGGCCATCCCGCGTTCGACCACGGTTTCCACCAATGCGCCAAATTCGATCGCCGCACCGGCCACGACGTGAAATCCGTCGATTGCGATCTTGCGAAAGCCCTCGCCGAGCTGGACCACCAGGCCGCGAACCCCGCGATCGCTCACCAACAGGTTAGTCCCCGCGCCGAGACAGAAAGCCCCAATGCCATCGCGATGCGCCGCCGCCATCGCGTCGCAAAGTTCGTTCTCATCCTCGACCGATACGTAGAGGTCGGCAGGACCGCCGATGCGAAACGAAGTGAGATCCGCCAGCGGTCGCCGCGCGGCGAATCGCCCTCCGAAGCGCGCCTGAAGATGCTCTTCAAGCGGGCTCATGCAGGTTCGCCTCATCGCCAATTGCGGCCAGGATTTCGTCGCCCAGTTTGTAGATGTCACCCGCGCCGAGCGTCACCACCAGGTCGCCCTTGCGCGACGCGTTCGCGACTTCGCGCGCGGCCGAGCCGGCGGCGTCGACGTAGTGCACATCCAGATGCCCGCGCGCGCGCAGCGCCTCGTAGAGCCGCCGCGAAGAAATACCGGGAATCGCATCTTCGCCGGCCGGGTAGATGTCGAGCAGAAAGAGCGCGCCCGCGTCATCGAACGCACCCAGGAATTCGTCGAACAGATCGCGTACTCGCGTGAATCGATGCGGCTGGAACACCGCCACGACCCGGCGCTTGAATGCGGCCCGTGCCGCCGCCAGGGTCGCGCGGACTTCGGCGGGATGATGCGCGTAGTCGTCGAGCACGATGCGCCCGGCTTTCTCGCCCTTGATTTCGAAACGGCGATGGATTCCGCCAAATTTGCCCAACGCGCGTGCCGCAACCGCGAAGTCGATCCCCAACTCGAGTGCAACCGCGATCGCAGCCAGCGAATTCATCGCGACATGAACGCCCGGAGTGGGAATCGCCACCGAACCGAGGCGGTTGCCGTCGCGAAGAACCTCGAATTTCGTCGAGAGGCCGTCGATCACGATATTCTCGGCGCGCAGGTTCGCGTCGGCTGCGGCGCCGTACGTAATCAGCGGCTTGCGCACCCGGGGCAACAATCCACGCACGTTCACGCTGTCGATTCCGAGCACCGCGACGCCGTAAAACGGCACGCGATTTATGAAGTCCGCATACGCATCGAGAACCCGGTCCATGCTGCCGTAGTGATCGAGGTGTTCCGGATCGATGTTGGTCACGATTGCGATGGTCGGCAGCAGCAGGAGGAACGAGGCATCGCTCTCATCCGCTTCCGCGACCATGTAGTCGCCCTTGCCAAGCCGCACGTTGGTGCCGCTGTTGCGAATATTCCCGCCCACCGCAACCGTCGGATCAAGGCCGGCTTCTTCGAGGATCAACGCGACCAACCCGGTCGTGGTGGTCTTGCCGTGAGTGCCCGCGACCGCGATTCCGAGCTTCGCCATCCGGAGCAGCTCGCCCAGCATCTCCGCGCGCGCGATAACCGGAATTTTCAAATCACGTGCGCGCATGACCTCAGGATTCGAAAACTTGATCGCGGACGAGATCACGACCGCATCGAGTCCCGACGACAGATGGGACGGATGGTGCCCGAATTCGATGTGCGCGCCGAGGGTCGCAAGCCGCCGCGTCGCCGCGCTCTCGCGCTGGTCGCATCCGCTCACCGCGAAACCGAGCTTCAGGCTCAACTCCGCGATACCGCTCATGCCCGCGCCGCCGATTCCGATGAAATGGAGGCGGCGCTGGCGCGTGAGCATTCCCGATGCGTGCGCGTCGGCCACGGTATCTAGTTCTCCACCTCCGCGACTTCAAAGCAAACGCGCGCGATGCGCGCTGCCGCGTCCGGAAAAGCGATACTACGGGCGCGTTTGCCCATCTCGACAATGCGCGCGGGATCGTCGAGCAGCGTCCTCACTTCGCGCGCAAGATTTTCCGCCAGGCGATCGTCGTCATTGACTACAATCGCACCGCCGACCTTCTCGATCACGCGCGCGTTGTGAAGCTGTTGCATATCGCGATGAAAGGGATACGGAACGTAGACTGCGGCGCGACCGGCCAGCGCAATATCGGTCACCGTGCCGCCTCCGCCGCGGGCGACCACCAGGCTGGCCCGGGACAGTGCCGCAGGGACATCGTCGATAAAAGGGACCACTTCGGCCCGAATCGGGGTCTTCTGGTACTCCACCCTCAACTGCTCCACGTCCGCCTCCCCACACTGGTGGAGGAGTGTCCAGTTTATAACACTATTTCCCCATATTTTGAAAGCCCTAAGGACACCAAAATTGAGGCGCCGTGCGCCGGTTGACCCACCTAAAACGAGGATTTGTTTTTGACCAAGGTCCGGAGGAGCCGGCTCGTCGGCCACCCGATAGCGAACCGGGTTGCCCGTGACCACAACCTTATCTGCCCGGAAGTGCACCGCGCTCTCCGGGAAACTCACGCAGATTTTCGTGGCGAACCGCTGCACGATTCGGTTCGACAAGCCCGGGCGGGTGTTCTGCTCCAGCATCACGATCGGCACGCGTGCCAGCATCGCGGCAATCGCGGTCGGCGCCGAGGCGTACCCGCCCGCGCTCACCACCAAATCCGGGCGAAATCGTCCCACCAGGCCGCGCGCCAGGCCGACTGCGCGCAGGAATTCTGAAATCGATCTGACGCGGCTGAGCACATTGCGGCCGCGAATTCCGTGTACGTCGAACAATTCGTACTGGTAGTTGCGCCCCGGGAGCCATCCGGCCTCGAAGCCGTTGGTGGTCCCCGCGTACATCACCTGCGTATCGGGGCGCTGGCGGACGATTTCCTCGCCTACCGCGACGGCCGGAAACAGATGCCCTCCGGTGCCGCCTCCTGCGATTATCACCCTCACGGAACCTGGCTTCACCTCACCGCGGGCCGTCTTCCTAGCGCGAGCAATGCCCCCAGCGCAGCCATCGACATTACGATCGCCGTGCCTCCGTAACTGAGAAACGGCAGCGGCAAGCCCTTGGTCGGGATCATCCCGATCACAACCGACATGTTGATCAGCGCCTGCAACGACAGCAGCGAAGTCAGTCCAACCGCCAGCAGGCTCGCGAACCCGTCCGGTTCCTCATGCGCAATCCGCATGCCGCGGAAGAGGATAACGCAAAACATCAGCATCACCGCCACGGCGCCCGCGATGCCGAACTCTTCGCCTACCACCGCAAAGATGAAATCCGTATGCGACTGTGGCAGGTAGAACATCTTCTGCCGCCCCGCTCCCAGGCCGACCCCCCATTTTCCTCCAGCCCCGAGCGCGATGAAGGATTGCACGAGCTGGAAGCCCGCTCCGCGCGCGACGATCCATGGATCGAGAAAAGTCGTCATCCGCTTCATGCGGTACGACTTCGCGAATGCCTGGAACACCAGCAGGCATAAGGCTCCCGAACCGGCGATACCCAAATGCTTCAACTCGGCGCCCGCCGCATACATCATCACGAACAGGATCACCGAGATCATCACGGTCGATCCGAAGTCCGGCTGCTTGAGCAAAAGCAAGGCGATTGGCCCAACCATCATGAATGCCGGCAATGCCCCGTGCTGAAACGATTTCATCCGGTCCGCGCGCCTGGAGAAAAAATCCGCCAGCAGGAACACCAGGGCGAGCTTCACGAATTCCGATGGTTCCAGGACCACGGGGCCGAGCTTGAGCCATCGCCGCGCTCCGCCGCGCACCTGCCCGAGATGCGGCACGTACACCATCAACAGCATCACCAGCGATATGACAGTCAGTGGAACCACCAGGCGGCGCAGGCCGGTCAGCGAGAACTGCGACAACAGGATCATCACGATTGCGCCCGCGATGATGCGCGCAAGGTGCTGCTTGAAGAAATGAAACGCGTCGCCGGTTTTCTCGAGCCCGAGAAAATACGTGGTGTTGAGCACCATCAGCAGCCCCAGCAACAACAGCGCGGCCGCCGGCAGCCACAGCCACGGGTCGGGCCGCCGGTATCCTACCGCCTCAAAGCGCCCGAACCAGCTCTTTAAATATGTTACCGCGCTCCGCATAGTCCCTGAACTGGTCGAAACTCGAGCACGCCGGCGACAGCAACACCGTGTCACCACGCCGCCCCGTCCGCGCCGCCCGTTCGACCGCCTCCCCCAGAGTTGAAACCAGTTCCACCTCAACCGCACCGCTCAGCGCAGCCGCGATTCGTTCTTTCGCCGCGCCAATCAGAATCGCGCGGCCTTGCTTGCGCCGCAGCGGCTCGATCAGCGGAGCGTAGTCTCCGCCCTTGTCCACTCCGCCGGCGATCAAGACGACCGGCGCCTTCATCGCTTCCAGCGCCTCTACCACCGCGCCGACATTGGTCCCCTTCGAATCGTCCACCCAGGTGATGCCGTCCTTCTCGCGCACGAATTCCATTCGATGCGCCAGAGGTTTGAATTCGGCGATCGCCCGCTCGATCGCACCGACGCTCGCACCCATCGCCAGCGCCGCCGCCGATGCCGCCATGACGTTGCCCAGGTTGTGGCGCCCCGGCAGCTTGAAATTCCTGAGACCGATCTTGCCCTTCATCGCGCCGAGGTCGAATTGCAATGCGCCGTCAACCGGCCAGATTCCCTTCGTCGCCTTTCCGCGTTCCAGCCCGAAGCCGATAACGCGCGAACGCACCTGCGATGCCAGCTTCCATACGTTGGCGTCATCGCGATTGAGAATCGCCCAGTCTCCCGATCGCTGATTCTCGAACAATCGCGCTTTCGCGCGGCCGTAATCTTCGAGGTCGCGATAGCGATCGAAATGATCGTCGGTGAGATTCAGATGCACCCCGACGTGGGGATGGAAGTTCTCGATCCACTCGAGCTGGAAGCTCGAAATCTCCGCGACGATCGCGTCGAATTCTCCCCCAACCGCATCGACCAGCGGCGTGCCCAGGTTGCCGCCGACGAAGGCCTGGCGGCCGTTTGCCTTGAGCATCTCGCCGAGCATCACGGTGACGGTGCTCTTGCCGTTGGTTCCGGTGATCGCCGCGATCGGCGCGGATATGAAACGCGCCGCCAGCTCGATTTCGCCGATCACGGGAATCTTGCGCTCGACCGCCGCGCGCAGCAGGACCGCGTCGCGCGGAACCCCCGGGCTGGTCACTACCAGGCCTACGCCGTCGAGCCACGCGGGATCTTCCGGGCCCAGGCGGACATCGCCGGGGGGCAGCGGCCGGCGATCGAGATCGCTTCGATGGTCGGTGAGAATGAGCCGGGCGCCCCGCGATGCCATAAACCTCGCCGCGGCGATTCCGCTCGCGCCGAGCCCCACGACCATCGCAGTGACGCCGTTTAACTTCATCTCACCTGAGCTTCAGGGTGGATAGCGCGACCAGCGCGCAGACGATCGAGACGATCCAGAAGCGCACAACCACGATCGTTTCCGGCCATCCCTTGAGTTCGTAATGATGGTGCAGCGGCGCCATGCGGAAAAATCGCTGGCGCGTCAGCTTGAAATAGTAGCGCTGGATAATCACCGAGACTGCTTCCATAACGAACACGCCCCCGGCCAGTACCAGCGCGAGTTCCTGCTTGGCCAGGATCGCAACCATCCCGAGCGCGCCGCCCAGCGACAGCGCTCCCACATCGCCCATCATCATCGAGGCGGGGTAGGCGTTGTACCAGAGAAAGCCGAGCGACGATGCGATTAGGGACGCGCAAAAGATCGCAACCTCGCCGACGCCGACCACGTGCGGCACCTGCAGGTAGGTCGCAAATTTCAGGTTGCCCGCGACGTAGCTGAACACCCAGTACGTGAACGAGGTCGTCATCACCGGGCCGATCGCGAGCCCATCGAGACCGTCGGTCAGGTTCACCGCGTTCGAGCATCCCACCAGCACCAGCATCGCAAGCGGGACGTATCCCCACCAATGCAGGTCAGGATGGAGATTCTTGAAGAACGGCACCGTGAGATGCGTATCGAAGCCAAGCCCGAGGAAAAGGTACGCGGCGACGGCGAAGGCTGTCCCAAACAGCAATACCAGCTTGGTTGGGCCGCTGAGACCCTTCCCCTTGCCGCGCCGCAGCTTGAGAAAGTCGTCAGCGAAGCCGACCGCGCCAAAGGTCACCGTGACCGCGATCGCCAGCCACACGTACTGGTTGGTCAGGTTCGCGAGCAGCAGCGTTGCCGCGAGCGTCGCAGCCAGGATGAGCAGGCCGCCCATCGTGGGGGTACCGGCCTTCTTCTGATGGGTCTGCGGAACTTCCTCGCGAATCGTCTGCCCGATACGCGCCGAGCGGAAGCGCTCTATCAGCAGCGGCCCGAGCGCCAGCGATAACGCGAGCGCCGCGAGTCCGGCCAGCACGGATCGGAAGGTCTCGTAACGAAGAACGTTGAAACCGGGATGAACCCGGTGAAGTTGATACAGCAGCAGGTACAGCATCGTTCGGCGATGAGTCTGCGGTCAGCCCCGGTTCAGTTCCGCGGCGAGTTCGCGCACGACTTCCCGGTCGTCGAAATGAATCACGTCGGAACCAAGCAACTGGTAGTTCTCGTGCCCCTTGCCCGCGACCAGGACGGTATCGCCCGCGACCGCAACCTGCAGCGCGGCGAAGATAGCGGCGCGGCGGTCGGGTTCGACCAGGTAGTCGCCGGCGCCAATCGACGATGCTTTCTTTCCGCGCACGCGGCCCGCTTTTTTTAGCCCCTCTTCGATTTCCGAGATTATCGCGAGCGGCTTCTCGGTGCGCGGATTATCTGACGTGACGATCGGGATGTCGGACAGCCGCGCCGCGATTTCACCCATCACCGGGCGCTTGCCGCGATCGCGATCTCCGCCGCAGCCAAACACGCAGATAATGCGGCCCGGCGTCAGCTTGCGCACCGTGCGCAACACCGCATCGAGGGCATCGGGCTTGTGGGCATAGTCGACCAGCACGTTCACTCCCGGCTTGGCCGCGATCGCCTCCATTCTGCCGGGGGCCCCTGGGCATCGCCGCGCCCCCTCCTCCACCGCACCACCATCGATGCCCAGGGCCACCGAGAGAGCGGAGGCCCCGAGAATGTTGAGCAGATTGGGTTCGCCCACCATCGAAGTTTCGATCCTCAGCTTCTTGCCGAGCACCGAGATCGTCCCGTGGATCCCCGACAGGTCGGCCTGGTATTCGATCGGATGCGCATCGAGCGACGAATCGAAACCGAAGCTGACCTTGCGTCCCTTGACCGCATCGAGAACCCGCCGACCGTAGGGATCGTCGCCGCGCGAGACCGCCACCGTGTCCGTGCGGCGGCTGTGCGGAAGAATCTCGGTGAACAGCCGCAACTTCGCCGCGAAGTAATTCTCGATGGTCCCGTGCAAATCGAGATGGTCGCGTCCCAGGTTCGTAAACAGGCAGCCGCGGAAGTTCAGATACTCGACACGCCCCTCCGCGATTCCCACCGACGACACCTCGGCGGCCGCCGCCTTCACTCCCTCGCGCTCCATCTCGGCGAGGGATGATTCGAAGTCCACCGACTCCGGCGTCGTCAGGCCGCTATATACCTTGCGGCCGCGAATAAAAATTCCCACCGTCCCGATGATGCCGGTGGGCAGTCCCGCTGCTTCGAATATCGATTGCAGCAGATACGTGGTCGTGGTCTTGCCTGACGTCCCGGTGACTCCCACCAGGTCGATGCGCTCGCTCGGTGCGTTGAAAAAACGCGATGCGGCCGCGCCCATCAGCAGGCGCGGCCGCTCGCTTCGCACTATGGTGGCCGCAGCGCGGGCGGCTTCACCATCACCACCACCCCTCATCACCACCGCCCGCACGCCACGGTTTAATGCATCTTTTATGTTTGCCCGGCTCCGCTCCGCATCGCGCGTGAGCGAAAAGAACAGACTCTCCGGGCCCGACTTGCGCGAGTCATAACTGAGACCACCAACCTCCACCTCCGCATCACCCTTGACTTCCTCGTAGTCGAGCCCGGACAGCAAACTCCGGAGCTTCACTTAGTCCTCCGCACCGATTTGAGAGTCCGCGCCGATTTTTCTCCTCGCGTCGCCGACGAACCCGGCAATGCCGCATCCGCCAGCAGCGATCCCATCGTAAGTTTGATTGCGCCGAGCGGCGCTCCCGCATCCGGCTGTTGCCCGATCACGTAGCCGTCGCCTTTAACATCAATTGTCGTGTGCAGGCGTCGCGCGACCTGCAGCGCCTCGCGCAGGCTCATCCCGACAAAATTCGGCGTCGTCGGAGACTTTGCACCGGTCAGCGCCGGAATCGCGTCGTCGGCATCGGGCGCGACCGCAGGAGTAATCTTCGAATGGCCGTTCTTCGACGTCGGCAGCGGGAAGACGCTCGCGATATCGTAGCCGGGATCCGTAGTTGGCCGGATACCCAGATCGCGCGCCGCTCCGGCCGCGATCTGGCTGAACACGGGCGCCGCGTAGAGACCGCCGAAATGCGCGTGGCCCACATCGTAGAGCACCACCAGGATGAGCAACCGCGGATCGTCGGCAGGCAGAAAGCCCACGAACGAGCATACGTGGCGATTTTGAAAATACCCGCCGTTCGGATTGACCATCTGCGCCGTGCCGGTCTTGCCCGCGACCTCGAAGCCGTCCACCTTCGCGCGCCGCGCCGTGCCATTGGCTCCGTTCACCGGGCCACGCAGGATCTGGTTCATCTCGTGCGCGATGTCCGGCGGAATCGCGCGGCGCATCACTTGCGGCGTGTGCCGCAGGATCACGTTGCCGTGTGCGTCGTACGCGGTCTTCACGATATACGGACGCATCACCAGCCCGCCGTTCGCGATTGCCGCATACGCCATCGCGAGCTGCAACGGCGTGACGCCCACGCCCTGCCCGAACCCGTGGTTGGCAAGATCGATCTCGCGCCAGGTCGATGGCTTCATGATGAGACCCGATGCCTCACCGGGCAGATCGATTCCGGTCCGGTAGCCGAGCCCAAAAGCGTGCATGCCCTGGTAGAAGCGATCGGCGCCGAGCGTCAGCGCAATTTTCGCCGCGCCGATGTTCGATGACACCTCGATGATGCCGTCGAGGTTCAGCACCCCGTGTTTCGCATCGTCGTGGATCGTGCGCCGGTCGATGGTCCACTTGCCATTCTCGCAATAGAAGGTCTTGTCGCGGGTGATCGCGCCGTCTGCCAGCGCAATGGATGCAAGGATGCCCTTCATCGTCGAGCCGGGCTCGTATGCATCCTGGATCGCGGCGTTGTGCAGCCGGTCATGGATCTCCGACGGATCGGCACTGACGTTGGCCATCGCCAGGATTTCGCCGGTGAACGGGTCGAGCACGATCGCCGCCCCGCGCTTTGCGCCGCTTTGCTGCACTTCCGCGGCGACCTGGGTCTCCGCGAGCGACTGGATCGAGGAGTCGATAGTCAGCTCGAGCTGCGCGCCCGGCTCCGCCGTCTGCAGCGCCAACGGGCTGTCGAGAATCGGATGCCCCAGGGCATCGTGATAAAAATTCAACGACACCGGTTCGCCGCGAACCATCTTGTCGTATTCAAGTTCGAGGCCGGAGAGCCCCTGGCCATCCATCCCCGCCAGCCCAACCACCGCCGAGGCCAGGTTGCTCTCCGGATAGAAGCGTTTGTATTCGGCCACGGAACCGATGCCTTCGATACCGAGCGCGTCGGCCGCTTGCGCCTTGTCGAGATCGATTCGCCGCTCCAACCATACGAACGGCGAAGGTTTCTTGAGCTTGTTCTCAAGCTCGGCCGGCTTCATGCCGAGAATCGCCGCCAGCTTTGAACGTTCCTGGGGCGTCGATGAATCGAACACGTGACGCGGGCGCGCATACACCGAGCGCGTCTCGGCCGACAGCGCCAGCGGCTCACCGTCGCGATCCACCACCGGACCACGCACCGCGGCCAGTTGCACTTCCGCCGTGTGCTCGCTGTGCGCGAGAGAGTTGAGCCGCGGACCGTCGAAGGTTACCAGCACCACCAGCCGTGAGACCGCAACTACGAACAGCCCGGCCAATGCCAGCGTCAGCCATCCGATTCGCGTGCGTCGCTGTTTGTAGGCGAGATTCACGGCACCTGCACCACCTGTCCGCGCGTCGGGGGCGCCAGATGGTACCCCGCGGCGAGCGACCGCAACCGTTCATGCGACGACAACTCGGCGACCTTGAGCCGCAACGAGCGATTCTGATCTTCCAGTTGCCCGATCTCTTCGTTCAGCGCCGAGAGCCGATAACCCTCACGCGTGGTCTCCAGCCGAATCATCAGCGTCGTGAAGCCGAGGACCGCAATCGAGATCATCAGGATGGCCGGCGCCAACCGCGATGCGCGCCTGGTCGGGCTGATGCGCTTGTTCATTGCACCATCTCCCGTTCCAGGCATCGCAGCCGCGCGCTCCGCGCGCGCGGATTCGATGCGACCTCGGCGTCGCTCGGCTTCATCACCTTGCGCGTGATCGCCTTGTAATCATCCGTACGCGCCAGCTCGCGCATCCGCTCCTTGACCGCGCGATCTTCCAGCGAGTGATACGCGATCACCGCCAACCGGCCCCCTGCCGAGAGCAATCCTGGGGCCGAGGCGAGAAATCCCGCCAGGCTTTCCATCTCGCGATTCACCGCGATTCGCAGCGCCTGGAACGTCCGGGTCGCCGGATGCACTCCGCCACCGCGGCGCGGTCCGAGCACTCGCTCGACAATCGCGCGCAATTCGCCGGTCGTCTCGATCGGACGGCGGCGGCGCGCTTCGACGATCGATCGCGCGATCCGACGCGCGGCCCGCTCTTCGCCCCATCGATGAAGGATGTCGGCCAGGTCCGCCTCGCTGTCTTCGTTCACCAGGTCGTACGCGCGAAGCTGCTGCGACCGATCCATCCGCATGTCCAGCGGACCTTCGAAACGGAAGCTGAACCCGCGCTCGGAGTCATCGAGTGCGAAACTCGACATCCCGAGATCGGCCAGGATCGCGTCCGCCGCCTCGACCCCGCAGTCACGAACCACCTCGGCAATTTGCCCGAAGTCGGCGTGCCGCAAGGTGGCGCGATCGCCGAACGCTGCGAGCCGTTCGCGCGCAACCGCGAGCGCATCGGTGTCGCGATCGAGGCCGATCAACCGCGCCTGCGTCGCTTCCAGCATCGCGGCCGCGTGCCCCCCGGTCCCGAGGGTGGCATCGACGACGACGCGCGGTCCGTGCGCACACAACAAATCGCGCACCTCCGCCACCATCACCGGCACATGCATCCGGGCCGTCGCGCCGTCGTCGTGTTTCACCGCCAAACTCATTTCCATCTACAGGCCCAGCTTCTCGTAAAAAGCCGGATCCTGGACTTCCTCTTCCGTGGTGCGCAGTACGCGCTCCAGGACCTGCTTGTCCCAGAGTTGAAAATGATCCCGCCGCGCAGAGAACGTCACGTCGCGCGCCAGTCCTGCCCATTCGCGCAGCTTCGACGGGATCAGAACGCGGCCCTGCCGATCTACCGGTACTTCCTGCGCGCCGCCGATGTAGAAGGTTTCGAACTTCTGCACCTTGGGATCGAATTGACTGCGGGTCGCGACCTTCTCCACGAACGCATCCCACTCGCGCGGCGGATACAGCTCGAGACATCGCTCTCGCTCGTGGAAAAAGTTGGTGACGAACAGGCGATCGTGGCCTTCGCGCTGGAGGACCTCGCGGAACCGCGCCGGGATGCTGACGCGTCCCTTTTCATCGATCGCGTGGTCGAATCGACCGCTGAACACCGCAGGCCTCCCTAGAGGGCCACAATATCCCACTATCTACCACTGAGGTCAAGTAAGACCGCGAAGGCGCAGGAAAAAATGAGTATCAAATCCACTAGTCACTATGGCGAATGAAAGGCGAAATACTATTCGCCTGCTCCCTCTATGGCCCCGCCCCCAAACTCTGGGAGGAATTTTGCCAATCCCGCGTGTGATGCGCGCAACGTGTCCCGGACGTCCACGAGGAATCCCATGACAGCGACGGGTAGGCTTAAACAACCCTCCTGCGCAGAAGAACAACTTTCTTGACAGGGTACTACCGCATTAGGGAAACTCGCGCGGGCCTCCGTGTCACAAACTTTCCCGGACACAGGGCGGAGAGGGGATTTAAGAGATGACGTTTAAAGCATGGCTGCGCACCGCGATCGTCGTCGCGGCCGGTGTGACATTTGCGGTTGGACTTACCACTTCACCCGCCTGGTCAAGGAAAAAGAAGGTAGAACCGACTCCCACCCAGACCCCGACGCCGACGCCTACGGCGACGCCTGAGGTCAAGGCCTGGAACTTCGATTCCGACAAGGCCCACGCGATGCCGGCCGGATGGACCGCCATCGAGGGCGATTGGGAAGTCATTCCCGACCCCACAGCCCCCAGCCAGCCGAACACCTACGGGTTGCCGGCGGGCCGCACCATCAGCTCGCTTACGCACGGGCTGAACTACAACCTCGAAACCATTCTCACCGATCCGACCGAGTACGGCGATTTCACTCTGGAAGCATCGTTCAAGTCAGCGGGAGGCCGCTTCGATTGCTCGGGCGGGCTGATCTTCCGCTACGTCGACGCGAACAACTTCTACCTGCTGTCGGCCGGATGCCCTAGTGACTACTTCGCGCTCTCGCGTATGACGGGCGGTAAGTTGGAGAACCTCAAGCAGCAGGTCGTGCCCACCGACAAGGACACCTGGTACAAGCTCAAGGTCTGGGCGCAGGGCAGTCACCTCACCTGCTACGACGACAACAAGATGATCTTCGACGTCGATGACGCCAAGATCGCGAAGGGCCGCATCGGCTTGTGGGCGAGCGATGATTCGCAGGCGCGTTTCGACGACGTCACGATCACTCTGCCGATCCCCGGAGCTTCGCAATAACCGGTCGTACTGAAAGCGGCGAGACGCCTTGAATCGAGGCGTCTCGCCGCTTAACCTTCTCGGTAATGGAAACGACTGACGAAACCCGCCCGGTCCGGCTCGAAATCGAGCAGCTGACCACCCTGAACTATTTCAGCGAGTTGGCCCAGGGCATCGGGCTGACGCTCGGGATGGGAATCCTCTGGGGGCTAGAGGTCGTCCGCAACTCCTATTTCCGCCTTCTCGATAGGCTCAACTTCAAACCGCGCCGCAAGCCCGCAAGCGCATTTCCCCCGGGCCGCCCCAAGAAACGCCGCCACCTCCGCGTCTAAGCAAGCATCCGACGCCAAAGTGGCGCAGGCGTCAGCCTGCGCTCCTGAGCAGGCGAATTACACCACGCCGTCCGCACGCAGCCGCTCGAATTCCTCCGCCCCGACCCCGATCGACGTCAACACCTCGCGCGTGTGCTCACCCAGCTCTGGCGGTCTGCGCAGCTCACCTGGTCTCGGCTGGGGCGCATCGGACAGCTTGATCGGCGAGCCTGCCACCCGAATCTGACCGCGGGTCGGAAAATCGCTTTCGACCAGCGTGCCCCGCATCGCCATCTCAGGATCAGCTACCACCTCATCCAGTTGCCGCACCGGAGCGCACGGCACTCCCAGCTCGATCAACTTCTGGATCATCTCGTCGCGCGCTTGATTGCCCGTCCAATCCGCCATGTACCCATCGAGCTCGTCGGCGATTCGCAGCCGCGTCGCATGCGATGCGCATCGCGGGTCCGAAATCAGTTCTTCATGACCAATCAGCCTTGCGATTGTTCTCCAGTGCGCCTCTGTCAGGCAAAAAATGAGAATCTCGCCATCCTTCGCCGGATAGATATTGGTCGGACACGCGCCCCAGTGCCGATTCCCCAACCGCTTGAACTTGAGACCCTGCAAAGTCGGCGCGACTGCGCTGGTGAGCGCCGGCACGGCCACATCGATCATAGCGACCTCGACCTTTTGGCCGCGCCCGGTCCGCCCACGCTGGATCAGCGCCGCCAGGATGCCGCTCACCAGGTGGCTGCCGGTGCCCATATCGATAAACGTCCCGGAAGTCTTCACGCCGCGATCGGGAAATCCGGTGATACTGATAAATCCCGACGATGCCTGGATCGTGTTGTCCATCGAGCCCAGCTTCGCCCATCGGCTGTTCGACCCGTAGCCTTTGCCGCAGGCATAGATGAGCCGCGGAAAGCGATCTCTCAACTGCGCATACCCAAGTCCGAATGATTCCATGACGCCGTCGAGGTAGTTCTCGACCAGCACATCGGCATCGGCGATCAGCTTGAGCGCGATCTCCACCGCGCGCTGGTCCTTGAGATTCAGCGTAACCGACCGCTTCTGCGCATTGAGCATCAGGAAGGAATACCCCGCGCCACCGGGCGGCAAATCGGGCCGCCGCAGCACATCGCCAATCCTGGGCGGCTCAATCTTGATGACATCTGCGCCCATGTAAGCGAGCTGCATAGTGCAATACGGCGCCGCGTACACCTGCCCAAAATCGATCACGCGTATTCCTTCAAGCGGTAAGGTCATAAGCAAATCCTTCTTCTCTGGCCTCTCTCGTTATTTGTACGGGAGAGGCGGCCCAGCGAAGCGAGGCGGTGTGGTCCTCCGCTTCCTGAAGTGAGCGCGGACTTCAGTCTGCGCTTTCGAAAATGCCGATGGTCTCACTCCTTATCTCAACAACGTCCGCGCGATCACCATCCGATGCACTTCCGACGGCCCCTCGCCAATCCTGCGTACCCGCGCCTCCCGATACCATCGCTCCAGCGGCAGCTCCTTGCTCACCCCGTAACCGCCGTGAATTTGCACCGCGCGATCGACCACGTTGCCGAGCACTTCGCTGGAGTACAGCTTCGCGATCGATGCCTCAGTGCGAAAGTCCTCCTTCCTGTCGGCCTTCCACGCTCCGTCCCACGTGAGCCATCGCGCCGCGCGCAATTCCACCTCCGAATCCGCGAGCATCCACTGAATCGCCTGCCGCCGCGACAAGAGCTCTCCAAAGGTGCTGCGCCGCTTCGCGTGCTCGATTGCCATCTTCAGCGCCGCGACTCCCACTCCGACGTTGCATGCCGAGTACGGAAAGCGCAGCCGCGCGAGCAAATCGAGGCACAGGTTGAGTCCCTGCCCTTCTTCGCCGAGCCGCTGCTCGATCGGCACGACACAATCTTCCAACGCCACTTCGTTCGGGATCGCCGAGGTGCGAATCGTCCGAATCGGTCGGGGCGTAAACCCCGCCTGCCCCTTCTTGATAATGAAGCAGGTCACGCCCTGCCTGCCGGCCTTCGGGTCGGTGCGCGCAAACACCACGCCCCACTCGGCCTCGTGCGCATGCGAGATGAAAATCTTGGTGCCGTTGAGAACGTAGCTGTCGCCCTGGCGAACCGCGCGGCACTGAATCGCGCCGGCAGGGTCGGACCCGCCCGAGGGCTCCGTGATCGCAAAGAACGTGTACCACGCGTTCTTGATCGTGCCGCCGGCGTATTTCTCCTTCTGCTCCGGTGTGCCCGCCCAGATCACGGGCGGCGGCGTCCGCCCGAACACCCCAGCGCCAGGGTTGTAGAGACCCATCCGATGCTGGGCCATCTCCTCGGTCAGCACCGTCATCTGAAAAGTGCTCAGTCCCCCGCCGCCGTATTCCCTGGGCGAGCCCATGCACCACATGCCGGCGGATTGCGCCTTGCGCGCGATCCGCCAGTAGTCATCCTCGGGAATCTCCGGCGCATCAGGATCGATCCGCGCTTCGATCGGAATTATTTCATCGCGAATGACCTTGCCGACCTGGTCGCGCAGCGCGACCAGCTCTTCCGGAAGCTGATATCCATTCATCGCATCCATCGTTTCACCTCCTGGTGACGCGCCCCGCGAAAGCCCTCTCCCCGGGAAGAAGGTGTCCCGTCCTCGGGACGGATAGGGGGACCTTGAACAACGAGTCGCCCTGATTATCAAGGCGCCTTAAGTAAGGTCAGCTTCCTGTTTCCAAGCCGCGTCTGAGCCTCGCAATCCAAACCTCGCGCATCCACTCCAAATCGTATGCGCCCCAGGTGCCCCGAATTTCCAGATCGATCGCACGCACGTGCTCGATTGCATCGGTGATTTTCCTGACCGCCGCCTCACCGCGCGTCGGCCGATCGCTCTCGATACCGAGTTTCACGTCCAGGTAATCGACGATTCCTTCCAGCACTTCCGCGCTGTAAGTCCAGAGCTGCCTCTCCGCCTTCAGCAACGCGATCGATCCTTTTACCGCGTCGGTCGCGCTGAGCGCACGCCGCAACAACGCCGACGCCTGCGCTATCTCGCTGCGTTTGCGCCGAGCCTTCGATGGTTCCATCCGCAGGCTCATCACGTCCGCGTAGTCGAGCACCAACCTCGATGCGTCCGCGATTGCCCGATACGCATCGCTCATCTCCACCGCGCACCGCGGATGCCGTCCGCGAGCCGTCGCTCTCAATGCCTCATCGCTATCTGAATTGACGTCGCGAGTGCATCGCACGAACGTCTCCAGATTGGTCGGATACGCCAGCAAACTGTACGCGCCGAAAGTCAGGCACGAGATGCTGTCGATTCCCAGCGCACGGTACGCACGCATGTCGCGCGCGATGATCGCCGGCGATGCGAATGCCAGCCCGCCAAACAAAATCGCGTCGGCGTAATACTCAAAGATGTCGCACCGCCCCTCGAAAATCTCGACGTACCGTTTCAAAGAATCGAAGTAGCGCGAATTGATCTCGCACTGCCGGTTGTCGATTGCGTGCGCGTAGCAGCGCTCGCGCGGCGCCCATTCGACCCGCACGTTCGGCAGCGGCCGCAGCCCGGGATACGGGTCGATCGTGTCGTGGTATGCAAGGTACGCAACCGCCCGCGAATCGCCGCTTCGCGCCAGCGACTCGGCAATCGTGTTGACCACTTCCATGTACTGATGCTGCGGAGTGAGCTCGCGGCACGACCCGCATCGGCACCAGGCGCCCCGCTTCACATCCGCGCCCCATACATGCAGGAGCTGGTTCTCCGGGTAATCGGCCACGTAGCGAAGGGCGCCCTCGCGCACGATATCGATCGCCGCGCGGTTCGATACGCAGAGGTTGCCGCGCGGCAGCCGCTTCCCATCATCGTCGGCGGGAAACAGCGCCGGATCGCTCTCGAATTTCTCCCGCGGCAGCAGGATTTGCAGCACGTGGCCGCCGTACTCCACGCCGATTCCGTGCGCGCCCAGCATCGGAGCGATCTCATCGATCCGAAGCCGCGTGTCGTGCGCGTGCCGGATGTAAGAAAACGTGTTGATACCGCGCCGCGCCATCCACGGGATGAATTCGCGATCGTGCCGCAGATGCAGTTCCAGCCGATCCGCGAAGCCGTAGTTCCAGGTCATGATGTCCGACACGAACCCGCGCCGGCTGAACGATGGAATCACCGCGTATGGTTCGATCTTCGCGATCTTCTCAACTTCGATTCGCGGAAAGCGGGCAGGTGCACCCGGGGGAAATTCCGCGCCGAGCCGCGCGAGCAAGTCCGCCGCCGCATGAACCAACCCGCGCTCGCTCCCAGCCCGTATCGAGAGCGATCGCTCGCCGTTGCGCGCTATCTGGAATGAGTCCTCACTGAGCGCGGCACCGTTGCTCTGCGACAATCCTTCGTTGCTGCCCAAATCCAGGACAATCTCGCGCCGACCAATTGCGGCATTCTCCGCGATCGAGGTCGCGCATCCCGTCATCTGCACCAGCCCGTCACTAAGCTCCCTAACCGCCGTCGCCCCAACCTCGCCCAAGGCACCATGCCTGATCGCAGCTTCTTTAGGGGCAACGTTTTGCGGTCTCATGACCAACCTCGGGCTTTCGCGAGAGAGCCTTCTTCCCCGGGGAGAAGGTGGCGCGCTGCGCGCCGGATGAGGGGAGCCACCTCATTTTTCGCGCGATTGCGGGATGATAACATGACCCCACGACTTTAATACTGACCGCTTCCTGAGTGGCACCGGCTTCCAGCCTGTGCTCTTCCAGACGAACAGCCAATGCCAAGCCCCAACGACATCCTCTCCGAGCTCAAGAAAGTAAAATATCCCGGCTTCAGCCGCGACATCGTCTCCTTCGGGATGGTCAAGGACATCGAAGTCGCCTCCAGCGGCGTCACCGTAATTCTCACAGCCGCGTCGGCCAAGCCCGAACTGATCGGCGAGATCGTCGATGGCGTGAAGGCGGCAGTCACCGCGATGCCCGGTGTTCCCGCCGTGCAGGTCCGCGTCGAACAGCCGCAGGCTGCCGCGCCGCGCGCGGCCGGCGCCGGCGCTCCCGCGCATCGCGATATCCCCGGTGTTAGGCACATCATCGCGGTCGCCAGCGGCAAGGGCGGCGTCGGCAAATCCACCGTCGCGGTAAATCTCGCCCTGGCGCTGCGCGGACGCGGATGGCGCGTCGGGCTCATGGACGCGGACGTGTACGGCCCCAGCGTCGCGATGATGGTGGGTTTCGAAAAGGCGCCATCGCTGACTCCCGAACGCCGCATCATCCCGCTGGAGCGCTACGGAATCAGGTACGTCTCGATGGCCATGTTCATCAACGACGAAACCGCCGTGATCTGGCGCGGCCCGATGGTCACCAAGCTCGAGACGGAATTCCTGTTCAACGTCGAGTGGGGCGAACTCGATTGCCTCGTCCTCGACCTCCCGCCCGGCACTGGCGACGCTCAACTGACGATCACGCAGCGCGTGGCGTTGGCCGGTGGTGTGGTGGTGACGACTCCGCAAGACCTCGCGCTGCTCGATGTGAAACGCGGTGTAGAGATGTTCCGCGAGGTCAACGTGCCCGTGCTGGGCGTAGTCGAGAACATGAGCTACTACGTCTGCCGAAAGTGCGGAAAGCGCCACGAGATCTTCTCCCACGGGGGCGGCGCCCGCTACGCGGAAGAGCTAGGCGTCCCCTTCCTCGGCGAGCTTCCGATAACGGGCGAACTCCGCGAAGGCGGCGACCGGGCCACTCCGATCGTCGCAACCAACCCGCGCCATCCCGTAACCGCCGCTTTCGACGCAATCGCCGCGAAGGTGATCAAACAGGTGGAGCATCATCATTGATGCATCCAAAACCCAAAATCTCCCTCATCACCATCACCAGGAACGAAGAGGAACTGATCGGCCAGTGCCTCAACAGTGCATGGTTCTGCGATGAGAAGATTGTCGTCGATTCTTTCTCAACCGACCGCACCGTCGAGATCGCTCGCGAATGCGGGGCGCAGGTCTTCCAGCACGAATTCACCAACTACGTGATGCAAAAGCAGATGGCGCTCGACCGCGCCACCGGAGACTGGGTGCTGCTAATGGATGCGGACGAGCAGGCCACCCACGACCTCGGCGAGGAAATCATCCGCGAGACCGGCTCACCCTCGGCGGAAGGCTATCGCATCCAGCGGATGCTTTTTCATCTCGGCCGCTACGACGTTCGCGGCATCGAGCCCGACAAGCCGGTACGCCTGTTCCGCCGCGACCGCGGCCACATCGGCGGCCGCGACCCGCACGACAAGGTGGTGGTCGACGGCAAAGTCTCGCGGCTCCAGGGCCGTATCCTGCATTTCAGCTATCGCGACATCACCGATCACGTAGCCACGATGAATCGCTTCAGCACCCGCGCGGCAGCCGAGCACGAACCGACCGCGATGACGCCGATCAAGATGGTGGTAAATCCCATCGCGCGCTTTTTCGTGTTCTACATCGTGCGCGGCGGAATCCTCGACGGCCTCCGCGGCTTCTACGCCGCCGCCACCTCCGCGTTCTACGTCTTTCTCAAGTACGCCAAGATGTACGAACGCCGCCTGAACTCAAGAAACGAAAGCTGATTCCGGTTTCGGCTCCTTGTCCGGGGAGCGGACCAAGGTGAGGTGCAACGGTGGCACGCCACTCACGCCGCGCCTTTCCATCGATCACCCGAATTCCTTGTGGAAAAAATCTGGGCGCCGGCGTCCACGCTCGCGCCACCAATGCTTTGCCGCGCGCGCCTCAGCCGTTCAGTAGCCGGAACAGTTCGCGCGCTTCTCCAAGCCCCTTTAGCTCGTGCACTCCCGCGGATTCGAAGCTAAGTCCCGAGCCTGCCAGCAGATGCATCGTCGTCGCCGATACCAGCACCTCGCCCTCCTTCGCCGCCCCCGCAACCCGCGCCGTCTCATGCACAGCCAGCCCTCGCACGTTATTCGCGATGAACTCGACCTCGCCGGTGTGAACCCCGGCGCGAATTCCGACCCCGATCCGGGCCACGGAACTGCCGATCGCCCGGGCGCATCGAACCGCCCGGGCCGGCCCGTCGAAGACCGCGAGAAATCCGTCGCCCGTCGTCTGGATCTCGCGCCCACGAAAGCGATTCAGTTCCTGACGTACCTGATGATTGTGCTCGAGCAGCAGCTCGCGCCACGCCGTGTCGCCCAGGCGCTTGAGATGCGCGGTTGAGTCCACGATATCGGTGCAAAGCATCGCGGCCAGGACCCGATCTCCATCGGCGGGTGCCGCGTAGATTCGGGCGCTCGCAAACTCGATTCCCTCGAACCCCTCATCCCCAACCACGGTCGCATCATGACCCGCGGGAATATCGTACACGTCGTCGACCCGGAATTCGCACACGTCGCCGTTCTCCATCTGCACGCGGAGACATCCCTTGAGAACCACGCCCTGATGGTGAATCTGGCACCAGCGCGTGCCGGCGATCGGACCAACATCGCGCGACCATCGCCAGCCGGGCTCGAACTTGAACCGGCCGATTGTGGTTTCGCCGTACGAGACGGTTTCTATGCAGCCGTTGGGAAAGCGGCGAACTTGATCGGGAGTGCGAAAACTTTTCGCCTGCGGGCGCAGCATCGATCTCTCCGGAAGGACTCGAAGGCGAGCATGGCGCGGCGATTGCCGATACACAAGACTCGGCCCCATCGACTGACTGCAGAGCGGCCTCGCGGCCACTTCTCTCACATTTCATTCCTGCTAATCTCGGCTTCGGCTCTCAATGAAACGCTTGTTCAGGTACTGCCGGCGCTACTGGAACTGGTACGCCTTCGGCATGCTCGCCACGCTTATCGCCTCGGCGTGCGGCATGACCGTCTCCTACCTGAGCGGCGCCGCCATCAACACCATCCAGTCGCATCACGCGCAGACCTTCGGCGCATTCGTGCGCATGGGGATCCCCGCGCAGGAAACGCTCGGGCGCATAGTTGCGATGATGATCGCGGTCGCGGTCATCGGCGGCACCGCGCGATGGATCTCGCGCTTCACCATCTTCAACACCGGCCGCGATATCGAATACGACCTGCGCAACGATCTGTTCGAGCATCTGACCCTGCTCGGCCCCGACTTCTACGAGCGCAACAAGATAGGCGACCTGATGTCGCGGATGGTCAATGACTTGACCGCCATCCGGATGCTGGTGGGTATGGGCTTCGTCACCTTCACCGACGCGCCCGCCACCGTCATGTTCGCGCTTATCTTCATGCTCGGCGTGAGCGTCAAGCTCGCGGCCGCATCGCTCGCGCCCTACCTGTTCCTGATTTACGGCATCAAGCGCCTGTCGCGGGCGCTGATGGTGCGCAACCTGAAAGTCCAGGAAGGCCTCGGCGCGATCGAGTCCAAGGTCCAGGAAACCCTCGCCGGCATCCACGTCGTCAAGGCCTACTCGCTCGAAGGCCACGAGTCCGGCCTGTTCCGCGTCGCCAACGACGATTACAACGAACTCGGCCTCGCGCTGGCGCGGCTGCGCGGCGCGATGGTCCCGATGATTCGCGGCACTTCCGCCTCCGCGATCATGATCGTGCTGACCTACGGCGGCTACCTCGTCACGCGCGGCACCCTGCGCATCGGCGACGTGGTCTCGTTCATGGGCTACCTCGGCTACATGGCGTGGCCCGTCACTTCGCTGGGCTGGATGATCTCGATTTACCAGCGGGCGCGCGCCGCGATGAAACGTCTCGACGAGATCTTCTGGGCGGAGCCGCAGCCCGGCGCGCTTGATCCCGGCGAGGAGCGCCTCCAGGTCGCCGGCGCGATCGAATGGGACAACGTATCCTTCAGCTATTTCCGCGGCGACGGCGCAACCTCCAACGGCCATCGCCCCTACGCGCTCAAGAACATCAGCGTGCGCGTCCCCGCCGGCAGCAAGCTCGCGATCGTCGGGCGCACCGGCTCGGGAAAATCCACGATGGTCAAGCTGCTGTCGCGCCTGGTCGAACCGACCGAGGGACGAATCCTCCTCGACGGCCGCGACATCCGGGAGGTGCCGCTGCGTTCGCTGCGCAGGACTATCGGCGTCGTGCCGCAGGACGCGATGCTGTTCTCGGACACCCTCGCGCGCAACATCGCCTTTGGGCGTCCGGATGCTACGCCGCAGGAGATCAAATGGTCTGCCAACGTGGCGGGCCTCGGCCCCGATATCGCCACGCTCCCACACGGCCTCGACACTATAGTCGGCGAGCGCGGGATGTCGCTGTCGGGCGGCCAGAAGCAGCGCGCGACAATCGCTCGACTGCTCAACTACCAATCGAGCGTCGTGGTGCTCGACGATGCCCTGTCCAGCGTGGACACCGAGACCGAGAAGTCCGTTCTCCAGAGCCTGGCGGCGAGCGTGCGCGATCACACCAGCATCGTGGTGGCGCATCGCGCCTCGACGGTCCGCGATGCCGACCACATTATCGTGCTCGAAGACGGCGAGATTGCGGAGCGCGGAACGCACCAGGAGCTGATGGGCCGCCACGGCATCTACGCCGAGTTGTTCCATCGCCAGCTTCTCGAAGAGGAGCTGGCGGAATACTGACCTATGCAGCACGAGCAGGAAAAACCGGTCCGCACTGCGCGCGATACCGCGCTCGTCAAGTTCATCTGGACGTACGTGCGCCCGTATCGCCGCCTGTTCTTTCTCTCTGTCGTGCTGATGCCGCTGAACTCGGCGTTCGCGCTCTCGCAGCCCTACATCATCCAGCTCATCATCGACCTGTTCCTCGCGCACAACCACGTAGTGCCGCCCGCGTGGCTCGCCAACCTGGTCGGGGGACCGACCCTGCTCAAGATGGCCGCGATCTACTTGTGCCTGGTGTGCGGCGAATTCGGGTCCGCATACGCGCAGTTCTATCTCACCATGATGGTGGCGCAGTATTCGCTGTCCGACCTGCGCCTGGCGCTGTTCGATCACGTCGAGCGCCTCCCGATGTCGTTCTTCGATCACACTCCCATCGGCAGGCTGGTCAGCCGCATGACCACCGACATCGACGCGATCAACGAAATGTTCGGCGCGGGATCGCTCACGATGTTCATGGACCTGATGACGATGTCGGGCATCGTCGCGATCATGTGGTTCAAGAGCCCGCACCTCGCGATGTGGGCCCTGGTCGCGATTCCGCCATTGCTGGTGCTGATCAACCTGTTCCGCATTCGCGCGCGCGTGGTCTATCGGGAAATTCGCGAACGGCTGGCCGCCGTCAACGCGTACCTGTCCGAAGCGCTCGCCGGCATGACGGTCGTGCAGCTCTTCACGCACGAACGCACCAGCCGCGCCGAGTTCGACGTGCTCAACCAGAAAAGCCGCGACGTCCAGATGACCGCCAACATCTACGAGACCGGGCTGTTCTCGGGCGTGGACACCGTCGGCTCCGTCACGATCGGGATCATCCTCTGGGTCGGCGGCGGGCAGGCGCTCCATCGCATCATCACGCTCGGGACGCTCATCGGGTTCATGCAGTACGCGCGGATGTTTTTCCTGCCGCTGCGCGAACTCTCCAACAAGTACACCGTGCTGCAGTCCTCGCTCGCCGCGGCCGAGCGCATCGAAGCCCTGATGGCCGAAGAGCAGACCATCGCGAGTCCTCCCGTGCCGAAGCTGATCGCGCCGCAGCGCGGCAGCATCGTGTTCGATCATGTGAATTTCGAATACCGCAAGGGCGAGCCGGTCCTGAAGAACCTCAGCTTCACGGTCGAGCCGGGTCAGAAGGTGGCGATAGTCGGCGCGACCGGTTCCGGCAAGACCACGATCATCAAGCTGCTCAATCGCTTCTACGACGTGACCGGCGGCCAAATCCTGGTCGACGGCGTCGATGTCCGGGAATGGGACCTGCACGCGCTGCGCCGCTCGATCGGACTCGTGCAGCAGGACGTGTTCCTGTTCGCGGGCGACGTGCTGGAGAATATCCGGCTCGGCCTGACCGACTTGAGCGAAACCGAAGTGCGCGAGGCGCTGCGCCGCGCACAGGCAATGCGCTTCGTGGAGCGCCTGCCCGCGGGGTTGAGCGAGCTGATTCGCGAGCGCGGCGCCAACCTCTCCGTCGGGCAGCGCCAGCTCCTGTCGTTCGCGCGCGCGCTCGCCTACAACCCGCCGATCCTGGTGATGGACGAGGCAACCTCGAGCGTCGACAGCGAAACCGAGCGATTGATTCAGCTCGCGCTCGATGAACTATTGGCGGACCGCACCGCCGTCGTGATCGCCCATCGCCTTTCCACCATCGAGCGCGCCGACCGAATCCTGGTGCTCGCCAACGGCGTTCTTCGCGAGAGCGGCAGCCATCGCGAGCTGCTTGCCCAACGCGGTCTATACTACCGCCTGTTCGAGCTTCAGTACGCGGTTGCGAACGAGGCGGCTAGTGAAGCGGCGGACTAAGGGCGACGGTCGCGCGCGCGGCTGGTCACGCCACCTCTCTCTTCTCATCGTCGTAACCCTGGCAGCCACGGCCTCGCTCGGGGCCACCGGATGCGCGATTGGGTATATCGCTCACGGCGCATATGAAGAGGTGCGATTGCTCTGGAATCGCAAGCCTATCAGCACCGAGCTCGCCGACAACGACCTGTCGCCGGAGAAACGGGCCAAGCTGGAAACCGTGCTCGCCGTTCGGCAATTCGCGACCGACAAGCTCGGGCTCAATACCGGCGGCGCGTACCTGACGACTACCCAGGTGGACTCGGGCGCGATCGTGCACGTGGTGATGGCGGCGCCGCGCGACTCGCTCGATCCCTACACCTGGTGGTTCCCGATCGTCGGTTCGGTGCCGTATCGCGGCTATTTCGAGCAGGACGAGGCCGATGCGCAAGCACGCGAGATGGAGGCGGAAGGTTACGACACGATGGTGCGTTCTGCGGTCGCGTTTTCAAGCCTCGGCTTCTTCGACGACCCTCTGCTCTCGAATCTGCTGAAGCTGGATCGCGTTGAACTGGTCGGCACGATCATCCACGAGCTCTTCCATCGAACCTATTTTCTGCCCGGGCAGGTGATGTTCGATGAGTCCGCGGCGAACTGGGTCGGTGCCCGGGGCGCAGTCGAGTTCTTCGCGTCGAGCGAGGGGCCCGAGTCTCGCGATGCGATCGAAGCGCGATCGGTTTTGGAGAGCTATCTGAAGTTCGGACGATTCCTGCTTTCGGCACAAGCCGACTTGCTCAAGCTCTACATGAGCGGTAAGCCGACCGACGAGATCGTGAAGGAACGCGAGCCGGTGTTCGCGCAGATCAAGGCTGAATATGCGCGACTCGAGCCGGAGCTGAATGGCCTGAGCCGCTTCGACCTGGACAAGGAACCGCTCAACAACGCCGTGCTGATCAACTACCTGATCTATTTCCACGACCTGGACAACTTCGAGACGCTGGCGCGGCAAAACCACGAGGATCTCAAGCTGACCATCCAGCGCATCATCGAGCTCGCCAGGTCGAACCCGGGCGATCCGTTCTATGCGATTTGGGAAGCGACCCGCGATGCTCAGCGGCCGCCGAGCGCGGCCGCAACGACTTCGGACAATCCGGGCTCGTAGCCGCCGAAGAAATGATCGGCGCCGGCAACGATCTCGAGTCGCGCGCTGCTGCCGAGCTGCTCGGCGAGTGAGCGAAGCGGTTCGAGGGGGGAATAGGAGTCGTGGTCTCCGGAAATCAGCAGCAGAGGCTTCGATGCCCTCTCGCCCGCCTCGATGTTCATGACCCCGACGGGCAACGCGACAGCGATGACGCCGGTCACCATCGGATCCCTGAGCCCCGCTCGCACCGCCACTGATGCTCCAAACGAGTAGCCGGCCAGAGTCACCGATTTGGCGCCGGTTTTCCCGGCGAGGAATTTAACCGCCGCGGCAGCGTCATCGGCCTCGCCCTCGCCGCCATCGTACTCGCCCTCGCTGCCTTCAACCCCGCGAAAGTTGAAGCGCAGCGTCGCGAATCCGTGCTTCCAAAGCGCATCGAGGACCGCCTCCACGACGTTGTTGTACATCGAGCCGCCGTACATCGGATGCGGATGGCACACGACTGCGGCGCCGGCAGCATCGCGCTCGGGTAGCGCGAGCAAACCCTCCAGCCTTAGATCGCCGGATGGAAAGACGACCTTGCTTTCGATCATAGCGGTCCGACGATCCCGCGAATCGCACGGCCCCGATTTGGGGCCGGTGAGCTATTCCTCGTCGGGGTCGCGGCGAATCAGCGTCACGATCGCGACGAACTCGCGCGGCGTCATCGCGTAGCCGAGCATGCTCAGATGCTTGAGCGCCTGGAGCTCCCGCTTGGTCACCTGGTAGCGGCTGAGCAGCGCACGATCGTTCAGCAGAGCGCGCCAGGCTTCTTTCGGCGTCTTGGTCCTGGCCGGCCGGTTCGAAGGCATCATGGACCGGGCTTCCGGATGGGCGAGCACGAAAAGCTTCTGCTTGTCGAGCTTGAGGGTGTCGGCGATGCGCCCGAGCAGACCGAGCGAAGGCTTACGCTGGCCGGTCTCCAGGTACGCAACGTGGCTCGCTTTGACATTGATCTTCGCCGCCAACTCACGCTGCGTGAGCCCATGAGCCTGGCGGTGTTCCTTCAGCAATTGTCCGAATTTGTTGTTTGTTGTCACCGATTGTCTCTTTCCGAGTTGGATTTTGAACTACGTCTTCAAGCCATTGTATCCGACTTTCGGTTGAAAGTCGCCACCAAATAAGAGCCGTCAGCCCCAAGCCAATTTTGTCTGTTTCGGAAAGTTCCCCGGTTGCTGAGCGCCAGCCCTTTGATTTCGATCGCCGGCCGCAGCCATCAGTTCGCGAGTTAATCCAGCATTTCGCGCAGACTTCCGCGAAGGTTGCTCACGCAGGTCAGTCTTCATGCCGCGTGTGCCGGATCAGATTCCGTATCCTTCCCGGAGGGCGATCCGGAGTTTGGCCAGGTGAATCATACCCGCCACCATATGCAGCTTGTTCTTCAGCGAACCACCTTGCGAGACCTCGAGCCCTGACAAAGACCGAATGTGCCTGCTCGCCTTTGAGACCAGCCGTACCGACCCTCGAGAGCTGTTGATGCCAGTGGCCTTGCCGAACAGACGTTTCGCAGTCGGCGCTGGATATGCGCCAAGCGTCGTGACGATGTCGGCGACCAACTCCTCAGGTCGGTCGAGGTGATCCTGATAGCTGCTGGAAAAGTTCAGTTTCGTCCGATCCCGCCCTCTGCCGAATATGTCGTGGGTGAGATGGTGTCCAATTTCGTGCCAAAAGGCCGCTGCTACTCCCAAGGGAGGGTGCGAAGCATTTACAACGATCAGTGGGCGCGTCGAAAACGCAGAATCGTTTACATAGAACCCGCGGAGTGCCGGAGAAGGGAGATTTTGCAGTTGCAGCGTAGCTCCGAGTTCTTTCGCCAATGCCACCAGTCGGCGAGGGTTGGTTTCACCGAACAGGTTGCGGTTTAGGTTCGGGAGCGAACGGCGCAGCTGCGCCATCAGGTCGGACATTTCGGAGCGATCGAAACACTGCCCAAGATGGGTCGCGTAATCCTGGCCCGAAAGATCAGCGAAGTATTTCTCAGCCCGCGCGACCCTGCCTCCATGACGGGCGTCTCCCGCCGCGGCCATGAGTTCATGAGCCAGTCCCCGATCTGCGGCAACCACGGGCCGATGCTACCCGGAAGGATCCGTCCTTAGCAAGGTTCCCTGCTTCGCCCCGAGCTACGCACCGCCCGTGTTATGTGCTGACAAGGGGCGGATTAAGGCCACAAGGAACCCCGGCTCCTGGTTGTACCGACGGCCAGCGAAGAGCTATTCGCTCGACCAGTGATGAAACCAGCTTCTTCGGGACGACACGTTTCCCGGCACCCCGGAGAACACCGCGCCCGTTCGCCGCCTCCAATCCCGGCCCCTGACTGCGCACGGAAATTACACCTTTTCAAAGGATTGGAGAAAAACAATGCAAGTACGAGAGCTAACGACCGAGAAAGAACGACGGATCTTTGCGGACCGCGTCAACCTTGCGCGAGCCACGCGTGGAATTGGTTTTGTAGACAACTCCGCTTCGCGACTGGAGAAACATCTGGAGGTGGGAAGCGCCTACGGCATCTTCGAGGCCGACGGTGAAGAAGCCGATGACATGGTGGCGGGTTTTATCATGCATGACCTGCGCTCGCTGCCGCAGAGCTTCTCAAAGCCTGACTTGAGTCACCTGCCCCCCGAATCTGTCATCGAAGGCGGCACCTTGTGGTCTCTTTCCAGGGGCGCCGCCGGCATAGCACGACAGATCGCTCCGGTGATCGTGGGCACCCTTCAAGCGAAGGCGGTCCTCCTTTACCCGGTGTGCAGGCCACTGGATCTCACGGCGCCGCATCGGGAGCTCGGCTTCATCGATGCGTGCGAGCCGATTCCAAACAGGTTTGCGAAAAGTCTGGGAGGAGAACGGCTATGGGTGCAGCCGCTAATCCTGGAAGGCGAAAACCTGCAAGCGTACGTGCGTTGGGGCTTCGATTGCCTCTTTCGCGGCGAGAACGGCCGACAGGTCTTCGAGGTTCAAGCTTCGCGCTCCCAACTACCCATTCCGGCGCAACGCGAGTTCAGAGCCGACCGCATCAGCGTCACCGCGGTTTGAGACTGAGATTGTAAGGAGTCAGAAAATGAATGTTCAGACTGTAGCAACAAGCCCAGCCGGGGCGCGCGATTACAAATCGACTCTCGCAGCCGACTGGATGGTTCCCGCATGGCCCGAATTGCTCGCGGCCGTGCGCGATGGAGAGGTTCAGTTCACGCGCAGCCTTGAGGCGGCAGGCTTGTCGGATAGCTTCGGTGTTTCGACCAGCATCGTGCACGACTACCGGGAAATCGAGTTGCACGCCGTCATCCTGGGAATCGTGTCTGTGCCTCGATGGAGCGAAGTCCGGTGCAAATCGTACCTGACGTACGCCTCTCACTGGATCGACGATTTCTTTGACAATCCCGGCAAGGTGCCCTGCCCCGAGCGTCTGCTCGCCAACCGGCACGATGTCTCCCACGCGCTGGCCAGCATCGACCGGCCCGGCGCGGTAGGCTTTGCGATGGCCCGGCGCGCGCGCCATCCGCGCGCGGTCTTCAAGGCCCTGCACCGCATGTTCTACGGCGGACTCGTACAGAGGTCGACGGACCGATCTGAACGAGCGCGTCTCATGTCCGAGTACCGGCAGGTCGCGACCAGGTTCGTCCTTGCCGACCTGGCCGATGCCATCCGCGACCTGAATCCGTCCGCATACTGGACCACGAACAAGACGGTGCTCGAACTGCTCGCGGCAGCGGAGGTCCAAGTGGACTACACGCGGTGCGAGGCGTGGAACCTTCTATATGCCCCCGCTATCTATTGCCAGGATGCCGAGGAAGAACGCGCACGCGGCGAACTCAGTTTCGATGACGATGCGCCGGCGATCGACGACCTGCTTGAGATGATTCGGCTGGGCGATCGATTCCTGGGCGCGTGCGATGGCTACAGCCGGTTGTCGGTTTGTCAGCTGGATTTCGTGGCGCGCTCACTGCCCAACCTGCCATCCGAGATCGCCGCCGAGTACCACAAGATCCTGGCTCGCCAGCGTTCGCACGCATCGGACCAATTCGATCCCGGGCTATATCCTCATATAGCCGGCGAATAGGGGGCATCAGCTGGCGCGGTCAAGATTGACCGCGCCAGCATGCCAAGCGGCGGTAGGCGCTCAAAAATGCCACTGAAACCGGAGAATAACGTAGAGGAAATTTCTGCGTTGCAGGATCGCTGGCAAAGCGACTATAAGAAATTCGTGCTGAAATAGTCGCCGGTTCTGATTTGGGGCGGGGAGGATCGCGATGAAAATTTGGGTTTGGGGCCCGCTACTCGCTATTTTTCTCGGATACGCGGTAAACGCGCGTGCGGTTTCGCTGAGCCTGCAAGGTCAGAACGCGAACCTCGAGGATTCCAATTCCAACGTACTCTATGCCAGCGATAGCGATGGCGAGTCGGTGCTCGTCACGGCAGTTGGCCTTCCCGCGCCCGATGGCGCCACCTTCACCGAACTCGGCGTCCCCTCGATGATGCAGGATGGGCGGGTTCTCTTCGGCGCCGAAACCACCAGCAAAGAACGCAAGCTCAACTGGAACATCTATATCGGCGATCCCAACGTCTCCCCGCTGTATCGCGTGGTGCGCGCGATGGATTCGGTCACACCAACCAAAGACTGCGCGCCGCTTCTCAATGGCGACCCCTATCCGGTCGCCGACGCCAAGGGCAACATCGCCTTCATGTCGCATCTGCCGGACAAGCACGATGCGCTCGTCTACTACTCGCACGGCACGATGACTTGCGTGGCACGGTCCGGCGGCAAAACCAACGAAGGCCACGAGATGGCGGTGCTGAGCTTCGGCAGCCCGCAGATGGGAGAAACCGGGGAGGTCGTATTTAACGCTTTCCTGACTTACCCGCCGAACAAGAACGACAAGGACGCGCCGATCGGCCATCGACAGGCTCTGCTCATCGGTTCAGAAAAGGGTGGAATCACGGAACTCGCGGTCGAAGGCGAATACGGCCCCAATCACAGCCGTTACGCACGGCCCCTCGGACTGCCCGCATCGATTTCATCGCCGCAAGGAACCCTTATCGCTTTCACCGCGAAAACCGGATCCGGGTCGGCGTTGTTCCTGTACAGCAACGGGCAGATGTCTCGCGTCCTGCCCACCGGCATCACGACTCCGCTGGGGCCGGTGACGTATTTGTCGCCGGGGCGGCCGGGCCTGATGGCTGATGGCACCACGGCAGTGCTGGCGGGATGCGCGCGATTTCCGGTCATCTTCCGCCTGGCGCATCAGAGACTCGATGTACGGCTGCAGCGCGGACAGTTAACCCCCTTCGGAACTGAGCTGGAGTCGCTCGGCGATCCGGTCCTCACGGCGAACGGCGCGATGTACATCGGGGCGACCGACACCGACGGGTCCGAGAAGCTTTACGTGCTGAGCGGGAACGACTCCTTCTTCGAAGTCGGCGAACCGGAGATGATCTACAAGATCGCGATGGGGTCGCATCAACACGCGATCTTCACCGGGACGTTGACCGTGAACGAACGCGGCGATTTCGCCTACCTCGGCGGCAAGTAGAACCTGCATCCGACCTTCCTGCCGTTCCGGCGCCAGTACGTGGTACCTAAGAGCGCAGGCAACAGCCCGCGTCATTCCAATTGTGGACCGTCACGGTCCATAAATCGGCTTTTCTGCCTCACGCTAAGATGTAATTCTTCGGCCATGGCGACCCTCAACAAGTTCATCAAGCTGACCCCGGAGTTGTATGACTACGTGGTGGCTCACGGTCATAATCGGGATCCGATTCGCCGCGAGCTTTCCGAAGAAACCGCCAAGCTGGGACCCATCAGCATGATGGAGATCTCATCCGAGCAGGGCACCCTGATGGCCATCCTGACTGCCTCTATCGGCGCGAAGTCAGCGGTCGAGGTAGGGACTTTCACCGGATACAGCTCCTTGAGCGTGGCACAGGCCCTGCCCGCCGACGGAAAGCTCCTGTGCTGCGACGTCAACAAGGAATGGACAGATATCGCACGCCGCTACTGGGAAAAGGCCGGGCTGGCGCACAAGGTGACGCTCAAGCTGGGTCCGGCGCTCGAGACCCTGCGCGCGCTGCCCGAAAGCAACTGCTTCGATATCGCGTTTATCGATGCGGACAAGTCCAACTATCGAAACTATTACGAAGAAATCCTCAAACGGCTGCGCCAGAACGGATTGATCCTGCTGGACAACGTCTTGTGGAGCGGAGCGGTGCTGGACCTAAACGACAAGAGCGAGGACACTAGGGCGATTCGCGAGGTCAACGACTTTGTCGCGCAGGATGATCGTGTGGAAGCGGTTATGCTTCCAATCGCGGATGGAGTTACGATAGCTCGCAAACGCTGAGGATCAGCATGTCATCAACCGCCACCTCAACCAGCGACACTGATCTACGTCGAGTCGGAATCCATCCTGACTTCTGGTACCCCGTCGCGAGAGCGAGCAGCCTGAAAAAAGGCGGGCTCCTGCCGGTCATGTTCGCCGGCGAACCGGTGGTGCTGGTGAGAACCGAATCCGGGTCGGTTTTCGCAGTGGAAGATCGATGCGCGCATCGGCAGCTCCCGCTCCATCTCGGAGTCGTGCGCGGCGAGCAACTCCAGTGCGGGTATCATGGGTGGTGCTACGACGGGACAGGCCGCCTCGCGCGCATCCCGTACCTGGCAGACGGCGGGAAGATGCCGGCGGCCGCGCGTCACGTTCGTCATTATCCGTGTCGCGAAGCGTACGGGTTGATCTTCATTTTCCCGGGTGCGCCGGAGAACGCGGAGAGCTCGCCGCTGCCCGCAATCCCGGAGTGGGACTCACCTGAGTATCGCACGATGTACTTCGAGCGCACGCTCAAGTGCCATTACACCTTCATGCACGAGAACCTGATGGACATGAACCATCAGTTTCTCCATCGCAGCCTGATGGGCAGCATCCAGCCTGTGATGCTGGCGTATCGAACCGGACCCAACTGGACCGAGGCGGACTACAAGTTCGAGGGCGGCAGCCAGCATATCGGCGCGGACTTCATGGTGATGGGCGGTAAGAGTGAGACGTCGCCGGTCGAGCGCGACTATGAGCTGATGACCATACGCACCGAATACCCGCACCAGGGATTGACCGTGTGGCGCGCTCATTCGGAAGTCCCCGTCATCCGTCTGTGGGCATCGTACGTGCCGATGGATGCCGAGCAGAGAACCAATAAAAGCTTCGGAATCCTGATGGTGCGCCGGCCGAAGGCGCCGCTGATCCTGAGCATGGCATGGCCGGTTATCGGTTATTTCGCGCGCTCGGTCTTCGAGCAGGATCGGATGGCAGTGGAAGCCGAGCAACGCGCGTGGGACGAGCAAGGCGCAGACTGGAACGCAGAAGTATCGCCGGTTCTGCTCGAACTAAGAAAGGTGCTCGGCCAAAACGGCGTACCGATTATTCCAGGGCAGGCAAAATCTGCGCACGCCGAAGAACGCAAGCCGCCGTTGCTACGCGATGCCAGCCGCGGCAGCGGCGTGCGCTAGAAAGACCCGGTTTCTCTCAGGCGCGGGCGTTCAGGCTGAATCGCTCGCAGAACTTCCGATACTGCAGAACGTTGTCGTCCTCGGCGGTGTACTTGGGTGTCATGCCGAGCGCCAGGTTTTCCCACACCGGACGATCCTGCTCGAGGCCCATGTCCTCGAACTGCATGATGACGTCGGCGAGTTCCTGCGGTGGATCGAATCCTTCCACCAGCCGCGGCATCGCTACCGACAGCCGGATGGTCGAGGTGCCGTCGAGCATCGGGACCGCTGACGCGATCACGTAATGCGGATGGTCCCCTCCGCCGACTGCGACTTGCGTGATTGTAAGGTTGGGGCTGTAGGCGCGCGCCAGCAGCGGAACTTCCACGAACGTTGAGCCGTCGTCGTGATGCGACCCGTCGTCGGTGCCCTGCCACATCGAGGGGCCGACCCGCAGCGTGGTCGTCGCGGTAAACACGCCTTCTTCGATGGTCGGCTGTCCGTATTCCACCTTGAGTACGTCGTGCACGGGAGGGAAATGCGCCCAGTCGAATGCGTTCTCGATCACCATCTCGGGCGGCACCTTGATGGTCTTGGTGAAGCCCGGAAAAATCTTGTGTGTGCGCTCCAGGTAGTCGAGCATGTCGGGAAGTTTGCCCACTTCGAAATCGCCGATCATCGCGAAAATCAAGCCGCTCTTGACGATCGAGCGATACTGCGGAACGCAGTAGGGCCCGCCGCCCTCACCGCCCAGGGCGATCTTATGCGCATGGTAGGGACAGGTGATGATGCGGTCATCGACCATCTTGCCGCCGACGCCGAGGTCTGCGCCGCGATGCGGGCAGATGGCATCGTAGACGTTGATCTCTCCTTCGTGCCGAACGATCAGAAGGCGGCGATCGCCGACCGGGACCGAAGTGACATCCTGCTGAAGATCACGTTCAAAGGCTATCTGGTACCAGCCGCCGTAGCGCATCAGGTGCCTCCCAAGAATCAGGAAAAAAGCTTCCTAGTTTCGTACCGTGCGCGAAAGGCCGGGTCAATAAATCTAACGTGTAGCGATCGGAATCAGCCCGGCTGGCCGCCGCCGGCGAAGGTGCGCGTACCGTGAACGAGCTGCGCGCTTACCACGTTGCGGCATTGCAAGGCCTGCCACGGCGTTTCCGCGCGCTCCGAGGGGTACTCGATAGTGGCATTCTTGCAGATAGCCGCGCGCTCAACCTTGATGTCGGGCCTGGTGATGGTCAGTTCGGTCTTGCGCTCCGGCAAAGTTCTCAACGCATCGACGTGGTCGTACGCAAGGCGACTCGGCTCAATGGTCTGAAGCAGCGGGAGCCGCACTTCGAGCAGGGGCCCCCCGGCATCGCTGACAATCGCATGCGCGCTGCCGACGCTGCTTTCGAACTCGATCTTGCCGAGCACGTTCGGGAAGCCGCGCTCGAACAAGCCCGCCGCGAGCGCCTTCTCGCTGTTGGTGACGGACCCGGCGACGAACGCCGCCGGCATCATGTTCAAGCGGCATCCCAGCGCGATGATCGCATCGCGAAACGGCCCCGCGGGCGACTCGGGATGATCGATAATAGTCAGCCGGCAGTATGACGGTGACGTCCTGCAATATTCCGCGGGCAAGCGATCGAGCAGCGGTCCCTTCAGAACCTCAAAGTACACGTTGATCATCCGGATGTTCGAACAGGTCCAGGGCAGCGGCGGATATTCCGCACGCTTCCCCGGCAGGTCGATCAGGTAATCTTCGTGGCGGGCGCGTCCCTCGTCAGGCACCGACGTTACTCCTCAAGCGGGCATCGGCGGCGCTTCCGGTCCGCTCTTGGACGACCCGGTCGGGCGCGGCTTGTCCTCGGCAAACTCGGGCATCACGTACCTGGCGAAGCGCTCGAGACTGGCCAGGACCTTCTTCTGTGGAATCTGCTGGTCGAAATTGATCATGCAGCAGACGCGCTCCACCCCCACTTCATCCCAGTAGCGCAGGTTTTCGATGATCTGCTCCGGAGTGCCGACCGGAAAGCCTTCACGCAAGGAGAAGATCTCGGCCTGGCTGAGCAGCGCCGTCGCGTTGGCCTGCGCGGTGTATGCGTGCGAAGGATAGATGCCGCCGAGGCCCACGAGATGTGCGGCAGTCCGGAAGAAATTGAATGCCGCGGCGCCGCCGACCGCGCGCGCTTCGTTCTCGTCCTCGCCGCAATAGAGCCAGCTCGCGGCGTTGACCTGGTTGTTCACGAATTTGCCGACCGGGTCGCAGTTCTTGATGATCCTGCGATAGTCGGAGACCAGGCGCTTGTAGTCGGCCGGCGTGCCGAGCGTTACGCCAAGCATTCCGATGCCGCGTTCGGCAGCCTGCACGGCGGTTTCCGGCGATGACACCGCGACCCACATCGGAGGATGGGGATCCTGGATCGGCTTGGGCAGGACGTTGCGCGGCGGCATCTTGAAGTACTTGCCGTTCCACTCGAACTCGTCCTCGGTCCACATCTTCGGGATCGCGCGGATAACCTCGTCCCACATCTCCTTGGTGTTATCGGGATCGATTCCGAACGCGCCCACTTCGGTCCAGGTCGCCGAGCGGCCGGTGCCGAATTCGAGGCGGCCGTTGGAAATCAAATCAAGAGCGGCGGCGCGCTCCGCGATGCGCGCGGGATGGTTCATCTGCGGCAGGCACACCGCGATACCCTGCCCTATGCGGATGCGCTTGGTGCGGGCCGCGGCGGCGGCAAGAAAAACCTCGGGCGCGGATGAATGGGAATACTCCTCGAGGAAGTGATGCTCGACTTCCCAGACCTGGTCGAAGCCCAGCTCGTCGGCAAGCTCAATCTGCTCCAGCGCCTGATGATAGGCGCGCAGCTCCGATTCGCGATTCCAAGGCTTCTGCACTGAATGTTCGTAGAAGATTCCGAATTTCATAACGCGCCTCGCAGCTTCAGTTCAGTTTGACCAGGCTCGGACACCATCCAAGCCCGACCGTACCCGCACCACAGTAGCCGCCCGCCGATGGTCCCAGTTCGGTCGTGATCAACCGTTTTGCCTTCAAACGCTTCTTCACCGCGGCAGCCAGCTTCCCTGCGCCATCGGGATTGGATGCGTGCGTAACCACCACGGTGGCTTCCGAGCCACCGAGCTCTTGTTCGGCTCGCGACAGCATCTTCTCGATATTCTCGGCCTGGGTCTTCGCCTTGTCGACCACCGAGACGCGGCCCCAGATGCGGATAAGCGGCACCATCCCGCGCAGGGGGCCAACTCTCATCTCGTAGATAGAAATCCTGCCATCGCGTTCGAGGTATTCAGTCGTGGACGGCGCCAGGTACGTATCGATCCGGGGCGTCGCCTCTTCGAGCGCGGCAACGATTTCTTCAAGCGTCGCGCCTCGCGCCGCCATCTCACCCGCTTCGATGCAGACCGCGCCAAGCGCGGTGAGCGCGCGGCCGGTGTTCAGAACTTCCACCGAAATCTGGTGGTCGCGCTTTGCGACGACCGCCGCCGAGTACGCGGCAGTGTATGTCGAGCAGGACTCGAACGGATTGATGAGGCAAAGGACGTTGGCGGCGCGGTCGTGCGCTTTTCGATACGCAGCGAGGAAGTCGGCGGGCATCGCGGCGGCGATGACCGGCAGACGCGGCTCGCCAGGCAGCCGGCGGTAAAATTCCGCGCGCGAGAGGGCGTCATCGCGAAAGAACTCGGTCGAGAACGCGACCTGGATGGGCGCGACCTCGATGCCGATTCTGCGCACCTCTTCGGCGGGCAAATCCACGCTGGAATCAGTGACGATCGATATCGCCTGGCTCACTTCCATACCGCCTGTTCAACTGCATTGCGAATAACGTGCGCGGTCGCGGGCTGTCAAGCAAGCCTAACACGCGTTCGCCTGCCGTGATGGTGCAGCGGGTTTCGCCGCTGTAACAGCCGCGATAAACTTCACCTTTCGAAAGGCTGCACGTTGCCGAAATGGACGAACGCTACGACGCCAAAAAGATCGAACCCTACTGGCAGGCTGAATGGGAGCGGAGCCAGATCTACCTGACCCGCGAGGATCCGGGGCGTCCCAAGTTCTACCTGCTGGAGATGTTTCCATATCCGTCCGGCAACGGCCTGTCCGTCGGCCATCTGCATAACTACGTTCCCTGCGACGTGATCGGCCGCTACAAGCGGATGAAGGGCTTCAACGTCCTGCACCCGATGGGCTGGGACGCGTTCGGACTGCCGGCTGAAAACGAGGCCCTGCTGCGGCAGGCGCATCCGACGGAAACCGTCCCGAAGTATGCCGCGAACTTCAAACGCCAGCTGATCATCTCGGGCTGCGCATACGACTGGACGCGCGAGATCAATTCTTCTTCGCCGGAATACTATCGATGGACGCAGTGGCTGTTCCTGCTGCTCTACAAGCGCGGCCTGGCGTACCGCGCGATGAGCTCGCAATGGTGGTGCGACAAGTGCCGCACCGTGCTCGCCAACGAGCAAGTGGTCAACGGCTGCTGCTGGCGGCATCCGGACACGCCGGTCGGCAAGAAGGACCTGGAGCAGTGGCACATCAGGATCAGCGAGTACGCCGATCGGCTGCTGGAAGACCTCGACACGATTGATTGGCCCGAGCCGATCAAGTTGATGCAGCGCAACTGGATCGGGCGGAGCGAAGGCGCCGAACTGGCATTTCCGGTCGCCGGGCACACCGGCAAGGAAGTCAGGTTCTTCACGACGCGACCGGACACTGTCTTCGGCGTCTCGTTCATGGTGCTGGCTCCCGAGCATCCGCTGGTCGCCGAAATAACGACCGCTGCGCAGCGCTCCGCGATCGAGAGCTACGTAAATTCGGCTCGCGTCCAGAGCGATATCGAGCGCTTATCGACCGCCAAGGAGAAGACCGGAGTCTTCACGGGAGCTTACGCGCACAACGTCTTCACCGGCAAAGACATCCCGATCTGGATCGCCGACTACGTGCTGATGGGCTACGGAACCGGCGCGATTATGGCGGCACCCGGAGAGGATCAGCGCGACTTCGAGTTCGCATCGAAGTACGGCATCGAGATTCCGAGGGTGACCGCTCCTCTCGATGGCAGTGCGCCGCCCACCGATCGCGCCTTCAGCGATCACGGCATCACGATTAATTCCGCTTTCTTGAACGGCAAGCCAACCGCGGAAGCGTTGCGCGAGGTGTGCAGGTACGCGGAGGAACACGGAATCGGCAAAGCGACCGTGAGCTACCGCATCCGCGATTGGAACATCTCGCGGCAGCGCTACTGGGGATGCCCGATTCCGATCGTCTATTGCAAAGGCTCCCACGGCATCGTGCCGGTTCCGGACGACCAGCTCCCGGTGCGCTTGCCGCCGATGAAGGATTATCAACCGTCCGGGACGGGCCGGTCTCCCCTGGCCAATGTGCCGGAGTTCGTGAACACCACTTGCCCGATCTGCGGCGGGCCTGCGGAGCGCGAGACTGACACCCTCGACGGCTTCGCGTGCTCATCGTGGTACTTTCTGCGCTTCGCCTCTCCCCACGAAGACAAGGAGCCATTCACACAGGAAGCGGTAGATCGCTGGCTTCCGGTCGATCTGTACGTGGGGGGCGCCGAGCACGCGGTCATGCATCTGCTGTACGCGCGGATGTGGACCAAGGTGATGTTCGATTCCGAGCTGATCAAATTCAAGGAACCGTTCCTGAAATTGCGCAACCAGGGAGTGATCTGGGCGGCGGACGGCCAGCGGATGTCCAAGAGCAAGGGCAACGTCGTGACGCCGGACGCGATGATCGAGAAATACGGCGCCGATGCGCTCCGCCTGTGGGAGCTGTTCATGGGCCCCTACGATGAAGACACCAAGTGGAATGAAAATGGTGTCGTCGGAACCGAGCGGTTCATCACGCGTGTCTGGACGATGATCAGGCGGTACGTCGAGGCGGGATGCCCCGAAGGCAGGCTCTCCGACGATACGCTGCGCAAGGCTCACAAGACGATTCGCACCGTCAGCGAGCATGTCGAGCAGATGCGCTTCAACACGGCGCTCGCCGCGATGATGGCTCATCTGAATCACATCGAGAAGCTGAAGCCGCCGGAGCTCAACCGGTTCGCGATCGAATCGTTCGTCCTGATGCTGGCCGCGATGGCGCCTCACGTCGGCGAGGAGCTGTGGCGAGCGCTGGGGCATTCCGCGTCGGTGCATCTGGAGTCGTGGCCGGAGTACGACAAAGCGATGACGCGAGAAGATACCGTCACCATTGTGGTGCAGGTGAACGGCAAGGTTCGCGATCGCCTACAGGTCGCCGTCGGCGCATCAGAGGCAGAGGTCCGCGACATGGCGTTGAAGAGCGACGCCGTGACGCGTCATCTCGACGGCAAGCAGCCGAAGAAGATCATTTTCGTACCTAATCGGATGTTGAGCATCGTGGTCTAGATTTTCCGCACCGATTTAATCGGCCGCGAGAGTTGGCATAAGACCTCGAAGGGTATAGGGCCTTTACGCATGTAGTCGGAGCGCTTTTCCTTCGACCGGAAACGCCAGTGATGATCGTCAAGCCTGATCCGCCGGTTCTGTATTGCGATGCCAGTCGGACATTTGGGCATCCGTACACAATAGTCGCGGGAGCTATCGCGTCAGTTCAGAAATGGACCGACTTTGATGTGGCTTGGTCTGCGCTTCTAGCGGAAAACCGCTTGCTCTACTTTCGCATGAGCGAGTTCGCTCATAGCGTTGGCCAGTTCGCCAAGGGGTGGAAACACGACGAGAGGCGACGCCAAGACTTTTTTTTAAGTTTGGTAAGGATTGTTGTCGAGCATGTTTCGGTCTGGGTCGGTGCAGCTTTGGCACAAAGAGAATTTGAGGCGGCCGACAGAATCTATCAGGTCCATGAGTCCTATCAGCCGTACACAATCTGCGGCCTAACTTGCATCGGCCTTGCGTATAAGTGGCGCGACAATAATCGCCTCGAATATCTGCCCCTCGAATATCTGTTTGAAGATGGCGATGAACCCTCGCATCAAAGTCAGCTGCGTCAACGCTGCAAAGAGTGGTACGACCAATATCCTATTTTTCGAAAGAAACTGGGCGATCCGGCAAAGCCCCAAGAATTGTTCACACCCCTACAAGTTGGAGATATAGCCGCTTACGAAATCGGGAAGGCTTACTCTTTGCTCGACCCTGGCGCAGAGGAGCTATGGGTGCGCTTCCGCACGTCTTTCGGGTTGCTGGCTCATATCCCGCATACTTGGGGTGAGCTGCACGACGACAAAATTCGAGCTGAAATGAATATGCGCGGAGTTCCGAAGCGAAGCTGATTAGTAAACAGGTGGCACCGACCGCTGGGATTCGAACCCACGAACCCCTTGCCGGATTGCCAGGTTATCAGACTGGTGCCTTAAACCCCTCAGCCACGGCCCCATTCGACAGCAGCACTGGCCGCTATCGCGGTCGCTAACCATCTCACATTTCATTTTGTGCGGTCCTTGCTTTCGAGTTTGTTCAGGATCATGTCCGCGATTGAGATTTCCTCGCGGAGTATATCCGTGCTCGCGATGTGTCGTTCTCCCTGGCCCTCAGCTACCAGAATCAAGACCTAGCACCAAGCGAAACAGTTAGGAGATGCACTCGTGAGACACATTATTCAGGAGTGTAAACGTTTATTTCTTTCTCGTTCGCTGTGTACCTTTGCCCAAGCCCTCTAAGTTACGAGTTTTTCTCTTTTTGACAGGTGACGTGAACTCCCCGCTTAAATCCGCCGTCGCGGCGTGCGCATCCGCGTGCCTATGATCTTCTCGATCGTCTCTGACCTCCTTGGTGTCCATCAACAGAGCCCTTACATCCTCGGCAGGTGTGACTATAGCAATGCCTGCGTTGAGACTCATCGTGATTGCATCTTGTTCCCCTAGTCTATGCCGAGCCTGAATCGGGATATCAAAGTGACCAGACACAAGACCCAAAAAAGCATCCACCCATGAGCGCGTTGTAAGCACTGTCTCATGCTCGGTAGGGCTGACCATTACTGGGCGGGCTTCTGAATATTCGAAGTGCCAAAAGGCGGGAGAACCACTATGTCCGCCCCAGGAATGACATTCAACCAGATACGCCCGGATTTGTTCGTTGCCATACCCATCGCTGTGAATGGTAATCATTTCATCGTGGGGCATCCTGCTAAGGTTGCCAAATCTGGCGATCGCGAGGTTTTTCTTGGTCCCAGCAGACTGAGCAAATAGTCCCGTGAAGAAAACTGTGTGCCCGACCTCAATTGACAAACCCAAACGCGCAGACTGCTTCAGTCTCTCGCCAAAATCTGGACCAGTTGGACGAAACTTATAGTCGGCACTCACAAACCAAGGGAGTTTGATGGTTCGGAAGCGAAGCGGTGCATCCGTTTCAGGAAGTAAAATGGCTGCCACGTCTGCGTTTGGAAGCCAATGCCACTGGCTTCGTGTAGTCGGTAGGTCGATGTATTGGGGCGCTGATTGGTCAGGAATATCCGCATTAATGCGGACATAAATAGTTTCCGAGTCTTTCCTATCCCTCACGCAGTGCCTAGCTGTAACGACGTAGTTCCAAAAGGTTGCGGGATCCTTGTCATCGGGCACTTGAACGAAAAAGGCTGTTGCTGCGGCTATTCGTCTTGGTGTTCTACCTTTACGATCATCGATGCAGAGAAACGCGGTAGATTCGAGGTGATCAGGATGAATGCGCATAGTCGCCGCTCTCTAAAGGCCCAAACGCTCCCATCGGTAGCGTGCTATCATCTCATCATTAAGTGGATTCGCGTTACATACCTCTAGGGAACACTTTCCGACGAAACCTCGTATCTGGCCGACGCGAGAGTCAAAGCTGAGAAAAGTGAAATGGAAACCAAAATTAGCGCATCCCAACGCAGAGCCTGCGACTTTTTGAACCGTCTTGAACCGCCGAATTGTGTTCGGTTTTGGCGAAACAACCAGGAATCATACCTGACACTTTCAGTCGTAATCGCAGACCAGAAAAACCCTCAGGCCCTGAAGAAAATCGTCGAATTGCAGACAGAGGTGACGGAGAGGCTGGAAGGACTGCGCGTCGTGCACGACCCGTACGCGCAAGAAGGAAAATGCCTGTACACGTATCCCAAGCAGGAACTTCATTGTTCGCTCGTCAATATTTTACTTTCTCCTCACACCTTTCCGGATTTCGTCGAAACCATGCGAAATCGCGAGTTCGTGGAACAGCGAAATAAAATCATCAAGTGCATCGGGAACAACAAGCCCCCGCGATCTGAAGCGACAATCGCCGGGTTTTATTCAGGGGGAAGCCATGGACCAACCAACTCTTTTTCCTTACAGATGTTTCCCGATCCGGAGTTCATCGCAGCACTGAAGCGAATACGTGACTGCTTGACCCCTGAGGCCATAGGAAAGCTGCCGGAGGGTGTTACTCTCGACTCAAGGGTTAAAGGATACTCAGGATCGGAGGACTCGATCGAGCGATTCCCTCTAAACATTCTCAGATTGATGCACCGCGCAGACTCGGACGAGAGCCCAGGAAGCGCGGCAGAGCTGGGAGTTAAAATGGAGATTGCACGAATCAACGCAGAGTTCGGATCCAGCAAAGAACGGTGGCTCACGCTCACGATCAAAAAGCTGGTTCTGGTTGAATCTGATCCGTTCTTGCACAACCCCAACCGACTAGCGGAGTTTTCGCTGTGACGGTTGGCAGGCCCACAGTCCCGGACGAGGCTGCTGGCCTCAAGTGCGTCATAAGGAGGAGCCGTTGAGCGATCGATCCTTTCTTGAACACTCAAAACCTCCGTGCGATGCTTCGGCGGTTAATCGATCAATTCAAGGAGCGACCACCATGGCCGAGGAAGTCCTCAAGATAACGCGCCATCCGAACTACGTTGTTCTCACTCTCAATCGACCCGAGAAACGCAATGCGCTCAACCAGCCCCTGATCGAAGCGCTCAACAAAGCTCTCATCCAGTTCGAAAGCGATCGTGAAGTGCGCGCGCTGCTGCTGCGGGGCGAAGGTGCGAGCTTCTGCGCCGGAATCGATCTCAAGGAAGTCGATGAAGCCGAGGGCGGCCACAATCCGACTTCGCTGGAATCGGTCTTCGGACGCCTCGAACGCTTCCCCGTTCCGACCATCGCGGCCGTGCAAGGCGCGGCGCTGGCCGGCGGACTCGAATTGGCGCTGCACTGCGACTTGCGGATCGCGGGCGAAGGCGCGCGGCTGGGAATGACGCTGGGCCGCGTGGGATTGATGGTCCCCTACGACTTCACCCGCAAGCTCATCGAAGTCTGCGGCTCAGCCAACACCGCCTGGATTCTCTACACGGCCGATTTGATCGAGGCGCATCGCGGACGCGAGATGAATATCGTCCACGAAGTCGTTCCCGACGCGAAGCTGGCCGAGGTCACGACCGCGCTCGCAGAAAAGGTCGCCGGCAATGCTCCCCTGTCATTGCGCGCGATGAAGGCGACGGTGCGCCGATGCATGAGCGAGGCCTTCGATGCGTGGCACGACGACATGCTCAAGATGGCACGCGACGTGAGGCAGAGCGAAGATGCCAAGGAAGGGGTGCGCGCGTTTTTGGAGAAGCGCAAGCCGGCCTGGCAGGCGCGCTGAGCGCAAGGTCGGAATTCATCGCCGCTGGCTCAGAATGACGGGAGGGGCCTTCCTTGTAGACCCTGGTCAGCCGCGGCGGCGCGCAATCGCGTTTCGAATTTCGGCGGTACGCTCCAGCAGCGTGCTCGGCAGGTTCAGGGTTCCCGCGACGTTGGAATACGGGAAGAAGCGCGCGTTGAGATGCGCGTGAAGCGGCACGCCGGGCCCTTGATGAATCTCGTAGTCGAGCGGCAGCGGACCAAGGATGCGAAGGACGCGGTAGATCGCGCCCGCGAAGCGTCCCAACTCGTCGGCTGACAGATCGGCGAGGGTGGCATCGCGATGCTGCGGCATCACCACGTCATAGCTGCGCGGGAACGCGCCGATGGGGCTCGCATAACTCACGACGCCCTTGTCGTTCTCGATCGTCAGACCGAGCCGCTCCATCAAGGTCACGATCTCGTCGAACAGACCCGGGGTTTCGCGTTCAGCCCTGGCTTCCGCAGCCACTGCGGGAAACGGTTCCGGCGATCCAAGGATCTGCTGATGGGGATGCGGTTGCGATGCGCCTGACTCGCGTCCCTGGTTCTTGCGAATGACGACGGCGCGCACGGAATGATTCTCGCGCGCCAGCCGCATCACGCGAACGTCCGCTTCCAGCAGGCATCGAAAGTGGCCCTCGCCCAGCATCCCGGTCGAAAGCAAATCGCTGTGGGAACGCGGCGAATCAACGTAATGACGCGGGTCTTCCACCACGATGTACGACTCGTTGCGCCCGCCGGTCAGTTCGGAGGGGATGCGCGGAAAGAGGTTGTTGAAGACCCGCACGACCCATTCGTCGCCGTTGCGTTTGTCGCGGCCAGTCCAGTCCGGAATATCCTGCGCCGTCAGCCGGAACAGTTCGGCGGTGCAAAGACGTTCATTGCCGGGGCAGAACGGGCAGTCTTTGGTCGCCGCGCGGATTTGCTCGTCGGTCAGGTGAGGCGGTTCGATCGGCTCATCGCGCATCCCGAGTGTGAACGCAAAGCTTTTGTTGCGGAGATCGACGACATACGAGATCACCCCGGTGATGGGGTTGCGGATCCAGACCAGGGCACCGTCGCGGGTTTCGTGCTCGATAGGCATCGGAGACTCTCAAACTTACCCGCTGGCTGCTCGGATTTTCAATTCAAACCGTGCTGTGCGCAAATTTCGCGCCTGTGAACAACCCAAACTTGACTCTCTATAGGGGCTCCGTTATCCCAATAGACGAGGACGGGGGCCCGGGATGTCCCGGGTGACACTTGGGGTCTGGCGTTCCGCGGCCCGCGGACACCAGGCTTTTTTTTGGCTTGTCGAAATCAACCCGTCCCCACTGAAGATCAAGAGTGACACCCACAAAGAGATACCTGTTCACGCCCGGACCCGTCTCGGTGCCGCCCGAAGTGCTGCTCGAGATGGCCCAGCCCATCATCCACCATCGTACGCCCCAGTTCAGCGCGACGCTCGACCAGGCGCGCGATCGCCTCAAGCCCCTGTTCGGCACCAGGCAGGAAGTAATCCTGATCGCATCGTCGGGCACCGGCGCGATGGAAGCATCGGTGATCAACCTGCTCTCGCCCGGCGACCACGCCATCTTCGTGAATGGCGGCAAGTTCGGCGAGCGATGGGGCAAGATGCTGACGACGTTCGGCATGGTTCCGCACGAAGTGAAAGTCGAATGGGGCCGCAGTGTACGTCCGGAGCAGATCGAAGATGCGCTCAAGGCTCATCCCGAGTCGAAGGCGGTGTTCACCCAGGCCAGCGAGACGTCGACCTGCGCAATTCATCCGATTGCCCGGATCGGCGAGGTAACGCGCAAGCGCGGCGTCATGCTGATCGTCGATGGCATCACTTCCGTCGGCGTCTTCGAGCAGAAGATGGACGAATGGGGAGTCGACGCATTCGTGACCGGCAGCCAAAAGGCCCTGATGCTCCCGCCGGGCCTCGGCGTCGTAGCGCTCTCCGATCGCGCGCTCGAAGCCGCGAAAAAAAACCGCACGCCGAAGTTCTATCTCGATCTTCTGAAGGAACTTAAATCGCAGCGCGATGAACACACGACCGCGTTCACCCCGGCGGTGTCCTTGATCTTCGGCCTGAACAAGGCGCTCGAGTTGCTGCACACCGAAACGCTTCCGCGCGTATTCGCGCGCCATCAGGTGATGGCCGAGGCGACGCGCGAAGCGGGATTGGCGCTGGGGCTCAAGCTGATCGCTCCCGAGACTCCCGCTCCCGGCGTCACCGGGCTGATAGCTCCGGACGGGATCGACACCGGCAAGGTCGTGAAGTACATGCGCGACACCCTCGGGGTCGCGATCCAGGGCGGCCAGGACCAGATGAAAGGCCACCTCGTGCGCATCGGACACATGGGCAATCTTGCTCCGTTCGACATGCTGATCGCGATCAGCGCGCTGGAAGCGGGATTGAAGCACGAGGGTTACGAATTCCGGATGGGCGCCGGGGTCAGCGCCGTCCAGGCACGAATCGCACGGAGCATCTGAGCTGCAATGGCGGCAACTTTTCGCGTTCTGTTAAGCGACACGCTCGCACCCCAGGGAATCGAAGTTCTGAAGCGGCATCCCGAGCTTCAGTTCGACATCAAGACGGGCCTCAAGCCGGCAGAGCTAGCGCAGATAATCGGATCCTACGATGCGCTGCTGATTCGCAGCGGCACCAAGGTCACGCGCGAGATCATCGAGCACGCCACAGCGCTCAAGGTGATCGGGCGCGCCGGCGTGGGCGTGGACAACGTCGACCTCGAGGCCGCCACCCGGCGCGGCGTCGTCGTGATGAACAGCCCGCACGGCAACAGCATCACGACGGCGGAGCACGCGATCGCGATGCTGATGGCTATGGCGCGCCAGATACCGGCCGCGACCGCGGCGATGAAGGCCGGCAAGTGGGAGCGCAACAAGTTCATGGGCGCCGAGGTCTGCAACAAGACCCTGGGCGTGGTCGGCCTTGGCAACATCGGAAGAATCGTCGCGGACCGCGCCGCCGGGCTGAAAATGAAAGTCATCGGCTACGATCCGATCCTCACGGCGGAAGCCGCCGCGCGCCTGGGAATCGAGCTGGTCTCGCTGGAACATCTCATCGAGCGCTCCGACTTCATCACGGTTCACACTCCTCTCACCGACGAAACGCGCGGGCTGATTGGCGCCGCCGCATTCGGGCGGATGAAGAAAGGCGTGCGCATCGTGAACTGCGCACGCGGCGGAATCGTCGACGAGAAGGCACTCGCCGATGCGATTGCGTCGGGGAAAGTCGCGGGCGCGGCGCTCGATGTATTCGAGGAAGAGCCGCCACCGGCCAACAATCCCCTCCTCAAGCTCGACGGCGTGGTTGCGACGCCGCATCTGGGAGCCGCGACCGACGAAGCGCAGGTGCAGGTGTCTATCGACATCGCGCAGCAAGTCGCCGACTTCCTGATCAATGGAACCATCACCAGCGCGGTGAATATTCCCGCCGTTTCTCCCAAGGAACTCGAAGTAATCGGGCCGCATATCAGCCTCGGCGAGAAGCTGGGGCGGCTCTGCGCTCAGCTCATCTCGGACGCGCCCACCGCACTGACGGTGGCATTCGGCGGGGAGGCATCGGACCTCAAGCCCGACGCCGTCACCGCGGCGGTGCTGAAGGGGCTGATGAGCGGCTTCCTGGACGAGCAGCTCAATCTCGTGAACGCGCCCTTCATCGCGCGCGAGCGTGGAATCAGCATCTCCGAGACCCGTTCCCGGGAGGTGACCGACTTCGTCAATACCCTCACCGTGCGAGTCACGACCAGGTCGGGCGACCACCAGGTTTCAGGAGCCGTGCTCGGGAATCGTGCGCTGCGCCTCATTCGGATCGATGGTTATCGAGTGGAGTCGGTTCCTGACGGCTACTTCCTGATGTTGCACAATCGCGACGTTCCGGGAGTCGTCGGCGCGGTTGGAACGATGCTGGGACAGAACTCGATCAATATCGCGGGACTCGAACTGGATCGCGATCGGGTCGGCGGTACGGCGCTCAGCCTGATTGAAGTGGACGGACCGGTGCCGTCCGAGGTCCTGGAGAAACTCAAGACCATTCCGGCAATTACGTCGGCGGTTCTGCTCAAGCTGTAGCGGGAGAAGAATTCGCCGGGAGGCGCGCGTAGAGCCGCGCGCCGATGGGGAAGCGTGTGCGTTTCGTCGGGGGAAGAGCATGAAGACTGTAGCGGTCGTCGGAACCCAATGGGGCGATGAGGGCAAGGGCAAGATTGTCGACCTGTTGGCGGCCGACGCGGACGTAATCGTCCGGTTCCAGGGCGGCAACAACGCCGCGCATACCCTCGTCGTCGATGGCGAGAAATTCATCCTGCGGCTGGTGCCGGCAGGCGCGCTGCATCGCGGCAAAACTTGCGTCATCGGCAACGGCACCGTGGTTGACCCGATTGCGTTGCTGACCGAAATCGACGACCTGAAGAAGCGCCGCGGGGTTCCCGAGGACTTCCTGAAACTCAGCTACGAGGCGCACATCGTGTTTCCCTACCATCGCGCGATCGACCAGATGCGCGAGGCGCGCGCGGGCAAGCGCGCGATCGGAACGACCGGTTTCGGCATCGGCCCGGCATACGAAGACAAGATGTCGCGGGCGGGACTGCGCTTCGACGACCTGGTGAACTTCAAGTCGTTCACCGACAAGCTCAAGCGCAACATCTCCGACAAGAACGCCTACCTGAAGGCGGTGCTCAAGGGTAAACCGGTCAACGGCGCCGTTATCCTCGAAGCGATGCAGCGGGCACGGCGTCGCCTGATGCCCTACCTGTGCGACACCGGAGAGTACCTGGCCGAAGCGATCGCATCGGGGAAGCGCGTTCTGTTCGAAGGGGCCCACGGCACGATGCTCGATATCGACCACGGCACCTACCCATTCGTGACGTCATCGAATTGCGTCGCGAGCGCCGCATTCGCCGGCACCGGCCTGGGTCCGGGCAAGCTCGATGGCGTGCTCGGAATAAGCAAGGCCTACACGACCCGCGTAGGAGCGGGTCCCTTCCCTACGGAGATCAAGGGATGGCTCGCGGACTCGCTGCGTGAAGAAGGGGTAGAGTTCGGGAGCGCGACCGGGCGGCCGCGCAGAATCGGATGGTTCGATGCGGTGCTGGCTCGATTGGCGGTTCGCGTCAACGGGATGTGGGCGCTTGCGTTGACCAAGCTCGACGTGCTGACCGGAATCGATCCTCTCAAGCTGTGCGTCGCTTACCAGTACAAGGGCAAGCGCTACGAGACGATGCCGCCGGGACGGCACTCGATGGACACTGCGAAGCCGATCTTCGAAGAGATGCCGGGCTGGATGGAGAAGATTGGATCCGCGCGATCGCTCGGCGAGCTTCCCGCCAACGCACGCCGCTACATCGAGCGGATCGGCGAGCTCGCGGGCGTGTCGATCGCGATCGTTAGCGTCGGCGCCGAGCGCGCCGCGACCATCGTACTGACAAATCCGTTCGCGTGAGCTATTTCGCGCAGGCGGCTGCCAGGCTCGAGATCGCCACGCCGCGGCGTCCCTGCCGCAGATCATTACGGTCAAAGCCGTTGGTGCAGTAGCCGAGCGAGATTCCCGTACCCGGATCGGCCCATCCGATTTGCCCGCCCGCGCCGCCGTGTCCGAAAGCGAAGGGCGAATTGGTCTTTCCGAAGCCGCGGTAGTTGGCCATCCCGTCGCCGCCCGCAACCACCACACCGAGCGCGCGGTTCACCGGCACCTTGAAGATGGGATCCTTGTAGCCTTCGGACCGAACGCGGCGCGCGTCCTCGAGAACTTCCTGCTTCCAGATGGGCGAGCCGTTCTGCGCGCGATTGTGGAGCAGACCCTGGTAAAAGAGCGCGAGGTCGCCGGCGGTCATGATTCCGCCTCCGCCCGGAACGCCCGCCTCGCGAACGTTGGGGCGATTGAAGCCGAGGATCGCTTCCTCGGTAACTTCGGTTTCCGGCATCGCCGGCAAGCCAAGCTTCTTGCGCTCCTCGTCGGTGAGCGGCTCGCCAACGTAAACGAGTTCCGCGACGCGATTGTGGAACTCGCGCGGAAGGCCGACTCGCATTTCGGGAAGACCCAGCGGCAACGCGATTCGCTCGCGCACGAACTCGCGAAAATCCTTGCCGGTGCGGCGCTCGATTATCTCCGCGATGACCCAGAATCCCGAGGTCGGGTGATATTCGAATTTGCTGCCGACCGGCCATTCCAGCCGCCACTTCGAAAAGCGCTCCAGGCGCTTGCCGCGGTCGAGCCATTCGTCCTGCGGGTAAGGAGCGTTGGGAAAGCCCGCGATGTGCAGCAGCACCTGCTGCACCGTGATCTGGTCTTTTCCGTTGGTGCCGAACTCGGGAATGATGTCGGCGACCTTCTCGCTTTCCTTGAGCTTGCCGTCGCCAATCAGAAGCCACGAGGCAGCAGACATGATCGCCTTGGTACAGGAAAAGATCGTGAACAAGGTCTCGTCGGTCGCCGGCTGGTTAGCGCCGCCCTGGACGGCGTGTCCGAACGTGCGCATCGCGCCGATTTTTCCGTCGCGCGCGATCGCGATTTGAACCGCGGGCAGCAGCCCTTCGCGCACTTCGCGCTCCGCGCGCTGAAACAGCGCATCGACCCTGGCGGAATCGAGCCCAACCTGTTCGGGTCTGTCGGCAATGAGATTCCTGGATGGCATGGTGCTTTCCCCCGGGATGGAGTGGCTTACCGATACCACATCCGGGAGTTAGTGCGAGAACCGGTAAACGGGGTCAGGAGCCCTGGCCGGCCACCCATCCGGAACGGCCGGGCATCTCGACGTGAACGATCTCGCAGGCGGGAAGCTCGGCGCGATCGAGACGCGCCGCAATGGTGTCCATCCGGACGAACTGCGCGCCCCTCTCCTTCAGGGCGCGAATCAATGCGGTGAAGCTTTCGAGCTGGCCCATTCCCTCGGTCTCGGCATGGACGGTATGAACGTTGAGACCATCTTCTTTGAATTGCTCGAGATAGAAACGCAGGACCGCATTGCTGTCCAGCAGATCGGGGCGGCCCATCACCTCGTCCAGCGTCGGCAACGTAGTGGGAATCTCGGGCGTCGCAAGGACGCGCCCTTCGACCACGCATCGAAACGGCGTGCGGCCGCGCGTGTCGCTGCGATAGTCGAGATGCTGGTCATCGAGGGCCCGCGATGCGATCGCGTTGGTACGCCAGCCCGGCGCCGCGAATGCACGCGCCGCCTCGCCCATGATCGATCGATATGCCTCAAACGCATCGTTGAGTTCCGACCGAATGCCGTTCTCGCCGAGCGAATCGATCTGATCCTGCCATCGGACGTGATCGTAACCGTGAACTCCGACCTCGAATCCTGTCGCTCGCAAGTCGCGCAGCATGGCCGGGAAGGCCAGCGCGATCGGGCGCGCAGGCAGAAGCGTGCCGGACAAGATAGTTCGCAGCCCGTACATCGAGACCGCCTTCGTGCGGAACATCTTTTTCAGGAACCCGCGGTTGCGAAAGACGCGCACCACCGCGCGACCTGAATTGTCGGGACCCATCGCGATGTAGAAGCTGGCCGTCACGCCCTCGCGTTCGAGCATCCGGCGCAGCCGCGGGACACCCTCGGCGAGTCCCTGATGGGTATCGACGTCGATCTTGAGTGCTACTTCCATCGCGAAAAAGGCCGCCGGTGAGTGTCGTCCGCTTACGCCAGGACGAGTGATTTTTCGAGCAGATTCGCGCCCATCACGACACGCGCCGCATGTTCCTTGCCGCCTTCCAATTGAGCGCGCAACAGCAGGACGCTGCCCTCGCCCGCCGCGACTTCCAGCGCACCGCCGGCATCCTCGGCGACTATTTCACCCGGCTCGCCCACACGCCCGGACTCACAGGCGATCTTCGCCTGCCACACCATAAGCTTGCGATTGCCGAGTTTACACCATGCGCCCGGGTAAGGATGGGTCACGGCGCGCACCAGGTTGTGGATTCTGCGCGCGGGCCATCGCCAGTCGATTTTCCCGTCTGCCGGCGTTCGCCGCCCAAAGTAGCTGCCCGCCGAGATGTCTTGCGGGTGTCGTGGCGCGCATCCCGCGGCGATCATCGGATGAAACTCGCGAATCAAATCGGCGCCCAGCGGCACGAGCTTGCGATAGAGGGTGAGCGCCGTGTCGTCGTCATCGATTTTAACCGCGCGCTGCCCGACGATATCGCCGGCATCGGCCCGCGCGACCATATGGTGCAGCGTCACCCCGGTTTCGCTTTCGCCGTTCACCAGCACCCAATTCACCGACGCCCTGCCCCGATACTTCGGCAGCAGTGCGCCGTGAACATTGAACGCCCCGAGGCCAGCGCAATCGAGCAGGCGCTGGGGCAACAAGTTGCGATAGAAAAATGAATAAATGACCGCCGGGTTCATCGCGGCAATCCTGCCAATCCATTCGTCGTCGATCTTGTCCGCGAAATACACCGGTATGCGATGTCGTTCCGCGAGCTCCGCGCAGGAATGCCACCAAATCTCTTCGTGGGGATCATCGCGATGCGTGAACAGAGCGGCGATCGGCGCGCCCATCGCGAGCAGCGCCTGCATGCACGCATGCCCCATCTCCTGATACGCAAAGAGGATGCATGCGGCGTTTTGGATCGCCGCGTCGCTTCGAGCATCGCGCGGCACTGTGTTACTTGCGGGTCCCGTCCGCGCCGGACTCGCCATGAACGGCACGCACTATATAGGTTGGGCGGCGGCGCACTTCGATATAGATGCGGCCGACGTATTCGCCGATGAGCCCGAGCGCCAGAAAGATCAGGCCGACGAACAGGAATAGCACGGCGAACAGGGTCCACATCGCACCTTCCTGCTGCGGACCGTAGATCAAACGATGGGCAAACAGCAGGCCGGCGAAGGCGGCGTCGAGGATGAAGATTGCGATTCCGGTCAGACTCAACGCCTGGATTGGGAGCAGCGAGAACCCGGTGATCAGGTTGAGGCTCAGGTTGGCAAGCCGCAGCAGGTTGTACTTGGATTTGCCTTCGTTGCGCTCGCTATGCTCGACGCGGATTTCGGTGACTCGCTTGGCAAACGAATTGGCGAGCGCGGGGACGAAGGCGGCCTTCTCATCGCAATCGACAACGGTATCGACGATGTGGCGGCGGTATGCGCGCAGCATGCATCCGTAGTCGTGCATCGGGACACCGACGATCAGCGAGGTAAGGCGGTTGTGGAGCCGCGATGCATACCGACGCCAGGTTTCGTCGCGCCGATCTTCGCGCCAGCCACCGACGACATCGTTGCCCGCGTCGATCGCCTCCAGCAGCCGGGGAATCTCCTCGGGTGGATTCTGGAGATCGGCATCCAGCGTCACGACGACATCGCCACGCACGTTGCGGAAGCCGGCGAGGATGGCGGAATGCTGGCCGAAATTGCGCGCCAACTCGACGACACGCACGCGGCCATCCTCTCGCGCGGCAATCAACCGAAGGATCTCCAGCGAATCATCGCGCGAGCCGTCATCGATCAGGACCACTTCCCAGGGCCGCCCCAGTCCTTCCAGCACCGGTTTGAGGCGTGCCCAAAGCGCGCCGAGATTTGCGGACTCGTTGTAGACCGGGATCACGACCGAAACCAGCCGGTCGGTGTGGTCTGCCGTAGCTGAACTGCCGAAGATCGGGGTTATTTTGCCGGGAGAACTCAACGCGCTCGCGCAAGCGCCGCCGATTGGATGACCGTGTGCGACGCTGTGATTCCCAGCATTGTGACAAACGAGCGAGGGTCGTTAAAGATAGGTCAGGCCGACAGATTGCGGCCCCCGAAAGCTTCCTGGATCGATCGATTGGCTCGGGCCGCACCCTCGACCAGAACCCGGTACGGGGTGGAATCCTCGCGGACGAGGCCGGGCATGAGGTACCCGGCGCGGTTCGAGTAGTGATCCATGTAGTGGCAGCGGTGGTAACCGACGATGTACGGCTGGGAAAATGCGTCCGCGAGATATCTCTCATATGCCCGCGCGGCATCGGCCTCACTCTCGCACTTTTGCCATCCGGTCTTCGGATATCGCTCGGTCGGAAAGCTCATCGCGTGGTCGCAGATCAGAATCGGCTTGCGCGCGATTCGATAGATACGATCGAAGGCTGCCTTTTCGAACTTCAGCTCGTACGGCTGGACCGCGACGACATCGATCCATGGCAAAGCTTCCTCGAGTACCTCGCTCGGAATGTCGGTAAGCATGTAGCGATCGCCGAACACCAGGTGCTTGCGGTCCTCCCGCTCCATCGCGTGTCCGGCCGCACGATAGTATTCACGCGCGATGAGGCGCAGAAAATCGTAGTCGTCGCGATGGACTATCGGATCATCGAGGGGCAATCCGGCGAAATCCGCATCGAGCATCGAAGGGCTCCGCAATTCCATCCCGTAGATTTTGCGGAACGCCTCCGGGTTTCCGCTGTGGCGCTCGCGGAGAAATTCCACGTAGCGTCGCTTGCCGGGATACATCGCAGGGTTGCGGCGAATCGCGGACACCCAATCGTCGTTGACCAAACGACGCGCACTCTCGAGATCCCAGCGTGGTGTGTCGGTCCAGTAGTAGCCAATCAGATTTGGGTTGCTTTTGACCGGGGCGCACATGTCGTGAATCGGATGGCGCACCGCGCTGGCATATCCGCCGAACACATCGGGGTAGCGTGGCTTGGGCTCGAAGTAGGGAACCCAAGCCGTGTAGGTGTCCACGATAAACGGCATGCGATCGCGCAACTCGGGTGGATGATGGTAGCCAACCGTGTTGAAGCCCCATTCGTGCAGGTTGACGGCGATTTGTTCAGCAAGTTCCGCACGCCGCCCGCCCGCTTTGTCGCGAAACGCAGGAACCATTTGAGTATGGACCACGCCCAACGACACAAATGGACTTCCGTCAGGCGCGAAGAACATCCAGCGACCCTGACTCTGATCGATTCGAAAGGACGACCTGGGCGGCCGGCTTCCGCCGGGCTTCATCGATTCACCGTGCCGGGTGCCTGAAGCCCACGCGCCTTTTCGTAGCGCGCGAGTCCCCACTCGGCGATTTTGCGGATTTTGGCATCGCTCTCGTCGCGCAATACGCGCCTCAACACGCGCGCGATCAGTTTGTTGGGAGTTTGTGCGGCCAAGGTCTGCACAGCCATCCGGCGCACCTTGATGCTCTTGTCTTCGCGAATTCTTTCCTCCAGATGCGGCAGGACATCGATCGGGTTTTGACCGCCCTTGCAACGATCGCACCCCAGCGAGTGCACGGCAGCCTTGCGCACCTTCAGTTTCGGATCGTGCAGGGTGAGGAGGAGGCGCTGCAGAGCAGACTCGTCCCAGTGCGCATCGATAAAGGCCGCACAAAATTGCCTCACGCTCGGATTTGGATGCGACAGCCCATCGCGCACTGCCGGGACAGCCGCTTTGCCGGCATCATGAAGCGCGCGCCATCCGTCGGCGAAAGTCGCCTTGTCGCCGAGCGCTTCTACCCATGCCCCCATTTGATCGTTTGACTGAGCCATCTCCCTTGCCTCCAAACGGCAAACGCTCCACGTTTGCCCGGAAACTGGAATTTCGGACAATCGCGGAGCGTCTCTTCTCCGTGTGCTAGCGTGCGCACAACTCGCAGGCCAGATATTCGAGTGCCGCCGCGTCGGACGTCGAGGTGAACGCAAAGCGGCCACCTTTTCCCTCGCGGCGCGGTCGGCAACACTACGTTAGCCACGTGCACGTGAGAGTCAACCCATCGCGGTCTCTTCTTCGATCCTGACGCCGACGCGGAAGATGCCCTGCCGCAACGCCAATCGAGGCGTGTCGAGGCAGTTCATCGAGAGCGTGTGGAGGATGCAGGGATGCATGATGACGACGTCGCCGGGGTTGCCGGTTATCTCCACAACCTTGATTGGAACACCATCGACGACCGCGCCCTCTTCCATGAATCGCTTCATTCCGGACTCGGTGGCTTCTTTCGACCAAAGGTCTTTCAGCCAGGAATCCGCTCGGCTGAGCAGGTCGCGCCCCTGCCTGGATCGGACCTTGGCGGTTTTGCCCGAGAGCCGGTGAATCAGCCGATGGGTACCGGTTACCGCGATGGTCGCGCCACCGTGCGAAGCCAGGGTCGCCAGGAAAGCGAACACGGTAACCTGAGCCTGCTTCAATTGCCCGCCCAGTTCGCCTGATACATCGAGGTGCCAGGTCTGATGCGGCACGCGCCAGCGATGGCCGGGCGACGGAAATGTGACGAGGGGCGTGCCCCATCGCGCGGGCCGCTGCCATCCCTCGGGCGCGAACAGCGCATCGAGCGCGGCGACCAGCGCGGGACACGCCATATTGGCGAAGGCGCCTTCTTTTCCCGGCTGTTGCAATCCGTGGACGAGGCCCGCGCGCCAGGTTTCGGGCACATCGCGACGTATCTGGTGTTTCCTGTCGAGCTCTAGCCAGAGGCGATCGCGCATCGCGGCGGTGTGCTCATCGCTGATCGCCGCGGGCAAACGCAGCAGTCCCGTCTCCTCGAATTCGCGCAATTGTTCCCCGGTCGTTGTGCGGTCCTGGTTTCGTTGAATACTCATCGCCGTCCTCCAAAACGTCGAACGCCCCGCGTCTGCCCAGCCGATCAAAAATTTCGGCTGAACACTCGCGGGGCGTCACCCCGTGTAGCAGGCGTGCGACCGATTTAATCGATCGCAGGCGCAGATATCGTGGCGAGAATTGTCATCTCTGAAACCTCTCGTGTCAAGGCGTCGTACTGAATTCCGACGACACGATTCGGCGAGTCCGAGGAATGGGCAAGTCGGCAAAGGGGAAGCCGCATGACAAGAAACGAACTGATCGATAGAGAATGGGAGCGGTCAAAAGCCTACAGTCGCGCGTTCTGGATTTTCTGGTTTGTCATTCTCGGAGGTTCCCTGGCGGTGATGTCTCCCGGAGACGTCTGGCCGCCGCTGGGAAGGTTCACGGGCGATTCATGGCTCTCTCCGCTGCTCGCCGGCATTTACCTGCTCGTTGTGTGGAACTACTCGAGAATGCCCCGATGTCCTCGTTGTCGAGGGTGGTTAAACGGACCGGTCGTTATCGCGACCGATCGATGCGGGCGATGTGGCCAAATCGCGGTCGACGACCCGCGTGAGGCGGCGGCATAGGAAACCCCGGGTCGACCTCGTGGGCGGCAGTTGACCACGCGCCTTGCTGCCGGAACACTCTTGCCCCATGACGTTTGGCAGCAGATGGTCGCGGGCGGCGATTGCCGCCTTCATCGCGGCACTGCTCTACCTGCCCGGCCTCGGCACCCCCGCGCTGTGGGAGCCAGATGAAGGCCGATACGGAGAGATAGCTCGGGAGATGATCGTGTCGGGGGACTACATCACTCCCCGCGACAACCTGGTTCGATATTTCGAAAAACCGCCGCTGGTCTATTGGGCCGAAGCCGTATCGCTTCACGTGTTTGGCGCGAATGAGTTTGCGGTGCGCCTGCCCGCCGCACTCTCCACCGTCGCCGAGGTCGCCGTGACCTGCGTTATCGGTGAGACGATGTTCGGCCCGGCCGCCGGCTTGATGGCCGCCATCGTCCTGGCGCTTTGCCCCCTAGTCTTCGTGCTGGCGCGCTTTGCAATCCTCGACCCCGCCCTCGCCTTCTTTCTCACCGCCGCGATGGGCGCATTCTACTTTGCCGCTTCTGCCGATTTCGAAGGCTGGGCCGGACGCAACTGGATGCTGATCGCGTCCGCGCTGCTCGCGCTGGGCACACTCGCAAAAGGACCGGTGGCGTTGATACTCGCCGGCGCGATCGCGCTGGTGTGGATTCTGGTCGAGCATCGCGCCGGTGAAATCCGCCGCATGCCCATCGTCGGTTGCATCGCGGTCTATCTCGCGATCGCTTCGCCGTGGTTCCTCATCGCCGAGATGCGCAACCCCGGCTTCCTCAGCTTCTTTTTCATCCACGAGCACGTGCAGCGCTTCGTCTCGTCGCAGGAGCACGGGTGGGGTCCGTGGTTCTTCATCCCGATCGTGTTGGCGGGAACGTGGCCGTGGATTTTCTTCACGCGCGCGGGATTATCGGCATGGCGTGAGATGCCTGAACCGCAACGCGCAGCGACGCAGTCCGCGCTTCGATTACTGGCGATCTGGTTCGTCGTAATCCTGGTATTTTTCTCGATCCCGCGCTCGAAGCTCGGCTCCTACATCCTTCCTGCCCTGCCCCCGATCGCGATTGTCTCGGGGCTGGCGCTCTCGCGCCTGGGCGCGATGGGTGAGCGTGCTGCGCGCCTGCTGGGGCTCTTTGCAGTTACCAATCTCGTGCTCGAAGCGATTGCGATAGTCGTGCTGGTCGTCATTCGGGGAAAAATTGGGTTCCGGCTCGAGTTCGATGGGATCATGATCGCGTCCGTTGTGTCGACTGGGGCGATTGTCGCATGGCTGTTCTCGCTCGAGACCCCCCGCCGCGTCGGCGCCTTCACGGCAATCGCAGCCGCGATGGTCATCGTCTCGTGGATTGGACAGCGGGTGCGCATCAACGCCGGCACCGACACGACGTATCGCGTGCTCGCAAGCCAGGTTCGTGGGTACAGCGGATGCGTCCTCGCGTCCTATCGCCACTTCGAGCAATCTCTCCCCTTTTACACGGGTCAGCGTGAAGTGCTGGTCGAGTACTGGGGAGAACTGGCGCCGTTCGCCCAGTCCCTGGATGAGCGAGCGGGATTCATCGGAACCGAAGCCAGGCTGCGGCAGCTATGGGCATCGGAGCGATGCGTGGTGATGATCGCGAACCGGAAAGACTTAAAGGACTTGTTTAAGATACTGAGCCCCGTGCCGCGAATGGTCGGATGCGAAGGCAAGAAGGTTGCGCTCTACAATCGTGAAGGTGCTACGACTCCCTCCGGATGCGCGCCCATCGATACGAACAGCGCCTCAGTGTCTCTGTGGAGTTCGCAGCAAACGGCACTTGGATTCACCGCCGATGGTCGGTAGTTAGGAAGATGCCGATGTTCGAGGCCAGGTTCATAGGCGCAGGGGCGGCAGCTATCTTTCTGGCGGTCGCGCTTCAAGCCTGCGCGCCGATGGACCAGGGTTCCGCGCAAAGCGCGCTTGCCGAGGGCCGGCTCGATGACGCTGCGTATGACGTCCAGGCGGCCCTGGCGAAAGATCCCGACAACCTGACTTTGAAGAATCTCGCGGCCCAAATCTTCACTCAGCGCGGTGCGAAGGAATATCAAGCCGGCCAGATGATCGCGGCGAGCGAGGATTTCCATCGAGCCATCGACTACTACCCGACCTACGCCCAGGCGTACGACTACCTTGGGATGCTCTCGTTTCAGCAACGCAACTGGCAGGACGCTATCAAATACGGGAGCCTGGGCGCGGGCTACTCGGGCCAACCCGAACCCAGTTACGTGGCAGATGCGAGAAAGAACCTGCGCAAGATCGAAGGCGGGGGAAGCCGGGCGCGATCCGGATCGGGAAGCTAAGGCTGATATTTTGGAAACACCGATGAAGGGGTGCGAGGAGTCTGGTGGCTGACGGGAAGTCTGAAATATTCGGCGCGGGAGGCGCTCGCGGCGACGTGAGCCTCGGCAAGCTCCTGACCGAAGCGCGCAAGAACGGCGGCTTTACGTCCGAGCAAGTCGCCGCCGAGACGCATATCCCCGCGCATTACATCAAGGCGATCGAAACCGACGACTACGCAATGATCTCCGACCAGCTTTACCTGCTGCCATTCCTGCGCAGGTACGCGGCATTCATCGGGCTCGACCCCGAAGACGTCGCATCGCGCTTCGTGCGCGAAGTCCAGAAGGCGGAGAGCAGCGCGGCGAAAGCCAGCGAGCCCATCCCGATGATCACCACTGAGCGCAGGTCCGGTGAGGGCGGGCGCTACGGGTTTGCGATCGTGGTCCTGCTTATCCTGGCCGGGCTCGCAGCGCTGTTGGCCTGGAAGCGCCAGGCCCTCGTGCAGCACGTGATGCATTTCTCGAAGCGGACCTCGTTCAGCTCGGAGCCTGTCGCATCTCCGTCACCGGCTGCCGCGCAGGCGAGCGAGAGTGCCGCATCCCCAGCAAGCGAAACCGCTCCAGCATCCGCCGCCAGCAGCGCCGCCGCAGAGTCGGGCGACAGCACCCAATCGTCGGTATCAGGAAGCAAGGTCACACCCGCGCCGAGACCAGAATCCTCGCCTGCGCCGGAGCCCGCCCTTCCACCGTCTGATGACTCGAACAGCATCGAATAAACCGGGCGTTCCGGCCTGAACGGGAAGGCCGCAGGTGCCTGCGCCACCAGGAGGCAGAAGATCTCTAGTGCAGGATCGCGTCGGCGATCGCTTCCGCGACCATCTTCTTGGCGGTGCGAACATCGCCGCCCGGCTCCACCAGCGCAACCACCTTGAGCTCCGTCGAGGCATCTGATGCCGAGGCGCGGGCGATAATCGCAGTCTGGTACACCTGGTCCTGCGGGAGGTTCTCATAGGGCGACTGCCCGCCCGCATCTTCACGATTATTGATGTACCCCTTCATCATCGCCGTGCCCGTGTCTTCGTGGCCAAGAATCTGGCGGCGCGCCTGCATCGTGTAGGGGTCTTCGAGCGGCTTGTCCCCCGTATCGCCGAGGGCAGGCGGCTCAGCGCCCAGGTCTTTGAGCATCCCTGCTACCGAAGGGTCTCCAGGTGACAGGTCGTTCAAGCTGACGCCGGGTGCGAGCGCGCGCGAATTCACGGTCACCGTGACGATCACCGGAGTGCCGGTGCGATGGCTCTGCCGGAGATCCTGGCCCAGCACACTCTGGATGACGGGATCCGTGCATACGGACATCACCGCGGCATCGGGCGGAACCTTGAGGCGACCCAGTGTCTTGATATCGGTCGCGTTCGCCGCGCTCGCATAGCCAACCGCGATCGAAGCAGCGATGCCAAGAGAAACCGCTCTGTCGATCAACCAGCGATTCATCGAAAGGCGCGCGCCCCCTCAATCGGCCAAATCGCCACCACCTCGTCACCGCGCACGACGTAGTACTCGCTATGCAGATTGATGGTCGTATCGCCGTGGCTTGGGATCAGCTCGATCTTGCTGCCGGGCGCGATTTCCAGGTCGCCCGCCGCAAGATGCCCATGCTCTTCGGAGAGGCGCGACACCTTGACCGGCAGATTCTTGCCCTGCGGCGGGCCGAACTCGTTGGTCAGTGACTTCATGCCCGCATCGATGATAGCGCGATCGCCGCGGCGGGAAATTACCGTAGTAAGAAGAGTCAGCGCGGATTTGCCGAGGTCGGGACGCACGATTCGATAGGCTCCATCCATATAGACGTAGGAGCCGGCCTGAACTTCAGTTACACCCGGCCACGAGCCCGCGATGTCGTAAGTGCCGGTGCCGCCCGCGCTGACGATTTCCGGCGCGAACCCGGCGCTGCTGAGGGCATCGACATGCCGGCTCAACACCGTGAGCGCATCGCGGGCGGTTTTTTCGCGCTTCTCGCGATCCGGCAGCAGCACCGCGTGGCCCTCGTATCCCATGATTCCGCGGTAGCGCAGCGCGCCACGCTTGATTCGCCTGGCCAGCGCGATGGTCTCCTCGGGAGATTCCGCGCCGCATCGATGCATCCCGGTGTCCACTTCGATGATGACGTCGAGTGGGCGGCCGGCTCGCGCCGAGCCTGCTTCGAGTTGCTGGATGTTAAACTCGCTTTCGACGGTGGCGATCGTTTCCACTCGCGCGGCGATTGCGAACAGGCGATCGACCTTCGCATCGCCCGCGATCTGGTTTGCGATGAGGATTGGCCCAAGTCCGGCGCGCGCGAGGACCTCCGCTTCGCCCAGCTTTGCGGCCGTGATTCCGATTGCGCCGGCGGCGAGCTGCATACGCGCGATCTCGGGTGTCTTGGGTGTCTTGAAATGCGGCCGCAGCTTCTGCGGGCGATCGCGGAAGTATCGCGCCATCGCAGCGATGTTCTCCTCGACCACATCGAGGTCGAGAATCAACGCCGGAGTATCGATTTCGGACTTGCGCATCGCGCGCCGCTCTTCAGGGAAGTTTCTGTTGCAAAAGTTCCGCCGCCCGCGCCTCGCGCCACGCCCTGAGCCGCTTGCCAAGCTCGGGATCGGAAAGGGCGATTACCTGGGCTGCATAGAGGCCTGCGTTGGCGGCTCCCGGCTTGCCGATCGCCATCGTCGCGACCGGAACGCCCTTCGGCATTTGAACGATGGACAGTAGCGAATCCATCCCGTTGAGCGAGGTCGTCGGCATCGGAACCCCGATCACCGGCAGAATAGTCTTGGCCGCCACCACCCCGGCCAGGTGCGCCGCGCCACCGGCGCCGGCGATAATCACGCGCAGGCCGCGGCCTGCGGCCTGCGCGGAATACTCAAGCGTAAGGTCGGGGGTGCGATGGGCCGACAGGACCCGGACCTCATGTGGAACTTTAAGTTCGGTCATGGTCTCGGCCGCGGCCGACATGTACTCCCAATCGCTCTTGCTACCCATGATCACGCCGACCAGCGGCGCTTCGCTCGAAGCCATTTACGACCAACCCTCCTGAATCTGAATTTGGAACCGAGCCCCGAGGGTCGCGCGGTGCGTCTTTGCTGTCAAGTTGCGGGCGAGGTGTAGGAGCGTCGATTTCTTTTCGGCAATATGATTCTCGCATGGCAACTCCGATTCCCCCGAATCGATGCGCCTTCGCACTGGGCGAAATTGCCGAAGTCACGGGTGGGAGCATCACCGGCGGTGACAGGGGCGCAACCACCATCGGAGTTACCACCGACACGCGCGCGCTCGAGCGCGGCTCTCTTTTCGTCGCACTGCAGGGCGCCACCGCGGACGGACACGACTACCTCGCGCGGGCCGCCGAACGCGGCGCTGCTGCCGCATTGGTCGCGCGCGGCCGCGAAAGCGCGATGCTCCCGTGCATCGGGGTTGACGACACCCTGAGTGCGCTGGGATCGCTGGCGCATCGCCATCTCGCTCGCGTGCGTTCCGCGCGCGACCTGCCAACTATCGCTATCGGCGGCGCAGCCGGAAAGACGACCACCAAGGAGCTGACCGCTGCTGCCGCGCGCGCACTCTTCGGGCCGACGCTCGCGACGCCGGGCAACCTCAACAACCGCATCGGCGTGCCGATGACGATCTTCACGCTCTCGGATGAGCATCGCGCCGCAGTCATCGAGTGTGGGACCAACCAGCGCGGCGAAATTGCGCACCTCGCCCGCATCGTCGAACCCGACGCCGCGATGGTGCTTAACGTCGATATCGAGCATAGCGAAGGCCTCGGGACGCTCGAGGACATCGCGGACGAGGAAGCGGGGTTGTATTCGACCGCCCGCCGCTTTGCGATCGTCTCGACCGAGCAGCCACTGCTGAAATCGCGCATCCCGGCGCGTCTCAACACGATCACGTTCGGCGCTGCCGCCGATGCCGACGTCCGGCTCGCGAGCCGTACGATCCTGGAAAACGGACGCTCCCGAATCGCGCTCAAGTTGAACCCACTGCTCGTGAAACCCGAAGAAAGCCCGCTGCTGGTCATCGAGATCGGGCTGCTGGGCGAGGCGATGGCGTTGAACTGCGCGGCGGCGCTCGCCGGCGCTATCGCGATGAGTCGCGAGCAGCTTAGCCGCGAACAGTTGCGGGCAATCGGCGATGCGCTCTCGTCGGCACGGTCCGTTGCACGCCGCCTCGCGCTGAGCCGGGTGCGGGGAATGCTGCTGGTCGATGACAGCTACAACGCGCAGCCGCCGTCGATGCGCGTGGCTATCGCCACCGCGGCCGAGTTGGCGAGCAACTCCGGCGCCCGGCTCATCATGATTCTTGGCGATATGCTCGAGCTGGGGCCGCTGTCAGCCGCGTCGCACGATGAAACCGTAGCGGGCGCGATCGCGCATCGCCCCGCCCTGCTGGTCGCGGTCGGACCGGAGATGGGAGCTGCCCTGCAGCGAGCATCGGCTCGCACGACAGTGGCCGGAGTAGAATGCCTGGCCGCGAGCGATAGCGATGAGGCATCGCGGCTCATCCGGGGCAAACTACGCGCCGGCGATGTCGTGCTGATTAAAGGATCGCTCGGGATGGCGATGGACCGCGTGGTCGCGAGCCTTCAATAGTCTTCGTCAAACCGATGCGCCCAAAAACTCGTTCGCCGCGCAGTTCGTCCGCTAAACCATCCGCCGAACCGGTCATCGAAGTATCGGGGCTGATGGTCGAGCGCGAAGCGCCGATCCTTCGCGGTATCGAATGGCGCATGGATCGCGGACAGCATTGGGTGATCCTCGGCGCGAACGGCTCCGGCAAGACTTCCCTGTTGCGCGCCTTGACGGGATACCTTCCTCCCACCTCCGGCACCATTCGCGTGTTGGGCGAAACGTACGGGCACACCGATTGGCGCGAGCTAAGGAAGCGGGTCGGGCTGGTCAGCTCGAGCATCCACCAGATGATGCCCGAAAATGAAACCGCGCTCTCCGCGGTCATCAGCGGGAAGACCGCGATGATCGGATATTGGGGTGAGATCGACGATCGGGACCGGGCGCGCGCCGGTGCAATTCTGAAACGCGTCGAAGCCGCTTCGCTCGCCGCGCGCCCCTGGACATATCTGTCGCAGGGCGAACGCCAGCGCGTGCTGATCGGCCGTGCGCTGATGGCTGAGCCGCCGCTGCTGATTCTGGATGAGCCGTGTGCGGGACTCGACCCGGTAGCGCGCGAGCATTTTCTCCAGTTCCTGCAGCGGCTGGCGCGATCGAAGAGCGCACCCTCGATGGTCCTCGTGACGCATCACGTCGAGGAAATCATGCCGGCTTTCTCCCACGTCCTGGTGCTGAAGCGCGGATGCGCAATCGCGTCCGGGACGCGGCGCGTCGTGATGCAATCGAAAACCTTGTCCGCCGCGTTCGGGGGCGTGGTCCGCTTGAGCTATCGCGGCGAGCGCTACAGCCTGCGGGTGGCTCCCGCCGCGACGCGCATTGTCTAGCCTCCGGGCGGCAGCGAGGCTTGTCGACATTTGCCGGCAGATTCGCTTTGGACTTGGGCAATGTCGATGCTAAGTTTCTGACAAATGCGATTTCGCGCGAAAAGGAGAAGCCTCGTCATGTTAACCAGGGAGCGAATCGGAATTCTTGCGATTGCATTTGTTGCCGCGACCCTCGGCGGCGGCGTAGCCGGATACTTGTTAAGCAGCACCGCGGTCGAAGCCGGGGTTGCCCCGAAAGTAGTGTCCGCGCACAAATTCGTGCTTCTCGATGACGCGGGCAAGACGCGCGCGGCGATCGATATAACCAATTCGGGCGTGGCGCAGGTTGCCGTGATGGATGGCGCCGGCGTGCTCCGGGCGGGGCTCGGCGTGGCCGCCAATGGCGCGCCCGGGCTGGGAATCTATGACCGGGACGGCAAGGTTCGGCTGGAGGTCGCGTACAGCGCCAACACTCCCCGTCTGCGGATGTTCAACGCTGACGGCACCACGCTGTTGGCCCTGGGCGTGACGCAAGACGGCCGCGCCGGCATGGAAATCCTCGATCGCGGGGGCAAGCAGCGGGCATCGCTGGAAGTTGCCTCGGATGGTGCTCCCACTCTCAGGCTTGGCGATGCGAGCGGGAATCGTATTGGCCTGGATGTGACTCCAGACGGACGTCCTGGAATCGCGCTGCTGGGCACCAACGGCGTGACGCGCGCGTCGCTGACTTTAAATGCTGACGGAGCCGGCGCGCTGACCCTGTACGATTCGGCAGGGAACGCGATGAACGGCCTGCCCTGATCGCGTGGACGCTTAACGCAAGATGATCTCCAGAGCATCGGGTGCGGACTCCAGGGTCCCGCACCCGATGTTTTTGGGGTGTAGCTTGCGTATTCGGCTTGGCGCATGGACAATAACGTCCGCGTGACAGCAGCGCGCTTGTTCTGAATGTCCCCGATTACCAGCCGTGATGTTTTTCGCCTCCTGCCGATCGCAGCGATCGTATTCCTTGCGGCGGCTTGTTCTTCATCGTCGAGCCTCAGCTCCGACATCAACAAGATCGACAGCATGGGCAAGGAAACGCCCGAACAAAAAGCGCAGCAGATCGAACCGATGTTGAGCGCGGCGGGATTCGTGATGCTGCCCGCGGACACCGAAAAGCGCCAGCAGCAGCTCGAGAACCTGCCTCCGCTCAAAGTTTCATACTACGTGGGCCGCACCGGCAAGCTGCACTACTGGATGGCCGATCCCAAGTACTGCAAGTGCATGTACCTGGGCTCAGAGCAGGCCTACCAGCGCTACGAGCAGATGCGGCTGCAGGCCAAGTGGCAGCAGCAGGAGAACGAGACCGCGCGGACCGATCTCGAGGCCGAGCAGGAACAGGCGATGGACGCGCAGATCGAGGAATTCAATCCCTACGGCGGGATGGGCTGGGTGGGACCCGGCTTCTACTATCCATAGCGGGCACTCCTGGTGAGCGATGCGGTTCGACGAGTTTATCGAGCGATGCCGGACCGAGTGGCCGGAATTCGCCGATCGCAAGCGCCTGGAAAAATCGCGCAATCCCCACACTCGCGATCTCGCCAACGTGCTCACCGAAGTGCCGGGGATGGCGACCGAGAACAAGCTGAAGCTGCTCAACCTGGCGGTCGCCTCGATGGAGCCCGAGGAAGTGTACGTCGAGGTCGGATGCTACAAGGGCGCCAGCCTGGTCGGTGCCGCGATCGGAAATTCGGAGCATCGATTGTTCGCCTGCGACAATTTCTCGCAATTCGACGGCGTGGCGACGGCATTGCGCGCGACGCTGGCGCAACACACCGCGCCGGGCCAGGTGCAGTTCTTCGATATGGACTTTCGCGAGTTCATGCAGAAGGCGCCGTGGCAACCCGCGCGTATCGGGGCGTACTTCTACGACGGGGGCCATTCGTTCGAAGACCAGTACGATGGCCTGCGCTATGCGCTGCCCCACTTCTCTTCCGATACGTTGATCATAATCGATGACACCAACAAGCGGGCGGCCCGCGCCGCCGATGAGCTGATCGCACGACAAGCGGGCGGATTCGATCTCGTGCTGAACCTGCGCACACCCCGCAACCATCATCCGACCTGGTGGAACGGCATCCAGGTCTTTCGCTATCGCAGACCGGCGCAGGGCGGCGCGGCGAATCTGGGTGGCGCGGCTTTTGCGATGCGCAAGTTTGTCTACGACGACATTTTTCTCAATATGAAACACAAGCGGCGCGCGTTGCGCCGCGACATCAAGGAATGGTTCCGAAGACACTGACGGCCGCCGCACTGGGCATCGGCCTGCTCGCCGGTTGCGCAACCCACAGCGATAAGGCCGCATCGACAGGCCCGGCAGCCTCGCATTCCGCGCCCGCGGAGCAGGTGGCTGCGCCGACGCTCCACAGCGGCGACGTATGGATCGATCGAATCCAGGGCACCAATCGCGAATTTCGCATCGAGTCGGTGCAAAGCGACGGCACGATGAACGTCAGCTTCTGGGGCTCCGAGATGACGACCGATCCAAACCTTAACACCATCGTGTATCGCTCACTGACCGAGGCTTCATCCGATCCAAGTATCTCGGACAAACCCGAAATGTGGTTTTCCTTCCCGTTGTACCCGGGCAAGACGTGGGTAAACGATTATTCCTGGAAGATAACCGGCGCGTCGGCCAGCACGGGCCAGGCCGAAGATGTCGGCAAAGTGCTGGGATGGGAAGAGGTAACCGTGCCGGCGGGCACGTTTCATTGCCTGAAGGTGGAAGTCACCAGCCGCTTTTTTGGAAAGGGCGGGATGTTCGATGAGGCGCAATTGACGTACTGGTATTCGCCCAAGGCAAATCGCTTCGTGAAGTTCGATTACCATTCGAACTACGAAGGCACCGTCATCGCGGAGTTGGCGGAATACAAGCCCGCGGCGGTTCACGAGCCGAGTCCACCTGTCGCGCCTCGCGACAAGATGTAACAGTAGGGCGTCATTTTGGTTTGAGAGTCTGGAAACAAAAGTCGTGAAATCGAAGAAGAGCAGTTCACCCGGTTCTCCCACCCTTAACGACTGGCTGCGCGATTACAACGAGGCGCCGTGGCGACACTATATCGCCGCGCTGAGGGATCGCGGGATGCTGCTGGAGATCGACGGCGTGATGGTCGATTGCCAGGCGATGCTGGAGACGCGGTTCCAGTGCGATACACGCACGTGCGCATCGATGGGCCGCAGCGCGGAGACGGAATCCTGCTGCACCGACTACGATGTGGAGATAACTCCCGCGGAGAAACAGCGCATCGTCAATCATGCCGATGCGATCCTCGACCTGCTTGCGCAACGCGACCCGGAGCGCGTGACGCGAGACCGATCGATCGATGAGTTCTTCGAAGAGTCGCACATGATCGAGCTGGCCAAGGAGCGCGGGCGCTGCGGCTTTTCATATCGCGATTCGGCGGGACAGCTTCGCTGCGGACTTCATTCGCTGGCGCTCGAAACCGGCGCTCCCATCGCAAGTATCAAGCCGCTCACCTGCGTGTTCTTTCCGGTGGTCGTCTATCGCTTCGAAAACGGCGATACGTTTCTGACGGCTATCTCGAGCGACACCGCGGACCTGATGGAAGGAGAGAAGGACACTCACCTCCCGTGCCTCAAGGCACAACACGGCGATCCGATGTTCATGGAGTGCCGCACCGCGATCGAAACCGGCTTCGGCGCCGGATTCTATGCACAGCTCTCCTCCGCGTATAAAGAAAGAACGAGAAGCGCGACGGGAGGAAGCAAATGAGCACCCAGAAACCCAAGTGGCAGATCGAAGGCGAGTATTTTGAGTCGTGCAATTGCGAAGTGCTGTGCCCGTGCCTTCTGACCGGGGCACGTCCGACTGAAGGACACTGCGACGTCGTGCTCGGGTTTCACATCGACAAGGGCAACTACGGCGGCACCGATCTCGCGGGACTGAACGCAGTTCAGGCGCTGACCACGCCCGACGTGATGTCCAGGGGTAACGGCACTCTGGCGGTGTACGTGGACAGCCGCGCGACCGCGGATCAGCGCGCCGCCCTGGAAGATATCTTTACGGGCGCGGCCGGCGGCCCGCCGTCGCTGTTCGACCCGATGGTCACCAAGCTGCTGCCGACGAAGTCCGCGCCTATCACGTTCGGATCGCAAGGCAGCAAGCGCACGCTCTCGATCGCGAACGTCACGGAAGTGACGGTCGAGGGAGTAGCCGGCGCGGGCAAACAGGTTGTCTGGATGGAGAACGTGGCGCATCCGTATTCGACCAGGCTCGCGATCGCGAGGGGCACCGCCAGCCAGTACAAGGATCACGGCCTGAACTTCGAGAACACCGGGCGCAACGGGCACTTCTCGCACATCAGTTGGTCGAACGCATAGCCGCCCTCACGCGATGCGCGATCGCGCATACATCCTGACCGAGATCGCCGCGGTCAGCGCGTTGGCGTGGCTTTACCTGATCAGGATGCCGATGAGTCCGGCGGACTTCGGCAGCCTGGCGGAGAGGATTGCCGCGCCCCTGCCGTCGCCGGTGATCGATTTCACGATCTGCTTCCTGATGTGGGCGGTGATGATGGTGGCGATGATGCTGCCGAGCGCCAGCCCGATGATCCTGACCTATGCGAAGCTGGCAGGCCCGCGCGAAGGTGCGAGCTTTCTGTGGACGTGGGCGTTCACGGCCGGATACCTGGCGGTGTGGACGGCCTATAGCGTGGCCGCGACTGCGGCTCAGATGGCATTGGCGCGCGCTGCAATTCTCACCAACGCAATGACAGTCGCACCGTTGCTGGGAGCCGCAATTCTGGCGGCAGCGGGCATCTACCAGTTCACCCCGTGGAAGAGCGCCTGTTTGAAACATTGCCAATCGCCCATGGGATTCTTCATGACACGATGGCGCGATGGAGCGGCGGGCGCATTCAAGATGGGCCTTCAGCACGGCGCATCGTGCGTCGGATGCTGCTGGATGCTGATGATCCTGCTGTTCGTGGCAGGCGTGATGAACCTGACGTGGGTCGCGGCCATCACGATCTTCGTGCTGCTGGAAAAGATCGTCCCCTACCCGCGCGCGGTGTCGTTCACGGCAGGCTGCGCTCTGATCGCATCGAGCGCGATGGTCATCCTGATTCATTGAGGGCAAACCTCCCGACGGCGGCAGCGAGATTAAGGGGCAGGAGCCGACCGGAATCATCGAGGATCGATGCAGGATCGAAGCAGGCGATAACTGCTGGTTCGCGGAAGACGTCGGCAAGGATCACTTGAGTTTCATAGGGAATTCCGAAGTGGGCATCGCGAACCGTCCTGGAAACCGTAAGGTTCCGTAATGTTTTGGAAACGTGTGCCGTGCCGCCCGTGCGAGACCAGTCTTGGGTAATTGAGCGACACGCCAGGGAGATCAAACGCTCGGGGTTATCGGGCAGCGGGAGATTTTCTTGATCCATCGAATGCCTCCGCAGATGCGAAGGGTGCGCCGAGCGCTTTTTGTTGGCAAATCGGGGGGCCGTGGAAGGTGGGGATTGTCTGCGGATGTAGGTCGAGCCGGCTGGAAATATGCCGCGCCCTTGGCCTGCGAATTTCGCACCTCTCCCTGGTCCTCACCCAGGGCAACCGGAGGAGGAAGTACATCGGGCGTGCGCGCGTAGGACAACCGCGCGCCGGCGGCGCGCCCCACTATTTTGGGCGCGGGTGCCTGGCGTGTTGCACGGCGGCGGGGTTGGCTATGCGAATTGGTTGGCCGTCCACGAATGCGACCACCGCATCGAGAGTGTCGGTGTAGAACGCGCGCAGCGTCTCATGAGTGACGTAGCCCAGATGCGGAGCCAGCGTCACGTTGTCCATCGAGCGAAACGGGTGGTCCGCCGGCGGCGGCTCGACATCGAAGACATCGAGGCCAGCACCCGCGATACGACCCGAGCGGAGCGCCGCTATCAAGTCTGTTTCGACCACGATCGGTCCGCGCGAAGTGTTGATGAGATAAGACGTGGGCTTCATGAGCCCGAGTTCGCGGGCGGTGACAATGCCGCGGGTGCGATCGCTCAGAACCACATGAATCGAAACGACGTCCGACAACTGAAACAGCTCATCCCTGGTAACGCGCCTCGCTCCCACCGAGGCGGCAGTCTCGTCGGTCAGGTTCTGGCTCCACGCGATCACCTTCATGTCGAATGCGCGGCCATACGCCGCCATCCGCTTGCCTATCCGCCCAAGGCCGAGCAGGCCGAGCGTGCGACCGGCCAGGATGGTTCCCATCGTGCTCTGCCATAGCCCGGCGCGCATCCGCCGATCTTCGAGGCTCATGTTGCGCACGGTCGCGATGAGCAATCCCCAAGTCAGCTCGGGCGTCGCGTTGGCGATGCCGGCGAAGATCGGATTGGTGAAATTCGAGTGGCAAACGATGACGCCATGATCGGTGGCGGCCGCTAGGTCCAGGTTGGGCAGCGACATCCCGACGATCGTGACCATCTTGAGGTTGGGCAGGCGCTCGAACAGGCTGCGCGGCAGGCTCATCCGCTCACGCACGGTGACGAGGACCTCGAATGGTTGCAGGGCGGATGCGGCTTCATCTTGCGAAAGATGACGATCGAAGACGGTGATCTCGGCCTTGCCCTTGAGCACCGACCAATCGGCGGATTTGAGCGCGACCTTCGCGTAGTCATCGAGGATGGCGATCTTGATCATCGTGTACGCGCTCCCCTGCTTCGTTATCGGTTTAGTCGCGCTCGCCGAACGGAGGACCGCCGGCGTCCTTAGGAAGATCGTCGGTGACCTTCAGCCACGGCACTTTCGATCCGAACATGAAATGCACTCCCCCGCTCCTGGCGGGATCGGTATCCAGCGTACCAAGCCTGAATCCGAGGATTTCGGGGGCAGCATCGTTGCGCTTGTAAATCGGCGATCCGCAGCAGCTCGCGAAGAAGCGACGATAGCCGGGACTCGATTCCCAACTCGAAAGCAATTCCTCTCCCGCGACGACGAAGAACTCTCGCGACTTCACGCCTGCCGTGGTACCGAAGCTCGAACCCGAGTGCTTGCGGCATCGCCAGCAATGGCAATAGGTGATCGGCCCCAACAATTCGCCGCGAATTTCATAACGCACGCGACCGCAAGCACAGGATCCCTTGAGCATCCTCGAACGATAGTCGAGCAGTATATGCTGTGCCAAACTCGGCCCATCGGGGAGACCGGACCATGCGCAAGCTCAGAGTGTTCAACCAGGTGTCGCTCGACGGCTATTTCGTCGACGCGAAAGGCGACATGCGATGGGCGCATAAGAGCGATCCGGAATGGAATGAATTCGTCGCCGGTAACGCGGCAGCGGCGGCGAGCTGCTCTTCGGGAGGGTGACGTACGAGATGATGGCCGGCTACTGGCCCACGCCAATCGCAGCGAAGAACGATCCAAGGGTCGCCGAGCGCATGAGCGGCATGCCGAAGATCGTGTTCTCGCGGAGCCTCGACCAGGCGTCGTGGCAGAACACGCGCCTCGTCAAAGAGGATCTCGCCGGCGAAGTCCGCAGGATGAAGAATGGAAGCGGCGGCGATATCGCAGTACTCGGCAGCGGCAGTATCGTGGCGCAGCTCGCGCAGGAAGGTTTGATCGACGAATACCAGATCGTGGTAAATCCAATCGTGCTGGGCAAGGGCCGCACGCTCTTCGAGGGTGTGAGCAAAAGACTGACCCTGAAGCTGACCAGCAGTCGCGCCTTCAGCAACGGCAACGTGGTGCTGTTGTACGAGCCTGCCGGCTGAGCGACGCGTCATCGAGAGTGCGGCGACGAATCCTTTGATCGCTTCGTCGGTGAATAACGGCGCGGCGTGCGATGTCTTATCCAGAAGCGAAGAAAGGAGGGCTCCAAGGTGATTAAGCACACTCACACCTCGAGAGCAGGCGTGAAAGGGAGCGTATTCGCGGGAAAATCCCTCGTGCGATGGGCATCCGCTTGCCTGCTGGTGCTCGTTGCCGGCGGAGCGCACGCTCAACTCGCAAACCTGGCCGATTCAATTGATGAGGCGGCCAGGCGCGCCGGCGTCAGGATATTCGAGTTCAGCATCCCCTACACGAACACCTCCGTCGTCGCGCAGGAGTCATGCGTATCAGGACAGGCGGCGACCGCGGGGTCAGCGTCGGGTTCGACCCACGAGATAACCTTCGACCACAATGGCGGCAACGTTTTGTGGGTCACCGGGCAGACCTACGACACGCTGGTCAAGGTCCAGACGACCGGCAGCATGAGCCTCATTTCGCTGCCGAGCGGCAGCGGGCCGCATGGAATTGACTTCGATGCGGCAGGGCATCTGTGGGTGACGCTTGAATTGGCGGGAAAGATCGCGAGGGTCGATGACAACGGGGCGATCGTTGCGGAATACGACGTGAGCCTGAACTGCACCGGTTGTGCCACCGAGATCAATACGCACCCCCACGGACTAGGCATCGATGCGGATGGGCAGACGGTCTGGTTCACCGGCAAAGCGACCGGCACGGTAGGCAAGATCACTCCGACCGGAGAGGTTTTGCACTATGCGCTGAAAACGGTTGGGAGCGTTCCGATCTACATCAAGGCCGGGCCGGACGGAAACATGTGGGTCACGGAGCTGGTGGGAAACGCGATCGCGCGGGTGACGCCCGATGGGGTCGTCTCGGAATTTCCAATCCCGACATTCAACAGCCGTCCGATCGCAATCGTGCCCGATCCCAACGGCAACGGCATGTGGTTCTCGGAAGAGGCCGGAAACAAAGTTGCTCGAATCGATCTAAACGGAAGCATCACCGAGTTTCCGCTTCCCAGGAAGCGGCGCAACTACATCCTGGCCGGGCTCGCGTTCGACAACCAGGGGAATCTGTGGGTGCAGCAGTACGTCGATCAGAACAATCCGCTTCCGAAGGGCCCCGACTTCATCCTCAAGATCGATAAATCGATCTTGACCGCCGACCCATCGCGGCCGCGCACCTATCCGGTCAACTCCTACCCGGTGCCGACCCGGCAGACGGTGATGCATCGAATCATCCAGGGACCGGATGGAGCGATGTGGTTCACGGAATTGGCGGCGAACAAGGTCGGCAAACTCGTAACTCCGTGAGGTGCTGATCGGCGAACGATGGCGCCCGCGCAAAAAAGATAGAATCGCGCTTACCTTCCTTTGTCAGCGCGATAACTCGGCGGCTTCAGCGAGCGGAAACTTCACCACCAAGACACGAGGCACCACGTAAGAACAGGATGCGCTTGTTCGTCCTCCGGGTGACTGGGTGCCTTGGTGGTTAAGTCCGTCGCTTCTAGTTCTTCTTCGGATGCGGGTGCCCGAGGTAGGGAAAGACCGTGAGCACGTCCGTGTGAGGCTTGAGCCCGGTTGGCGGACACTGACCCTTGGTCAGGAACGCGATGCGGTAGTTGATCACATCGTCGGTGAACACGCGGCCGTTCGGATACTTCGCGCGCTTGGTCGGATCGAGCGTCATCACGTCGGGAAGAGTCCCTTCCTTGTCGATCTCGGCGATCGCCTCGTCGCGCGTGTAGTTGCCGGTATGGCCCATCAGGTGGACGAACTGATCGGTCCATCGCTTGCGATCGTTGACCGGCTCGCTGGCGTTGTACTCGAGCTTGGTGTCGTCGGTGTTGAAGAAGCTGCTGACGGAGGGATGCCCCGCGCGGTCGACGTGCAGGAGCTGGCCGTTCTCGCGCACGCTGCATCGTCCCCAGATGTGGAGGACGGGCTTGGGAGCGAGCTCGCTGGTGGGAATCTCGATGCAGGTGGAGAACACGTTCGCCTGGGTGTTCGAATCGACACCGGTCCACGGAGACTTGCTGCCGAGATGAGGCTCGGTGAAGTTCCGCTTGCCGCGGGTATCGAACAGATTCTTGATTCCGTCGTAGTCGAAGAAAAATGCATCGCTGCGACTACCGGCAAAGAAGGTGCAGGAGCCGGCCTTGACGATGTTGGGCTTGGGGTCGAATGAGACCGCGGCATCGCTGACGATCTTCGTTCCGACCGCTTCGGGTGAACGCGACTCGGCGCCCTTCGCCATGAAGACGCTGAAGGTCTGCTTGCCGTTGTTCGGCTTCGAGAACACGTAGCTGAATGCGATGTCGGTCAGGTAGTCGCCGTCGTTGTCAATGTTGACGCGATAGATGGCGTCGGGATGGAGCGCATCCGCGTTGGGATTCGCGTTGAGGATGATCACGGTGCGGCTGGGGTCCGACGGAGCCTGGAAGGCATAGAGATCGCAGAGATCCAGCCTTTGATCGCCGAGCGGTGGTCCAAGTGAGAGTCCGGTGAAGTGGTTAGACATGTGTTTCTCTCCTGAAAGAAATTAAAGAGGTTGCCGCGGAAGCGGCGCCCTTCAGTTAGAGAACGCGTGAGCCCGTTCAGGGTCGCACAAGTGCCGAGAAGTTCGCAATCGCGCCATTTTGTTTTGATTCCTCGAACGAAACGATTACGCAAATTTACTTAGGTCGAAGTAAGCAAATTTGCGAATTGTGCTACGCAGATCGCGGCGTCACCCTAGCGCTCAATTGCCGGGGAGGAACGCCATGATAGTGCGGAGAAACGCCCTGATTCGCGCAACAAGGATTGCCTTAGTTAGCATAGCGTTAGCACTTTCGGTCGAAGCCAATCCAGGCGCAAAGCTCAACGATGCGCGGTCGGCCGACGCCAAGCCTGAGGTCTCGGCCAGCCGAGTCAACGCATCAGCGCAATACGAACGACTAGCGCTCAGCTTCGAGCCGAACCAGGGACAGACCAGTGCCGACGTGAAGTTCCTCGCGCGCGGCCACGGCTACTCGCTGTTCCTGGCACCTACTGAAGCGGTGGTAGTACTCACTCGGCGCAAATCCGGATCCGCCGTGACGCCCGTGCAAGGCGATGGGCGAACACGGCCGGTTGAGAAGAAAGCTTCTGGACCAGATGCCATCCCGCTGCGAATGGAATTATCCGGTGCGAACCGGCATCCGCGTATCGAAGGCGTCGATCTCCTATCGGCCAAAACCAACTACTACCGAGGACGCGATCCCAGGCAGTGGAGGGTCGGGGTACCGAACTTCGCCAGGGTGAGGTATCGGAATGTCTACCGGGATGTCGATCTGGTTTTCTACGGTAATCCGAACCAGCTCGAATATGACTTCGTGGTCGCGCCTGGCGGCGATCCCAACAATATCAAGCTGGCCTTTGCCGGCGCCGACAAACTCGATATCAACGCCGAAGGCAACCTGGTAGTCCGGGCGAAGGGCGAGCAGGTCGTTCTGCGCAAACCGACCGTATACCAGGAAGCAAAGGACGGTCGGCACAACATCGACGGCACTTTTGCGCGCCTCGATGCCTCAACGGTCGCGTTCCAGATCGGGATTTACGATCGCAGCCAGCCACTGGTGATCGATCCGACACTGGTTTGGGCGCAGGTAATTCGCGGCAACTTCCTCGATGTCCCCGATGGTATAGCGGTCGACTCGAACGACAACCCCTACGTCGCCGGCTTGAGCTGTTCCTCCGACTACCCTGTCACCGCGACCGCTGGACCGCGGACAGGGTGCGATGCGTTTGTGACCAAGCTCGATGCGAACAGTGGAACGGTCGTGTGGTCAAGCATCTTCGGCGGATCGTCATCCGATCAAGCCAATGGTGTCGCGGTCGATCAGTCAGGCGCGGTGTATGTTACCGGACAGACTGCGTCGCCCGACTTTCCCGGCACCTCCGATTCGTTCCAGGGTACATACGACGCGTTCGTCACCCAGCTAAGTTCGAGCGGCACATTGGCCTGGTCGCGGCTGATTGGAGGATCGAACGCAATCAACGGCGGGGGGTTTGGAACCGGATGGACCTACGGGTTTGCCATTGCGGTTCGGCAGGGGTGCCCTGCGAATTGCGCGGTGTACTTTGCGGGACAGTCTTCGGTAGCCGATCTACCCACCACCAGTGCTGCGTTTCAATCATCTCCGCAGAGTCCGTTCGCCGACGCGATTGTGGGCGAACTTGGCAGCGGTGGAAACTCGATCCAGTACCTTACCTATTTCGGCGGCGGCCCCACGCAGATTTTCGGCCAGGGCGGCACGACCTGGTTCACGGGCATAGCGGTCGACCAATCGGGGAAAGTTTACGCGGCAGGCGGAGCTGATCTGGAAACTGCCCCCGTCACGGTCGGCAGTCCGTTCGCCGGCACCGCGGACGCCTTGATTGCCAAATTCGACCCTTCCGGGAGTGGGTCTGGTTCCTTGTTATGGGCGCGGTATCTGGGAGGTTCCGGAAGAGACCAGGCAATTCAGATTGCACTCGATCCGGGATGCGCCTCCGGCTGCCCTTCATACGTGGGGGGAGTCACCTACTCGCACGACTTTCCTACCACCCCTGGCGCCTATCAGACCAAGTTCGGCGGGAACTCGGATGCCTTCGTTGCAAAGCTCGATGCCAGCGGAAACCTGACCTACTCCACGTACGTGGGCGACCTGGGCACCGATAGTGCGAATGCCATCGGGGTGGATAGTTCCGGCAGTCCCTACATCGTGGGAACTTCGGAAGAGTTCTATCCATCTGTAAATCAGCTCGAAGGTTTGCAGCCACCCAACGGGATCCTGCTACAGAGCACGGACGGAGGGGCGAGCTTCGGCGCAACGGGATACCCGACGTCCGCCAGTGCCATTGGCTTTCTCCGCATCGATCCCAATGATCCCAACGTTGTCCTGGCGGGAACGCAGCGGAGCGGAATTCAGAAGAGCACCGATGGTGGGGCTTCTTTCTCAGCCACGAACATCTCAACCGGGCTGACCAGCGTTTTTGCTGACCCCACCAGCTCGCAAACTGTTTACGCCGGCACCCTGAGCGGACTGTTCAAGAGCACTGATGGAGGGAACACGTTCAGTCCGACTTCCTTTTCGGCAGCGCCGTTCAGGGTTGCGGTAGATCCGAACGATCCGTCGAAAGTATATGTCGGCACCGGCGTGGTCCGAGGTACGCCCACTGCTGGTCAAGTCTTTCAAAGTACTGACGGTGCAACTACGTTCACCGCGATGCCGGGTCTGTCGGTGGCCAGCGTGTTCGCGCTCGCGGTGGATCCCAACGACGACACCGTTTACGCGGGAACAAGCAGCGGCCTATTTCAGGCGACCCATTTCGCGCAGACCGGCAGTCTGAACATACCGCGCAGTTCTGCCGCAGGTGCCCTTTTACAGGATGGGCGGTATCTAATAGCTGGCGGTATCGATGCCAATGGCAATGTGCTCGCGAGCGTAGAACTTTACAATCCGACCACCGGCGCATTCACCCTTGACAGCCAGCAGATGACCACCCGGCGCCAGGTCCCTATGGTCGCTACCCTGCCGAATGGCAAAGTGTTGATAGCAGGCGGCTGCACTGCGGTCCCCGGCATCGACGATCCAACGGCCACAACCGAAATTTATGATCCCGTGGCTGACACGTTCACTCCCGCCTCGAATTTGCTCACACCCAAATGCGGCGGAATTGCGACGGTCCTGAACAATGGCAAAGTCCTGATTATCAGCGGGCCTGATTTTGCTGAACTCTTCGATCCTTCTCCGGGTGGGGTACCGCAGCTCGTTCCGTATTCCGATCCGAACTATAACCCGTCAACAGCAGTGACTCGTCTCGCCAATGGCAAAGTCCTGGTAGCAGGGGGAACCCTCTCAGGAAATGTTACGAACGTAGCGGAAATCTATGACCCGACCTCGGGATCCTTCAGTACGACCGGCCCTATGAACACGGCCCGACTCTCAAATTCGGCCGTACTCTTGCCCGGGAACCAAGTCCTGGTAGCGGGCGGCAACACCAACGGTGTGTATAGTGTGGATATAGACACCGCGAGCGCAGAGATCTTCGACGGCGTCAGCTCGTTTCACAACACTGGTAGTATGCTGGTACCGAGAGACAACTTTAACGCAGTCGGTCTTGCGGACGGTCGTGTACTCGTCGTTGGCGGAAGGACTCCGCCGAATGCGGTCGAACTCGCGGAAATTTACGATCCCAATACCGGCGTATTCAGCGGCGCAGGGAATGCCACCGCCGGTTTCGACGATCCACAGGCGAGCGTGTTGCTGCAAAACGGCAACGTGCTCATTACGGCCGGAAACGAAGCGCCGGGCGGGGCTCAAGGCATCGCGAACCTCTACGACCCGAATACCTTTGGTTTCCAGCCGGTCGGACCGCGCTACAGCTACGTCAACGCAGTTGCCGTGGACGGCACCACGATCCCATCCACCGTGTACGCGGGAATCGTGAACGGCATCGTCGAGAGCCAGGATGGCTTCGCGAGCTGGAACTACGTTGGCAACGCGCTGCTGGCGCCATTCTTCTCGCTGGCGGTCGATCAGTCGACGTCACCGGCGAAGCTTTATGGCGGCGACTCAAGCGGCGAGCTTCTGACCAGCATCGACGGCGGGAACACGTTTACGCTTCAGAATATCCTGGGCTTTAATCCCGGCAACGTAGTTGCGATCGCCGCGCCGTCGAACGCAGCCGGTACGGTGTACGTCGCGCCCTACGAGGAGTTCGACACTACCGTCACCAAACTGTCTCCGGATTTCTCATCACTACTGTTCTCGTCGTTCCTGGGCGGCAGCGCAGGGGATTTCGGCCAGGGAATCGCGGTGGGCTTGGGCGGCACTTACGTAACCGGAGGAACAGGGTCATCTGACTTTCCCTCTGCCGGAGGGGAACTGGAAGGGCGCGACAACGTATTCGTGGCGAAATTGCCCAACACACTTGCGGGCAGCGACGAAATGGTGCAGCCGAACCCTGGCACCTCGGTGACCTTCCCGACGGTAACGTCCGGCGGGAACACGGTGGCATCGACCAGCACGATCGGCCCCGAGCTTCCGCCGGGGTTCGAATTAGTGGGATCGTACACGGACATAGCGACCACGGCGAAAGTGAAAGCTTCCCCGTTCAACCCGATCACGGTGTGCTTCAACTACTCGAACTCCGGCGTCGCAGACCCGGGCGACCTGGATCTGCTTCACTTCCAGGGCGGAGTCTGGGTCAACGTCACAACGACCAACAACACCAGGACGGGAATTATCTGCGGAGCGGTGACGAGCCTCTCGCCGTTCGCAGTAGTCAAGCAGGTCCGGCCGCAGAACAAGGACGACTGCAAGGAGGGTGAGTGGGAACGCTGGAGATCGCCCCAGTTCAAGAACCAGGGCGACTGCATCAGCTTCTGCAATCATCGTTAATCCGCAGCTTCGGGGAGAACGGGCGGATGGGCCCGTTCTCCGCGCGCGTTGGCGCAGAGGCCAAATGCCGCGAAATGCCCATCAAGAGCCATAGAGAGCGAGAATCTACGACGTAATAGTGAATTAACGTGCCTGATTAGCCAATTGTGAGCAAAACTGCTATATCGCGGGACGCTGCTGCACAGAGTGGGGAGGTACTGAATGGCCCGGCAGTCGTCCTCCAGTGTCGGTGTAGGCAAATTCTCATCTCTTCGCTCCCGCGACCTGAACGCGGCTGCCCGGTTTGTTCGTGACGTCTCGGCGGCTCGTGGCCTCGAGCAGTTCATCGCCTTCGTTCTGGACGAGATGCCGCGGCTCGTGCGTTCTGAGATGACTTCGTACAACGAGATTGACCTGCGCGAAGGACGTTCCGTCAATTGGGTCAGTCCGGCGCAACCTGAGGAGCGTCACGAAGCATGGCTGCGGGTGATGCATCAGCATCCCATCGTAGCGCTGGCGCAGAGTGGGCCTCTCGACCGGGCGCATCGGCTTTCCGATTTCATGACACCGACGCAGCTGCGGAACACGGCGCTCTACGCGGAGCACTACGGGCCGATCGGTGGACTGCTGGATTGCATGCCGGTTCTTTGGGGCGAAGGGGGAAAAGTGACTTCTATCGGAGTCCATCGGGCCGCGAAATTTTCAGATCGCGAGCAGGCCGTTATGAATGCAGTCAGCGAACCGTTGTTGCGTGCGCATGAAAATGCACGCGCGATCACGGCATTGGAACGCCGAGTCGCCGGCCTTGAGCAGGTAGTAGGAGCCGCGGGTCACGCGGTGATTTTCCTGAGATCGGATCGCACGCTGGATTTTGCGACCGCATCGGCATTCGAGTGGCTCACAAGGTACTTCGGCAACGCGCCCGCGGAACGGCTGCCTGAGAAACTGGATCTTTGGGTCAGGCATCACGACAAGCAAGCACAGCAGCTCCTCGAAATTCCCGCGCCCCGCAATCCCCTCGTGGTCGAGCGTGGCGATCGCAGATTGGTGGTAAGGCTCACGTCGTCAGCGCACGGGCTGATAGTGATGCTGGAGGAACAGCTTCTGTCGATCGATCCGCGGACACTGAGTTCGCTGGGGTTGTCGTCGCGCGAGAACGCGGTACTTGCACACGTCGCCAACGGCCACAGCAATCCAAAAATCGCGCGCCTTCTGGGAATCAGCACGCGAACGGTCGAGTCGCACGTCGCACGCATCTGTGAGCGGCTTGGAGTGAAGAACCGGACGGCGGCGGCAGCGCGCGCGTTTCAGGCGAGCCGCGCGGGAGAACGGGTCTCACCGGGCGTGGAAGCCGCAGAGACGCGCCATCGGCTCAAACGGCTGCATCCATAGCACGCGCGCGTCTCTGCGCGCCCATCGCGCATCGGATTTGCGGATGATGTAATCTCCTGAGACCGCGTCGCGGAGGGGTGGCTGAGCGGTTGAAAGCACCGGTCTTGAAAACCGGCGGCGGCGTAAGTCGCCCGTGGGTTCGAATCCCACCCCCTCCGCCAATCACCCTGAACCAAGGTCCGGACGTCCGTGCATCGAAGCGCCGCGCTGCAACGATCTTTCGTAACAAATATCTGAGAGTTGCCATGAGCCGCGTTCGGCGGGAGAGAATTGGAAGTGGAACCGCAAATCGAGACTAGCCGGCCAAATCACGCCGACCACATGTACCTGCCGGGAGAGGAAACCGGGTACGACGAACTGGTTGAGACTCTCGAAGCTGGTCTTGAAAAACCCGGAGTTCCGCTGCCGCGGGAATTCCTGGACCTTCGAGTCCCGGACATGGCGTTCGTGGTCAATCAGCTTCGCCTCTCCGACGCGGCGGAAGTAATTCGCCGCGTGCCGCTCGAGACGGCGGTCGCGCTGTGCGACCTTCCCGATCTAAACCGGCGTGCGCGCATTTTCGAGCAATTGGCGCCCGAATTGGCCGCCGCGATCCTGGAACGACTCTCCTCCGACGAACTTGCCTACGTATTGCGCGAGGTCAGCGCACACGAGCGCTATCGTCTCTTGCCGCTCGTCAGCGATCACGTGCGCACGGAAGTGGATCTTCTGCTTCGCTACCAGGATGACACCGCGGGCGGGATTATGACCACGGAGTTCGTCAGCCTGAGCACCGAGATGACGGCCCAGCAGGCGCTCGAGCATATCAGGCAGGTGGCAGCCGACCGCGAGACAATCTACGCCTGCTATGTCCTCGAACCCGGTACCGGCCATCTACTGGGTGCGGTTTCACTGCGCGACCTCGTGATCGCGGATCCCGGCCGCCAGATATCGGCCGTAATGCGACGTCATCCGGTAACCGTGCACGTAGAGGACAAGAAAGAAGAGGTGGCCGACAAGGTCAGCCGCTACAACCTGCTTGCGATCCCGGTATTGGAGTACGACGGGCGGGTAGTTGGATTCGTGACCGTCGACGACGTTATCGACATCCTGCTCGAGGAAGAAACCAATCGCGCACTGCGCAGCGGCGCCGTGGAGTCCGGCGCGCTGGATGAACCTTACATGAGCACTCCGCTGATAACGCTGGTGCGCAAGCGCGCGAGCTGGCTGGTATTGCTCTTTTTGGGCGAGATGCTGACAGCGACCGCGATGGGCCATTTCGAGGACGAGATAGCCAAGGCAGTGGTCCTGGCGTTGTTCGTTCCGTTGATCATCTCGAGCGGAGGCAATTCCGGATCGCAGGCGAGCACCCTCGTAATCCGGGCGATGGCGCTGGGAGAGGTGCGGTTGTCCGATTGGTGGAGAGTGGCGGGCCGTGAAATTCTCTCGGGGCTCATGCTCGGCGCGATCCTTGCGGGGGTCGGATTCATGCGGATCGGATTGTGGTCCGCGTTCAGCGACATCTACGGCCCGCACTGGATCCTGGTTGCGATGACCGTTTCATGCTCGCTGGTGGGAGTGGTGCTGTGGGGGACTCTGTCCGGTTCGTTGTTGCCGCTGATCATTCGCAGGTTCGGGGGTGACCCGGCGACGTCATCTGCACCGTTCGTAGCGACCCTGGTCGATGTTACCGGGCTCGTTATCTACTTCACCGTGGCACTTTTCATCATGCGGGGCAGGATGATGTAGCTTCGCCGGTCGCTCGCCCGCGTCAGATCTTCAACACCGATCTGAATCGCACCTTGCCGGACATCATCCGCTCGTAGCCTTCTTTCGCTTGATCCAGCGGGAAGGTTTCGATCATCGGGTGCACGCCGTTGGCGGCGGCGAAGTCGAGCGTGTCCTCCGAGTCCTTCGATGTTCCGGAGGGCCATCCCGCGATCGATTTCCTGGCACCCAACAGTTGTATCGACGCAACCCCGAAGGGTTCTGCGCTCGCACCTACGATCAGCAGCTTGCCATCGACGCCGAGCCCATCGATGAGACTGCCCATCGCTTTCCCATCGGGGGCGGTCGCGAGGATCACGCGCGCGCCACCCAATCCCTGCAATGTTTTCGCGACATCCTGCGACGCCGCATCGATATAGTTATGTGCGCCGAGCTTGATCGCGAGACTCTTTTTGTCCGCGCCTCTTCCGATTGCGACGGTTTCGAAGCCGAATTTGCTGGCGAATTGCACGCCGAGATGGCCTAGACCGCCGATGCCTTGAATCGCAACCACGTCACCCGGGCCGGCGCCGCCGTGCCGCAGCGCGTTGAAGGTGGTGACCCCGGCACACATCAATGGCCCTGCCTCTTCCGGCGCAAGATCGGCGGGAATCCGCGCCAGCGCTTCTATCGGGACAGTTACAAATTCCGCGTAGCCACCGTCGTAGCTGATGCCGGGAACCTGCAGCTTTACGCAGGTGATGAAATCGCCGCGGCGGCAGGACTCGCACGTCCCACAATGCCCACCGTGCCAGCCGACTCCCACCCGGTCGCCGACTTTCCAGGGGTCACTCCCCTCTCCGACTGCATCGATCACCCCGGCGATCTCGTGGCCCGGCGAGCGCGGGTACACGATACCCGGCCAGGCGCCCTCTTTCGTGAAATAATCGCTGTGGCAAACGCCGCACGCCTCGACTTTGACGCGCACCTGTCTGAAAGGGACCGGCGGCAATTGCTCGTTGACCAACTCGAACTCACCACCTGCCCGGTTCACTCGCACTTTTTTCATCGATTGAAACCTCCAACACTGAACTACTGAAAGGACTATTGAACCAGCTTCGTTGCGCGCTACCTCGGACGCAATCAGCGTGCCGCAAAGCGCACGCGCTTTCGATCGCCAAGGTTCCCAAGGTTCGTTGCTTGCAATGCGGCGTGCTAATTGGGAGCCTGCCGTATCGTCGGGCGCAAACATCGCCTCTCTCAATCTCAAGGACGCACACGATGGCCGGAATCGAAGGACCGTTCTGGAAGCTACGCCGCGACCGCAGCAGGCATCCGAAGCGCGAGCCGGGGCCGATCGATCTTCAGCGCTACGAGGCGGCGCTGGCGTATGCCGGAATCGCGACCTTCATGGGACTGCCGCTGGCGCTCACGCCCGAGGACCTGAAGGCGGGCAAAGTCGAGGTCGCGATCGTGGGTGCACCGATTGACATGAGCCTGGGCCATCGCGGCGCTCAGTACGCCCCCCGGTACCTCCGGGCCGACGAGCGCACGCTCCCGCACACGCCGGGGATGATGATGAACCCCGATACGCGCATCAAGCCGTTCGAGGTGTTGAAGGTGGTGGACTACGGCGACGCCGCCGTCGATCCGCTCGACATCGAGGCCTCATGCGACGAAGTCCGCGCCGTGGTCAGGGAAATCGTCGAGGCCGGCGCATATCCAATCGTACTGGGCGGCGATCATACGGTGCTATGGCCCGATGCGGCCGCGGTCGCTGACGTGTACGGCCCCGGCAACGTTGGAGTGCTGCATTTCGATTGTCACGTGGATTGCGCAAACAGCGTCGTCGGTCACAATGTCGCGCACGGAACTCCCATCCGGCGGCTAATCGAAGACGAGCACGTTCCGGGAAAAAACTTCGTACAGGTAGGATTGCACAGCTTCCTGGTGCCGGACGACGAGCTGCTTGGCTGGATGCTGAAGAACGGCCTGCGATCGCATCATATGGCCGAGGTCGAGCGCGCTGGATTCGATGCGGTACTGAACAAGGCGATCGATGAAGCCCTCGACGGCCCGAAGTACCTGTATGTCTCCATCGATGTCGATGTGATGGATCCCTCGTATGCGCCCGGCACCGGCACGCCGGAACCCGGCGGGTTAACTCCGCGTGAGATCCTGCCGGCGATACGGCGAATTTGCCACGAGGCCCCGGTGGTGGGATTTGAGGTGGTGGAAGTCGCGCCACTGCTCGATCCCGGAATCACCACCGTGATGAACGCGCGGCGAATCATCCTGGAGGGGCTCACCGGGATGGCGCAGCGCAAGCTGGGTATCAAGGGAAAGAACTATCTCGATCCGATCATGGCGGGTGAGACTCGCTCGATGGCGGAGAGCGCAAAGGCGAGGAAGGGTTCCGCCAGGAAGCGGTGATACAAAGCTTACCGGTTCGAACAAATCATTGGTGGCGCGGGCGATGACGCGCGCGCAGCGTCGGCGGGCACGGCGGCCCGCTCCACTATTTCTCAGTGCGGTGCGAGCGTAACTATGAGCGATCTACCGGAACATGTGCGGAAAAACCGCGAGATGTGGGATGCGCAGGCGCACAAGTGGGTCGCCGCGGGCGAACGCGCCTGGTCGCTGAGCGCGCCCGAATGGGGAATCTTCCATGTTCCCGAGTCGACGCTTCACATGCTCCCCGCTGACATGACGGGCATCGATGCAATCGAACTCGGATGCGGGACAGGATATGTCTCATCGTGGATGGCACGGCGGGGAGCGCGCGTGGTTGGAATCGACAACTCGGAAGGACAGCTCACCACCGCGCGCCGCTTGCAGAAACAGCACGGGCTCGACTTTCCGCTCATCCATGGCAACGCCGAGACGGTCCCCTACCCTGACGCGAGCTTCGATTTCGCGATCTCCGAGTACGGCGCCTGCCTGTGGGCCGATCCGCAGCGATGGGTACCCGAAGCAGCGCGGCTGCTGCGTGCGGGCGGCAGACTGGTGTTCCTCACCAACTCGGCTCTAATGGCGCTGTGCACGCCGGATGAGAATGGGGTCCTGGCAACCGATCGCCTGCTACGGCCGGCATACAAAATGTATCGGCTGGAATGGCCGAACGATCCTGGGGTTGAATTTCATCTCTCCCATGGAGACTGGATTCGAGTCCTGCGCGGGGCCGGTTTCGAAATCGAAGAGCTCATCGACGTCTATCCTGAACCCGACGGCCAGGGCGGCTGGGATTTCGTCACGGTCGAGTGGGGCCGGCAGTGGCCTGCGGAAGAAGTCTGGAAGGTCCGCAAGCGGCGCTGAACGCATGCAAAATGCGGTCGCCCGATGCTATAGAAATCGCCAGAGGCGACCATGACACAACCCAAGTATGGCGATGTTTCGATTGCGATCGATAACTACGTTGCGACGGCGGAGATTCATCGACCGCCGCACAACTATTTCGACGTCCAACTGATTCGCGATCTCGCGAGCGCGTTCAACGATCTCGATGCCGATCCGGCGTGCCGCGCGATCGTGCTTGCGGCCGAGGGCAAATCGTTCTGCGCCGGCGCGAACTTCGCCAGCCGCAATCCTACCGGCGCAACGGACCCCAGCCAGGGCGGCAATCCTCTTTATGCCGAAGGGGTGAGGTTGTTCTCGTGCAAGACTCCGGTGGTTGCCGCGATCCAGGGCGCCGCGATTGGCGGCGGACTCGGCCTGGCCCTGGTCGCCGATTTTCGCGTCGTCACTCCGGACGCGCGCTTCGCCGCCAACTTCGTGAAGATCGGAATCCATCCGGGGTTTGGGCTCACACACACCCTGCCCCGCCTGATTGGTCATCAGAAGGCAGCGCTGCTGTTTCTGACCGGCCGCCGAGTCGGCGGAGAAGAAGCGGTCGCGATGGGACTGGCCGATATTCTCGCAGAGCCCGAGAAGCTCCGCGCGACGGCGGTCGGACTAGCGCAAGAGATTGCCGAGAACGCTCCGCTGGCGGTGCTGTCAACTCGGGCGACGGTACGGCACGGCCTGGCAGAAGCGGTGAAGTCGCAGACCGATCACGAATTCATCGAGCAGGCGCGCCTGATGAAGACCGAAGACCATCGCGAGGGGATCAAGGCGGTTGCGGAACGGCGACCCGGCCGGTTTGTAGGCAGATAGCGGCGACGTAGAGCCGCGTTCAATGTGAAACGTTGGGTGGGGCTTCGCGCGAAAAGGACCGTTCCAATTCCGCGATCGATCGACTGGCGCGGACAGTCGCAACGCGTGCGCAGAGATAGCCGGCGATCAGGCTGACGGCGCCGGCCACCAGCAGCGCGGCATCCCATCCGATCCATTTCTGCAAGAACACCACAAAGGCGATCAGCAGACACAGGCCGCCCGCGATAAATGCCACCAGCGCCAGCACGCTGCCGAGCAAACGATCTACAGCGGTGGTGAGGATGGGATTCAGGCTCGCCTGGAACAACTGAATTTCCGTATGCACTATGCGCGTAAGGTCACCGACGATACGACCAACCAGGGCGGGCCATTCATTGGTCTCGGGCTTGTGAGAATCTGCAGAGGACTTCTCTTCCGGGGTCACGACTCGGGACCCCCTTCTTCCTCGGGCTGAGAAGCAAACCGATAGCCGAGAAATACCCCGAGCGCGAGCGCGCCGAGGAGTCTCGCCCGCGATGCTACGCGGCTGCCCGCCAACGCGAAGCCTGCCGCGACAGCCAATGACGCCGAAGCGAAAGGATGTTCACGGATCAGCTTTTCAATTCTCGGTTTGACGTCGACCGCTTCGACCTTTTGATTGACCTCGGACAGGCTCTCCCGAAGGTCCGTCTCCGCGTCGGTCAGCTGCTGCTGAAGTCTTGATATTTCGTCCACCTTGACCATCGCTTGCCGCCACTATCAGGTTTGCCAGCAACCCCCTGGCAAGCTGCTTGCCCGCGTACACTATTACTGTCCGGCCCAGGCGGCTTTGAAGTCCCCCGCCAAGGACGTAGCCTATTCCGGCGGCTACGCCAATGGCCGCGAGTGGGTTTGCCACGATGATGCCCGCCAAAGCATCGCGGACCTCCGCGAAGTCCTCGGCGAAACGCTGCGAAGTTTGCTCACGCTTCATCGTTCAGTCGGTGCGCTTGAACATCTGCGCGGCCACATAGCCGACGAGGAATGCGGCTCCTACCGCCAGCAACGGCTCGCGCTTGACGAACTGCTCGAGCTTACCGCGCAGGCCTGCAACATAGTCGAGTGATTTTTCGCCATACTCTCGCGCCTCATCGAGGCCTTCTTCCAGGGCCTTGCGACCGGCTGCCGCGGCGTTCTGAATGGCCTCAGCGGCGCTGTCAATGTCGAGGGAATTTTTAGCTTCCGCCATCGCGGCCTCCGTTTAATCGGAAAAGCTTGTTCGAAGCTATCACCTGGGGGCGCAACAAGCATGCCATGGGGCAACCTGCAGGGACCATCTCCTTGTTGCGAACACGTGCGATTCAATGCCTATCTCGGCGTGCTGACAGGAGAGGTAGACTGACATTGCAAAGGGTATCCCTTATCTCAAACAGGTGCACGAAAGGCCCGCGCTGCGGAGAGCGCAATAATTTAGCGCATCGGGAAACATCTGGTGATATCTACATCGTCAGTACCTAGAGCAGAACGTCGGATGCTTTTGGAGTAGTCATAAGGAGCCATGTCTGATCTTAAGCGGGTGTTGGTCGCGGAAGACGACCGGACCACGGGCGAAGAGTGGTCGGATTCGCTGACCGCGTGGGGATACGAAGTAGCGGTTGCAGAAGATGGCGACCGCGCCCTGGAACTCATCAAGAGTTTTTCGCCGCACATCCTGTTGTGCGACCTCAAGATGCCCAAGCGCGATGGTTTGACGCTGCTCAAGGACATCCACGAGATGGGCCTGGAGCTGGCGACGATTATCATCTCGGGCGAAGGGCAGATTCCCGAGGCGGTGCAGGCGATCAAACTCGGGGCGCTGGACTACCTGCGCAAGCCGGTCGATCCGCATCACCTGCGGCAAATCCTCAAGACGCTCAGCGAAAATATCTCGGTGCGCGAAGAGAACCTGCGTCTCCGCCGGCGCCTGATGGAAACCGGGGAGCTCGGGCCGATTTACGGCAAGTCGCTGGCGATGCGGCGGGTGATGAACGCAATCGAGCGGCTCGCGCCCTCGTCGGCGTCGGTGATAATCAGCGGCGAAAGCGGCACCGGCAAGGAACTGGCCGCACGCACCATTCACGAACTATCGCCACGGCGCAGCGGTCCGTACATCGGCGTTAACTGCGCGGCGATTCCCGACACCCTCATGGAGAGCGAACTATTCGGCTACGAGCGCGGCGCGTTCACGGGCGCGGATCGGCGCAAGGAAGGCAGCTTCGAGCTGGCAAATCACGGCACGCTCCTGCTCGACGAAATCACCGAGATGAAGGTGGAGTTGCAGGCCAAGCTCCTGCGCATCATCGAGGAGCGCCGGGTACGCCGGGTTGGCGGTACGGCGGAAGTTCCCCTCGATGTCCGCGTGCTGGCGGCATCGAATCGCGACGTGGAGCGCGCCGTGAAGGAAGGCAAGCTGCGCGAGGACCTTTATTATCGGCTGGGAGTCTTCTCGATCGAGATGCCTCCGCTGCGCGAGCGCACTGAAGACATTCCGCTGCTGATCGACGCATTCCTCGACTTTTACGCGGAGCGCGAACATAAGACCGTTCCGGGCATGGACGATGAGTGCCGCGAGACCCTGAAAGCGCATCCGTGGCCCGGCAACGTGCGCCAGTTGCGCAACGTGATCGAGCGCGCGCTAATCGTATGCCAGGGTCAGACCATCACGACCGCCGACCTGCCGCCCGAGTTCCGCACGCACAGCCAGAGCGACTCGGGATGGTTCCGGGTGCGGCTGGGCTCGTCGATGGACGAGGTCGAGCGCGAGCTGATCATGCGGACTATCGAGTACGCCGGAGGCAACAAGACGCGGGCGGCCGAGATTCTAGGCGTCGCGCCGAAGACACTCTATAATCGTCTCGAGCGCTACGAAGAGCACTGATCAATTTGAGGCCCAAGCGGGGACATTCAGTACTACCTCCGCCTGACCGTTAACCATGCGTCCGCGAGCACGATTCACGGTCGCTTTCCTGTGCCTGCAGATCATCCCGATCATCGCGATTGGCATGGTGACGCTCGCCTACACCCTGAAGGTCGTGGTGGACGAGGTAGTGGAGTCGAGCGACCTGATGACGCGGCAGGTGTACGAGCAGGTGCGGGTCGCGTTTGAGCGCGGACACGGCGATCCGGCGACCCTGTTGCAGGGCGATGATGCGCTCCGGGAGCTGCTGGGATCGATGCAGGCATTCGGGCCCGCGGTCGTGATCGCAAGGATCATCGATTCCAACGGCAGAATCCTGGTTTCATCCGGCGACGGAAGCGAGGGGCAGCTTCAGCCGCAGCTTCCTTCGATCGCCGAGCTGGAGCAGAAGTCGTCGCGATGGTGGCCGTTCGCGGTGTTGTCGCCTTTCTCCGGCAACGATCTCTACGCAACCACCCGCAGCTTCGATGTCGATGGCAAGCCGTTCGGGACGATCTACGTCGGCGTCACCACTTCGCTGCTGGCCGATCGAATCGAACGGTTGGGGCTGGCTTTCACCGTGATCGTGATCGCGGATGTGGTTCTCACGCTGCTGGCGACCGCATCGCTGCGGCGCTTGCTGTTCCGGGAGATGTGGCCGTTCCCGGCGGTGTCGCTGGCGACTCCAATGATCGAGGATAATACCGACCCTCCATCGCACCAGGATGAGCTCAGCGGCCTGGCCGAACGTTTCAACCGCCTCTCGCGTGAAGTCCACTCGGAACAAACCCAGTGGGAGACCGGGCCGAATAACGTGTTCGAGATGGTCCGGTCGATGCGCGATGGAGTCGTGCTGCTCGATTCCGCGGGCGCGATGTTGTTTGCGAATCGGGAAGCGCGGGGACTGCTGGAGCTGGACAAGTCGGTCGCGGTCGAAGGGCGGCCGCTGCGAGTGCTGCTGCGCAGAAATCATCCGCTGGTGTCGATGGCCGAGGCGGCGCTGGAGTCGGGATCGGAAGCGCAGGATGTGCCGCTCAGCCTGGGCGGCGCCGGCGATTCAGAGCGGACTTCGATGCTAATCTCGTTCTTCCGGTTGGGTGCAGGACGCAAGCCGGTCGGGCTGCTAATCGTACTGCGCGACATGAACGCGGTGCGCGAACTTGAAACCATGGTGGACTACTCGAACCGCCTCGCACGCCTGGGAGGGTTGATCTCCGGCGTGGCGCATCAGCTGCGCACCCCCCTGCACGGGATGAACCTTCGCCTGGAACTGCTGCGCGAGGATGCGGCGCGGGGCAACGACATCGAAAAGCACATCAACCGGCTGCGCGGGGAGGTCGAGCGACTCGATCAATCGGTCGAGGCGTTGTTGCGCTTCATGCGCCCGCAGGAATTGAAACTGAGCCGCTTCCTGCTGAACGATTTGCTAATCGAGATTGCCACGCGGACCCGGCAGGACCGGGTTCGCTTCGCATACCAGTTCGCGACCGAACGCGCGGTCGAAGGCGATCGGGCGATGCTGTCGGAGGCCTTCACGAACCTCATCCAGAATGCGATTCAGGCAATGCCTCAAGGCGGCACGATCACCATCTCGACGACCGAGCGAGACGGAATGATCGAAGCGGAAATCGCGGACGAGGGAGTCGGTATCGCGCACGAAAACCTCGAGCAGATCCTGAACCTCTATTTCACCACCAAGAAGGGTGGGAGCGGGCTCGGTTTGCCGCTCGCGCTGCGAGCGATTGAACTGAACCGCGGAGTCCTCAAAATAGAATCCCACGAAGGCGAAGGAACCACGTGTTGCGTCCGACTTCCTCCGGCAACCGATGCGCCCCTGCAACTCTCTTCGACCGCGGTCTGACGCAGCAGCGAGGCCGTCGCCGCGCCGGCTGGCGCTGACGCCGGTCATACTCGCACTGACGGGCGCTCTGTCGATGGCAAACTGCACACTGCTCTCGACGCCAACCCCCACGCTGTCGCCGACCCCAACTGAAACGCCATCGCCCTCGCCGACCGCCACCCCGACTCCCGAACCGACTCCGGAGGCGGAAGGAAACGATGCTGCCGCAGCCGCGGCCAACGAGGCGGAACTGAAGGCCCGGCAGGCGGCAAAGAAGGCCGCCGAAGCGGCCGCAGTCGCCGCGGAGGCCTCTGCCGCGGCCCGCGAGGCCGCCAGGGCTGCGGCCAAAGCAGTCGCGGCATCGAAGGCTCACACCGGCCCAACGCATCGAGCGGTTACCAGGGAATCGCCACGCGCATCGGCATCGCCGACACCCACCCCGGAGGCTTCGCCGACCGCGGAGCCTTCCGCAACCGGCATGACTAGCCCCCCGGAGGGATACCAGAAGCAAATCGACGATCTCAATACCGAGATGAAGAATATCGATCGAGGGAGGCTGAGCGATGCGGACGCTCAACGCTACGATGTTGCGAGCGGGCTCCTGGCCAGCGCCCGGAAAGCACTATCGAAGAACGATTTTATGGCGGCAAACAGCCTCACCCAGAAGGCCAAGATCGTCGTCCAGAGTATCGGGCACTGAACGGCCGCCAATGTTACCTACCGTGTAGAATTTTCACTCCTCTAGAATCAGCCAGACGAAAATACGCTTGGCTGCGCGTGGATTTTCGCTGGTATGCGCCTTGCTGTAACCCTCAAACCCGTGTGCGAGGGGAGAAGGCGATGGAGGAACTGAATTCATTTACCGGCTTACCGTTCTCGGTTCGCAGCGTGTCATCGTCGGCGGAGCAGGAACGTTGCTACGACAACCGATGGATCAGCGAGCCAGAGCGAAACCTGATGCTTGCGGTGCTGGAGGATGCGATTCGCTGTTTCCTCAGCTATCGCGATGGAGACCGGAATGCGCGCAATCGCCTGCTATACGCAGACGCGCGTGACTGGATCAACTCGCGCAGCCGTTACAGCATCTTCGCCTTTCGCAATCTCTGCGAAATCGTCGGAATAAATCCCGATGCATTGAAGCGCGAACTGCATCGCATTCGACGCGGCGAATCGCCGCGGAGCGTGTCGCTGCAGCGGACCTTCGACGTGCGCAGTCCTTCGATGTCGAACACGAAAGTCGGGGCCGGCACGAAGGCTCGTACCCGGCGCGCCCGGGCGCCGATGCCGGTAGCGGCGGGCGTTACACGCACGGAGGTCGCGATTGCTTGAGGATGCGTCTGAAGATTGACGCCAGGAGGTACTCATCATGAAAAAATTTGCAACCATTCTTTCCGCCGCGGCCTTTGCCCTGGCTATCGGCGGTCCGTCGTCGTTTGCGCAAAGCACTTCACCTTCCGCCAGCGAGTCGATGCACGAAGCCGGGCAGGAGATGAAAAATGCCGGCAGCGATACCATGAATGCGGCGGAGAACGTCGGGCACGGCGCCAAAACCGCGGTCAAGGACACCACCATCACCGCCAAGGTCAAGAAGGACCTGCACGGTGACGAGACGACCAAGGCTGAGAAGATCCACGTATCGACGAGCGCGGGAGTCGTCACGCTGAAGGGTCACGTTGACTCGCAGGCCGCGGCAGACCGAGCCGTTCAGATTGCCCAGAACGTTGAAGGCGTGAAGAGCGTGGACAATCGGCTCGCGATCGCGGGATCAGCTTCATCCAGGATGTAACAGGCCCCGTTCCAGTTCCTGGCCGCCCTCGGATAAGCGGCATTGAAGGGTAGCGGTGATCCAGCTCGTGAGGGGGATCGCCGCTACCCCGTTTTTCGCACCGAGCGACATCCGACTTTCAAAACCCGGGTAACGTGATAAGAATCGGCAGATGCAGACCCTTCTACCGGTTGCTCAAAAGATTGGCGATGCGCTCAAACGGCGTGGCGAGACGATCTCCGTGGCCGAGTCCTCCTCCGGCGGTCTGATCGCAGCTTCGTTGCTGAGCGTCGCCGGCGCATCGGCATATTTCGTCGGCGGGGTAGTGTCATACACGCGCAAGTCGATGAGCGAGCTGCTCAAGCTGGGCGACGATGATTTCAAGCAGATGCGGGGTCTCACCGAACCCACCGCGCTCGTCATGGCTCGCGCAATTCGCTCACGGCTCTCGACCTCCTGGGGAATCGCGGAAATCGGCGCGACCGGCCCTACCGGAAGTCGCTACGGCGATGCCGCCGGGACCTCCGCGATTGCGATTGTTGGAGCGAAAGAACAGGCGATGGTTATACGGACGGGAAGCACCGACCGCGTCGCGAACATGGAGAAGTTCGCACGTGAGGCGCTCGACCTGCTCTATGGGACGCTTGCCTAAACCCGTAGGCTTGTTTTAACAAGTAATAAAGCGGCACGGCTCGCTCTCGCATGAGAGCCCGGCTGCGTGATGATGGAAGGATCGCCCGGTCTGATCGATCCCGTTCTGCCCCGCGTCGGTGTGCTGGTCGCGCGGGGCACTTTCTATCTAATCGGAATCGTTCTGGTCGTTACGATCGCGTGGCTATCGCTGACCCGAGTCAACATCGTCGTGCGGGCCGAGGGGCACCTCGCGCCGAGAGCGGAGCCGATGCGACTGTCCGTACCGCAGGGCGGCATCATCTCCAGGCTGCTGGTCGATGTTGGCAGCCAGGTGAACGCGGGCCAACCGCTGCTGGAACTGGATTCGTTTCGCGAAACTGCGGACGCAAACCAGGATCGGCACGAACTCGAGCAAGCGAAGGCGGAATCCGAAAAGTACTCGGAGAATGCGCGCATCCTCGAAGCGGCCACCGGCAATATCAAGCAGGAACTGGCCAGCGAGCAGCAAGTGGCGACCCTGGTTTCAAAGCAGGTGGAGGAATTGCGCGGGGGCTTCGTGGGCGGGGGGGTTTCGCTCTTTGAGGTGCAGATCAAGGAACGCGACCTGGCCGAAACGCACGCGCGAATCGCCCAACTGAGTTCCGACCTGAACCGCTCAGAGGCCGAGGCACGCCAGGACCGATGGAACGAAGCGCAGACCAGTCAGAAAATACAGGGCCTCGAGATCAAGCTGGCACGCGATTCAGAGATCAAGCAAAAGACCATCCTGAGGGCGCCGGTGGCCGGGACCGTAGCATACATAGCCTCGCTTCGACCGGGCAGATACCTGGGATCGAACGAGGTCGCCGCCACCATCATTCCAGGCAGCGACCCGTTGCTCGCGGAAGTGTGGATACCGAACGACTCGATGCGACGAGTCCGGCCTTCGTTGCCGGTGCGAATGAAGTTGAAGGCCTATCCGTACCAGCAATTCGGGTTGCTGCCCGGCACGCTCATCTCGGTCGATCCGGATGCGAATGAGTCAGGGTCGTATCGCGCCTGGATCAAACCGGACCGTCTTACGCTGGGTGGGCACAACGCCGAGCGACTGCGCCCGGGATTGGCGCTAACCAGCGAGATCGTGGTGGATCAGCGGACGTTGCTGGACGTAATCCTTGATCCGGTTCGACGCGTGGGTCGGGGCTTTGCGCTTTCGCAGTAGGCGGGCGCAACCGCGACTACCGCAGGAATGCCAGCGGATGTTTAGTGAATTCAGCGTCGAGTAACTCGTCAAACATTTCGTCGCGGATTTCGTTTGCCAGGTCTTCATCAAGCCGAGCTTCACGCCGTTGGCGAAGGAGGTACACCTCGTACTTCCCGGCGTCGTTCTCGACCGGACCGAAGAGGTCGCCGGTTTCACCCGAGAACAGCGCCGCCCTTACCTCCTCGGCCACCTCGCGGCGAGCGAGATCCCTGCGCTGACCGTCCTGCGCGCGGCGCTCGTGCTCACGCACGGCGAGGATGAATTCGTGCGCCTCGCCCTGGGAGGAGAATTCGAACAGCTCGAACGTCGCACGATCGTACTCGTAGCGCTCGGAAGCGAACCTGTCATGGACGGCCTCGTCGGTCACGAGCGAATCGCGTGCGCGCTGACCGAGTAGAAGCTCGGCCACGTGATCGCGTACTGCGTTCTCGTCCAAACGCAGCGCCTTCAACCAGGCTTCGATCTGCGGACTCTCAAAAAGATCGCGATCCGTATAGAAGGCGACGAGCGCGTCTTCCAATTCGTCGGCGGAGACCGAAATCCCACTGGAAGTTGCCAGCGCAGCGGCGATTTTCCGCCGCAACATACCGTCAAGAAACTCCGGGCTGGAACCGAGCTTGAGCGCGCGGAGCACGTCCTCCGCGCCGATCGCGCTTCCCCCGCCGCTCAGCCAGGCATCTGCGTGCGCATCACTTCGGTTAGAGCTCATCGCCCGTCCTCCCCGGCTGAAAACTTCGCGAAATTCGGCGGTGTAAAGCCAGCATGAATCTCCTTGGCATTGCTTTGGTCAACCGCTCACATTAGGACACAAGTAAGAGAGCTATGGATCCTGAACTGCGGCGAACGATTGTCGGAGAGGTCACCCTTTTCAGCCTACTCAGCGGTGAGGAGCAGGAGCAGCTGGCGGGACAGATGACCGAATGCTTCCTGCGCGCAGGCGACATCGTGTTTCAGCGGGGCGATGCGGGTGACGCCTTTTACGTGGTGGCCTCGGGGCGCGCTCGCGTGGTCGGACGGGATGCAGCGGGACGCGAAGTTTCCCTGGCGCTGCTCAAACGCGGGGATCACTTCGGAGAGGTGGCCTTGCTGTCCAACGTCCCGCGCACAGCCACTGTGCGAGCCGCCGAGGACCTGGTTCTGTTGCGGCTCGATCGTGAAGATTTCCTGCATTTCCTGTCGCGTCATCCGCAAGCCCGGGTTGCGCTACAGCGCTACCTCGAGGATTTCAGCACTCGAGACTTCCTGAAGCAATTTACCGCGCTTGGCAGTGTTCCTGCCGCGCTGCTGCGCCAGGTGGTGGAGCAACTTGAAGCACGCACGATCGAGAGCGGGGAGGTGCTGGTGCGCGAAGGAGAGCCGGCCGACCGCTTTTACATTGTTCGCGAGGGGATGCTGGAAGTGCTCAAGCGCGAGAACGGAACGGAACGCGCTGTTCGCGGAATAGGTCCGGGCGAGTTCTTCGGCGAGCTGGCATTTCTGAACAATAGCCCCCGCACGGCCACGGTCGTGGCGCGCTCAAGGACCCGCCTCTATTCCCTCTCGCGCGAGGTGTTTGAGCGTATAGAAAGGGATGCCCCGGAGTTCCGCCGGCGACTAGAACAAGTGGCGGCTTCCTACAATCGCTCGCTTCCAAGAACCGAACCGTCCGGGCATGTCGTCGAGACGGGCGGCGAAAGTCCGGCAGAAGAATCTCCCATCACCCGCCTGTCGATTGCGCCTGCAGGCTGGCGGCGGATGTTCAAGGCCTATCCCTTTATCCAGCAGCACGATGAAACTGACTGCGGGGCTGCGTGCCTGGCGATGATCACCCGCTTTTACGGAGTGCCGGTTGGGGTTGCACGGATTCGTGACATGGCGAACACGGATCAGGATGGGGCATCGATGTGGTCGCTGGCGCAGGCGGCGGAGGCGCTCGGTTTCCATTCGCGCGGACTCCAGCTGTCCTACGAAGCCCTGCGGGGAATCCAAACGCCGTCGATCGTGCTTTGGGGAGGCTTTCACTATGTCGTCCTGTACGAGGCCGGGGAAACCGGGGTGGTGGTGGGCGACCCCGAGATCGGCATACGCAAGCTTTCGCTTGATGAGTTTCGCCGCAGCTGGAACGGCCGGGCGCTGGAATTGACCGCGACCGAAAGACTCAAGGGAACGCCGCCCATCCGGCAGTCATACCGCCGCTTCCTCGCAGTCCTTCAACCCTATCGCACGGTGATCGGGGAAGTGTTGGCGGCGTCGTTGCTGCTGAACCTGTTTGGCCTCGCGATTCCGCTGTTCACGCAGGTCATCATCGATCGAGTGCTGGGAACGCACGCCGCGGACCTGCTCAACCTGCTCTTGATCGGGATGCTCTTCGTCGTCGTTTTCCAGGCTGCCACCAGCGCGATCCGGCGCGTGCTCCTGATTCACATCGCAAGTCACGCCGACGTGCGCCTGCTGGCCGACTTTCTTCAGCACGTGATGAGCCTGCCGATGCGTTTTTTCGATTTGCGGCGGGTCGGCGACGTGGTTTCCCGCGTTGAGGAAACCGAAAAGATTCGGACGGCGATGATCGGGACGATCCCGGGCCTGGTTCTCGATGTCCTCCTGGCGCTGGGCTACTTCGCCTTCCTCGCATACTACAACCTGAAGCTGACGTTGCTGGTGGCCGCAGTGGTTCCGGTGTTCGTGGTCATGACCCTCGCATTCACTCCGGCAATCCGGCGCAACCGCCGGGAATGGTTCGCGAAGCATGCGGAGCAGTGGTCCTACCTCATCGAGTCGGTGACCGGAATCGCGACCGTCAAGACGATGGCGGTGGAGGCGCCGGTGCGCTGGAAGTGGGAAAACCTGTTCGTGGACGCGGTGATTTTCGAGCGACGCGAAGCTCACCTTGAGACCGGGTACTCGACCACCGCCAACCTGCTCACCACCCTCGCGACGGTACTCTTGTTGTGGTACGGCGCTCGCCAGGTGCTGGCGGACCAGATGTCGATTGGTCAACTGATCGCATTCACGGCGCTTACCGCGAACCTGATTCAGCCGGTGCTTCGGCTCAGCGAGTCATGGGCGACGCTGCAGGACGTGCGAAATGCCACCGAGAGGCTGAACGACATTTTCGACGCCGAAGCAGAGGAATCGGACTCCGTAACGCGGCTGTCATTGTCGCGGCTGGAGGGCCGCATCCGGTTCGAAAACGTGTCCTTTCGGTACACCCCGAGTCAGGAGCGGCCGACGCTCGCCAATCTTTCATTCGAGATCAAGCCGGGCGAAAAAGTCGCGGTGGTCGGAAGGTCCGGATCGGGAAAATCAACCCTGGCAAAACTGATCCTCGGCCTCTACCTGCCCTCGGAAGGAAGGGTGTTCATCGATGATCACGACATCCGAGCCCTTACGCGGCGCCATCTGCGCCGGCGAATCGGCGTCGTGCCGCAGGAAGTGTTCCTGTTCAGCGGAACTATCCGTGAGAACATCGCCCTGGGTGAGCCGGACACCCCCTTCGAGAGGGTAGTAGCAGCCGCCCGGCTGGCCGGTGCGCATGACTTCGTCGGAGAAATGGCACTCGGTTACGACACCAAGGTGGGCGAGCGCGGCATGAGCGTATCCGGCGGGCAGCGGCAACGGATCGCGCTCGCCAGGGCACTGCTGCGCGATCCCGACATCATCGTGCTGGACGAGGCTACCAGCGCACTCGACGTGGAATCGGAACGCGCGATCCAAGGCAACCTCGAGAGCGCCTGCCGGGGACGCACGACCATAATCATCGCACATCGCCTCTCCACAGTTCAGAACGCGGATCGGATCATGGTGATCGATCGCGGCGCAATCCTTGAAATCGGAACGCATGCCGAACTGCTGGAGAAGGCCGGACTCTACGCACATCTCGTCGGTCAGCAGCTCAGTCTGTAAGCGATAACCAAGCGAGACGTCGCATCTTTTGATCCAGCATGTTGCTGGACAGAGGCCCGATTGAAGCCGCCAAGCCTGGCTGGATTGATGTTGACATCCAGTCTAGAGGAGCGAACAAAGTGGCACGGTCTTCGCGAAAAAACAACTTATCCACAAGTATGACAAAACCAGACACAAGCCAGCTAGAACGTACTAGGCATAACTAAGCTTGCTATACGGCATGGCTTTGGATATAAAAACCTATAAGGAGCTACTGTCCGCTTCATAGAAAAAATATGACGGTCACGATTGCGGACGGCGCTCAAGAACTGATCGCGTAACGCGCCACGGAGGAATGTAGATGCAGAAAAAGAAGAGCAAGAGGGCGATGTCGTCGAAGCAGATGAAGAAGGTCAAGGGTCGCGGGAACCTGACCGCTGCCGCCCAGAAGAGAGCCACGGCATCCACTGGAGCGTACGGGGCGTAGACGACCGAAGTACCCTTAACAGACGACCGCCGCGGGATGGTTGCAAACCGCTCCGGCGGCGGTCGGGTTAAGCTCTGAACAGGTGATGCGGATTCCCTGGAGCGAATCCGCCAAGCCATTCTCGGCAGTCAGCGCACTGTTCTTCCCGCCTTTCGCTTTGAGCTCGTTCCCCTGCCTTGCAGGACGCGCCCGAGGCCGGCCTCTCCTTCAAGAGCACCGCGATAAGCTTACCGCTTGCGTGCTCTCTTGAGACCAAACGCATTGTACTTTGGTACAAATGCAGCCCGCTCGTTCCGGGCGGTATCGTGTCTCGTATCGTACAGGGGAGCACTGCGCGACACGACGTGAACACCGAGGCGGTTGGAGCGAAGCGGACCGTTTACATCATCGATGATGATGCATCGACGCGCCGTGCACTCGCGCGGCTGCTGGTCGCGTCGGGATTCAACGCCATGGCCTTCGAAAGTGCGGAAGCGTTTCTTGGAACGGCGGCGAGCGACGATGACGCGTGCGTGCTGGTCGACGTCTACATGCCCGGGATGAGCGGCGTCGAGTTGTGCCGCAAACTGGCTGCATCAGGACGCAAGCTTCCCACAATCCTGATGACCGCCCACAGCGATCCGCGGACACGGATGCTGGTGGCGCGCGCCAACCCGATCGCGACCCTGTACAAGCCCATCGACGAAGAATCCCTGCTCGGCGCGATCGCGGCCGCAGCCCGCAGCACGAACTAACCTTCGCCCGCCGCAAACGCGCGAAAATCAAGGACGTTGAAGATTGCCGCTACTTGGGGCAGATTTCTTTGACGCCGGATCTTCGCGCGTATGTTCCCGCTCATGCTGACGTCTTTCCATGCCTAGCGTCTCAAAGGGCCGAGTGAAGAAAATCGCGCGATCGAAGCGCGGCGCCCGCGCGCCGCGCGAGCTCCAGCGCTTCGAGTCAGTGCTGGCCAGGGCAATATCGGCGATCGCCCGAGTGTCAGCCCATGAAATCGACCGTGAAATCGAGCGCTGGCAGGGTGAGATTTGCCGAACCCTGGATCTCGACCGAAGCTCGATGGCTTTCACCGGGCAGGGCGTAACCCATCTGTGGAGCAGGGAGGGAGTTCCGCGCGTCAAGTACGGGACCGCGACCATGGACATTTCCCCGTGGGCCACGATGAAGGTCTTGAACGGCGAAGAGCTGATTTGGGCAAGGATCGGCGACCTGCCGGACGAGGCGAGCGACTATAAGCTCTGGCTGCGGAAGAACGGTCCGAAGTCCCAGGTCGCACTTCCGATCCGCTTCGGCGATTCGATCATCGGTGGAATCACCTTCGGCAAGTTTCGCGCGGCACGGAGCTGGCCTCCCCTGCTGCTGCAGAGGCTTCGCCTGGTCGCGCAGGTCCTCGCCAACGCGCTGGAGCGCAAACGCGTGGAGAACGAGTTGATCAAGGCACGGGGAGAGCTCGCGGCGGCATCCAGCAGCACAATGATGGGCGAATTGGCGGCATCGATTGCCCACGAAGTGAATCAACCGTTGGGCGCGATCCTGGCCAACGCCCAGGCCGCCCGGCGGCTGATCTCGGCGCCGGATGCGGATTCGGAAAAGGTAACCGCCGCCCTGGGCGACATCGTGGAAGATGCACGCCGCGCGGGCGAAGTGGTGGCGCGAGTGCGGGCCCTCTTCAAAGGCGGCCAGATCCAGCGCACCGCGCTCGATCCCGTCGCGCTGCTGTCCGAGGCCGAGCGCTTGTTGCGGAGCGAGGCGGGTGTGAGAAAAATCTCGCTGCGGATCGATTCGCCGCCGTCGCTACCCGCCGTGCTCGGAGACCGGGTACAGCTCCTTCAGTGCATCATGAATCTCGCTATCAACGCATTCGACTCGATTGTCGCCGCCCAATCGCAACAGCGCGAGACGACGTTATGCGCGAGTCGCGACAAGGGCCGATGGATCAGGGTCAGCGTCCGCGACACCGGCGGCGGCATCGATCCATCGATTAGCCATCGGATGTTCGATCCGTTCGTGACGACCAAGAGCGACGGGATGGGCATGGGATTGCTCATCGCGCAGTCGATCATCGGGGGACACGGCGGAAAGATCTGGGCGGCGACCAACCCCGACGTGGGCGCCACCGTGTCGTTCACACTGCCAACGCTGCCCGCCAACAATCGAGGGCAAGCTCAAGACCCATGAGCGCGCCGCTTAGAGTCGCGGTCGTAGAGGACGATCACTCGATGCGCACCGCGCTGGTGCGTTTGCTTTCCGCGGCCGGAATCGAGGCTACCAGCCACGCATCGGCGGATGAATTCGTGCGCGAAGAAGATTGCGCGGGATTCGATTGCCTGGTGGTTGACGTGCACCTGCCGCGAATGGACGGCCTGCAGCTACAGGCGGAGCTGAAGCGGATCGCGCCGTTCGCCTCGCTGATTTTCATAACCGGCCGTGGCGACCTGGCGCTGGGAATGCATGCGATGCGCCAGGGTGCGATTGATTTCCTCGAGAAACCGGTCGATGAAGAGGCATTGCTGGCCGCGATCCGGCGCGGTGCGGATCAATCGCGCAAGCAGCGCGAAACCCACGCCGAGCGCCTGCAACTGGAGCAGCGATGCGAGTCGTTGACGCCGCGCGAGCGCGAGGTGTTCGGGCTGATTACGAGGGGCTTGCTCAACAAACAGGCCGGAGCGGAACTCGGCACGACGGAACGCACCATCAAGGCGCATCGCGCGCGGGTGATGGAAAAGATGGGAGCGGACTCGCTGGCGAAGCTGGTGCGGATGGCCGCGCTGCTGGGGATTCACGAACCCAGGAATTGACTACATCGCCGCGTCTTCGATCACGATATTGATGCGCCGGTTCTTGCGCCTTCCTTCCGGCGTATCGTTGGGTGCGATCGGGTGATATTCGCCGAACGCTTCCGCGGCGAGCGTCGCGGGATCGATACCTTGCGCCTGCAGATGGCGGACAACGTTGGTGGCGCGGGAAGCAGATAGCTCCCAATTAGTCGGGAACCGGGCGCGGAGGGCTTCATCGACCGGGAGGTTGTCGGTGAAGCCCTGCACCACGATTATTTTGCCGTTGAGATTCTCCAGCGATGGAGCAACCTTCATCAGCACTTCGATTCCATGTGGACCTACTTCCCATCCACCCTCGGGGAAGAGAATTTCGTTCACCAGGGTCACCTGCAGGCGATCTTTGAGCTGCTTGACCTCAACCTGGTCGCTCTTAACTTCCGTCTCAAGGTTATGGTTGAGATTCTCGTAGGTCTCATTCATGTACAGAAGCTGCTGATTCTGCTGAACCTCCTGCTGATGTTGCTGCTGGGAGGCGCAACCCGCGAGCAGCGACATCATCACGAGCACGACCGATACTCGTAGCTTCATAAATTCCCCTGAGGCGTGGAAACTTGAACCGGCTCCGGCTGGTAAATTCCCGGCAAATTGACCTTTGGTACAATTGGCATCTCGATTGGCGATCGCGGATTATGTGCGATTAAAAGCGCCCTCACTGGATACTGAAGGCTTCACACGGGAGTACATCTAGATGAATCACCTCTTCCGCAAACTCGTATTTTGCCTGACCTTCGCCTGCATGGTGGGCGCGAGTGCTGCTGCTTCGTATGCCGCCGATCAAGCGATCACTCGCGAAGACATCGAGAATCGTCGCCAGGAGATCGTCGTTGCAACCATGAAATTCAGCGATGAGCAACTGAAGCAGAAGTTCCTGGAGGTGTACGTACCCTATCAGGAAAAGCTCATGAAGATCATGAAAGGCCGGGAAAAGCTCCTGATTCAATTCCTGCAGGATGAGAAGAACGGGGCGGTTTCAGATGCGGAAGCATCGCAGATTCTTTCAAAGAGCCTCGGCTTCGGCGGACAGCGCCTCGAGGCCGAGAAGGAATACGTCGCACAGCTCAAGAAGATATTGCCCACCGAGCAGGTGCTGCGAGCTTATCAGATCGAAACCAAGCTTAATGCGCTGTACCTCGCCGTGATGTTCGACACGGTACCGCTGGCGCGTTAAAAGGCCACGAACGAAAGGGGACCTCCGTATGAATATGACCCAGAAGACAGTTGCCCTTACCGCCCTGCTCCTGGCGGCAATCGCTCCGGTTGTAGCGTGGCATGCTCCGGTATACGCGCAAGAACAAAACCCGCAGATGCGCGATGACCTGGAGCAGTTCGCGATGGACCTGCATGTCGGGATGCAACGGGCGAATCTGACCGACCAGCAACGCGAACAGATGCGCAAGGATCTGCAAACTCTGCGCGACTCAAGGCAGAACCACGATCGAATTGCCGCGTTCCGCGCGATGAGAAATTTTCATCAGATTCTCGATAGCGGCGCGTTCAAGCCCGAGGACAAAGAGCGCATCAAGCAAGACCTGCAGCAATTGCGCGAGGCGAAACAGGACCGCAACGGCCCCATGTGATGCCCACCAGGGGTACACGACGACCGCAAGGATGAAAACGATGCTCATCGAAAATAGCCCTAGAGCGCTGCCCCGCAGGCTCATCGCCGGCCTGTCGGCGCTTGCTTTGCTCGCCACGCAGATGCCGTTGACCGGCTTCGCGCAGGAGCCCCCTCCCCCGGCGGCCACCAACCTTCCACCAAGCCCGGAACCGTCGGAACCGGGACCCGCTCCGGGGAAGGCGACCCAGAAGCAGTTGGAGCAACTGGTTTCACCAATCGCACTCTATCCCGACCTGTTGGTCGCCCAGATCCTGGCCGCATCCACTTATCCGACGCAGATCGTCGAGGCCGATCGGTGGCTCCATGACAATCCGAATCTGAAAGGCGCGCAGCTAACCGACGCGGCAAGCCAGCAGCCGTGGGATCCCAGCGTCAAGTCTCTGACGCAATACGCTCCCGTGCTCGACAATATGAGCAAGAACCTGTCGTGGACCTCGGCACTCGGGCAGGCCTATTACAATCAACCCGCGGACGTGATGAGCGCGATCCAGACGCTGCGGCACATGGCACAGAAGGCCGGGACCCTGCAGACCACGCCGCAACAGAAGGTTGTCGTGGAAAATGCCGCCGGAGGAACCTCCGCCGCACCGACGACTGTTACCGAGGGAACTTCGGGCAACACGACGATCATCATCGAGCCGGCACAGCCGCAGATCGTTTACGTGCCTGAGTACAATCCGACCACGGCATATGGGCAGCCGGTTCCCCCTCCGCCGGGTTACTCGAGCGAAGACCTGCTGATGACGGGATTGCTCGCGTTTGGGGTGGGCATGCTGGTCGGAGACATGATCGGCAGCAGCAGCAACAGTTGGGGCTGCAACTGGCACGGCGGCAACGTGGTTTACAACCACAACGTGTACGTCTCGAACTCGAACGCCATCCCGAGCCGATGGGGATACCATGGGTATCCGCCGCCCAATCATCCTTACTACGGCTACGGACCGGGACGTTACGGCTACAACAACTATCCGCGGCCCTACTCGGAACCGGCTATGCCGCGTCAATACGACCAACCGCAGTATCGACCCGAGCAGACCGCAATGAATCATCCAGCGGATCAAGGGGGTTGGCAGAACAATCGGAACGCAGCCCCGAATGGAATGTCCCGACCCGGAGCCGACAACAATTTCCGCGGCTATGGCGACCAGGAACATCCGCCGAGCAATCGCACCTGGGGCGGCAATGCGCAGCCGGGCGGATTCACCCAGGCAGCGAGTTCGCGGGGACGCGATAGTTACGACGGAACCAACAACCGGTGGGGCAACGGCCGCCTGATCGGAAACCGGCACTTCTAGTCAGCGCGAACTTGAGAAGGCATCCATGAAGGCAAATCCAAATCGTATTGCACGCTGGCTGGTCGGGGTTGCAGGCGCGCTGGCGATCGCGTCATTCACGGAAGTCAACGCAGGAGCAGCCGACAGCCAGGAAGTCTTCAAGACTCCGCAGGCAGCTGCCGCCGCGCTGGCGGATGCGGCCAGGAACAACGATGCGGGGGCGGCCATGCAGATCCTCGGACCGAACTCGCGCGAAGTGATCTTGTCCGGTGATAAGGTCGCCGACAAAGAGGCAGCCCAGGACTTCGCGAAGAGCTACCAGCAGATGCATCGGCTCGCCTACGGCGACAAAGGTCAGGTCATCCTGTACCTGGGCGCCGAAAACTGGCCCTTCCCGATTCCAATAGTGGCGCAAGCCAGCGGATGGGTTTTCGACACCGCCCAGGGAGAAAAAGAACTCCTGTATCGGCGCATCGGGAGCAACGAGTTGTTCACGATCGCCACCCTGCGAGAACTCGCGGCCGCCGAGCACGAATACAAGGATGGCAACTCGGACCATCAGTTCGCGCGCAGGCTCATGAGCACGAGCGGAACTCACGATGGGCTGTACTGGCCGGTGTCTTCCGGCGAAGCACCGAGCCCGATCGGACCGCTGGTTGCGAGCGCGGCGCAGGAAGGCTATCCCACCGGAACGAAAGGACCGAGCCCCTTCCACGGTTACTTCTACAGGATCCTCACCAGCCAGGGAGCAAACGCACCCGGCGGCGAGAAGAACTATTTGACGGACGGCAAATTGACGGGAGGCTTCGCGATCATCGCCTACCCTGCAACGTATCGGTCATCGGGTGTGATGACATTTCTTGTCAACCAGGACGGGCTCATCGTGCAGAAGGACCTCGGGCCGGACACAGTCAAGCTGGCGGCCGCGATGACGGCCTACGACCCTGACAAGAGCTGGACGGAAGTCCGCGAATACTCGGGTCGATAATCTTCGCTCATGATTGTGAGAAACAAACAGTCTTTGATGAACATCAAAACCCCAGGGACTGCCGGTCTCGTTTCCATCTTCGCCGGAATAATGCTTGCGATGTTCGCGGCCGGCTGCTCGACAACTGCCGCGCCGGAGCCGAGCCTCTCTCAAAGGATCGAAGGTACGGAGACGACATTGGCCGTCCCGGCCGGATTCTTCGGGAGCGATGCATCCCTGCTCAAACCGGGCAAGAATCCCGCCGCGCTCGCTTACTACGTCAACCCGCAGGCACAGTGGAGCCAGTATCACAAGATTCTGCTCGATCCGGTTCAGTTCTGGGACAGCAGCGATTCGCAAGTATCCGCCGACGACCAGAAGATGCTCACGAACTATCTCTACAATGCCCTCAAGCAGGATTTGGAGAAAAAGAATTTCAGCCTGGTCGATCAGCCGGGTGCGGGCGTGATGACAGTCCAGGTCGCTATCATCAGCGCCACGGCGGCGACACCCGGCATGCGCTCTGTCTCGGAGATCATTCCCCAGCTGCACGCGCTTAATTCACTTCAATCGCTGGCCACGGGCAGCCTGGCATTCGTCGGCTCGGCAGAAGGCGCCGTGAAGTTCAGCGACTCGCAAACCGGGCAGCTTCTGGCCGGGGCGGTCAACAAACGTCTTGGCGGGGGGAATGTGGAGGCCGCGGCGCAGGTAAAATGGGGCGATGCCGAGAACATCATGCAGTTCTGGGCAGACCAGATCTCAGGTCGGCTCCAGAATGCGACCACCAACGGATCTATTCTTACGCAACCTGAGCAGTGACCAGCGTTGCTGAAGTAGTCATGCAATCCCGTGCTGACCGGTAGAACGCGGGTTGCGACTGTAAAGTCGCATGCGATAGGACTGATTGCCGCGGGAAGGATGTCGCTTCCAAATCGAGTCTGGTTCTCGTGTTCGCGCGGCGGGAGTGGCGCTTGGCGCCGAAGTGCAACCACCGCGTGCGGCGCGCTCGTGTTTGCCCTCTCAATGCAGGCCTGCCTGATCGGGCCCGACTACAAAACCCCTCCCGCGCAGCTGGCCAAACAATGGGAGCTCGCTCCTAACAGCCAGATCGATGCCAGCCACCAGGAGTACGCCGATTGGTGGCAGGTTTTTAACGACCCGACTCTCGTGAAGCTGATCAACCTGGCATACGCGCAGAACCTCGGCCTGCGCGTGGCGGGGGTACGGGTTCTGGAAGCGCGCGCGCAACTGGGCGAAGCGATCGGAGAGCTCTATCCGCAGCAGCAGAACGTGAGCGGCCAGCTCAATTACAATCGCCTGCCGCTTTCGCTGCCGTATAAATTTGCGGAGAACACCTACTGGTCGGACACCTTCGGCGCGCAGGCCGCGTGGGAAATCGACGTATGGGGAAAGATCCGGCGTGGTGTTCAATCCGCCGACGACAATTTTCTCGCCTCGGTCGCGAGCTATGACAACGTGCTGGTCACGCTGACCGGCGACGTCGCCAGCACCTACGTAAAGATTCGCACAACGCAGACGCAGATCGAGGTCGCGCGCCAGAACGTCGAGAAAGAACGGTTGTCGGTACAAATCGTGAAAGCCCGGCACGAGGGTGGCGTCGCCACCGGCCGTGACGTCGATCAGGCCGAGAACGTGTTGGGCTCGACCGAAGCCACGATCCCCCAACTCACGATACAACTCGACCAGCAGAAAGACGCTCTCAGCGTGCTCCTCGGCCTTCCTCCGGGATCGGTGGATGAGCTGCTGACGGCGTCATCGGGCATCCCGACTGCGCCGGAGAAGGCTGCCGTCGGAATTCCCGCCGACCTCCTGCGCCGCCGGCCCGATATTCAACAAGCGGAGCTGCAAGCGGCCGCGCAGTGCTCGCAGATCGGAGTGGCCAAGGCCGACTTGTTGCCCGCGTTCAGCCTGATGGGCAATGTCGGAACGCTGTCCACGAACGTCAACACTGCTTCGCTGTCAGATGTGTTCACGCACGCGAGCCTTCTGTACCAGGTGGGGCCGGTGTTCCAGTGGAACATCCTTAACTACGGCCAGATAACCAACAACGTCCGCTACCAGGACGCGAAGTACCAGGAATTGCTCGTCAACTATCAGAATGCGGTGATCAAGGCGCAGCAGGAAGTCGCGGACGGCATCGTCGCATTCATCGAATCGAAAGAAGCCGTCGTGTACCTGCAGGAAAGCGTGCGCGCAGCGGAAGGCGCGTTGAGAATCGCAATCATCCAGTACCGCGAAGGAATCGCCGACTTCACCACCGTCCTGACTGCGGAACAGAACCTCTACACCGCGCAAAACAGCCTGGCGATCGCGCAAGGCCAGGTCCCCCTCGGTCTCATCGCCGCATACCGGGCGATGGGCGGAGGATGGCAATTGCGTGCGGGGCACGACTTCGTCCCATTGGAAACAGAGCGCGAGATGGCGGGTCGCACCAATTGGGGGACCCTGCTGACTCCAGACTTGCTGAACCCGAAAGCTCCCGGACTTCCGGCTCCATCCGATACCGGGCATCTGGTACGGCCACCGGAATGGTGAGGAATGCGAATGCCTGATTCCTTGCGAAAAAGAAACGCTCGATGGCTGGCCTCAAACCGTGCCGCGCTGCTTGCAGCATCGATCGGAATGGTCGCCGCGGCAGCCATCACGCTGATCGCGTGCCGGGGCAACAATGGTCCCGAGGTTGCGCCGGTTTCGGTCACGGTGGCCAAGCCGATAGCGCAGAACGTAGCCGATTTCCTGGACTTTACCGGCAACACCGTCGCGACAGATTCCGTGACCCTGGTAGCGCGCGTCGAAGGATATCTCGACAAGATTCACTTCGTGGACGGTACCGAAGTCAAGAAAGACACGCTGCTATTCACCATCCAGCAGTCGCAATACAAGGCACAGCTCCAGCAGGCGCTTGCCCAGGTCGATGCGCAGAAAGCTGCGCTGTGGCACGCGAAGACCGAGTTGGTCCGCTACAGCGGCTTGCTCAAGCAGGATGCGGCCACCCAGACCGAAGTTGACCACTGGCGTTTCGAGAAAGAGTCGGCGGAAGCCGGGCTGAGCAACGCAGAGGCCCAGGTCATCCTGGCGAAATTGAACCTGAGCTACACGGAGGTGCGTGCGCCGTTCAATGGGCGAATTGGACGTCACCTGGTAAATCCCGGAAACCTGGTCGGCGCGCCGGGTCAGGAGACTCCGCTGGCGCAGATCGACCAGATTGATCCCATCTACGTTTACTTCACGATCAACGAAGGTGACCTGCTTCACATTATCTCCGAGTACAAGCGATCTCCGGCCCAGCGCAATGGAAGCCGCGTGCTCCCATGCTTCTTTGGGTTGGCCAACGAAACCGGATTCCCGCATGAGGGAAATCTCGATTTCGCATCGGTCGCAGTGGCTCCGACGACCGGCACATTGCAGCTCCGCGGCATTTTTCCGAATCCTGATTTGTCGGTGTTGCCAGGGTTGTTCGCGCGCGTGCGCGTACCGTCTCCCGACAAGCGCAGCGCGCTGCTCGTTCCCGGCGATGCGATCAGCTTCGATCAGCAGGGCGAATACCTGCTGGTAGTGGACAGCAACAACGTGGTGCATCGGCAGGGTATCAAGTCCGGATTCCAGGTCGGCACCATGATGGTCGTCAACGAAGGGCTAAAGCCGGACGACAACGTGATCGTCGAAGGATTGATGCAGGCGATTCCAGGCGCGACCGTAACTCCCAAGCAGATCACGCTGACGCCTCCACCGGCGCCGAAACCCGGAGCGTAGAGGAGCACCCAGAGCGGTGTCCAAGTTCTTCATAGAGCGACCGATTCTCGCCAACGTAATCGCGATCATCACGATCGTGTTGGGCCTCGTCTGCCTGCTGATCCTGCCGGTTTCGCAGTACCCAAACATCGTGCCTCCGACGATTCGGGTCACGACCACCTATCCCGGTGCGAGCGCCGACGTGATCGCAGCCACCGTGGGAATCCCGCTCGAGCAGGGAGTGAATGGAGTCGAGGGCTCCATCTACATGCAATCGACCAGCGGCAGCGATGGCAGCTACACGCTGACCATCACCTTTGCCGTGGGCACGGATCTGAATTCCGCGATCGCGCTCGTTCAGAATGCCGTCAATGGAGCGCTGTCTCAGCTTCCCAGCGCGGTTCAATCGCAAGGTGTGACCATTCAGAAGGTCAGCACCAACATCCTGCTGATCGGAAGCCTCTACTCGGACGACAATCGCTACGACGAAACCTTTCTCAGCAACTACGCGATCATCAATCTGCAGAATCCGCTGGCGCGCCTTCCCGGGGTGGGGCAAGTCCAGATTCTCGGCGCTGGCCCGTACAGCATGCGAGTGTGGCTCGACCCGGTGAAACTGAAGGCCTACGGCATCACGGTCCTCGATGTCCAGCAGGCCATCCAGAACCAGAACATCCAGGTCGCCGCGGGCCAGGTTGGCGGCCCCCCGGTGCCGTCCGACCAGGTCTTCCAGTTCACGGTCAAGGCGATGGGCCGGCTCGCCGATGTTACTCAATTCGAGAACATCATCATCAAAGCCAATCCCGCGGCCACCGAATTCAGCCAGGTCCAGAGCGCGGTACAGATCGCTCCAACCTCGCAAGTCGTACGCATCAAGGACATCGCGAAAGTCGAGTTGAGCCAGCAAGTCTTCTCGACCTTTTCGGGGCTAAGCGGCAAGAAGGCCGCCCAGATGAATGTATACACGCTCCCCGGTGCGAACGCGCTCCGCGTCGCGCGCGAGGTGAGCGCTTTGATGGGCAAGATGAGCGAGAAGTTCCCGGCGGGTTTGAAGTACACCGCGATGCTCGACACGTCCGTGTTCATCAAGGATTCGATTGGCGGAGTTTACCAGGCTCTTATCGAAGCGGGCTTCCTGGTGCTGCTCGTCATCATCCTGTTTCTCCAGAACCTGCGCGCGATGCTGGTGCCGGCGACCACGGTGCCCGTCACGATCATCGGTGCGTTCGCCGCGATGGCGCTGCTGGGATTCACGGTCAACCTGATGACTCTGTTCGCACTCATCCTGGCGATCGGCATCGTGGTCGATGACGCAATAGTCATTGTCGAAAATGCCTCGCACTACGTCGAAACCGGCCTGACACCCAAGGACGCCGCCATCAAGGCGATGAGCGAGCTTACCGGCCCGGTGCTGGGAATCACGCTGGTGCTGACTTCTGTCTTCATTCCCGCGTCCTTCCTTCCCGGGATTACGGGTCAGATGTTCCGACAGTTCGCGCTGGTAATCGCCTCCACCGCGATCATCAGCGCGATGAACGCGCTTACGCTCAAGCCCACGCAGTGCGCGCTGTACCTGAAGCCGGTGGACAAGAACCGACAGATCAACTGGTTCTACCGCGGCTTCAATACGATCTACGGGAAGATCGAAGACCAATACATCGAGGTCGTGCACTGGATGTGCGAGCGGCCGCGCCAGATGGTGTATGTGTTCGTCGCGGTGGTGGGAGTCTCGGCCTTCCTGTTCGCGACCCACGCGTCGGCGTTTCTACCGCTCGAGGACCAGGGCTATTGCCTCGTGATTGCGCGGCTTCCCGCGGGCGCATCGCAACCGCGACTACGCGAAGTCTCGGCCGACATCGACAAGATCCTCAAGGGGACGCCCGGCGTAAGAGGATGGGTTACGAGCGGGGGCTATTCGGATCTCGATTCCGCCAACCTGAGCAACGTCATCACGGAGTACGTGATGTACCAGCCCTATGAGAAACGGCCGAAGCTTCCGCAGGAGGCGATCGTCCAGGATCTCCAGCAGCGGCTGGGCGCGATTCAAAAGGCTGTCTTCGCCGTGCTGGTCCCGCCCCCGATTCCCGGATTGGGCCAGGCCGGCGGCTTCCAGATGATGGTGGAAGATCGCGGCAGTCTTGGCATCACCGAATTGGGAAAGGCCACGCAACTGATTCTGCAGAAGGCCAGGGGCGACAAGGTGCTGCAGGGCGTCACGACCACTTTCAGCGCGAGCAGCCCGCAGCTCTATCTCGATATCAATCGCACGATGGCGGAATCGCTCGGCGTGTCCATCAACGATGTCTTCCAGACCCTGCAGACCTACCTCGGCTCGAGCTACATAAACCTGTTCAACAAGTTCAACCAGAGCTTCCAGGTCCGCGTGCAAGGCGAGGCCGACTATCGGCGGCAGCTCGATGACATCAAGGGTCTTTACGTGGCCAATCGCGATCACCAGATGGTGCCGATGGGCGCGCTGGTGCGCATCCGCCGTGCCTTGGGGTCGGAGTTGCTGACTCGCTACAACCTCTATCCCGCTGTTCCGATCATCGGTAATCCCGCCGCGGGTTACAGCACCGGGCAAGCGCTGACATCAATGGAGAAAGTCGCCGACGCGAACCTGCCCATTGGAATGGCCTACGACTGGACCGGCCTCTCGTACCAGGAAAAGCTGATCGGAAACCAGGCGTATTTCATTTTCGCCCTGTCGATCACACTGGTCTTCCTGGTCCTGGCCGGCCAGTACGAGAGCTGGACCAGTCCCGCCGCCGTAGTGATCACGGTGCCGATGGCGCTGGTCGGGATCATTATCGCCTTGATAGTTCGAAATTTCCCTGCCGATCTATATACGCAGATCGGATTGGTCCTGATGATCGCGCTGGCCGCCAAGAACGCGATCTTGATCGTGGAGTTCGCCCGCGATCTGCAAAAGGAAGGCATGAAGCTTCGCGAGGCCGCGGTCGAAGCTACCCGGCGGCGCTTCCGGCCGATCGTGATGACCTCGATCGCCTTCATCCTGAGCGTCATTCCTTTGATGATCGCGCAGGGCGCCGGCGCCGCCAGCCAGCAGGCGCTGGGGACGGTCGTGTTCGGCGGGATGCTCGCGTCGACGCTGCTTGCTATCCCGTTCGTGCCGGTTTTCTACATCGAGATGGAAGGAATTACTGAGCGCCGGGAAGCGCGCAAGAAGGCCGCACCCATCGCTCATCCCACGGAAAGCAGCGCGGCCGACTAGCGCGGGCAGCAGCAGGCATCGCGCATGTCGAAGTTTTTTATCGAGCGTCCGATCCTCGCGAACGTAATCGCGATCGTCACGATGCTCCTGGGCGCGGTGTGCCTGTACAGCCTGCCCGTCGCGCAGTATCCGCAAATCGTTCCGCCGACTATCCAGGTCACCACCACTTACACCGGCGCCAACGCGGAGACCGTAGCAGACACCGTCGGCATTCCGATCGAACAGGCTGTCAATGGAGTCGAGAACTCCATCTACATGCAATCGACGAGCGGCAGCGACGGCAGCTACACGCTGACGGTTACGTTCGCGATTGGCACCGACCTGAAAGTCTCGCTGGCGCTGGTGCAGAATGCGGTCAACAGCGCCCTGCCCCAGCTTCCCCAAACAGTCAGATCGCAGGGTGTCACGGTCAAAAAAGTCGGCACCAACATCCTTCTGATCGACAGCCTCTATTCCGATGACAACCGCTACTCCGACACGTTCCTGTCCAACTACGCGATCATCAATCTCCAGAATCCGCTCGCCCGCCTGCCCGGGGTTGGGCAGATAACGGTATTCGGCGCAGGCCCATACAGCATGCGAGTGTGGCTCGACCCGATGAAGCTGCAGACCTATGGGCTGACGTCAACCGACGTCGAGGCCGCGATCAAGAATCAAAATCTCCAGGTCGTGGCCGGGCAAATCGGCGGCGCGCCCACGTCGGGAAACCAGGTATTTCAATTCACGATAAACGCGCTGGGCAGACTTTCCGACGTCACCCAGTTCGAAAACATCATTCTCAAGAGTGTCCCGGCATCGAACCTTAGAGAACAGACAAAGGATCCCAGCACGGCTTCACCTACCGCACAGCTGGTTCGCATCCGCGATGTCGCCCGCGTTGACCTGAACCAGCAGGTCTACACGGTCTTTGGAACGCTCAACGGAAAGAAAACCGCGCACATCGCGATCTTTGCGTTGCCCGAGGCGAACTCGCTGGCGGTGGCGGAGGAAACCCGCCAGCTGATGAAGCAGATGAGCAAAGTGTTCCCGCAAGGGCTGAAATATACGGCGCTCTACGACACCACGCTCTTCATCAACCAGTCGATCGGCGCGGTTTACTCAACCCTGATCGAGGCGGGCTTCCTGGTGCTGCTCGTGATCATCCTGTTTCTGCAGAATTTCCGCGCGATGCTGGTGCCGGCCACCACCGTGCCGGTCACGATTATCGGCGCGTTCGCCGCGATGGCGATGCTGGGTTTTACCGTGAACCTGATGACGTTGTTCGCGCTCATCCTGGCGATCGGAATCGTAGTCGATGATGCGATAGTCATTGTCGAAAACGCATCGCACTACATCGAGCAAGGCCTCAGCCCGAAAGACGCCGCGATCAAGGCGATGAGCGAGCTGACCGGTCCCGTGCTCGGAATCACGCTCGTGCTGACCTCGGTGTTTCTGCCGGCATCCTTTCTTCCCGGCATCACGGGGCAGATGTTTCGGCAATTTGCGCTGGTAATCGCGTCCACCGCGATCATCAGCGCGCTGAACGCGCTCACACTGAAACCTACCCAGTGCGCGCTGTACCTGAGGCCGATTCCAAAAGACAAGAAGATCAACTGGTTCTACCGCGGCTTCAACAAGTTCTTCGCGATGGTCGAACGGCACTACGTCGCGCTGGTGCACTGGATGGTAGAGAGGCCGCGCAGCATGACCCTGGTCTTCCTGACCCTGGTGGGTCTTGGGGCAGCCGCTTTCGCCGCGTACCCGACCGCGCTGCTGCCCCTCGAAGACCAGGGCTACTGCATCGTGATCGCGCAGCTACCGGCGGGATCTTCGCAGCCCCGGGTTCGCGAACTGGCAAATAACATGGATGGTGTCTTCAAGTCCGTCCCCGGACTCAAAGGCTGGGTGACAATCGGCGGTTACTCCGCGATGGACTCCGCGAAGATGTCCAACGTCATCACGTCCTTCGTGGTATTCGACGATTGGGGAGGCCGGCCCAAGGGGTTCACGATGCCCGGGACCATCCTGAAGCTGCAACAGAAATTCCACGCGTTCACCAACGCGCAGTTCAACGTCCTGCCGCCCACACCGATTCCCGGATTGGGCAATGCGTTCGGCTTCCAGATGGAAATCGAAGATCGCAGCAGCCTGGGCCTCGCTGAACTCCAGAAAGCCGTGCAGCAGATTTTGCATCACGCGCTCGCCCTGCCGAACTTTCTGCGCATCGGGTTTACCACCTTCAGCGCCAACAGCCCGCAGGTATACGTGGACATCGATCGCGTGAAGGCCAAATCTCTCGGCGTGACGCTCAACGACGTTTTCCAGACGCTGCAGGCGTACATGGGTTCCAGCTATGTGAACCTTTTCAACAAGTTCAACCAGAGCTTCCAGGTGCGCATCCAGGCCGATGCGGACTATCGCCTCCAGGCGCGGGACATCGGCAGCCTTTACGTAAAGAACCAAGACAAGCAGATGGTCCCGTTAGGCGCCCTGGTCACCGTGCGCCCCGCGCTCGGGACCGAGTTGGTTACCCGGTACAACCTCTACCCCTCCGCCGTGATAACCGGCATTCAGATGCCCAGATACAGCTCGGGGCAGGCATTGACCACGATGGAGAACCTCGCGCATGAGATTCTCCCGCGCGGAATGGACTACGAATGGACGGGTTTGTCGTACCAGGAAAAGCTGATCGGCAACCAGGCGTACATGATTTTCGCCCTCTCGATCACGCTGGTTTTCCTGGTGCTTGCGGCGCAATACGAGAGCTGGATCGATCCCGCGGTCGTGATCCTGATCGTGCCGATGGCGCTGGTTGGTATCGTGGTCGCGCTTTTCATCCGGAAGCTTCCCAATGACCTGTACACGCAAATCGGACTGGTCCTGATGATCGCGCTGGCAGCCAAGAACGCGATCCTGGTCGTAGAGTTCGCCCGCGAATTGGGCGAGAGCGGGATGTCCTACGCGGAAGCTGCCATCGAGGCGGCCCGCCGGCGCTTCCGCCCGATTATCATGACTTCGATCGCCTTTATTCTTGGCGTCGTGCCGCTGGTGCGCGCCGACGGCGCGGGCGCGGCCAGCCAGCAATCGCTCGGCACGGTGGTGTTCGGAGGAATGATCGCGTCGACCGTTCTGGCCATCCCCTTCGTGCCGGTCTTCTACGTCCTGGTTCACGGCTCGGGCGAGAAGAGCGCGGCCAAGACTCCGGCGCCGCACACACGCACCCTGCGAGATCGCGCGTTGCGGCGGCTCGAAAGCCTCGGCTCACGCGCTGAGTGAGCTGTTTTCCGGCAGCCGCGGGAGGCCAATCGATCGTCGTGATGCGGGACGATTGGCGATCAAGTGCGCCAGGATCTCCGGAATTTCAAAAATCGCGCGATTGTTGATCAGGCTCACGTGTTCGCGAAAAGCCGCGAGACGGTCAGGATCGAGCATCGGCAGGATACCCGCGCCGACTTCCGCGAAAGAATGGAGCACGACGCCGAGGTGGTTCTCGACAATCCAGTCAGTATTGAAGCGCTCCTGCACCATCGTCCACGAATTGCGCTCGACGACCACCGGCAGGCCCATCACCAGCGCCTCACTGATACTCCCGGGGCCCGGCTTTCCGACAAAGTAGTCGGCCAACTGCATGAAGCGCGGAATGTCGTCGCTGAAACCCTCGATGTGATATGGGAACGGAAGCTCGAGTTCCGCGATCTTCTCGGCGAGTTGGCGATTGTGCCCGCACATGAAGATAAGCTGGGTCTTCAGACCTGCCGCCGCGACACGTCGAGCGATGGTCAGCATCTGGCGCGATCCGTATCCGCCAAACATCACGAGCCCCGTCGGCAGATCCGGGCGCAACCCCAGCCGCGCGCGTTCCTGCACGAGAGCGATCGGCGGGCGATTGTAGAACTCCGGCCGCACAATCATCCCCGAGGTGCGGAATACGCGATCCTTGCGATGGCCCATCGCGAGCGCCTGGTTCATCGCGGCTTCTGTACCGCAGATCAGGTATTGCTCCTGGCGCTCAATCCAGAAATGAGGCGGATAGTCGGCCAGGTCGGTGAGGATGGTCACGACCGGGGTTGGCGGGCGATCCAGCGTCTTGTCCGCCGAACGCAAGCCTTCAAAAATCTCGCGATTGAAGTTTGGAATCACCGAAACCACCAGGTCCGGCGGGTTTTCGGTCCAGTAGCGTTGCAACATCGCGGTCGCCTGCGCGTGCATCCGCCGAATCAGCGACTGAACCACCCGCAGCATCGGACCGGTCCCGATCGTGAGTCCATGACGCAGCATCCGGTTGTAGAAGTCCTCAACCCGGACGCGCGTGACCTTGCGAATGAAATCGATCGGCTCCAGCACCTCGCGCAGGTTGATCGTGTGCACATCCCACGGCCGCTGCTGCTGTTCGAGGATGGACTTAAGCCCCGCAGCAGATGCGCGATGCCCTCCGCCGGCGTTGAAGAAAATCAGGTCCACGCGCGGCCGCGGATCGCGTAGCGGGGAAAAAGAAAAACATCGCTCCATCTATTCCGTCCTTTCTGCGACGCTGTCGGGTCCAGCAAGCAACCCCAGCAACTTCAGCCCGCCGTCTCGTTCCTCGACCAGCGCCGTTCTGCTTTGCACCCAGTCTCCATCGTTGATGTAGAGAATCGGACCGATCATGCGATGGTCCGGGCGATGCGTGTGACCGCAGATCACGCCGTCGGCGCGATGTTTTCGCGCGCCTTCCGTCACACGATCATCAGGGAAATCGACCAGTTGATGAACCGCGGTCTTGAGTCTCCGCCGCAGTACTCCCAGCGGACCGCGGCCGGAAGGATCCGAGTGCCTGACGCCGCGGTTGTACCAGAGGTTGATCTTGAGCGCGCTGGAATAGCCGATGCTTCCCATGATCGAGAACCAGCGATTGCCGTGAATGGGGCTATCGAACTGATGGCCGTGAATCACGAGCATCCGGCGACCTTCTGCGGTCTTATGCAGGAAAAACGGATGGCATTCGACCGAACCGAACAGCATTCGCACCAGCTCGCCGTCGTTCTCGTCGTGATTTCCCGGGATGAAGATGATCCTGGTGCCGCGCCTGCGCCACGCCCAGACTTCCTCCACCACGGCGGTCTGATCCGGCGTCCAGCACCAGCCCGGGCCCATGTTCCATCCATCGATGATGTCGCCGACCAGGAACAGGGTCTCGGCGCGATGGCCTTGCAGGAATTGAAGAAGGGCCTGCGCTTTGCAGCGCGGGGTCCCGAGATGGAAGTCGGAGATCCAGATGGAGCGGCATTCCGTGACGGGTTGTTCGGACAATGGCGGGCCGCTTGCGGAACTCTCCGCGAAATTCGGCCGCCTATGACCGAGCAACCGATCCATCGCGACGCCGCTCCATCAGTACCCCCGGCCCGCACCTCATTAATCGTTCGCACTTCGATCAAAGCACAGAAGCGGTGAGGAAGCGCAGTAGTTCTTTTGAAATGTTGACCAGGAAACGGTTATCAAATGGTTAATCAAAAACCCGAACTAAGCAGCGCTATCGCGGCTCGCGCTTGCGCGGGCATGTTTTCGGTCGGGGATAGCTTCGGTTTTTCGGGCCACGCGCGATTGCGCCGGTCTTCCTATGCAATATAATGCAGTCGTGCGCCGAGTATCGAAAGTCGAAGCCGCAACGCCTGAAAAGGACCCGGAACGAAGCGTTTCATCTGCAGCCTACCTGAAAGCGCTTGGCCGCAAGGTTCGCGATGCGCGTGCGCGGCACGGGATGACGCGGCGGATGCTCGCGCACGACTCCGGAATCTCGGAACGCTACCTTGCGCAGCTCGAAGGCGGATTGGGCAACTTCTCGATCGTGATGCTTCGAAAGCTGGCGAAAGCAATCGATGTCCCGGTTTCCGAGCTGGTGAACGAAGAACCGCCGGCTTCCGTCGAGTACGGGCTTACCGTTGAGCGACTCAGGCGTCTACAACCCGCAGAGTTGGTGGAAGCAGCGGAGATGCTGAAGGAGCGCTTCGGCGATCGCACCGGACGCGCAGAGCGAATCGCACTCATCGGCCTCAGGGGAGCCGGCAAGAGCACCCTGGGACAGGCACTCGCCCGTCAACTGGGATGGCGATTCGTGGAAATGAGTCGTGAAATCGAGGCTGAAGCCGGAGTGCCGGTCGACGAGATTTTCGACCTCTGGGGACAAGCTGCCTATCGCCGCTACGAGCGCCGCGCGCTGGAGCGAATCCTCGCCATGCCGGCGCGGATGGTACTGGCGACCGGCGGCGGTATCGTTTCGGAACCGGCAACGTTTGAGCTGCTGCTCGACGGGTTCTTCACCGTATGGGTCCAGGCCTCACCGAAAGAGCATTGGGATCGCGTCATCCGCCAGGGCGACCATCGGGTGGAAGGCAGCGGCGATACCGAAGCTCTCGCCGATATGCGCCGCATCCTCGCACAGCGCGACCCGCTCTACGGCAAGGCCGATGCGCACGTCCAGACTAGTGGAAAAACCGCCAGGCAATCGCTGGCGGAGCTGCTTGGGATGCTCCGAACCCAGCCGAAGCGAGCGACTTCGCGTCCGCGCGCGAGATAATTCGACCGGTTTGATTCTCTTGAGTGATATGCATTATAGTGCATACGACATCAGGTACCGAATATGATCGACTTTCGAACCGAGCCCGCGAAATATCGCCATTGGAAACTCCTTTTCTCCGGCCCGGTGGCAACGCTCGCGCTGGATGTCGATGAAAACGGCGGCCTGGTCGAAGGCTACGAGTTGAAGCTCAATTCGTACGATCTCGGAGTCGATATCGAACTCCACGATGCGATCCAGCGGCTGCGCTTTGAGCATCCCGAGGTTCGCAGCGTAATCATCACGTCGGCGAAAGATCGCGTTTTCTGCGCCGGCGCCAACATCCGGATGCTCGGCCTGTCCAGCCATCCGTTCAAGGTCAACTTCTGCAAGTTCACCAACGAGACGCGCAACGGTATCGAAGACGCGACCGCGAACTCCGGCCAGTTCTACCTGACCGCAATCGGGGGCGCGTGCGCCGGCGGGGGCTATGAGCTGGCGCTGGCTACCGACTACATCGTGATGGCCGATGATGGTTCCACGAGCGTTTCGCTTCCCGAGGTTCCCCTGCTGGCAGTGCTGCCGGGAACCGGAGGCCTGACACGGCTGGTTGACAAACGCGGAGTGCGCCGTGACCGCGCCGACTTCTTCTGCACCACTGAGGAAGGAATCAAGGGGCGGCGCGCAGTCGAGTGGCAACTGGTCGATGAGGTCGTGCCACGGACTCAACTCAGCGAAATCGCCATGCGCAAGGCACAGGAATTCGCATCGCGTTCGAGGCGCGCCGGAGAGGCCAAAGGCATCGTGCTCACACCGCTGGCGCGAACAATCGAAGACCGGGCCATCACGTACGATCACCTGACAGTCGAGTTGGGCCGCGACCTCTCTTGCGCCACCTTCACGGTCCGCGGGCCCGATCGCCCTGCCCCGTCGAGCGCCGGCGAGGTGATGGAGCTTGGCTGCGACTTCTGGCCGCTGGCGATGGCCCGTGAGCTGGATGATGCGATCCTGCACCTGCGCTTCAACGAAGATGCGATTCGCACCTGGATTTTCCGCACCGACGGCGACCTCGGCCTGGTGGGCAAGTACGATGCGTTCCTGCTGGCCAATGGCGACAACTGGCTGGTGCATGAGATCGTCCTCTATCTCAAGAGGACCCTGAAGCGGCTCGATGTCAGCTCCCGCTCGATGTTCGCGTTTATCGAGCCGGGCTCCTGTTTCGGAGGTTCGCTGCTCGAGCTCGCGCTCGCGTCCGATCGCATTTACATGCTGCGTGGCTCGCGCGAAGGCGATGAGGCGCCGCCGGCGAAGGTTGTCCTGAACGAGATGAACTTCGGACCACTGCCGATGTGCAACGGGATGTCGCGTCTCGCGTGCCGGTTCCACGGTGAACCGGAAAAGATGACCGAGCTGCGCGCGAAAATCAGCAAGGAAATCGACGCGGAAGGCGCGGAAACGCTCGGCCTGGTGACGTTTGCGCCCGATGATATCGACTGGGAAGACGAGGTACGCATCGCGATCGAGGAGCGGGCGGCCTTTTCCGGCGATGCACTCACCGGGATGGAGGCATCGCTGCGTTTTTGCGGTCCGGAGACGATGGAATCGAAGATCTTCGCGCGCCTGTCTGCGTGGCAGAACTGGATTTTCCAGCGCCCCAACGCCGTTGGCGAGAAGGGCGCGCTCAAACTGTATGGCAGCGGGCGGCGCCCCGAATTCGATCCGCGGAGAGTGTGATGTCGATCAACTACGACGAACGAATTCCCAATAACGTAAATCTTTCCAGCGACCGCCGGCTGCAACGCGCGCTCGAGAACTGGCAGCCGAAGTTCCTTTCCTGGTGGAACGAAATGGGTCCCACGGGTTTTCAGACCTCCGATGTCTACCTGCGCACGGCAACCTCCGTCGATGCCAAAGGGTGGGCGACCTTCGACTATCTCAAGATGCCGGACTATCGATGGGGAATCTTTCTCGCCGAACCTGAGCCAGATCGCAAGATTGCCTTCGGCGAGCACAAGGGCGAGCCGGCCTGGCAAGAAGTTCCCGGCGAGCATCGCGGAGTACTCCGCCGCCTGATCGTAACCCAGGGCGACACAGAGCCCGCTTCGGTCGAGCAGCAGCGCCATCTCGGGCGCACCTGCCCTTCGCTTTACGACCTGCGCAACCTGTTCCAGGTCAACGTCGAAGAGGGGCGGCACCTGTGGGCGATGGTTTACCTGCTCCAGGCGTTTTTCGGTCGCGATGGTCGTGAAGAAGCCGAGGCACTTCTCGAGCGTCGCTCCGGGAGCGCAGACAATCCACGAATCCTCGGCGCCTTCAATGAGCGCACTCCGGATTGGCTCTCGTTTTTCATGTTCGCGCACTTCACAGATCGCGACGGCAAATTCCAGCTAGCCAGCCTGGCAGAGTCGGGCTTCGATCCGCTGTCACGGACGTGCCGCTTCATGCTGACCGAGGAAGCCCATCACCTGTTCGTGGGAGAAACCGGAATCGGCAGGATCATCGGGCGAACCTGTGAGCTGATGAAGCGGCATCGAACCGATCAAGTCGCGGAATATGGTGGCATCGATCTCCGATTAATTCAGAAGTACCTGAACTTCCATTTTTCGGTGTCGCTGGATTTGTTCGGCTCGGAACTCTCAACCAACGCCGCCAACTACTTCAGCACCGGCCTGAAGGGGCGCTTCAAGGAAACCGATCGCGATGACGATCATCGCCTTACCGACGCGTCGTACCGCGTCTTCAGGCCATCCGGCAGAAGAATCGTCGAGAGCAACGAACCGGCACTGACAGCATTGAACGAGAACCTTCGCGATGCGTACATCGCCGATTGCGAGCGCGCACTGGCCCGCTGGAACAAGGCTATCGAAGAGTCAGGAATAGAAGCCCGCCTAAGTCTGCCCCATCGCGGGTTCCATCGAGCGATCGGGGAGTTCAACGGGGTCTGCGTCACTCCAACGGGCGACATCGTCGCTGAGCCGGAGTGGCGCTCGCACGAGGGGGAATGGCTGCCCAGCCAGGCCGACCGGGAATTCGTCGCTTCGCTGATGAAGCCCGTCACCGAGCCCGGCAAGTTCGCGAGCTGGATCGCGCCTCCGCCACGGGGGATCAATCATCAGCCGATCGAGCTGGAGTACGTGCGCCATCTGCCAGCGTAGCGAGCAGTAAGCTGGTCCGGTTCAATCTTTGACGGCCCGTTTCTTGCGGATGCAACCGTGTGAGCCGGATGCGCGCGGGATTTCCGTGATCCGGTTGCCGGAAGGACGGGCAGATGCCGCCCCGGATGCTCGTTACGCGGGCATCGCGGCCGCGATTCATCCCGCCCTTCGATGGAGAGAAAAGCTGGATACCAAGCTGCTGAAGACCTTTCTCGCCCTCGCCGATGAGCGCAGTTTCACGTCGGCGGGCAAGACCCTCGGCCTCACTCAGTCCGCCGTCAGCCAGCAGATTCGATTGTTAGAACGAGAATTGGGAGCGGAACTGGTTATCCGCTCCAACAAACTGGTTGGATTAACTTCCGCAGGCGAGATTCTTCGCCAGAGTGCACATCGTATCCTCGAAAACCTCGACCAGGCGCGCAGCCTGATCGCGGAACGATCGACCAACGGCGGCGGACGCCTGAGTATCGGCGCGCCTCCGGGCATCTGCCAGATGCTGATGCCATCGGTGGTGGCGGCATTCTCGAAGCGCTTCCCTGCTACGCACCTGTCGATCACTTCGCTCGATCAATCGAATGCGGTCGATCGCCTCATTCGAAGAGACGTGGATTTCGCGATCATGCTGGCGCCGGTGCGTCACAAGGCGTTATCCACTGCCGATGCCGGGCGCGATGAAGTTATCGTGGTCGCAAGCGAGCAAAGCCCGCTGAGCCGCCTGCCGCGTCTGCAAGCCAGCGATCTTCAGTCGCAGGCGATGATCTTGCCGCCCAATCCGAACGTCGAGTACTCGGCGTGGAGCGGGTTCATGCTCGAATCGGGGGTGTTCCCGCGGATCACCATGGAGACCGACAGCCTCGAGCTCGCGATTGCACTGGCACGCGCCGGGCTTGGCATGACGGTTGCGCCAAGGTGGGCCGTCCCATCAGCACCCGGAGGCGTCGCGATGCTGAGCGTGGGTAAGACAGGCCTGTGGCGCACCTGGGCGGTCACCTATCCTGCCGCGCTGCGTCTGACTTCGATTCATCGCGCGTTCCTGCGCATTTGCGGTGAACAGCTCGGCGCAGCCCTAAGCGGTATTCCGGTCAAAGAAGCAGAGAGCGCGGGCTGGGAGCGAACCGGGACTGCCTGAGATCTACTTGGGCTTGTGTTCCCACAATTTGATTCCGCCGAGCAGCCCGTTGAGGTTGCTGACAGTACTGACATTCGGCGGGAGTTTGATCTTGATGTACTTGGTGTTGCCGCCGCCAAGGTACAGTCGATCGTAGTTGAACATCCGCTGCGCATCGCCGATCGCCTCGGCGAGCATCCGGTTCCACTTCTTCTTGCCCTTCTTCTGCAGCGCCTGCGCGCCCAACTCGTCTTCGTAAGTCTTGCCCTTGTGAAACGGATGATGCCCGACCTCAAGATGAATCCGGTGCCCATCGACGAAGATGACCGAGCCCACGCCCGTGCCCAGTGTCATCACCAGTTCGATGCCTTTCCCGGTGACGCTGCCCAGCCCTTGCACGTCGGCATCATTGGCAACCCGCACAGGATGTTTGAGGCGCTTTTGTAGAGCGGACGCCAGGTCGAATCCATTCCAGCCTTTTCCAAGATTCGGCGCCGTGTATACAACGCCATCTTTGACTACGCCGGGAAACCCGACCGAAACCCGCGAAGGCGCCGGGCCCTCTTTGGCGAGCTTTTCAATAACTTTGATGACGTTGTTGGGCGTCGCTTTTTTTGGTGTCGGTATCCGGAGGCGCTCGTCGACCGGCTTGCCGGCAGCATTCAGGACAAACGCCTTGATTCCGGTACCACCGATATCGATGGTAAGCGTCAGCACTTCGCCTTTTTTTGGCGTCGCCTCAGGAGCCGCGGGAGCATCGTTCTTTTTCGGCATGGTCCTCATTCGTCGCCGCTTTGGCGCGGAGAGGTGACTTATAGCGCAATTAGCGTTTTTCGTGCATATGAAGCTACGCACCGGAGAAAGCCCGGCAGCCGGCCCGAGCTAGTTAGCGCGAAGGACGCAAAGCCATATCGTGAGTTGGATTGCCAACTACTTCGAACTCGATTCTCACGGCAGCACTATAAGGCGCGAGGCGCTGGCCGGACTCACGACATTCGTGACGATGGCCTACATAATCGCGGTCAACCCCGCGATTTTGCACGCCGCCGGCATCCCGCTGGGACCATCGATGGTCGCGACTATCGCGACGGCGGTCTTCGGCACGGTCGCGATGGGGCTATACGCGAATCGGCCCTTCGCAATCGCGCCCTACATGGGTGAGAACGCATTCTTCGCATTCACCGTCGTGCGCGTGATGGGCTATCGATGGGAGGTCGCGCTGGGCGCGGTGCTGATCGCAGGCTTGTTGTTCACCGCACTCACATTCGCGCAGATCCGCCAATGGCTGGTCGAGTCGCTGCCGCCGGGGCTCACGCACAGTTTCGCCGCAGGAATTGGTCTCTTCCTCACTTTTGTCGGACTCAACGAAGCCGGGATAGTGCGGCTCGGTGTCGCGGGCGCGCCGGTACGAATCGGCAACCTCGCATCACCAGCCGGAATGATCGCGATCGTCAGTTTCCTTGCGATCGCCTTCCTGACGTTGCGGCGCGTGCCCGGCGCGATCCTGCTTGGAATTCTGGGCGCATCGACCATCGCGTTTGTGACCGGGGTTGCACCTGCTCCCGTAGCCTGGGTGGGATTGCCACCCAATCCAGCGCCCATCATGTTCAAGACCGATCTCTCGGCTCTGCTCGACGTCCGGTTTCTCGGCGTGCTGCTGTCGATTTTCGTGATGGCGTTGATCGACACGATGGGCTCGCTCATCGGGGTCTCCGCGCGCGCCGGCTTCCTCGATGAGCGTGGCAACTTGCCCGGAATCGGGCGGCCGATGCTCTGCGATGCGCTGGCGACCGTGTTTGCGGCGCTCGCGGGAACAACGACGTCCGGCGCATACATCGAGTCGGCCGCAGGTGTTCAGGCGGGCGGAAGGACCGGACTAACGGCGGTGTTTGTGGCGTTGCTGTTCATGCTTTCGCTGTTTCTCGCGCCGCTCGTGACAGCCATTCCTGCCGCCGCATACGGTCCGGCACTGGTGATCGTGGGCTCGATGATGATGGCGCCGATTGCGAAGATCGATTTCGCCGATCCCGGCGAGCTGATTCCAGCATTCACCGTGATCGCGCTGATCAGCTTCACCTATAACATCGGGATGGGAATCTGCGGCGGCCTGGTGCTCTACCCGCTGTTCAAGCTGGTCGCGGGCCGCGGCGAGGAGGTGCCGTACGGCCTGTGGGCGCTGGCCGCGATCTCGGCGGCTTTCTTCATCTTCTACCCGTACGGTGGCTGAACTTCAGCTGCGTTACCGGCTGGCCGCTGCCGCAAGCGATCCCGGACGGCGTGCGATGTGTTCCTCCAGCCCGACAAGTTTGCGGGTTTGCTCGCCGTACAACTGCGCGTAGACACCGCGATGCGCCAGCAATTCCGCGTGCGGGCCGCTCTCGACCAGGCGGCCGCGATCGAGCACCACGATGATGTCGGCTTCGACCGCGCTGGCCAGCCGATGCGCGATCAGGAACGACGTGCGGCCCTTCATCAGGCGACGGACCGCATCGTGGATCAGGTTCTCGACTTCGGAATCGAGTCCTGACGTCGCCTCATCGAGGATAAGAATCGGCGGATTCTTGAGAAACACACGCGCGAGCGCAAGGCGCTGTCGCTGGCCAGTAGAAGGACGCAGGCCACCCTCGCCTATCATCGTGTCGAGCTTCTCCGGCAACGAATCGACGAACTCGCGGATATTGGCCTGCTCGAGGGCATGCCAAACGTCCGTATCTGGCGCACCCGGCCGCCCGTACTGCACGTTCTCGCGAATCGACGCGCTGAACAACACGGCATCCTGCGGCACAATTCCAATTGAGTCGCGCAGCGATTTCAGCGTCACCGAAGCGATATCTATTCCGTCGATCATGATTCGACCTGCGCTGGGCTCGTAAAACCGCGGAATCAGGCTGGCGAGAGTCGTCTTCCCCGCCCCTGACCTGCCCACGAGCGCGACCGTGGTGCCCGCCGAAACCTGCAAGTTTACGTCGTGCAGGATCGTGCGCGGCCTGGCGTCGCCCATCGCCTGGTAGGCGAAGCTGAGATTCTCGACAGTCACATCGCCGCGCCGTATTGCGATGGGCCGGGCGCCGGGAATATCGCGGACCTCCGGCGTCTCGTCGAAGAATGCGAAGATGCGCTCGATGGCGGCGAGCGAGTTCGCAACGATCACCGACAGTTCCGAGAAGCGCTGCAGCGGCAGATAGAGCGCGCCCAGGTACGCATAGAAGGCGACCATGGTGCCGAGCGCCATCTTGCCGTGCAGGATGAAAATCGCACCCGCCCAGATCACGATTAGCGGCGCCGCACGTGTGATGAACTCGGTGAACATCTGATGTGTTGACGCAAGCTTCACGCTGGTGATCGTCAGGTCGTAGAGCTCGGTCGTGCGTTCATGGAAGCGCCGGGCTTCTTCCGCCTCGCGCGCGAACGACTTCACGGTTGCCGCCCCGGCAACGCGTTCCTGGAGCTCGCCGGAAAATTCCTCGACCACTTCCTGCAGTTCGTGGCTCGCTGTTTTGATGCGCGGCGAAAGAATTCTGATGACGGCGACATAGAACGGCACCACGATTAGCGAGATCCACGCCAGCCGGGTATCGAGCTCAAACAGGATCCAGATGACGAGGCCGAGCGAAATGCCGTCCATCCAGATGTTGATCATCGCCGAGCCGACGAAATTCTGCGCGAGCTGAATGTCGCTGACAAAGCGGGACACGATGCCGCCCGACGCGTTGCGATCGAAGAACGAGTGCGAGAGGCGCTGCATGTGCAGGAACAATGCGTAGCGCAGATCGAAAATCAGGCGATGGCCGGCCATGCTCGCCCAGTAGTTGCGGTAGTAGGTCGCGATCGCCTGGAAGATGAAGAGTACGAACAGCCCGGCGGTCAGAGCCTCAAGCTTGCCGGTTGCTCCCGCGCCAAGGTGCAGCAGGTTCGCGAGCGCCAGGCACCATCCGTCAATCAGGCGATTGACCCGCTCCATCCGCGGCTGCGGTACCAGCAAAACGTCGAAGACGTATTTGAAGGCGAGCGGAAACGCGAGCGGCAGTCCGAACTTCAGGATGCCCATGACCGAGCCGCCCGCCACGAGCCCGAGATGCGGGCGCACGTATCCGAGGAACCGGAAGGTCGGCGTGTTGGGAATCAGGCGCGCAAAAAATCCCCGCCCCGCAGCAGCGTCCAGCGCCGATGCCGGGGTCGACGCAGGTGGTTGGTCAGGCTCGTCGGGAGCGGATTCGCCTGAACGATCGGAACTATCCTGCGCGGCCGGCGCGCCGGTCGATTGGAAATTCAGATTGTCGGGCATCCGGATACATTACCGGACGCCCGAGAGCGAGAAAATAAGGTCGCTGCGGCCGCGCAGCACGCTGTCAGTACTGAGGCTGGGGCGCGGGTGACGACGCGGGCTCGGAACCCATCTCGGGCGGTACGACCTGGACAGACTGGATGTTGTTGTTGGCGTCGTAGTGCACGCGATAGCAGGTAATCTGTTTTTCCTTGATCATGATTTTCGCCTGCCGCGCGGCGAGCGAGATGCCCGCGGTGAAGACCGCGGCGGCGATTGTTCCGGCGCTGACTTGCGGGTCCACGAACTTGGAACCGTCGGGATAAAATGCGTACACATCCTCACGCGACGGACCTTCGCCCTGGGTGGCGTTGGGTTGCCCGAAGGCGGCGACCACCTGTTGGCGCGAATTCCCGACAGTCAGAACGGAAGGATCGTAGTGGACGTCGGAGTCTTTGAGTGTCGCCCGGTCACGCATCCCTTCCAGGCGCTGCCTGATTCCACCGCCCAGAAGTTGGGCGGAGGCCGACGCCGAGAACGCCAGCAGTACGATCCCGCAGACGATCGCGACAGAGCGGCCCCGCATCAAGCAGCCACTTCGATCCGGCTGATGACGGCGGGGATGCGGCTGCGCTTTGAACGTCCTTCAAGTCCGGCAGCTTCGATGCGCTCGAAGTACTCGCGCGTGGCCAGCGCGATGAATTTCGAGGTCGCGACGCGGCCGGCCCTGATTTGATCCTTCTCCAGCCCGCGGCCGGCGATGATGATGAGCGGTTCGAGCAGTTCGGGACTGCCCAGCAATCCCAGCATCACGTGCTCGGTCTCATCGATATATTCCTGCATCGCTTCCACTTCGCTCGGGCGATGTCTCAGGAAGTAACGAAGCTGGCCCGAACCGTAAGCAGTCTGCCGCGCGAGGTCCTGCATCGCGTATCCCATCAGGGTGCGATCCACCTTGCTCGGCGCGAATGCTGCGACGTGGCGGCACAAGGCAAGCAGAAACCCGCCCAATGAGAGATTGATCGATACGGAACCGGTAGGGAAAGTGTCGGCAAACAACCATTCCTTGAGTCCCTGTTCGGCCGTCGCGCTCGCGCGTTTCAAGCCGGATCCGCCGAACAACGCGCGCTTGCGGAACGCCTCGTTGAGACGCGCCCAGTCCAGCATCTGCGCGCACATCCAGCTCTTCTGCTCGATGAAATCCTGGTTGACCAGCGATACCCATCGCGATGAGAAATCCAGCGATATCAGCGCACATTCCTGCAGGAAGGTGTGAAGCTGCGCGCAAGCGGCCTCGACTTCCGGCGCCAGCGGATGCGCATCCAGCTCGGCCCAGGGAACATCGACCGCGGGAACCCAGCGGCGTGCCTTGTCTTCTTCGTAAAGGCTGGTGACGTTCTCGGACCAGACCTCGGACTTGCGATTCACCACGTAGCCCATGTCGGGCAGCTTGCCCCACTTCTCGCTGCCACGTGCGACCATCGATTGGCTGTTGCGCACGTGCTCGGGGATACTCGAGTAGCCGTAGTCACCGATGTCGAGATCCTCGTAGGTCAGGCCGCGGCGCAGGTCGGCCGGCTTGCCTTTGATCTTCTGGGTCTTCGCGTCGTACCAGTGCAGGCTCAGGTTGCCCTGCATGACCTGGTTGGCCGCTTCCATGCTGGCTTCGTCGATCGAGTAATCCTTGTCAGCGTAAAATGCCACGGCGACTCCCTAGTTGAGCTTGATTCCGGCGGCTTCAGCAGCCGCCTTGCCCATCAGGAACATCTGGTAGAGCTTCGAGCGCTCCTTGCGCTCCGGCATTCCGCACTTCTCCAGGCGCTCGAAATGCTCTTCCATCTGCTTCAGGTTGAAGCGCGTGACTGTCTTCACGCCTTCCTCGATGTTCTCTTTCTTGAGCCCGCCGCCGGCCAGGATGATGAAGGACTCGGTGAGTTCGGTCGCGGCCGCGCCGGCGAAGGAGATGTTCTCGGCTTCATCCAGATGCGCATGCACGACTTCGCGCTTCTCGGGGAAGTGATCGAGCACATACTTGAAGTGCTGCATGCCGTAGCCCACGTGGCGGGCTTCGTCCTGCATCACGAGGCGGAAGATGCGCTTGTCGACGTCGGTAGGGGAGAGGTACTCGCTGAAGCGGAACAACGTGAGAACGTTACCCTCCGCGACCAGGTGCAACGCTACTGACATTTCACTGAACGAGTCGGCATCGCGCAGATGCTTGAGCGCCATCTCGTTCATCGGGCTCGCCTTCATCAGGCCCCATCCGGTGGTGAGCGCGCGCTTGCGGAAAGCCTCGGTGTGGCGGGCCTCATCCATCGCCTGCGACGCGATAAACGCCTTGACCTCGACGAAATCGGGGTTGAGGCGCGGCAACCACATCGCGGGCGTGTCGGTCGCGATCATTTCGACTTCGGTGAGGAAGGTCATGAGCTGCGAGAGCGCCTTGCCGGTTGTCTCCGGCATCTCGACACCATCGAGGCGCTCCCACGGAATGTCAGTGGTAACGTTCCACTGCCGCGTGACGGCTTCCTCGTAGTAGCTCTCGGTATTGAAGGCCCACACTTCGCTCTTGCGCGATACCCACGGCTGCGCGTCGGGCAGTCCCTCGGGAATCTCGGCGCCGCGCGGCGCGTATGAACGATTGGTGCGTACCTTTTCGGGCACGTCGGTGAAGCCGTAGGTGCCCAGATCGATATCGCGATAAGTGAGTCCGCGGCGCGGATTGGCTTCGTGCGGCTTGACCTTCTCGGTCCTGGCGTTCATCCACGAGAGATCCAGCTCGCCGGTCCTCATCGTGTACAGCCACTTGTCAACGAAGTCCTTATCCTCGATGAAATTTCGCGTCGCCAGGTATGCCATGGTAAGCTGCGCCTCCGCGCCTCTGATTCCCGCCTAGTTGAACCGCACGTCGACCTTGCTGGAGAGGTCGAAAAATTTCTGGATCGATTCCATGAAGCGGTAGAGCTTGTCGTGTCCATCGGGATCGTCGTACACGACCTTCAGTTGTTCACCGAAGTGCGCCAGCGTGTTGATGTCGTGAGATGAGTCGGCCTCGCCGTTGCGATGGATGTTCTCGATCATCTCCTGCCATACACGCGCATCGCCTTCGATCGTAAAATCGACCTTCTTGGGATCGATGGTATCGACCTCGCGCACGTCCTTGAGTTCGAAGACCTCGAACTCGAGCACGAAATTACGCGCCTTGCCGTTGCTGCCCACCTTGATTCCGAAGGTGGTGTCGATAAAGCCGAGGCGCCGGAACTTCTCCTGCTCCGCCGCCATCTTGTCTCTCAATGCGCCGAAATACTCGGTCGAGGGGAACGTGACTGACATTCTCTATCCTCTGGATCGTGCTGATTCAAAGTAGGGCCAAACTCGCGATTATTGCAAGTAAATCAACCTAACGGCTGATAAATTCCATCCTCGCCAATCAGTTCCTGGCCTGTTTGCCCGCGCTCGGGTTATTGGCCAGCTCTTCGTCGATCATCTGGTCGAAGCTCTCGACCGGCTGTGCCCCGACCAGCATGCGGCCGTTGATAAAGAACGCGGGCGTCCCGTCGATGCCCAATGCCTTGCCCTGGTTCATGTCGGCGCGCACCCCGGCCTCGTACTTGGCCTGGTCAAAGCAGGTGTTGAACTTCGAGGTGTCCAGTCCGAGCGTCTTCGCGAGGTTCTTCAGGTCCTCGGGCGAGAGCTTTGACTGATCCGCGAACATCGCATCGTGATAGGGCCAGAACTTGCCCTGCTCCGCTGCGCAACGCCCTGCCTTGGCGGCATCGAGCGCGTGATTGTGCATCGGCAGCGGGAAGTCCATATACACCAGGCGGACCTTGTCGCCGTACTTGTCACGCACTTGCTTTAGAGAAGGTTCCACCCGTTTGCAAAACGGACACTGGAAGTCCGAGAACTCCACGACCGTGACCGGGGCATTCGCGGGGCCGACGGATGGATGCCCGGCGCTGGCCACCTCGATTCGCGGAGCCTTTATCAGGACCTTGAGCGGCTCATCCTTGCGCAGCGACGCTAATACCTTCTCGCGCTCTTCCTGGTCGCTCTGGTTCTGAAGCGCCGCAATCAGACGGCTCTTGATCTGGTCAAATGGAGGCGTGCCCGGGCCTTTGCGCTGGTCATAGTACTTGTGCGCATCGGCTTCGGTCACCTTGGTTGACTTACCTTCCATCTCCTTCTTCAGGTAATCCGGAACGCTCAGGTTGGCCTTCTTGGCGGCCTGTTCGATGAGGTATTCATCGGCCATCGATTCCAGCGCCTGGTGCTTCAGATCGTAGATCTTGCTTTCCAGAGCGGACATTTCGGGCTTTATCTTCGCGTCGAGCTCGGACTCTGTGATCTTATGGCTGCCGACCGTGGCAACTACCGTGTCGCCAGCTGCATTGGCGGCAGAAAAGCAAAGGAGCGGAGCCGCAATTACGATTGCTAGAGTAGCCCGCAGTGGGCGAAATATAGGGGAAATTTGCATCCGCCCAACTTACCATAAGGATGCACCCGTGTCGCAATGCCGGATCCGGCCGTCGGTGCGCGGCGCTTGCGCGACGATACTAAACGCCTAATCTGGATGCCCGAGGCGAGAGTGGCGGAATGGCAGACGCGCTGGACTTAGGATCCAGTGCCGCAAGGCGTGCGGGTTCAAGTCCCGCCTCTCGCACCAGAGTTTCGCGAAATTCCCAAACCAACTAGATTCAGACTCCTGAGAGAGGAATAAGCCATGAGCGAAAGAATCAGCGTCGGGGTGAATGACGGCATCGCCGATGTGCGGATGGTGCGGGCCGAGAAGATGAACGCGCTCGACGATGCGATGTTCACCGAGCTGGTGGACACGGGCGAGAAACTCAAGTTGGACAAATCCCTGAGGGTGATCGTGTTGTCCGGCGAAGGGCGCGCCTTCTGCGCCGGACTGGACACCAGCAATTTCGCCCGGATGCGCGATCGCGAACCGGCCAGTAACGGCAACGTGGTCAATCGATCGCTCGCAACCCGCACCCACGGAATCGCCAATCGCGCGCAGTACGCCGTGTGGGTCTGGCGCGAGATGCCGGTGCCCGTTATCGCGGCGATCCACGGCGTCGCATTTGGGGGTGGATTTCAGATCGCGCTCGGCGCCGATATCCGGTACGTGGCGCCGGGAACCCGGATGTCGGTGATGGAAGCGAAGTGGGGCCTGGTCCCCGACATGTCCGGAATGGCGATCATGCGCCGGTTGGCGCGCGAAGATGTGGTCCGCGAACTGACGTACACCGCGCGTATTTTCACCGCGGAAGAAGCGCTCGCCTACGGCTTCGCCACGCGCATCTGCGAGAACCCTCGCGAAGAGGCATTGGCGACGGCGACGGAAATCGCGCAGAAGAACCCGGCCGCAATCCGCGCCGCTAAACGCATCATCAACAACTACTCCGACGCGGACGCGGGACCGATCCTGCTTGCCGAGAGCACGGAACAGGACGCCATCATCGGCAGCCCCAACCAGATCGAGGCCGTTACCGCCCAGATGGAAAAGCGCGCCCCACGTTTTCGCTAAGGTACTGGAAAGTCTCTTCTTCTGACCGACTATCGGGGTCGCCCAAGGCGGCCCCGATTGCTTCTCATGTCCGCTACATTGCGTGCGGATTACGCCATCATTGCGCCAATTTGTAGCATCCACACCACCGATTGTTAAATCTTTGCAAAGCTGTTTCATCTGCCTCCTTCGCCAAGCTACACGATACGCGGCGAGCGAAATTTCTTCATTCATGTTTGGGAGGACACGATGAGACTTCGTTCTCGACTACTTACGGTTCTGGCCGCGGGCGTGACGTTAACAGCCGCCGGCTGCGGCGACATCAACGTCAACCGCGAATGGGGGAAATGCGCCTTGTTAGGCGGCGTTGCGGGTGCCGCCGCCGGCACCGGCATCGGCTTTGCCATCGCGGATAACGTGAACGGCGATCAAAAGACTACCCAACCGCGTATCATCACCGGCACGCTGATCGGAACGGGCGTTGGCGCGGTTGTCGGCCTGGTCACAGGTCACTTCGTCTGCGACCCGATTATCCAGCCGCCACCACCGCCACCACCGCCTCCTCCCCCGCCGCCACCGCCGCCTCCTCCTCCGCCGCCGCCTCCAGTGAAAGAGAAGCTGGTGCTGCGCGGAGTGCACTTCGATTTCAACAAGTACAACATCCGCCCCGGCGATGCGGCCGTGCTGGACGACGCCGCGTCAGTGATCCAGGCGCATCCGAACGTGCTTATCCACGTGAATGGCTACTGCGATGCGATCGGGAGCGAGGACTACAATCTCCGGCTCTCGCAGAAGCGCGCGGAAGCGGTGGCGAACTACCTTGAGCAGAAGGGTATCTCGCCCACTAACTTGATCATCATGGGCTTCGGCAAGACGAACTTCGTCGCGCCGAATGATACCGATGAGGGCCGCGCGCAAAACCGTCGCGTCGAGCTCGTCCCCGAGCAGTAGGACCCATCCCCAGCCACGAGAGCGGGCGCTTGCCGGGAGCAGGCGCCCGCTTTTTCATTCCGGCAATTCTGTTCGCTGCGCGTCCGCGCCCTGATACCTTCTAGACGGACGGAATCGAGCGAAGATCAAGAATGTTAACGCAACCCCTGCGGCAGGGCCGCCGCATCGCCGTCGCTGTGATCGGCTTCACGGTTCTGCTCCTGGGAGTCGCGATGATCTTCACACCGGGTCCGGGCTGGCTGGTTATCCTGCTCGGGCTGAGCATCCTGGGCGCAGAATTCGTATGGGCACGGCGCCTGATGAAGCGGCTCAAGCAGACCGGCAAAGATATTACTCAGGCAGTCTTCGGCGGCGAAAAAACCCCTCAACAAGCCGAGCCGAAGCGCTGAACCCTTTTATTTCAGGTGCGGCCTGACTTCCTTGTCGAAGCGATCCATGAACGCATCGAGGGTGCGATCCGCACCCAGCGGCGTGACCAGGATTTCCTGGATTCCGAGTTCCCCGAACTGATTCAGGTACTCGGCCAACTCGATAGGCGGTGCGAGAATGCCCTCGACGTAGCCGCCCGTCTCCGTCCATTTGTCGGCAAAGCCGATGTAGACGCGATGCGATAGCGCGAAGCCCGACAGGTTACGCCCCTGCCGCGCGGCAATCTCGCGCAGCCATCGGAGCCGCTCGTCCACCTGCACCGGCGTCATCCGCGTGCCGTGCCATCCGTCCCCAAGCTCCACCGCGCGGCGCACCGCTCGGCGGCTGATGCCGCCCACGACGATGGGAATTTTCCCCGCGGCCGGACGGGGGCCAAAGCGCATTCCGGAGAGTTCGAAGAACTCTCCCTTGAACTCCGGGGTCGCATTCGCCCAGCACGCGCGCATCAGCCGAATCGCCTCATCGGTGTACCTGCCTCGTTCCGCGTACGGCGCCCTCAAGGCGCGAAACTCTGCTTCCAACCATCCGCTGGCTACGCCCACCACCAGCCTGCCGCCCGCAAGACAATCGAGCGTCGCCAGTTCCTTGGCGAGATGAAGCGCGTTGCGGTACGGCACCACGATCACGCTGGTCGCGAGCCGGATGCTGGTGGTGACCGCAGCGACGAAGGCGAGCGTGGCGACAGGCTCCAGGATTTCGATTGCCGGCAGCGTGCCACCCCCGGATGGCACCACGATGTGGTCGCTGACCCAGATCGACGAATATCCCGATGACTCGGCTCGCCGCGCAACGTGTGCGACTTCTTCTGCCGATGCACCGAATTGCGGAAGATGGATTCCCAGCTTCATCGCTTCATTTAACCTCGATCCCCATCGAGGCCGCCAGCCGCTTCACCACCGCGCATCCGGTCTTGTAGTCAATCTTTTCCGCGATGGTGTATTTGGCGCACGCGTCGTTGATCCTGTTTTCGCCGATCAATTTTTTCAAATCCGACAACATCGGATCCTTGAGACCGTTGTAGAGCGCGTCGAAGCGGGCTTGCTGCGCGGCGCTCCGTTTCTCGCGTTTCACGAGCATTTCCATTCCCAAATCGGTCGGACACGGCGCGGTCACGTACCAGCGTCCGTCCTGGTACGCGATTGGCCGCCCGAGCACGACGTCGCCCGTACTGAAGTTCATCTGGTGCGTCGGCGGCACCGGCAACGTGTACAGCGTAGACGCGTGAATCTCACTGTCCTCGTATGGCTCTATGGTAATCTTGCAGGGCTCGCTGATGTGATCGTGTGTTTGCCGCGCCAGCCATTGCGTCAGGTAGGGCTCGGTGCGCGCGTTGTAGCAGGCGAGCGTCCTGGGAGCGACTAATCGGCGGAGAGCCTTGAGATCGCCATCGTTGACGGCCTTGATGTATTCGCTCGCGAAGCGGAGCTGCTCCTGGCTGGGAGGGCTTTGAACGCTCGCCTCGGAGGATTCGGGAGTTGGCTTGGCGGAAGGTTTCGCGACGGCTTGCGCGAAAGCATGCGTTCCCCACGTAAGAACAATCAACAGCGCCAACGCACCCAGGCGCGATTTCCGAAAACCAACCATCGCAGATCTTCCAACCCCCTGCGTATTCAGAGCATCGACCAATCTCCCCAAATTGGCCGCGCGTCGCAAGAAGGTGCCGCTCAGGTAAGACGTTCGCGATGGTATGCCAGGTAGAGCCCGGTGCCGACCGAACCCGTAAGAGCGACCAGCAGGTACCGAATGATGAAGCCCAGCGAGCGATTCGGGGCTCCGCCATTGGCAAACCAGAACAGCACCAGATTCCATGGCACATACATCGCGTAGATAATCGCGATCGGCAGGACCCATCGCTTCATCCGCCAGATTCCCCACGCATACGCCAGCAGAACCGCCCCGAAGATCGGGCCGAAGATCGCGTTAGCAGCCACGGTCTGAAGGCGATAGCCGAAAATCACCAATCCCAGATGAGGGGTCCTCATGTGCTGCAGTGATTTCGTGATGTTCGAGATCGCCAGCACCACGAAAAGTATCGCCATCACGGTCAGGAAGGCTCCTCGCGATGGGCCCGGCTTCGATCCCGGAGTTCCGCTCATGCTGATGCACCTCGGCTGCTGAGATTTCGCAAACGGACGCTAGTTGCGCGTCGCCCGTACTGCAAGATGTCAGCCGCGAGTTAGAGACCGTGCTTGAGGACGCCGGTTACGCCGGCGACGAACAGCGTCGTGATCGTCCATCCGAGCAGGATGTGGAACCAGAGGTAACGACGCAGGAATTCATCGTACCGGATGCCCCAAACGGTCACGTGGTGGGGCTTCGGCACCCAATGATCGTGCTGCCGGAGATTCACGACCGGCAGGAACGCGTCCAGCGAGTACCAGAATGCGCTGAACGGAAAATGGCTCTCCGATTTCTCATTCGCGGGGGCAATCACGCCGTACTTCATACCCCTGCCAAACAGGTATGTGCCCAGCATCACGATCGCGATTGCCCAGTACAGCGCCCGCCACGGCGCGTAGCCGTAGCCGATAGTTACCTTGAGAACCAGGCTCCAAAGCTTGGCCGGGATGCGCCAGTACCACTTCAAGTCGTTGATTGGCCCCTCGAGCAGCGACCGATCTTCCATCTCGATCTTCACGTGGCGACCGCCGGCGTAGTCCCCCTCCTGCTCCAGGACTTTGGCAAGCTGCTCGTAGGGCTGCTGTGAAAATTCCGGCTGCAGCGCCAACCATCGCTCGCGCGCGCGCGGATCGTCCGGTCCCTCGGCAATGCGGCCGTACACGAAGCCATCGAGCAGCAGCTTGCCTGCGGGCGGCCAGCTCGCTTCGCTATCCTTGAGATTGCCGACCTCGGCCTCTCGCAAATCCAGCGCGGTGAAAAGTCCACCGATCAGGTCGAGGCTTCCCGAGACCCTGGCCTTCTGGAGCTTGACCGGGCCGTCGGCACGAAATCCCTCGCGCATCAAAATCTCACTTGCGACGATTCCGTCCGCGTTGATGGCGTTCCCTTTGGCATTCAGAAACGTCCCGCCGTCGCAGACCAGATCGCCGTTGAGCCTGGCGCGCTCGAGGTTGACCTCGCCGCGGGCGAAGAACCCCTTGTACAACAGGACATCAGTCGCATGGAGTCCGTCTGCCCGCAACGCGAGCCCCCCGGGATTGTCGAAATGGCCGCCACGGCAATTCAGCTGTGCACCGAGTTTTGCTCTCATCAGATCGACTTCGCCCTCGGCCTGGAATCCGTCCTCCAGGAGGACGCCTCCGGGCACCACCAGCTCATCGGCCTGGATAACCTTGGTCCGGGACGAACTGAGGTTGAGTTCGGGCACCTCCGCGTACATCAGGTGGATCCGGCCGGTAAATGCCGAGTTAACTATCTTGATGCGGAACGGCACCTTGACGAAGTCCAACTCGAGGTTGCCGAGCACCTTCGCGCCGGTGAGCTGAATCCCTCTCGGATCGACGAACAGCTTCGCCTCGCGATCGGCGCATAGCCATCTAATCAACGTCGCGCGAACTTCACGTTCGTGACCCCATTGATCGGCTCGAGCCGGGTCATTGGCGGGATCGTCTGCCTTGGGGATGGTTCCGCAAAAGACGCTCTCCCCGGTCGGCACGGCCACTACGAGCTTCTGCTCGCAGGGGCTCAGGTCGCCGAACTTCGCCTGCGCCATCGCCTCCAGTTGGACCTGCTTGCCAGCCCCGAATGCGCGGGGGACCTGGATCAGGATCGCAAGCAACAGTAGCGGGACAATCTCGCGGCGCAGTGTGAAACCCACCCCTTCCGAAGATTCGTGCTGTCAGTTAGGCGTTAGGCGCTTATCGCGTCAAGCCCCGTCTCCCGAGGTAACGTTTTCATTCGTTTCGTAGTGAACTAGTCTCTATGCGCTCGCGATACCGCCACTGAGAGCATGACGCGAAGAACAATCATAATCCTCGCCGCGGCGGGCGGCTTCATCCTCCTCGTCGCGCTCGCCATCGCGATTTACGCCGTTTCCAACCTGAATTCCCTGATCGAACGCAACCAGGCTCGCGTCATCAAGATCCTGAGCGATGCCCTCGAGCGGCCCGTCCAGGTTGACCAGGTCAGCGCCCGAGTGGGGCTTGGAGTATGGATCGAAATCAGCGGGCTCAAGATCGCCGACGATCCGGCTTTCAGCCAGGAGCCCTTCCTCACCGCACCGCGCACCACGCTCGAGGTCGATGTTCTCCCGATTCTGAGCGGTCACGTGCGGGTCCACACCCTGACGCTGGTCGATCCCTCCGTTCGCGTGATCGAAAAAGAGGACGGTTCGCTCAATACCGACACCATCGGCGGGCCACCCGGAAAGCCCACCCCGGTCTCCCCCATCATCGCATCGTTCTTTGTATCTTCGGTGGAAATCCAGAACGGCAGCTTTCACTACAGCAATGAGGGCGAGGAAGGCGCTCCCATCGAGCTCCACCACCTCGATGCCGAGATCGACGACTTCGGCCTGCTCGGGGATTTCAAGGTCGATACGAAGCTGGCTTTTCTTCAGGATGCCCAGAATCTGACGGCTTCAGGATCGGTCGGACCGCTGTTGCATAAGCGGATGGTGGACACGAGCTCGATTCCGCTCGACCTCCAGTTCAAGGCCGACCCGTTCGTGGTCGATCAATTGAAAACGCTGGCAGGCGTCGGCACGAGCCTGCCCGCCGAACTCTCGATGCCCGATCCGATTTCGATCAGCGGCACGCTGAAAGGAGAAATCAACGCGCTCAACTTCGATATCACCGGCGACATGGGCGCAGGCAGCATCGCGTATTCCACGGACTTCAAGAAACCGCCGAAGTTGCCGATGACCGTCGAAGCGAAAGGTTCAGTCGGTCTCATCTCCAATACCTTCAATCTCGATAGCGTCCACCTCCAGCTTGCCGATCTCGCTGGGACCCTGAGCGACATGGCGTTTCCAGACACCGGCCCTTCGCATATCCACGTCGAGACCAACAACTTCGACCTCACCGATGTCACCACCACCGTGCCCATGCTCGACGGTTTTCGGATGACGGGTAAGGCGCAAGCGCACGTAACGCTCGATTTCGGCGATGGCCCGTTTGCCAGCGATGGTTCCGTAGTCCTGACCGGTGCATCGATCGGCGCATCCCAGGGAAAGATGCCGGGGTTGGCGGACCTGAATGCCACCATCGTGCTGAAAGGCCAGACCATCACGCTGCAGCCGTCGACTTTCTCGGTCGCATCGGCGCATGCACGCGCTTCGGGCGTGGTCAGTTCCGTCAAACCCTTGCAAACGACTTACCAGTTCGATGCCGACACGATTCGTCCGTCGGCATTCGTGCCCACTCGCCCGCAAGAGGAAGTCCTCAACAAGGTTCACGTTGAGGGCAGCCTGAACGGCGACGCCAGCGCCCCGCGCGTCGCGGCGCGGATAACTTCCGCTTCGGGAGTTCTGAACGGGGCGGCGTACCAGAACCTAGACGTCACAGGCAGTTATGCCGACAAGCGGCTGGCCGCCAATCCCCTCTCGGTCGGTGCATTTTCGGGGACCGTGGTTGCCAATGGCTCGATGACGATGACTACGCCGCCGCGGTTCGACGTGAATGCGAACTTGCGCAACGTCGATCTGCAGCAGGCTTTCCTGGCGCTGGATCCCAAGACTCAGCGGCGCTTGCGTGGTTCGCTGAGCGGCAACGTGAGAATGTCAGGTTCGGGAAAGGACTGGAACGCGATCAAGCCGACCCTGAACGGTAACGGCAACCTGCAAATCACCAACGGCAAGATCGCCGGCGTCAACATCGTCGCGATCGCGATCAACAAGATCGCGGCGGCGCCGGGCGTCAGCCAGATAGTGAATGCGACCTTCATGTCGGACCATAGCGGGATGCTCGCCGATCCGGACACCGAGCTGCAGAACGCGCAATCCACGTTCGTTATCGTCAATCAGCGCGTCACAACCCACGATTTGGCGGTGAAGTCGACGGACTACGCGCTCGCGGGCGACGGATGGTTCGATTTCGACAACAACATCAGCATGAGCATGGACATCAAGCTGACGTTCGGCCTGTCGGTGACGATCCCGGTTTACATCACCGGCCGCCCGCCGCTGATCGTGGTGGTGCCGGACATTCCCAAGCTGGCGGAGCGTATCGCGATGGGCGCGATCAGCGTGCCGGGCAAGATAATCGAGGGCGGAGTCAGCGGCTTCAACAGCCTGATTGGAAGGAGTACACCGGCCGCGCGCAACACGCCCTCGAGCGGCGGCTCCGGCCCGCTCGACAAGCTTAAAGGCTTTTTCCAGTAACCGATTCAGACCCAGGCGAGCTTTTCGACCGTGCGATCGTTTTTCTGATCTCCGGTGTTGAGCGTGCTCTTGGGTTCGATCAGAACGACGTGTGCCTCATCGTCCGCGATCGGTAGGTGCTCGATGCCGCGCGGGATGACGGTGAACTCGCCGGGACGGAGAGCAATCTCGCCGTCGCGCAGTTTGATCAGCAAGCTGCCCTTCACGACCAGGAAAAGTTCATCTTCCTTCTCGTGCCGATGCCATACGAATGAGCCCTTGAACTTGGCGAGCTTGAGATAGCTGTCATTCAATTCTGCAGCGATTTTGGGACTCCAGAAATCGCTGAAGCGCCCGAATTTTTCGGCCAGGTTGATCTTTTCCATGGAGATGCCTTGTGAAGTTGAGAGGCAGACGTCCCACCCAACCTACTCCTTCCTTGGCTCGCAACAAGGGCAAATGGATAGACTGTCCCTGTGCCGAAGGAAGCTGCCGAGTTGCTTCTGATCGAGGGTCGCGAGGTCCGGGTGACCAATCCGGACAAGTTGTATTTCTCGCGCGATGTAAAGCTCTCGAAACTCGATATCGTCCGCTACTACCTGTCGGTCGCCCCGGGGGCGCTGACGCCGATTCGCGATCGTCCAATCGTTCTCAAGCGCTACGTCAACGGTGCCGAGGGAGAGGCGTTCTATCAGAAGCGCGCTCCCGCGCAGCGTCCCTCGTGGTTGCGCACGATTACCCTGTCGTTCCCGTCCGGGCGCACCGCGGAAGAGATCGTGGTCGATAACGCCGCGGGACTGGCGTGGGTCGTGAACCTGGGATGCATCGAACTGCACCCGCATCCGGTGCGTTCGGACGATCTCGAACATCCGGATGAACTGCGCGTTGATCTCGATCCCGGACCCGGTGTGAGTTGGGCGGACGTGCGCACCGTCGCGATGGAAGTGAAATCGCTTCTTGAGGAGATGGACCTGCAGGGATGGCCCAAGACGAGCGGCTCGCGCGGCATGCACATCAATGTGCGCATCGCGCCCCGATGGACCTTCGATGAAGTCCGTCGCGCCGCTCTTGCCCTCTCGCGCGAAATCGAGCGGCGCGTTCCTGCGCTGGCGACGTCGAAGTGGTGGAAGGAAGAGCGCCACGGCGTCTTCCTCGACTACAATCAGAATGCGAAAGATCGCACGACCTGTTCGGCGTACTCGATACGACCGCTCCCCGATGCGCGCGTGTCGGCGCCGCTCTACTGGGATGAGGTGCCGGACTGCGAGCCCGCGGACTTCACGGTTATGACGATGCCGAAGCGCTTCGCGGAAACAGGCGAGCCGCATGCGGGCATCGACAACGCTCCCGGCTCGCTGGAGAAGTTGCTCGAACTCGCGGCAAGGGACGAGGCTGCCGGACTCGGCGACGCGCCCTGGCCGCCGCACTTCAGGAAGAAGGCGAATGAACCGCGGCGGGTTGCTCCGTCGCGCGCAAAGTCTGTTGCGAGAAAGCCGCGCGCGAAGATGCCGCTGGTGGTCGTCGCCAACTCGCCCAATCGCGATGCGGCCCTGGCAGGGCTCGAAAGATGGAAGTCCAGACACACCGAAGTGGCGGGCTACCTGGCGGTCGATGACATCCTCGTCGATTCGATGCGCGGGCGATCATCGACCTGGACCCGGATTCGCGTGAACCTGCGCCATGTGCCCGAAGAGTTGCGACCGCCACAGGAGACTCCCGACCCCGACGATGACCCTACGCGCGAGTGGCGAATGCGATATCGAAAGACGCCTGAAGCCTAGCAGACACTATCGACCGCGCGAGAAGATCGCCATCAACTCCTGCGGCGGAACGACTTCCAACTGCGCGTAGGTGCAATCCCTCGGCTTTTTCTGGGTGCGCCAGCGGCGAAACTGCGCCATGTGCCGAAAGCGGCTGCCCTGCATATGCTCGTATGCGACCTCCACGACCAACTCGGCTCGCAGCGGCTCCCACGACAGATCCTTGCCCTGGCTCCATCGGCTCTGCCCGCCAGGCATGCGATGGCCGCCTTCGCCCGCTTCGGGTGCGGCCCAGCTCTTCCACGGATGATTCGTAAGGGCGTCGCGACGATAGGGCGTGAGATATTCGACGAGCTGCTTGCGCTTTTCCTGCGTGAAGCTCGCGCATACGCCCACATGCTGCAGTGCCCCCGCGTCATCGAAGAGTCCGAGCAGCAATGAGCCGACGGCCGTGCCCTGCCCTCCTTTGTGCCAGCGAAAGCCGGCGACCACGCAGTCGCAATCGCGCTCGTGCTTGACCTTGAACATCACGCGCTTGTCGGACTGGTAAGTACCTGACCGCGGTTTCGCCATGACACCGTCGAGGCCCGCACCTTCGAAGCGGCGAAACCAATCCGCGGCGACGTTTGAATCAGAAGTTGCCGGAGTGAGGTGAAGTGGCGGCGTCGCATGGGCCAGCAGTGTTTCGAGTAGATGGCGTCTGTCCTGAAAAGGTTCGCGCCGCAGGTCGCGATCGCCTTCGCACAGCAGGTCGAAGAACACGATCGATGCGGGCGTCCGCTCGGAGAGGAGCTTCACCCGCGACGCGGCCGGATGGAGCCGAAGCTGCAAAGCATCGAAGTCGAGCGCGCCGTCGTGCGCGATGACGATCTCTCCGTCGAGCGCGCAGCGGTTGGGCAACTGCGCGCGCAACGGTTCGATCAATTCAGGAAAGTAGCGATTCAGCGGCTTCTCGTCGCGGCTCTGGAGCAGAACCTCGTCGCCATCGCGGAACACCAGGGTGCGGAAGCCGTCCCACTTGGGCTCGAAGATCCATGACTCGGCTGGCGGCAAAGCGTCGATGCGCCTGGCGAGCATCGGCCGTAACGGCGGGTTCACAGGCAAGTGCACACGTCAATGCTACATCGGAATAGCTGCAAGTGCCGCCCCGTGGTTCAATTGAAACAGGCAGGAAGAACCGCTTGCAGGACGTCGACGGAGGGCGCCATGGCCAGAGTTTCATATCGAGTCCGGCCCGAGACCGCAGTTCTGACGCGAGGCTTCGATCCCAAGCTCTCGGTGGGATCGGCGCGGCCTCCGGTGTATCGCAGCTCGACCTTCGTGTTTCCCAGCCCGGAAGCGGCAGAGCTCGCGTTCAAGGTCGTACTGGGCAAAGTTCCCCTGCCGCCTGACTACCGACCTGATCTGATTTACGCGCGACTCAATCATCCGAATGCCGAGATCCTGGAAGAGCAGTTGGTGCCTCTCGAGCTCGATTCCAACAGCGCCGCCATCTTCAATTCCGGCATGGCCGCTATTTTCACCGTGCTAATCACGTTTCTTGAACGCGGCGGTGCGATGGTCTACACGCAGCCGCTGTATGGCGGCACGCAGCATCTGATTCACAACCTCATCGAGCCGCTTGGATTCACCGCACTGGCGGCTCCCGCCGGGGACACCGAAGCGCTGGGCCGCCTGATCGAGCAGACCGACAACCTGAACCTGGTGCTGATCGAGACGCCGGCGAATCCGACCCTGATGATGACCGACATCGCACGTGCGGCCGCATCGATTCGCAAGAGGAAACGGCGTGCCCTGCTGGCGGTCGACAACACGCTGCTGGGCCCGACGTTTCAGCATCCGCTGAAGCAGGGCGCCGACCTGGTCATCTATTCGGCGACGAAATTCCTCGGCGGGTTCAGCGATCTGCTTGCCGGGGCGGTGCTCGCGACTGATTCCGAACTAATCCAATCGCTGACCGGCATCCGTGCGCTGCTGGGCAATATCCTGCAAGCCGACGAATGCTGGATGCTCGACTCGCGCCTCTCGACGGTGGGTCTCCGGATGAACCGGCAGAGCAAGAACGCGCAACGCATCGCCGAGCAGCTCGCGAAACATCCAAAGGTGAAGCGTGTTCTGTATCCTTCGCTTTTCACCGACGAGGAGCAGATCAGGATTCGCGATGCGCAGACAGACTATCCGGGCTCCCTGATGTCGCTGGATATCGAGGGTGGCAAGCCGGCGGCATTTGATTTTCTGCGTCGCCTGAAGATCGCGAAGAACGCCGTGAGTCTCGGCGGCGTCGAAACGCTCGTATGTCACCCGAAGACCACGACGCACAGTGAATTCAGCGCGGAGGAATTCGCCGCCGCCGGCATCACTGATTCGCTGGTGCGCATCTCGGTGGGCACCGAACACTGGCGCGATTTGCTGGCGGAATTTACACGCGCGCTGGATGGTGAGTGAATTCCGGCTAGCTTATGGTCCAGCCGCCATCGACCACGAACGGTGCGCCTGTGGCGAACGATGAATCGTTGCTGGCCAGGAACAGCGCCATGTTGGCGATTTCCTCGGGCTCGCCCATCCTGTTCAGCATCGAGATGCGCGCGACTGCCTTGGGGTCCGGCTCCGCGCCGCGGCGGATACGCTTGGCCATCTCGGTTTCGATGCCGCCCGGGCAGATGCAGTTGACGCGGATGTTGTAGCGGGCGTATTCGAGCGCCGCCACGCGCGTCATCGCGATTACTCCCGCCTTGGCCGCGCAGTATGCGGCCCCACCGCGCACCGCGACCATCCCGGCGATCGATGCCTGGTTGATGATCGATCCTCCGCCTCCTGCCTCGACCATCCGCGGCAACTGGACGTGCATGCCCAGGAACACGCCGCGCAGGTTGATCGAGATCACGCGGTCGAATTGCTCCGAGGTCATCTTGCCGATATAAGCCGATTCGCCTTCGATGCCGGCGTTGTTGAACGCCACGTTCAACGTGCCGAATTGCTTCATGGTCGTCTCGACCATCCGGCTCGCGTCTTCCTCTTTGGATACGTCGGCGCCAATCGCGATCGCCTTGCCGCCCGCGCGCTCGATCTGGTGCACGGTTTCCACCGCCGATTTCTCATTCAGATCCACGGCGGCAATCTTCGCCCCTTCGCGCGCGAACAACAGTGAGGTGGCCCTGCCCATCCCCGATCCGGCCCCCGTGATCAGTGCGACTTTCCCTTCGAGCTTCATGGTGGTTCCTCCTCGCAGCGGCGCCGATCTGCGCGCGGAAATGGCGCCCCCTGCGGGATTCGAACCCACGGCCCCAGGATTAGGAATCCTGTGCTCTATCCATCTGAGCTAAGGGGGCGCGCAACAAATTCAAGCACTTTTTCGCTCTCGGTCCCACTCCAACCCCGATTCGGGGGCGGTCCGGGGGCGGTCAGCGATCGCGGCCGCATCCGAAGGCTGCCTCATCTCAGCCAATACGGCATTTGCAACCCGCACACTCGCGCCGCTGTCGCGCATCGGAATGAAGTGCGCATAAACCTTCATCGTCACACTGGGATCACGATGGCCGAGACGCGCACAGACCTCAGGGACACTAGCCCCCGCCGCGAACAACGCACTCGCGTGACTATGCCGGAGACTGTGAAAGCTCACCCGCCTCAACTTCGCCCTCTTGAGAGCGGGCCACAATCCACGCTTGTTCAAAACGCTGCGGTGGAAGGGCGAACCATCGGGCGCCGAGAAAATCAGATCTAGCTCCGACTGCCGACCGCGTAGACGCCACGCCTTCAACTGTAGCGCGAGAGCCGCAGGAATCGGAATCTCGCGTTTGCCACTCTTGGTTTTGGGCTCGTAAAAGCGCGGCGAGAGATGCTTGTCCTCCGGGTTGTCTCGGCCCCAGGAGAGCGAGCGGCGCACAAAGACTTTGCCCTCGGCATCCGGGCCACTAGGCAGTTGGAGATCGCCCCATTGCAGGCCGAGTAGTTCGCCGGAACGCATCCCGGTGAGCGCAGCCATCATCAAAATCGTCCGATAGAAGCCCTCGCTCGCATTGTCGAGCAGAGCAGCAATTTCCGTCGTGTTAAGACAATCGGAGGGATCTACGGTCCGCTCGCCGACGCGCTCGTCATCGTCGGGGGTCATTGACAGCGCGCCAGCCCCGACTCGCGCACGTTCAGCGATGGCCGCGGGATTGTCGCGGCAGAGCTTTCGCCGCATCGCAAACTTGAAAACAGCCGCGAGAGTCGTCAGCACCTTATTGATCGTTTGCGGGCTTAGCGCCGCCCGGAGATCGTCGCGCAGCTTCTCGACCGCAACAACGTCGATGCGATCGAGGCGCCAATCGCCAAGCCGGGGGAGAATGTGATTGTCCAGATGAACCGACCACGCAGCGAGTGAAGAATAGCGGTAGCCCTGCTTTCCATTTTTCCAGTCGGCGGCCACTTCGCGCAGTGTCGGGATTTTCTTCGGCTCGATAAACTCACCGCGCCGTACCCGCTGCCTCGCATCGTCGAGCGCCGCCTTCGCCTCGCGCTGGGTCTCGAAGCTCGCCTTGAACCGCTTGCCGTCCTTGTAGAACTTGATCTGCCATCGGCCGGTTGGAAGTTTGCAGGGATTGCTCATCTCTTCTCCTTTCGTCCTTCTATTCTTAATTCGAGTACGTTCACGAGTGCCTCGACGAGTCGAAAGAGCTTCACCGTTGGGAGGGCCATCCGAAGCGCGTCGCGCTCGAAGCGCGCAACTGAATTTCGAGACACACCGAGCGTCTTGCCAAACTGTTCCTGCGTCCGGCCGAGCATCTCGCGAAGATGACGAACTTCGGCGCCCTTGGGGTGGGAGTTTTTATGAGTCATCGTAGATTGATACGTAGCGTATCAGACCGCAAAGCAGGACGCAAAAGACTCAAACTACGCCGCGTGGGCGTTAGAGCGTTGACGGCGGCGTGCGGCCAAGTCCGCAACCTTGGACGATGGCCCAGCGGCCTCGGCAACACCCTCCCGCGCCACCCTCTCGATTTCCGAGCGTCGATAGCGAACGTGGACGCCCAGCTTCACCGTCTTGATCCGCCCATCGCGTCCGCACTGGCGAACAAAGCTTTCGTGGAGGTTCAAAATCTCCGCAGCCTGCTCGGCCGTCAGCAATGGCTCGCTTGACTCGGCTTGCCGAATTTCCGCAGCGCACGATTCCATATTGCGAAGGGACTGAACCAGCGTCTGCGCTGCGAGCGTGAGCCTCGGCAACAAGTCGAGTAGCTCCGCGGACGTGAGATTGCGCCGCAGCGCGAGAAGATCGTCGAGCCGCAATCCTTCCGTCATCACAGCCCAACCTCCTCCACCTTCCACCCGCTCCCCCGGTCGCCCAAATACCAAAGCGCGAGAGCGAGGCTCAGAACGATGTCGTCGTGCTGCCCGCTCCGCGCGCCAAATGCAAGATTTCCTGCCTCGCTGAAGCTCGCCCTGAAATTCTGCAACTCGGTTACGAGCGCGGGCGCCTCTTTGAGGTTCTTTGGAATCCGCAGGCTTTTGCTGTGGAACTCGGCCTGTAATCGCGAGACGAGGGCTAGCTTAGAGACGCGAAAGCCGTTGCCGTCCGGCGCGCAACGCTCGCCCTCGCCGCCGGTTATAGTGACGCCAACATGGGGCAGCCCCGCCCGTGTGAAAATATCGCCGACTGCGCGGCCGACCCCGGTCCGGTCGATTACCAGCGAGCAATTGCCTCGAATCTCGTCTTTCGCGAGGAGACCCGCGACGATCTGCGCGATCGCCGGATAGCTCGTTCCCAGCGGAACGCGCTGCAAATGCTTCACGACGAACTCGCTCGGCCCCAACTTCTGTCGCAAGTCCACGCCGATGCCTTCCGGCGGCTTGAGCCCTTCCCTTCGGTGCTCAAGGAGGCAGATCGCGGTCGGATCGAAGGACTGGCCCAAATCGACGCCGAGGCAAAACTCGCGCACTGGCCGTACCGGATACCAGCCCGCAGCGTTCATAAAGGGTTCAAAAGTCAAATGGTTGCTCATCGCTCAATGCCGCCTCGATCAACTCGCTTGGAATTACCTGCGACTCCGGGTCCAGGAACTCACACAGGTATTCCGACCGGAATACCAACTCGCCCAAAGCGTGGCGCTCCTGCTCCAGAAACTCCGGCGTGATGCGCGGGCACTCGCCCGCCGGAACCTCGAACTTTTCCCAGCCCGCGCCGTTCTGCCATGCATCCCAGAAAAAACCCCTTCGGCCCCAAGGCGTGCTCAGGTAGATAAGTCGGGCGCTGTCGGATTTCGTCGCTATCGACGGGCGCAGCGCCGCGAGTAGCTCGTCGGGAATCCGCGCCGCTTCATCGAGAACGATCAAGTCGGCCCCGGAATAGCCGCGAACGGTAGCCTCAGAGCCGGGCAGCGCGATGATGCGGCTGCCGTTTTTCAGTTCCAGCCGCAGCGTCGATTCCTGTTCGGGAGCCTCGCCGCCCAGCTTGTGAAAATACTCGGCGACTTTGCGGAATAGCTCGCTCGACTGCCGAAGCGATGGCGAGACGAGCAGAATCAGCGATCCCGGAAAGAACATTGCCTGCCGCAGCGCGATTGCCGCGGAGACGCTCGACTTCCCGCTCTGCCTACTGCAACAAAGGAGCACTCGCTTCGAGTCCGATTCCAAAAGCTGCCTTTGCCAGTCATCGGGCTGCCCAACGACCGCCTCAAAGATCGCGCAAGGGTCGAGCGCCATTGCGAGATCGACGTGCATATCCAACCTGCGAACCCCGGCGCTCATTGCTTCACCTCGGCCGCGGGAGCGGCAATGGGTTCGATCGTGTTGCCGTCATCCGGTTGCGGAGCCTCGATCGAGCGCAGCGCAGAGACAACGGCCTTGCGCGCAGCCGCGAACTCGCCGGGGGCAAGAGCGCGAAGCAGCGCGGCCCGTAGCTGAAGGTACGCCGGAGCGACAATCAGGTTTTGGGTTACGGTCGTGGTATGTCCGCCGATCTCGTTGAGGAGGCGGGCTTCCAATTCGATATTTGCCGTAAGACGGGCATGGAGCCCGATCGCAAGCCGGAAATCCTCCTCCTCCGCGCGATCGAGCAGCGAATAGATTCGCCCGCGCTGATTCACGATATGGCCGAGCAATCCCTCGGACTCGTCGCGGCGTAGTTCTTGGAGAGAGACCTCGCGGCCCGTCAACGCGATGGCGGCGGACCGCTCGCGCAGCTGCTCGCTCATGTGGTTCTTGCGATGGCGGGAGATCGCAGCCGCCGATACGTTGTGCCGCCTTGCTACCGTCTTGTAGCTGGCACCTCGCGAAATTGAGACTTCAATGGCGCCCCTCTCACTGTGGCGACAAATCGTGCATTGCGATGGCTGACAAGGTTTCATCTTTTTTACGCGGTCTCGGCGACCTTGCCGTCCGAACCCATGTCTTCACTCGTCTTTCGGCTTTCATCTGCTGAGACCCCGGACAAATCGACCCTACTGGTGGCAAAGACGGGCATTCCCGGAGCTGCTGCCGTTGCTGTTGCGCGCGCCAGTTTGGCCCGCTGCTCGGCCTGTTGTTCTGGCGTCAGCGCATCCCATCGCGCCTTGGCTTTCGCCCGGCGTTTATCGCGGGCAATCTCTGAAAGCTTAAGCCCGCCAGTCGGCAGCACGCCCGGATAACGGGCCGCGATTGCCTCCCGCGTGCTTCGCAGAGCCCTGCACTCCTCTTCGCCGGGCGCCGCCCATCGCTTCTCCATGAGCGGATCGAGCGGGCATATCGGGGCGCCGCAGGTCTGAAAGCTCGGGCATTCCCGAGCCGGATAGTCTTTGTTGTCCGTCGCGCGCATGGTTACGCCTCGTTCGCGATACCGGCGTCGCCGCGGATGTACGACTGGCAGCGAGCCCAAGCCGAGTTCGCGATAGCTGCGGCGTTGCGGAGATCTATCAGCGCGTCATACGCGCCGGCGTTGCAGGCACGTAGAAGATCGTCCTGAAGCTGCTCGCGGGCGTCGTCATCCGGCGCGAACGGAAAGACCCGCGGCGCGGAAATTACGCTCTGGATCAACTCCACGTCTCCACGCAGAACGCCCTCGCGGATCCCCCGCGTATAGGCATCGCGTTCGAGGGAATTGAGCACCCCCCAAATCGCCGCCATGCGAACCTCGCTCGTGGCGGGAATGGCCTTGCCGAGATCGCGCTGCGCCGTTGTGATGTTCGCCGCGACTCGATCAAGTAGTTGCTGATACCGGGCGCCACGATCGGCGAGGAGCTTTCGCGCGAAGCTTTGCAGCGCGCCCTGAATCCTGGCGACGCGCACTTCCGGGCGGTAGTCGCTGTAGTCGAGCCCGCGGATGCGCGCGGCTTCAACCGCATAGGCTTCGAGAGTGTCGGCACTCCCGTTGAACACCGCGAATGCGGGAAACATCGGGTTTGCGTCGCTGGCCGGGACGGGAACGATCCACGAGCCCAGGTACGTAGGGCTGGTTTTCGTCGAGATTTCCATTTTCTTCTCCATTTGGGCGGAGTCTTTGGAGAGCCCCGCGATTAGGTTGAATTTACCGGCAGGAGGGAGGTGGCCGCTTAAGAGGGTGGATAGCGCCGCATCGCCCTGCGCGACGGCGAGTCATCGTCCCTTGACAGCCCCCAGAGCCGTTTTTTCAAGCGTTTACGGGCGCTTTTGGCGGGTTATCGGATAAGAGATTCTGTGGCCCTTGCGAATCGGGCGAGGGGGTGGACGCGACTGAGTTGAAAGGGCGTCGTCGGCAACGGCGGGTTCTCCCACCAAAGGCGAAACGGTATTCTCATTCTGATGACCATCAAATCAGACTGCGAAAACCTGCTGGCTGTCCTTTCTCAGCTGGATTCGCTTCACGCGGAATCCGAGTCGTCATATAAGGTCGCAGCGCCACTGTTGGAAACCGTCACCTCGCAGAACACCCCAGAGGCAATCGCGAAAGTCGACGACGCCAAGAAAAAGCGGGCAGAGGCTCAAGAACGATTGCGGGCGATTAATGGCCCGGGCAAGACAAGTGCACAGTTTGCTGCGCTCGAAAAGACAATTTTCGAACTCAGAAACGAGTGGGGCGACGCGAGGAGTAAAATCGACTCGGCGTATGATCTGCTAAAAACCACGGCGCTGGACCCGATACGAACTCTGTCGCTGCAGCTTCGCGAGGCCATCGGCAATCTTGAGGGCAGGCAGCAGATTCTCCAGAAATTGGTCGAACTCGGTCCTCCGAGTACAGAGAAGAAAGAGGTGGAAGCGACTTTCCTTCAGCCTATCGCGCGACAAATGCCCCTCCTGCGGGATATCGCATCGGAGTTTGAGGCAGCGTCACGCCCCGGAGATTTCCGGAAGCGATTAGAACATCTGGACGCGGCAAGAGAGAAGAGCCGTGGGCTGTCCGCCGAAGTCGAGAAGCAGGCTCTCATGGGCGAGCCCGTGCTCAGGAAGGCTTCGGATTTCGTATCCGGGTTCTACGAATACTTGGAGCGGGCGGAGATTATGAAAGACATGGTGGCGGGCATCTTGGAGAAGATCAGTTGCGAAAAAATCAGAACGCTCTCCTCGAAAGTTGGAGCATTCGCCAAACTCAACCCCGCGATCGATTCTGACGCCCTCAACCTCCGCGCAAAAGTTGAAATCATGGCCTCGATCGCAGAGAACATCGACGAACTGTCGAAGTAGCGCGACCGCGGAAACCGGATCCGCAAGCGAAGCGAAAGGGGGCGGCTTGCCGAGCTGTAGTGAGCGCCGCGGACTTTTAAGATGGCTCTGTCGCTAGACCGCATCGGATTGATCCTGAACATTGCCGGGAGCATTCTCGTCGCCGCAGCGGTGGGAAGGCCCGAATCCCCCGTTTATCAGGAGATCGAGCGGGGGCGGCTGGCGCGAGCGTTTGGTCTGCGGCGTTATAAGAAACAGAGCTTAGCCGCAATCACTTGGCCGTCCGCGCTCTACACCGGAATCACGTTGCTGATAGTTGGGTTCCTTGCATCTTTCTTAGCAACTTTCCTTTGATTCGAGCGCTTGGCGAACCGAGGCTGCGGGGAACCGCAAAGGGGAAAACTATGCCGATGTGGTTTGTTGTACTGGCCGCAGTTGCGTCGCTGTTTGGATTTGAGTTTTGGACTTCCAGGGTGAAGCAGCGCGAGCGGCGCAACGCATCAAAGCGCCTCGTTGAATCGAGGATCAATTCCGTCCTCATGGTCTATGGATCGTTTGCCGGGCTGGACGCGCCCGAAACGACTCGGGTCTTGGCCCTACGCGCCGCCGTCCGCCAAGGAAAACTGCTACCGGTCGGTGAATGCTCCACAACCGCCGAAGCGGATCGGTGGGTGGATCAAAACCTAGTACTCATGAGCAAGGCCCATCCCCAGAAAGTTGAAGAACTCGCAGCCCCGGAGCGAGCCTCAATTAAGGCTGCGATGAAGGCCGCCGAGGCGCCGAAAGCTTCGGCGGATTGAGGCTGCCGGTGAGCCCGCCGCTTCAGCAAACCATTCCTTCGCAGCCACAGGCCAGTATCGTAACCGCGCTGCGAAGCTCGCGAGTAGCAGCCTCCACCCGGAGCGGATCGCCGCTCCCAATTGCCGAAACCAGCTCAACGCGATGGCGCGCGATCTCGTCGGCGATGGGCGGGATGAACCGCTCCTTATCGGCGACGTCCCTCGCAAACTCCTCGATCTCGTTGAAAAGCACTCGCGCGTGATTTGAACCGCTCATCCTCATATTCTATCGACCCGCCGGTGCCGCAGCTTCGTCGGCCTCTCGCTGCTCGAAGCTCGTCTCGGCCGATGCGGCCATCTCGGTAACGGGCGCGGCGTTTGCCATCTCGATCGGCAAATCGCGTTCCTTAATCAGCCGCTCAACCTGTTTTCGGTGGCCAATGACCCACAAGTGTAGATTAGAAAGCGGCTTGGTGTTGGGCACCTCCCATCCGATCGCGGCACAGCCGGGCCTTCCAACGAATTTCGTACCGAGCCGGATCAACTCGTCCAGTGTTCGCTCTGCGGCTAGTTGCGGCGCTACCGAGACGGTCATGGCCCGGCCATAAAACTCGGTTGCGAGTTCGGCGATATGAGAGCGGTAGTGCTCGCAATCGCGTTCGCAAATCTCGTCTCGGGGTATGAGGGTTAGCACATCGCCTTCACGCTCCAGCGTCGCACCATCCCGAAGGAGGCGAGCGATGAGCCAGCGTTCCTGTTTGAACAGGTAGTTACGGAACTCCGACATTTCGTCGGGCTCTTGCGGCCCGTCGGCCTTGAGGTGATCAACTCCATAAAACCTTCCATCCTCACCGACTGGCACCCCTTTAGGGGGGCAGGGGGGGATCGCGTTCTCAGTCTTTTCTAGAGGCTCTTCTATAGTGTTCTGAGTCTCTTCTAAAATCTCTTCTGACTGCGCAGTCTTGATCCCGCCAGTGGGCAGTTCTGATCCTGCCTCCCGCTCATTTGATCCCGCCTGACGCGATTCTGATCCCGACGCCTGCTGTTTTGATCCCGCTTCATGCTGTTTTGATCCCACTCCCTCGCGAACTTCGATCATCGCAGCGGGGAATTGCTTGGGCGGCGTGATTGCGTTCGGCTTGCACCGGGACTGGCCGGACTCAACCTCAAAGCCGATCGACTCCAGTTCGTCCAAAAGGGCGTCCACTTGGCGGACGCTCCGCAGGCCAAGCTCGCGAGCCATCCTCGCGCGCCTCATTTTGAAGGTGCCGCCATTGTGTGTGATTCCGCAGACGATAAGGGCCAACTCGGCGGTGCGGGGCAAGATACCGCGAACCGCATAAATCCAGGCTGGTGCCTCGCTGACTAGTCCCCGGCCGCGACCATCCCAGGGCGGCGTGCCGGGCTTCCGGCGCCGTAAACAAGGACAAGTGCCCTCCTTGTGCCCCGTCGGCTTCACAACCGCAAAGCCCCGCACCTCCCGATCGAGGCGCAACTCGGTCCCATCCGAATAAGGAAAGAACTTCTCCGATCCCTCCACCCGAGACCCAAGCTCGAAAAGCTCCCCTGCCTTTATCAACCGGACGAGCGATTCGTTGAAGTTGCGCTTCGTGACGCCGCATGCATTCGCCCCATCGCGGGACCGGACGTAAACAACCCTATGACCACGGTTAATTCCGATGCTGTGCCCGTGGATCTTAGTTACGCACTCGCTCTGTGAGACGAACCACTGGTAGATTTTCCGATCTACTGGCCTCAGTTTGCCGCCCTTGCTGGGTTTGAAATCGGCGCCTACCGCGCAGCGTTCGACGATAGTCTTTCGATCTTCAAGCTGCCGGAGTAGGTCGCCGTCGATCCAAGGGCGGGGTTTGACCCCGCGTGGCGGTGCCGATGATGATTTGCTATTGTTCTTCACTGCAACGTCCGTTTGTCGGCCCCTTGCAGGACCAACGTTTTGAACGGCTCGATCGTTGGCGCGATCGGGCCGTTCGGTTTATCGGCCAAAAAAAACCTCTAGACCGCTGCCTTGCGATCTAGGGGCTTTCCTTCATTTGCGCGCGCGGCGTTTGCCGGACGCAACTCACACCCCAGCGATTCACCTTTCCCTGTATTATACCACGCCCGACCCCACCAAAGTGGAACGCGACATGTCGCATTATGCGCACGTTTTCCACAGGCTGTTAGGCCGTCGCGAACCCGCGTCGCCGGACAAAAAAACAGGGCTGGTTTTCCGTCCTCTGCTTTCCCTGGCGCATTTGCGCGGATCGAGCGCGAGGCTTCGCGGCAACCTCGCCGATCCCGTTTCGAGGATGCGCTGATCGCGCAGGTCTAGGCTATACGTCGCGTATAGTCACCAGCGTAAAAAGCGAAGCGCATCCCGCGGTGCGTACAATCCGAAGGCATGGAGAAGAAGATCCATCGCTTCATGCCTACGCGGCAGTTTCTCATCTGGCTCGGGTGCACCCCCACCAAGAGGGGTTCGCGGCGTGCGCTCTGCTCGCCGCGTTTGATTGCACAGGTCGTCGGCGTGTCGGAGCGGGAGGTTCAACGCTGGCGCGACGGCTATCGCGCCGCGAAGGGGCGGCGGTTTCGAGAACCGAAGGGAGAAGTCCTCGAACGGATGCGCCAGCTACAGATTGAAACCGGCGCAACGAGGCAGCAGGAGCTTTACGAGAAGGAAATCGCTGAGCGAGAAGCCGCAAAGCAAGCCCGCATCGATGAGATGTTGCGCAAGGCGCGAGAGATATGCGTCAGCGTGAAGCCCGAAGATCAGGCGTCGCTCTTTTCCAATGGCTCGAAGTAATGCGCCATCGCAGTTATCAAAAGAAGGTTCATACGGCGGCAAACGATGCCGCGCGGCGAGTGGATGACTCTCCGATTTCCGCGATTGTTTTTCTCCATCAACCGGGCGCCCTCGCACGCGTGACAATGAGCCACTGTGGATCAATCGACCTGCTCATTGCCGTATCCTCTAACACCTCGCACGGCATTCCGATCGACGCGATCGCATCTAACAGACCACGCAAAGGCTATTGCAGAAGCTAGATCGATCGGAAACCAGAGTGCGCGGTTCAAAAAGATCGGCAGAACGGGATTGTAGAGCACCGCGACTACGCCAAACACCCAGGCAAGACCGGATCGATTCCTCTGTGAAAATCCATAAGCTGTATACGCTGAGGTAGCGCACACGAAAATGCGCAGCAGCATGTAGTATCCATACGGATTCGGCAGTAAGCCCCAGAGCAAAGCGAGTGCCGCTATCGACCGAAGGATCACGGCGACGCGACCGCGGGTAGCGGTTTCTCAAAGTTCGGCACCTCCGGTTCGATCGTATATCGATAGCAAACGGCGATGGCGCCGATCGTTACAGCAGCTAACAGAAATAGAAGAAATACATCCACAAGACCCAAGGCTAAAAGGGGCGTAGGCTCGGACAATGAACCTTCTAAGTACCGGACTATACCTGATGCGACATTCACAGGCAGATTAGACAGAAAAATAACCGCCATTATGCGGAGAACGACGGACTTCGTCTGCCGCCAAGCCTGCTTCAAGCCCTGAAACGAGTCGAGTGCAATTGAAGTCAGCAGAAACGTGAAACGAATGCCAACGGCAAGCTCTAAAAACAACAAAGTGGCGGCCATTATCCACGGGAGCGCCCCTTTCAGAGAGTACGCGACAAAAAAACCTATTGTCGGGAATCCTAGGACCATAGCCGTAACCAATAAGCTGACAATCAGATATCTAAACTCCCTACCGCGAAATGTATACCAGGAGCGACCGACGTTGCTCTCCAATCCCAAAACGGCGAGGCGTGTCCAGCTTACAGAGAACGGTGTTGCCGCGACGATGTACACCGGCCACCAGAGCAAGTTGAAAACAGGATTGCCGCGAGACTGAGAGAGGAGGGTGCTTGCGACTTGCGCCGCGAATACGACTATCACCGGCTCCCAGGTGAATCGGAAGAACTGGCGGAAATATCCGATTGGTAAATAGAGCGCCTCTTTCGCGGAATCCGCGACCGGGATCGTCCCCATTCGTTCTCCCCTTTTTCGCTTGGTAAAGTCCAGACCTCGGTCAATCTTTTGTCGCTCTTTCGGCGACCCGCCGTCAAGCTCTTTTCCGGCTCCGCCAATAGGACATAGCGGTCAACATCAGGTCCATTTCCCGCCAGACGAATGCCCTCCGGGCGAGATGATGGACCTGCGATTGCCAATCGCGCCGCGCGGCGGGTCGATTCCGCCGCGCGGCGGATGCCCGACATTTTGCCCCCTTGGATCAGTCTGAATCAGAGCGCCGTTTGCTGCGTTTTCCCGGTTCTCTTATCTTCCATTTGTCAGGGAAGGGATTGTCGATCCCCCACCTCTTTGCTGCGTTCGCCTTCAGACTCAAGAGTTCGTTTTCTATTGCCTTCAGCTCGTTCACCAAATCGTTGGATATTGGTGAGGAAGTCTGATTCTGTACAAAGCTGTAAATGGCCAGAAACCCGAACCCCGTCCCATGCTCAAGCGCGAATGACGCGTCTCTCTCTCCGTTCTCGGAGACGTCTGGGCCAGACGACAAAGCCATCGAGCCCACGCGATCTGTGAAGGCTCGACTCTGCACGTATTGAGGGTTCAGGTGCTTTGCAAAACAAAACTGCTGATACTGTACATACTGGCCAGCCGCAGCGTCGGCATTCGATACACCGAACTTCCGCATCGCGAGTTTGGCCATCTCCAGTGAGTTCAGGAACTGTCTGGTTGGATCTGTGTGTTTGATCCACTTCCGGGCCATCGCATCATCGGGACCGATCGCAGCAATCGTAAACGCCGCCTCGTAGATCGATGCGCACAGCGAGCAGGCTTGGGCCCCATAGCCGCGAACAGCGAGTAGAACGGAGCAACGAAGATCGTTCGCTAGACGAAGTAGAAGAGCGGTCGCCACCTTCTTAGACGGAGTCACCGGTCCCTTTGTGGCGAGGGATTTCTCAACGGCTAGTCCAAGCAAATTGTACACGCGGAGGTAGAGGGCGAGATGCTCTCGCAGCTTTGGTTCCAAAACCGACATTCCGTTTTGCTCGGCTGCCGCTAAGGAGGGTGGCTGTTGTTGCTTGTGACTCATATGTTCGGGGGCGGTCAGAGGGCGATTACCGTCCGATTTGGCCTCATCCGGCGCCACCTCCAAGATCGAAAACCCTTGATTCTGCGGCCCAGAATTATCCCACGCGATCCCGCGTGATCCGATCCCGGCGTTTAGGAATCCTGTGCTCTATCCATCTGAGCTAAGGGGGCGCCGATGCTCCACGATTAACCGACCCGCATCGCGCGGGCAACGTCTGCGGCAACCGGTTTCGTCCGCCGACGTACCTGTACTAAGAATCTATGCTTCCGCGCTTCGGACGCGAACGGGGGGACACGTCGCAAGTCCATACAGACGATGGCTAGACCGAAGTACCCGCACTCTCCTGATGCATCGCTCCTCTTCAGTCGGCGAGGCCGTTTGGCGGGAGCGGCCCTGGCGTTGGTGGTTTCGTTGCTTCCCGGCCCAGGATGGTCTCAGCAGAGGGAGTACAACTATCAACCGCCGGTTGAGACGCCCAAAGCTCAACCGTCGGATTCGAAGCAGGTCCTGGTAATTTCAGTTCCCAAACAGCTCCACGGATGCTGGGCTGGCGACCTGAAGGCACAGACGGAGAGAGTTGGCTTCCATCAGCACGCGAAGTTGTGCTTCACCGACCGGACCTGGTCCTTTGATATCTCGCATCCCGATGTGGACCTGTCAGCGCTCGGAATGGAAATGGCCGATTCTCAGCAACGACGGCAGATGACGGGCGCAGGCAAGAACTGGGTCGAGTGGAACACGATCTGGACATACGATTTGCGCAAAGGGTTGATGCAAATGGACGTCACCAGCGAGAACCACTGGCGATGCGAGCTGACCGAGGACCATCAAGCGCTCTGGTGCCAGGATTCAGCGACCAATTATGTGACCGATCCCCAAGGTCACAAGATCGCAAGACAACGCCAGGCCACTGTGAGGATGGCAAGGGAAAAATAGCGTCCCACAATTGCGGCGAGGCGCCCGGTCGATGAAGCGCGTTCGCAAGAATTTGGCGTTCCCTTTTGTCTTCTGGCGCCCCTGTATTAAAACTGTAAGGCTGCCGTGCCTCGTCAAGGCACGGATCAACCCTCGCGGCCTGCAGGACAAGATCAATGGCTAAACCGAAATCTCTGCGCTCCAACAGCAGCGTGCTTCTCGATGGACCGTCGCGGGCGCCCGCGCGCGCGATGATGAAGGCGGTCGGCTACACCGACGAGGACCTCTCCAAGCCGCTCATCGGCGTCGCGCACACCTGGATCGAGATCATGCCCTGCACCTACCATCTGCGCGCGCTCGCCGAGCACGTGAAACGCGGTATCCGCGATGCGGGCGCGACCCCGGTCGAGTTCAACACCATCGCGGTGTGCGATGGGATCTCGATGGGCACACACGGGATGCGTGCATCGCTGATCAGTCGCGAGGTGATCGCCGATTCGATCGAGCTGACCACGCTGGGGCATCTGTTCGATGGAATCGTCGCACTCTCCGGATGCGACAAGACGATCCCGGCCACGGTGATGGCGTTGCTGCGGCTGAATCTGCCCGGCCTGATGATCTACGGCGGATCGATCCAGCCCGGCCGCTACGGCGATCAGAACGTGACTATCCAGGATGTCTTCGAGGCGGTCGGTGCGCATTCCGCCGGCAAGATGACGGAAGAGGAGCTGCGCAAGCTGGAAAGCGTCGCGTGTCCCGGCGTCGGCGCATGCGGCGGGCAATTCACGGCCAACACGATGTCCACCGCGTCGGAGATGCTCGGAATCTCGCCGGCCGGAATCAATTCGATTCCTGCCACCGACCCCGAGAAGCCCCACGGCGCCTACAAGGCCGGCCAGATGGTGATGGAGCTGCTGAAGAAGAATCTGCGACCCAAAGACATCGTGACGCGCAAATCGATCGAGAACGCTATCGCGGCGGTCGCGATGACCGGCGGCTCGACCAATGCGGTCCTGCATCTGCTGGCGATCGCGCACGAGGCCGGAATCGCGCTGTCGATCGATGATTTCGACAAGATCAGCTCGCGCACCCCTCTGCTCGCCGACCTGAAACCGGGGGGGCAATACATGGCCGCCGACATGCACGCAGCCGGCGGAATTCCGCTCATCATGAAGCGACTAAAGGAAGCGGGCCGCCTGCACGCCAAAGAGCGCACCGTGACCGGACGCACCATTGGCGAGGAAGCCGATGCTGCCTCGGAAACGCCCGGCCAGGATGTCGTGCATGCGGTAAAGGACCCGCTCAAGACCACCGGCGGACTTGTCATTCTCCATGGAAATCTCGCTCCGGAAGGATGCGTGATCAAAGTCGCCGGCCACGAGCGCATGACCCATCGCGGTCCCGCACGCGTGTTCGATTCCGAGGACGATGCCTTCAAGGCCGTGTCGAAGCGCCAGATCAAGGCCGGCGATGTAGTCGTGATTCGTTATGAAGGCCCGAAGGGCGCTCCCGGCATGCCGGAGATGTTGGGCGTGACCGCGGCGCTGGTGGGCGAAGGGTTGGGCGACCAGGTCGCGCTGCTGACTGACGGCCGATTCTCCGGCGCAACCCACGGCCTGATGGCGGGACACGTCGCGCCGGAAGCGGCGGTCGGCGGTCCAATTGCAGCGCTGCGCAACGGCGACATCATCACGTTCGATATCGCCAAGCGCCGCCTCGATGTCGAGTTGACGGCTGCGGAAATCAAGAAACGGTTGAAGCAGTGGAAGAAGCCGAAGCCGCACTACGATTCGGGCGTGATGGCCAAGTACGCGGAGCAGGTATCGTCGGCATCGCGCGGCGCTGTGACCCACTGACACAGAGGCGTACAGCGTATCAACCCGGGTTGCTCAGTAGTGGCATCTCATGTCGGCACCGAGATCCATTCCCTGCGGGCATGTAGTGGTGGTCGTCGTAGGGGCCGGCTGGAATAGCTTGCTGGAGCTGTCGTAGCAGCCTGCCAGCAATATCGCAGCGAGAAACAGCGCAAGCTTAATCATTGTCCAGGATGCCGCAAACTAACTGTACCATTTGGCTATCGATCCCGGAAAAGGGTCGGTGGTTGAGCCGAGTCGCGGGGCAGGACCCGTTTGATAGCGCCTGCTTCTCGCGGGATAATCAGGCGTTGAATCTTCGCGCATGAGTTCCAGTTCCGCCGTAAATCCGATTGCCGCATCCGTCGCGGATCGACCGTCTGCGATCGAGGCTCACTCGCTCGTCTTTCGTTACGGAGAGCGAACCGCCCTCGATAACGTCAGCTTCTCGATAGCCCGTGGAGAAATCTTCGGGTTCCTCGGGCCCAACGGCGGCGGCAAGACCACGCTGTTCAAGATTCTTTCGACGTTGTCGCCGTTGCAGTCCGGCAATGCCGCGATGCTTGGCCATGACCTTGCCATGGACACCACCGCGGTGCGGCGCAAGCTTGGCGTCGTGTTCCAGCATCCCAGCCTCGATGGGAAGCTGACGGTCGCCGAGAACCTTTCGCATCATGGGCACCTCTACGGAATGCGCGGCAGCGATCTGCGTGATCGCGGCGCCGCCGCACTACAACGCCTTGGATTGAGCGATCGGGCCGGCGACCTGGTGGAAACCCTGTCGGGTGGCCTCCGTCGTCGCGTGGAGTTGGCGAAGGCCCTGCTCCACAGCCCGGAACTCCTGCTTCTCGATGAACCCAGCACCGGCCTCGATCCTGCGGCGCGGCGCGACTTCTCGAACTATCTGTCCCACCTGCGCGACCACGACGGCGTCACCGTGGTGCTGACCACGCACTATCTCGAAGAAGCCGAGCGCTGCGATCGCATCGCGATCCTCGACGGCGGCCGCATCGTCGCCCTCGCGCCACCCAATGAACTCAAGGCAAGCGTCGGCGGCGATGTGCTCGTGATCCAGACGGGAGATCCGGAGCAGTTGCAGCGCAAGATCCTCCAGCGGATTAAGCTGAAGAGCCAGATCGTCGATGGCACGGTAAGGGTCGAGCGGCCGCGCGCGCATGAAATCATCCGCGACGTTGTCGACGCATTCGGCGACGAAATCGAGACAGTTTCGTTCGGCAAACCGACGCTCGAAGATGTGTTCGTCCATCTGACGGGTCATCGATTCGTCACTGAGGCGGAGCCCGCGGAGAAATGAGGCGGTCGTGGAAGTAGCACTGCAGGTCGGGACGTTATGGTGGCGGGAGATCGCGCGCTTCATGCGGCAGCGTAGCCGCGTGACGGGCGCGATCCTGCAGCCGCTCGTGTTCTGGCTCTTGCTCGGCGCCGGCCTGCGCGCGTCGTTCCGCCCCGCCGGGATGCCCGCGGACATGAGCTACGCGCAGTATTTCTACCCCGGCATGATCGTGCTGGTGCTGCTGTTCACCGCGATCTTCGCGACTATCTCGACCGTGGAAGATCGCCGCGAAGGATTTCTGCAAGGCGTGCTGGTCGCGCCCGTCTCGCGTTCATCGGTCGTGCTGGGGCAGGCGCTTGGCGGGACCACGCTGGCGCTGATGCAGGGAATCATCTTCCTGCTGCTTGCGCCGCTGGCAGGGATTCATCTGAACATCGCGGCGATCGTGGTCACGACCGGGATGATGGCGATTATCGCGTTTGCGCTTACCAGCATCGGCTTGGTGATCGCCTGGCGAATCGAATCGACGCAGGGCTTCCACGCCATCATGAACCTGATCCTGATTCCCATCTGGCTGCTCTCGGGTGCGTTCTTTCCGGCCGACGGCGCGCCCGGATGGCTGCGATGGACGATGAAGCTGAATCCGCTGACCTACGGGATGACCGCGTTACGCCGGGGCCTCTACCTCGCGGAGCCGAGCGTGTACTGCTCCTACACCCACTTCAAGCCATCCGCCGCTATCGCGGTCGCGTTCGCACTGGCTGCATTTCTGCTGGCGAGTCGCGTCGCGCGCCGCGCGGCCGTCTAGCGGGAGTTCAGCTCAGCCTACCCCTTCCCTGGATGGGAAGGGGTATCAGGGAAGAATTTTATCGGTCGAAGTACGGTTCGACGCGGCCTTCGAAGTGGAACTCGCGGGCGAGCTGGATCCATTTGCGATCCTTGCCGTGCAATGGCTCAGGCAACTTGTCGAGTGCAAAGAATCCCATGTCTTTCACTTCCAGCGGATGCGGCCGTGGATCGCCGCCGGTCACGCGACAGTGGAAGTAGAGCGCATAGAGGTGCCGCCACGGGTCTCCGGTCTTGCGGCTGTCGACCAGCGCCATCAGCTTGAGCGGCTCAACCCGAAACCCGGTCTCCTCCAGCGCTTCCTTGACCACGGTCTCGGCCGGAGAAAAGCCCACGTCGCAGAAGCCGGTCGGAAACCACCATTTGCCGCTGGGCCGCTGGATCATCAGCACCTGGTCGCGATCGTTGAATGCGATAATGCCGCATCCGACCGCCGGCGTGACGTAGCCCTCGTAGCTCGCGATTACCGCATCGCGCCAGGTCCGCCGGATCGATTCGGCTTCCTCTTCGGTCGCATCGATCGCCGCCGCCTGCATCCGCGCCGCGTCCTTCAGGAGCTCTTCGTAGCGCTCGGCGTCAAATCCTTCGGAAGTGAAGGCAAGCCCTGTCCGCGCGACCGTGTTCACGCGCTCGATGAAGCGCGCCAGTTCAAGCAGCAGACGATCCTGGCTCATCCCTCAACGATATCGTTTTACTTCTTGCGATGCTCCGCGGTTCGATAGTCCTGGAACTTGGAGTCGCGCTCGTCGAGCGCGCGCGTGACGTTCTCGCGCATCTTCTTCATGTACTCACGCGACGACGGTTGATGGAAACACAGCGCCTGGATTTCGGTGGCCGAGCGAATCGCCGCGCGCGCGCCCATCACTTCCATCGCGCGATGCACCACGCGCTTGTTGAGCGCTTGCAGGTCGCGCGGAATCTTGGCGACCCGGCGGGCGACATTCAGGACCGACTCCTCGAGTTTGTCCGCGGGGAAGGCACGATTCGCAAAGCCCATCTGCGCGGCTTCGATGCCGCTGATGGAGTCGCCCGTTAGCATCATCTCCATCGCGTTGCGCAGGCCCATCAGCCACGGATGGTACGCGCAATCGGGCGAGGACATCGATCGCACAGGCGGATAGCCGATTTGCGCATCTTCGGCCACGTAGACGAGATCGCATGCGGTCGCGAGCTCGGTGCCGCCGGCCAGGCAGAAGCCATGGACCTGCGCGATGATGGGAGTCGCCATGTCCCACATCTCGAACCATCCGTCGACCAGGTGCCGCGGCCAAACGCCCTCGCCGGGCGAGACCGTTCGCGGGAGAGGCTCGTTGGGCGATTGGGCCAGGTCGTAGCCGGCGCTGAAGCACTTGCCGTTGCCCTTGATAATTATCGCGCCGATCGACGGGTCGGCGTCGGCCTTGCGGAGCGCATCGAACAATTCTCCGCGCAGCCCGTTGGACAGGGCATTGCGTTTGTCGGGGCGGTTCAGCGCGATACGCCGCACTCCCGACTCGACGTCTTCGACCTGGATAAAGCGATAGTCACTCATGGCATCTCCTCCAGCGAAGTCACAGGCTGGAAGCCTGTGCCACTATTTTCCGGCGTTGCAGACCGCCCAGGCGGCGTCGGCGAGCGCGGGCACCCGCTCCTTCATCGCGACGAACAGCGGATCGTCGGTCTGCCCGTTCACGAAGCGCGAGTAGCTGCCTTCCATGATGATCGCGAGCTTGAACAACGCGAAGGCTTCATAGAAAGCGAAGTCGGTCATCTTGCGCCCGGTCTTCGATTCGTAGCGATCGAGCATTTCACGCCGGGTAAGGAACCCGGGCTCGGTCGTGACCGACGTCGTCACCACCTTGCGGCCCGCGCTGTCCGATGTCTCCAGCCAGTAGGAGAGCAGCCAGCCCAGGTCCGCGAGCGGGTCGCCAATCGTGGACATCTCCCAATCGAAAACGGCGATCACCTTCGCGCCCGGCGCTTTGGAATCAAACATCACGTTGTCGAGCTTGAAATCGCCGTGAACGATCGTAGCGGGCGGAGATTCGGGAATGCGTTTCTCCAGCCAATCGCGAACCCTGGCCATGACCGGAAGCTCCCGAACCCTGGAGGTAATCTTCGCCGCGCGATCGAGCTGATCGGTCCAGCGCTTGAGCTGGCGCGGCAGGTATCCATCGGGACGTCCGAAGCCTTCCAGTCCCACCGCTTTCCAATCCACGGACTGGAGAGCGATCAGCAGATCGATCATCGCCTCGCTGACGGCCTTCCGGCGTTCAGGACTGTTGGCAAAGGTGTCCCTGGTGGCGGCGCGAATCACGTCGCCCTGCATGTACTCCATCAGGTAGAACGGCGCGCCGATGTAGGCCGGATCCTCGCAGGCGGCGAAGACGCGAGGGACCGGCACGGGGGTGTTCTGTAGCGCATTGATCACCTTGTATTCGCGCATCATGTCGTGCGCGGTCGGCAGGAGCGGTCCGCGCGGCGGACGCCTAAGCGCCCACGACCGGCCATCGAAATGAATGAGATGTACTTCGTTGGAATGACCGAAGGAGATGTTCTCTGAACGCAGCGCGGCAGGGTCACCGAGCTTGCGGTCGGCGATAAACCTGCGCAGCCCGGCGAGGTCGACGGTCGCGTTCGGTCCGGTTTTTTCGTGTGAGTCAGTACTCATGACCGCTAATCTCTTTCCCACTTTCGGGGTGTGGTCAAGACCAATCGCTCAGGAGCAAACGCGGCGGCGGCTTTGGCCTGCAGGCTCCTCTGAGCGGGGCTGAAAAGGGGGCACCTTGCGCGATGAAACTGCGCGCCTGTAAAACCGATCACCTGTGAATGCCGCACTCGACAACGCCGAGCAATCGCGCAGCCGCGCCGCCTCGCTGCTGGCGCTTGCACGGCCCCATCAGTGGGTGAAGAACGGGCTGGTCCTGGCGGCGCTGATCTTCAGCCATCGGCTATTCGTCGCGCACGATGCGTTCCTGGCCGCCGTCGCCTTCGTCGCATTCTGTGCGCTTTCAAGCTTTGCCTACGTGATCAACGACATTTCCGACCGCGAGACCGACCGCCTGCATCCCGAGAAGTGCAACCGCCCGCTGGCGCGAGGCGATTTGAGCGTCGGCGAAGCCATGGGCTTCGCGACGATCCTGGGAGCGATCGCGTTCATCCTGAGTGCGGCGCTCGGCCGCGCGTTTCTCGGAATCGCGCTTCTCTACATCGGGCTGCAATTCGCGTACTCGCTATGGGCGAAGCAGTTCGTCGTGGTCGATGTGATCGCGGTATCGATTGGTTTCGTGCTGCGCGCGTTCGCGGGCGGGGTCGCGATCGATGCTGAGGTTTCGCCGTGGCTCGCCTTCATCACCTTCGTGCTGGCATTGCTGCTGGTCCTGGGGCGGCGGCGGCACGAGCTGACCGCAATGGGCGATGGGGCGTCGGCCCATCGCATCACCCTCTCGCACTACAGCATCAGGCTGATCGACCAGATGATCGCGATCGTCGCCGGGGCGACTCTGGTCAGCTACATGATCTACACGGCGTCCGCCGAAGTCGAAGCCAAGCTGGGCACGCGGCACCTGTACCTGACGGTGCCGTTCGTAGCCTTCGGAATCTTGCGTTACCTGTACCTGATCGATGAGCGCAACGAAGGCGGCGATCCCGCCCGGCTGCTGACACGGGACAAGCCTCTCCTGCTCGCCGTGATCCTGTGGATCGTGGCCGACGTGATCCTGCTGTATTTCTGAACGGCTACGGGCGGACGGGCATCGCGCCCATCGGGTTCCCCGCCAGGCCGATAGTCTGGAACGGGTTGCGTCCGAACGGACTCTGGCCGATCGATCCCAAGCCGCCCAGCGTCAACTGGAACTGGAACTGCACTTCGTTGGGATTGAACGAATCGGTAATCACGCCGTCGGCCGCCCAACAATCGCAGGGTGACTTGAGGCGGAGACCGTATTGCGCGTTGTCCAGTTGGGCGGTCGAAAAGTTGTACAGCGGCGAGACGTAGATACCGATCATGTCGCCGATATCGGTGTAGGCGCGAATCGTCGCGAACTGGCTTGCGTTGGCGGTGGTCGTGGGCAGGACCGCCGTCTGCGGATTCACATAGTTGTAGGACGCCTGGAGGAATGAGCCCTGCAGGGCCTTGCCCATGTACACGTTCGAAACCTTGGACCACGGCGGCTGAATGGTGAAATAGACGTTGGCGAAGGTCACACCCGCATGGTTGCGCGGGTTGTAGTCGACCTGCGATCCCAGCGCGGCGATCGTAGTGGGATAAACCGTCAAGTTGGCCTGGAGGTCGGAAATATGATCGCCGTATGGACCCAGATCGTGCGACACGTCATAGGCCTGCATCAGCGTTAGTTGCGCCAGCTCGCGGATCTCTTCGCCGCGGCTGAACGCGGCTGCGCCGCCCGCGGGGAAAGCCGCCTCGGTTGGAGAGAAATCAAGCGGAGAGTTGTTGACCGATGGCAACCCGGTCGATGCGTCGGTTTCCGTCTCCGGGGGAACATCGCTCGACTGCGGTGCAACCTTGGCGAACAGGCGCGTGGTCACGCCGTAGGTGAAAAGGCTCCGCGCATTCACGCGATCGTACTGATCGAACAGGGGGAGATTCCCCTGGTAGATACGCGGCACGTATGCGTACGACGCGAACGGTTCGATCGTATTCTTCAGTTTCTCGATGAGAGTGCCGTTGATATCCCAGACGCGTTCGATCTCGCTTGCCACTCCCGTGGACATGTAAGGAATGCCGGCACCGCGAACGCCGCCCGGGGCAATCGGCCCCACCGAAAGTCCGTTGTTGTACTGCAGCACTCCCGGCGCACCGCTGGCCTTCACGGGCAGCCCGGAGAAGGGCTGTCCGACGGGAGTCACGTTGATGGTGTTTCCGGCAGTGTCGTAGATGTTGGCCTCTACGCCCACCGCGCCGTAGCCGTAAAGGTAGTCACCGAGACGCCATGGGATGGTGAGCTTGGGATCGAGGAAGGCGCGCCCACCGTACTGTCCCTCCTCGCGGTAGAAATTGGTCGCTTGCGCATCGTAATCGAGGAAGGCAATCCCACCGAGATCCTGCCGGCCGCTTATCCACGCCTTGGGCAGTTCCTGGAGCGCAAACTGGTTGGCCTGGATCAGGTCCTGATGCCACGTGCCTTGCACTTGTCCGAAGCCGTTGTTGAACTCATCGAGGATGCCCCAGTGCGAGATTGCATCGCGCATCGATCCCCAGTTGCTGCCGAAGCCGCTCGACAACGTCCACTGGTCCATCTCGCGCAGGTAATAGTTGTCGCTGACCGTTACCGCGTCGCCATAGACCATCAGGTTGTCAGTGATATGTTCCCGCGCCATCCCGATAAAGCCGTAGCGATTGAGAGGGATAAACGGATCGTTGGTCTGGGTATCGATGATATCGCCCTGGCGATTAGCCTGCGTGCGCAACGATTCGTCGTAGAACGCGCCATCGATCCAGAAATAGTCGTCGGGCCCGTTGACGAGTCGATACTCGGCGAGACCGCCGACGCGCTGGCGAGTCTCGATATCGAAGGCGACGGTCGCATCCTGGGTCTTGCTGATCGCCCAGTAGTAAGGCTGCAACAACTGGAAGCCGCGCAGACCTGATTGCCCCTGGCGGCCCGAAAGGAGGCCACTGTGCCGGTCCGTATTCGCGGGAAAGGTCAGCGATGGAACCTTGAACGGCTGGTACCCAAGAATGTTGAATGACGCGCCCTTCGCGGTGCCAGTCTGTCCGACGTTCACGTCCATCTGGTCGCCGGTGATCGACCAGTCGGGAGCGCCCTTTTCTTTCGCGCATCCGCAGGTCGTAAAGAAGCCCTTGGTGACCTCATAGTCCTGGCCCTGGAGCTTGACGATTTTCTGGCCTTCGATGCGGTAGGTGGTGTTCTTCGCGCGAATTTGCGCGTTGTCCATCTCCAGCGTTTCGTTCGCAAGATCGAGCTTCGCCTCCGTCGCCCACATCTCGACGTCGGGATCGATCAGATGTACGTGACCGGTCGCGACCGCGGTGCGCTGCTTGCGGAAGAGCTTAATCTGGTCGGCCTTGAGGATGCTGCCGCCCTGCGTCATCACCGCATCGCCGATAACGGTGAAGGTGTCGTCCCTGGAATCGTAGATGGTTTCGTGGCCGGTGACGTTGATCGGACTCGACCCTTCGGAGCGCGCGGTCGTCGCACCGGAAGGAAGTCCCAGGCAGAATGCATCGCGGCCCGCGCAGAAAATCAGCGCGACCAGCCCCGCCAAAAGCAGCAGTTTAGCCGGGAGCCTCAGGAAACAGCCCTCTCCTCCCCGTTCGAGCAAGAAAATACGGATAGATCTCGCCGATAAGATACACAGAACCCGTAACCAGTACCACTTCGGAAGCCGCACTTTCCTTAACAGTGCGTTCAATCGCGAGCATCGGGTCACGCTCGACTCGTGCCGGAACGTGGGCTGAGAAAATCGGCAACAGTTGCTCGGGATCGAGCGGATTCTTGGGCCTGGCCCGGGTCAATGTCACGTCCGAGACGCGCGGCGCGAGCATCGTGGCCATCCGCTCCCACTGCTTGCTCGCGAGACATCCGAACACCAGATGCGGCCGCAGATGCGGATCGAGTTCCACGCTGATGGTTTCGAGGAGCGCCGAGACCGACAGCTCATTGTGCGCGCAGTCAAGGATGACGGTCGGATTGCGCGACACGATATCGAACCGGCCCGGCCAGTAAACTTCGCGCAAGCCGCGGCGAATTGCCTCCTCCGAAATCGCGTGTCCCTGCGCGCGCAGCTCCTCGACGACCGCCAGCGCGATAGCAGCATTCTCGTGCTGGAACGGGCCCGCCAGGCCGAGCTCGACGTTGTCGAGTGAAAGCGCGAGGCCCTGGTAGTCGATGCGATGCTCGGGCGAATGGGAACGAAAGGTGTAGTCGCGATCGACCAGCCGGGTTGCGCTACGGCGCTGCGCGGCGATCGAGCTGAGGGTGGCGCGCGCTTCATGGTCGCGCGCACCGATTACCACCGGGACTTCCGCCTTGATGATCCCGCCCTTCTCGGCCGCGATCGCCGGGATCGTGTAGCCGAGGTATTCCATGTGGTCGAAGCCGATCGGCGTGATGACGCTGAGAATCGGGGTGACCACGTTGGTCGAATCGAGCCTGCCGCCCAGCCCGGTCTCCACCACGGCGATATCGACGTGCTCCTCGGCGAAGTAGAGGAACATCATCGCGACCGTGAATTCGAAGAAGGTGAGCGCGAGGCCGGCGCGATCGTAGATGGCGCGGAGGCGGTCGATATAGTCGAGCATGCGGCGCGCGGGCATTTCCGCGCCGTCGATGCGGGTGCGCTCCGACAGGTTCACCAGGTGGGGCTTGGTGTAGAGGCCCACGCGCATGCCCGCCGCACGCAGCACGCTGTCGAGCATCGCGGCCACGGAGCCTTTGCCCTTGGTGCCGGCGATATGAATCGCGCGCAGCTTGCGATGGGGATTGCCGATCAGCGCAAGCGCCGCGTCCATCCGCTCGAGCTTGTAGATTTCGCCGCGGGCTTCGAGCGAATAGAGCCAATCGAGGGTCCTGGTCAGGCGCTCTTCCATTGCAGAAGGCGAGTTTATCGTGCGGTCAGGTGCCACGAAAGCAATTGTGCCGAACGGTCCACCGACCCTCATCCGGCGCGCAACGCGCCGCCTTCTCCCTTCGGGAGAAGAACTTCTTACTTTTTCGCGCGACGTCCCGGGCGGCGCGCCAGCATTGCGAGCAGGCGGCCCAGCGTGAAGCGCATCTGATGGCGCGGGACGATCGCATCGAGCATCCCGTGCGCGAGCAGGAACTCCGCGCGCTGAAAATCGTCGGGCAGCTCGGTGTTGATGGTCTGTTTGCTCACGCGGCGGCCCGCGAAAGCGATCAGCGCGCCGGGCTCGGCGATATTCAAATCGCCCAGCATCGCGAATGACGCGGCAACGCCGCCGCTGGTCGGATCGCACATCACCGAGATGTACGGCAGGCGCGCATCGCGCAGGCGCGCGATCGCCGCCGAAACCTTGGCCATCTGCATCAGCGAGAGCGCACCTTCCTGCATGCGGGCTCCGCCCGATGCAACGAAGACGACCACAGGCAGTCCCTTGCGGGTTGCGAAATCGAACAGCCGCGCGAGCTTCTCGCCGACCACGACGCCCATGCTGCCGCCCATGAATTCGAAATCCATGATGCCGAGCGCGAGCGTGCGGTCCTCGATTGCCGCCGTGCCGACCACTACCGCATCGTTGCGTCCGCTCGCCTCGCGCGCCTGCGCCATCCGCTTGGGGTAAGGGCGGGAATCGACGAACTTGAGCGGATCGCCGATCGCGACGTCCTCAAACATCTCGTTCCACGAACCGCGATCGACGGTGATCGCCAGGCGCTGGCTCACGGTGAGGCGGAAATGATGTCCGCACTTGGGACAGACGTTGAGATTGCGCTCGACTTCCTTGCGGAACGCGATCTCCTTGCAGGTCGGGCACTTGGTCCAGATGTCGTCGCTCGGAGCCTGCGCCGGCTGCTGGGCCGTGCGCGCGGGCTCGACCGGAGGTTCAGTTGTTTCCGCCATCTTGTGTTTCCTCCGTTTCAGTTAGCCGCCTGCATCGATGCGCCGGCGCGTGCGGCTCGTATCGCATCTTTCAGCGTGCCGACCAGTTCTCCGACAGCGGTGACTGTGTCGCCCGTCACGATGTGCCGCTCAACCATACCGGTGATCGCGCTGCCAACTACCACCGCGTCGGCGAACGTAGCCACCTTCGCGGCCTGTTCGGGAGTGGAGATTCCAAAACCCACTCCGATTGGCAGGTCGGTGACGGAGCGCAGCTCGCGAACCCTGGTTTCCACATCGGCGCCAACCGTGGTGCGCGCCCCGGTTACTCCGGTCACGGAGACATAATACAGGAAGCCGCTGCCCGAGCGCGCGATGTACCGACTGCGTTCAATCGGCGTGGTGGGAGCGAGCAGAAAGATCAGATCGATGCCGTTGGCGCGTGCGGGCTTGAGCAACTCCGCGCTTTCCTCGGGCGGGAGATCGACGGTGAGAATCGCGTCGACGCCGGCGACAGCGGCATCCTGGCACAGCCGCTCGCATCCATAGTGCAGGTAGGGATTGAAGTACCCGAACAGGATGAGGGGAATCCGGGTTTCCTTGCGCAGATCGGAAACCATCGAGAAGATTCCCGCCAGCGACGCGCCCGAAGACAATCCGCGCGCACTCGCGCGCTGGTTTGCGGGCCCATCGGCCATCGGGTCCGAGAATGGCACGCCGAGCTCGATTAAATCCGCGCCGCGCGCCTCCAGTTCGAGCACCAGCTTGCGCGTGGTTTCCATGTCCGGATCGCCGGCGACGATGTATGGAATCAGCGCGGCTTCGTTGCGCGCGCGCAGCTCGGCGAACTTTTTGGCGATTCTTCCGCGGCGCGCCATGTCACGCCCCCTCCTTCAGGCTCACGCCGAGCGCGCGAGCGACAGTGTTCATATCCTTGTCGCCGCGGCCGGACAGATTGATAACGATGATTTGTTCCTTCGGCAGCGTCGACGCCAGCTTTGCCGCGAATGCGATCGCGTGCGAGCTTTCGAGCGCGGGAATGATGCCTTCGGTCTGCGAGAGGAGCTGAAACGCTTCGAGCGCCTCGGCATCGGTGACGGCGGCATACTCGGCGCGTCCAGTCTCCTTCAGGTACGCGAGCTCAGGTCCGACGCCCGGATAGTCGAGTCCCGCGGCGATCGAATGCGTCTCGCGAATCTGCCCGAGTTCATCCTGGAGCAGCAGCGTACGATTGCCGTGGAGTACTCCCGAGCGGCCGGCAGTGAGGGTAGCCGCGTGCTGGAATCCGCTCAGCCCCAGCCCGCCCGCTTCCACGAAGCACATGCGCACGCCGCGATCCTTGATAAAGGGATACACGAGGCCGATCGCATTGGAACCGCCGTTGACGCAGGCGACGAGCACGTCGGGCAGGCGCCCTGCCTGCTTCAAGATCTGCTTGCGCGCCTCCTTGCCGATCACGGTCTGGAAGTCGCGCACGATCATCGGGTACGGATGCGGTCCCGCGGCGGAACCGATCAGGTAATAAGTGTTGCGCACGGTGGCGGTCCAATCGCGCAGCGCCTCGCTCATCGCATCTTTGAGGCTCCTGCTGCCCGCGTCGACCGCTTGCACTTTCGCGCCCAGCAGCTTCATGCGGAACACGTTGAGCGCCTGCCGCTCGACGTCGACGGATCCCATGAACACTTCGCATTGACGCTGGAACAGCGCGGCCATCGTGGCCGTCGCGACCCCGTGCTGCCCGGCGCCGGTCTCGGCGATGATTCGCTCCTTGCCCATCCTGACCGCGAGGAGCGCCTGGCCGAGGGCATTGTTGGCCTTGTGCGCGCCGGTATGACAGAGGTCTTCGCGCTTCAGGTAAATCTTTGCGCCGCCGAGCCTGGCGGTGAGGTTTGCGCAGAAGAAGAGCGGCGTAGGCCGGCCGACATACTCGCGCGAATACTTTTCCAGCTCGGAGCGAAACCCGGGATCGCGCCGCGCGCTTTTGTAAGCCTCGGCCAGCTCGACCAGCGCGGGCATGAGCGTTTCCGCAACGTAACGGCCGCCGAATTCACCGAAGTGTCCGCGGCTATCGGGCAGATTTTGCATTGGCAACAAAGCTCCTGAGCTTAAGATGGTCTTTCGCGCCCGGCGACGATTCCACGCCGCTGGCCGCATCGACCGCGTAAGGATTAAGCGCGGCGGCATCCGCCACGTTGGTCGCGTTCAGTCCGCCGGAAATGAACACGCGCGAAAGATCGAGGCCCTTGAGATCATCGAGCGGCCGCGCAACTCCGCTGCCGCCATAGAGGCTCGGATGGAAGGTATCGAGCAGGATGTAGTCGGCGCGGGCGCGCGATATCGCGGCGCCGGCTTCGCCACCTCGCACGCGGAGCGCGCGAATCACGGGAACGTTCCAACCCGCGAGCGCGGAATCGTCTTCATCGCCGTGGAACTGGAGCATATCGAGATGAAGTTCGCTTAGATGCTTGTCGATCACGGCGCGCTCCTCGTTGACGAACACGCCGACCACCTGCGCGCGACTTCCAATACGCCGGCGAATGCGCACGGCGGTATCGAACGCGACGTAGCGCGGACTCGGCGCATAGAAATTCAACCCGATTAATTCGGCGCCGGCCTCGATGGCGGCATCGGCGTCATCGGCGCGCGTCACGCCGCAAATTTTCACCCGCACCGTCATCGCGAGGCTCCGGCTTCGAGCGCGCCAAGCAGCTCGGTCAACTTCGCGCGCGGATTTCCGCCGCGCAGCAGGCTTTCCCCGATTAGGAACGCGCGGGCGCCCGCGCGATCCAGCCGCGCAATATCGGCGGGCGAATCGATGCCGCTTTCGGAAACGATCAGCGCCTGAGTCCGGTGCTCTGACAGCAATCGTTCGGTCACGGCGATATCGGTTACGAAAGTGTGCAGGTCGCGATTGTTGATCCCGACCAGCGTCGCGCCGATTTTTGCGGCGGTCGCGAACTCCGCGGCATTGTGAACCTCGACCAGCGCGGCCATCTTGAGCTCGCGCGCCAGCGCCTGGAGCTCGCGCATCGCGGATTCAGAAAGCATCGCGGCAATCAGCAGGATGCAATCCGCACCCGCGGCGCGCGCCTCGTAGACCTGGTACGGGTCGAACATGAAGTCCTTGCGCAGCAAGGGCAATTCTACGGCCGCGCGTACCGTCCGCAAATCTTCAAGTGTTCCTTTAAAATGCTGGTCGGTCAGAACCGAGATGCAGGCCGCGCCGTTTTGCGCGTAGTCGCGGGCTACTTTTGCAGGGTCGAGACCGGGCAGGATGTCGCCCTTGCTCGGAGAGGCACGCTTTACTTCAGCGATTATCGCCGGGCGATGCGCTCCCAGGGCCGCGATGAAGTCGCGGGGCGCAGGCGCATCGGCGGCAGCTTGACGAATATCCGCCAGGGGGACGCGCTCGCGATCCAGTTCCTCGCGTTTGGCTGCAAAGATCTTGTCGAGGATAGAGCTCATCGCGCCTGGCTGGCCTCCGCCAATTTTTCGATAGTCGCGAGTGCGCGGCCGGACGCGATGATCTCGCGCGCCTTGACCACGCCGGCGTGCAGCGTCTCGGCCTTTCCGCCCACGTAGAGTGCGGCGCCGGCATTGAGCGCGAGGACATCTTGCGCCGCGCCGGACTGGCCCGCAAGAACGCCGCGCAGAATCCGCGCGGCATGTGCGGCATCGTTCACGGTCAAGATTTCCCGGTCGGCGCGCCTGATTCCGAAGTCTTCGGGAGCGATTTCGTATTCGCGAATCGGTTCCTCGCCGCGAATCTCCGCGATGCGCGTGGTTGCTGACAGCGTGATCTCATCCATGCCATCCCCGCCATTCACGACCATCGCGTGCGCGACGCCCAGCGACGCGAGCGCCTCGGTCATCGGCTGAAACAACGATCCGTCGCCGACGCCCACCAGCGCGTGTCTCGGAGCGGCAGGGTTACAGAGCGGGCCCAGCAAATTGAAAATCGTGCGCGTGCCGAGCGCGCGCCTGAGCGCGGCAAGCCGCCCGAGGACCGGATGATACGCAGGCGCAAAGATGAAGCAGATACCCGCTTTGCGAAGGCATCGCGCGAGCCCCTCGGGATCGACGTCGATTTTGACGCCGACCTGCTCGAGCACATCGGCGGCGCCGACGCGCCCACTGATCGCGCGATTGCCGTGTTTCGCGACCTGGATGCCAGCGGTCGCAGCGACGAGCGCCGAAGCGGTGGAAATGTTGAAGCTCCCGGAGCCGTCGCCGCCGGTGCCTACGACGTCGAGCAGACGCGACGGCTCAAGATTGGTCGCGCGCGATCGCGATCGCATCGCGCGCGCCGCGCCCTTGAGCTCCCCGGCCGACTCGCCCTTGAGCTTGAGCGCCACCAGGAAGCCCGCGACCAGCGCCTCGGGCGCCTGTTCGTCGAGGATCTCGCCGAAGACCAGCTCCGCCGTGACGGCATCGAGCGAGCGGCGCGCCAGCACGTCCTCGAACGCTGCATGCAAAGCGGTCAAGCGGCGACGCTCCTGAGGAAGTTGGCGAGCAGATGCTTTCCTTCGGGCGTGCCGACCGACTCGGGATGGAACTGCACGCCCTCGACGCGCAGCGTCTTGTGGCGGAAGCCCATGATCTCGTTTTCTTCGGTGCGCGCGCTCACCTCGAGGCAATCGGGCACGGTGCCCCACTCCACCAGCAGCGAATGGTACCGCATCGCATCGAAGGGGCTCGGGATCGATTCGAAAATCGTCTTGCCGTCGTGGATGACCGGCGAGGTCTTACCGTGCATCAGGCGCGATGCGCGCACGACACGCCCGCCGAACGCCTCGCCGATACATTGATGCCCGAGGCACACGCCGAGAATCGGCAGCTCTCCGGAAAGCTCGCGCAGAATCGCGAGGGAGACGCCGGCCTCTTTCGGCGTGCAAGGGCCGGGCGAGATGACGATCGCATCGGGCTTGAGCGCGCGCGCGCCGGCGACATCGATCGCATCGTTGCGCTTGACGATGACCTCGGCGCCGAGCTCGCCCAGGTATTGCACGAGGTTGTAGGTAAACGAGTCGTAGTTGTCGATCATGAGGAGCTTCGTTTTCGGTTTGCTCATGGATGTGACACGTGCCTCTGCAAGCTAACGTCGCCCTCATCCCGCGCGCGGCGCGCACAGAGGATCCATTCGTCGCGATGCTCCTCAGGACGGCTCGCCAGCTCGCCGCCTTCTCCCCTTCGGGAGAAGAACCGGGTTTCGAGGGTGGTTTTTCTTTCGGTGGCCATTCCTTTGTTCCCTGGACTACGGCTGTTCGAACTCGCGGGCGGCCTGCAGGGCACGCACCATCGCGCGGGCCTTGTTGACCGATTCCTCGAATTCCGCGCCGGGATCCGAATCCGCGACCACGCCGCCGCCCGCCTGGATGTAGACGTGATTGTTCTTGACGAGCAGCGTGCGCAGCGCGATGGCGGTGTCGGTGTTGCCGGTATAGCTGAAGTAGCCGACCGCGCCGGCGTACACGCCGCGGCGCACGTTTTCGAGCTCGTCGATAATTTCCATCGCGCGGATTTTCGGCGCGCCCGACACGGTGCCTTGCGGAAAAGTCGCGCGAAACGCGTCGAAGGCATCGCAATCGTCGCGCAACCTCCCCACCACGTTCGACACGATATGCATGACGTGCGAGTACCGCTCGACCACCATGTACTCGGTAACCTTGACCGACCCGATCTCCGATACGCGGCCGACATCGTTGCGCCCCAGGTCCACCAGCATCACGTGCTCGGCCTGCTCCTTCGGGTCCGCCAGCAGCTCCTTCTCGAGCGCCTTGTCTTCGAGATCGGTCTTGCCGCGCGGGCGGGTACCCGCGATGGGTCGCAGCGTGATGTCTTTGCCCTCGACCCGCACCATCACTTCAGGTGACGCCCCGACCAAAGTGCAATCGCCCAGCCGCAGGTAGAACATGTATGGCGACGGGTTAATCGTCCTGAGGCTCCGGTAGATGTTGAACGGATGCGCGGTCAAGGGAGACTCGAAGCGCTGCGAGGGAACGACCTGGATGATGTCGCCGGCGGCGATGTATTCCTTGGCCGCCGTGACCATCGTCATGTAGCCCTCGCGCGTCATGTTCGAGGTAATGGTCGAGTCGTTGGCGACGGCGGCAACGCCTTCGAGGCGCGGCGGCAGGGCCGGCTCCTTCAGCCGCCGGACGATCTCTTCGATCTTGTTCTCCGCACTGCGATAGGCCGCGCGGGTGGATTGATATTCATCGACGGGAACGTTCGCGATGATCCGCAGGGTCTGGCGGACGTTGTCGAACATCAGCATCGTGTCGGTGAACATCATGTAGAGGTCGGGCACGCCGAGGTCGTCCTGCGCGGTCTCGGGGATGCGCTCGAAGCATCGCACGATGTCGTAGGCCAGAAATCCGACCGCGCCGCCGAAGAATCGCGGCAAGCCGGGAAGCTCCGGCGCGCGAAAGCGCTTGACCTCGGCCGCGAGCTCATCGAAGCCGTTGGTGATGGAACGCGCTTCGACTCCGCGTCCGGGCCGGATGATATCCATGCGGTTCGCGCGCGCGCGGATGACCATCGAGGGTTCGGAACCGAGGAAGGTATAGCGGCCCCATTTTTCACCGCCACGCACGCTCTCGAGCAGGAAGGCATAGTCGCCGCGCGCGGTCTTGAGGAAGGCCGATACGGGCGTCTCCAGGTCGGCGGCGATTTCGCGCGAAACCGGGATCAGGTTGTAACCCTGGCTGCGCAGTTCCTCGAATTCACGTTCCGACGGGTACATCATCGTCATTCCCCTTGTCACTCCAAAAACGAAAAGGCCGCAGGTTTTACGCCTGCGGCCCTTTTGGATTCGGTTTTGGTACGGACTACAAAACCAGCGCGCAGGCGGGTGCAGCGATGTGCCAGCGCCAAGCCCAAGCCTTCTGGTTCATGCGATCCATGGTTGCAAACAATATTCATGGGGAGGACGCGGATGTCAACCGAGGAGGGCGAAATGTATTCGATCGAATGCGATCGGAGCGCGAATCTCACTCGATTTTGCGACGGCCGCTGTGAGCAAAAGCTCGACAATTCCTGCAATTTTTCGAGCCGACCGTAACATTCCGTAACATTTTTACGTGAATTGCTTTTTCCCTGTCGTCCTTCATCCATGTCACCGAGCACGCGCGGGTCCATTGGCGCCTTCATCGTCGCGCCAACATGATCGGCCTTTGGCGTTTTGCTGACAAATGACGGAGACGGAAAAGAGGCGGCGCACAGGTTATGCACGTTCGCGCCGCGGCTTCTCGGCGGCGTCAGGGCTCGTGCAATCGATCGTGAAATGGGGCTAGTTTGGTCGGAACGCCAACGCGTTTTCGGAGAACAGCATGATTCCTTTTGCCGGCAATACTCTCAACCGCGTGAGCGAAAAGCGCACCGATGCGAAGTGGATAGAATCGAAGCGACAAGACCCGGACTCGCTCGTATTTCCGATGTGGAAGCTGCAGCCGTTCCTGCTGGGTCGCGACGGCGATCCGCCACCCTACCAACTCGGGCTGCTCGAACCGGGAATTGCCGAGGATGTCGCCGGCGACGATGCGATCTGCATCTTCCTTGGCCTCGATGGAGACCGGGCGCTGTTCGCGCTCGAGATTCCGGACGCGAAGGATCCCACCAAGGATGGTCCGCTGGCGCGGCGAGGATTCTTTCGCGATGCGCGCGCGGCGGGATCGATGGTGGCCATCAAGGATGCGGGAATCATCGCGCAGGCCAAGGCGATGATCGATTGGCATCAGCGACACGGCTTCTGCCCCAAGTGCGGCACGCGCACGAAGCTGATGGATGCGGGGTATCGGCGGCTGTGCGACAACTGCAACTCCGAACATTTTCCGCGCGTGGACCCGGTCGTGATCATGCTGGCGACCGACGGCGAGGCGTGCCTGGTGGGACGCGGCAAGTTGTTCCCGCAGGGGATGTTCTCGGCGCTGGCAGGATTTATCGAGCCGGGCGAGACGATCGAAGAGGCGGTGCGGCGGGAGCTGTTCGAAGAATCGTCGGTAAGGGTCGGCGAGGTCACTTACTACGCGACGCAGCCGTGGCCGTTTCCGTCATCGTTGATGATCGGATGCTTCGCGAAGGCATTGAGCCGCGATTTCAAGGTCGATGAGAACGAGCTGGCGGAAGTGCGATGGATCGAGCGCAAGGTCGCGCGCCAACTGATCGAGGGCAAGCGCGTCGACGGCATCATGGTGCCGCCGCCGGTCGCGATCGCGCATCATCTTATCAAGGCCTTCGCGCTGGGAGAGCGATAGTTGGCAGCATCGCCCAGACAGCATGCCGAAGACGAAATAGCGCGCATCGCCGAACGCTCGGGCACCCTGGTTGGACTTTGCGCGATTCACCCGGAATCGGGCGAGGGAATCGAGCTCAACGCCCAGGATTCGTTCCCGCTCGCCAGCACCTACAAGATTCCGATTTCGGTACGACTGCTGAAGCTGGTGCAGGAAGGCCGACTTTCCCTGGAGCAGATGATCGAAGTCGGCGCGGAAGACCTGAGTCCGGGTAGCGGGTTGATCAAGGACGTCTTCACGGTCCCCGGCCTGCAGCTTTCGCTACGAAACCTGCTCCGCCTTTCGATTCTGTTTAGCGACAACACCGCCAGCGATATTGTCCTGCGCCTTGCGGGCGAAGGCGACGAAGTCACGAAGATGCTGCGCTCGGTCGGCATCGACGGAATCCGGGTCGACCGCTTCGCCAAGCACATCCTGTGCGAGTTCTACGGGCTCTCGGACATGGCGAGTCAGACGCCCTGGTCGTTGGAGCGCTTCCGAGCGCGACTGCGCGAGACAGATGAATCTTCCCGGAAAGCGGGTATCGATGCGTTTGCGCTGGATTCTCGCGATCGCGGAACGCCGTCGGCGCTCGTAGCGCTACTGACAATGCTCGTCAGAGGGCAGCTTCTGGGCCCGGACCATACAAACGTGCTCCTGGACCTGATGCGCAAGTGCCAGACCGGGCCCGCCCGCCTGAAGGGTCAGCTACCCAAGGAGACGGTAGTCGCGCACAAGACCGGCAGTATCGAAGGCCTGGTGGTTAACGACGCGGGAATAATTGAACTGCCGGATGGTCGCGGGCGCATCGTCATCGCGGTGTTTGTCCAGAGCAGGGAGCGCAAGGTCGCGGAGATGGAAGCGGTCATCGCACAGATCGCGAGAACCGTGTACGACCATTTTTTAGAATCGGCGTAGGTGAATCTGCTTTGTCATTCCTGCGTATGATGCGCGCGAAGCGCGCCTCTATTAATCCGCGAGGAATCCCGGATCCTTTGGTGCGGTTACAATGGGTAGTCGGACTTACTACGTCTACATGATGAGCAGCCCCTCTCAGACTCTCTATGCGGGAGTCACAAACAATCTGGATCGACGTGTCTTTGAGCATAGGGAAGGGAAGCCGGGATCCTTCACTGCCCGATATCGTGTCAATCGCCTGGTCTACGTCGAAATCTTCGAGTACATCGACCGGGCAATCGCCCGAGAGAAAGAGATCAAGAAGATGACGCGACGGGCGAAAATGAAGTTAATTAAGTCAATGAACCCGCAGTGGAAGGACCTGAGTGAGGAGAATTGATCGAGCGAAAGCGGAAGCCGGGATTCCTCGCGGATTTCTAGACGCGCGCTCCGCGCGCATCATACGCGGGAATGACAAATCGGGAGGCGGCCCGGATCAGTGGCCTGTGTAGGCTGCCTTGTACTGCTCGCGGAGCCTGGCTTGAGCGTCCTGGGCTTCTTCTTGTGAGTCGTACGGGCCCACCTTGACGCGATACCAGGTCTGGCCCTCGATGTCGGTGGTCTGCTCGGTCGCAGGATAGCCGAGCGCCTGCAGCTTCCGGACCATCTCGTCCGCTCCGTTCTTGTCCATCACCGCCTGGATCTGGATGTTGTACGGATGTTTGTGCGCGGCCGGCGAGGCCATCGCGCCGGGCGATTCCATCGATGCCGGCGTGGAGATGTTGGCGACGGCGGCGCGAGTGCTCATCGCGTGCGGCGAGATCATCGCGACCGGAGATTTCGCGGCCCCCGCCATCGGGGTGAAGACCGACGGATGAGAGGCGACCGCAGGCGAGAATGCTCCCATCGGAATCGGCGTGGGATTTATCGCAATCGAGGCCGGGGTCGGAGTCGCCTCGAGAGGCGGCGGACTGGGCAGCGGAAAGGTCGATGAAATCTGTGCCTGGTCGGGAGTGTTCTGCTTGGCGATCTCGTTACCCGCCATCACTCCCAGGAAAAACACCGCGCCCGACAGCCCCAGCAACCCCAGAAGGATTAAGAGAAAGCCCCCTGCTCTGATCTCGAATCGCATCTCCCCACCTCACATCCGCTCCGGCGCACTCACTCCAAGCAATCCCAGCCCGGCGGCGATTGCAGTTTTGAGCAACCGCGCGAGAAAAAGCCGTGCGATGCTCAAATCGCGATCAGCGCCAATTATACGATTCGTAGGCTTGTTGTAATAGCGATGGAACTCACCGGCGAGGTCAAAAAGATAGAAGGGGATGCGATGGGGTTCGAGGGCCTCGGCCGCCGCCGTCATCACGGCAGGCAGCCCCAGCGCGCGCTTGGCCAGTTCCAGCTCCTCTGCGGATAACAGGTCGAGATGAACAGAGTCCGCATCGGCCGGCAGCGCGAGCCCCGCCTTGTCCGCCTCGCGGAAGATGCTCGACAGGCGGGCGTGCGCGTACTGCACGTAGAAGACCGGGTTCTCCGGCGCCTGCTTGCGGGCCAGGTCGAGATCGAAATCGAGATGGCTGTCCGATTTGCGGAACAGAAAAAAGAACCTTACGACGTCCGGGCCGACCTCGTCGATCAGCTCATCGAGGGTGACATAGGTTGCCTTCCGGGTGGACATCTTGACCTTCTCGCCGCCGCGCGTGAGGGTCACGAACTGGTAGATGATCGCATGCACGGGCGCGATGTCGTGGCCGAGCGCCTTGACCGCGGCGATAACCTGCTGATGCTCCGCGATATGGTCTGCGCCGAACACGTCGATGATCAGGTCGTAGCCGGCCTTGAGCTTCTCGATGTGATAGGCGATGTCGGGAGTTCTATAGGTTGGCTCGCGATCCGGACCCGACCGCACCAGCACTTCATCCTTGGGCAGGCCGATCGGACCGCCGCGCAGCCAGATGGCGCCATCGCGTTCCGCGAGCAACTCGCGATCGCCAAGGTCCTTCAGGACCGCATCGACCTTGCCGGCCTTCATCAGGTCGAGTTCGTTCGCGTAGACGTCGAAGCGGATGCCGAGCCGTGAGCAGGTCTTGTTGATATCCGCGAAGATCGCTTTGACGGCGGCCCCGCGGAACACATCGAGGTTGGACGCGTCCGCGAGCTTGTCGCCATGCTCGGCCACGAGCTGCTGGGCTATCTCGCGGATGTACTCGCCCTGGTAGCCGTCTTCGGGCAACTGCGCATCGCGCCCGATTTCCTGGAGGTAGCGAGTGCGAACCGAGGCGCCGAGCAGCTTCATCTGCCGGCCGCCATCGTTGAAGTAATATTCGCGCGTAACTATGAACCCCGCGGCTTCGTAGAGGCGCGCGATCGTATCGCCGAGGACGGCATTGCGGCCGTGCCCTACAGTCAGCGGCCCGGTGGGATTGGCGGAGAGATACTCGACCTGGACGCGATGATCACCGTTGTTGCGCAGATGCCATCGACGCGGCCGGAAGAACGCCGCGGTTTCGTGCGCAGCCTTGCGCATCTGCTTGTGCCAGTACTGCGGCGCCATCCGGAAGTTGATGAAACCGGGGCCGGCGACCGCAACCTCCGCCACGTCGGGCGGGAGCTCGACGCTGTCGCGGATGATATCGGCGATCTTGCGGGGCGGCTTGCCCTCCTCGCGCGCCATCGCGAGCGCGACATTGGATGCCACGTCGCCGTGGGCGGCATCCTTCGGCGCCTCGACCGCGATGGTGTAAGGAGTTGAAGCGAGTTTGCCTGCGGCGCGCGCGCGATCGATCGCTGCGCTGAGAATCGAGACTACAATTTCATTCATTACGACGGTCCAAGACTTGGAGAACATCGTGCCAGATAGCACGGGCGCTGTTAAGGCGGATTAGATAAATCATTTTGATTTTTGCTCGACTCCGCTTGCGCTCCGCTTCGGTTCGAAGACTCACGCTCCTTCGGAGCCTCTCGCGCTGCGATCGCAGACTCGCGCCCCTTCGGGTGGGAGTGGCCAGGCGTTTTCTTGACCTCGCACGCCAGACGGTGCGAGCGTTGCCGCATGGATCTGGAATTACGCGGCAAGACCGCAATCATAACCGGTGGCAGCAAGGGAATCGGGCGCGCGGCGGCGTTGCGCTTCGTGCAGGAAGGCGCTTCAGTCCTGATCTGCGCGAGAGGAAAAGAAGCGCTCGATGAAGCCGCGGCGGCGGCGCGCAACGCGGTCGAAGGTGCGCGTGTTGAGATTGCGGTGGCGAACCTGACCAAGTCCGAGGATATCCGCCGGGTGGTCGAGCAGGCTGCGAGCGCATTCGGGCATATCGATATCCTGGTCAACAACGCCGGCAGCGCGCGGCCCGGAGAGTTCCTGAAGATCACCGACGAGATGTGGCAGGAGGACTTCGAGCTCAAGTTCTTCGGCTACGTGCGGATGGCGCGCGAGGTGACGCCGCACATGGCGCGCCGGCATAGCGGCACGATCGTTAACGTGATCGGAACGGGTGGACTCCGCCCGAGCGCGGGCTACATGGTCGGCGGTGCGGCGAACGCAGCGCTAAATCATTTCACCAAGGCGCTGGCCGACGAAGGCGCGAAGCACGGCGTGCGCGTAGTTGGGATAAATCCCGGTCCGATCCTCACGGAGCGCCTGCAGCTCTTCACCGAGCGCGCGTCACGCGGACGCGATCTCGATGAAGTCTATTCGCGCATGACTCCGCTGTGCCGGCCCGGCAAGCCGGAGGAAGTGGGAGACCTGATCGCGTTTCTCGCGTCGCCGCGCGCGGCGTTCATCCACAGCGCGAACATCACGATCGACGGCGGCGCAAATCCAGGGTTGATGGGATAAGACTAACACCGATTTCACTTCTTGTCCTTGAACCACTCGGGATCGTTGGACAAGGTCGGATGACCGTTGCCGAGCTGGATCAGCACGCCGTGACTCGAGCGCGGCGAGATGAAGCATTCATAGGACGTCGGCGACCATTCGATCTCGTCAACCACGCGCACGCCCTGCCCTTTTAGCTCCGCGATCTTTCCCTTCATGTCGGGAACGTTGAAGGTCAGGTGATGCATGCCTTCGCCGCGCTTCTCGAGAAACTTGTGCAGGAACGAATCCGCGCCGAGCGGCTCGAGCAACTCGACCGTCAGGCCATTGAGATCGAATTCCGCCAGCTTGTAGCCGGCCCGCTCGCTTTCGGCCTCGTACATGAATTTGGCGCCGAGGATGCCTTCAAAGAACTTGCGTGCTTCGGCGACGTTTTTTACCGCGATGCCGATGTGATCGAGTTTGCCAACCGGTTCTGCCATCGATGTTCCTCCAACTGCGGCGATGCTAGCCGATCTACTTCGTCGAACGCACCCGGCGGACGCCGTCATCTTGAGCGGAGTCTGCGTAGCGAAGAATCTCAATGGCTGTTGCGGGATAACTGCAGTTCTGGTTGAGCAGCCGAAGTTCGTTGAGGTTCTTCGCCGTTGGCTCAGAATGACGGAGAGCAGATCTTTCAGCGTCAGAAGCACTGACCGTGTGTAGTGACTCTGGCTATCGAGATAAAACTTGAATCGATTCATATTTCTTGACAGATGCCCGGCGGCGCGCATATAAAAGATGAATGGATTCATCTTTGGCCATCCGGTCCGGGAAACGCGACCGACAGAAACAGGATCGCGAACAGCGCATCCTCGCCGCGGCGCGCCTTCTTTTCGATCGTAAGGGATACGCGGGGACCGCGATGGAAGACATTGCGCGGGGCGCAAATCTGGCGGTCGGCACGCTCTACAACTACTTCCCTTCGAAGGATGATCTCTTGCTCGCGATCATCGGCCGCGATTCCGAACTCGTCGTTGCGCTCGCGGAGCGTATCCTCGCCGCTCCGCCGGCGGATCCGGTGGAAGCGATTGCTGCCCTCGCCGATGCGTTCATCCAGAGCATCGCCACCGAGGAGCGGATGCTGTGGCGCGAAGTGTTTGCCGCATCGATCGCATCGTATGAAACCCTGGGCGCGCGCATGTTCGCACTGGACGCTCGAATGATCGAAATGTTCGCCGCGATGATTGAAAAGCTGAAAGAGCGCGGGCAGGTAGCGACGGATACAGATTCTGCACGCGCGGCCAGCCTTCTGTACGGCATTTGCCTGACCTGGTCGATCGCATATGCGACGCAGGCCAACCTCACGCTGGAAACGATGAGCACCGAAATCTCACAGAGTGTTTCGATGGCGGTCCGCGGGATGCTGCCGCGCGTCAAAGAGGAGAACCCCCGATGAACGAGAATCTGTCGTCATTCGAGTCCGCGGAGCTTATCCCCGACTACTGGCACCCGATAGCGCGATCGAGCGCGGTGACGCATGGAAAGCCCGTCGGCATCAAGCGCTTCGACCGGCAGTTCGTGCTGTGGCGCGGCGGCGATGGACGCGTGGCGTGCCTGCCCGACCGTTGCTCGCATCGCGCGGCGGTCCTCAGCACCGGAAAGATTCGCGAGGGCTGTATCGAGTGTCCCTACCACGGCCTGCGCTTCGACTCCGCCGGCCGATGCGTGCTGATCCCGGCCAACGGCGCCGGCACCCCTGTTCCAGACGGCTTCGACATCGCGCCGATGACGGTGCGCGAAGCGCACGGTCTAATCTGGTACTGGAACGGCGACGGTGAGCCGGCCGCCGACCATCCATGGTTACCGGGCGCGACCGAGATGGGTACCGGCGCCGCAGAGTACGACTACATCGCAGCCGCACCATACCTGCGAATCCTGGAGAACCTGGCCGACTTCCATCATTTCCCGATTCTGCACAAGACGATGCTGCCGGGGATCGGCACGCGAATGGACGAGATGGATGCGCATGTCGAGGGCGAGGCGGTGTCGTTCAAGGCCACGATGCGCTGGGAGACCGCGGGATGGTTGCGCCAGGACACGCCGATCGAAGCATGGTTCGGACTTCCCGCTCTCGCGCTCATCAAGTTCGGCGGTTTTTACGTCAACTATGCGCTGGCACCGATCGATGCCGAGCGAACATGGATATACGCGCGGTACCATCATCTGCAGTGGAATGGAGCGGCAAGCAAAATCGCGGGGACGATCGCAGCGCGTTACGATCGAGCGATCTTCAAACTTCAGGACCGGAAGGTACTCGTCACGCAGGGGGACCAGCCGGGCGACTTCTCGAATTTCAAGCTGTACGCGGCAGACCGGCCTATCGCGCTCTTATGGGGTCTGCGCAAGCGAGCGATCCTTGCGGCACAAAATCGCGGCGCGAAGGAGCATCAGGATACCTCGGCGGCAGCGGCGGGCCGCTGAGGTCTTCGGTCCTGCCGAACGGATGAGGAAACGCGCGCCAAGGGGGATGGCGGGGAGGCGCGCGCTGTTTTGGGGGACAAGTCCGCGCCATCCCCGCCGAGGGGGCCATGAAAGAGCCGCTCCACTTTTAAGACGATCCGGGGCAGCGAACGGTTGCGGACGATTTCTTAAGCCTTCGTGACTTGGGTAAGCTGCCGGAGTGACCGGCACTATCAGGCCCTTCTTCTCAATCTGGACTGAGCCGCGCGAAACGATTCGCGCCATCGTCGATACGGACCCTACCCACGGCGTGATCGGACTAGCGATGGTCAGCGGGGCGTTGCAGCGCCTCGAGCTGGCATGGTTTCGCGCGCTGTCTCATCCGGGCTCGGTCGGCGGCTTCTTTCCGATAACCGTGGCGATCGGTGTCGGGTTCGGCGCCTTTTTCGGAGTCGTAGGAGTTTATGCAGGGGCGTGGCTGATACGGGTGTTCTGTCGGATTCTCGGCGGCATCGCGTCGCTGGCAGACATGCGGGCCGCGCTCGCGTGGTCCACCGTCCCCGGCATCGCGGCGGCGAGCGCGAGCATCTTGCTCGTTCTGTTGGGCGTGCTGAGTCCGCCGGAGTTCAAGCACAGCAAGATTCCGGTCATGACCGGCTCGACCATCGAGCTCGGACTGCTCAACTTCACGCTGACGCTCTGGGGTTTTATCGTGCAGATGAAGTGCATCGGCGAGGTGAATCGCTTCTCGGCCTGGCGCGCATTCGGGGCGGTCGTACTGATGGTGGCAGCACTGGCTGCGCTGGTTGTGCTGATCGTTTTCCTGGCCCGTGGCCTGCCGCATTGAGCGGCGCGGCTGACGAATAGATACGCTATTTAACGCAGCCTGGCGGCGGATCGCACATCGGTCCTGGCGAAGTCGTTTCCCTTATAGAGCAGAGCGCACCGATGATTTTTTGCCATGGCGTATGCGAGGCAGTCGCCCATATTGAGCTGAGCCCGATGACCGCGGCCTTTGCCGTACCGGAGAAAATGCGGCTAGTGCAGCTCATTTTCAAGCGCCAGCTTGACGGCGTCGGTCTTACCAAGCCGCTTGCGCAACGTCAATTTTCTGGCAAAGCGATTTACTTTTTCGTTCCTGATGTTGAGCGGCATCGCCGGCTCCTCTGTGTAGACGAGTTGTGCCATCGTCTACACAATAGGCCAACCGGGACCCAACTCCGTCAGTCGATGCGCAGGCGTTGCGCGAGGCGGGTGGCGCGGCGGCGCTCGTCCTGGTTGCGCACCGCCTGCTGGAGCGCGGGCCTGGTGCCGACCAGCACACAGACGCGCTCCGCGCGGGTGATCGCGGTGTAAAGCAGGTTGCGCCGGAGCATCAGGTAATGGCTGGGATGCACCGGCACAATCACGGCCGGGTACTGGCTGCCCTGGCTCTTGTGCACCGAGATTGCGTAGCCGAGTCCGAGTTCATCGAGCTCGGACTGATCGTAGTCGGCGTGTCCTTCTTCGAAGGCGACACCGACCCTGCCCTTTTCTGTATCGACCGACAGGACCCTGCCGATAGAGCCGTTGAAGATCGCTTTCTCGTAATCGTTGCGAAGCTGGATGACGCGATCGCCTTCGCGGATATCGCGATCGCCCGCGCGAATGCCGCGCCCCGCCGGATTCAGGAGTTGCTGCAGCTCGCGATTGAGCGCATGGGTTCCCAGCGGTCCCCGATTCATCGGGGTCAGCACCTGGATGTCGGCCGGACCTTTAATACCGAATTTACCGACCAGGCGCTCGCGAACGAGCTGCTTGATGGTCGAAAGCACTTCGTCAGGAGACGGGCGTTCGAAGAAAAAGAAATCGCCTTCCGGATCGTTCGAGACATCGGGAAAGTGTCCCTTGTTGAGGCCGTGAGCGTTCGCAACGATGCGGCTTTCGCGCGCCTGCCGATAAACCTCCCGGAGTTGCACGACCGGGACGAGGTCCGATGCGATCACGTCCTTGAGCACGCTGCCGGGGCCGACCGAAGGCAATTGATCCTTGTCGCCCACCAGGACCACCGAACAATTCGGCACCAATGCGGAAAGCAGGCTCGAGGCGAGCTCGACATCCATCATCGAGGCCTCATCGATGATCAGGTAGTTGGTGCGCAGGGGAAAATTCTCACCGCGTACGAAGCCGCCGGTTTCGGGCGAGTACTCGAGTAGACGATGGATCGTGCGCGCATCGCGTCCCGTCGCATCCTGGAGCCGCCGCGAAGCGCGACCGGTGGGAGCCGCGAGAGTTGGTTTCAGGCCCGCATCGGCGAGCGCGACCAGCAGCGATCGCAGAATAGTTGTCTTGCCGGTCCCCGGACCGCCGGTAATCACCGCGACGGGACTCGACAGCGCTGTCTGCACGGCGCGAAGCTGCTCGTTGGAGAGCGCGATACCGCCGGCGGCCGCGGCCTTCTTGAGGGCGCGCTCCGCCACCTGGGGACTCATCGGGCGGCCCGCGGTAAGCGCGCGCAGCCTGCGGGCGACGTTCTCCTCGGCGGCATGCAGACGAGCGAGGTACACGGCGACGTGATCTTCGGCATCTTCGACGATGACATCGCCGGCGGCGACCAGTTCCTCGAGTGCGCGCGGGACAAGGTCGGTATCCATCTCGAGCCCCGACTGGAACTGACCCTCCAGGTATTCGCGGGCCGCATAGACGTGCCCTTCATCGGCCATCCGTTCGAGTAGATACAGGATTGCCGCGCGGGCGCGCTCGATGGAGTTCCTGGGAATGCCCAGTTTTTCTGCAACCACGTCTGCAGTGCGGAACCCGATGCCGTGAATAGTGCGGGCGAGCACGTAGGGGTCGCGCTTGATGACTTCCAGGGAATCCTTGCCGTAACGCTTGTGGATACGCCGGGCGTGCGCCGCCGCGATGCCGTGGCCGCGCAGGAAGACGGTCAGGTCACGCAGCCCGGACGAGTCTTTCCACGCGGCACTGATTCGAGCCACCGCGACGGGTCCAACGCCAGCTACCTCGCTCAAACGATGGGGAGTGTTATCCAGAACGTCTCGCAGATCTTCGCCGAAGTATTCCGCGATTCGATGCGCCGTCAACGGCCCGATACCCTGGATTTCAGACGCTAGATACTTCTCGAGCGCAAATACTCCTGCGGGACGTACCGTCTCGAAGTCCTCGACCTTGAACTGCTCGCCGTAGAGTCGATGCTTTTCGAAGCGGCCGCGGGCGCGGATGCCGGAGCCGATTTCGAGGCCCGCAAAATTGCCGACGATCGTTACGCTCTTCGTATCGCCGTGCTCGGCGTAGGTCTTGATGACCGCGACCGCATAGCCGTTCTCATCGTTGACGTAGAGGACGTGGTCGAGGGTGCCCTCGACGTGTGCCTCGCTCTGCGCGGAGTCGGCCATCGAATCAGAATTGCGCGCCGTGCGAGGTGCGTAAAGTGGACTGAGTGAGGATGCCAACAATGCGAGGCATGGCGGTACTTTGAAGCCTCAATAGCCCGGGATTCCTCGCGGAGCTTCTGGACGCGCGCTCCGCGCGCTTCATCCGCGGGAATGACAACCTGGGAGTGCACCGCGAGTACCGGGCTTCAGTGTGGCCTGACCGCTTTCCCCGAATCGCGCACTCAGGCACCATCCGCGGGGCGGAGCCATGGATACCGGGCGCGAAAAAATCCTGCGCGAGGATCGCGACTACCTGCGGCGGTTGGGGTATGCGCAGGAGTTGCTGCGCGAGATGGGCGGATTTTCGAACTTCGCGGTTTCGTTTTCGATCATCTCGATTCTGACCGGCGCGGTCCTGCTCTATGGCTACGGGCTCAAGTACGGCGGACCGCTGATCAACACGCTCGGATGGCCGCTGGTGAGCGCGTTTGTCCTGTGCGTCGCCGCATCGATGGCCGAGATCGCATCGAAATATCCGACGGCAGGCGGCCTGTATTACTGGTCGTTCCGGATGGGCGGTCCCGGGATCGCGTGGCTGTGCGCATGGCTCAATCTGATTGGGCAGATCACGATCACCGCCGGCATCAATATCGGCGCCGCGACCTACCTGACCGGCCTGGTGACTGAAACGCTGGGGATTCCCGCCGATGCGGCCGTGCCGGTACTGGGCGCGATCAACGGATGGAACTTCTGGCTGGCCGTGATGTTCGTACTGATGGTGCCGCAGGTGATTTTGAATATCCGCGGCATCCGGCTGGTCGCGCGGCTGAGCGAGTTCAGCGTGATCTGGCACATCGTGGGAGTCGCGATGATCGCCCTGCTGCTTACTTTCCTCGGGCGCTACCACAACGGCTGGGCGTTCCTGGTTTCGACGACGCATCCGGCGAATCCTGCCGACGGCGTGATGAGCTTCGCGGTCGGACCGCTGACGGTACCTTCGCTGATGATGCGGATTCCGGGAATGAAGCAGCTCTACGGATCGGGCGCGTACGCATTCGCCTTCGTGCTCGGACTGCTGCAGGCGCAATGGACGTACACGGGCTACGATGCGTCCGCGCACCTGGCGGAAGAGACCTACCTGGCGCGGATGAATTCGGCGTGGGGCGTGTTCCTGTCGGTCGCGGTTTCAGCGGTCGCGGGATATGTCGCGCTAATCGTGCTGACCAACGCGATCCCGCCGGGAAAAATCGCCGAGACCGCGGCCGATCCCTATCCGGTGTTGTACATCGTGCGTCACGCGCTGGCTCCGTTCTTCGCCAACGCGATCGCGGTGATAATCGCGGGCGCGATGTGGCTGTGCGGGCTCACCTCGATCACCTCGATGGCGCGGATGTGCTTCGCCTTTGCGCGCGACCGCGGCATACCGGCGTGGCGGCTGGCGAGTCGCATCGATTCACGCTGGAGCACGCCCGCGATGGCGATCATCGTTACGAGCCTGCTCGCATTCCTGGCGACGGTCTATTCGGCGGCGTACAGCGTGATCACCTCGATGAGCACGACCTCGCTTTACCTCGCGTACTCGATTCCGATCTACTTGAACTGGCGAAACCGACGGCGTGAGCGCGGCGAGTACACCGACCCATCGTCAGCGCCATGGAACCTCGGACGCTATGGTTCGGCACTCAACCTGGTCGCGATCGCATGGATCGCCTTCATCACGATTCTGTTTTCGATTCCGCCCAACGAGCTGGCAGGCCTGACGATGATCGCGGCGTTGATCGGATTGATGCTCTATTGGCAGCTTTCGCAGCGCCGTCGCTTCCGCGGGCCGGCGATCTCGATGGAGCAAGCAGAGGCAGGCTTTCGCTCCGCGTTATCTTGATCTTCGCTCGACTCCGCTTGCGCTCCGCCTCGCGAGCGCTTACGCGCTGCGCTCGCGGACTCGCGCCCCTTCGGGCTGCAATTCGCCAGACCAGGCGCTCTGCGCAGAGCCGGCCTCGGGCGGTTTCAGGCCCAGGCTCTCGCGCAGGTTGTTGATCGCCTGGGTCACGCCGTCGTTGGCAAGCTCGCTCGCCCGAACCCACTGTCCCTTGTTCTGGAGAAAAGTCGGTAGATTAAAAATGTTGTTGGCGAGCGGCTGCTGGGTCTTGGAGAAGCGCGCGCTCCACACCACCTGCCCGCTCTTCATGTCGAGCAGTTTGAGCGAGAATGCCACCGACGCGGGCTTGTCGGCCGCGTACCCCATACCGACCCGTTCCACGTATCGCTCGACACTGCCGTACAAGACGCCGTCGGCCCCGGTCGCCTGGCCGACTTTCATCGCGGTGTCGTCCAGATTGGTCCCGGGCGGAACCTGCTGCACTGCCTGCATGACCGTGTTTTGCGATGCCACCTTCCAGTCACCGGAGACCTGCCGGTAGATATCGCCGGTGATGCTGTCTGCGGCACCTGCCGCGAGCGGATCGCCGCCGAACGGGACAGCCGCGACAATCGGCATCACGGCCATGCGATTTATCGTCACCTGCTTGATGGATCGGACCGCGTGACTGCTCAGGTCCTTGGATTCGAACTGCCGGACGATTTTCTGGTCGGGCATGTCGGGACCGACCGGAGAGGTCGAACAGGCCGACAGCCCAAGAAGCATCGCGCAGGTGATTGCCAATGCCGCTCTTGTTTTCATCTCAGAGATTTCCTCGAAGTCCGCGACTGTCGTGCGCGATGATTTATCACACCCGCACCGTCATCCACTTGCCCGACCTGAACCGCCATCCCTTGATCGCCGAGCGCACGATGTAGTCGACCAGCAGCGACCACCAGATCCAGACGATCGGTCCGTGATGGCGTGCGATCAATATCGTCACGAAGAGCCGAACGCCATAGAAGCCCGCGAGCGAGCCGTACAGCGGGAACTGTGAATCGCCCGCCCCTCTTAGCGCCCCGGTGATGGTCCAGTCTATCGCCATCAGCGGCTGCGCGGCGCCCAACGCGTACATGAAGGTGACGGTGTAGTCGATAACGGTGGGGTCGTCGATAAACAATCCGGCGATTTGGCGGGCGAAGACGATAAACACGAGGCCCATCGCGCTCATCAGGATTATCGCCAGGCGCGTGGAAACCCATCCCGCCTTGCGCGAGAACTGGGGATCCTGCGCGCCCAATCCCTGCCCGACCAGGGTCGCCGACGCCGAGGAGAACCCGAACCCGGGGAGGAACGAGAGCGCAAGAATTCGCACGCCGATAAAATATGCGGCGACTTCTTTCTCGCCGTACGATGCTACGAAAGCGACATACGCGACGAACCCGAATTGGATCACCAGCTGCTCGATAGCCGCGGGGTTGCCGACGCGCAGGATGCGCCGTCCCATGTCCCAATCGGGCCAGAGCCGCTCCCAGTGGAAATTGAGCAGCATTCCATCGAGCGACAAGGCCCAGAAAAACAGCAGGCCCCCGACTGAAATCGCGATCAGAGTCGCGAACGCTGACCCATCGACGCCCAGCGCCGGCAGCCCGAATTTCCCGAAAATCAGGATGTAGTTGAGGATGATTGCGAGCACGTCAATGACGCCGCCGATCCATAGCGGCGTGCGCGTATCGCCCGCTCCACGCAGCGCCGAGGCGCACATCAGGAAGATTCCCTGGAACGGCTCCGAGAGCATCACGACCTGCAGGTAGCGCGCGCCCATCGCGGCCATCCGCCCCTTGACCCGGAACAGGGTCATGAGCTGCGGGGCAAAGATAATGACCGGGATCGCGATCACGGTGGAAACCAGGACGCCCCAGATGACCGACTGCTTGAGGACTTCCTCGGCATCGTTGCGTTCGTTGGCCCCGATGCTGCGCGCGACCAGCGCGATAGTCCCCGTCCCGACCGCGGCAATACCGGCGCGGACGGCGCCGAGGATCTGCGTCGCCAGCCCCACGGCGCCGACCGCTTCCGCCCCGAGCCGTCCCACCATCAGCATCGATGCGAGGCCCAAGATCGAATCCAGCGCGAAGGACAGGATGACAGGCCATGCGAGGGCCCAGACCTCCGACTGCATGCTCTCGATCGGAGGCAGGACCATCGCGGCTCCCGACCGTATCCCCGGTTCGGGAACCGACTCGATGAAGTCCGACATGATTCTGAGCAGTTACGCCAGCACGAGGGTGGTCAGTCAAGTGACCAAGGCTGGTTTCGGGTCTTGATGGGCTTGACGCACGGGTGCGGGGCTTGGCGGAGTCACCCGCACCGGCAGGATGACGAGGCTCAGGCCCTCGACCTGGAGATGGCGCTGCACCTCGAGCGCGGTATGCATGTGCAGGAAGCGGCCGAGATAGCCCTCGGCTTCGTCGGAGAAGATGAGCTTGCCGGCGAAGAAGACGATGTGCGGATGGTCATGGGTGAGTTCGCTGCAAATCCTGATGATCTCCAGCACCACGTCGGGACCGATACCGAAGCGGAACTCGGCATGCAGGCCAAGGTCAGTGGCGAACTTGCAATACTCACGGAGATCGTCGCCGATCCGTTCCTCCAGCTCCCGGACCTCTTTGGGTCCCTTGAGAAGAGCGGAGTCGACCTCGCCTACTCCGATGAAGACGACATTCTCGAATTCATTGGGGAACAGGCGCGTAAGCGTAAGCAGCGTCGCGAGCCCAAGCCCGTTGAATCCTTCCACGAGGATTCCCGCGGTGGGAGCGCCGGGATTGGGCGGCGTCATGATCTCGCGCTTCGCTTCATAGAGAAGCGGAGTGACGTCAGCCTCGAGCTGCCGGAGCGCGGCAGCGAACTGGTCGTAGTGATGGCGGACCAGGAAACACGCGCCCACCAGCGCGCCGGTGATGAGAACGGTGACCCATCCACCCTCGTCAAACTTGAGGGTCAGCGTGAGCATCAGGATCGAAAACGTGAAGAAGCATCCGATCCCGTTGATCAGGAGCTTGCGCTTCCAGGCCGGCTCGGTCTGGCGAACCCGCCACCAATGCGCGCTCATCCCGAGCTGGGAGAGCGTGAAGGTAATGAAGACATTGATCGCGTAGAGAATGACCAGGATGCCGACGCGCGCATGGGTGCCGACAAGAATCAGCGCGGCAGCCCCGCCCATCGCGATGACGCCGTCCTGGGTGACGAGGCGACCGCTCAAGTGCGCGAGCCGCTTGGGGAGCCATCGGTCGGTCGCCATCGTGGCAAGCACGCGCGGCCCGTCGATGAAGCCGGTCTGCGCCGCGACGAACAGCAGCGCACCTTCGGTGACCAGGGTGAAGGTGATGATGGGGCTGCCGACGGGAATGCCGAACAGGCTCCAGTGCGAGGCGACATTCTCGAACATCACGGCGTTCAGGGTCTTGCCCTCGACCGCGCGCACGCTTTCGAGGAGGTAGCCGACCAGGATGCCGCCCGCGATGAAGGCCAGCGAGAACGCCATGTAGAGCATCGTGCGCTTGCCGGTGACGGTGCGCGGCTCGCGCAGGATGGGCAGGCCGTTGCTGACCGCCTCGATGCCGGTGTAGGTGCCGGCGCCCATGCTGTAGGCGCGAAAGAAAATCGCCGCCATCGCGAAGAAGCCGAGCATGTCGACTCCTCCGCGCACGTCCTGCACTGCCGCGTGGAACACCGTCGGCAGCATCGTCGCGCGGCTCAGGAACACGTAGCTGACCAGCCACACGTGCATCACGACGAACGCGATGAACACGGGCAACAGCGAGAGCACCGATTCCTTCACGCCGCGCAGGTTCATCCCGACCATGAACGCGACCACGAACAGGCACATCCAGAACTTGAGCCACAGAAGCGAAACGGGCATGAAGCTGAAGATTGCGTCGGCGCCGCTCGCAATCGAAACCGAGATCGTCAGGACGTAATCGATGACCAACGCGCAGCCGGAGACCACTCCGGCGGGCGCGCCGAGCAGCTTGCTCGCGACGAGATAACCGCCTCCGCCGCTCGGAAACAGATCGATGGTCTGCGAGTAAGACGCCGAGATGACGAACACGGTGAGCGCCGTCATCAGGGCGAGGAAAATCGCGAGATACTGATGAGGCCCGAGCGCCAGGAACGCTTCTTCGGGGCCATAGCAGGACGAGCTGAGCCCATCGGAGCCGAGTCCCACCCAGGCGAGAAATGCGATCAGCGAGAGACTATGAAACACTCCGGGATCGCGGACGTCGCGCGGCGGACCGATAAGCCTTTCAGTAAGAGTGGGAGTTCCTTCCAGAGAGGTTTTGCGCTGGTGCGATTCCATCGCGGCAAGGTTCCCGGCGGACAAACCAACCTAGGCGAATGCGGGCTCGGGTACAAAACCGCGCACGCGACGATTGATCACACGGAATACTCGGCGCGTTCAAGCCCGAGCTGGTAGCGCGCCGCATCTATCAGGTTCTGCATCAACGCTACGACGGTGGTCGGTCCGGTTCCACCCGGATTGAGGGTGATCCAGCCGGCGACTTCCTTGACCGCATCGAAGTCGACGTCCCCCGCGAAGCGGCCGGGACCAACGCGGCGAAAGCCGACATCGATCACGCACGCTCCCGGCTTCACCATATCGGCGGTAATGAGCCATGGGCGGCCGACATCGGCTCCGACGCAGCTCACGAGAATATCGGCTTCGCGGCAGATCGCGGCGAGGTCGCGGGTATGGCGATGGCACCAGGTCACGGTGGCGTTGCGCAGGCGGCCGCCGAGGATGAGCGCGGCGGGCTTGCCGGCGATATCGCTGCGTCCGATCACGGTCGCGCGCGCGCCGTCGACGGGGACCTGGTAGAAATCGAGCAGCGACAGAACTCCGCGCGGGGTGCATGGAATGAAGCGGCCCCATTCGCCGCGGTAGAAACCGCTCACGCTCGATGCGCCGACGGCATCGACGTCCTTGAGAGCATGAAGCGCATCGAACAGCCGAAATCGATCGACGGGGTCGGGGAGCGGAAGCTGGATCAGGATGCCGGTCGTCGCGGGGTCGCGGTTGAGGTCCGCGATAAGATGCAGCAGCGTGTCAGTCGTACAGCCGGCCGCATCCATCGCGACGACCCGGCTGTGGAAGCCGAGGTCGGCGGCCAGTTTCTGCTTGTTGCGGACGTACTGGCGCGATGCGGGGTCATTGCCGACCAGGATCGCGACGAGCGACGGTGTGCATCGATGGCGTTCGCGGAGTTCCCGGGCGTGCGCGTGCAGCTCCGGCATCAGCCTGTCCCGCAGCACCCGCCCATCCATGATGATCGCAGCCATCGCGCTTCACTCGAATATAGCACGCCAATTGGCGGGGCAAGGCGTTGTGGATAGCGCACGGCCATTGTGGGCATCTGCACGCATTTGTGTCGTTGCTGCAATTTCGGTTTGTTAGAATCACGCAAGATGGACGCGGCCAAGCGTACCGCCCTGTACGGCCTCCACCAGAAACTCGGCGCCCGGATGACTGTTTTCGGTGGTTTCGAGATGCCCGTGAACTACGCCGGGATCATCCCGGAGCATCTTGCCGTGCGATCGGCGGCGGGCGTTTTCGACTTGAGCCACATGGGCGAATTCGACGTGCGCGGACCGAGGGCGCTGGACCTGCTGGAGCGGGCATTCACCAATTCCGCCGCCCGGCTCCACGATGGGCAGGCGCAATATACGATCATGTGCGCGGAAGATGGCGGCGCGATCGACGACCTCATCGTGTACCGGCGCGCAGCGGATGATTACCTGCTGTGCGTGAACGCGTCGAATATCGCGGCGGACTGGGAATGGCTGACACACCTGAACCGCGAGATTGGCGCTGACCTTCGCGACGTGAGCGATGAAACCGCGCTGGTGGCAGTGCAGGGACCCAAGGCCGCACGGATTCTCGCGACGATCGCGGATTTCGCGATCGCCGAAGTGCCGCGGTTTGCGGTGCGCGATGGGCGAGTGGCCGGCATCAAATGCCTGGCGGCGCGCACCGGATACACCGGCGAAGACGGCTTCGAGCTTTTCATGCCGTCGCAGCATGGAGAGAAAGTCTTCCGCGACATTCTCGAAGCGGGCCGCGAGACGGGCGTAGTCCCCGTCGGTCTTGGTGCGCGTGACACGCTTCGGCTGGAGGCGGGCCTGGCGCTGTATGGGCATGAGCTGGATCGTACAACCTCACCGGTAGAAGCGGGCCTCAACATTTTCGTGAAGCTCGGGCGCCCGTTCGTGGGCGAGCCGGTGCTGCGGAGCCAGCGCGAGAATGGCCCGCGCAAGCGGCTGGTAGGAATCGAAACCGACGACGCCCGCAGCATCGCCCGGCAGGGCTACAAGCTTTTCCGCGACGGACGCGAGGCAGGAATCGTCACGAGCGGCACGACCGGTCCAAGTATCGGGCGGCCTGTCGCGATGGCTTATGTGACCAGCGGAGAGATTTCACCTGCACCGCCGATGGTGGCTGGTACACTTGAGGTTGAAATCCGCAACCGAAGGGTCCCGGCGACTATCGTGAAACTGCCGTTCTATCGGCGAAACCAGGGCGCTGCACAAAACTGAATGCAGCCAATGTCGTTTCGAGGGGATGAGGAAGATGCCGGCGGAGGAAACAGGTAACCAATGAGATTCATGCCACATACCAACGCGGACGTCGCGGCGATGCTGCAAACCATCGGCGTGGCGGACGCGGGCGACCTTGTAAGTCACGTGCCCGCCGCGCTCCGCGATCGCGCGGCGATCAAGATCGATGCGGGCCTGGGCGAGGCCGAAGTCGTCGCGCAGCTGCGCGCATTGGCCGCGCGCAACGAAGGCGCATCGGATTACGCAAGCTTCCTTGGCGCGGGCTACTATCGCCATTACATCCCGGCCGCCGTGCGCGCGATCGCATCGCGCGCCGAATTCGCGACCAGCTATACGCCCTACCAGGCCGAGGCGAGCCAGGGCACGACGCAGGCCATCTTCGAGTTCCAGACCCTCATCACGCAGCTCACGGACATGGATGTCGCCAATGCGAGCATGTACGACGGCGCATCGGCGGCGGCGGAAGCGGTGCTGATGGCGCGGCGGCTCCAGCCCAAGCGCAAGACGATCGCGATGGCGCGATCGCTGTGGCCGGACTATCGAGAGACCATCCGCACATATCTCAGCGCGATCGACGGCATCGAGATCGTCGAGCTTGGGTTCGACAATGCAACCGGAGCCATCGATCTCGGAGCGCTCAACCAGCTCGCAAATGAAGAGCTGCTTTGCGTTGTCCTCGGATATCCCAACGCATTCGGCATCATCGAGCCTCTGCGCACCATTGCGGAGACGGCGCATCGCGCGGGCGGGCTGGTTGTATCTGCCACTGCGGAGGCCTTGTCGCTCGGACTCCTGAAGCCGCCGGGCGAGTTGGGCGCCGACATCGTCACGGGCGAAGGCCAGAGCTTCGGCCTGGCCGTTGAGTTCGGCGGGCCCGGGCTAGGATTTCTCGCGGCGCGTACACCGCATCTGCGGCAGATGCCGGGCCGGCTGGTCGGGCAGACTCGCGATCGCGATGGACGCCGCGCGTTCTGCCTGACGCTCTCCACTCGCGAACAGCACATCCGCCGCGAACGCGCGACCTCGAATATCTGCACCAATCATTCCCTGTGCGCGCTGGCGGCGACGGTTTACCTCTCGCTGATGGGGCGCGAGGGGCTGCGCGAGCTGGCCGAGCGCAACGTCGAGCTGGCGCACGAGGCGCTCGACAAGCTCGAATCGCGCGGAATCCGGCGGCGTTTCAGCGGACCGTTCTTCAACGAGTTCGCGGTCGCTCTACCGCATCCCGGAAATGCGCTTGCGTGGGCCGAGCAACGAAGAATCCTGGCGGGAGTCGCGCTTGAAGCGCACTACCCGGAATTGGCTGACAGCATCGCGATCTCCGTCACGGAGATGAATCGCAGCGAAGAGCTGCAGATGCTGGCGGATGTGTTGGCGGAGGCGCGGTGATGGCGACGGCGGGCAGGATTACTCCAATCGTGGCGATGAAGCCGAAAACGGAACCCAGCACACCCACGCAGCCGACACAGGTTCCGCTCATCTTCGAGTTGTCGTCGGAAGGCAGACACGGCGCGGATGTTGGCCCGCGTGCCGGGGGTGCGAGGTCGGGCGCCGAAATCCTCGGCTCGGAGTTGTGCCGCGCCGAACTGAAAGGATTTCCCGAACTGAGCGAGCCGCAGGTGATGCGGCATTTCCTGCGCCTGTCGCAGCTCAACTTCGCGCAGGCGCTGCAGTTCTATCCGCTCGGATCGTGCACGATGAAGTACAACCCGGTGGTCAACGACGAGATGGCCGGATTGGAAGGGTTTGCGGGCATTCATCCGCTCACGCCGTCGCATCTCGCGCAGGGCGCGTTCGAGTTGATGGCGCGGCTGGAAGCGGCGCTCGCGGAAATCACCGGCATGGATGCGATCTCACTGCATCCCGCCGCCGGCGCGCAGGGCGAGTTGACGGGACTGCTGGTGATGCGCGCGTACCATCGCAAGCGCGGGGAGCATCGCCACAAGGTGATCATCCCCGACACCGCGCACGGGACGAATCCCGCGAGCTGCACGCTGGCGGGATTCGAGGTGCTAGTCGCGAAATCGAACTCGCGCGGGTTCATCGATGCGGCGGAAGTCCGGCGGCTGGTGAGCCGCGATGTCGCCGCGATGATGGTCACGAACCCGAACACGCTCGGGCTGTTTGAGCCGGAGATATGCGAGATTGCCGACATCCTGCACGAGCAGGGCGCCCTGCTCTACATGGACGGCGCGAACATGAATGCGCTGATGGGCGTGGCGAAGCCGGGTCATATGGGCGCGGATGTCGTGCAGTTGAACCTGCATAAGACCTTCTCGACCCCGCACGGCGGAGGAGGCCCGGGCGCGGGCCCCATCGGAGTGAAGAGCGCGCTGGAACCATTCCTGCCCGCGCCGCGGCTCAAGAAGAGCGAACGCGGATGGGTCTTCGAAGCGCATCTGCCCGACTCGATTGGACGGCTGCGATCGTTCCACGGCAACTTCGGGATGCTGGTGCGCGCCTATACCTACATCCTGGCGCTGGGCGGCAACGGCCTTGCGGATGCGAGCCGCAATGCGATCGTGGCGGCCAACTACGTTCGCAAACGGCTGGAAGAACGGTTCCCGAGCGCATCGCCGGAGCCCTCGATGCACGAGTGCGTGCTGGAGCATGACCTGGAGAGCCGCAAGGGAGTATCGACGCTGGAGATCGCGAAGCGCCTGCTCGATTTTGGAATACATCCGCCGACCATTTACTTCCCGCTGGTCGTGAAGGGCGCGTTGATGATCGAGCCGACCGAGACCGAGAGTAAAGAGGTGCTCGACAATTTTATCGCCGCGATGGAGCGCATCTACGACGAGGCGATGAGCGAGCCGGAGATCGTTAAGAACGCGCCGCACACGCTGAAGCTGTCGCGGGTCGATGAAGCCGAGGCGGCCCGCCGCCCTATCCTGCGTTGGCAACCCAAGGCCGAATAGTCGGCACTCTCGCAAATTCGCGGCGGAAGGACACTCGGGGCGGGTGGTCTTATCAGGCGGCGCGTCTTGGTCCTGAACCAACGATATAGGACGCGACTTCCTTCCTACGGGCACCCATTTTGAACAGGGAACGAATCATTAGATCGATGCTGACTGAAGGATCCGCCGCCTCTATCTTCGCGACGCGCGATTGGCTTGAACCAAGCAGTCGCGCGAGATCCTCTTGCGTCAGGCTACGCTGCTTTCTCCGGGCTCTGACCGCAGCGGCTAGCGCGAGTTTGAGCTCGATAAGAGTGGCTTCTTCGTCGGACAAGCGCAGGAAATCTTTCGTGCTGCCGATCTTCCATCCGGCGGATTCCAGGCGGTCTCTCTTGTGCGGATCCACTTCCCTACTTCCTTCGCGTTAGTTCGTCGTACTGGCGCAACCTCAAGCGGCACCGTTCGCCTACCAAAGATGGAGTCCTTGGGCTCTTCTTGCTGAATACCTCCACGACCACGATAGCGTCGGGATCGATTCGGTAGATGATTCGCCATGCATCGTCTCGGTCCACGATCCTCAATTCGTGACATCGACTGACCAGCGACGGCATGGGGCGCGAGCTTGGTAGCGACAACGACTCGCCTCGCTGCAGGCGCCTCAGCAGGACACCCGCCTCGACTCTGGCGCTGGACGAAAACGGCGGAGTCTTGATCTCCGTGTGCAGCCAGACCAATGGTTTGTCATCAGCCGTGGCCAACGCTCGAAGCTTATGTCATATCTGACATCGAGGCAAGGAGCAGTGTCCTGGAATTTTAGATGAGGCCGAGGCGGCGCCCCGCCCGATCCTGCGCTGGCGGCGGAAGGCGGAATAGCCGTCAGGTTCGGGACATCGCGGAGAGCTGGAGCGCGCGCTGAAAGTCCTCGGGCGTGTTGACGTTCAGGAAGCTGTGCAGTCCGGGATCGATCGAACGCAGCTCGTTCTCATCGACGCGACGAGCCGACAGCGATTCCACGACTTTGGTCAGGCGCTTCTCGCCCCGCGTGACCATCGAATCGATCGCTACGACGCATCGCTTGCGATAAACCGAGTGCAGCGGTTGGGCGAGTCCCGCAATCTCGGGAATGACGGCGTCGTAGCTGTCGAGCATCGCGCACAGCGCGCGGGCGACTTCCTTCTTTAGCAGAGGCAGGTCGCAGGAACATACGAACGCGGCATCGTTGCGAATCGCGCGTAGCCCGCGCGCGAGCGCCTGAAGCGGGCCTTCGTATTCGCGCTCGTCGCGGATGATGGCTATATCGGGCTGATCTTCGAGAGCGCCGCCTGGTCCAGCGGGCGCTGCCACAACCACGACATCGCCAAACGCGGGCTGCAGCTCGCGAACCGTTCGTTCAAGAAGTGTCTGATCGCCGAATTTGAGCTCGGCCTTGGGCGAGCCCATCCGGGAGCTGCGGCCGCCTGCAAGGATTATCGCGGAGAACTGTTCAGGCACGTGCGTTTGCGGAAATTGGGAACACAAAATTCCTAATCGCGCGAGCCACGCTCGCGCCGAGTAAGGAATCCTGACCCGACGGCAAAAAATGCCGTCGCCCTCTCCGCTCCGGGAGAGGCCAGGATTAGGCGTTTCGGGTCGCAAGCGTTTGAGTGAGAGGATGTTCGCCGGATTACATGAAATACGGTTTGGCGAGCTGCTCGAAGTCGCCGTACATCAGCCACACCTTTACGTTGTAGGCGTGCGGATGCTCGATCGGCTTGTTGCCTACCGCCTTGAGGCCGAATTGGCGATAGAGCTCGTACAGCGGCTCGACCGGGTTGGTGATGATGAGCTTGGGGCGGCGCGAGAACAGGAACAGCTTCGCCGTCTCCGACATCATCTTGACCAGTCCCTTGCCCTGGTAGTTGGGCTCGATAACCATCCCGCCGAATTCCCATACATCGGCCGCATAAAGACCCTTGAACAGCGACGCGGGATACAGATGGCCAAGAGTCAGCGGCGCATCAGCGAGGCATCGTGCCCAGAACGCACCGATCAATCCGGGCCGACTCTTCTCTTCGCCGGGTTTGATGTCGTAGAGGCCGAAGTGCAGCGCCAGCGGCCATAGCACCATGTGCACGCGCTTCTCTTCGACGTTGAGGTTTTTCCATGTCCGCTTGTGCAGGGCGGCGAGCTCTTTGAACCCCATGCGGGTTCCGATCGGTCGAACTTCGAGATGTTGCTTGAGAGCGGGCGCGACGAACGGCCGCGGCGCAGGCGTCGGCGCGACTTTGGGTCGCTCCGGCAAGATGAGCGTGGTGTTGGTTTTACGCTCCGGCTCGGGTTGCGGCTGGTGAAGTCCGCCGGTCCCGTTGAGAAACGAATCGCTGGTTCCGTTGTGATAGCCGTTCTTTTCAAAAGACATGTTTTCACCACAGACGGACTGTCGGTCTGCAACCCCATGGTGAGCTAATTCCGCTCGTAATGGAACCTTTAGTTTGACGATTTGTCAGTCAGAGCCGAGACCCCACCACCATCCGCCGAGTCGCTTTTTTGGAATTGTGTTGCGCTTCGGTTTCCATCCGGCTGCCAAGGCTACGGCGGTGTGAAAAACAAAGGGGCGCCCGGATGGACGCCCCTTTTAGCGCATCGCCGTGAGAGCCTCTAGAGCTTCACGTACACCGACTTGATCTGGGTGTACAGGTCGATCGCGTACTTGCCCAGTTCGCGGCCAAAACCGGACTGCTTGTAGCCACCGAATGGAGACATCGGATCGATCTGGCCGTAAGTGTTTACCCAGACCGTTCCGGCCTTGAGCGAACGCGCGATCTTGTGCGCGCGGCTGATGTCCTTGGTCCACACCGCGGCCGCGAGGCCGTAGGTGGTGTCGTTGCCCTGGAACACCACGTCGTTCTCATCTTTGAACTTGATCGCCGCGGCGACCGGTCCAAAGATTTCCTCGCGCGCGATCTGCATCGAGTTCTTGACGTCGGTGAAGACGGTAGGCTGCACAAAGTAGCCGCGTTCCTGCTTGCCGGCCTCGCCGCCGACCTTGGCCTTCGCGCCTTCCTTCTTGCCGATGTTGAGATAGTTGACGACGCGTTCGTGCTGCTCTTTCGATACCAGCGGTCCCATGCGTACGCCCGCATCGAGGCCGTTGCCGAGCGTGATGCCCTTGGCCATCTCGGAGAGCGTGTCGGTGAACTGATCGTACATCGATTCCTGCACGAACACGCGCGAGCCCGCGCAGCAGACCTGCCCCTGGTTCATGAAGATTCCCAGCATCGAGCCGAACGCGGCCGCCTGCACGTCCGCATCGGGGAAGATGATGTTCGGGGACTTGCCGCCCAGTTCGAGCGACACGCGCTTCAGGTTGCCGGTGGACGCCTTGAGAATGAGCTTGCCGACTTCGGTCGATCCCGTGAACGCAACCTTGTCGATATCCGGATGCTCCGCGATCGAGCTGCCGGCGCCAGGGCCGAAGCCGGTGATGATCTGAACCACGCTTTCGGGCAATCCCGACTGCAGGATCAGCTCGCCGAGGCGCAGCGCGGTGAGCGGAGTCTGCTCCGCGGGCTTCAGGATGACGACGTTACCGCATGCGAGCGCGGGCGCGATCTTCCAGGACGCCATCAGCAGCGGGAAGTTCCACGGGATGATCTGTCCGCACACCCCGACCGGTTCGCGCAGCGTGAAGTTGAACATCGAGGGATCTGACGGGTTGGTCTCGCCGTAAATCTTGCTGGACCATCCGGCGTAATAGCGGAAGGTCTCGGCCGCGCCGGGGATATCGATGTTCTTGGACTCGAACAGCGGCTTGCCGTTGTCGAGGGTCTCGAGTTCGGCGAGTTCTTCGGCGTTCTGCTCGATAAGCTCGGCGATCTTGAGCAGGATACGGCTGCGCATGTGCGGACTCATGGATGCCCACTTGCCCTCTTCGAACGCCTTGCGTGCATGCTTGACCGCTTCGTCAACGTCGGCCTTGTCGCCCTCGGCGACGACGGCCAGCACTTCCTCGTTGGCGGGGTTGACGGTCTCGAAGGTCTTGCCCGACCGGGACGGCACCCATTTGCCGCCGATCAGGAGTTTCTTCGGGCCGCTTTTCAGGAACTCGAGCGCCGCGCTCGACTTCGCGCCGCGAGCTGCACTCTCAACGGAAGGTGTTGCTCCCATAGAACAATCTCCTCAAAAAAAGGTTATGGGCCTGGTATCACTCGCTCGGGTGTCCGCCCCGAAAAGGAAAGACGAACGATCGAAGGCCGGCTCAACTTCCGGATGTTAATAAATCGGGCGCGAATGAGCAAAGTGCGATTTTGCCAGCTTCCGCGCGCGCGACTATCCTGACTCGCGACTCGTGGCTTTCAAGCAAACACCGCTCATCGCGCAGTACCTCTCGGTCAAGCAGCGCGTGCCCGATGCGATCCTGTTCTTTCGGCTCGGTGACTTCTACGAGATGTTCTTCGAGGATGCCGAGGTGGGCGCGCGCGTGCTGGATATCCAGCTCACCTCGCGATCCAAGGATGGCGTCCCGCTGTGCGGAGTCCCCTACCACGCCGCCGAACCCTACATCGCCAAGCTCATCAAGGCCGGCCACAAGGTCGCGATCTGCGAGCAAGGCGCGCAGGACGGCAAAGCCAAGGGCATCATGCCGCGGCAGATCGTCCGCGTTATCACGCCCGGCACCGTGGGCGAGGAAACGGTGCTGGTCGCGGGCGAGAAGAGCTACCTGGCGGCAGTCGCGCCCGACGATGCGCACGGATTCGGAATCGCGGTGCTGGATGTATCGACGGGCGAGTTCCAGGTCACCCACGTGTCGCACCGGCGCGCGCTGCAGGAGGAAATCGCGAGGCTCTCGCCGCGCGAGATTCTGGCCGTGAGCACGGATTCCGAACTTAAACCACTACTTGAAGAGTCGTCTTATGCCGTCACGCAGGCCCCCGGCGCTAATCCTGACGAGGATCGAAAGGCGCTCAGGCAGCGTTTCGGCGATGCGGCGGTCGAACTTGACGACCCGGCCACCGCGGCAGCGGCGGCGGCCGTCCGCTATGTCGAAGATAACTTCGGCCGCGACCTGGCGCATCTGAGTCCGCCGGTCCTGTATCGCGCGGCGGAGTACATGATGGTCGATGAGACCACGCGGCGGCATCTGGAGCTGGTAGCATCGACCGACGGATCCCGGCGAGGCTCGCTGCTCTCGATCCTCGATGAGACCATCACGGCCGCCGGCGCCCGTACGCTGGCGAGCTGGATCGTGTACCCGTTGCTGGCGCTGGATGAGATTGGCGCGCGGCACGATGCGATCGAAGAGCTGTTCGATGCGGACCTGGGCGGCATCGTCGCCGATTCCCTGAAGCAAATCGGCGACCTCGAGCGGCTTGCGGGAAGGATCGGCGCGATGCGCGCATCGCCGCGCGATTGTCTGCGGCTCGGGCAGGCGCTCGAAGCGGTCGGGACTTTGCGCGGATGGCTGGCCGAGCGCAGGAGCGGATTCATTCGCAGCCTGGCAGAGCGCATCTCACCGAACCCCGCGCTAGTGCGAAAGATCGACGCGACTATCAGCGAGGAGCCGCCGGTAAATTCCCGCGATGGCAACGTGGTGCGGCGTGGTTTCAATGCGGAAGTGGACGAGTTGCGCAGTCTCGCGTCGGGGGCGCGCGAAGTTATCGCCAAGCTCGAAACCAGCGAGCGCGAGCGCACGGGAATCCCGTCGCTCAAGGTCCGCTACAACAACGTCTTCGGCTACTACATCGAGATCACCAAGACTCATCTCGACCGCGCGCCCGCCGATTACGAGCGCAAGCAGACGCTGGTCGGCGCGGAGCGCTTCACCACGCCGGGACTGAAGGAACTCGAACGGAAAATTCTTTCGGCGGAATCGGGCCTCAAGGAACTGGAGCTGCAGCTCTTCACCAGGCTGCTGCGGGATCTCCAGGCCGAGAGCGCATCGATCCTGGAAACCGCGCGCGCCGTGGGCGAATTCGATGCACTCGCATCGCTGGCCAAGGTCGCGCGCCGGCGCGGCTACGTGCGCCCCGCGATGAATTCATCGCGGCGTATCCGGATTCGCGAAGGCCGCCATGCCGTGCTCGAAGCGGGGATGCGCCCGGGCGAGTTTGTGCCCAACGATCTCGATGCCGATCCCGATGCACGCCAGTTGCTGCTCATCACCGGGCCGAACATGGCCGGCAAGTCCACCTACCTGCGCCAGGTCGCGCTGATCGCGATCATGGCGCACATGGGCAGCTTCGTCCCCGCCACCGAGGCATCGATCGGGGTCACCGATCGAGTCATGACGCGCATCGGCGCGCGCGACGAGCTGCGGCGCGGCGAATCTACTTTCATGGTCGAGATGTCGGAGACGGCCCGGCTGCTTGGCGGCCTAACCGACCGAAGCCTGCTGCTGCTCGACGAGGTGGGCCGCGGGACGAGCACCTTCGATGGGTTAGCGATCGCGTGGGCGGTCGCGGAGTACCTGCACGATTCGACCCGCGCCAAGGTGCTGTTCGCGACCCATTTTCACGAGCTGACCGACCTTGCGCGCGAGCGTCTGCGCGTGAAGAATCTCAGCATGGCGGTGCGGGAGTGGGGAGGCGAGGTGCTGTTCCTCCGGCGCGTGATCGAACAGCCGGCATCGCGCAGCTACGGTATCGAAGTTGCGCGGCTCGCGGGGTTACCCGATTCGATCATCGGCCGTGCGCGCGAAATTCTTGCCAACCTGGAACAGGGCGAATTGGACGATGCCGGCCAGGCACGCCTTGCACACGGCCGGCGCGAGCAGAAGCCCAGCCAGCAGATGAATTTGTTCTCGCCGATGGAGAGCAGGATCGTCGATGAGCTCCGCGCGCTCGATATCGATCGCATGACCCCGGTCGAGGCGCTCGGAACGCTGGCGGCGCTGAAGGGGCGCCTCAAGAAGGACACCACCTAAGCAGGCACTGATTCGATGACGGCAGGGAGGCGGAGCGTGGCGGTGAGGATGAGGGCGGCGATGGCAGCGTTCGCCATCGCGTCGTTCGCTCGCCCAGCGCCGGCTTCTGTCGGCCCCGTGACGCTCGAGGCGGCGCGTATCGCGAACTACCGCGGCGCGATGGAGCTGCACTTCGCGTTCAACGACAGCGCGCCGCGCTTCAAGCTGCACACGCAAGGCAGCGATCTACTGATCGATCTTCCGGCGACAACCACGCAACTACCGCCCCGCCCTCTCTTCGGACGGGAAACGGCGCCGGTAAAGACGATTCGGGTCATGAACGTCGGGCCGGGGAAAGCGCAGATCGCGATCGAGGTCGAGGGCAAAACCGACTACGCGATTGCGCGCCTCAAGCACGAGATCGTTATTCGGCTGGCGACGGCGGGAACCGTGAGAAATCTCGCGGCGCCGATTCTGGTGAGGAACGATGAACCGCCCGCGCACGCCGGGTACGAGCCCGCGCCATCTGTGGCAAAGCCGGCGGTGAAGAAGGTCGCTCTTCCTCCCCCCGCGCCGCCCGAAGCGCATATCGCGGTGGAGCCCCCCGCACCGCAAACGCAGGTCGCGATGGCGGAGGAGCCCGAGCACGCCCTGGTCGGCCATCCGCTCGTGATGATCGATCCGGGGCACGGCGGCTACGACCCCGGCACGAGTTCGGTTTCGGGATTGCAGGAAAAGGATCTCGCGCTGGCGATCGCGCTCAAATTGCAAAGTGCATTGCAGGCGCGCGGCTTCCGCACCGAGATGACCCGTTCGAGCGATCTCTTCGTCCCGCTGCCGGAGCGAACAAAGATCGCGAATCGCGCGAACGCGGACCTGTTCGTATCGATTCACCTGAATTCGAGTCCGAATCCGGAGACCACCGGGATCGAGGTCTATTACCTCAACAACACCACCGACCATTCCACGATCCGGCTGGCGAAGATCGAGAACGCCGGCGCGCCCGCCAGCTATGGAACCGACGGCGGACCCAACCTAAACTACATCCTGACCGACCTGCGCCAGCAGTACAAAGCAAATGAGTCGGCTTCGCTTGCGCGCATGATCGATGCGCAGGCGGTGGCTTCGCTCGACGCGGGACTCGGAACGAACGTGAATGCACTCGGCGCCAAGATGGGTCCTTTCTACGTGCTGGTCGGCGCGCACATGCCGTCCGTGCTGGTCGAGACCGGGTTCCTCTCCAATCCCGGCGAGGCGCAGCGCCTGGCGTCTCCGCGGTACCAGGCGATGCTGGCGGACGGAATCGCGACCGCGATCGCGCACTACCTCAACGCCGATGTCGCGGTAGGGAACCTGTGAGCGCGAGCACCCCGTCCCTTCCCCGGGAACCGATTGCCGCCCAAAATCTGCGCGGCGAGGATGCGCTGCTGGCGGAATTCGAGGCGACTCGCACTCCCGGCCAGATCGCTCGCGCATTCCTCGATTCGGTCCGCGAGGAACTGCGCGAGAAGCACCTGGCGGGCGCGAGCGGCTCCGAGATCGTGCGGCTCTATACCGCCGCGGTCGACGATTTGTTGCGCGCGCTTTTCCGCTACGCGGATACGGAACACAGCCGGCGCTACCCGCGCCTGAGCCAGCGCATCACGATTGTCGCGCGCGGCGGCTACGGGCGCGCGGAACTGAATCCGCAATCGGACATCGACCTGCTCTTCCTGCACGACTACAAGCGCGGACCGTATGCCGAAATCGTCACCGAGATAATTCTCCACGCGCTCTGGGATGCGCGGCTCACGGTCGGACACGGCGTGCGCTCGGCGCGCGAATGCGTGCGGCTGGCGAACGAAGACCTGAAGGAAAAGACCGCGATCATCGACGCGCGCTTCCTCGCGGGCGATGAGAAGCTCTATGCGGACCTCGACAAGCTGCTGGTCGCCGAAGTCCTGAACCGCAATCAGCAGAAATTCTTCAAGGCCAAGCTCGACGAAAGCCGCCAGCGTCACGCGCAGTACGGCGACTCGATTTACCTGCTGGAACCGCAACTCAAGGAAGGCGAAGGCGGATTGCGCGACCTGCACACCGCGATGTGGCTGGCGGCGGTGAAGTACAAGACGCATACGCTCGGCGACCTCGTCCAGAAGGCGGTCATCACCGAGCAGGAAGTGGCGGAAGTGCGCGCGGCGCGCGATTTCCTGTGGCGCGTGCGCAACTCGCTGCATTTCATCACGGGACGCCATTTCGATCAGCTCACGTTCGAGATGCAGGAGCGGATCGAGCCGATGATGGGGTTGAAACCGGTCGAGGGACAACCCGCCGGCTCCGCCCTGATGCGCACCTACTACCAGCACGCCACGACCATCTATCAGTTCGCCGAAGGGCTGATCGCGCGCGTGGTCGAAGGGCCCGCGGGTGGCCGATTTTTCAGGCGCACGCCGGTGCGCCAGATTCGTCCCGGGGTGCTGGTCCAGCAGAACCTGCTGACCATCAGCGACCTCGACCTGTTCAAGGACGATCCGTTGAACCTGATCACGATCTACGAAGATTGTCAGGGCCAGAACGTGGAGCTCTCGGGGAGCGCGTACCAACTGGTCCGCGACAACCTGGGCCTGATCGACGATGCGATGCGCGGCAACCCGGAAACCGGCGCGGCGCTGATGAAGATCCTGTCAGCGCGCTCGCGGGTGGCAGAGACGCTGGAAGCGATGCATCGATCGGGCGTACTCGGCGCGGTAATCCCCGAGTTCGGAAACCTTTACGCGCGCGTGCTCCACGATCTCTACCACATCTACACGGTGGACCGTCATTCGCTGGTCGCGGTGCGCGAGCTGGAACGCCTGCGATCCGGCGAATTCAAGGACGCCACTCCGCTGCTGACCGAAGTAGCGCGCGAGCTCGACTGCATGCCGCTGGTCTTCCTGTCGCTGGTGCTCCACGACATCGGCAAGGGCCACGGCCACGACCATCACGAGCGCGGCGCGAACCTGACCGCCGAGGTGTCGCGCCGTCTCGGGCTCGATCCGGAAGAAGTCGACCTCGTGGTCTTCCTGGTGCGCAACCACCTGATGATGTCGCAGATCGCGCAGAAGGGCGACATCGACGACGATCGCACGGTCGACGAGTTCGCGCGCACTGTCGGTTCGATCGATCGGCTGAAGGCGCTGTACCTGCTGACCTACGCCGATATGCGCGCGGTCGCGCCCAAGGTTTACAACAATTGGCGCGACATGCTGCTGAGCGATCTCTACATGCGGGCGCTCAAGCTGATGGAACAGGGCGACCGCGAGGCGGTCGATCCGATGCGCCGCCTGCTGACGGTCAAGAGCGCGGTGCGCGATAAGCTGGTCGAAGCCGGCGCACCCGAGCCGGAGGTCGATTCGTTCCTCGGCGAGATGCCGGACCGCTACTTCTTCACGGTGCCGGTTGAAGACATCGCGACGCATTTCGACCTGATGCGGGCGCTCGGCGATCGGCCGCTGGTCTCGCGCGTCAAGCACTATCCCGAGCTGGAGTTCAGCGAATTCACGGTGGTCACCCCCGACCAGCCCGGACTCTTCTCGATGATCGCGGGCGTGCTGACCGCCAACAACCTGAACATCCTCTCGGCGCGAATCACGACCCGCGCCTGCGGTATCGCGCTCGACATGTTCCGCGTGTCGCACCTGATGGGCGCGGGCGCGATGGCGATGGAGGAAGATCGCTGGGACCGCGTGCGGCGCGACCTGGAGCTGGTGATCAAGGGCGAGCAGGATATCGCGGCACTGGTCGCGGCGGCGCATCACGTGCGCAGCGCCAAGAGCAAGTTCACGCGCCGCGTGCAGACCGAAGTCACGGTGGACAACCGGACCTCGGAGCAGTTCACGATTGTCGACGTCTTCACCCAGGACCGGGTCGGCCTGCTGTTCACGATCACGCACACCTTGTTCAAGCTGGGGTTCCCGATTCACCTCGCGCGCATCTCGACCAATGCCGACCAGGCGCTCGACGTTTTCTACATCGGCGACACCAACGGCGAGAAAGTGACCGACCTGGCTCGCATGCGGGAACTGCGCGAGACGCTGCTGGAAAAGCTGGAGCAGCATCCGGGCGAAGGTGGCGTCGCTTGAAGGCCGCGAACGCGACCTGGGACGCCCTTACCGACAGCTACCTCGTGCGCCTGCGCGTAGAGCGCGGGCTGAGCAGGCATTCGCTCGATGCGTACTCGCGCGACCTGCGCGGCTTCCTCGAGTTCTGCGCGCTGCACAAAATCTCGCCGTCGCAATTCGATGCGGCCGCGATCACGCGCTACCTCGCATCGCTGGCCGACCGCGGCTTCGAACCATCGAGCCAGCGGCGCCATCTCTCGGCGATTCGCGGCCTGGCGCGGGAACTCATCGACCGCGGCGTGATAACCCGCGACCCCCTGCCCTCGGTGCGCCTCACGCATCTGACGCGCAAACTGCCGCGCACGCTTTCGCGCCGCGACATCGAGTTGCTGCTCGAAACTATCGATACCTCCACGGTACGGGGCCTGCGCGATCGCGCGATGCTGGAGCTGACCTACAGCTCCGGCTTGCGCGTCTCCGAGCTGGTCGGCTTGCAGCTCTCGCAGTTGAACCTGCGCGCGGGTCTGGTCACCGTGCTGGGCAAGGGCAGCAAGGAGCGGATGGTCCCGCTCGGCGGCGCGGCGACCCGTGCGATCACCGAATACCTCAAGCGGCGCGAAGAAGAGCTGCAATCGGACCGGGCGAAGAAGCCCCAGCGGCCTCCCGCCAAACGCAGCAACGCCGTGTTCATCACGCGGCTGGGCCGCGCGATGACCCGGCAAGGATTCTTCAAAGCGCTCAAGGGCTGGGCCGCGAACGATCGCAGGCTCAAGTGGATGAGCCCGCACACGCTGCGCCATTCGTTCGCGACGCATTTGCTCGAAGGCGGCGCCGACCTGCGCGCAGTGCAGGAGATGCTGGGTCATAGCGACATCTCCACGACCCAGATTTACACGCACCTCTCGAAGAGCCATCTGCGCAAGGTGCATCGCACGTTTCATCCGCGCGCCACGCGCGCCGAAGCCACGGATATCGACTGACTTGGAACAAATCGCTCAATTCATCCCCACCCTCCTGGTAGCCGCGCTCCCGATCCTGTTCGCGATCATCGCGCACGAGGTGATGCACGGCGTAATCGCGTTGCAACTCGGCGACGACACGGCGCTGCGCGCGGGGCGGCTGACCCTGAACCCGATTTCGCACATCGACCCGTTCGGCACGATCATCATGCCGGTGATGCTGATGTTCCTGCATCTGCCGGTGTTCGGTTACGCCAAGCCGGTCCCGGTCGATTTCTCGCGGCTCCGCAACGGACGCACCGGCATGATGGAGGTGGCGGCGGCCGGTCCACTTACGAATTTTGTTCTCGCCTTTGTCAGCGCGCTTGGATTGCGCGCGATGGTTCGGTTCGCGGGCGGTCCCCTGGGCGCCGAGGTGGCAGTGCCGCTGGCCTACATGTTCAAGGCCTCGATCATGGTCAACGTCGTGCTCGGGGTCTTCAACCTCTTTCCCTTGCTCCCCCTCGATGGCGGCCGTGTGCTGACCGGCCTTCTGCCCCTTTCAGCCGCCCGGGCCTTTGCGCAGACGGAACGGTATGGCTTTCTGATCCTGCTAGTGCTGCTATATACGGGCTGGGTCAATGCGGTGATCGATCCGATAATCAACGTGACCTTGAGCCTTATCTCGCGGACTCTCCTGTGAGCGACCAGCCCGAAACCCCACCCAGGCCCGAGAGCGACACGACTTTGCGCTTCAAGCTGCCCATCTACGAGGGGCCGCTGGACCTGCTGCTCCATTTGCTCAAGCGCGCCGAGCTCGATCCGCACGATGTGACCGCACGCATCATCACCGAGCAGTACCTCGCCTACCTCGAGCTGCTCGATCAGCTCAATCTCGATGTCGCGGGCGAGTATCTCGTGATGGCGGCGACGCTGCTGCTGATCAAGTCGTTCTCGATGCTGCCGCATCCGGAGCTGGCCGACACCGAGGAGGCCGAGGAACTCAAGCGCGACCTGGTCGAGCGATTGCTCGAGTACCAGCGCTATCGCGAGGCGGCCGAGAAGCTGGGGGCGCGCTCGATCCTGGGACGCGACGTGTTTGTCGCGCCGGGAGAACCCGCTCCGGAAGCCGACAGCAGCGAGCCGCGCTTCACCGTCTCGATCTTCGATTTGGTCGAGGCGATGGGCTCGGTGCTCAAGCGAATCGCGGACAAGACTCCGCGCGGCATCGTGCTGCGCGACATCCCGGTCGTGGAGTGTATCCCCACGATTCTGACGCGCCTGTCGCAGCATGGGCGACTGGAGTTCACGGCGCTGTTCGAAGATATGCACGATCGCCCGCGCGTGATCGCGACCTTCATGGCATTGCTGGAGCTGATGCGGCGCGGCGAAGTGGCGGCGTGGCAGGAAGTACGCTTCGGTCCGATAATGCTGGAGCGACGGGTTCCGCAGGAACCGGCCGGACACTCGCAGCCGGCGTGAGGAGCGTTGAGGAGGAGCGGTGGAAGAGGAACGACTCAAATCAATTCTGGAAAGCCTGCTGTTCGCGGCGGGCGAGCCGGTTTCGGTCGCGCGGTTGTCCGCGGCATTGGATGATCTGCCGAAGGGCGAGATTCAGAAAGCGCTGGCCGCGATGGCGACCGAGTTCGCCACCCAGAACCGCGGTCTCACGCTGGAGGAGGTCGCCGGCGGCTTTCAACTGCGAACTCTGAAAGAGCACGCGCAATACGTGCGCCGGCTGCTCGCGGCGCGCCCTCCTCGGCTGAGCCGCCCATTGCTGGAGACCGTCGCGATAATCGCCTATCGGCAGCCGATCACGCGCCCCGAACTGGAACAACTGCGCGGCGTCGACACGGGCGGCGTACTGGAGACGCTGCTGGAGAAACGCCTAATCAAGATTGCCGGCCGCAAGGAAGCACCGGGCCGGCCCATCATCTATGCGACCACGCCGGAGTTCCTCGAGACGTTCGGTCTAAAGGACCTCGATGCCCTCCCCGACCTGAAGGAATTTCAAGAGATAGAGCGCGCCGTCGAACAAGCGGAGACGGGACCCGTCGAGAGCATCGAGACGCATCCCGAGGATGGGGTTACAGAAGAAGCGCAGACAGAATCCCCGGATTTCGCGGATTCCACCGGGTCGGCAGCGATCGCATCACCTTCAGCCGAGCCAAAAAAGCCTGAATAGAGCAGGATTGCAGACGCAAGCAGCTTCGCGGGCTTGTGAGAGCGAGCTATGATGGTATCATTACTGGTATCATTATGGCTACCGTCATCACCATAAATCGAGCGGATGTCGTCGCGCTTATAGAAAAGGCCGCGAAGGAACTAACCGACGGGAACAAGACCGAGGCGGTCGCGCTCGCGGTACGGCGACTACTGGAAGCCGAGGCGCGCGCGCAGTCTCTTTTCGGAGCCCATCGGGGGTCGGTCAAGATTCGAAAGGGCATCGATCTCACAGAACCTGTTTTCAGCGACGAACTGGACGCGGAAACCGGTCGAGAGATCGACCGTTGACCAACGCACTTCTCCTCGATACGCACATCGCGATTTGGCTCGACACCGGCACCAGCCGTCTGGCGCGGGCGACGCGCGATCTCATCGACACGTGCCGTCAGGATGGAGGAACGATCTACTTGAGCGCGGTGAGCGCCTGGGAGATTGCACTGCTCATCGATGCGGAACGAATTGTTCTGGACGTTCCTGCGGAGTCCTGGATCGAACGGTTCGTCGATCGTCCCGGCGTCGACACCGTCCCGCTCTCATATCGAGCCGCATCGCGCGCGTACTATTTTCATCATTTGAAGCATCGCGACCCGGTGGACAGGCTTTTAATCGCGACCGCGATCGAGCTGGAATGCCCCCTGGTCACGTACGATAAACAGATACTACAGTTCGCAAACAGGCACGGCCCCCAATATCGTTTTTCCGCGATTCGTGAGTAGCCGCGGATGCGCGCGAACCGGCGTCTACCCGCCGGTATCCTCGAATGCGCCCGCGTCCGCGGTGTAGTTCTCGAAGCGCGTGTACTGGCTCAGATAGGTCAGCTTGGCGGTGTCGGTGGGGCCGTTGCGCTGCTTGGCGATGATGATTTCGGCGACGCCCGGTTCCTTGGTGTCGCGATGGTACATCTCATCGCGATAGATAAACCCGATCACATCCGCGTCCTGTTCGATCGCGCCTGATTCGCGCAGGTCCGCAAGTAACGGGCGGCGGTCGGGACGGGTCTCGACCTGCCGATTGAGCTGCGCGGCCGCGATAACCGGGACATTGAGTTCCTTGGCGAGCGCCTTTAACGATCGCGAGATTTCGGAGATTTCCTTTTCCCGCGACTCGCCCGGCCGCGATGCGCGCATCAATTGCAGGTAATCGACGATAATCAGTCCCAGGTTCGCCGCGCGGTCGCGCTTGAGCCGGCGGCACTTGGCCTTGAGCTGGATCGGCGATACGTCCGACGCGTCGTCGATGAAGATATTGGCCTGGCTCAGACGGTCCGCCGCCGCGATGAGCTTGGGAAAGTCGTCGTGCTTCAGGTACCCGGTGCGAACCTTGGCGCTGTCCACGCGCGCATCGGAGCACAGCATGCGCAAGGAAAGCTGTTCCTTGGACATTTCCAGTGAGAAGTACGCGACCCCAACGGGAGGATCCGCATACATCGCGGCGTGCGCCGCGATGTTCAGCGTAAGCGCGGTTTTTCCCATCGAGGGGCGCGCCGCGATGATGATCAGTTCGGCCGGCTGGAGACCGGCGGTAATGCGATCGAGGTCGATGAACCCGGTCGGCACCCCGGTCACCAGTTCCTTGCGCTCGTACAGCCGCTCGATCAGCGCGATCGACATCGGCGTGATTTCCTTCATCGAATGGAAGGAAGGCCGGATGCGCCGTTCGGCGATCTCGAACACGCGATGCTCCGCCTCGTCGAGATATTCGTCGACGTTGGGCGGTCCTTCGAAGGCTCCCGATGCGATCTGGGTCGAGACCGATGCGAGGCTGCGCAGAATCGCTTTCTCGCGCACCAGCCGCGCGTAGTAGCTGACGTTGGAGGCGGTCGGAACAATCGACGCGAGTTCGGCGATGTAACTCGGGCCACCGACCATCTCGAGCTTGCCGTTCTTGGTGAGCGTATCCTTCAGCGTGATCGCGTCGACCGGCGATGGGCGGTCGGTCAATTCGATCATCGCGCGGTAAATCTCGCGATGGGCGTCGCGGTAGAAATCCTCGGGAACGAGAATTTCCACGGCCTGGTTGATGGCCTCGTTGTCGAGCAGGATCGCGCCGAGCACGCACTGTTCTGCTTCAAGATTTTGAGGGGGAACGCGCCTTAGAATGTCGTCCGCAACAGCCGCCACCTGACCACCACCTTCCGGACCGCGATATTTTCAGAGGGTCCGGATTATGGGCAAATCGCCATGACCCATCAAGGGTCTTCCAGCAGTTCACATCTTATACGCCGCCGTTTGAAGAGGATATCGACAGGGTAATCCACAGCTAGCGCGATCGGCCCCGGAACGCCTCGCGCCGAGCCAGCAACGGCGCCAGCGCGAGGCCGAACAGAAATCCACCGATATGCGCCCACCACGCCACTCCGCCGGCGACTGTGGATGGAGTTCCCTCTGCCAGGCCGGAGTAGAGCTGCAGCGCGAACCACAGCAGCAGGTAGAGGACGGCAGGCACCTCGATGATCTGGATGTAGATGAACAGCGGGAGGATCGTGGTGATGCGGCCGCGCGGATAGAAGATGAAATAGGCGCCGAGCACGCCGGCGATCGCCCCCGATGCGCCGATGACCGGCACGCCGGATTGGGGGGCTATCAGGATCGTCGCGATTGCGGCGGCGACGCCTGACGCGAAATAGAAGAACAGAAACCGGATGCTCCCCAGGCGCCATTCGACGGCGGCGCCGAAGATGAACAGGTAGAGCATGTTGCCCACGACGTGCAGGACGCCGCCGTGCACGAACATCGCGGTGAAGATGGTGACGATGGGCTCGAGGCTGCGCACCAGGGCGGCCGGGAGGTCGGCCACCATCGGCATCCGCAGCGAATCGGTGATGCGCAGCGGGACCATCGCGTAGCGCCGCACGAACGCCTCGACCTGGGGGCCGAGCGAAACCTCGTAGGCGAAGACCGCGACATTGATGACGATGAGAAGGCTGTTGATCGGCGTGAGGCGGCGCTTGGCAGCATTGTCGCGAAGGGGAATCATCCTTGCCGCTCCACCGGGACGGACTATGGTACAGGTTGGCCGGCGGCGCGCGCGAGATGCCCTGCTTGAGGATCGGCGGATTGTGTGCGAGATAGATCGATGGCCTCGCGTCGAGAGGCCAAGTCGCCGCAGGCAACTCAAGGCGGCGCGGGCAATCATCCAGGGAGGTTATTGCGATGGAAATCGTCTCGCAGGAAGTCACTGTAGGCAGCGAGAAAATGCCGTGCCATCTGGCGCGGCCGGCATCGGGCGGGCCCTACCCCGGCCTGATAGTCGTGATGGAGGCATTCGGCCTGAATGACCACATCAGGGCGATCACCGGGCGCTTCGCCGCAGAAGGATTCGTCGCGATTTCGCCGAATCTCTATTTCCGGCAACCCAACAACGTCGTCGCGTACAACGATCTGCCGGGCGCATTCCGCCTGATGGGTACGGTCAACGAAGACCAGATCGTCAAAGACATGACCGCGGCTATCAACTACCTGAAGACGCTGAAGGAAGTTAAACCGGTGTTTGGCACCGTTGGATTCTGCATGGGCGGAATGGTCAGCTTTCTGACCGCCTGCCGCAATGCCGACGTGAAGGCGACCGCGCCCTACTACGGCGGCGGAATGGTTAACTCGCGTCATTCCGGCATCAGGTCCCCAATCGAGAGGGTGGACGGCTTGAAAGGCCCCGTGCTCGCTTTCTTCGGCGGCAAGGACGCGTTCATCCCGCTGACCGAAGTGGACCAGTTCCGCGATGCGCTCAAGAAGGCGGGCAAGACCGCGGACGTGGTGCTGTATGCGGACGCGGACCACGGCTTCATGTGCGACGACCGCCCGTCGTACCATCCGCAGCACGCCAGGGAAGCGTTCACCAAGACGATCGCGTTCTTCAAGCAAAACCTGGGCTGAGCGAATCGAGATTGCGATGACCGAAACGACGCGGGCCGGCACTTTCTGCCGGCCCGCTTTCTATCTGCTCTTCGCGATGGGCGTGCTTCTCGCCGTCTCCTGCTATTCGAGCAGCTACCAGAGAGAAATGGCGGCTAACACCGAGCTGATCGCGGAGCTGGCCGACAAGCTGGGCGACTATTGCCAGGCCGGCTTCACGGTCGACGATCGCCAGGTATCGTCGGAGGAAATGGGCGAGTTCTACTACGCGCTCAAGAAGGCGCGCGGCTTCGCCAATATGCAAAAGGGCGAGGCGAACCGCGCCTCGTACCGCGACTTCGTTACGATGCTCGATCACTACACGGCGTTCGTGCATGCGGCCGATGAATACCGGCTGGCCGGCCGCGGCGAGGCCGACAAACTAGCCGCGCTTAACGCACAGCGCGATGCGATCAAGGCGACCGCATCGCGCGTGCGCACCGATTTAAAGTCAGAAGAATCCTGAACCGCGGCTTCGCTGACAAAGGTCACTCACCCGGGGTCCGAAAATGGCCCCGACCTCTCCCCTCGGGGAGAGGCTTCGGAAGCCAAACGCCCTACCCCTTCCAGGGGTTGCCGTAGCGATCCAGGCAGACGACTTCTTTCACCGGCTTGCGCTTGATCGGGCCGAATTTGTCGGTCGGGTAGCCGATCGGCAGCAGCGCGTAGGTCTGCACCTCGGGCGGCAGGCCAAGAATCGCTTTCACCTCATCTTCATAGAACATGTGGATGGTCGTGAGGCAGGTGCCCAGCCCATGGGCGCGGCAAGCGAGGATGATGTTCTGCACGGCGGGATAGATGCTGGAGCCACCCATGCGCGCGAGATTGCGCATCGCAGCAGCTACTTCGGGTGGAATCTGCGCGGGCTGTGCCCCGACCTGGCCGGGTTGCAAACACGCCAGGAGCAGGACGGGGGCATCCGCCATGTGGTCGATGAGGTAGAACGCAGAAGCCGTGAGCTTGTCGTACTGCTTCTGTTCCATGTGCTCGGGTTTGACGCGGTTCGCGTAGAGGGCCATCAGGATTTGGCCGCCCTTGCGATAGACTTCGCCGATCTTCTTGCGCTGCGCGGCGTCCTTGACCACCACGAACAGCCAGGTCTGCTCGTTGCTACCCGAGGGGGCGCGGATGCCGGCCTCGAGGATCTTGGTGATCACATCGTCGGGAACGGGATCGGGTTTGAACCTGCGCAACGCGCGCGCGGTATTGATCGCATCGAAAAGATTCATGTCTGCCATGGGAATTCTCCAATCGTCAGTTTGCGGCGGCCTGAGTATCGGCGATCGATGCGAGAAAAAAAAGAGCGCCGCAAATGCTCCGCTCTCCACCCTTTCGTCATCCCGAGAGTTTGTGAAAAATTGTCGTCCAACCGCCGTCCTCAATCATTCCCGCCCAACGCCCGAACGTCATCCCGAGCGGAGTCTGCGGAGTCGAGGGATCTCGTGCCACCGACCTTCGCCTTCCTCTGTGGGCCCAAGCTCCTCAGACTTCATTCGCAATGAAGGTTTGATTCAGCCTGCCATTGAGTCGGGACCCCGCGATTTCCAAACCCTCATTGCCAATAGACGTTGAGAGAAGGCACGCTCGCTGCACGCGACCGCCAGTGGCATGAGATTCCTCGACTTCGCTCGGAATGACGGACCCGGGCTTTTGGGGGTCAAATGTGTAGCCAAGCGACGTACGTGCCTGAAAAAGAAAGAGCGGCCGGACCGTCGGTCCAGCCGCTTTTCGATTGCAGAATCGCGGGCTCTAGAACGGCGAGCCCTGGGTTTTCTCGCGATGCGGGCCGGCCAGCATCTTGTAGACCTTCTTCGCGTCCTCCGGATCGCTGACCATCGGGCCCGGCTGATCGTGATGGCGCATGATCTTGTCTTCTTCAGTGAACTCGCGGACCGTGCAGCAATACTCGAGCAGCAGCCCGTTCGGATCGCGGAAGTAAATCGATCGGCACCATTCGTGATCGACCACCGGGGTCACATCGATACCCTTGTCGACCAGGAACGCGCGCTTCTCTTCCAGCGCCTTGATGTCATCGCACCAGAACGCGAAGTGATAGAACGCCCCCGGCAGTCCCTGCGCGCTGTTGATGTCGGTGGCCCACTCTTCCGGAATGCCCGGGACCTTCTCGGGGCACATGAACGCGACCAGCGAGCCGTCGCCGGTGTTGAGGAAGACGTGCTTGATCTTGCCCTCGCCGCCCGTGTTCAGGATGTCGGCCCACGCGATCTCCCATCCGAGCTTCTGGGTGTAGAACTCGATGGTCTTGTCGATATCGAGGGTGGCGAGTCCGAGGTGATGTACTCCGGTGCGTTTCATCGCTGAGTCCTCCTGAACGATAGTTCAGACTGTCTGCTCATCAATTAACTACCTGCGGCAGGATTTGTCAAAACATTGAGCGAGAACGGGCGTGAAAATCCTCAGTGACGGCGGGCGGCGCGCTCGCCTGGCGAGAACTCATTGCCGTCCAGCATAGCGACGCGTCGCGTCAGCCGGCGAGCCGCGCGCCATCGCGGAGAACGGCAGAGCGGGCGGTTTAGTGGTTGGGTTGCGCGGCGGGCGAACCCAGTTCGCGACCGAGCGCCTGCATCTCCGCGCCGAAGGTGCTCCAGTCGCCTGACTTCAGCGCCTGCATCGCCCGATTGTAATGATCCGACGCACCCTTCAGGCTTCCAGCCGGAGCAGCGACTCCCGGAGCCGCCGGTGCTTCGGTCTGCAAGACCACCGGGGCCGGCGCCGCGGGGCCGCCCGTAAACAGCGCCTGCATTGCCGCATCGAGCGTCTCCGTCATCACGATGCGATCGCTGTATGACGCGATCACGCGCTGCAACTCCGGGAGCTGGCCGTTCTCGGCACGGATGTAGAGCGGCTCCACGTAGAGCAGCGAATCCTGAATCGGGATCACGATCAGGTTGCCGAACAACACCTTGGAGCCCATCTGGTTCCACAGCGAGAGTTGCCGCGAAATCTCCGGGTTCTGGTTGATACGCGCCTGGATCTGGTACGGCCCGTAGAACAACCGGTCCTTCGAGAATGAATACTCGAAGAGATGGCCGTAGTCGGTCCCGTCGCATCGCGCGGCCAGCCACGAAATCATGTTGTCGCGTCCCGACGGCACCATCGGGAGCATCAGGATGTACTCCGCCTTGCTCTCGCCCGGCAGCCGCATGATGACGTAATAGGGCTGCATCGCGATGGTCTGGTCGCCGTAGCTTTCCTTCGCGAATCCCCACAAGTCCTCCCGATTGTAGAACACCTGCGGGTCGGTCATGTGGTAGGTCCGGTAGATATCGGCCTGGATGAGAAACAGGTCTTCCGGGTACCGAATGTGCTGATGGAGATCGTCGGGCATCTGCGACATCGGCTTGAACAGGGCCGGAAAGATGCGTTCCCAGGTTTGAATAATCGGATCGCTGGGATCGGCGACATAAAAGTCGGTCGCACCCGTGTACGCATCGACGACGACCTTTACCGAATTGCGGATGTAATTTATCTGATCGGCGTTGCGCTGCGAGTACGGGTAGCGATCGCTCGTCGTGTAACCATCGATGATCCACGCAATGCGCCCATCGCGCACCACCGGGTACGGGTCCCGATCCAGGTTCAGGAACGGCGCGATGTACTGGATGCGCTGGATCAGGTTGCGCCGGAACATGATCTTGCTCTTGGGCACGATGTTCTCGGTCACAAGCAGGTTGATGTCCTTGTAGAAGATGCTGAACAGCAGGCGGCGCAGAAAACCCGACACCGGCACGCCGCCCGAGCCCTGGTAGAAGCTGAAGACGTTGTCCGAGCCCTTGGGGTAGTCGAACTCGGCAGTGGCCGAATCGACGACCACGTAGTTGTCGGGCTCCTCGCCGAAATACACCGAGGGCTGATCGATCTTGAAACCCACCTTCGAAATCGCGGGAATATCCTTGATGTAGAAAATCGGCAGACCCTCGGAGTCCTTCTCATTCACCGGGCTCATCGCGAGCCCCGAGCCGTGGGTGAACTTGAGATGCTGGTTGACCCAGGTCTGCGCGTTCTCCGGGAGCTGATCGACATTCATCTCGCGCGCCGAAAGCAGGACTTCGGTGTAGTTGCCGTTGATCGTGTAGCGGTCGATATCGACGTCCCTGAAATCGTAGTAGAGGCGGATTTCCTGGAGCTGGCGATAGGTCGCGAGAAGTGGGCGCGGATCCCATAGCCGAATATTCTTGATCGTCGCGGAGTCCTGCTCGATCGATGCCATCGTGAGCTTGCCGAGTCCGCCGAACGGCTTCACATCTACCCCATCGAGCTTGTACGCCCGGCGCGTCATCGCGATGTTCTGCTCGATGAAGGGACGCTCGATACGAAGTTCATCGGGCTTGACCCACAGCCGCTCGATGACAGGCTGGACGAAATTCAGCAGCAGCGAAGGTGCGAAGGAGACGACCGCCGCGACCACCAGGCGGCTCAGCGTGCGCTGCGAAATGTTGCTGAAGCAGATCACCGCCGCCAGGAGCGCCAGCGCGACAAGAGCCCACAGGCCAGGACGCCACAGGATCGAGTCGACGTAGCGCAGTCCGAAGACCACGCCGTTGGTGTGCAGCAACAGGTTGAACCGCGCGAGCCAGAAACCGAAGGCGCGCTCGAGGAAAAAGAAGCCGAGCAAAATCGAAGCGTGCGCCGCCACCGGTGGAGCGACCCGCGGCGGAGTCTCGCGGAGATCGAGCGCGCCGCGCGACCAGTAGATTCCACCCGCGACGGCCGCCGCCATGAAGATGACCAGCAGCGCAAGGTCGCGCAGCCCCTCAAGAAACGGCAGCGTGAAGACGTAGAAGCCGACATCGTGGCCGAAGGCGCTCTCCTTCACGCCGAACGGCGACCCGTACAGGCCTTTCAGGTAGACATCCCAGCTCGACGCCTCGCCCTGCGCGACGAAAATCGCCAGCAGCGCGGATCCGATAAGCACGATTCCCCGCCATGGGACCCGGTCGCCGAGGGTGCGGAACAGCTCGGGCAGGTTCACTTCGACCGCGTCTCCCGGTCTGCGCACGACCCGTAGCCGTTCGCGATCCGGGCTCGCGCCCAGGGCGGCCAGGCCACTGACCGCGATGACCGCGAACGCGACCAGGAAGACGATCACGAAGATGCCTACTTCGGCCTTTACGTAGGTCGCAAAAACGCTTCCGTAGCCCAGCGAACGAAACCACAGAAGATCGACGAAGAACTGATCGGTTATCGAGAGCAGAACGGCGATCGCGATGACGGCGATCGCCACCAGGCCCAGGAAAATCGTGCGTGGTCGCATGTGGGTGGATCTACTGTCCGCGCGCGATGCGGCTCACGTGCTCGCGCACCACCTCGGGAGGGCTAAGCCAGACGAAAAGCTTGAATGCGATAATACCGACCACGATCCATCCTATCTCGCCCAGTATGGGCACGATGTCGAGTTCGATCGCCGGCGGCGACAACATCAGCAGCAGCGCCAGCACCGGCACCATTTTCGCAAGCAACGATACCCGCGCATCTCTCATCAGGGCGATAAAGACGCGGACGAACTGCGGAAGATAACCTACCATCCGGCCCATCTGGAGCGGTGGCAGCAGGCGCATGCGCAGGAATTGCCAAAACATCGGTGACGTCCGGTAACTTCAATCTATCACACCGTTGGGCGGTAAATGCCATGCTCCGCGGCGGCTCGTGGTAGACTTATTTGAAAGAGGAGGGGGACGGATTGAAACGGCATATGGCGCTGGGCGACTTCCTGGTCGCCTATCTTCATAAAATCGGCGTCGACCATATTTTCGGCATTCCCGGCGACCTGGCGCTGAAGCTGTTTTTCGCGCTCGGACGCAAACACGGAATACGGATTGTCACCCTCTCCCACGAGCCCGGAGTGGGCTTCGCCGCCGACGGCTATGCACGCGCCACGGGGAAAATCGGCGTGGCGTGCGTCACCTATGGCGCGGGCGGACACAACATGGTCAACCCGGTCGCCGGCTCGTTCTCCGAGCGCGTGCCGATTCTCGTCTTCTCCGGCGGTCCCGGCGAAGAAGAGCGCAAGCTCGGCACCCTCATCCATCACCAGGCCCGCGAAATCGAATCGCAGCATCGCATTTTCCAGGAAGTTACCTGCGCCTCGCGCGTGCTGACCGACCCCCTGCGCGCGGCGCGCGAATTTCACCAGGTCGTGAAAGCCATCTGGGCCGAGCAGCGCCCCGGCTACATCGAGATCCATCGCGACATGGTCGACCAGATCGTCGAGGTGCCCGATGAGATCATCGAGTGGGACGGGCATCTGAACTTTCGCGAGTCGGATGCGCGCAAGGTCAGTGAGGCGGCGCGCGAGACCGCGATGATGTTCAACCAGGCCAGGCATCCGATCACGATCGCCGGGATCGAGATTCATCGCTACAAGACATCGCGCGATTTGATCGAGCTCGCCGAGACGATGGGCGCGCCGGTCTGCACGACGGTGCTCGGGAAAGGGGCGTTCCCGATGGACCATCCGCTGTACATGGGCGTGCACGTCGGGCCCATCAGTCCGCCCTCGATCGTGGAACGGATGGACAAGGCCGATTTCGTGCTCAACCTGGGATGCCTCAAGACCGACATGAACCTCGGCAACCGCCCGCCGCGCGACATCCAGGGGAAAACGGTCTGGGCGGTCGATCGCCGGGCGGACGTGAAGTACCACACCTACACCGACGTGGGGGTGCGCGACTTCGTGCGCGCTTTGCGCAAGGAAAAGCTCCGGCGCCATCGGGAGCGCGTCGAATACGCGGACAACCTTCGCGACGTGCCGGCGCGCAACGACCACCAGATCAAGGTCGGGCAAATCCTGCTTGCGGTGAACGAATTTCTCGCCGCGCATCGCCGCTACATGGTCGTCACCGAATCGGGCGACATGCTGTTCGGCGGACTCGATGTGCGCGTGCCCCATCACGGGACTTACCTGGCGCAGGGCTTCTACGCATCGATGGGTTTTGCGGTGCCCGCCGCCATTGGCGCGCAGATTGGCTGCGGGCTGCGCCCCCTGATCCTGTGCGGCGACGGCGGCTTCCAGATGACCGGCCCCGAGATTTCCCACGCGCCGATGCTCCAGCTCAACCCGATCGTTCTGCTGATCAACAACGGCGGATGGGGAATCTTCCGCCCGGTGGTCGAACGCCGCGAGTTGCTGGATATTCCGCCGTGGCCCTACGCGAACCTGGCCCGAGACTGGGGCGGATCGGGCTTCGAGGTCGGCACGCTCTCGCAGTTGCGGCATGCACTGGCGGCAGCGGACAAGTCGCCCGGCTTTGTTATTATCGATGTCAGGGTCGAACGCGACGACCTGTCACCGGTGACGATTAAATACATCCGCGCCGCGGCGAAGCGATCCCAGGCTCCGCGCGCAACCAAAAAGAGCTCCGCCCGATGACCCAGCCGCACGCGCATCGCTGGGCCGCGCCCGAGCACTTCAACTTCGGCGCGACAATCGATCATTTCGCCGAAGACCCTGACCGGGTCGCGCTGCTGTGGGAGGACCAGGACGGCCGCCGCGCGCGGCTGACTTTCGCCGACATTCGCGATCAATCCAACCGCATCGCGAACATGCTCACCGGACTCGGCATCAGGCGCGGCGATCCCATCCTGCTCGTGCTGCCGCGAATTTCGCTATGGCAGTCGGCTTACATCGGCGCGCTGAAGGCCGGTGCGCTGGCGATCCCGTGCACCGCCATGCTGCGGGAGAAGGATCTCGTCTATCGCGCGAATCACTCGGGCGCGCGCGCGATCATCGCCGGCATCGACAGCGCTACGATGGTGGGCGAATTGCGCAATCAATGCCCGACGATTGCGCACTACCTGATCGCCGGTAGCCCGCGCACCGGATGGCTCGGGTTGCCCGAGCAGATGCAGCGAGCATCGACGCAGCATCGCGCAATCGCTACCCGCTCGGATGAACCGGCGATCTGTTACTACACCTCGGGCACGACCAGGGAACCGAAGGCGGTCCTGCACAGCCACGCCTATACGTGGAGCCATCAGTACACCGGCAAGGACTGGCTCGACATCAAACCCGGCGACATCCACTGGACGACGTCGGACACCGGATGGGCCAAGGCCGCGTATGGAGTGCTGTTCGGCCCCTGGATGAACGGCGTGACGACGTTCATGTACAACGGCCGCTTCGAGCCGAAGAAGGAGCTGGAGCTGCTGGGCCGCTACGGCATCACGAGCTTCTGTGCGCCGCCGACCGAGTACCGCATGCTAATCAAGGAGAATCTGAAAGAGCATAAGTTTCCCGCTTTGCGATCCTGCACCGGAGCAGGTGAACCGCTCAATCCCGAAGTGATCGAAGTCTGGAAGAAAGAACTCGGACTGACTATTCGGGACGGCTTCGGCCAGACCGAAACGATCATCCTGGTGGCAAACCTGCCCGGGATGGAGATGAAGCCCGGCTCGATGGGATTGCCGTTCGCGGAACAGGATGTTCGCGTCGTTGACGAAGATTTGAAGGAGGTCGGGGCGGACACGGTTGGACAGATAGCAGTCCGCGTTAAGCCGCAACGCCCGCCCTCGCTGTTTCTCGAATACTGGAAGAATCGCGAAGAGACCGAGGCAGTCTTCCAGGGCGATTACTACCTGACTGGAGACCACGCCACGCGCGACGGCGACGGCTATTTCTGGTTCGTCGGGCGCGCCGACGATGTGATCATTTCCGCGGGCTACAGGATTGGTCCGTTCGAGGTCGAGAGCGCCCTGCTGGAGCATCCGCACGTACTGGAGTCCGCGGTAGTCGCGAGTCCCGACCCGGACCGCGGCGCGATCGTGAAAGCTTTCGTGAAGCTCAAGCCCGATGTTCAGCGGAGCGACGAGTTAATTCGCGAGCTGCAGGAGCACGTCAAGCGCACAACCGCGCCCTACAAGTATCCACGAGAGATCGAATTCCTGGACGATCTGCCCAAGACCGTAAGCGGCAAGATTCGCCGCGTCGAGCTGCGCAAGCGCGAAGAAGCAAAGAAGCGCTCCTAGCCTGGCGTTGTGCTTTCCATCGACAAATCCTCGCGTGAAATCCTGCCAGGGTTGACATTCTCATCTGATATGGAGGACGGTGTAGTTGTTAGTTGCAGGTGAGAGGCGTCGACGAACCTGCACCCCAGCTGCTTACCGGTAATCTCTTCTCTCTGGCGGGTTGGCGCCGCTTCCATACGTTGATGGTCGGGCAGGAGTGACGCATGCGAGAGCTCCGGCTGTTGGATCGACCCTGGCACGAGCGGTACTCCGTTCGTCGACTCGGGGACTTTGTCGCGCGATGCCACGAACGCGGAATCGCCGTCACCCCGCAACGCCTCGCGGTCATACGAGCGCTGCTGGCCTCGGAGAACCATCCGAGCACGGATGAGATTTACGCCGCGGTGCGTCGCACGCATCCCCACGTATCGCTGGCAACCGTCCATCGCATCCTGAATGAATTCTGCGAGGCAGGAGAGGCACGCAAGGTGACGCTGCTTCACGATGTTGCCCGGTATGACGGCAACGTCGAGCCGCATCATCACGTTCTCTGCATCCGATGCAGGCGGGTACACGACATCGAGGTACCCGAAGTGGACAAGCTTCTCGAAGGCGCGCCCAGCCTGGGACAATTCGCATTGCTGCGCTGTTCGCTGGAAATCGACGCGCTTTGCAAGCGCTGCCAGGCTGCCGAGAAACGCACGCGCCGCAAACCTCCGTCTCGCGTCAATCCGAAAATGTTGGAAAGGTCCAGGGAGAAATCCCAAGGCTAATAGGAAAAATCCAAACTCAAATCCATCAACGAAAGTAAGCGAGGACAAACACATGGAAAATCAGGAAATCTCCTCAAACGGGGCCAAGTGCCCCGTGACGGGCGCGAGTCATGCCCAGACCAACCGCGATTGGTGGCCGAACCAGGTGAACCTTGACGGTCTTCGTCGGAACTCGAGGTTGTCGAATCCGATGGACGAGTCGTTCAATTACGCGAAGGAGTTCAAAAGCCTGGACCTGAAAGCCGTCATCAAGGATCTCCATGCACTGATGACGGACTCGAAGGATTGGTGGCCTGCCGATTTTGGCCACTATGGGCCGCTGTTCATCCGGATGGCGTGGCATGCCGCCGGCACCTACCGCATCGCTGACGGCCGTGGCGGGGCAGGAAGCGGGCAGCAACGTTTTGCACCGCTCAACAGCTGGCCGGACAACGCAAACCTCGACAAGGCGCGCCGGCTGCTGTGGCCCATCAAGCAAAAGTACGGCCGCAAGATCTCCTGGGCCGACCTTCTGATTCTCACCGGCAATGTCGCCCTCGAATCGATGGGCTTCAAGACCTTCGGCTTTGGCGGCGGCCGCGAAGATGTCTGGGAACCGGAGGAGCTCTACTGGGGACCGGAACATACGTGGCTGGCCGACGAACGCTACACCGGGGATCGCGACCTGCAGAATCCTCTCGGCGCCGTGCAGATGGGATTGATCTACGTGAATCCCGAGGGGCCCAATGCCAAGCCGGATCCGGTCGCCGCGGCGCGCGATATCCGCGAGACGTTCGCCCGCATGGCGATGGACGATGAAGAAACCGTCGCGTTGATCGCGGGCGGCCATACCTTCGGCAAGACCCACGGCGCCGGCGATGCAGCCCTGGTAGGCCCGGATCCGGAAGCCGCGCCCATCGAGCAACAGGGTCTCGGATGGAAGAGTAAATTCGGCAGCGGCCACGGTCGCGACGCGATCACGAGCGGCATCGAAGTCACCTGGACTACGACCCCAACCAGGTGGAGCAACGACTATTTCAAGCACCTGTTCAGTTACGAATGGGAACTCACCAAGAGCCCGGCCGGCGCGAATCAATGGATACCGAAGAATGGCAGCGCCAATGGTACGGTGCCGGATCCCGAGGACCCGACCAGGCGCCGCGCGCCGGCGATGCTGACGACGGACCTCTCGATGCGGTACGACCCCGCCTACGAAAAGATCTCCCGGCGCTTCTACGAGCATCCCGATCAGTTCGCCGATGCGTTCGCGAGGGCCTGGTTCAAGCTGACCCATCGCGACATGGGCCCAGTCTCCCGCTATCTCGGTCCGCTCGTTCCGAAAGAACAGCTGATATGGCAAGACCCGGTGCCCGCGGCGGATTATCCGCCGATCGGCGAGCGGGACATTGCCGCCCTGAAGTCCAAGCTCCTCGGCTCGAGCCTGTCGATCTCCGACCTGGTTTCGACCGCCTGGGCTTCGGCATCGACCTTCCGCGGTACCGACAAGCGTGGCGGAGCCAACGGGGCCCGCATTCGGTTGGCACCGCAAAAGGACTGGGACATCAACCAGCCCGCCGCCCTGGCCAAGGCGCTGCGCACGCTCGAGAAGATTCAGAAAGACTTCAATTCGGGCAAGAAGAAAGTATCGCTCGCCGACCTCATCGTTTTAGGGGGATGCGCAGCGGTGGAGGAGGCCGCGAAAAAGGCCGGATACAAGGTAAAGGTCCCCTTCTCTCCCGGGCGCACCGATGCCTCGCAGGAGCAGACCGACGCCCATTCCTTCGCCGTCCTCGAGCCGACGGCAGACGGCTTCCGAAACTATGCTCGCGGCAGGCAGCCCCTGTCGCCGGAAGAATTGCTGGTGGACAAGGCGCAATTGCTCAAACTGACCGCCCCCGAGATGACGGCGCTCATCGGCGGCCTGAGGGTCCTGGGCGCCAACGCCGCCAAGTCGAAGCACGGCGTCTTTACCAAGCGACCGGGCACGCTGACCAACGACTTCTTCGTGAACCTCCTCGACATGCGCACCGAATGGAAGGCGACGTCGGATCCAAACGTTTTCGAGGGACAAGACCGCAAGACCGGCAAGCCGAACTGGACTGCCACTCGCGTTGACCTGGTCTTCGGCTCGAACTCCCAGCTCCGCGCGCTCGCGGAGGTTTATGCATGCTCGGATTCGGGTGAGAAGTTCGCCAGGGACTTCGCGGCGGCGTGGTCCAAGGTTATGAACCTTGACCGCTACGACCTGGCCTGACGCCGAAGGCTGGTAAGGTTCGGTTTCGCATCGGCGGGGCGCTGGTTCGGCACAACCGGATCAGCGCCCCTTGCTTTTTCGATTACTCACTTGTTTCGGATGTATAACGAAGTGAGTATCCCATCGAATTCCTCGTTCATACTAGTCGCTTCGAATCTTCAAGAGACCGCAAAGTAACCGTATCGCCTCTTTCATCAGTACTCTCTAAGCTCAACCCCACGCTTTCCTGCAGCCGCCCGGTTCGTATGGTTGATGAGGCAAAGGCGTGGAAGAGAACCGGCTGAACGAAGATAGCGCTCCACTCAAAACACGGCACATCTGCGTCGTGTCCGAGACTTATCCTCCGGAAATCAACGGCGTAACGCTGACGCTCGGCCATCTCGTGAAAGGTCTGCGACGGCGCGGTCACGAAGTGTCGATCGTGAGGCCGCGGCAGTCCGCCGACTCGCACGGCGAAAACGATGTCGCGCTGGTGAAGGGGCTGCCGTTGCCCGGTTATCGCGGTCTGCAATTCGGGGTGCCTTGCGATGGGATGCTGAAGGCGCTCTGGATGCGCCGGCGGCCGGACGTCATCTACGTCGCAACCGAGGGTCCGCTGGGCTGGTCAGCGGTGAGCGTCGCGCGGCGCCTCGCTATCCCCGTCTTCAGCGGCTTTCACACCAACTTCCACAGCTACTCGCGACACTATCGACTGGGGTGGCTCGGAAACGTGGTCCTGACTTACTTGCGATGGTTCCACAATCGCACCCGGGGAACGTTCGTGCCCAGTCCCGACTTGCGCGAACTTCTGCTGGCGCGTGGATTTCGCAACGTCGGCTGCGTCGGTCGCGGCGTCGACAGCGATTTGTTCAACCCCGAGCGCCGCAGCGATGAGCTGCGCCGCCGGTGGGGGGTCACCGGCGACGAGCCTGTGCTCGGCTACATCGGACGACTCGCAGGCGAGAAAAACCTCGGCCTGGCGATCGACGCGTACCGCGCGATGAAGCACAGCCATCCCGCGCTGCGCTTCGTGATGGTCGGCGACGGACCGCTGCGCGAATCGCTGCAAGCGGAGCATCGCGACATCGTCTTTTGCGGACTTCAGAGGGGCGAGCGGCTCGCTGCCCACTACGCGTCCGCGGACATCTTCGTATTTCCGAGCGAGACCGAGACCTTCGGCAACGTGGTCCTGGAGGGAATGGCAAGCGGGCTCGGCGTCGTCGCCTACGACTACGCTGCGGCGCGATCGCACATCACCAACGGGGAGACCGGCGTGCTGGCGCCGTTTGGCGACGCGCAGGCGTTCGTTTCCGCCGCGGTCGAGCTAATCCGCGATCCGCGGATGCTTCAGAAGATTCGCCGGCAGGCGCGCCAATACTCGGTCTCGATCGGATGGTCACAGGTGGTTGAGCGGTTCGCGGCGCTGCTGAGCGGCGATGGAGAGCAAAATCAATCTGCAATCGCGCCGATGGTCAGAAGGCGCAACCTGGCCGCGGTCGCGAGAGGGAGAGTGTAAACGATGCTCACGGAGAGGGCGTTGATGAAGTGGACGGAGTCGGGATGGACGACCGTCGCGATGCTGATCGTGGCGGGGCTGCTGCTGGCGCTCGCGATTGCCGCCATACGCAAGCTGATCGCAACAGTCATCACGATGCGCGCGACCGCGATGACCCCGCGGATGTCGCGGGTGCTATCGCGATGGCTGAAGGCGACCAGCTATTCGCCGGAGGAGTTCTTTCGCGCCGACGGCGCGGGAGATCGATGGCCGGGCGTGCGCAACCAGGCGATCGATCGACTGGCCGGGCTATTCCGGACACGCTTCGCAAAGTCGATCGAATGGGGCAACAGCGTTCGCAACAGCTTCTCGGACCTGCGCTTCACCGATGCGAACCGGGTCCCCTTCCCTTTCATGCGCGTCATGCGCGACCAGTTCAGCGTGTGCTCCGTCGTGACCGCATCGAACGGTCCCCATCTGCGCGACCTCGATGGCAACTGGTCGCTTGACGTGAGCGGTTCGTACGGACTGAACGTCGCGGGTTTCGACCTGTACAAGGACTGGATGCAGAAAGGTCTCGATCGGGTGAAGGACCTCGGTCCGGTGCTGGGCCCGCTGCATCCCCTGGTCGCGGAAAATATCGCGATGCTCAAGTCGGTCTCGAAACTCGATGAAGTTTCGTTCCATATGAGCGGCACCGAGGCGGTTATGGCCGCGATTCGGCTCGCGCGCTTCAATACCCGCCGCAAGCTGATCGTAACCTTCTCGGGCGCGTACCACGGATGGTGGGACGGCGTGCAGCCCGGGCTCGGCAGCGAACGGCGGATCGATGATTGCCTGGCGTTGAAAGACCTCGATCCCGCGTCGCTCGATGTCCTCCGCTGGCGCTCGCACGAAATCGCCGCGGTGCTGATCAACCCGGTGCAGTCGTTCCACCCGAATTCTCCCCCGCCGAGCGATGCGATCCTGCTTACCAGCACGGTTCGCGAGACGCGCGACTCCACGTCGGAATATGCGGCATGGCTTCGCCAGTTGCGGCGGGTCTGCACCGAGCGGGGTATCCCGCTGATCTTCGATGAAGTGTTCAGCGGCTTTCGCCTCGCTCCCGGCGGCGCGCAGGAATATTTCGGCGTCCAGGCCGACATGGTCGTGTACGGAAAGACGGTAGCCGGCGGAATGCCGATCGGCCTGGTGTGCGGCAAGAAGGATTTGATGCGCCGGTTCGATCCCGATCACCCGATGCGCATCGCCTACGTAATTGGCACGTTCTCGGCGCATCCCGTCGTGATGGGCGCGATGAACGAATTCCTGAAGTGGCTCACCGGTCCGCAGGCCGCCCAGGCATACGAAACCGCGAACCGTCGATGCGCAGCGTGGGCTCGGGAGACCAACCAGATGCTGGCGGACGCGTCGCTGCCGGTGCGCGTGATGCAGCTTGCGACCATCTGGACCGTGCTCTTCAAGGAACCGGGCCGCTACAACTGGCTGCTGCAATACTACCTGCGCACCGAGGGCATCACGTTGAGCTGGGTCGGCACCGGACGCTGCATGACCAGCCTGGATTTTTCGGAAGACGACTATCGCGAATTGCAAGCCAAGTTGCTGAGCGCCGCCCAGCAAATGAAGCGTGATGCGTGGTGGCTCAACGAACAACAACAACCGCAGAGAGACAAATTGATGAAAACCCGACTCGTACGCGAACTCGCCGGAAGCCTGGTGCCGCAACCCGTGACCGGCTTTTACACGGAAATCATGCGCCGCAAGCACGACGATCACCTCGCATCGCACAGCAACGTGATCAACCAGGCGCTCCATCTGCTCAGCTCCAGCACCTTCATCTTCTGCTATGCGCTGATCTTCTTCGATTTGACCGCGGCGGTATGCCTCGGGCTCGCGGCCCTGTTCATCCGCCAGTTCGGACACGCGATCCTGGAGCCGCCTTGCCACGACAAGGAGCAGTTGCTGCTCGGATTCAACACGCGCGACAAGTCAATAATCGTCGCCGGCTATCTCGCGATTACGATCGCCGTGCTGGCCAAAGCAGGAACGTGGTCGCCCGCGGGCCTGGTCGCCGCGGCCCCTGCGCTCGCCCACTGGTGGTTCTTCCTGACCGTCGCGGTGGTACTTGGGCACGTGGTGTTCCTCGCGTGGAAGCACGACGTGCGCAGCGGGCTTATCTGGTTCGTGAAGCTGATCACGGACCCGTTCACCGATATCAAGGCGTACTACACGAGCCCGCTTCGGCTTCTCGCCAACGAGCAAGCTGAGAAACACGCGTAGCCTTGCTGTTCGTCGCGGCGGCTTTCCTGCTGGCGATCGAGCGGGTCGCGTACGTATGGGTCTGGCGCTACCCTTCGTCGTTCGCCGCGTTGTGCCAACGCTTCTCTCCCGGGTCGCCGGAGCCGGTGGTTGTCCTGGAGCGAATGTTTACCGGCTTCAAGGTACTGCAAATCGCGGTGTTTCTCGGCTGGTGCTACCTGCATCCCAACGCCGCACTATGGCCGGTGCGAAACCCGGTTCCGTTGGCGAGCGGAACTACCCTGGTAGTAATCGGGCAGGTACTGAGCTTCAGCGTCTTCTACCGTCTCGGCCAGGTGGGAGTGTTTTACGGAAACCGGTTTGGTTACGAGGTGCCGTGGTGTACGGAGTTTCCATTCTCGGTCATGGAGCATCCGCAATATATCGGCGCATTGATGTCGATATGGGGACTGTTTCTGGCGCTGCAATTTCCGCGTCCCGACTGGTACGCGCTCCCAATGCTGGAGAGCGCGTACTACGTACTCGGCGCATATTTGGAGCAGTAGTTCCTCTTCCCTTTCCCTCATTCTGAGCGAAGCGAAGAATCTCAGCGGCCCCGCGACGACCAGCGAATACACCGGGTACACGGCTGACTCTCGACGAACGCTCCGACCGGGCGGCTGCCGATGTTCCTGGTACTGACGGGCTTGTCGCGTCGCTGCGGAGAGAGTCCTCGCGAGCGGAACGGTGTCTGCGTCGCCCCCACTCCGGAGCAGGGTTGGTAAACCTAAGTGCGATGCTGGGTCACGGCGATTGTGAACGGACGTGCCATTCCGGGACTGCGTCCGCCAGGTTAAACGTCAGGCGATCCATCGCCCGGGCCATATCTTCGTTGCGGATGTTAGCGAGAGCCGCCCAGCACATCCCGTTGGACGTCCGTGTCAGAATCGCTCTGGCTCCCGGGCAACTGCCATGGTGCCACCAGTCGCCTCGTCTGACGCGCCATCCCTTCGCGTAGTCTTCATCGCCGGAAATCGGGCAGTACTCGGTCATAGTCCTGATGCTCGATTCTTCAAGGATACTCGGGGCGTAAGAAAACCCATCGACGTGCATTGCAAACCGTACCAAATCGCTCGGACTTCCGATCCAGCCGCCGCAGGAGTCCATACGTCGAATATTAAATGTGTACGGATCGACGTGGTCGCCGTTATAGTAAACAACTTCTCCGGACATTCTCTCAGCGAGTGTATTTCCGCCAATACGCATGTCCGTCACGCCGCACTGAGCCAATACATTTTGCCGAACGTATTGCTCGTAGCTTCGTCCGCTAAGCTTCTCGATTACGCGACCGAGTACGAAGTAACCGAAGTTGGAGTACGCCCAATGAGTGCCCGGTTCGTAGTGGAGGTGTTCCGCCTGGATCACCAGTGTGAGGAGCTCAGCTTGACTCATTTCGATGCGGTAGGCGCCGGGATCGCTTCCATAGTCAAAATTGGATCCGTTGTCGGACCAACCACCGCAGGTATGGGTGAGCAGATGGTCGATCGTGATCCGCTGCACCCCATCGAGAAAGCGGGTGCCGTAGTCGAAGCCCAGGACGCCATTATGACCGAAGACGAAATCGTTCAGCTTCAAACGCTTCTTCTCGATCAATGTGAAAATCGCGACCGAGGTGATCGGCTTGCTCACGCTGCCGATCCGGAACAGGCTGGAAGAAGTCGTGGGTTCGCCCGCATCCCTATCCGCCCATCCGAACGCCTTGCGATAAACGAACTGTCCGTGCCTTGCGATCGCCACCGAAAATCCGGGGACTTCGTAACGTTGCATGAAGACCCGGACCATCTCTTCCATCGCGGCGAGCTCCGCCTCCGATGGCGTGGGCTCCGAGTCATTGCCCCGGGCGAGCGGCGGCGAAACGAGCAGTGTGGGGAATGCGACGCCCGTCGAGGCCAGCGCAATCTGTTTAAGCGATGTGCGTCTGCTGATAGACCGAGCCATCGGTGTCGTGGTTGGCGGTTGTTGTCTCCTGGAAATTTGGTTGAGATCTTCGTTAGCCTTCGGTCAGGATAAAGCGTCAGCGGGCAGTGAACGAGTTCTTCAGCACGTCGACCTTGCCTGCGAAATCCTCGAGATCGACTTCAGTGGTTTCGAGCACGCGCGCGACCATCCCCCAGAATCCGATCGACATCACCAGCTCGACGATCTCGGTGGCACCCATGTGTTTCTTCAGCGCCGCGAGCGTTTCGTGGGTGCCCTTCACGTTGCGCGCGACCTCGTCCGTGAACTTGAGCACCAGGCGATCGACGTCGCTGAAACACTTGGCGCTTTCCCATTTCTCGATTGCATCGACCTGCTCGTCGGTGACACCTGTGCTCTTCGCGATGGGCACGTGCTGTGTCCATTCGTAAACCGACTTGCTGACCTTGGCGGTGCGCAGAATGGCCAGCTCGCGAAGGCGGGCATTGAGCTTCGATCGCGTCAGCAGCGAGTTTCCCAGCATCGAGAACGGATAGAAGGCGGCGTCGGAGTTGGCGATCATCCGCGCGACGTTCATCTTCACCTTGCCGCGATTCAGGATCTCGCGGGTCTTCTCAGGAACCCTGGTTTCATCCGCGTAAGGTAGCAACGCCATTGGAGCCTCCGATGTCGTACTGATCTGGGGCGGACGCTAGTACCGCGCGGCATCGGTTTGCAAACCGAGATTCGTCAGTTCGTCAGCGCCTTGCGAAACTGCGGTTCAAGGATGAGCGCGGCAATCGCACGCGACATCGCTACCGAAAGCGACTCTGCCGGCTCCGTCTCGAGGGGAAGGAAAGCCTCGTTGCCGACCGGCGCGGGCGGTTCCGTCTCGGCTCCGGTCGTCACCCCGGTGTAGAGACCCGGATGGTCGTGCGATGAAAGCGTGAAGCGCAGCTTCACCTGCGCGGTCATCGTGAAGTACTGGCCATGGATCGTCTGCTCGGCGGCAAAGTGCTTGTTCACCGAGATCGATTCGATCTCGGTCGCGAGAGTGAATGTCGAGCCCGAAGAAGCGCCGTCGCCGGAAGCAGCTAGCGATGCCTTCAGCCCGGCATCGGAAAGTCCCCGCGCAACTCCCTGCGCCATGATTGCTCCCACATCCCTCACGGCTAGTGGAGCTTTGACCGACCCATCGGGCTTGTAAATCGCTCCCACCTTGAATTCTCCCGCCGCTATTGCGCCGGTCACCGGCAGGACAGCGATCGTCGTGGGCGGAAGAACGCGCTCGGTGGCCGGGACCAGTCCCGGCAGATATCGAATGTCCAGACAGGAATCGTGCTGACACGATGCGGCAACGATCGAGGCGAATATCGCCCCCGCCAGCAGTCCGCGTCGATGCCGCCTCACCCTGCTACGGCTCGGGAGGGCTGACTGCCTGGCTTCTTTCACGACGCCAGAAGATGAGCAGCGCGATACCGGCCAGCACCGCGGCGAGAGCAACCCATTTCGATGCGAGGTGGACGATGTCGGCGACGCGAAACAGCTCGTCGCCGAGCAGGTAGCCGACGGTCACGATGATGAAGCACCACACCAGCGCGCCCGAGATGTTCCATCCAAGGAAGCGCCAGAACGGCATGCCCGCCGCGCCGGCCATCGGGCCCGCCATGAATCTCACTCCGGCGATAAAGCGCGCCATGAACACCGCCTTGCTGCCGTGAGTATGGAAGAAGGTCTGCAGGCGGTCGTAACGATGGCGCGCAAAGGCAAAGCGGTCACCCAGTCGCGTCAGCAGGCGCTGTCCTCCCGTGCGGCCGAGGATAAATCCGCAGCAGTCTCCCGTGACAGCGCTCGCCACCGTGATGATGTAAACCCATCGCAGGTCGAGGATCTCGCGGCCCGCCAGGAAGCCCGCCGCCAGTAGCACGGTCTCCTCGGGCACCGGAACTCCGAGGTTGCCGATAAAGACAAACAGGAAAATCCCAAGGTAGCCCCAAGTGGTGAGCCAGTCCGCGATGTGCTCGGGCTTGAGGAACTCGTGCATTCGTTTCGAACCGACACGATGCCGTAGCATCGCTTCCGCAGACCAGTCTATCTGGCCGGGAAGGTGTGCGAAATCGCGAACCCTCGTCTTGAGAGCTCAGCTTTTGTTGCTTTGTGCCACGGACGGCGAAACGCCATGGGGATTTCGGCCATTCCCGGAAAGCGACAGTCGGTCGCCCAGGAACAGCAGCAAGGCCCCGATCATCGCGATGATCCCGGGTGTCCACGAATACACCACTGAACTGCGCGGGGCGCTTTGCTCGGCCAGGTCGTTGCGGCGGTACAGCCGAGTGGGCGGCGAGTCGTAGATTTTCTGGTAGCCCGGCGGCGGTTCGCCGAGCCACGCCGGCGCCGGAACCTGCTCCAGGATGTAGTCGGGCGATGCGGCCAGCGTCTCGCCGATCTGGTTGATCCCACGCACGCGGCTGCCGCCCTCCCACAAATTGTTGGGATCATGCTGGTACTCGATCGGGTCATCGTTGATCCCCGTCAGCACCGAGAATTGCTGCATCGTCCACACCGAGATGCTCTGGCAGATGTGCACGATATGCGTGGCCATCGTGATGCGCCCTGCTCCGACCTCGTCCTCGAGCACCTTCACCAGCTTCATTTCCTCAGGCGTGAAGGTCCATCGACGATCGGTGTGCCCGGCCCAGTAACCGAGCGCGGCGGTGTGCAGGTTGAAAGCCCACAATTCGGTGACCGAGTGCTCGACGGAATCGTAGTCGATCGGATTAGGAATCTGATGCCAGGGGTAGATGAGGATCGTCAGCAGGACGAAAAGAGTCGCCGGCCGCGACCATCGATCGTAAGCGATTGCGAACAGGTAGCCCGCCGGCAGGGTCAGGAAATACGGACACCAGTAGTCCCACAGCTTGATGCCGACATCCGATGCCATCATGCCGGCGCTGGGGCTGTGGGACAGCGCGCGCAAAATCGGATCGAGGTACTCGCCCGCGACACCGAGCACCAGGGCCACGCCCGCGAGGCCAAAATATCCGAACCCCGCTATTTCGCGCGGCGCCGCGATCGCCGCGATCAACCCGCCGAAGCAGAACAGCGTGAGCATCGGCAGGTTGTCGGCGATCTGCTGGTAGAAGGTGTACCTCTCGATCGAATGACGATACAGAACCGCGAGGACAAAGATCGCCAGCATCGCGCGATTCAGCATCGCAAGTCTGCCGGACCCGTCGGGAATGGTTTCGGGGACCGCCCATAGCGATGCCGCGATGATCGCGCCGACGCCGCTCAACTGGATGAGCGGCACGACCGGATAGACCACCGGATGCTGCAATCCGATCAGGAGCACCGGTACCGCCACCAGCAGTGCGCCGGCGAGCGCGACCACGCCCGCGACAAATCGACGGTAGTCACCCTCGGCCAGCCACAACAACACGCCGAAGCCCGCAACGATCAGCGCGAACGCACCGTCAAGCGCATGCGACACGACGGCCGTGCCCAACATCAAGGCTCCGGCGACGAACAGCGCGCGGCTGCGCCGATGCATGAAGAATGCAAGGCCGAGCGCAACCAGGACGAAATCCACCGCGGTCCCGCGCATCCCCTGCGCGCGGCGAAAGATCACCGTGAAGAACAGGAACAGCGCGGCAACTCCGCCCGCGGTGTCATCGAAGAGCATCTTGCCGAGGCGCCAGGTTGCGAAGATCAGCAGCGCCGCCATCGGCATCATCGCGGCGCTCTCCGCCAACGCCGCAAGCCGGGTGTGACTGCCGAGCGCCAGCATCGCGTAGAACAACTCGAGCGCGGGGGTCTGCGCGTATGGCCCCCAGCATCCGTAGGGATCGTTGTTGAAGGGCTGATAGACGCCGAAGGTCAGGATGCGCTGGGCCGAAGCCGGGTAGGAAAGCACATCCATGAACGGAACGATGGGCGAGCCGAGCTGCAACGGGAGGTAGGAGACCGCGAGCAAGATTACCGCGAGAGCCGCGAGCTTCTGGCCGGACGACCATGGGCTGATATCGAAGCTGGGCGGGTGGCGCCACAGCCACGCAGTGCCGAGCAGGAGCAGTCCCCAGATCGAGGGGCCATTGAAGAGGCCGATCGGACCCAGCAGGTTTCCGAGCAGGAATGCGAAGACCCAAGTCCCCGCCGCACCCAGCAGCATCGAGTCGAACACGTCCATCTCGGGCTCGATGCGCAAGGCGAAGCCGGCGAGTACCAGGCTGCTCCATCCCCAGAAGATCCAGACCTTGATAGCGGCCCACAGGGTTTCGCCCAGCACGCCGCGAATTCCGCTCCACGCCGCCATCCACGATAGCTGGTAGGGAAAGTCGCGCAGGCGATGGATCGCGAGCAGGGTGACGATCGCGATGCCGACCCACATCGCGAGCCACGCGCGCGGCTGGGTCCGGTTATCTACGATTCTTTCAGCCACAGGAAAACGGTCGCGATCGACGCCAGGAACGTCAGCGCGAATGCTAGCAGCAGGTGGCGTGGGCGATAAACCAGGGTGACCTGGCGGCGGCCCGCCGGGAGCGAGACCGCCAGGAGCGTACCCTCCTTCGCGAACGGAACGTCGCCTTCCACGACACGCCAGCCCGGATAGTAGTTCTGATTGATCACGAGGGTCGTGGGAGCGGGCACAAATACATCGTAGCTCAGCCGGTTAGGTGACCACTCCGTCTGCACTACTCTGCCCGGCCCCAACAGATAGTATTCGCCTCTGTATGCAGTAGCGTCCGGTGGATTGTTCGATGCGAGAGCCGTGGTCGGGATCGCACAATAGCCGTATCCCTGGCAGTTGACCGATCCCATGTTTGCCATCGCGATCTCGGTCTGGTTGCCCGGGTTCGGCACATAGTACTGGCGGAACTCCGCGGATTGCGGGAGCGGCTCAACGGAGTTGTGGAACAGGTAGCGAAGGTTCGGCGGACCGACCATCCACGAATCGACAAGCCCGATCGCCACCAACGCGATCGCGATTCGCGGCGCCCATCGCCAATTCATGCGCGACAGCCAGTCCGCCCCATATGCCGCCAGCATGCCGGTGCAAAAGGACATCCCGATGATAAAGCGCGCTGGAAGATCGATCTGGTGCGTCATCGGCAGGTAGCGCAGCGCCATCAGTAGCGAATGCGGCCCGCTGTCGCCCTCGGCCAGCAGAAAAAACACGATCGCGCCGACCAGCCACGGAATCGTTCTCCATCGCGCGCCCGCGATACCTGCCGCTCCGAGCAGCATGAACGCCGGCGCCCAGTAGGCACCGTATTCGGAAAGCAGGAACACGCTGACCCCGACGCGATAGAGATCCTGGTTTCGCGAAAACAGAAACACCATCATCATCCTGAAGTCGTCGTACTCCGGTCCGAACTCGGGCCGCGGATGGATGCTCAGCATCTCCCACGCCGGAACTATCTTGAGCGCCGCGAATGCGCCCGCGAAAAGCCCAATCGCGATTCCCGCGAGAAGCGGCCGGATGCTGCGATGCAGGATCGAGAGCCAAAGCGAGAGAAATGCCACCAGGATTCCGGCGTACAGAAACGTGTAGTTCCCCTCGGTGAAGGTCAGCGCGCAGATGAGTCCGCCGATCGCCACCAGGAACATCGACCTGCGTTCCACCGCCAGGATCAGTACCGCAAGAATCCACGGCAGGTATGCGGCGGGCAGGAAATTTAGATGACCCACCGCAAGATGCAGATACAGCCACGAGCTGGCAGGGAAAGCCGCGCCGCACACAGCGCGGCCGAGGACGTTGAGGCCGAGCACGCGCGCGAGCAGGTAGCCGCCGGCGAACGCGATCGCGAGATGGAGAAAAATCTCGAGGTAGAGTCCCGCGTGCATCCCCAGCAGCAGGTAGAGAAGAAAAAACGGCGAGACGATACCCGCCTCGGGATTCCCCAGCATACCCATGCCGCCGCATCGATAAGGATTCCAGAACGGGAGCTGATGAAAGTGGGTAACCGTGTGATACGGGACCCATCGCAGCGAAGTGAACAGGTCCCAATCGCCGTTGGAGGGAAAGCGCGCGAGGTTGGAGAAATCGAGCTGCGTGACCCATCCCGACACGCCCGGACCAAGGTAGGTCCACTGACAGACCATCGGGTAGGCGAAGACGGCGGCGAACAGAATAGATGCGCCCGCGACCCATCGCGCCTCGTGCCAGTCGAAGTTCGGGAATAAAGGTCCGCCGCGCCGGCGCATAGATGGAGGAAAAGAATAGGGATTGCCGCGCTACGCGGCTACAGGGCGCCAGGGAGAGGAATCAATGGGCCTCGGCCGGCTCTGCGTCAGGAGGCACACCTTCCCTCGGCAGCAGCAGAAGCAACGGAAGCGCGATGATGAACATCGGCACCACCAGCCAGAAGCAATCGTTGTACGCCATCATTGTCGATTGCCGATTGATCAGCCCGTCGACCATCGCCAGGTCACGACGTTGCCCGGGAGCGCTGGGCAACCCCGCGCCCGTCAGCATGGACCGAAACCCGGCGTCGGCCGCACGGAAGGCGGGATTGGTCGCGACGATCGAATCGACCAGGTCCGAACGATGGTATTGCTCGCGTCGCGCCACTACCGTCGCAAGCGCGGCGTAGGCCACGTTGCCCGCCTCGCGGCGCGTGAGGGTGTAGAGGCTCGATGCCGCGGTCATCGCGTGGCGCGGGATCGTGCTGAGCGAGACGGTGGAAAGCGTGACCATCGTGGCCCCCATCCCCATCCCGCTCATCACCAGGATGGGCAGGAAGGTGAAGAACCCGACGTACAGGCTGAAGTGCGAAAGCTTCCAGTACGCAATCGCGAGCAGCACGATGCCGGTTCCGATCAGCGCGCGCGGCGTGATGCGATTGTAGAGGCGGCCCACGATCGGCATCGCGACTATCATCGTCAACGCACGCGGCATCAGGACCAACCCTGCCTGGTATGCCGGGTAGCTCAGCAACTGCTGGGTGAACTGCGGCAAGAGGAAGCTCGAACCGTAGAGCGCGAAACCGATCACGGCGCCGAGCCCGCATCCGACGCTTAGCGGGATATTTCGGAACAGGCGAAAGTCGACGATCGGATCGTCGGTCCGGAACAACTCCCACCACACCAGTCCGATCAGTGAAACCGCAGCCACGATGGTTCCGAACACGATCCAGCGGCTCGCGAACCAGTCCACCTCCTGTCCGCGCTCGAGCACCACTTGCGCCGCGGTAAGCCCTACGGTGAGGAGCGCGATGCCGGCCCAATCGATGGTCGCCACGCCGCGTTTCAGGTAGGGCGGATCATGCACGAATGCGCTCACCATCATGATGCCGACGATGCAAAACGGCACATTGATGAAGAAGACCCACTGCCAGCCGTAGTTGTCGACCAGCCATCCTCCCACCACCGGGCCGATCGCGGGCGCGGTAACCACCCCCATGCTGTACAGCGCCATCGCCATCCCTTGCTCGGCGGGAGGAAAGGTTTCGCGCGCGATCGCTTGCGAGCATGGAATGAGGCTGCCGCCTCCGATGCCCTGGAGCACGCGGTAGAAGATGAGCTGGCCAAAGGTCCGGGAGGTGCCGGCGAGGACCGAGCCCACGATGAACAGGAACATGGAGGCAAGAAACAACTGCTTGCGACCCAGCAGCATCGTCCACCACGCCGCCATCGTGATCGTGATTATTTCCGCGATGGAGTAAGCGGTGGAAACCCAGGTGATCGTGAGCAGGTCCTGCCCGAAACTGCCCATCATGTGCGGCATCGCGACGTTCACCACCGTCGCGTCCATCACCGACAGGAAGGTGCCGATCATTACCGAGCTGGCGACCAGCCATTTGCCCGGGGTACGGTATTCGCTGCCCGGAGGCAGCGTGATCTTTTGTACGGCTACTCCGCTGGACATGGATAAGGACGCAATTCCGTGCTGCGGCGGCAGCACCGGATCAATGTTATCAGCAGCGGCGCGCTACCGGAGAGAACTGATTGATGCGTTCCGGTCACTCGCCGCCACGCAAAGGCTTACAGGCTGGAAGCCTGTGCCACTCCGGATCTCCCCGGTCGCGCGAGCGCTGCTCGCGCTGAACCAGGGACCCACTACTTCGGCGCAAAGATGCGCCGCGTCCTCGCCCTGCCAGGGCGAGGGTTTCGGACCAGGATCATCGGATTCCTAGGCTTTCTTCGCGAAGGGGCGATCGCGCTCGGTCAAGGCCGACTTGAGACCGCGCTCGCGGCTCGCCTTCATCCACTCGCGAACCGTCTGGGTCTGATGCGCGATCACGTCGATGTCCGCCGAAGATTGCTCCGCGGCGCGGATGCCGAGAATATCGTAGTAGCGGTTGACCGCGGCCTTGTGCAGCATCAGCAGCTCCGCCGGCACCATCGCGACCCGCCGCGCATAGGCGAGAGTCTCCTCTTCCAGCTTCTCGCGCGGATAAACGCGATTCACCAGGTGCCACTCCAGCGCCTCTTTCGCGCTCATGTAGTCGCCCGTGAAGAAATACTCCTTGGTCTTGCGCGGACCCATCAGCACCGGCCACATCGAGAGCGTCGGCAGGATTCCCAGCGCGCGTCCCGCGGGATGCCCAAACTGCGCATCCTCGCTGGCGAACACGATGTCGCAATGGCCGATGAACTCGGTGCCGCCCGCGAGGCAAAAGCCGTGAACCTGCGCGATAGTGGGCTTGGGCATCGACCACAGCCGCTGCCATCGCTCGATTGTACGATGCAGCCCGAGCCGATCGTTGGTTACGGTGAAGCCCGAGCCGGGTTGCTGGGTCCCCTGCAGATCGTATCCTGCCGAGAATGCGCGGCCTGCGCCGCGGATAATCAGCACGCTGGCTTCGGGATTGGCCGAATACTCCTCCATGACCTGGTCGAGCTCGGCAAGCAGCTTCTGCGACAGCGCGTTGAGTTTCTCGGGGCGGTTCAGAGTGAGGCGGAAAATTTTGTCTTCGACCTGCTCGTAGATAACGGTCTCGTACGCCATGTGAAATCCTCCTCGCGAGCAGCCGAGACTAGTGCACGCCGTTGAAAAACTCGGTCGCGACTTTCGCGGTCTCCTGCGGAGCTTCCCAGAAGAACATGTGCCCGACTCCCTTGAGCACGTGCAGGCGCGCGCCCGCGATTCCCTTGCTCAGCACGTCAGCGTTTGCGAACGGCACGATCGCATCGTCGTCGCCGTGGATGACCATGGTCGGCGCCTTGATCTCGCCGAGGCGTGGATAGCTGTCGAACCCGCTGATCGCACCGAACTGGCGCATGAAGGTGTGCTGCGGCGTGATCGGGTAGCTCGCCGCATCGGCCATCTGTTCGTCGATGAATTTCTGGCCGGCCGCCGAACCCCAGAAGGCTTTTCCGCATGCGACCGAAAACGCGGCGCGCGCCGCCTCGGCGGGCGACATCCCGGGTTGCGGCATCAGCTTGCCGATATCCTCGGGCTTGCCGGGAATCGAATGCGACATCCCGCAGTTGGTGCATCCGAGCACCAGGCCCTGCACCCGCGCCGGGTAGGCCAGCGCGTATTCCTGCGCGATCATCCCGCCCATCGAGATACCGAAGACGTGCGACTTGGGAATCTTCGCGTGATCGAGCACCGCCGCGACGTCGTCGGCCATGTCGCGCAGCGTCCACGCGACATCGGGCTTGTCGCTCTCGCCCGTGCCGCGATTGTCGATAGTGATGAGCTTGAAGTGCGGCTCCATCAGCTTGAGGAAGCGTTCGCTCCACGCGCGCGAGGAACCGCTGAACCCCATGATGAACGCGACGGGCGCGCCCGAACCGCGGACTTCATAGCGCAGTTTGAGACCATCTTTGCTCTGGGCAAAATCACGTGTCGGCACAGTTCACAATCTCCAGTTCAGATTTCAAGCGGACAGTAGCACAGGGCGCGCGCGACCGAGCAACGTCCGAGGTGGCACAGGCTTCTGGCCTGTGCTCCTCCTCTCCGTTTCATCCGATCCACGCGCCTGCGATCTCCTCCAGCTCCGCTTCGTACTTGTCCGGAGCGAGTGTGGGCGGAAAGAGAATCAAGCGATGCGCCCCGGCGGCCTCGTATGCCTCGACGGCGGCGCGCGAATCCTTGCCGCCAACCGGCGAGAAAATCGTGATCTCGATCTTCGCGAAGTCGCGGTTCGCCTCGTCGCACAGCTGACGAAGCTTGGCGAGCTCAGTCTTGAGTTCCTCGGGCTTGAGCGCGATCGGAGCCCATCCGTCGCCGATCAGCGCGGTGTTGCGCAGCGCGCGGTCGCCGCCGGCGCCGATATGGATGGGAGGATGCGGCTTCTGCGCGGGCTTGGGATTACTCAGGAGCGGAGGGAATTTGACGAACTCTCCCTCAAAGGACGCTTCCTCTCGCGTCCACATTTCTTTCATCGCGCGCACGTACTCGCGCGTCATCGGCCATCGGCGGCGAAAATCAACCCCCATGATCTCGCTCTCGTCGCGCAGCCATCCCGCGCCGATTCCGAACAGGAAGCGCCCACCTGAGTAGAAGTCCAAGGTCGCGACTTCCTTGGCGAGATTGAACGGGTCGCGCTCCGGCACCAGGCAGATGCCGGTGCCGAGCTTGATCCGGTTGGTCGCGCCGGCGGCGAGCGCCAGCCCCACAAAGGGATCAATCATGTGCTTATACGCAAGCGGTATCTTGCCGTCGCCGCGTGGAAACGGCGTCTTGGGATTCGCCGGCATGATCGCGTGCTCCGGCAGCCAGAAAGATTCGTAGCCAAGAGCTTCGCACTTGCGCGCGATAGCGATTGGATTGGCTGTGAACGAATTGACGAAAGCCAATACTCCGATCTTCATGGGACACCTCCGATGGCGGTTTGATCAGCCGACGAAGGTACTAGTAGCGCGAATCGGCACCCAGGGGGTAAGGGAGTCCAGAAGGGAAGGCGGCCCGGAAGTCCGCTGCCACCCGTGATGCGGTGTGACGCAGACCACCGGGCCGATTGGGGCAAATCTATAGCTCGTCCTTCAACGCACGCGTGGCCATCACCAGCGCAGTCGCGCCGAGCGTGGAGATCATGATCGCACCGAACAGATGATGCGCATGCACGCCGAACACGGCGAAGATCCATCCACCCACCAGCCCACCTACCAGGCCCAGCAGGATGTCGGCGACAACGCCATACCCTCGCCCGCGAATAATCTTTCCGGCAGCCCATCCGGCGATCAGGCCAACCAAAATCGAAGCAATCATCTTTTTCCTGGCACTCTCCTGCGACGCCATCGGCGTCCCGAGGATAAGCGAAGCAAAAGTGTTGCCACCGCCAGTCGAAGGAAATGACGGCTTTTTTCAGGCCTTCAGAGCAAGCCAGCGCCACGGCGCGGTTGCGGACTGCCGTCGAACTACTGCACCTCAAGGGTATCCCATAAAAAAACGTGGCGCGGGCGCGGCGCCCGCGGCCACTATTTCTTCAGGCAGAGGAAGAAAGAGCTATTGCCAGCCGAAGAATTCGTTGGCGTACACGAACTGCGCTATGCCCGCCGCGCGCGATGCCTGCTCATCGACTTCCTGGTCGCCGACCATCGTCGAAGTCTTCAGATCGACTCCGTACAAATCCGCAAGCTCGGTGATCATCCCACCTTTCGGCTTGCGGCAATTGCACTTGTCAGCGTCGTCATGCGGGCAGATCTGCCATCCCGTCAGGATCTCGCCGAGCTTGTGATCCAGCTCCGTCAGCGCGGCCTCGACTGCGGCGATCGTGAAGCGGCCGCGTTTGATCTTGGACTGGTTGGTGACGACGAAGATCAGATGATCGCGGATAGGCGCGAGTTTTTCCACCACGTTGGGCAGAAGGTCGATGACGATCTTGCCCTTTGAATCGACCGGCAATTCGCGGGTCTCGTCGAGACGGACCAGGGTGCCTCCGAGGTCGAAAAAGAGCGCACGATTGCCGTTGATATCCGAATCAGCCATCGGAGGAACGACGCGAAACTCAGGCTGCGCGCCAATCGATATGATCGCGGACGTGAGCGAAGACCTCGTCGAGAATCGCGACGCCGGTCTCGGCCTGCTCTTCGGTAATCACCAGCGGCGGATTGATCCGCACGCGCGGGAAATACGTCATCGTCACGATTCCGCGGCGCAGCGCCTCCATGAAGATCTGCTCGGTGATCTTGCGGCTCAGCGGCTCGCGAGTCTTCAGATCGCGCACCAGGTCGATGCCGATAAGCAGGCCTTTGCCGCGCACGTCGCCGATAAACTCGTACTTCTCTTTCAGCGTGTTCAGCCGATGGAGCATCTGCCCACCGACCTTGCGCGAGTTCTCGACCAGCTGGTCTTCCTTGATGATCTTGATCGTCTCCGCGACCGCGGTCGCCGCGAGCGGATTGCCGCCGTAGCTCGATGACGACGCGCTGGGCTTGCCGAACGGCTCGGACTTGCCGAGCTGCTCGCTCATCAGGACGCCCGATACCGGGAAGCCCGCGCCCATGCCCTTGCCGACGGTCACGATATCGGGCTTCACGCCGGTGTGCTCCACGCCCCACATCTTCCCGGTGCGTCCGAACCCGGTGATCATTTCGTCGGCGATCAGCAGGGCGTTGTTCTCTTTCGCGACCGACTGGATCGCCGGCAGCCAATCGTCAGGCGGAATCACGTTGCCCGCCGTTCCCTGCATCGGCTCGACCAGCACTGCCGCGACATCGCCGGCCGAGGAGTTCTTGATCTGATCGCGCGCGAAATCGACGCACAGTAAGCCGCACGACGGATGCGTCAGCTTGAACGGGCATCGATAGCAATCGGCGTAAGGAACCTGGTAGCGCCCGCCGGGCAGGGGGCCGTAGCCTTTCTTGGATTCGTCGCCGATCAGCCCCAGCACGCCGCCGGTCTTGCCGTGGAATCCTCCCCAGAAGCCGACGACCTCGTGCTTCCTGGTGGCAGATCGCGCCAGGCGCAACGCGGCTTCGACCGCCTCCGCCCCGCCGCTGAAAAGATGCGATCGGTTGAGGCCGGCAGGCGCCACTTCCGAAACCAGCTTGAAGGCCTCGGCCCGCTCCTTCGTCGCAAACGTGCCGACTGTCAGCCGTCCCGCCTGTTTGGCAATCGCTTTGGAAACCCGCGGATGACCGTGGCCGAGGCTGGCTACCGCGATTCCGGCATAGAGATCGATGTAGGTGTTGCCGTCGGCATCGGTGATGGTCGCGCCTTCACCGTGGTCGAACGCGATGCCCGCCAGGAGCGAGACGCGCTGCCGGCCGGGTGCGATGTACTTCTGCTCTTCGTCGAAGATCTTGCGGGATTGCGGTCCGGGGATTGCAGTCTTGATTGAATGCAGTTTGCCGTTTGGTGCCATCAGATACTAGCTGTGGTCCTTCCTCGATGTGTCTGGAGAGGCTAGCGCGCGCGGGCAAGCAACGATAGTCCCCTCCGCGCGATCGCGCGCGCCGCGGGTTCCCGCACCCGGCTGAAGCTGGGCCAGTCATTGAAGTCGACGATCGCGAAACCGCCTTCGTTCAGCACTGCGTCTCCGCCCCAGGCCTCCAGGCCCAGCGCGGCTGACGCCTTCTGCGCAGCCTCGGATAGTTGGCGCACAGCGGCTTCGGGAATCTCGCCGTCGGCGGGCAGCGCGGTGAAGTACGAACCTCCGCTCACACCGTAAAATTTGACTACGCCGCCCGAGTATTCCTGCTGGATATAGGCGCGCCTTACTCCGCGGCGCGCAAAGTCGCTCAGTTTTGCCTCGACCTCCGCCTTGCCGACCGCGCGCTGCACGTCTCCATCGCCGAGCGCATGCAGGTCGCCGCGCTTGACGAACACCGGCTGCTCCAGATCGACTGCGCCGAGCGTGCGGCGATCGAGCCGTTCGTCGGTGCGAATCAGAGCCCCGACCGGGGTCGGAACGCCGGCGCGTCCCAGCCCGGGCGCGAGCAGATCGCGATAGCAATTGCGAATTGCCAGCGCCGAGTTGATCGCGATCGCACCGGTGCGCTCCACCTCCGCCAGGCGCCGCAATGCCAACTCGCTCTGGCACATCGCGAGCACCAGGTCGGCATCGACCTCGCGGCGATCGAGGAACTGCGATGGCGACATCGCCTCGGTCTCGACCCCCTCGCGCGCCAGCTCCGCCAGCGCCGCATCGAGGATGGCTGCATCGGCGGCGACCTTGCCGGGTGAGAACTCCGGTTCGCGATAAATTCCGATTGCTCGATAACTCATGTTTAACCCGCCAACATCCGCCGCGCCGCCGCGAGGTCCGAAGCTTCGTCGATATCGATCGCGTCCTGAACCTCGACCGCGCCGAGACGAGTCCCCTCCTCGATTAACATCTGCAGAAATTGCCGCATCGCATCGAGCCTGCGCCGCCGCGCGGCGGCACAGAGCCGAAAGATCGCGGTCGGGAGCCAATACATTCCCGCGGTGACAATCGAAGTCTCCCGCTTTCCGAAAGACGTAATCAATCCTGAATCTGTTACTTCCGTGAAAAGCGGCTTGCGATCGCCGCGCCACTTCACGACGGCCAACACGCCGTCGAACTTGTTTTCCGCATTGGCCGCGGTCAGTTTGCGGGCCTGGCCGACAAAGCGATCGAACTCCGCGCGCGGCACAACCGCGTCTACCGTGGCGAGCAGAAAATGCCCCGGGCGCAGATGCTCGCCCAGTGCGAACAGCGATTCCATCGAGCTTTCCGTGTCGCGCACGATGACTCGCAGCGCCGGCGGAAAGGATCCTTCGCGCGCCAGCGATGCGGTCTCGGAATTTACGATCGCCAGCACCTCTTCTGCGCCCGCCAGGAGCATCGCGTTCGCCTGCCGCGCCAGCAGAGGCGCGCCACCCACCTCGACCAGCGGCTTTGGCAACTCCACTCCCGTCGATGCGCGCAGGCGCTCGCCGCGGCCGGCGGCGATTATCGCACCCTGGAACGCGGCTACCATTCGATACTCCCGAGCTCGCCAAGCGTGGCGATGGTGAAATCGGCGACCGAGGGATCCGCGTCGCTCTTCGGATGCACCGACGTGTCCGATCGATACCACACGGTCTTCAGACCAAGCCGATGCGCGGGCGCGCAGTCCTTGGCCAGCGAATCGCCGACCATCGCTGCATCGGCAGCGTTGACCTTGAGCGCGCGCATCGCCGTTTCGAAGATTCGCGGCTCCGGTTTGAAGCTGCCGATGCGCGAAGAGTCCGCGACAGTATCAATCTCTTTCGCCATACCGGTCTCATCCAGGATCCGATCGAGGTTGCCGTAGAAGTTGGAAACAACACCGATACGAAAGCGCCGTTTGAGCTCCTTCAGCGGCCCAAGATTCGCGTCCAGTCCTTCCCTGGTCACCTTTACGAACCCCGTCGTGATCTGCTCGACAATTCGATGTCGCGCTTTCGAATCGAGCGCGCCCAGATGATCGCGTAACGGCCGGGCGCCGCGATGCGCGAGGAACTCGATCTGGTTGCCTGCCAGAAATCGCACCAAGTCCGTCATCCCAAAGCGTTGCACGACCTTGCCCGCGCGATAGCCGGCAGCGGTTGCGTGGTCGAATGCACTGTCGAGTTCATCGCGACCGATCTCGATTCCCGCCGCTCGATACTGGGCCAGGAAGCGGTCGAGCCAATGCAGCGGACCATCGAGCGTACCGCCGAAGTCGAAAAGCAGGGCCGAAATCATCTCCGCGAGCTATCAAGTCTACCAGCGCAGCCATGCAGTCACTAGTATGCAGCGCAAACCCGGCACCGCCGCGCGATGGCGCCAGCATCGTCGTTTGACACGTGGCCGGGCGTCCTCTAAACCCATCGCGTTCGAACCCGGAGGAATCCCCGTTGCGGCCCGTATTTTCCAGATTAATCGGCGCGTTGATCTGCGCCTCCGCGGCATTTGTCCTCATTGTCTCCTCCATCAGCACCTCAGCTGCCGGCTCTGAAGGTCCCGCGACCGCCACCGTCAAGCAGCTCCTCGCCTCTATAGGCAAGCTGCGTACCACAACCAACGCCGCGCAGAGGGATAAACTGATCGCCTCCATCGATTCCTCGCTTGCGCTTGAACAGCTCAGCCAGCGGGCACTTGGCGCGCAATGGAGCAAGCTCGATGCGAAGGAACGCGCGCATTTCGTTGGTTTGGTAAAGCAACTACTGGAGAAAATTGCCTATCCTAATGCCGCCCAATTTTTTACCGGACTCACCGTCGATATCGCCGGAGAAGATGTGCAAGGCGGCCGGCACATCGTGAAATCAACGGTCAATCGCGGAAGCGGGGCGATTTCGATTGACTATGTGCTGCAGCGGGTTGGCGGACATTGGATAGTCGTAGATGTCATTCTCGACAGGCAGAGCCTCGCCGACAGTATGGCATCGCAGTTCCAGGCCACCTTGAAGAGCGGTTCATATGATGACCTGGTGGCGCAGATGCAGGCTCGCCTCGCCCAGCCCCCCGCGACCCCATCGCCTTGACGTGAATCCTTTCGCACGGACCGGAAAGATCGTTGCAGAAGCGGGACTGTAGGGACTCCACGGCAAAAAGAAGTAGACCTTCTAGCCCTGTGGTTGCGGGCATGTTACCTTGACGCGGGTTACCCTCAGCGGGGAAACCCGGTTTTAAGACGAACTTGGCGGTAGAAACGGCCCTAATCTCGGCGCCCTCGCGCGGCGGGAATCGTATTTTCGGCAGGTACCTGCTCGAGCGGCTGATGCTCGCGTGCGAGCGCGAGGGAGTCCGCCGCTTCTTTGTCCAGGCTCCGGCCCACCGGCGCTCGGACGTTCAATCCTCTTTGGGCAGCTTCAGGAGCCGTCCCGAGGTTACCTTGGTCGATGGATTCGAGGCGCTGGACCATGGCCTCGATCCCGCAACTCCCTGCATCTCGCTGGCCGGCAACCTGGTCTTTTCCAAGCGGCAACTCAAGCGTGTCTTGGCGGATGCGAACGAAACCCCGAGCCAGGTGCTGCGTTTTTCCAGCAGCGATCCCGATCACGGCGGCGAGATCGCCGTCGGACCGGTCAGCCAGCTCCTCGAACAGGGCGGGATGCGCACCGAGCCGGTGCATCGCCCGACCGAAGAGCTGCCGTTCGCATTGAACGGGCGTCCGGAAGATCGCGATGAAGCCGAACTGCGGCTGGCGCGCGCTCTTCGTCACGAGACGGCCGACAAGGATGCCGCCCTGGCGCGACTGATCGATCGCAAGATTTCGTGGCGGGTCAGCTTGCGACTCGCGCGCACCAGGATCACACCGAACCAGGTCACGATCGCGAACACTTGCCTGGGACTCGCGTGCGCCGCGATGTTCGCGATTCCCGGTTACGGATGGCGTCTGCTGGCCTCGCTCCTGTTCCTCGCATCGATCACGATCGATGGAATCGACGGCGAGCTGGCGCGCCTGCAGATGAGCGAGACCGACTGGGGCGGCAGGCTCGACGTGATCACCGACAATATCGTGCACGTCGCCATCTTCATCGGGGTGTTCATCGGCGTCTACCGGGCAAGCGCCAATTCCATCTTCCTGTGGCTGTTGCCGATTCAGCTTGGTGGATTTGCCTTTACCGCGACATCGATCTATCTCGCCTTTCGCTATCAGGGTCCCCGCGCGGAACAGTGGATCGACCAGGTCGACCGATGGAGTGGGCGCGATTTCGCCTACCTGTTGTTCGGCTTTGCGCTGCTCAATCGACTCGATTGGTTTTGCTGGGGAACCGCGTTTGGTACTTACGTGTTCGGAATCGTTTTGATCTGGCTGACGGTGCGCCGCGGGCGGATCGAGCCTGGAACTGAGCCGTTGCGCGAGGATGCTGGCGCGGCGGTGGAGGAAGCATGAACAGGAAGCCGAAGATTCTGCTGGTCCAACCCACGACGGTGCATCTCGACGGTACACCGCACAAGACGCGTTGGCGGCTGATCATGGGATTGATGATTCCGCTCATGGGCGGACTCACGCCCGACGACTACGACGTGACGCTCTGCGACGAGCGCCTCGAAGACATCAATTTCGACGGCGGATGGGATCTCGTCGGCATGACCACCACCATCGGCGCGTCGCTGCGCGCATACCAGCTCGGCGACGAATTCCGCCGCCGCGGCATCCCGGTCGTGTTCGGCGGATTTCACGCCACGCTGCAGACCGATGAAGCGCTGAAGCATTGCGATGCGGTCGTGCAGGGCGAGGCGGACCTCGTCTGGCCGGAGTTGCTCCAGGATTGGCGCGACAAGAAGCTCAAGCAGGTTTACAAGGCGACCAAGGTTCACGATCTGAAGAACCTCCCGCGCCCGCGCCACGAGCTCCTCAAGCTCAATCGCTACCTGTTCAAGGCGGTGCCGATCCAGGCGAGCCGCGGATGCCCCTATCGCTGTTCGTTCTGCGAGATCCCGGTGTTCTATGAGGGCTCGTACCGCACGCGCCCAATCGGCGACATCGTCGAGGAGATCAAGCAGATCATCCAGGTGACGGGGTTCCGCCGCTTCCAGTTCATCGACGACCAGATCACCGGCAAGCACAAGTTCGCGCGCGAACTGTTCAAGGCGCTCGAACCGCTCAATATCCGCTTCTCATGCCTGTGGACGGTCAATTCGAATCACGATGACGAGCTGCTCAAGCTCGCGGCCAAGGCGGGAATCTTCCACGTCAATATCGGCGTGGAATCGATCAGCCAGGACAGCCTGCTGTCGATGAACAAGATTCAGAACCACGCCAACCAGTACAAGAAGCTGCTCAAGAAGATGGAAGAGCACGGCATCTACTACTCGCTGAACTTCCTGTTCGGCCTGGAAGAAGACAAGCCGGGTATCTTCGAAGACACCATGAAGTTCCTGCACGAGGTGCGCGCTCCGGAGGCGTTCTTCAACACCGTCACGCCGCGCCGGGGCACGCCGATGCGCACGCAGCTCGAGAACGAGGGCCGTGTGATCATTCCCGACGCCGACCTCTACACCAACAACTTCCGTTGCATGTTCGTGCCCAAGAACATGTCGCCGCAGGAAGTCGAGGAAGGCGTGTGGAAGTGCACCAAGGAGTTCTACTCGTTCAAGTCTATGTTCAAACGGCTGCTGATGCCGCCCAACAAGTTCACCTGGCAGGGGCTCACGGAGAACATGCTGTTCTGGTACGGCGCCAAGCGGCAGATCGATCCGGTCGACTACTATTAGACCGAAGTTGGTTTGATGAATTCCGGCGGCCGCGGGGGCGATGCTTCCGCGGCCGCTGTGTTATTGGTTGCCCTCGCGCGCGGATTCGGATACCCAAGTCTGTGCGAGAAATTTCCCGACCTATGGACGTGATGTGAATAAGCTCCGACTATCGTGGGCGGCGCTCTCCCTGCTGGCCCCGATCCTGACCTTTTGCGCTCTGTGTTTCGGACCCGCTGCTTGCAGCAGCAATGGAAGCAGTGCCCCTCTGCCCTCGCCGACCAACGCCAACGTCCAGGTCGCATTCATCACCACCCTGACCGCATCCTCTTCGCTACCGACGTCGTTCCTGCAAACTCTGCAGAGTTTTGTCGTCAATGTGACGGGCGTTCGGATGAACCCGCTGCCCAACAACAGCAAGACCGCCACTCCCAACGAGACCAGCGGCAAGTGGGTGGGCATCCCGGTCCCGAGCGCAACTGCGTCGGGCAGCGGCTCCGGCGTCGTACCGATCGATGTGATCGGCGGGCAGAGCGAGATGCAGGTGTTCAACACCTTGGGAGTCAACGCCCAGAAGTTCACCACCATCGAAGTGGTGCTCGATACCACGCAGCCGGGCTACGTGGTGCCGCAATGTGCGGGCGGAAACCTCGAAGGATGCGTCCGGTATCCGGTGCAGCTCCAAAACCCGAATACACCGCTGCAGTTCCAGTTCCCCTACCAGGAAAAAGACGGGCAGTTCCAGACCGTGGAGCAGCAGACCAAGCTGCTCCCGATCCAGCTCAACGCGAATGTCATGAGCACGCCCAGCGGGCCCGGCCAGCCCTACATCGTAGACCTGGCAATCGCGAATCCCGCCAGCATCATCGACTCATACATCGGGACCATCACCGGCACGGTTAAAGGCGGCAAGGGCGCCGCCACCAAGCAGGGTCAGCATCTTCACGTCACCGCGGAACTGGCCGGCACCAACACTATCGTTACGACCTCCAACGTCGACACCGGAACGGGAGAATACACGTTGTTTCTGCCGGCTTCCGCCGTCACCGGGACCCTCTACGACCTGTACGTATCGGGCAGCAATACGACGATCGCCGCTCAGCGCGGAATCAATCCGAACACCCCGGAGGCGTTGATGCCGAGTCCGGCAGCAACGGCAACGGTGGATTTCACCGTCAAAGGCTCGCAGCCGATCGGCGGTTTCAGCGGACAAATTACCGATAGCTGCACGACGCTCCCAATCACCGGCGCCACGGTCCAAATCCTTGTACCCAACGTGGCCGATGAATCGATCGATTGCTCGGTCACCCCATCGGAGTGCATCAGCGTCGCCACCGGCAGTTCCGACAGCGGCGGCAACTACCCGATTCCGGGAAACCAGTTCGCGCCGGTGCCGTTTCAGCAGATTCCGATCGGATCGCCGACCGCGACCTATGTGCTCGAAATCAGCGCGCCCGGTTACGACACGTTGTTTATGGATGGCACGGCGGCGCAGGGCGGCGCAGGAGCCGGGGTTGCCGCGGGCCACTGCTTTACTCCGACTGCGGTTCCGTCGGCTACGCCCTCCAACGGGACCTGTAGTTTCGCGCTGACCACCGCCTATATGCAGGGAACGGTGCACCTGACCGCCGCACAGCCACCCGGCACGACGACCACCGTGCAGGTGATAGCGGAAGACACGGGGACCAACAACCTGGTCACCGCCCTTACCACTCCGCTCACGATCGCCGGAGGCGGCACAAGCCTGGGCTTCACCCTCAACGTGCCGTCGCACGTGTTCAATGGGACGGGCGCGCAGAATCTCGACGTGTTCGCCGTCGCGCAGGATCTCTACCAGGGCGGCCCGGATCCGTTCCCCGGCCACACCATCATTGTCCAGCAGAACGTTCCCGGTCCTCCGACCGCATGCGCGGTCGTGACCCCGGGATTGTTCAGCGAAACGATGGATTGCGTGGGGCATGCGAGCATCGCCGGGACTGCCGCAAGCAACCCGAACAACGAAACCACGATCGAACTCTCCAAGAACGGAGTCGCGCTCACCGATTCGCCGGTTACGATCGTAGCGCCGAGTATGCAGGCCACCGCCGCATACAACTTCTGTATTCCGCCGGATAACTACACGCTGCAGCGCTTCGAGGCCGGTACACCCACGGGTTCACCGATGGCCGTCGGTCCCATGGCCACACCCGCCCCGATCACGACGCCGTGTCCCAGCACCTGCTTCAATGGCAGCGGTACCTGCCCCGGCATTTGCCAGGGGACGCTGGGACCGACAATGTAGAGAGACCGCGTTTACCAGGTGGTGTTGCCGTTGGGTGGCAGGAAGACCTTCATCTGGGAACGCTTGCCGTCGCGGACGACGCTCAGGTAGACGATTTCGCCCGGGCGCACGTCGTGCATCCGGTCTTCGAAATCCAGGTAGTTCGTGACGCGTGAACCATCGACCCCGATGATCATGTCGTAGCTCTCGCCCACGTGGGAGTACTCGATCAGCGGTAGCGCGACCATCCCGAGCGCCGCAAAAGGAGTCGGCACCATCATCGTGGCCATCGCCGCGAGCCGCAACGCGCTCTTTCCGGTGTGGGTGTACGGATGCAGGCCGGCGTTGGCGGCCGGGCTACCCTTCACGACTTCCAGCACCATCAAGCCGTCAATTGTGGCGCCACCCGCAAGCTTGCGGCTGCCCTCGCACAGCTCAACCCCGATCGGGGAGGTAAACGCGCCATCCGCCGTGTACGCATTCGCATTGCCGAATTGCGACTGCGGATCGATGAAGCCTTCCTGGGCGCGCTCGTAGCTTTGGACGTCAGGACTATCGATATCGAACTTCCCCGAACCGCTCTGCGAGTTATCAACCGAGTCCTGGTCCTGCGATTGCTGCGGCTGCGCTGCGGGCGCCGGCGCGGGATTCGCGGTGGGAATCTCCTGGGTCGTCGATCCGGCGGCGGTCTGCTCCGGCGGCGTGGCGATCATGTTGGACGGCGATGGTTTGGCGGCGGGCAGCACGGCGTGCAGCTCACCGGAGTCGGGAGTCGTGATCGTCATCGGCAGCGGGTAGGCCGTCGATGGCGCGGTGTATTCGGTCGGCGATGGGGCCGCGGCGGCGACCGGAGATGGCGCCGCGCCCGCGTCCTCGACCGATGATGGGGTCGCTGACGCTTTGGACCACACCTCGGCGGTGGCCGGTTCCTCGCTGTCGGCCGCAAACAGGGGCGGCGCGAAAATGATCGCCGTCAGCGCCAGGGCGCATCCCAGTCCCCGCGCGATCCCGGTTCTCCTAGTTGATGCTCCAGCGGCGCTCATGCTCCGCGACCCTGCCCTCTTTGTCGAGCTTCTTTAGATGCGAGCGAACCGAGCTTGCTGCGGCCGGATGCAAATACTCCGGAACGTCAACGTAAATCTTTTTTACGATCGCCATCACCTCGAGCGGCCCACCCCGGAGCGCATCGAGCACCTGGCGCTCCCGCAATTCGCGGTGCGCGATGTACTCGCGAATCTTCTCCTTGGGCTTGCGGATTACCGGGCCGTGCGCGGGATAGATCGTTTCCAGGTCGAGTTCGAGAAGCCGATGCAACGACTGCATGTACTGGCCAAGGTCGCCGGTATCGTCGGGAATCACCGTTGTGCCCGCCCCCAGGACCACGTCGCCGGTAAACACGGCGCGTTCTTCCTCGAGATAGTAGCATAGATGGTCGGGAGCGTGACCGGGGGTATGGATGGCGCGTAAGGTCACGCCCTCCCCCTTGACCACCGCCCCGTCCGCGATCGCTGTCAGCTTACCGCCGGCCGCGGCATCATGGCCCGGCCACGGCATCTTGAGCACCTCGGTTTCTCCGTAGCGATCGCGCACCTGCCCGACGCCGCCGATATGGTCCACGTGCGCGTGAGTCAGCACAATACGGTCCAGCCCGGATGCGCCGCACAGGTCCTTGAGCGCACCCGCCAGCAACTCAGCCCAGATTTCGACTCCCTGCCCGGTGTCGAGCAGGATGGGACGGCTTCCGTTGCCGACCAGCCAGGTGTTGGTGCCGGGGCCCGTGAATGGTCCCGGGTTATGGCCAAGGACCGTGGCGACACGCGGCGAGTGGCGCGCATAGTCCGGCAGTTTCATTCCGATCATCGAATCGGTAACGATCCGCGCGGGCTTTTCCATAGATAATTCCGTTTACCGGCGATTGCGCTCAAAGATCAATCGCAGACCCTTGAGCGTGAGGAATTCATCCACTTCCTCGATAGTTTCGGACTCGTTTGCGATTAGTTCGGCCAGCCTGCCCCCGGTCGCGATAACCCGGGAGCGCTCGCCGCGCTCTTTGCGAATGCGATGCACCAATCCATCGACCAGCGCCGTGTAGCCGAAAATCAGCCCGGACTGCAGCGATGCGATCACGGTGCGGCCCACCACCTCGCGCGGGCGAACCAGCTCGACGCGGTACAGCTTGGCCGCGCGCGTGATCAACGCATTGATCGAGACATCGAGGCCCGGCGCGATCGCGCCGCCCGCGTACTCTCCCCGCGCCGTTATGTAGTCGAAGCTCGTGGCCGTCGCGCTAAAATCCACCACGATGCACGCGCCGGCACAATGCTCATACGCGGCAACCGCGTTGACGATTCGGTCCGCCCCAACTTCCTTGGGATTCTCATACAGGATCGGCATGCCGGTCTTGATGCCGGGGCCGACCATCAGCGGAGTGCATCGAAAGTAACGCTCCGCGAGCTGCTCCATCGATTGATTCAGCGGCGGGACGACGCAGGCGATTATCACCCCTTCCGGCTTGAAGCCCGGCTCGATTCCCGCGGAGCTGAGGAGAGTGTTGAGCAGCGCGCCGTGCTCGTCGGTAGTCCGCTCGGGAACGGTCTGGATGCGCCAATGGTGGGTAAGCTTTTCGCCGTCATAGATTCCGATGACGGTGTGGCTGTTTCCGACGTCGAGCGTAATCAGCATAGAAAGGCTCCCGGCGCATGAACCGACGCGATCCGGGAAAGGAAATAATATCCCTGAAACTCAGTGGACGCGAAACGTGTGCGGCACGCCCATCGAGGTCATCGGGCGAGCGAACATCGGCCGGCCAATCATCAGCGGTGCCACCGGCCGGGGCACATAGATCATCGCCGGACGCGGCATCATGATCGGTCCGGAAGCAGGCAACGTCGGGGCTACATAAGGGGCGCTACCCACGAAGGAACCGACCGCAACGGGCGCCACCAGGATCGTTGGCATCCGCAGCGATGGATCGGTCTGCGGGTAGCCGTAGTTCGGCAACGCCGCCGTATTGTCCACGTTCGCTTGCTGCTGGTAGTCCTGTGCGTTTCCTAAATCTGCGGATGCCGTAGCTGCATCCGCGTCGGGAGCGGGCGTAGCTGCCGGTGCGGCCGCGAGGGAACCATCGGCGTCAGGCGCGGGTGTCGCCACGGCATCGAAGGAACCGTCTGCTTCGCGAACCGAAGCATCATCGCGTAGCGAACCGTCGGGCGCTGAGGGGTCGGTTGAAGCGGTCGTGGAATCCTTCGCCGGACACGGGTTCTCGGTTCCGTCCTCCGAAGAGCAGGACTGCGGAATTTCCAGGACCGGATTGGGGGGATCGTCCCCGGCGGGCGCCGAGACTTCAATCGGCACGCCCGCGCGTGCGGCCGTCCCCCACGCGGGGAGCGCGACCAGCATCAGCGCGGAGAGCGCAATCGGGAGCGACTTCATTCCCGTGTCACCTTGAGGTCTGACGCTAGCACCTGCATTGGTAATCGCCAAGCTGCAATCGCAGGATTCGGCGGTCTCTGCGAAACGATTTCAACTGATTTTCCGTTTTGCACGCTGGTCCGCTCCCGCTAAGATTCCCCCGCTATGGCAAAAGTTGCATTGGTTACCGGGGCCGGCCGCGGAATCGGCCGTGATATCGCTCAGCGTCTTGCGCAGGAAGGCTATGCGTGCGGACTAATCGCGCGCACGCAATCGCAGCTCGAGGAAACGGCCGACCTGATTCGCAAGGCGGGCGGCAAGGCGTTGGTCACTCCTACCGACGTGTCGAAACGCGAGCAGGTGCTGGCGGCGGTCGACAAGGTCGAGAAGGAGCTCGGCCCCATCTCGGTGCTGATCAACAACGCGGGCGCGTACCTCAAGAAGCCCCTGACCGAGATCACCGAAGAAGACTTCGATTTTCAGCTCAAGGTAAACACCTACGGACCGTTCTTCTGCACCCAGGCGGTGGTCGGCAAGATGGTCGAGCGCGGCGGTGGAACGATTATCTTCCTGCTCGGATCGGAGACACGCGGAGGTCCCGCGCAGTACTCCGCCTACACGGCATCCAAGGTCGCCCAGCGCGCGATCGCCGAGTCGGTCGCATACGAGTTCATGCACCTTGGCGTGCATGCGGCGAGTCTCGACGTCGATGGAGCAGTGGACAGTCCGCGGGTGCGCGAGGCGATGCCGGGGACGGACCCGTCGCACTTCGTGTCTCCGGACGCGATTTGCGGCGAGATCGTGCATCTGATCAATCAGCCCAAAAGCTCGTGGACCTTCCAGGTCGATCTGCGGTCGTACGTCCAATGGCGTCCGCGGGTCGCCGCCAAGAAGAAGGCCTAGCAGCTCAGGTGACTTTGCAGCCCGAAGGGGCGCGAGTCTGCGAGCGCAGCGCGTAGCGCTCGAGCGGCGGAGCGGCAGCGGAGTCGCGCGAAAATCAAGAGAGAATCCACAGATTACGCAGATTTCACAGATTCAGAGTCCGAAATCCGCGCGATTCCGCGAAATCTGCGGATTCCTCCGGTAGTCTGACGCCGGGAATTCTGAAATCCTTTTAGTGCGGGCGGGGGATGAGATCCCTGATCGCACCCGTTCGCCCCAGGGCATCCATCTCGCGCTCGGCTCGTCGACCATCTTTGGCAGGAGGCACGCGGCGGCATGGGATCTGGCAACGCATCGAAACAAGAGAAGCTGGCAATTCTGGTCGGTGGTGGACCCGCCCCGGGAATCAACGGCGTAATCGCTTCAGCGGCGATCGAAGCGATCAACTGCGGCCTGGAAGTGATCGGGCTGAACGATGGGTTCAAATGGCTGGTCGCCGGCGACCCCTCGCACGTCACCCCGCTGAGAATCCGCGACGTGAGCAGAATCCATATTACCGGCGGATCGATACTGCGCACTTCGCGCACCAATCCCGCGAAGACCGAAGAGGGACTCGACCGCGCCGCCAAGACCCTCTTGCAACTCGGCGTGCGCTACCTCGTCTGTATCGGCGGCGACGACACAACTTACGGCGCGGCGAGAATCGCGGAACGATGCCGCGGCAAGATCGGAGTCGCCACGGTCCCCAAGACTATCGATAACGACCTGCCCCTTCCCGAGAATGCGCCGACGTTCGGGTTCGAAACCGCGCGCGCCGCGGGAACCGCGATTATCGAATCGCTGATGGAAGATGCGCGCACGACGGGGCGCTGGTACCTGGCGGTCACGATGGGCCGCAAGTCGGGATCGCTGGCGCTGGGGATGTGCAAATCGGCGGGTGCGACGCTCGCGGTCATCCCCGAGGAATTCACCGGCGAGTACATCGACCTCGATGCGGTCGTGGACACGATCGTGGGTTCGATCATCAAGCGCGCCGCCTCGGGACGCGATGATGGAGTCGCGTTGGTGGCCGAAGGAATCGCGGAGCGGCTCAACCCCGAGGCGCTCAAGAGCATGTCCAATTCGCTGATAGATTCTTATGGACACCTGCACCTCGCAGACATCCCGCTGGGATGGATGCTGCGCGATCGGATTCGCCAGACCCTCGACCAGCTCGGCATCGGCACTACCGTGGTCGCGAAAGATATCGGTTATGAACTACGCTGCGCCAAACCGGTACCGTTCGATGTCGAGTACACGCGCACGCTGGGTTACGGCGCGGTGCGCTACCTGCTGAACGGCGGGTCCGGCGCGCTGATCGCGATCACGGGCGGCCATGTAACTCCGGTCAACCTGGATGACCTCAGAGATCCTCAAACCGGCCGCGTGCGAGTGCGGATGGTCGATGTGGCCACGGAATCATTCGAAGTCGCCCGGTCATACATGATTCGCCTGGAACGATCGGATTTCCAGGAGCCGGCGCGCACTCAGCTGGCATCGCGGACGAACCTGTCTCCCGAAGCCTTCGAAAAGCGTTTCCTGTCCGCGGTTCAGGCCACCACTCCGTCGCCCTGACGCTATTCTCCCGAAGGGAGAGGAACGCGCGCTGCGCACCGCATGAGGGTTGGTGGAATCTTCTCCTTCCCCTGGTGGTGGCGGGCGGACGCGCCCGCCACCACCAAAGAAAGCCGGAGTTCACCCGGTTGGTTCCAACTCCAATCTACCGCCTGTAGTTTCGCGCCTCGAACAATTATAATCTCGCTTTCCCCAACGCTTTTCTCGCGGTCGGGGTGTAGCGCAGCCTGGTAGCGCACACGCTTGGGGTGCGTGTGGTCGGCCGTTCAAATCGGCTCACCCCGACCAACTCTAAAACCCGCTCGCCGCGATCGATCGATCAGAAGCTCGGTTTGGTCGAGAACGGCGTCAGTTGCAGATCGTGCGTCCAGCACGATCTGTCCTGCGTGTGCAGGTAGTAGAACGCCTCTGCGATTTTTACCGGATTCATCACGATCTCGGGCCGCTTCTGCGCGATCGGCAGCGCACGAGTTCCCGGTGAATCGATCAACCCGTCGATAATCACGTTGGCGACGTGCACGCCGTGCTCGGAGTACTCCTCCGTGAGCACCTGGGCGAGCGTGCGCATCATCACGCGCGGATAGTAGAGCGACTGCCCCGTCATCCGCTTGCGCCCGCGCAAAGAACTCGCGTTGTTGCTGATCAGAAAAGAGCCATGCCCTTTCTGTCGCATCGAGGGCAGCACTTCCTTGGCCACCAGGAACGGTCCGCGGCTGGAGATATGCTGAGCAGTGTCGAACATCTCGACCGGTATGTATTCGAGCAACTCCTTGTCGGGAGGCAGATCGCGCCCCTCCAGGTATCCCGCGTTGTACACGAGCACTTCAGGATCGCCCGCTTCTTCACGAATCCTTGCAAAACCCGCCGAGATTGAATCCTGCCAGGCCAGGTCAAGCTCCACGATCATGCAGTCGCCGTTCTGAGTTTGAATCGCCTCCGCCAGGGGAGCGGCGTTCGCCCGCTTGCGGGTTGTCAGGACGACGAAGAAGCCTTCCCGCGCGAATTTCTGCGCGATGGCGCCGCCAACGCCCCATCGCGCGCCCACCGGCATCGCGCTGTCGTCGATCGTCTTACCATGCGCGAGCAGGGTATTGCGGCCATCCGACTGCCACTTCGAGGTAGCGCCGACCACCACCGCGACCGCTTTTTTCTTGGAATTTGCACCGCCAGGCTGGCTCATCGAGATTGCTCCTTACCGGGAGAGTGAAATCGATTAAGCATCCGCGCGTCGATAGGCGCAAGCGCGGATTCAGATGTTCGAGAGCGCGCCGCGAGAACTCGACCGGCACGGGAGCAGCTTGCTCCCAAACTTCTAGCGAGATTCCGTGATTCGCTTGGTGAATGCCACCAGGCCTTCGGCGGAGCGGATGCGCACATCGCGCTGCGGGAACGGGATCTCGATTCCGGCTTCCTTCAGCGCCTCGAAAATCGCGAAATTGAGCACGCTGATGACTTTCTCCGGCGGATTGATCCGCACATTCGCCCACACCAGCAATTCGAAATTGAGGCTGTTGTCGCCGAATTCCTTGAAACGGACTTCCGGCGCCGGGAGATGTTCGATTACCGGAACGGATGCCGCGACTCTTTCCAGTATCGCGCGCACCTCCGTCGGCGATGCGTCGTAGGAAACGCCGACCGGTACGTGGACCCTGACGTTGGGATTGGAACGCGTCCAGTTGATGATCTTGCCGCTTACCAGGTCCGCATTCGGAACCACGTATTCGATGTCGTCGCGGGTCCTCATCCTGGTCGCGCGAGTTCCCACCTGCTCCACGATTCCGACGGTGTCGCCCACCGTGATGATATCGCCCCGGCGCAGCTCGCGGCTGAAGATAATCGTCAGACCGCTGGCGAAGTTGTTCGCGATCGATTGCAGTCCGAATCCCAGGCCGACGCCGATCGCGCCGGCAAACAGGGTGATCGTCCCCACGCCGAGGCCCACCGCCTCGAGCGCGGCCAACCCGCCGATACCCGCCAGCGAATAGACCAGGAACGTATCGATCGCGCGCGCCACCCCGGGATCGACATTGAGCGCGGGGTACACCTGGAACTGCAGGTAATCGCGCAACAACTGCGCCACGAAAATGAATCCCGCGACTATCGCTGCCCCTTCGATCAACACCAGCACGCTGAGCGGCCGCCCGCTCACCGTTCCCAGCGGCACGCCAAGAACCCGCAGCAACCAATAGTTGAGATCGGTCAGCCGAAGTGCGATCAGAATGACGATTATCGAGCCGACGTAATCGAGCAGATGGCGGCACGACAGGTAGAAGGTCCTGGCTTCGAGAGAACCCTCCGTTTCACCCAGAATCAGTCTGCGCAAGGCGGATCGCAGCACGGAGTGAAGCAGCACCGCCAGGAAGAATACCCCCGCCAGGACCCACGTGCGGAACCAGACGAAGATCGCCAGCCGGCGAAATCCGGCCCATTGCAGCAACGCGGTCAGCAGGGTCAGGACGAAAGCCAGCGGATAGACACGGTCGAGCCCGCGCACGAACATCGTATACGGACGGTTGGCGAGCTCGGGGAACAGGGACATTATCGCGCGCCGGCGAAGGAAGGCCACCGCCAGGAACAGGATCAGCGAGAGCTCAAACAGCCAGCGCCGCAGCGCGATTACATCCGCGGGCGCCCCCAGCACCTTCTGGGCGTGTAACAGCGCATCGACGACAATCCCGTAGACCAACAGCCATCGCGCGATATGGACCAGGTAGGAACGCTGGCCCTCCGGAACCGGCAACAGGGGACGAGTCACCAGCTCGCGCGCGGAAGTCATGGCGATCGTGTACTTGGTCCACGCGAGCAGCGCGATTCCGATCACCACGAACGCCGGATTTTCATACCTGGTCAGTTCCCTGACCAGCAAATACAGCAGCCAAAGTGCGACCGGGACGGCGGATGTCGCGATCACCTGGATGATGCTCGAAATCCAGACCGAACTCTTTCCGCTCGCAAGTGACGCCAGCGGACTCAGGCCCCTCACGATCGATGCGACCACCCGCCTGCGCAGGAAGAGCCCGACGACCAGCGCGAGCAACAATGAAAGCCGGAGCGCAACACCTCCCGGCCCGATTACGCCGACGATCTTCCGCGCGCGATCGGGCAGGCCCTCGATGAATTCGGGGAAATCCAGAACTCGCGAGTGCATCTCGTCGATCGTCTGCCACGAGAACCCTGGCGGAGTGCGCTCGAAGAGCGAATGTGGGTGAGGCTGCTGCTGCCCGGGCGCCTCATCCGCGTAGACGCGATTCGTGCCCGACAGCACCAGCACCAGGGTCATCGCCGCCGCGATGCGGAGAATCGACCGCGAGCGCTGCTTTAAAAATGTGATGCCGCCGAGCCGGATGGATTGATCTTTCAAATCCGCTTTTCCGCCGCTTGTTTCGCTTCAGCTTACCGATTAGCGCGGAATCTTCCAGACTGCACCTTCAAAGATCAGGATTGGACAGCTCCTCGCCGGTGTCGGGTTAGAGGAATGAGCAGCCTGTTCGTCCGTTTCCGCCCCTTGAAGTTGAACAGGTTAGTCAGCGGCCAGGCGTTCACACGCATTAGCGTGCCACCCGCAGGCTCGGGTATGTCAGGGGAAAAACTCGCGATTCAACAAAAGGCCAGCTTAGCTATACGTCCGCGGTGAGCTGCACCGCGCTTCCTTCCTGTACATCGCGGCCCGCGGAAACCTTTTCGACTCGCGATGCTAGTTCAATTTCGCAAAGGCGTTCTGGACGCGGCGCACACCGCTCGCGTAATCCTCATTGACTGCATTCGGCGCCAAGATCAGAACATCCGCCCCCTGCGCCTGGTATGCCTGTAGCCGCTCGATGCATCGTGATGCCGGGCCAATCAGCGCGACTGCGTCGGCCAGTTCGTTGGTGACTGCCGCCGCCATCGCTGACGAGTCGCGACGTCTTGATGCGTCCATGATTCGCGCGGCGGGTTCGGCGAAGCCGCTGTTCGCCATGATGCGGTTGTAAAAGGGCAGTGCACCGTAAAAGGCGAGTCCACGGCGCGCCGCTTCGTAGGCCGCTTTCAAATCTTCATGCAAAAACACCGGGACGCCGCAGGTATTGGTCAGGCTCCCAGGTTTGCGGCCATGTTCGCGCGCGACGGCATTTGCGGCATCGATCGATTTACGCATCCGCTCAGGCGGGCACATGTACAGCATCAGTCCGTCCGCCAGCTCGCCCGCGAGTTTGGAGGTCTCGAGCGCAAGCGCCGCAAAGTAGATGGGAATGGGATGAGTAGGCTTGGGAAGCGGCGTTCCAAACATCTGCAGTTCGCCGTTAAAGGCTTTGCGAATTACTTCGGTGTCGTGCCGCAGGCGAACGCGCGCATTACCCATTTCGATCCCGCGAGCTTCCAGCGCGGGTCGATGACTCACGCCGAGCCCGAGAACGAAGCGGCCCTCGGCCGCCTCCTGAACGGCCTCCGCCGCGACTGCGCACAACGCGGGCTCACGCAGGTAGATGTTGACGATCCAGGTGGCAATCGCGATGCGCTTGGTCGCATTCGCTACCGACAGTGAGCAAAGGAGCGCATCGTTCAGGGCCTCGGGAATAAACACACCTCCGAATCCTGCGTCTTCGACTTCGCGCGCGAGCTGTACGAAACTTGCGTAGGACACGCCCCGTGGTGCGAGAGTGATGCCGTAACCCTTCATCGCCGCCTCTTCTCCTTTGGTATCTACGTCCGCAATACACCAGGAGATTCCGCGAACCCAAACGCCACGGTCAACTCAGCCTGCGGTTTCAGGAGGGCCTGGGCAGAGATATGCAGGCTTTGGTCAGCCTCCTCAAGGATCAGGATTGCGGCGCTTCTCGCCGGTGTCGGGATCGAGAAACAGTTTTCCGGTCCGTTTCTGCCCCTTGAAGTTGAACATGTTGGTCAGCGGACCCGCGATCGCATCGTAGGAACCATTCCCGATTCTGCCGAGCGACCAGTTGTCCTCGATAAAGCGCAGAATCGAAGTCTGGTCGGTGATCGTGTGGTCGACGAAGTTTGACTTCGCGTATGGCGAGATCACCAGCAGCGGCAGCCGCGGCCCGTAACCGCATCGCACCTCCGCGTCGCCCAGCGAAGGGTCGCCCGACCCGCAAATCCCCTGGCCGTTGAGCGCATCGATCGCCGACGACGAGCCGTTGAAGATCGGGCTCATTTGATGGTCGTAGTCGCCGTCACTGTCGTCGAACGCGACTATGACGGCCATCTTTTTCCACTGCGGCAGCTTCTGTAACGCGTTGATCGTCTGGACCAGGAAAGTCTGTTCGTCCAGCGGATCCGAAATTCCGCCCGCGTGCCCGGTCTGGTAGCGCACCGCCTTGACGTAACTCACCGCGGGCAGATTGCGCGCCTTCGCGGCCGGAATCAGATCGTCGAGGTCGTACTCGTGGTTGGCCTGCCCCGCATGCCCGATCTCCTGGATATCCGCGGGGCGCGTATGCGCCAGGTTCGCGGTCTGCGGATAGTACTGAAACGGCGTGTATTGCCCGTTGTAGTCATTCACCACCATCCCGCTCACCGGGTTGGTGTGGCTGCGTTTGCACCCGGTCGTCCCGTTGGGATTGACGGTTTGCAGATTGAACCCGCCCTCGAACGATCCCCAGCTGATGCCCTTGGCGTTGAGCAGATCACCCATATTGGTTCCCGACATCTGCACCGTCTGCGCCGCCGTCGCGAAGCATACGTCTCCAGTCGGCTGCGCATTGGCGACCAGCGTGTCCTCCAGCACGAGCGCCGGGTTGGGCGGCGTCGCGATTGCCCCGTTGGTCTGCCCCGACACGAGGTTGATATGCCCCAGCAGCGTGCTGCCGAAAGTGGTGTCGTACGAGTTGTCGCTCATCGCGAAGCGCTGCGCGTAATTCCACAGCGCCGTGACCGTGTTGCCGTCGAAATAGCCCATCACGAACCCGCTGCCATACCCGTAGTCGGGGCATCCGGAAGGCAGCGTGTTGAACTGGACGAACATGTCCATCAACCCGCCGTCGAATTGCAGCTGCTCAGTCTCGTAACCGTTGTCCGCATCGCAGGTGAATGCCTGCGAGCGGTCGTAGCGAAACGGGTTGATCAGGTTGGGATTGTTGTCCAGCAGCGCGGGCGTGAGTCCGTTTACGGAAGGCGTATGCTTGGCAGCGACAAACTTCGGCTCGCCGGGAGGATTGGTCGCATTCGGATATGTGCCGAAGTAGTGATCGAAGCTTTCGTTCTCCTGAAAGATAATCACCAGGTACTTGATCGGAGTGGTGGTGGGAAACCGGGCCGCCTCGTCGGCCGCGACCGGCGCAACCCAAACCATCGCGATCATCCAGACCGCTATGACCACCGACCAGATCATCGTCCGACTTCGATACATACTGCGCGCCTTTCCGGGTACGAGAGACCGTTTACGGTGTCAAAACCTTGCGACACAAGGCTTCTAGCGCTCCCGGGTTGTCGCGGGCAATGACCCCATTTGTCCTGACCTGCCCGATCGCGTACAAGCGGAGTGAATGAACCTGCGCAGCACCGCCGCGTTCGCGCTCCTGGGCTGGAGCCTGATGTGCCCTCCCCTTCACCATCCGTGCTGGCCTATCGGCGTCGTCCAGGAGGTTCTCGGGATCGGCGGTCTCTGCGAGAGCCCGGTCCCGAATCGCCGCGCACCTGCAAGTCAATGGATCGAGACGGGTGCGTATAGCTCCGCGGAGGAATGTCAAAACCAGGTCGATGCGAACTCGGCGTGCAGATGCGACGCAAACGGCAATTCAGGCGTTGAGCAAAAGAATCCTGCTGCCGAAGCCACGCCCGTGGGCTACTACCTGATGACGCCCCCGATGGTCTACGGCAAGGGCGCAAAAACCGACGCTCCCCTCGATCAGTGGAGCGGGCAATGGAACATCAAGGACGGAGAGGCGCGCAAACCGTTCCCAACCATGCAAACATGCGAAGATCGCAAGGCTGCGATCAGACGTGAGTACCTGGCTGAAGCCAGGAATGAGAAGGACTCCGATCTCAGCAAGCTCTGGATTCAATTCAGTGGCGCCTATGCGCAGGCGCAGTGCGTTCAGTCCGACGATCCGCGTTTGAACTGAATCGCCGCGCCAACGACACCCGGCTATTCAATCGACGAGATATCGATCGCGCTCGATCCCGCGGGCAACGTCAGCAGCAAACCGTCATAGCCCAATACCACCCCGTGCGGGCGCACCGCCGAGACGCCGCGCATGAATACCATCCGCGCGATCGCGTTCGGCGTCGGCGGTCCGATGTGACTCAGCACCAGCATCCGAACTCCGGCCGCGTTGGCCTCCGTCGCCGCCTCGACCGGGGTGGTGTGATAGAGCTGGATGTCGTGCATGATTTTGGCCGCCCGGTCGTTACCTTCATGTCGCGCCTCCGCCTCGATCATCTTCACCATCTCGGCCGACTGCGCCTCGCTGACCAGCACGTCGGCGTCGCGCGAGTTCGCAACCAGGTTCATGCAGGGCTTGGTGTCGCCGCTGATCACGACCGACCGCCCCTTGTAATCGAAGCGATATCCGTAGGCCGGCGCGACCGGCGCGTGATCGACCGTGAACGCCGTCACCTTGAGGCCGTCCTCATCGAACACCGTCGCGGAAACGGTTTTCGACATCGCTTCACCCGCGGAGCCCGGCATCGTGATCTGCACCGGTTGCATCTCCCAGTTCCGCGACGGCATCAACTCGGCGCCATGATGCGCGATTCGGTAGCCCTCATCCAGCGAGTATGCCTGCGCGAACCCGTTGACAACCTGTTCGATCCCGGGGGGCCCGTAAACCCGCAGCGGATGATGGCGGCCCTGCGCCCACGATTCCAGATTGGCTTCGCCCAGGTCTCCGATGTGATCGGAGTGATAGTGCGTAATCATTACCGCCCTGAGTTTCGCGCCCGGGATATGCCACAGCGCCAGGTTCTTCCAGGAGTTGGGGCCGACATCCACCAGGTAGATGCCGCCCCCTACGATCACCGCTGTGCACGCATCTGCCCGACTGCGATCGGCCAACGGATTGCCGGTGCCGCACAACAGCACGCGAAGCGCATCCGTCCTGAGTAGCGAATCTCGATTGGCGGATAACGCCTGGTGAATTGCGCGCCGCACAAGTGCGTCCTGGATCGCCGGCACACGTACAAGAATTGCGACTACGACCGCGACCCCGATCAGGGCCGCGCCGATCCTGAATAGGTTTCTTTTGATCATGGTCAGCGGTTCGACTTCCGGTCATACAAAATCGCAGAAACCTGGACGCATAACGAGCACCTTCGAATACCTTCCGTTGGGCAGCCTCGCGGCTTTGCGCTACATCAAGATCGATGCCGCGCACGATTCGCCTCTACTTCGACTACGAATCGCCCAACGCCTACCTGGCGTGGAAGGAGCTGCCCAAGCTCGCCGCGAAACACTCCTGCACGATCGAGATTCTCCCCGTCCTCTATGCCGCCCTGCTCGATGCGCACGGGACGGTCGGCCCCGGTGAAGCGCCGGCCAAGGGTGGATGGATGATGACCAACGTGCTGCGCAAGGCCGCGATGCTGGGTTTCAGGCTGAATCCTCCGCCGTTCTTTCCCTTCAATCCAGTGCTCGCGCTGCGGATGTCGCTGCTTCCCCTCGAGGCGGATCAGCGGCGCGCGCTGATCGATGCGCTCTTCGAGGCAGTCTGGGTTCGCCAGCTTCATGTGAGCGAGCCCGAGGTCGCCGAGCGCGTCGCCGACGAGATCGGTCTGGACGGGCGCGCCCTCCTTAAGCAGGCGCAAAGCCCCGAGATCAAGATGATGCTGCGGCGGCAGACCGACGATGCGGTTTCGCGCGGCGTCTTCGGCGTTCCGACGATGGAGGTGGACACCCACCTCTTCTGGGGCTACGACGACTTCGCCTTCCTCGACCTCTTCCTCGCCGGCAAAGACCCGCTCGATCCCGCCGAGCGCCAGCGATGGCGTCTCGGCTCGCAGCCGTCTTCGGTCCGCCGCCAGTTTCGTAAGAAGGCCGATTAGCCGGCTCAATTCCGCGGCTATCGTCCCTCAAAATCGGCTGCCGGATGCTTATTGATACTGTTGCGAGCCGGAAGTTCCTTTTCATTTTTCTATCGCCCGCCCAAATCGTCGCTTTTGTTTATCGGTGTGAGTAATGTACGGGGCGACGGCCGGCCTTTTTGGGGTATCCCGGAGCTTTCGTGGGAGGCTTCGCGGATATAGGCTACGCCGCCGGGGGACGGAATTGTTGGGGGAACCTCCAGCTATCCTGGGCGACCTATGAACCGGAAAGGGACCGCATGGGAGTAGATGCGCGCTTCGTGATGCTCGGCGCCAAGCGGGTCGTGGACTCACGCCCGATGTACGCGCAGATGGTCGTAACCGACGACTGCAACCTGACCTGCACCTATTGCGACGAATATAGTCCGGGAGCTCCGAGCATCTCGCTTCCGGTGCTCAAGGAACGGGTCGATCAACTCGACCAGCTCGGAGTGTTTGTTTACGACTTTCTCGGCGGCGAGCCCTTGATGAATCCCGCGCTCCCGGAGTTGATCGCGCATGCCAAGGCCAAACGCGGCGGCCGCAACGTCGTTACCGTCATCACCAACGGCTTCTTCCTCACCAAGCCGCTCATCCACAAGCTCAACGATTCCGGCCTCGACTACATGCAGGTCTCGGTCGATTCCATCGACCCGACTCCCAACTCCAACAAGTCGCTGAAGTCGGTCTTGCCCAAGCTCAAACTGCTCGCGCAGGAAGCCACCTTCAAGGTCGAGGTTCAGACGGTCCTGAACGAGGAATCGCTGCATGAGTACGATCGCTTCCGCGAGATCGTGAAGGACCTGCCCTTCCAGTTTGGACTTTCGATCATGCACGGCCGCGGCGGCCGCATCGCGATCCAGGGCGAACAGTACATCGATATCCTGCGGCGCTACGGGGTGTTCGAGGGCGTCAACTTCTACGGCAAGCATCTCCAGGAGATGCTCCGCGGCAATTTCTCGCGCCGCTGGAAATGCCTGGGCGGCTTCAAGTTCCTCTACGTGAACGCCAAGGGCGGAGTGCAATGGTGCGCGCAGCAACGCGATCACATCGTCCCGCTCGAGAAGATGAACCTGGCGGACCTGCGCAGCAACAATCGTCACAAGCCGTGCGAAGAAGGATGCTGTCTCGGATGCGTGCGCATGATCTCGCATCTGCTGGGCGAGCCGGTCAAAAGCCTGCGCAACGCGTTCGAGCTCGCGGTCACCAACCGCACCCATCCGAACAGCAACGGCCACGCGGCGCACACCAACGGCAACGGCGCCCCACACTGATCGATGAACGGCGGCGGGGCGGGGTCATCGGCCGCGGCGGGATTGCAGGCGGTCGTGGTGTGCGAGCCTGCCTCGGGCAATCCGCTGCGCGTCGTCTGCGGCATCACCCTGATTGAACGCATCCTGCGCCAGCTGTCGGAGTCCGATGCGATCGCGCGCATCCTCGTGATCAAACCCGCGGCGCTGCAACTTCCGCCGCCCTCGCGCCGCATTACCCGGAGCGTCGCTTACAGCGATGCCGCCGGCGCCACCGCGTGGCAGATGCTGCGTGATGCGCGCGCGCAGCTCGACAATCGATTCATCGTGCTCGCCGCCGACTACCTGATCGATCAGCGGCTCATCGCATGGCTGGCTGCGTATCCGCGCGACGTGATGCTCGCCACGCGCGATGGTTCCGATGCGCCCGCGGCTCGGCTCAGTCGCGGCGCGCTCGATGCTTCGGACGCAAAGAGCGCCGGCATCGAGACCGTCTCCGTCAGCTCGCTGCCGTCGTACTGGGAATCGATGCACGGGGACGTGCAGCTTCATCTGCATCGCGTGACCAGCGACCGCGATGCGAAAGCTGCGTGGCCAATCCTGCTCGATCACGTGCAGCGCCGCGCGCAGGAACTCCCGTCGCGGCATTTCGATATCCCGTTTGAGAATTTCCTCGTTCGTCGCCTCGCCGGAACATCCGTCACCGCCAACCAGGTCACCATTCTCACCACCGTGCTCGGGTTCGTGGTGGCCGCTCTCTACTTCATGGGAAAGCTGCGCGTGGGTGTCTTGCTCGCGATCTTTGTCGAGGTGCTGGACGGCGTCGATGGCAAGCTGGCGCGCGTCACGCGCACCACTTCGCGCGCGGGAGAACTCGAGCATGTCGCGGATTTCTTTTATGAGAACGCGTGCTACCTCGCGTTGGGCGCGCACTTCGCGAGCATCGGGCACACCCACGCATGGTTCGCCGCAATCGCGATGGTCCTGTTCGACCTGGCTGACACGCTCGCGTACGCCGCGATGGATGTGTGGTGGAGCCTGAGTCTCGACAATGTCAGCCCGTGGCTCACGCGCTTTCGCCTCATCGGCGGCCGCCGCAATATCTACAACTGGCTCTTCCTCTTTGGCTTCTTCCTCGACATTCCCGGCGCAACCTTCTACGCCGCCTCAGCCTGGGCCGGCATCACCGCGGCAATCCACGCAGCGTGGGTGATTTCTGAAGCGATATCGCGAAAGCGCGTGTTCACCTCGCCCTGACAGGGCGAGGATGCCGCGCGTTTTTTGCGCGGAAGGAGTGGGTCCTTAGTCAGCGCGAAGCGAAGCTCGCGCGATTCAAGATTGTTCTTTTCCAGGAAGCTCAGGACGCCAGGTCCCGCGCCAACGCCTCTTCCGCCGTGGCCGGCTCCACTCGCCTCCGCCCCTTCAAGACCGCCAACGTCAGCAGCCCCGCCCCCGCGCACACAATCGAGGTCAGCCGGAATGCGATTCCCACCGTCACTCCCGCCGCCGCCGGCAATCCGATCGCTGTAAAGATGAGGAGCTTGCCGCCCTCCTGCACGCCGAGGGCGCCCGGCACCATGAACGCCACGAATCCCAACACCATCGAGAATGACTCGATCGCGATACTGGCGCTGATGCTGCGTGGCAATCCGAGCCATCCCAGCAGCAACACCACCTGCACCACGCCGCAGGCGAAAGCCAGCCAATGCGAGCACAGCGCCATGGCCAGGTCCCGCGGCCGGGTCCGAAACAGCGCGCTGATTTCCGCATCGACGTGCGGCACCATCTGCTGGATTCCCTCCGCCCACTTCTCGGGCAGCGGAAGCCAGGCGATTATCCGATGCGTCCAGGCGCTGAACCCGCGCAACTGGAGCAGGAGGAATCCGCCCGCGCCGATGAGGGTCGCAACGAAACCCGCGATCATCCCGATCGTGAACTCATGCGACAGGCTGAACTTCTCGATCGTGACCAGCGTGCCGGTCGCGATAAACCCCGCCTTCGCGAGCGTGAACAGCAGGGTCGAGGTCATCACCGTCGCAATTACGGTCGCCACTGGAAAATCCTTCGAGAGCAGGTAAACCTTGGCGGGCTCTCCCCCGACCGAGGCCGCGGGCAGAGTTGTGTTGAGCGCGGTTCCCGCCAGGCGTACGAAGAACAGCCTGGTCAGGGTTCCGCCGCGCAGCCCCGGGGGAAAAGTGAACCACCATCCAACCGTGTTGAACCAATCGACGATCAGCTCCAGCACCACGACGACGATCAAACCGCCGCCGATGAGCCCGAGGTCCGACACTATCCGCGATGGGCCCGACTCCCAGACCAGGAATGCCAGGAGCGCGACACCTATCGCGATCCATGCGAAACGCTTGATGCGATTGCTAAGCTGCACTGCGTATTCAGTTTATGCTGAATGCGAAAGGTGCTGCCAGTGAGGGGACGAGGATGAGTTCCGGAATCGCAATCGGTTCAAGCGCTCCGCTCGGCGCACGGGTTCTCCCCGGTGGCGTCAACTTCAGCGTCTATTCCAAGAACGCCACTTCGATGGAGTTGTTGCTGTTCGATGGCGAAGATGACGTAAAGCCGTCCCAGGTTGTCACGCTCGATCCCCGCAAGCATCGCACCTACCACTACTGGCACGTGATGGTTCCCGGAATCAGGGAGGGGCAGCTCTACGGCTTCCGCGCCGGTGGAGAATTCTCGCCCGAGCGCGGGCTGCGCTTCGATGGCAGCAAGGTGCTGCTCGATCCCTACGGTCTCGCGGTCGCGATTCCCAAGGCCTATTCGCGCACCGATGCGAGCGCGCCCGCCATGAAAAGCATTGTTGTCGATCCCGGCAACTATTCCTGGGACGGCGACCAGCCGCTGCGCCGGCGTTTCGTCGAGACCATCATCTATGAAGTGCACGTACGCGGCTTCACGCGCCATCCAAGTTCCGGCGTCACGCCGGAAAGAGCGGGAACCTACGCGGGACTGGTCGAGAAAATCCCCTACCTCGTTGAGCTTGGAATCACCGCCGTCGAGCTGATGCCGGTATTCCAGTTCGATGCGGCCGACGCTCCCGACGGTCTCATCAATTACTGGGGCTACGCGCCTGTCTCGTTCTTCGCGCCCCATCGCGCCTACAGCTCGCGGCAGGATTTGCTCGGCCCGATGGATGAATTCCGCGACATGGTGAAGGCGCTCCATCGCGCCGGTATCGAGGTGATCCTCGACGTGGTGTTCAACCATACCGCCGAGGGCGATGAGCACGGGCCGACCCTCTGCCTGCGGGGCCTGGGCAACGAGACCTACTACCTGCTCGATCGCAAGACCGGCAGGTACGCGAACTACAGCGGCACCGGCAACACGCTCAACGCCAACCAGCCCATCGTGCGCCGGATGATCATCGACAGCCTGCGCTATTGGGTCACGCAGATGCACGTCGATGGGTTCCGGTTCGACCTCGCCTCGGTGTTGGCCCGCGATGAGACCGGGGAGCCGGTGCTGAATCCGCCGGTGATCCTCGACATCGAGTCGCACCCCATGCTCGCGGGCACCAAGTTCATCGCCGAGGCATGGGACGCCGGCGGCCTCTACCAGGTCGGCAGCTTCGTCGGCGATGCGTGGCAGGAGTGGAACGGCAAATTTCGCGACGACGTGCGCGGCTTCGTGAAGGGCGATCGCGCGACCGTCCGCCATGTGACCTCGCGCCTGCTCGGCAGCCCCGACATCTATGGTCACAAGGACCGCGGACCCGAACAGAGCGTCAACTTCATCACCTGCCACGACGGCTTCACCCTCAACGACCTCGTCTCGTACAACCAGAAGCACAACGAGGCCAACGGCGAGCAGAATCGCGACGGCATGGATGACAACCTCAGCTGGAATTGCGGCGTCGAGGGACCGACCGGCGATCCCGCGGTCGAGGCGCTGCGCATTCGGCAGATAAAGAACTTCATCGCGCTGACCTTGATCGCGGTCGGCACCCCCATGCTGCTGATGGGCGACGAAGTGCGGCGCACGCAGCGCGGCAACAACAACGCGTACTGCCAGGACAACGAGCTGAGCTGGTTCGATTGGCGCCTGCATGACCGGAACGCGGGGCTCTTCCGCTTCGTGAAGATGCTGACCAGGTTCCGCGAGCGCCGCGATGTCGTGATGGAGAACGTCGGCCTGGCGGGACTCACCCTGAACCAGCTCCTCGCAGAGGCGCAGATCAGATGGCACGGCATCAAGCTCTACGCCCCCGACTGGGGCGACGACTCCCATTCGATCGCATTCACCGTGCGAAGCCTCCGCGGCCACTTCACGATGCACGCGATGCTCAACGCATACTGGCAGCCGCTGACCTTCGAATTGCCGCCCACCCCGGGCAAGTGGCGTCGATGGATCGACACATCGCTCGCCTCACCCGACGACATCTCAGCCTGGGAAGAAGCCCCGGTGGTCAGTGCTCCTCAGTACACGGCAGAGAGTCGGTCGGTGGTGTTCCTGGTCGATATTGGTGGATGAGGGGGGAATCGAGCCAGGGATAGTCGGGATCTACAGCCCGAAGGGGCGCGAGTCTGCGAGCGCAGCGCGCAGCGCTCGCGAGGCGGAGCGAAGCGGAGTCGAGCGAAAATCACGTAGCGAAGAACACTTTCGCTTCGGATCATGAGAGAAGCTTCGCTGAGAATCTTCGGCGTTGGCTCGAAATGACGGAGAGACACGCGCGACTGCCTGCACGATGTTTCACTGGCACTTACTCACTCGGAATCCGAATACCCGCCGAATTTCCCGCAATGCCGGCACCTGAACAGGTACGCCGTCGCCGGCCCCTCTCCCACGCTCAACGAATCGAAGAACTCTTCCCATTCGTCGTCATCGTCGATACCGCACTCCTCCCTGATCGCCTCGACCGCATCCGCGCCCGCCTCGCGCAGCTCCTCCTTGCCCATCGGCCCGATGAACTCCGCCGCATCGGAGCAATGCGTGAACCATCGCTGTTCCTGCCATCCCGAGAAACCCGGCGTGCGGAACGCCACTTCCTCTTCGATCGTCGGCGAAATCGATTCCCAGTCATCGCCGCCGATCGCCGCGCGATCCACGAACTCCGCATCCAGCTTCTGATGCGCCGAGCCGTCCGCGATACACCATGGGCACACCGCGTCGGGCTCGTCCTCGCAGTAGACCGGCCCGTCGTAGATGAACTCGCGCGCCTGGCCGCAGATGTCGCATTTCTTGTTCGATGGAACGATGCTGCCGCTGCGAATGGGATCGGGATGGTACTTGAACTGCGGCAACGCCGGCGATGCTTTGGCGTCTTTGGTTTTGCGGGGCATGATGGGGAAATTGATCCACAAACCCCGCGCGCTCGCCAAGACTTGAAAGTGACGCTTCGCCCAGCGGGCGGGCGCCCGCCACCTCTCGGACGGCGGACTGGCGGATCGTCCAATCAATTGCTAAAGCACGATCGTTCGGGGCGACGTGGCGGTCGTAATCGCGATGCGAAGCGAACCTGGGCCGCGTCGGAAGGAGAACTCGCCATGATTCCTCGCGGCATCATCTCTGCGGACGGCCATATCTGTGAGCCGCCCAATTGCTACGTCGATTTTATCGATCCCAAATTCCGCGATATCGCGCCGCGCATCGTCGAGCAGCCCGATGGCACCGAGGCGTTCGTCGTCCACGGCATGAAACGCCCGGTCGCGCTCGGCTTCATCGATGGCGCCGGCTTCAGCATCAAGGATCGCAACGAGCGCGCGCGCCGCATCAAGTTCAAGGACATCCGCGATGGCGCATACGGCGGCAAGGCGCGCCTGCCCTACATGGACAAGGATGGAATCGCGGCCGAGGTCATCTACGCGTCGGTCGGCATGGGCCTCTGCATGCATCGCGATCCCGAGTACAAGGACGCCTGCATGAAGGCCTACAACCGCTGGCTGCAATCGATGTTCAGCGAGGCGCCCGATCGAATTCTCGGTCTCGCGCAGACCGCCGTGCTGAGTGTCGACAGCGCCATCGAGGATTTTCGCCGCGCCAAAGAGATGGGTTTCGTCGGCATGATGATGCCCGGTTATCCGATCCAGGAAGACTACGACCATCCCAGCTACGATGCGCTCTGGGATTGCGCGGAAGATCTTGGTCTACCGATCTGCTTCCACATCCTCACCTCGCGCGATGGCCACCTGGGCATGAAGCATCGCGGCCACGAGATGAACAATTTCCTGAGCATCATCCGCGCCGTGCAGGATGTCGTCGGGCTGATGGTGCTTGGCGGCGTCTTCGAGCGCCATCCGAAACTCAAGCTGGTGTGCGCCGAGGGCGACGCGGGCTGGATGCCGCACTACATGCATCGGATGGATCACGCGGCGAAGTTCAACGTCGAGGGCGGCATCATCAAGGGGCTGTCAAAATTGCCGAGCGAGTACATCAAGAACAACGTCTGGATGACGTTCCAGGACGATCCGACCGCCTTCAACTCCGTTCACCAGATGCCGTACACGCAACTGCTGTGGGCCAGCGACTTCCCGCATACCGATTCGACCTGGCCGCGCTCGCAGCAATTGCTGGCGCAACAGACCGCACATCTCCAGGAGCATCAGCGCCAGGCGATCATGCGCGAGAACGCCGCCAGGCTCTTCAATCTCCCGGCCGGCCACGAATCCTGGCGCATGTACGATGACCCGCAGTCGCAACAGGCCGCGGCTCAGTAGGATGTGACGGACAGCCTGGCCATTGGCCGCCAGGCTGTCCCGTTCAATCACGCCGCGGACTTGCCCGCGGCGATCGCCTTCACTGCTTCGCTCGTCAGCGGTTTCCCGCCGATTCCCCATGATCCGCTCTTCACCTCGTTGATCGTCACCCAGGTGACGCCGCGCAGGTTCTCGCCTTCGATCGAAATCATCGCTTCCGACAGTTTCTCGATCATCTCCTGCTTCTGCTTGGGGGTGAAAACCTCTTCGATCAAATGAACCTGAATGAGTGGCATTTGCTTGTCTCCCTCGACTCCGTCTAACGGAGCCTTGCTGAATGTGATCGCCGCCGGTGCTGAATCCTGACGTGGCCGGCGACGAAACGCATTCTCCCACCTCGGCGGAAAACGCGCAGCAGAGATTGATTAGAAATTTATTAGATTCCGGCGCCGGCGCGAGTTTTGATTCGCGCCGCTTTGCGAGTCTTCGATCGGACAACCGGGGCGGGCTTCCGCGAACCGGCGGCCGTCCGCGCGGGGCTTCGGTATCGATAACCGTGTCCATGTACGGTTTCGATCGCGCGGGCGAGTTTGCCGAGTTTCTTGCGCAGCGAAGCGACGATGACGTCGACCACGTTGCCACTCCCATCGTGCGTTATTCCCCACACGTCGTTGAGCAATTCGATCCTGCTCACCGCTTCGCCCTGCCGCAGCATCAGGTACCGCATCATCTCGAATTCCTTGCGCGTAAGGTCGATCGCGCGCCCGTCGAGCATCAGCGCGCGCCGACGCTCGTCAAGCAGGCCATCGTGCTCTGCGCCAATTTCGGCGGCGGCGAGCTGCCCGAGCCATCCGTCCACCGAACGCGGACCCATGTCGAGTTCCAGGCAGCGAAAGTTGCGATCGCCGATGGTCACCGGCGCCTCATCGATCAATCGAATGTTGAGCCCCTCCGCCACCCTCGAGTACGGCCCCACATCGACGAGCCCGAAGTACACGCGCCGCAGCGATGGTCGCCGCTCCATGTAGTGACGCTTGATATCGAGCCACGCCGCCGCCTGCACGCCCGAGGGCGATTCGCCGTCCGCCCTGCTTAGCCAGCGGCGCACGAAAAGCGCGCTCTGCTCTTTCGGCAGCGGACGCTTCTTGAGTTGCCGCATCCAGTTCGATGTGAGCGGGTCGGCGTCCAACATCGCAGGCGCCGCGTCCTCGGGATCGATCAGGCAGTAAAAGCCCGCCACCCGCATCCGCGCATCGCGGACCACGTAGAATGCCCGCGGCATGTACCGTCGCCAGCGTTCGATAATCCGGGCGACCGCTTCCCCGTCATGCGCGGCCGCGATCTCGGCGATCGCGCGGCCGTCCGCCTCTCCCGCGCTTTCAACGTGAAACTCCGCGACGTCGCTTGGAAAGAACGCATCGCGGATGACAGGATTGCTGATCAGGAAAATCAAATCGGCCGTGTAACGCCACAAATCCGCGATCGGCGCCGACTTCGCCTCCTGGACCAGTTGCCGCCACGCCGCGCGGTGATAGCGTTGGAATGCCTTCGGGTCGATCGCCTCCAGGTCGGCGCGAAGCGCCTCTCGCACCGCATCGTGGATCATCAGTCCGTCCGGTGCCGGCTCGATGAACGGAATTGCGACCAGTCGATCGAACAGCGCGTCATCGGCGATCTCCGGCACCATCGCATACAGCAGGCTTCGCGTGACTCGGCGGACCAGCGAGGCCGCGCGCAACGCCTCGCGAACCTGCGGGTCCTCCACTTCCGCCAGGAACCGCCGCGCCAGCGCATTGATCGCCGCTTGCGGCGCACGCCCCGTCGCGGCCGGCAATCGCGAAGCTGCTGCGCCTCCAATCACCAGCGCCAGGGGATGTCCGTGCGCGAACTTCGTCAATGCCCGCGCGCTGGCCGGATCCGTCCCCAGGCTCGCAAGTAGTTCCAGCGCCGCGCGATCGCTGATTGGTGGCAACTGGATCGAACGAAAGTCGCCGCGCCACTCTGCCGCTTCCGTCCATTGCGGTGCCGCGGGAAAACGGCTCACCAGCATCAGTCGTACATTCTTGCCCACGCGAACCATGAAGGTCTGCCGCAACCAGGCATCGAGGAGACCGAGCAGCTCGAAGGAATCGATGATGATCAACACCGGAACGCGGCTCGCGGACAATCTGCGCGAAACCGCCGCGAGCGTCGGACGCGCGACGCGAAGTCCGCGCGCGAGTTCTTCGAGAAATCCGCGCTCGCTCGGCTCCAGTGCGCGGCCATCGACCAGGCAGATCTTCCTCGCGCCGCTCCGTTCCGAGTCGACAAACGCTCTCAGCAGGGTCGATTTCCCGATCCCGGAAACGCCGTGCAGATGGACCACGCGCGCTCCATTGGCTGTCGCTTTCCGCAGCACTGCAAGATCGTTCTCGCGCCCAAAGACCGGACGATGGACGTGTAGTCCTTTTGCAACTTCCTTCGGCATTTGATGTCGGGGAGGAATTCCTGGCTCAGATTCCCGTTTATCATAACCTCGCGGATCCGCGAAGAATGCGTATTCCGGCCGTTTGAAATTTCCCCTCGTTAGAGGGAAGGTTGCCTCAAATTGCACAGCGCGGGTGAGGGTTCTATGAAAATCAGCGGAGCCGTTTTCGTTCAGAACTTCCACGAGCAGCAGGCCGACCACGAGGTCTTCCTCGAAGACCTGAAGCTCGCCTCCCAATTCGAGCCGCTCGGCTTCGATTCCATCTGGAGCGTCGAGCATCATTTCTCGCCCTACACGATGGTCCCCGATGTCCTCCAGTTCCTCACCTACCTCTGCGGCCACACCAAACGCATCGGCCTCGGCACGATGGTCGTGGTGCTGCCGTGGCACGATCCCGTTCGCGTGGCCGAGCAAATCTCGATGCTCGACATCATGGCCAATGGCCGCCCGCTCACGCTCGGATTCGGCCGCGGCGCGGGCCGTATCGAATTCGATGGGTTCCGCGTCCCGATGAGCGAGGCTCGCGAACGCTTCGCCGAGGCCGCCGAGATCATCAAGCTCGCGCTTTCGCAGAAGCGGTTTTCATTCAACGGCAAGTTCTTCCAGATTCCCGAGATGAGCATCCGGCCCCAGCCGCTCGACAAGGACCTGGTCAACCGCATGTATGGCGCGATCGTCTCGCCCGAGACCGGCGACATCATGGCCAGGGCCGGGATGGGCATGCTCGTCATCCCGCAGAAGCCGTGGGAGGAGCACAAGAAGGACTACGATGCGTTCAAGGCATCATGCGAGCGCGCCGGCTTCAAGGCGAAGGCGCCCATCGCCGGATGCTGGGTCTATTGCGCGAAGAACGAGCGCGAGGCGATGGAGATGGGGCGCAAGTGGAGCAAGAACTACGCGGAGAGCGCGCTCAATCACTACGAGTATCACGAGCCCAAGCACTTCGAGGCCGCCAAGGGCTACGAGTACCACGCACAGATGGCGCAGGTAGTGCAGGCATCGGGCGGCTTCCCCGAGATGTTCGCCGACACCCAGGTAATAGGCACGCCCGAACGATGCATCCAGGTACTGCGCAACGTCCAGAACATCCTCGGCGCATCCGAATTCGTCGGCGTCTTCAAGTACGGCGGCATGCCCTACGAAGAAGCAGAACGCAGCCTGAAGCTGTTCGCGTCCGAGGTGATGCCAGTGCTAAAAGCCGACGCCCGCGAATCCCACTCAGCCGCCGCCGGGTCATAGTAAACCTCCCGCTCTTAACCTCACCCTGGCAGGGTGAGGACGCCGCGCTTTTTAGCGCGGAGGAGAGGGTCCTTATTCAGCGCGAGCCAGGCTCGCGCGATTATGGAATTCTGCCCCACTCGCCCCTCGACTTTTCAACTCATTAGGTGTTAGCCCCAGACCACCGTGGCTGCCACGACTCTCGCCGCTGAACTCCCGCTGGCGCCTGCCGTATCGACCCACAAATGGTTGATCGCGCTGGCCGTGATGCTCGGGACGATCCTCGAGGTCCTCGATAACTCCATCATCAATGTCGCCCTGCCCCATCTCCAGGGCGCCTTCTCCGCCAGCGTCGATGAGATCGCGTGGGTGCTCACCAGCTATCTGGTCGCCAACGGCATCATGATCCCGATGTCGGGTTGGATCTCCTCGCGCTTCGGCCGCAAGCGCTACTTCCTCACCTCCGTCTTCACCTTCGTCGCGGCTTCCGCGATGTGCGGCGCCGCGCAGTCGCTCGACCAGATGGTGATGTTCCGGCTTCTCCAGGGCGCGGCGGGCGCCGCGATGATCCCGTCGTCGCAGGCCATCCTGATGGAAACCTTCCCGCCCCAGGAACAGCAGATGGCGATGGCGATCTGGGGGATGGGCCTGATGGTCGCGCCCATCGCGGGGCCGACCCTGGGCGGATGGATCACCGACCACTGGAACTGGCGATGGAATTTCTACATCAACCTGCCCATCGGTACGCTCGCGTTCCTGATGGTCTCGACCTTCGTGCACGACCCGCCCTTCATGCACGAGCGGCGCACGCGCGGCGGGCGCGTCGATTACCTCGGCATCATGCTGCTGGTGCTGAGCATCGGCCTGCTCCAGCTCGTGCTCGACCGCGGCCAGCGCGCCGACTGGTTCGAGGCGCAGTGGGTCGTCATCGCGACCGGCGCCTCGGCGCTGTGCTTCATCCTGCTGGTGGCGCGCGAACTCACGTTCGCTGAGCCCATCCTCGATTTGCGCATCTTCAAGGAACGGACCTTTGTCGTCGCAACCACACTCATGATCGCGATGAGCTTCGTGCTCTTCGGCAGCATCCTGCTGAACCCGCTCTTCCTGCAGGAGCTGATGGGCTATACGGCGTGGAAGACCGGCCTGGTGCAGGCGCCGCTGGGGCTGTGCTCGGCATCGTCGATGCTGATGACGGGACAGCTCGCGCGCTTCGGCCTCAACACCCGCCCGCTCGTCGGGCTCGGCTTCACCCTCGTCGCGATCGGCGCGTGGCGGATGTCCGGGATGAATCTGCAGGTCAGCATGGCCGCGCTGCTCAAGCGCAACGTGATCATGTCATTCGGCTTCGGGATGATTTTCCCCAATACCACCGCCGCCGCGCTCTCGTGCGTGTCGCGCGAGCGTATCGGCTACGCCGCCAGCCTCTTCAATATGCTGCGCAACACCGGGGCCGCGATCGGAATCGCGTTCATGACCAATTCGCTCATCAGCCATCAGCAGGTCCATCAGTCTCACCTCGTCGAGCACTTCTCGGTCTTCGATGCGTGGCGGGTCGGCAAGACCATCCCTCCCGGCGCGGCCCACGGCTTCCTGTCCGCGCCCACGACCTCGCAATCGTCCCATCTCCTGGCCCTGATGGGCGGAATCGTCCGGCAACAGGCCACGATGATGAGTTTCAACGATATCTATCGAACCATCGCGATCGCACTGATCCCGCTGATTCCACTCTTCCTCCTGCTACCAAGCAGCAAAGCCACCCCGAACGTATCTAGCAGCCACTGACACATCTCTTGGGGCTGGCGTGGGCGGCTTCCCTCCCTTCGTGTCTCGCCCTCCGAAGCCTTGGCGTAGGAGGGTGCCTTTGTGGTTAATGCTTCCGTAGGAGAACCCACGATGAAATTCGGAATCGGCTTCGCCACCTCCGGCGCATTCAGCGACCCCGCCCTCCTCGGCCACCTCGCAACCACCGCCGAGCGATGCGGCTTCGAATCACTCTGGAGCGTCGAGCACGTCGCAATCCCCGTCCCGCATACGCCCTACGCGGGATCCAAAGATGGCAGCATGCCGGGCGGCGACGATGTCGCGATACCCGACCCGCTCATCCCGCTTGCCTATGTCGCCGCGATCACCAAAACCATCAAGCTCGCCACCGGCATCCTCATCCTTCCGCAGCGCCATCCGATTTACACCGCCAAGGAAGTCGCAACCGTCGATGTGCTCTCGGGCGGCCGCGTGATTCTGGGTATCGGCAGCGGATGGATGAAAGAAGAATTCGCCGCGCTCGGCATCGACTTCCACAAGCGCGGCGCGATGACCGATGAGGCGATCCAGGCATTGCGCGCGCTATGGAAAGACGGAACCGCGACCTTCGAAGGCAAGCACTTCAAGTTCGGCCCGCTCCACTCGAATCCCAAGCCCGTGAATCGCCACGTCCCAATCCATGTAGGCGGCCACTCGACCGCCGCCGCAAAACGCGCCGGCCGCTATGGCGACGGCTTTTTCCCAACCGTGATGAACCCCGAAAAGCTGAAGGAGCTTTTCGGCATCGTGCGTTCAGAAGCGCAGAAGGCAGGCCGCAATCCCGATGCGATCGAATTCTCGTGCATGACCCGCTCGCTGAAACCCGAAGACCTCAAGATGCTGGCCGGGATGGGCGTAACGCGCATCGTGGTGAACCCTCCAGGCACCAAACCCGAAGTCGTCACCCGCGGCCTCGAAAAATTCCGGGATGAAATAATCGCTCGCTCCTGACTCGCCGATTGCCGGCAACCCGAAGGGGCGCGAGTCTGCGAGCGCAGCGCGTCAGCGCTCGCGAGGCGCAGCGAAGCGGAGTCGAGCGAAAATCAAAAAGCCGAGAGCCGGTCAGTGGTGTTCCTGGTCGATATTGGTGGATGAGGGGAATCGAGCCAGGGACAATCGGGATGTACGGCCCGAAGGGGCGCGAGTCCGCGAGCGCAGCGCGTCAGCGCTCGCGAGGCGGAGCGAAGCGGAGTCGAGCGAAAATCAAAAAGCCGAGAGCCGGTCGGTGGTGTTCCTGGTCGATATTGGTGGATGAGGGGAATCGAGCCAGGGACAATCGGGATTTACGGCCCGAAGGGGCGCGAGTCTGCGAGCGCAGCGCGTCAGCGCTCGCGAGGCGCAGCGAAGCGGAGTCGAGCGAAAATCAAGATTAAGTGATGTCGCGGTCGTAAAGTCTCTTCTTCCTTTTCTGAGCTCGAGGCCTGGTGGTTGCTACGCCGCAGCACCCAGCGGCTTCGCTCGTTCGATCCGCTTGCGATCTCGCGGGCTGTGCATTGCATTCCATAGATCAGTCCGTCGCTGCACGTTCAGCCAGAACTCGGGGCTGTTTCCGAAAACGCGCGCGAGGATGAGAGCAGTCGCGGCGGTCACGCTCCGGCGGCCGTTACAAAGTTCATTAACGTGCTTGCGCTGAACGCCCATCGCCGCGGCCAGCGCGCCCTGCGTCAATCCAAGGGGCTTCATGAACTCTTCGATGAGAATCTCACCGGGACCAACCGGCTTACGCTTTGTTACCAACATGATTCGCCCTCACCTGTAGCCGTGGTTGTCGAGATAGACACCGTCGGCTTCGCCACGCTCGCCATGCCATCGAAAGATGAGCCGCCATTGCTGATTCACCCGGATAGAGTGGAGGCCCGCAAAGGTTGCCACGCAGCTTTTCGAAATGGTTGCTCGGCGGCACGCGCAGGTCCTGATCTGTCGTAGCATCGTCGAGCAGCTGAAGCTTGCGAAACAAGCGGCTCTCCAGATCGCGGGGAATGATCTTCGAACGTTTGTCCGAGACAAAGAAAGCATGCAGCCACTCGTCCCGAAAGCTGACTATCATTGCAGCTCAGGCCTGTAACTATGTACCACTCAGTGGTACATTGCGGCAAGAAGGGCAGCGAATGGAGTTTTCTCACGGCCCTTTCCTGAACTTTGGTGTCTTGGCCTGCCCTCCCAAGCCTTGGCGCGGGAGGGTGCCTTTGTGGTTAATACGAATGTGTCATCCCGAAACTTTTTATTGAGGAATCCCGGGGCCGCATAGAGGGAGTGATGGCCGAACAGACATACATCGCGCAGCTCACCTCTCTCCAAACTGACCTCCTCGCCTTCCTCCGCACCTTCGAGGCAGCCCAGGAGAGCATCCGCCCCGGCGTGCTGCGCGAGCTCCAGGCCCAGCTCGTTGCCGCAACCGGATCCACCTTCCGCCGCTTCGAATCCGACTTCGCCCCTCTGGCTCCTCCCTCCGGAATGGAACAACAGCACCAGCAGTTCTGCGCTGCGGTCCGTGAACTCGCCAAAGCCTGCGAACTCTTCATGAGCGAGCCGGGCCCGCAATGGACCCTGATCTACCTGAACAGCCGCGCCGGCTTCTGCCGCGGCCTGTATGGACTTTACGACCTCCGCGACCATCTCCCGATTCTCGCCGCGCACTTCATCAGCGATGGTGCCACCGCGCCCTCGCCCGCTCCCGCCGATAGCACCCCGCGCGGTTTCATCCATCGCGAGCGCACGCAGGAGCGCTCCGACTACTCCCTCTACATCCCGGAAGATTATTCCAGGGACAAACCGCTCCCGTTGATCCTCGCCCTGCACGGCGGTCACGGTCAGGGCATGGAATACGTATGGACCTGGCTTCGGCCCGCGCGCTCGCGCGGTTACGCGGTGCTCGCGCCCAAGTCATGGAGCAACACCTGGGATTTCGACCTGCCCAGCCTCGACACTGGATCGGTACTGCGGATGCTCGATGAAGTCACGAAGGAATACGCAATCGATCCCGCGCGCGTGTACCTGACCGGGCTCTCCGATGGCGCCACGTACGGCTACATCTTCGGCCTGGAACACAGCCGGATGTTCCGGGCATTCGCGCCGGTAGCCGGCATCTTGCATCCGGCGGTCGACCCTATGCTGCGCGCAGGCCGCGGCAAGGACATGCCGCTCCTCGTCATCCACGGCGTGCATGACTTCATCTTCCCTGTGACCTTCGCACGTTCGTTCGTGAAGCTCCTCGAGAGTATTGGCTACAACCTGACCTACAAGGAACTCCCCGACTGGGGCCACGCCTACCCGTACTCGATCAATGAGCATCTGGTAATGCCGTGGTTCGAGGAGCTACCGACGAAAAGCTAGCGCGCACGAAATCTCATCGCCCGCCCTCCGAAGCCCTCCGCTAATGCTACGAAGCACTATCCGCCGCTTATGCTTGTCAATCGCGATCTTGCATGATTTACTAACGTCCTATGAACACCCTTCGGCTGATATGTGTTGCTGTATGTCTATCGGCCTTGTTTGCGATCGCACTTCCGGCCGAAGCTGACACTCCCCAACTCTCGGGCACTTATGCGATCACGATCACGACCCTCTGTCAGGCGCAGTTTTCCACATCTCTGGTAGGTGGGCAGTCGAACAACGCCGTCGAGAGCATCGACACTCTCAATTCGGGGAAGATCGAGTCCGCAACCGGAACCGCCACCTTCAGCGGGGGCCAGATCTCGGGTTCCACTGTGGGAGGCAAGGGAGACCTGACGGTCATCGAGAACAATGGCGCTTTCCAGGGCAACCAGTTCGGGATCGCGACCGAATCCGGCGGCATCAACGGTCCGTACTCGAATACCGCTACGACTCTCACGCTCGGCGGCACAACCTACAACGCCGCCTACGGCAACATCGTCAGCAACGTTGCAAACTACGTCACCTTCCTCCTGGTCGATACGACCAAGGACTGCGTCGAACAGGGAACCGCGGTGCATCAATAGCTCGACGCGAGAAGCCGATGCGTCGAAAGTCATCCACCCGGTCTTCTGATTCGGCACCATGTCCGTCAATCAACTCGCTGACAATTACGACCAACAGCAGGATGGTAGTTCCGTGAGGCGAAGTTTTCTTTCGAAGCGCCCGGGGCGATCGCGCCACATCCTCGTGCGGCTGCTTGTTCTTCTTTGCATCGGCCTCATAAGCGGCCGGATGCTGATTGCGAACGCGGCCGACCTGCCCACTTCGCAACAAACTGTGGACGCCAGGGCCAAGGCGACAAAGACAACCAGGCCGACGAAGACGAGGACTCCGACTCCAACCAGGACCCCGAAACCGACCAAAACCAGGACTCCGACGCCGACCAAGACTCCAAAACCGACCAAAACCAGGACCCCGACTCCGACCGAGACTCCCAAACCAACCAGGACCAGGACGCCTACGCCTACCAAAACGCAGAGGCCAACCAAAACCAGGACTCCGACCCCGACCAAGACACCGACCCCGACCAAAACCACTACCGCGACTCCAAGCCGGACCGCGACGCCAACCGCTACCGCGACCGCCGCGGCCGCCCAGCTTTCAGGCACTTACGCGGTCACCGTCACGACCATCTGTCAGGCGCAGTTTTCCACATCTCTGGTAGGTCAGCAGCCGAACAACGCCGTCGAGAGCATCGACACGCTCAACCCCGGAAAAATCGAAGTTACAATAGGAACCGTCACCTTCAATGCCGGCCAGGCATCGATTTCCGGTTCCGGCGGCAAGGGAGACCTGGTGGTCATCGAGAACAACGGAGGCTTCCAGGGACTCGGGATCACGCCTGAGTCCGAATCGGTCACCGTGCCGTACTCAAACACCGCTACGACCTTTACCCTGAACGGCGAGACTTTCGACGCAACCTACGCCAATGTCGTCAGCAAGGTCGCAAACAACCTCGACTTCCTCCTCGTGGACACCACCGGCGATTGCGTCGAACACGGAACCGCAGTGCACCAGTAGGGGGATGACGCCGAGTCTTCTGGATTGATACGCGTACGTCCGGTGGCACAGGCTTCAGCCCGCGTTCCTGACCTGCGCCCCCCCGCCCAAATGCCCCCTTACGTCATTCCGAGCGAAGTCGAGGAATCCCATTCCACCGACAGTCGCATGACGCCGAGAGAACATCTCTTCAGCGCCATGCGCGGCTGCCGCAACTCCACGACGGCGAATCCCAGCGCACCCTAGCCCGCTTGCAGCTAGCGTGGCTCGATGCGCAGCAGAAGGACAGGGCGTTCGCCGCCGCCTCACGCTTCACGGTCGCGGCCATCCACGCCCCGGTCGCAATCGACTTCGCCATCCGCGCCGGCATCACCGTCGATCCGGCGCTAAAGGAAGCAACCCGTTGGCACCACGCGCTCTCCTCCCGTCCCACTGCTAGCGCGTAGCTGTAGCCTATCGCTCGGAATCACGGTCTCCACGTTCATGCCGCTCTACAGCACAGCTACCAACTCAGACTATAGAGACCCTGTCAGATTCGCCGTGTTTTTCCCAACCTATCGACGAACACCAGTCTTTGCGTTAAATCGGGTCCTTGCCGGTAAAGTAGTGGCCTGATAACAACCAGTCGCGAGACCCGGATCCTCTTGGATACCTAATTTGTGGTGCAGGAGGAACTGACATCCGCGTCTATATCTGGTAGGAGGCAGTCTCTTCACGAAGAGGTGAGAAATAAGAATGCTCAAGGCTCGCGCCGTTGAAGAGGAGATTCGCAGCCAATGGGCGGAAGCTCATGCCAGAAGAACATCCTATGTTGACATCCGCGCCGGTGACGTCCACCGAGGGCTCGGAGGGCAAAATCGCGTACCACAAGTCTGTCAGGTCATGATGAGACTTCGGCATCCCGGAGATTTAGTGATCGACGGTCCACCAAGCGGACAGGGTGCGAGTTTGACGATACGTTACCTTCTGCCACGAGAATCCAACAAAGTTCAGGAACAGAAGATTCTCGCAGAGCGTCCACTTGCCGATGAGCCGCAAGAAGGTGATGAACGGCGGCGCGCAAATCATGACGCATACGGTAAGCTAATCATGCGAAATGCCGCGGGGAACGCCTTCTCTGATAGCGGGGCATTGTGCAGGATTCGTTTCGGCGATGATGCAGCCGGAGCCAGAATCGATGGGGTGGTCGGCAACAGCATCGCCGTTGAGATCGAATCGCGCACACCAAAGCAGATCCGCGGCGCGGTCCTCGACCTAATTTTCCACCCGTATCCGAGAAAGCTCCTTCTCATTATTGCTGGGCACCAGAACGATGCTCGCCAGGCAGCAAACCAATGCAGGCATATACTGCGGGAGGAAATTGGAAATGGAAATTTCCAGGTTGTGCTCCTGGCGGGTAGTGGCAGGGAGCACCAACAAACAAGTGATGTGGCACGGGTCCGGGAAGCGCTGGGCAGGCTAGGGTGGAGTACCGCAGAGATAGGGTAGCGAATAGAGAAACGGCGCTCGCAGATCTGATCTGATGAGCGACAACTGCGAAAAAGATCTTCGGGTCAGGCTGGGATTGCTTCGTTCGAATCACGAATAAGGCCATCGGCAGTTTCTTTAATGCCAAAATTGCGGTGCAGAAAGAAATCCGACACCTGTCCCATGTCAGCGATGAAGGTCTGCAGGCCCTCTGTGGTGAAGATGTCTTTGCCTTTGTAGATCGGCTTTGACGAGCGCAGGTTCTCGGGAAAGAAGGCATGGGCTAGACCGTTTCGCAGGGCATTGAGCGCCTCGATGTCTTTGCTGACGCTTCTCGGAACGTCGGTGATGGCCTTCACCAGCCGGAGTTTCTCAGGCAGGCTCATAATCTCCAACATGTAGTGATTAAAGTTGCGAAACTTCTTTCTCTTCCACAGCTTGATGAAGCCTCTTCTTTTGCCAAAGAAATAGTGGCATATCGCCGCGCCGAGCATCTCGTCGACAAAAGTGTAGTCGATAATCACTTGGCTTCTGATGATCTGGTTTTTCATGAACCTCAGGCGGGTCGTACGTTCCTCTGGGTCGTAACCTTCAATGTTTGGATAGTCGAGACGGGTTAAGTCCGCGACTTCCTCCAGTTCCGCCAAGAGGCGTCTCTGATGGGATGTTAGTGGTATCGGCCGGGCATGCGTATCGAAAGGCTCATCTCCGGTGGTTGTCTTGGCCTTCACTTCACATCGCTCCCTGAGTGCGAGTTCAGGGCCCGATGATAGGCCATCTTTGGCTTTCAGTGACAGGGAGGTGGGTTCGCACTTCGGCACCGATATATGCCGACTGTGTGCACATTCGAAAACTGCAGACTCCCACTCATTCACCCCCTGTGGACAACAAATTTGACTACAAAATGCCCGCGGCGCACCCTCGCCTGAAAGGGAAACCCCCATCACGAGGAAGCGCATCTATGGACACTCACGATTCCCGCGAACCTCGCGCCGCCCGGCCGCTCAAGCGGCGCGCGCAACTGTTTGTTTCTGAATACCCGAAGGACCTCAACGGCGCCCAGGCTGCCATCCGCGCCGGCTACTCTCCGGCCCCGGCGAGGGTCACTGCTTCGAAATTGTTAGCAAATGTTAGCATCTCCACAGCCGTCCGCGAGGCCCAGGACCAAATTCTCAAGGAAAACCACGTAACTGTCTCCCGCATCGTCCACGAGCTCGCCCTCATCGCCTTCTTCGATCCTGCCTGTCTCTATGACGATTCTGGTCGTTTGCTTGCTGTTTCCGAGATGCCGCTGGAGGTCCGCCACGCCCTGCCCGCCGTCGAAATCGTGGAATCCGCCAATGGCGCCCGGCGCCTGCGCTTCGCCGGCAAGCTCGCTGCGCTCATCGCGCTCGCCCGGCACATGTCGATGTTCACCGATCGCATCGGGGACGATCCCACCGACCTGCCGTCGTTCGAAGAATTCCTGAAGACCTGCAAGGATGACGACGAAGACGAAGTCCCGAAAGCAGCTTGATGATTATCGGGAAGCCATATGCATGCGTCACACATGAATGAAGGAGGTTTTGTTTGACGCCGGGAATTGCAATCGACGCGCTCTGGATAGCGTGGCTGCTGTCATGGATCATCGCGAGATTTTGGGCCAATCGTACCATCACGAGGGACACCATCGCGGCCGAACTGCTTTTTCGCGTTCTCCTGTATGCCGGCCTAATCCTTCTGTTTGCGTTTCCACGAAACTATCGCTTCTATGCGCAGACTCAGCTTTGGCGCTCCGGCGATGCGTTGAACTGGATATGGGTCGCGCTGACTGCCGCCGGACTTTCGTTCGCCTGGTGGGCGCGCATCCACCTCGGCCGACTATGGTCCGACCTGGTGGTGAAAAAGTCCGGTCATCATGTGGTCGATACCGGTCCCTACAGGCTCGTGCGCCATCCGATCTATTCGGGCTTGATCTTTGCCGCGTTGGCGACAGCGGTCCAGAAAGGAACCTCGTTCGCGATGCTCGGCCTCGCGCTCGTGACCGTCGCCTTCATGACCAAGGCCAGGCGAGAGGAACGCTTTCTGCACGCGGAACTTGGCGAAGATGCCTACGACGCCTACGCACGCAAGACCCCAATGCTGGCGCCGTCAATGCGACCGCGCCGCGGGAACAGCAGCGGCGATTTTCTGATCTGACTTGGTGTCATTGTGCCTTGGGGGTTAAAGCGCTCGTTCGTTGATCCGGGATTCCTCAATAAAACCCCGAGATCCTTCGCTTCGTTCAGGACGGCACACTCGGACACGCCTCGCGGCCGGTTTCCGAATGACACCTTCGCATTAGCCACCAAAGCACCAAAACGCCGAGTTCAGAACGAAAGAGGAGGCCGCTGGCTGCGTCTTCTTGGTGCCTTTGTGCCTTGGTGGTCAAAAGCCTGTTCGCTGAGCCGGGATTCCTCGCGGATCTCCGGACGCGCTGCGCGCATCACACGCGGGAATGACAAGCCAGGAGGACTGCTACGGCCGGAACTGGATTGCTCTTGGGACCAGCGTCGATGGCTGCGACACGATTCGCCACGCGTTTTCTACCCATTCGCAGATCCATGCGCGCGTGTCGCGCGGATCGATCATCTCTTCCACCTGGAACCGGTTCAGCGGCCCGATCGGGCCGCGCGCGCTCTCGATTCTTGCGTTGATTTCCGCGCGCAGCGCCACCGGATCCTTGGCCTCCGCGAGCTGGCGCTTGTATGCCGCCTCGATGCCGCCCTCGGGTGGTATTCCGCCGACGTCCGCTGCCGGCCATGCAACCCGCGCGTTCGCCCCGCTCCGTGGCGATGCGAAGTTGTTGCCCGCCACCCCGAAGCTGCGCCGCATGATCACGGTGAAGATCGGCACCTCCGCCTGCGCGAACGCGATCATCCATTCCCCGCCCTTGCGAATCGTCCCCGTCATCTCGTGCTCCAGCCCCACCGCGAAGCCCGGGTTGTCGATCAGGTTCAGGATCGGCAGATGGAACAGGTCGCACAGGTCGATGTGCCGCTTGAGCTTGTCGCATCCGTCCGCCGTCATCGCTCCGCCATTGATATGCCGGCAATCCGATGCGAGCACGCCCATCGGGTAGCCGTTCATGCGCACAAAGCCCACGATCTGGTCCGTGCCCCACAGCGGCCCGATCTCGAAGAACGAACCGCGGTCCGCCATCAGCGTGATCGCGCGGCGCATGTCGAACGTCGCCGTGCGCTTGCGCGGGATGATCGTGAACAGCTCCTCCTCGCGGCGCTCGGCCGGATCTTCCCGATTCGGTTCCCACACCGGCGCGGCCTCGTACACGCTCGATGGCAGGTACGACAGGAATCGCTTGGTCATCGCGATCGCTTCCTGCTCCGTCTCCGCCAGGTTGTCGACCGAACCGTTGCGGCAGTGGATATGCCATCCGCCCAGGTCTTCCTTGCTGATGTCATAGCCCATCGCGTGGCTCACCACCGGCGGCCCCGCGACAAAGAGCTGCGCGATATCCCGCACCATCACCGAGAAGTGTCCCAGCACCGCCTTGGCCGCTCCGATTCCCACCACGCTGCCGAGCAATACGTTTACCACCGGCACTTCGGCGAGCTGCTTCACCCACATGCTGGTGCCGAGGTGCGGGGTCAGGAACGATCCGCCTTCGCCGGTCACGCGCGGACGGCCGGCCTTGATGGTGCCGGAGCTTTCCTGCGCGCTGCTTTCGCCGGACTTCTGCTGCTTCGGGACCATCGCGGCCACGCTGCCGCCGCCGGAAGAGCCGTCGAGCAGGCGAATCGACGGACAGCGAAGGTCCATTGACAAGCGGTCAAGATGAATCGCCTTTCCACCAATTGCCCCGTCCGCATGCCCGCCGCGCGAGGTGAAGTCGTCGGCGCACACCACCGCCAGGCGTCCTTCGATTTTGCCGTACCCACCCACGTGGTTGGCGGGCGTGAAGCCCGAGACCCGGCCCTCGTCATCGTAGTCTGCGAAGCCCGCCAGGCTGCCGACTTCGCGGAAGCTGCCGGAATCGAGCAACATGTCGATTCGCTCGCGGCAGGTGAGCTTGCCGCGCGCTCGTTGCCGCACCACGCCGGGGTCCCTGGAATCCGGCGCGAACCGCTGATGCGCTATCCTCTGCAGCGTGCGCACGTCGGCCATCATCGGCGCCCACGTGTCATCGCCGTATTCTCGCCTCGCGGGCACATCGCTGACGCCCTTCGCGGGCGCGATCGTGGCGACGACCTGCCCGGCCGTGACCGTCGAACCGATCGCGTTGGGCCTCAGGTCCGTGACCACTCCCGCGCACGGCGCCGTGATCGCCGTCTCCGTCTTCATCGCGCTGACCACCATCAGCGTCTGGCCGACCTGCACGCTCGCACCCGCTTCGATGGGGAGTTCGATGACCACGCCGGCCATGGGGCTGACTATGCCTTCCTCTCCGCTCTGCACCGTCAGTCCCGGCGATGCCGGATGCGCGCTCGACAGCGTCATGGCATCTTTGCCGCCGCGCAGCGCGATCGCCTGCTGCTCGAGCAGCGCGAGCGATCCCGATGCGGTCGCGCGCGCCGGAGCCGCGATCTCGGGATGCTCCGAGAAGAAACTGGTGCGCGCATCGCCCTTGCGCAAATCCGGATGTGAGAGCACCCCATGGAGTTGTCGCAGATTGGTCGGCAGGCCCGCGATGTGGAACTCTTCGAGCGCGCGCAGCGAGCGATCGATTGCCGAGGCGAACGAATGCGACGAGTTCGACTGGCAGATGAGCTTGGCAAACATCGGATCGAACTGCGGCGGCGGCGCGTAACCGAGGTAGCCGCACGAATCGACCCGCACTCCCGGCCCGGACGGCTCCTTGTAGGCCGTCATCACGCCCGACCCCTGCGCGACGATTCGCCCCTGCACCGCAAAGCCGCGCGTCTCGACCGCGGCCTGGTTCGCGATACCGATCGCATCGAGCGATTCCCCCGCCGCGATCCGGAACTGCGACTCGACGAGGTCGATTCCCGTGACCTGCTCGGTGACGGTGTGCTCGACCTGGATTCGTGGGTTGCACTCGATGAAGAAGTATTCGCCGCGCTCGGGAACGATCAGGAACTCCACCGTACCCGCGTTGATATAGCCGGCCGCGCGCGCAAGCTTGAGCGCATCGTCGAGGATGCGACCCCGCAGCTTCGAGTCGAGATTCGGCGCGGGCGCGATCTCGATGACCTTCTGGTTGCGAAGCTGCACCGAGCAATCGCGCTCGTAGAGATGAACGAGGTTGCCGTGCGCATCGGCGAGGACCTGTACCTCTATATGGCGCGGGCGCTCGAGCAACTTCTCCACGAAGATCGACCCGTCACCGAATGCGGCCTGCGCTTCGCTCTGGCATCGCGCGAACGCCCCCGCCATCTCGCCGGAATTGGCGACCGTCCGCATCCCGCGCCCTCCGCCGCCGGCCGCCGCCTTGAGCATCACCGGGTAGCCGATTTTCTCGGCGAGCGCGGTTGCATCAGCGGCGTTCGCGAGCGCATGCGGGCTGCCGGGGATGATTGGGATGCCGAGCGACTGCGCGAGCTCGCGCGCCTTCACCTTGTCGCCGAACAGCGCCAGCGTTTCGGGGCGCGGGCCGATAAACGCGATGCCGCTATCGAGGCATCGTTTGGCGAACGCGGTGTTTTCGGAAAGAAAGCCGTAGCCCGGATGGACGCAGTCGCAGCGCGTGGCCTTCGCCGCCGCGATGAGCGCATCGATGTCGAGATACGCCCGCACGGGATCGTTGGGCGGCGCGGTGTCGATCTTGCGCGACTCGGTCGCGACGCGGGTGTGCAACGACAGCGCATCGGCCGGTGCATAGACGCCGACCGATTCGATACCCAGCAGCGAAGCGGCGCGCGCGATACGGATCGCAATTTCGCCGCGGTTGGCAATCAATACGCGTTTGAACAAACGTTTAACTCCCAACCGAGACGAATAGCGTTGCCCGCCGCGTGCTTGCAAGGCTGGCGAGAGACTGGCGCCGACCCGCTCGTGCTCATTGCGGCATAATCGGACTCATCCCCATGCCCGCCATGCCGGGCATGTCGATCGACATGCCCAGGCGCGAGCCCGTTTTCGTAAAAGGAAGCACTGACTGATTGAGCAATCTCGTTCTGTTGGACGGCCCGTGCTTCAGTAATACGCTAAGCGGGATTTATGGGAAGTGCTCGACAACTCCGTCGCCTCATCCTGCTGTCCAGCCTGACCGCGCTGGTCTGTTGCACGCTCGGCGGGCCGAGGTGGGCGATCGCGGGAGACGACCCGAGTCCGGTCGGAGTCTGGTCCACCGACGGCAACGACTCGCACGTGAAGATCGAAAAGTGCGGCACGAACCTGTGCGGCACGATCGTGTGGTTGAAGGACCCTCTCGGCGACGACGGCAAACCTGCCGTCGATTCCAAAAACCCCGACCCAAGCCTCCGCAGCCAGAAACTCGTTGGGTTGCGGCTGCTGAGCGGCTTCGAGCAGACCGATGGCGATCCCAACGTCTGGAAAGGCGGCAAGATCTACGACCCCGACGACGGCCGCACCTATTCCTGCAACCTCACGATGCAGGATCAAAAGACGCTGAAGGTACGCGGGTACATAGGGTTTTCGCTGCTCGGAAAGACGCAGATCTGGAACCGCGTCCAGTAGCGACACCTCTCAGAAGTGGCGCAGGAATTTGGCCGGATTGTTCAGGAAGGCCTTGGTGATCTTCACGTGCTCGACGTCATCGTAGGCGACGGGCTCGATGCGGCCGTTCTCGAACAGCAGGATTTGCGCATCCGGCAATGCCATCAGGATGGGCGAATGGGTCGCGATGATAAACTGAGAGTCCGACGCTCGCTCTTTGATCAGCCCGAGCAGTGAGAGCAGCCGGACCGGCGAGAGCGGGGTTTCCGGCTCGTCGAGGAAATAAAGACCTTTCGGGCCCAAGCGGGCCGCGAGCAAATCGAGGAACGTCTCTCCGTGCGACTGCGCTCCCGGATCCGATCCGTGACTGCGCAGTAGCCGCTCTTTCATCTGCTCCGGCGAACCCGCCCTCGGCTCAGTCTGATCGCGGATGCGCTCTTCCTCGAGCTGCTCCAGCGCCTGGCTCCCCTCCTCCTTCAGGAGCCATCCTTCCCTTCGGAGCCGGGCCGCACGCATCGAGTAACCCATCACGTCCTCGGCGCGCAGGAACATCGTGCGCGCCGGACGCCGCGTGCGCGCAAAATGAAATCCGCGCGCGAGCTCGTGCGATGCCCACAGGGTCTCATCCTGGTTGAGGTCTGCGCTGCCCGCGGCGACTGCGTTGCATCCGACCGCGATTGCTTCGAGCAGCGTGGACTTTCCGCTGCCGTTCTCTCCAACGAAGAACGTGACCGGAGCAGTGAAGTGAAGCTCTTTGAGGTCCCGAAAGAGCCTCATCGACCAGGGGAACTGATCCTTCGGGCGCTTGCGGTCGGACTTGGTGATGCCGGTCAGAAACATCGTTGGATTGAAAGAGCAGATGGAATTTAAGCACGCGAACGGCGCCAAGTGCGACGCCCGCTGACGTTAATGGGTTACAGGTTTCTAAAGAAACAACTGCAAATGCTCCTCAAGTCACGTAATTGCGCTATGTGGGTTAATACTCACGGCTTTGCTAGGCTGATGCGCTTGGCGGCACATCGGCCGACGACCCGCCGCCGGTGGTGGCATTCGAGCGCCCGGCATCACGAGTGAAGGCAGCAGAATTCGACGCTTTCGCGTTCCTGGAACGCCCTCGGAGTGGCTATGGGCGGGTGCTGTCGCCATCCCGGCTGAGTCATGCGAGGGGGATCTACCATGAAATCCAATAGAGCGCTGATAGCGGCCGGGCTCGGGGCGGTCTTCTTCGCGATAGCGATACGCGCTGCTATCGGCAGCAGCACGGTGGCGCCGACCGCGAGCATCGTGCTCGGGCAAACCGATTTCACCCACAACACCTTGAACCTGATCGATGGCAAGGGGTTTAACACGACTGGCTCGGTCGCGATCGATCGAAGCGTGACGCCGAATCGCGTTTATGTACTCGATCGCGGAAATGGGCGGCTGCTGGGTTGGCAAAATGTCACAAATCTAACCAATGGAGCTCCGGCTGACCTGGTGATCGGACAGCCGGATTTTGCCACTGTCGGTCCTTGCACCAATCCTTCGGGACCCACCGCCAACAATCTGTGCTTTAATGAGTTCTACCAGCAGACCTACGGTCAGAGTTCTCTGATTGGCGGCGGCGCCGTCGCGGTAGACGCAGCCGGCAACGTGTACCTCGCAGATACCGGCAACAATCGGGTGCTGGAATACGACCAGCCCTTTGCGAACGATACGGTTGCCGATCGTGTTTACGGCCAGCCCGACTTCATTACTAACAGCCAGGTCGCGCCAAGTCCGACCAGTCTGTTTCTTCCGAGCGGGCTCGCGTTCGACACCTTGGGCAATCTTTACGTAGCGGATTCCGGAAACAGCCGGGTTCTCGAGTACAACTCGCCGCTGACTAACAACTCCGCCAACATGTCATTCGGGAGCCAGGGGGGACTCTTCAGCACCCAGGGATGCGCGACTGGAGCCGGCGGTCTTTGTCTGTTTGAGGGTCACGGCCCGATAGACACGACACAGGTCGGCATCGCAGTCGATCAAAGCAATAATCTGTACGTCGCCGACGTATTCAACTGCCGGGTGCTCCAATACGACGACCCGATAATGACCCAGAACTCTAACGCCGTCGCGGTAGTTGGGCCCGGGAGCCTGACGAGCACCTGTGGAGGAGGCGCGGTTGAACCGTTTGGGCTTGCCTTCGACAACGGCAACAACCTCTACGTCTCGAGCGGCTCGAATGTGATCCGTTACAGCACGCCGCAAGTCGTGCTGAACGGAACCGGACCGGCGCCCGATCTCGCGCTGAGTATTCCGGGCAATCCCGCGGTCGACTCCAACGGAAACGTCTATGTACCCGATATCCAAAGTGCCCGGGTAGTCGTTTACGACGCGCCCATCTCGAGCGGCATGAACGCGAGCCTGGTGCTTGGACAAGGGACCTTGGCCAACAGCAAGATAAACATGGTTGACGGGGTTGGGTTGGCGACCCCCGATGGGGTCGCGATCGACACCAGCGTGACGCCCAATCGCCTCTACGTCGCCGATCCCAAGAACAACCGGGTCCTCGGTTATACGAACGTGAAGGCGCTTACGAACGGCAATCCGGCCGACATCGTTATCGGACAGCCGGATCTCTTTTCGTCCAATTGCAATCAATCGGTTTCCGCGAGCCCGCCTCCAACCGCCAGCACGCTTTGTCTAAGTCAGGGGTTGGTTGGGGGACTCGCGGTTGATCCGTTCGGCAATCTGTACGTCACTGACTCCGACAATAAACGCGTGCTGGAATACGACAGCCCGTTCACGACCGACACGGTGGCGGATCGGGTGTTTGGCACGTGCGGAAGCTTTACGTCCAACAATTGCTCAGGGCGAAGCGCTCAAAGCCTGAGCGCTCCCGGCGGACTAGCCGTCGATCAAACGGGGCGCTTGTTCATCTCGGACAACGATGACAATCGGGTGCTCGGCTACTCGCATCCGCTCCTCAGCCAAACCGCCGACCTGGTCATCGGCCAGCAGAACTTTACCGGCAACTTGTGCAACAGCGGCACGACCGCTACCAGCGGGCTGTGCGGCCCGGCCGGTGTGACCACGGACCTATCAGGCGATCTCCTGGTTGCGGACTCCGGCAACTCGCGCATCCTCAGTTTCCCTGCACCACTGGTCACCGGGGAGAGCGGAACCCTCGTCGGTTCCGTAAAAGGGCCCTTTACTCCATCCAATCTCGCCATGGACAGCTCGGGCGATCTGTACGCCGTGGATACCTTCGATCGCGTGGTTGAGTTCGCTGCTCCCTTGTCGCCGACTTCCCCGGTGGTATCGACTCTCGGCACCCAAAGCTGCGCCGGGCCAGTGACCGCCTCATCGCTGTGCATGCAGGATCTCTCGGGGGCGATCGCGCTCGACGCCGGCAACAATCTGTACGTCGCCGATTCATCGAACAATCGCGTGCTGGTATTCCCCAGTGCTGCGGCGACACCGACACCGACGGCCACTGCAACTGCCACCGCGACCGCAACGCCAACTCCTACTCCGACGCCGGCGGCCTTGAAGGTCTCACCGCCGACGTTGGGCTTTGGGGCAGTCAAGGTCGGCAGGAGCAGCAGCGCCAAAGCAGTGACCGTGTCCAACCCGAAGAACAAACGGCAAAGCTCCGTGGTCACCTTTTCGGGCTTCAGCGTTAGTGGCAGCTTCGAGCTAGACTCGGGCGGCACGACCTGTGGCGGGACATTGGCTCCGGGTGCAAAGTGCAAGATCAGGGTCGTGTTCTCGCCCGCGACGGCAGGGGTTCAAACGGGGACTTTGACGATCAACAGCAATGCGTCCAATCCGTCATTGAGCGTCGCCCTCAAGGGCAAGGGAAAAGCGCCGAAATAGCATTGAATTACGAACAATTCTGGTTCACTGGCGCCGATGGCCTGGAAATCGCCACGTTTCGGTGGCCAGCGCAGGGTCGCGCCGCCGCAATCGTGCAGATCGCGCACGGAATGGCCGAGCATGCGCAGCGCTACGATCATGTCGCCCAATTTCTGAATCGCGCCGGGTATCACGTCTATGCGAATGACCATCGCGGGCACGGCGTCACCGGCACGCGGTCGAGTTCAGTGGGCAGCTTCGGCGCATCGGGATGGAATGCGCTGGTCGATGACGTCGTGAAGCTCACGAAGGTTGCTCGCGAGCGCGAGCACGGACTGCCGGTGATCCTGCTCGGCCACAGCATGGGTAGTATCGCGGCGCAGCAATACATCCTGGATCACAGCGCCGATATCGCCGCGGTCGCGCTCTCGGGTTCGGTCGCGACTGATCTGCTCGCGATCAACTCCAATCCGGATGGCGACCTGACGGCGCTTAACAAAGTCTTCGAGCCGGCGCGCACTCCATTCGACTGGCTCTCGCGCGACCCCGCCGAGGTAGACAAGTACGTGGCGGATCCTTTGTGCGGTTATCAGCTAAGTCCTGATTCGATGATGAGCCTGGGAGCATCGATGATGCGGCTGGGCGACGCGCAGGAGATCGCGCACATCCGGAAAGATCTGCCTATCTACATCTTCGCCGGTGATGCCGACCCGCTGAATCAGAAGTTGGAGTGGCTCAAACCGGTTGCCGAGCGCTATCGAGCGGCGGGCATCAAGGATGTGTCAGAGAAGTACTATCCCGAAGCTCGGCACGAGGTGCTGAACGAGATCAATCGCGACGAAGTGATGGGTGATCTGCTTGCGTGGATAAAGCGCGCGGTCAGATAGGTCACGCTGACCACGCCGCTCATCATGGCAATACGCATCTGCAGCTGATCCGGGGTTCCTCAATAGACGGCAAGCGGCGAACGCGCGGAGGACCGCGCGAGAGCTTTCGCTGCGCTCAGGACCCGGGCGACTACGATGCCAGCGGCGCTAGCGATCCCACCGATTCCGGAACGCCGGATGCGGGCAGCTTGCGCGAGCCGGGCTGCACATCGAACGGCGATACCAATCCCAGCTCCTTGGCGATCTCGCGCGTTGCGGGCACCACTTCCTGCGCGAGCAACCGGATGTTCGTGGTGCGCGCTTCCGCCGAAATTGGTCCGTCGTTTTGCCAGAAGCCGAAGATGCCCGGTCGCAGCACTTCCAGCACCTTGCGAATCTTCGGGATGACGCTCTTAGGCGTGCCGCAGATTACCTGCATCGCGCGTTCCACCTGCGGGAAGGTATCGAAGATCTGCTTGCGCGTCGCTTCCACATCGACCTGCTGCTCGGCCCATACTCCCGTGCGGTAATCGATCTGCGAGTCGGCCACGCTGGTGTTGGTGCCGCCGCCCGTCGTCGCATTGGCGAAGGGACTCCCGCCGCCCGCATTCGGATCGGAGAACTGCCGCGCCACGCGCCGCGTCGCGTCCCTGGAGTTGTATCCCGGAGGAAACATCCACTGCGGCTTGCCGAACAGGCTGTAGCCGATTCCCGCGCCACCGAACATGTCCCACTTGGCGAGGTCGCGCGCCTTCTCCTCGGTTTCCGCGACGAACACCTTCTGGAGATAGCCGAAGTTCTCGGAACCGACCTGGTAGCCTTCCTTCGCCGCCGCATCGCGGTAGATGTTCCACAACTCCACCGTCGGCTCGAGAAAGGTCGCCAGCGCGATATAGGGATAGCGATGCTGCGCGCACCAGATGACTGTTTCAGGGCTGAGCAGTCCGGGAATCCAGATCGGAGGATGCGGCTTCTGAATCGGCAGCACCCACGGATCGATGAAACGATAGTGGAAATGCTTGCCTTCGTAGCGCCACGGCCCCGGACGCGTCCAGGCCCCCACGACCAGGTCGTGCGCCTCGTTGAAGTACTCGCGGTTGTAACCGGGATTGGCGTTGGTCGCGAACTGCTCGCTGCCCGCGCCGCGAACCCATCCTGCCACCAGGCGCCCCTTCGAGATCATGTCGATCATCGACAGCTCTTCGGCGAGCCGTAGCGGATTTCCCACGACCGGCAGCGGATTGCCGAGCAACACGATCTTCACACGCTCGGTAATGCGCGCGAGAATCGCGGCCTCGACGTTCATCACCGAGCCCATGCAGAAGGCAGTGTCGTGATGCTCGTTGAGCATGACGCCATCGAAGCCCAGTTGCTCGGCCAGGATCTTCTCGTCCAGGTACTCGTTGAGGAGCTGCGAGCCCTTGTTGGGATCGAAATGCTTGTTGGGGATGCCGAAGAAGCCGTTCTTGATGACCTCGTCGTTGGGAACGGCTCGGTAAGGACGCTCGGTGAAATACATTATGTGCATGGCCGCATCTCCTCCGCGTTTCGGGAGCTACTCTCCGAGGAACGCTTCAACCTCGCGGACGAACTCCGCGGATTTCTCGATTTCGGGACGATGACCGCAGTTGTCGAAGGTGACCAGCCGCGCGCCTTTGATCGCATTGAGGTAAGCATCGGCGGCGCTGAGCGGCACGACCGCATCCTGCTTGCCCCAGACGAGTAGCGTAGGCAACCCGGCTGCGACACCCAACAGGTGCGGCAAGGTGGGGTTGTGCATATAGGGAGTCCAGGCCAGGCGAGCGGTCTGCGCACGTGCCTCTTCGAATCTCTCGAACTGCTCGGGCAGCATCGGGCCACCGTACAGCTCGTTGAATTCCGGCGTCTCGGCCGGCTTGTACACGCTGGCGATCACCTGCTGCGGCGCCATCACCTGGAAGAAATCGAGGATGTCGCCGCTCGGGGGCTTGATGCCGGCGGGCGCGACCAGCACCATCTTGCGGAACTGGGTGGGATTCGATGCGGCCATGTCGGCGGCAATCCATCCACCCATCGAAAAGCCGATCACATCGACCGGCGCCAACCCATTTTCTTTGACGTAGCGCGAGTAGAAGCCGCTCAGGTCGCGTATCGAGAGCATCCACTCCGCCCGTTCGGTGCGCCCGAAGCCGGGATGCAGCGGAATCAGGATGGTGCGGCGTTTGGCGAGCGCGCGGACCCACTTGAGCCATCCGGGGTTGCCAAGCTCGTCGTGGAGAACAAGCAGCGGTTTGCCGGCTCCGCCCTTCTCGACGACCAGGTTGGTGCCATCGACCGCGATAGTCTCCTCACGCCAATCCTTTGCTTCTTCCGCCATCAGCGTGCGGCCTCCCAATTCGAGCACGGAACCTTCCGCCACTCATAAGTCGGCCTAACATAGCCGATGAGAAAAATACAAACCGATCGGTATGGAGGCGGCGGCGCAGGGCCCGCCGCCTCCGCGATCGAGGCGATTAGATGGTGTTGAGAAAGTTGATCAGGTCCTGCTGTTGCTGAGTGGTCAGCGACTCGAAGGACTGCGCTGCCTGCTTCGCTTGGCCGTCGTGCAGGCTAATCGCCGTCGGCAAGTCGCCTGCACGCCCATCGTGCAGGAACAGCGACTTGGAGCGGATGCCCCACAACGGCGCCGTACGCATCATCGTGGGGCCCGCGGTTCCCGAGGTGATTCCATCGCCGAGCGATCCCATGTCGTGCAGCAGGAAGTCGGAGTACGGATGGAATGTCTGCGATGCCAAGGCGCGGTTGAGGGTCGAGCTTATCGCGATTCCGCCCGTGGTCTTGGGAATGAAGGATGCCGGGTTGGAAGAAGTCGTGAGCGTCGGCGCATGACATCCAGCGCATCCTGACTGTGCGAAAAGCTTCGAGCCGTTTATCGCGGAAGCCCCCTGGGTGAGGGTGGGCGGTGGCGCCAGCGCACGCATGAAATCGGAGAAGCGATCGATGTCCGCACGGCCATCGGGGTCGGTGGTGTCTTCAGGATCGTCGGAGGTCTGCAGAACGACGCCGAACTGCGACTTGTTGAGGGCACAGGTGCTGATCTCGGTCCGGTTGTCGGGGTTGGTGATACCCATCTCGTTCAGGTACGCATCGCCGGAGAATGCGCGAAGCGTCGCGTGATCGTCTTTCCACCCGAAACGCGCGACCCGCTGGCTGCCGAATTCGCTGACCATCTTGACCGTGCCTTGCACTGCGGCCGGCTCACTACCCGCCAGCTGGAGGAGGGTCTGATCGGAGACCGCCTCTACCAATCCGAAGCCGAAGGTCGGAGTGGCCGCGCGGCCAACCACGCAATTGCCGCCGCTGGCGAAGCTCGAACTGGTCGTGTCGCAGGTGGGAAGGTTGGTCGCGAATGTGGTACGTGCCATCTCCTCCTGCTGGCATGCCGATGGGGTGCATCCGGGTGCGGTTATCTGGCAGCCTAGCGGCTCCGCCTCCAGCCCGCTGGCGAAAATAGCGTTGGAACCCTGGGTTTGCTGCCCGTTCCGCAGCATGTTGTCGACGGCAAAGATGTGAACCGGGCCGGGCGCGGTATTGTCACGAACCCTTATCTCGTTAATGAACAGACCGCCGCCCCCGATCGTGGGTTGCGAATGGCAGCCTGCGCATGACACGCTGTTAAAGATGGGGCCTACCTCGGGCAAGTCTTCGACTTCCTTGAAGTTTATTTGACCAGTCGAAAAGGTCTGCAGATCGGAGGAATTCTGAGCTACGGCCGGTAGAGGCGCTCCGAAACCGTTCAAGGTAATGGGGACCGGAGACGGAACCGGAACTGGCGTCGGTTGCTGATGTCCGTTCTTCTTGGGCTTTAACTTCTTGTTCGCGGGGCCTGCATAGCTGTTGGTAACCGCCAGCAGACACAAGACTGCGGCCAGGCACGCAATCGCTCTCGACCTCATGCTTATTCTCCCTTTCGGTGGCCTAAGGAGCGCGGCAGCCAAACGCGCTCCTTTCCCACAGGCACGCCGGCCCTCGTGAACTCTCAGTCACGGCGCCTCAAGCAACGTCCAAAACCTCTCAGTATGGCCAGACGCAACTGATACCCTATTCTTTCACCAAAGACTAATCTTCTTTGGCTGACTCGGACCCACACGAGCAACTACAAGTCCGAGCGGAATCCTGAAGCACAAAGAATTGCGCGGCGAACCGCCTTACGCCCCATTGAGGGGCCGCGTATAATTTCAAACGGGCGGTAATGTCCATGAATCTCGACGAAGTGCGCGCGCGGATGGTGAAGGAGCAGCTAGCGGCGCGCGGAATCCGCGATTCGCGCGTGCTGGCTGCCATGCTGGCGGTCGAGCGCCATCGCTTCATTCCGCCCGAGTATGCAGATCACGCTTACGACGATGGGCCCCTGCCTATCGGCGATTCCCAGACCATCTCCCAGCCCTACATGGTGGCGCTGACCTGCGAAGCTGCCGCGCTTACCGGCACCGAGAAGGTGCTGGAGGTCGGGACCGGGTCCGGGTACGAAGCAGCGGTCCTGAGCCATCTGGCGCGCGAGGTCTACTCGATCGAATGCATCGAGCATCTTCATCAGCGAGCGCGCGTGATTCTGGGCGCGATGGAACTTGCGAACGTGCACCTGGTTACGGGCGACGGCTCCGAGGGCTATCCTGCCGCGGCGCCCTACGACGCGATCATCGTGAGTGCGGCGATGCCGCATATCCCCCTGCCGATGCTGCGTCAGCTTGGTCCGGGCGGCCGGCTGGTAGCGCCGATTGGCGAAGAGGATTTGCAGAGTCTGGTGCGAGTAAGCCTGAAGAATGGCCACTGGCAGGAGGAGTACTTCGGCGAATGCCGGTACGTGAAGATGACCGGCAGGCAGGGATTCGTTGACTAGCTGACCCGGACCCGGCCAACGAGCGCTTCCGGGATGCGGTGGTGTGGCGGTGAAGATTGCGGGGCATAGATTTGCGCTGTTCGCGGCGGCGGTTCTATCGCTGGTCGGCGCTGTCGTAGCAGGCGGATGCGGTGGGACTACGCCCGCGCCGCCTCCGCACTACGCCGCGGCGCCACCCGCACACGCGACTTATACGGTCAGGCCCGGCGACTCGATCTACAAAATCGCGGCAAAATACGGGATCAGCGCATCGGCGTTAATGACGGCCAACGGGATGAGCAGCCCGCGCGACCTGCGCGTCGGGCAGGTTCTGGTCATTCCGCCTTCCTATCGGGCGATTTCGCCTTCGTATGCAGGGAAATCGAATGCGTTCCCATATCATGGCGAACGCGCATCACGGCAGTTCCCGTGGCCCGTCTCCGACGGCATCGTCTCTTCCGGCTTTGGCGTGCGAAACGGCGCGATGCACGATGGAATCGATATCGTGGCGCCGCAGGGAACGCCGGTCCATGCGGTTGACAGCGGCCTTGTCATCTTTTCCGGTTCGCTGCACGGCTACGGCAACGTCGTAATCATCAGCCACGACCGCGACTACGCGACCGTCTACGGGCACAACGAAGTCAACCTCGTGAAAGAAGGGGCGAGGGTTGTGCGTGGGCAGACGATCGCGCGAATCGGCTCGAGCGGGCGCACGACCGGCGCGAACCTGCATTTCGAGGTGCGCTACGACAACGTTGCGCACAATCCGCTCGCATACCTGCCGGAACCGCCCGCCGCTCCGGGGATTACCTACGCGGCGCAGAGCGACTGAAATGGAAGTTGCATCGACGCTGCGACCCTCACCCGGCGCGCAGCGCGCCGCCTTCTCCGCTTGGGAAAAGGACTTTTGGCGAAAGGTGCGCAAAAGCGACCTTCCCGGCGCCCATTGACAAAGGGCTCAATGATATTTAACCATTTAGTTATGTTAGTTAGGTTGGTTGCCGAATGACGCCCGATACGCTCAGTAGTACCTTTTCCGCCCTTGCCGATCCGACGCGACGTGCGATGCTGGCGCGACTCGCGCTCGGAGAATTGTCGGTGACCGAACTCGCCAAGCCGTTCGAGATGAGCATGCCGGCCATCTCCAAGCACCTCAAGGTACTGGAGCGCGCCGGGCTCATCAGCCGCGGACGCGAGGCACAGTGGCGTCCGTGCAAGCTCAAGGCCATCCCTCTCAAGGACGCCGCGGAGTGGATCGAGCATTACCGCAAGTTCTGGGAAGAAAGCTTCGACCGCCTCGACGACTATCTGCGCGAGATCCAGGCCAAGGGCAGAAAGCGCGCCCGCAAACACTGAGCGGGTAACGTCGCTGCCCCGGCCTCCAGCGTCGAGGCCTTCCGCGCCGAAGCCACGTAACAACCTCTAAATTGTTCTTTCGGGTTGCGACAGGTATTGTTGGGTGCTTCGCCGCGTATTGTCGGCGATTCTTCTAATCGAAAGACAGGACATGACCACAGAAGAACTCAAGAGCCTGATTAGAGACGTCCCCGACTTTCCCAAGCCGGGAATATTGTTCAGGGATATCACTCCTCTACTTCGGAACGCGCGCGCGTTCGCACAGATAATCGATCTGATGGCGGAGCGGTTCCTGGGATCGGTCGACGTGGTGCTGGGAATCGAATCGCGCGGATTCATCATCGGTGCGCCGGTCGCGTACCGGCTGGGTGTCGGCTTCACGATCGCGCGTAAGCCGGGCAAATTGCCCTACGACACCATCGACGAATCCTACGACCTCGAGTACGGAAGCGCGTCGCTGCAGATGCATCGCGACGGCATCACGCACGGCTCGCGGGTGCTGATCGTTGACGATTTGCTCGCGACCGGAGGAACCGCCTCGGCTTCCATCAAGCTCGCGCAGAAGATGGGCGGACACGTGATCGGATGCTCGTTCATCATCGAGCTGAATGCGCTGGGCGGGCGCACGCGGCTGGAGCCGGTAAACTCCGTCTCGCTGATCCAATATGATTGAGCGCGGATGGCGCCCTCCGCGCCAGCGCGATCAGTTCGTGATGCCGTGGATGTCCATGTTTCAAGCGCGAGCGTTGCTTCGGATCGTCGCCGGCTCTACGTCGTCCTGACGATAGCCACGCTCTATTTCGCAACCGAAATCGTCGCAGGCTGGCTCACCAACAGCCTTGCGCTGCTGTCGGATGCGGTCCACATGATGACCGACATCGCGGCGATCTGCCTGAGCCTTCTGACGCTGTGGATTTCGACTCGCCCCGCTTCCAGCGCCAAGACCTTCGGCTACCTGCGCGCGGAGATCCTGGGCGCGCTGCTCAACGGCCTGTTCCTGTGGGTGCTGGTGGTATTCATCTGGATCGAGGCGGCCGGCCGCCTGCGGCGCCCCGAAGAAGTGAACGGCCTCGGCATGATGGCGGTCGCGGTGGTGGGAATCGGCGTGAATTCCTTCTCGGCGTGGCTCACCGCGGAGAACAAAGGGATAGCAGGCAGCCGCGGCCTCGCGATTCGCGCGGTGTTCGTCCACGTCATGTCGGACTTGATCGGTTCGGTCGGGGTCCTTATCTCGGGCGCACTGATCTTGTTCATCGGATGGATGCATGCGGACGCGGTCGTCAGCTTCCTGATCGGCGCCTTGGTGCTCTACAGTTCGTGGGGCCTGGTGCGCGACGGAGTCGACATCCTGATGGAGTCGGTGCCGGGGCATATCGATATCGACGAGTTGCGCGAGGACTTGCTCGCGGTGCAGGGAGCGGAAGAAGTGCACGATCTGCACGTATGGTGTCTGACCACCCGCGAGGTCGCACTGTCGGCGCACTGCGTGGTGGCGGACGCCACCGATCATGACCGCGTGCTCTCCGAGATGTCGCAACTGCTGCAGAGCAAGTTCAATATTCATCACATGACCGTGCAGCTCGAATGCGACAATCGCCGGGAGCATGAGCCCGACCACTTTTAGACAGGCGGAGATGTTCCATGCAGCCTGAAACGACGATTTTCTACGACGTCGATACTCAACGCGACTTCCTGCTTCCCGGGGGCGCGCTCTACGTCGAAGGGGCCAACCGGATCATTCCCGCTCTCGCCGAGATGACCAGCATCGCGCGGCACAACAACATCCGCATCGTGTGCTCCGTCGATCGCCACTTCGCGGAAGATCCCGAGCTCAAGCACAATGGCGGCCAGTACGACGATCACTGCATGGATGGCACGACCGGGCAGAAGAAGATTCCCGAGACCGAGCCGCTCAACCCGCTCTACATCCCGAACCATCCACTGAGTCCAGGGGAGATACAGGCAGCGTTGGCTCACAAGGGTGAGATTGTTTTCGAAAAGCAGGAGTTCGACGTATTCATCGGCAATCGCCACGCGCAGGCGGTGCTGCGGATGCTGCTGGAACCGTATCGCGATGTGGTGGTGTACGGCGTATACACGGAGGTCTGCGTGGCGCGTGCGGTCGAAGGCCTGGCGAAGCTCGGCCCCAAGCTGACCATCGTAACCGATGCGATCGCCGATCTCGGCGCCGGTGCTGCGTCGATTCGCCAGCGATGGCAGCAGGCGGGAATCCGGCTTGCGACGGTCGCTGAAATCAAGAAGCTCCTCCCGGCCTGATGCCCAGCGACCAAGAGCAGCAACCCGCGAGCGAGACATCGCACGAGGTAATCGCCTCCGGCGCTGAATCTCAAGAAGAGATTGAGTGGGGGACGCCGCCCTTTCAGCCGGTGCGCGCGCTCTCTGCACTGGCACTGACCGCGATCGGCTTCGGACTCTACGAGTTGGTGCTGCTCAATTTCTGGTCGTCGGAATCCTTCGGTATCCACCAGCACATCCCGTGGCCCTCATACCTGCTGATAGCGCTCGCGTTGCTGGTGACCCTGGTGGGCGTTCGCGTTGCGCTGAGCATCTGGTCACCGCACGCAAAGATGGGATTCTCCCTGCTCGCGATTCTGGCGGCGGTAGCGGTTGGGATCGGCGGCGGAAGGTTTGTCAGCTACACGATGCGCGGAACCCTGAATCCGTTCTTCCGCATCACGCTGGCGCCCGGCGACGAGTTTCCGCCCTTCGCGCTTATCGATCAGAAGGGCGTCATGCACGACGGCGCCGCGGCTCCCGGATCGAAGGCAACGCTGGTCTATGTGTATCGCGGCGACTACGACGCGTTCGCGCGGCATGAGATTGCCGACCTGAACGCGATCCGGCCGGAGCTGCGCCGCAGCGGCGCCGACGTTGTTGCGATCAGTACCGATTCCGTCGATCGATCAAAAATGTTGTCAAACTATCTGCAGTCAGACATTCCGCTGTTGAGCGATCCGCAAGAAACGGTGATAGGTCCGCTCGGCCTGGTGCAGAAGCATCGCGATGGCGAGCCGGACAACGCGATTCCCGCGTTTTTCGTGGTGGACAGCGCTGGGAAGATTCGATGGGTCTTCAGCTCACCGTATTACCGGGAACTCCCGCGTCCCGATGAACTGGTTGCCGCGGTGCGTTCAGTTACCGATCCGCCGATTCACTGAGCGCTGCCAGCATCAGGCGCATCGCTTTACCGGGCGACTCGACGCCGAGAATCGAACCGATAGCCGCAACGCCGGCAAGTCTGCGGCTGCGCGGATCTCCGAAAAGTTCGCGTGTTCGATCGGGAGAAATTCCTCCGAGCGCGAACACCGGGAACAAGGTCTTCTCGCAGATTTCGAACAATCGATGCGGGCCGTGCACCGTGCCGTACACGCCCTTGGACAGCGGTTCGTAGACCGGGCCGAACACTGCGAAGTCGGCGTAACCTTCGCGCGATGCTGAAATCACGTCGGGCTCGGAATGCGTGGAAACTCCTATCAGCCGGTCGGGGCCGAGCAGCTTCCGCGCCGGGCCGGCGCCGATGGAATCGAAGGGCAGATGCACTCCGTCGGCATCGACGGCCATCGCTATATCGACGCGTTCATTGATGATCAGCGGAACGCCGACCCGTGCGGTTATTTCGCGCAGTCGGCACGCGAGATCGTAAACCTCGCGCGCATCGAGGTCCTTTTCGCGAAGCTGCAACGCCACCATCCCGGGACGAGCGACCTCGCGAGCAGCTTCGAGCGCCTCCGTGCACGCATCGATCAGATTTCCCGATCGCACGACCTTGCGATCGGTGATCAGGTAGAAGCGGAAGCCGACGCGGCGATCCCCGCTCAAGCGAGATTCACCGAACGATGCCGGTAATCGGGCTCGATGCGGTCGCGTAGAGCTTCTTTTCGATTCGCCCTGACAGGTACGCGAGGCGTCCGGCTTCGATGCCCAGCCGCATCGCGCGCGCCATCCCGATGGGATCCTTCGCTCCCGCGATCGCCGTGTTCATCAGCACGCCATCGCATCCCAGCTCCATCGCCTCGGCAGCATCGGATGCCGTGCCGACGCCGGCGTCCACGATGACCGGTACTTTCGCCTGCTCAACGATGATCGCGAGATTGTATGGATTGCGGATCCCGAGGCCGGATCCGATCGGCGCGGCCAGCGGCATCACGGCAACGCATCCGACTTCCTGGAGCTTCAGGCACGTAACCGGATCGTCGGTGATGTAGGGAAGAACCTTGAAGCCTTCCTTGACCAGCACCCTGGCGGCCTCGATAGTCGCCGGCACGTCCGGGAACAGCGTCTTCTCATCGCCGATGACCTCCAGCTTCACCATGTCGCCCACTCCGACCTCGCGCGCGAGGCGGCAGGTGCGGATGGCCTCTTCCGCCGTGTAGCAGCCGGCGGTGTTGGGCAAAATCTGGAAGCGCTTCGGATCGAGATAATCCAGCAGGTTTTCCTTGCCCCGATCGGTGATATTCACGCGGCGGACCGCCACGGTCACTATTTCGGCGCCGCTCTCCTCGACCGCGGTGCGCGTCTCGGCGAAGTCCTTGTACTTGCCGGTGCCGACAATAAGGCGGGATTTGAAGCTACGCCCGCCGAGTTGGAATGGAGTGTCTTGAATCATAGGCATTGAGAGTCGGAGGTATTAAATCATCCACCGCCGACAAAGTTGATAATTTCGAGTTCGTCGCCCGCCTTGAGAATCGTTCGGTCGTATTCGGCCCTGGGCACCACCTGGCGATTGAGTTCCACCGCAATGCGCGTCGGGCGCATCTTCAAAGTTGCTATCAATGCGCCCAGGTGCGCGTCGCCTTCGAGCGTGTAGGGTTCGCCGTTGAGCGTGATCGTGAGTGCGTCGGGTTTCTTGCTGGCTGCACCCATTGAAAAAGCCGCTTCCCGGGCGCCCGGGGAAGCGGCTTTCGACCGAGCATCGATCGTTCGGTCGCCTGGCTTCCCTACGCCGGCATAACCCGGATCAGGTTCGAGGGGTTCTCTCGTCTGAGAGTTCTCAGCGCCCAAGGCGCACCCCCAGCCTGATTCCGTTATATCACTCGGCGCGATTAAGGAAAGGCAAAGGTGAGGCGGATTTGAGCCTGTGAATTGGCGGCGGCGCATCGGCGCAATCCACAGACGTGTTTCGTTGACTGTGCCTACCTGCGGTGGTTAGCTGAATTCGTCCGCGGGGACGAATTTTCGAAGTGGCACCGGCCATCTCTGACTCACTCTTTACAAGCGCAAGGCGCCCGGGCCCTGAACCAGGCTCGGGCGTTTTAGTTCCGCACAAGCAAGCGCGGCTGGAAGCATGACGGCATCAACCGAGTTTTCAGGACGCCCCACGATTGCCGAGATAGATCTCGGCGCGCTGCGATCGAACTACCACGCGCTCAAAGCCACCGCATCGCACGGCGAGTTGATGGTGGTGGTCAAGGCTGATGGGTACGGGCACGGTGCCGTCATCGTCTCGCGCACCCTGGCGGCAGAAGGCTGCCGCTACTTCGGCGTCGCGACCATCGACGAGGCGCGCGAGCTGCGTGCGGCAGGCATCGATGCACGTATCTTCCTGCAAGCGGGATTCTTTGCATCGCAGGCACGCGAGATCGTCGAGCTCGACCTGACGCCGTTCGTGTTTCATCCGTCGCTGGTGGTGCCGCTGGATAAGGCGGCCGCGGCGGCAGGTCGCAATCGCTTCCCAATTCACGTCAAGGTAGACACCGGCGCGACCCGGCTCGGCGTAATGCCGAGCGAGCTGAGCGAGTTGATCGACGCGCTGCGCATAGCACCTGCGCTGCATCTTGAGGGGCTCTGCACCTTGCTCGCGAACGCGGGCGATCCCGGCAGCGAAGTAACGGACTCGCAGATTGGTGTGTTTCGGGCGGCGTACTCAACCCTGTCTGACGCCGGCTTCGTTCCGAAGATCGCGCACGTGGCGAATTCCGCGGCGCTGGTGCTGCGCGATGACTCCCACTTCGACCTCGCGCGGCCCGGGCTTGCGATCTATGGCCTGCCGCCCGTCGCGGCAGTGCGTGAGAAAGTTGATCTGCGGCCGGTGATGACGTTCAAAACCCGGCTCATGCAAATCAAGCCGGCGAAGTCGGGAGTGGGAATCGGTTACGGACACACGTTCGTGACCGCGCGCGACAGCGTGATAGGCGTGCTCCCGGTTGGATATGCCGATGGCTACAAGCGCGGCCTGCAACACGGCGGCGAAGTTCTGATTCGAGGAAAGCGCGCGCCGGTGGTCGGCGCGGTCTCGATGGATTTGACGACCATCGATGTGACCGACGTCCCGGGCGCATCGGTAGGCGACGAAGTAATCCTGTGGGGAGGGGCCGGAGAGGCGATGATCAGCGTCAACGACGTCGCCCGCCTGGTGCAGACCATCTCGTACGAGATGCTGTGCACGGTCGGGAAGCGCGTGTCGCGGGTCTGCCGGGGCTGAAATCGAAATGGGCGACAAAATCAAAATTCGCCGAGCCCTGCTTGGCGTGTCGGACAAAGGCGGACTCGCGGAGTTCGCCAAGGCGCTGGCAAATCACGGTGTGGAGCTGCTCTCGACGGGCGGCACCAAGGCCACGCTCGAAGCAGCCGGTATGAAGGTGATGGCCGTGGAAGACTTCACCGGATCGCCGGAGATGCTCGATGGGCGTGTGAAGACGCTGCATCCGAAGATTCACGGGGGCATCCTCGCGCGCCGCGAGGACCCGAACCATCAGAGGCAGATGAAGCAATACGGCATCGAGCCGATCGACCTGGTGGTGGTCAATTTCTATCCATTCGAGAAAACCGTCGCGAAAGCGGGCGTGACGCTCGAAGATGCGATTGAAAACATCGATATCGGTGGACCGACGCTGGTGCGCGCGGCGGCCAAGAACTACGGCGACGTCGCGATCGTCGTGGATCCGATCGACTACGCCGAGATCGTCGCGGAGATGGATGCGAACGGCGGCGCGATCAGCCTCGACACCCGATGGCGCCTGGCGCGCACCGCATTCGCGCGGGTGACGGCGTACGATGTCGCGATCTCGAATTGGCTTGGCAGCCACAGCGGCGAAGGTGAGCCCTCCCCGCTCGGAGAAACTTACAGCCTCTCGCTGCCGCGCGAGCAGGGTCTGCGTTACGGGGAGAACCCGCATCAGCAGGGAGCATTGTACGGCCACTTCCTCGACGTCGCCGAGCAGCTTCATGGCAAGGAGCTGTCGTTCAACAACGTGTTCGATATCAGCTCGGCTGTGAACCTGATGCTGGAGTTTCAGAACGAGAAGCAGGCAGTCGTCGCGATTCTCAAGCACAACACGCCCTGCGGAGTCGGCGTCGCGTCGACCTTGAAAGCAGCGTGGGACAAGGCCTTCGAAACCGATCCGGATTCGCCATTCGGCGGAATCATCATTTCCAATCGGCCGTGGGACATGGAGTTTGCACGCGCCGTCGATGAATTGTTCACCGAGGTCTTGATCGGGCCGTCATTCCCGGACGACGTCATCGGGTTCCTGCGCAAGAAGAAGAACCGCCGCGTGATGCGGTTCCATCCGGAGAAGGCGCCGCGCCAGGAGTTCGATTTGAAGAAAGTGGTCGGCGGGCTGCTCGTGCAGACGCCGGACCTCGCGATCGAAAATCCGCGCGAAGGAAAAGTGGTCACGCGGCGCAAGCCGACGGACGCGGAGTTTCGCGCGCTTGAATTCGGGATCAAGGTCTGCAAGCACATCAAGTCCAACGCAATCGCGTTCGTGAACGAAGATCGAACGCTGGCGGTCGGTGGCGGCGCGACCTCGCGAATCGACCCGGTGTACGCAGCGCGCGAGAAGGCCGCACGCCTCAAGATGTCGCTCGCCGGCTCAGTGCTGGTTTCCGAAGCGCTGTTCCCTTTCCCCGATGGGCCCACGCTTGCGGCCGAAGCCGGTGCCACCGCGATCGCACAGCCGGGCGGCGCGGTCCGCGACGAGGAAGTTATCGCAGCCGCGGACAAGTACGGACTGGCGATGGTCTTTACCGGCTTCCGCCACTTCCGCCACTAGGATGGTCCTACGGTGAGAGTCCTGGTCATCGGCAAGGGCGGCCGCGAGCACGCGCTGTGTTGGCGGTTGCATCAGAGCCAGAGCGTGTGGGGGCTGTTCTGCGCCAATGGCAATCCGGGAATCAATCAGCTTGCGGAGCCGGTGCCGATCTCCCCGATGGATTTTCCGGCGCTGGTCGCATTCGCAAAGGAAAAGAAAATCGATCTGGTCGTAGTAGGACCCGATGACCCGCTGGCCGCGGGCATCGTCGATGAATTCGTTGCTGCGGGAATCAAGGTCTTCGGACCGAGCAAGGCCGCAGCGCGGCTCGAGAGCAGCAAGTCATTCGCGAAAGAAGTAATGAAAGCGGCCGGAGTTCCGACCGCCGCGTACGAGGCCTTCGACGATGCGGCCGCCGCCCGCCGCTGCGTGTCCGATCGGCCGCTGCCGATCGTCGTGAAGGCCGATGGCCTCGCGCTTGGCAAGGGCGTCACCATCTGCGCGGATCGCGAAGCCGCACTCGCCGCCATCAGCGAGGCGATGGAAGGCGGCAAATTCGGCGCATCGGGACGCCGCGTGGTAATCGAGGATTTTCTCAAAGGCCAGGAGCTGTCGTTCTTCGCGCTGTGCGACGCCGACACTGCGATTCCCTTCGGGATGTTCCAAGACCACAAGCCCGTCTTCGATGGCGACAAGGGGCCGAATACCGGTGGGATGGGCGCGTACTCTCCGCCACCGCAGTTTCCCCCGGAGCTCGAGGACCGCATCATGCGCGAAGTGGTCGAGCCCACGCTGAATGAGATGCGGAAACGTGGGGTGCCGTTTCGCGGAGTGCTCTACGTCGGCCTGATGATCAACGGCGACGACATCAACGTGGTGGAATTCAACGCGCGCTTCGGCGATCCCGAATGCGAGCCGCAGATGATGCGATACGAGGGCGACCTGGGCGCGCTGCTGCTCGCCGCCGCGGAGGACAGGCTCAAGGACGCCACCGTGCGTCTCTCTCCGCGAAGCGCGGTGACCGTGGTGCTCGCATCGGCGGGATATCCGGGTGACTATCGCAAAGGCTTGCCGATTGCCGGAATCGAGAAGATTGAGGGCGATGCGCCATCGGAGGCCAAAGTCCGATGGGCAATGAAGAAGGTTCGTGTCAAAGTTTTTCACGCCGGCACCGCGCTCAAGGACGGACAGCTTGTGACCGATGGAGGCCGCGTACTGGCGGTCACCGCCATGGCGCCCACGCTGGAGCTTGCGGTTTCAAGCGCGTATGAGGCGGCTGAGATGATAGAATTCGAAGGGAAGTATATGCGGCGCGATATCGCCCATCGGGCGCTGTCGCGAGGGCAATAGCGAAGCCTTGTCCCGGCACGCATCCAGGTCAGTGACACATCCGGAGATCTTCAGCATCGACGACGGCATCGAGGCGCTGCGCAGCGGCGAGCTCGTCGTTTATCCAACCGAAACCTTCTACGGAATCGCCGCTGATCCGTTTTCGAAGACGGCGTTAAAGCGCTTGTTCGAGATCAAAGGACGCGCGGCGGAAAAGACCGTGGCGTTGATCGCTGCCGATACCCGATCGGCGTTTTCGATCGCTCGCGAGGTCCCTCCCCTTGCACGACGCCTCGCGGACAACTTTTGGCCGGGCCCACTCACCCTCGTCGTCCCCGCGCGGGTGGACATGCCGCCGGAGCTGGTCGGCCCGGGCGGTGGCGTGGGGGTTCGCGTATCTCCTCATCCGGAAGCTCATGCGCTGGCGGCGGGATTTGGGTGCCCAATAACGGCCACCAGCGCGAATCTCGCGGGGCAGCCGCCCGCGAAGACGCTTGCGGAGGCGCGCCAGGTTCTCGGCAAGAAAGTTAAAGTATACCTTGAAGGTGGCACGCTTGGCGCTTCGGCTCCAAGCACCGTGGTGGAAGTCGTCAACGGCGAATGGCGGATCATCCGCGAGGGCGCGGTCTCCAGGCGCCAGATCGCCGCGGCGCTGGCTGAAGAGGCATTGGAATGAACGAATTGAGGGCGCGGGTCGAACCGCTGCGTGGACTGCTCTATGATCCGCAAGCTGTCGGCGATATCTCGCGGGTCGTCGCTCCCCCTTACGACATTATCAGCGAAGCACAGCAGCGCGGGCTCTACGAGAGCAGTCCGTACAATATCGTGCGCCTGGAGCTGGGCCGGGATACGGATCGCTACACGGCGGCTAAAGCCACCCTGGATGAGTGGACCGCCGCGGGCGTGCTGCGGCGCGCGCCGCGTTCGGCGATGTATCTGTACACTCAGCGCTTCAACGTTGAGGACAGAAGTTTCGCGCGTACCGGTTTCGTCGTCCGTCTTCGGCTGGAGGAGTTCGCGCCGGGCAAGATCCTGCCGCATGAGAAGACCTTTCCAGCCGCCAAGGAAGACCGACTCAAGCTGTTGACGGCGACGCGCACCAATATCAGCTCGATTTTCGGTCTGTACTCCGGTGAGCATCGGGAACTCGATACACTCCGCGCGGAAGTGCTGTCGCGGGCGCCCAAGATTGAAGCTGACGACGCGCTTGGAATTCGCAACGAGTTGCGGACGATCGAAGCTCCGGCCGAGATCGCGATAGTACAGCGCGCACTCGAGGTGGGCCGCGTGCTAATCGCTGACGGGCACCATCGCTACGAAACTGCGCTGAACTATCGCAGACAGCGCCGGGCCACCGAGAATCCTCCCGGCCTTCGCGGCTTCGACTACACGATGATGACGCTGGTGGCGTGCGACGATCCCGGGCTGGTGATTCTACCGACTCATCGCATCGTCCATCGCTTGCGTCCGCAGGCAATCGAGTCATTCGCATCGCAGGCGCGTGCGGCTTTCGAGACCTGCGAAGTCGCGGAGCGAGATGCGTTGCGCAAGGGTCTCGTTCATGGCGGACGCGGCTCGCTCGCGATCGCACTGCGCGGGAGCCAGAAGTTCTTCCTGCTGCGGCTCAAGGATAAAGATGCCGTCGCGCGCGCGCTGCCTGATGTGGCGGCGGAGGTGCGAGGACTCGATGTTACCGCGCTGCACACCCTCGTCTTCGATCAGTTGTTCTCCTTGAAGGCTGCGGAAATCCGCAAAGGTGGGAACATCGAGTACACGACCGATGCGAACGCGGCCCTCGATGCTGTCCGCGAAGGCCGGGCGGACGGCGCATTCCTGATGAATCCACCGTCGATCACCGACGTTGAGCGCGTCAGCGATGCAGGCGCGACCATGCCGGAGAAGTCGACCTACTTCTTTCCCAAGCTGCTAACCGGCCTGGTGCTGAATCCGCTCGATGACTGAGCCAGGGGTTCGCTATGAGACCCAGGCTTATTCTCGTGCGCCACGGTGAGACCGAGGGGCAGTCGAGCATCCGCTACCATGGCCGCACCGACGTCGCGCTCTCGGAGCTCGGTCGCTCGCAGATGCGGGCCGCGCGCGATGCGATCCATGCGCATCATGGGCGGCTGGAATTCGCCCACGTCTTCGCGAGCCCGCTGGTGCGGGCATCGGAAGGCGCGCGCCTGATTGCCGGAGATTCCGCAGAGCTTTCCATTCTCGAAGACTTCGTGGAAGTGCACTTCGGCCTGTTCGAGGGGCTCACGGCCGAGGAAATTCGCGAGCGTCATCCGGACCACTACGCACAGTGGAATGCCGATCGGCTCGCGCCAAATTACACCTATCCCGGCGGCGAAAGCCGGGCTGCATTCATGGAACGCGTGGTTGGCGGCGTGGCGAAGATGCTCCAGCTTTGGCATCCCGAAGCTGGCAAGGCATCAACCGCGCTGCTGGTCGCACATCGCGGAGTGATTCGTACGACGGTGCATCATCTGACCGGCCATCAGCCGAACGTTGAGTTGGGATCGATTCAGATCGTCGAGCTGGATGGCATTTGGAAGCCTACGATGCTGGATCACGTGATCCACCTCAAAGGTCTGTAGCCTCCGCGATGAATCAAATCCTGCGGAGGACAGCCCACCATCGGCGATGGCACCTGTCGAGCGGCTTCGTGAACGACAGGTCGGTGTAGGCCGCGATCATCTGGAACATCCCCGATGCCTGCGCCAGCAGGTCTATCGTGCAGGGCAGCGTGTAGCGGATGGGTACCACATCGCGCGTGACTACGCGGCGGCGCGAAAATTGGATTCTGCACGTGATCTCGAAATTCGAGTAGATGCCTGAATGCCACGGCATCGGGCGATGCATCCCGCGCACCCATACTCGCGCATCGCCAACCCGCAGCGATCGATTCCACAACTCGATTGGGCGCGTCGCTCTCATGCCGTCCTGGCGATCGATATCGATGCAGTACAGCCCTCCCCGCTTCAGTAACCGGCCGACGCTGTGGAGATGCGATAGGATGTCGCGATTTTCGGTCATGACCGGGAACGTCTCCGACATGAAGAATGCCGCATCGAAGGGCCGCTCCGGGATGCGAAAGCGTTCGATTGGCCGCCGGTAAAAGCGGATGCGATCGAGGCCCGCCGATTCTTTGCGCCCTGCCCCGATCATTGTGGCCGAGCGATCGATTCCGACCACCGTCGTCCCGCGCCGCGCGAGTTGCTGTCCATGGGGTGAGTTCCCGCATGCCAGGTCCAGCACCCGGTGCACCTCGCGACCCAGATGCTTGCGCCAGATGCGGCGCAGGAACCGCACTTCTTCGGCGATCTCGCGCGGCTCTTCCATGTGCACGCGGCGGAAGATGTGCGGGAACTCGTAGACGCTGTGTTCCATGGGCGATGAGCTTTACCGGCGGCCGGCCTGTGCGCAATTGTGCGCTTGAGATTTTTCCAGAGGCGGCGCGATAATCCCGCGCAGCGACACGTTTGAACGATCGGTCAGGAGGCGGCGCACGATGGCGAAGCCACTCGAAGGAATCAAGGTAATCGAGATCGGGCAGGAGATTCAGGGGCCGTTCGCCGGCCTGTTTCTGGCCGACCAGGGCGCCGAGGTCGTCAAGGTCGAGAACAAGGAAACCGGCGACCTGAGCCGCTGGATGGCCGCATCGCTAATCGGCGGCCCTGACGTGAAGAACGGGGCGGTCTCGCACTATTTCATCGCGATGAACCGCGGCAAACGCAGCATCACTGCGGACCTGAAGAAGCCGGAAGCGATCGAAATCGTGCGCCGCATGATCAAGGCCTACGACGTGCTGCTCACCAACTATCGTCCCGGCGTGCTGGATCGCCTCGGACTTGGCCACGAAGAGGTCCGCAAGATCAATCCGCGTATCGTCTATGCGCAGGGCAGCTCGTGGGGACCCAAGGGGCCGTGGGTGATGCGTCCCAGCCGCGACACCCTGGCGCAGGCCGCCAGCGGGATCATGGCCAAGACCGGGATGCCCAACGATCCACCGCTCGCGGCGGGCATCTTCGTCGCGGACCATACGGGAGCATTGAGCCTCGCGGCTGGAATACTCGCCGCTTTGGTAGCGCGCGAGCGCACTGGGCAAAGCCAGAAGGTCGACGTATCAATCTACGGCACGATGATCGCGATGCAGGGGATGGAGATTAACTACACCTCGATCACCGGCGAGGAGCCCGAGCGCGCCGGACGCGGCCATCAGTTCCTGCACGGTGTATGGGGCGCGTTCCCGACCAGGGACGGACACATCTGCATCGCGGGCGTGGACGACAAGCGCTGGCCCGCTTTCTGCAAAATCATGGGAATCGAGAAGCTGCAAAACGACACCGAGTACGGCGACAATGTCGTCCGCAACTTCCACGGCGACAAGATCCAGGCAGTGCTCGACGAGATCTTCCCGACGAAGACCAGTGCCGAGTGGCTCAAGGAGCTGAACGACGCCGACATCCTCGCGACCGAAGTGGTGGACTACAAGACGATGCTCAAGAGCGAGCAGGCACGGGTGAATGGGTATCTGAAGGAGCTGGATCATCCGGTGGCGGGCAAGGTGTTGGTTACCGGGACGCCGGTATCGATCAACGGTGAAGTCGAGCTGGAGGCGAAGATGCCGCCCGAGCATGGTGCCAACACCGAAGAAGTCCTCCTGGAGCTGGGATATTCGTGGGAGGAGATCGGTTCGTTGCGCGAGTCGGGCGCGGTGTAAGCGGGATCGGGCTGAAAAGAATCAACGGCCCTCATTTGGCACGCAGCGCGCCACCGTCTCCCTCCGGGAGAAGGACTTCACGGTCCGGAATTGTTTCGACTGCGGCGGCTAATTCAGCTAAAAGCAGCGGATGCCTGAGCGCCACATCGTTGCGATGGGCGGCGGCGGGTTCTCGATGGATGGCGACAACCCGCTGCTGGACGATTTCGTCCTGTCGCTCGCGCGGGTCAAGAGGAGACCTCGCATCTGCTTTATCGGCACCGCGAGCGGCGACAGCGAAACCTATGCCGCGCACTTCCATGATTCATTCCCGCCCAAGCGTGCGCAGGCAACTCGCCTGAAGCTTTTCGATCGCACCGTCCTCGATCTGCGATCTTTCATCTTCGAACAGGACATTATCTATGTCGGCGGTGGGAACACCGCGAACCTGCTCGCGGTCTGGCGGGTGCATGGCCTCGATCGGATACTTCGAGCGGCATGGAATCGCGGGATCGTCCTGGCCGGAATCAGCGCCGGCGCGATCTGCTGGTTCGAACATGGAATCACAGATTCGTTTGGGCATCGTCCGCAGCGCCTCGACGACGGACTCGGCTTTCTGCGCGGCGCCTTCAGCCCTCACTATGATGGCGAAGCCGCCCGGCGGCCGGCGTTGCACAAGTTGATTCGCAAGGGCTTTCCCACGACCCTGGCGCTCGATGACGGCGCAGCGGCGCATTTCGTGGGGAAGCGGCTGCAGGAGATCGTTTCTTCCCGGCCCAAGGCGCATGCATTCCGGGTTTCGCTGCTAAGCGGCGCGGTAACCGAGGCGCCGCTGCCCGTGCGCTACCTGGGCGCTTGAGGACAATTGGCGCTTCTTTCCGTTTCGCCGCGTGCAACACCGTCGTAACATCGTGACATGGGCGCTCAAACGCGCCTAAAATGCTGGCTTTCGCGAAGGCGCAAGGAGTTCACGGACCGATGGCGGCATCAACGGCAATCAGTGACATCAAGGCGCGAGAGATTCTCGATTCACGCGGCAACCCAACCGTAGCAGTCGAGGTACGGCTCTCGGGGGGCGCTGTAGGACACGCGGCCGTGCCCTCGGGCGCATCGACGGGAGTTCACGAGGCACTGGAACTTCGAGACGGCGACCCGAAGCGCTACGGCGGCAAGGGCGTGCTCAAGGCCGTCGCCAATGTGAACCAGGCTATCGCGGCGAAGCTCAAGGGCGCGGATGCAGCCAACCAGAAAGCGATCGATGACGTGCTGATCGCGCTCGATGGAACCGAGAACAAATCGAAGCTCGGTGCGAACGCGATGCTTGGCGTTTCGCTCGCATCGGCGCACGCCGCCGCGGCCGCGAACAATGTTCCGCTCTATCTTCATCTGAATCGCGATGCGCACGTGTTGCCGGTCCCGATGATGAACGTGCTCAACGGCGGCAAGCACGCTGACTCCAGCGTCGACATGCAGGAGTTCATGATCGTGCCGCAAGGCGCGCCGACTTTCGCCGAATGCATCCGGGCGGGTGCGGAGGTGTTTCACGCGTTGGCGGCGGTCCTGAAGAAGCTGGGGCATTCGACCAACGTCGGCGACGAGGGCGGGTTCGCACCGAGTCTCGGCAGCAACGAAGAAGCGCTCACGCTCCTCCTGGAGGCGATTGCCAAAGCGGGCTACAAACCCGGGTCCGACGTTGCGATCGCGCTGGATCCCGCGTCGAGCGAGTTTCACGAAAACGGCAAGTACGTGTTCGCGCGCGGCGACAAGAGCGAGCGCGATGCGGCCGGGATGGTCAAGTTCTACTCGGACTGGCTGAGCAAATATCCAATCGTCTCGATCGAAGACGGGCTTGCGGAGGAGGATTGGGATGGATGGAAGCTGCTCACGCGCGAGCTGGGCTCTCGCGTACAACTCGTCGGCGATGACTTGTTCGTGACCAATCCGAAATTCCTCGAACGCGGCATCCGCGAGAAGACCGCCAACTCGATTCTCATCAAGCTCAACCAGATCGGCACGCTCAGCGAGACGCTCAGAACGATCGAGATGGCGCGGGCGGCCGGCTACACCTCGGTCATTTCACATCGATCCGGCGAGACCGAAGACACCACGATCTCCGACCTGGCAGTCGCGTCGGGCGCGGGCCAGATCAAGACCGGCTCGATGAGCCGCGGTGAGCGCACCGCGAAGTACAACCGCCTGATGAAGATCGCGGACGAGCTCGGCTCGCGCGCCGTCTACCCGGGCGTGAAGGCCTTCCAGCGCGGAGCTGCGCGATGAGCACGCGGCCGCCCGTTGTCGCGCTGATCATCTTCGACGGCTGGGGCATCCGCGCCGATCGCGAATCGAACGCGATCGCGATGGCACGAACTCCCGTCATGGATCGGTTGCTCAGAACCCAGGCGCACACGGAAGTGCAGGCATCGGGTGATGCGGTCGGGCTGCCGGCCGGCATCATGGGCAATTCCGAGGTTGGGCATCTTACGATAGGTTCCGGGCGCGTCATTTACCAGGACGTGATGCGCATCACGAAGGCGATCGAGCGCAGCGAGTTCGCGTCGAATCGCGTGCTGCTCGACACGATAGCGAAATCACGCGGGCATACGTTGCACATCTGGGGGCTGCTTTCCGACGGCAGCGTCCACAGCCATATCGACCATCTGTTCGCGCTGCTCGACCTGGCGGCGAAGAACGGCGCCGACAAGATTGCGGTTCACGCCGTCCTTGATGGACGCGACAAACCGCCGCGTTCCGCCCTGCCCTTTGTCGATCAGCTCGAAGCGAGGCTGAAGCAGATCGGCAGCGGGCGAATCGCAACCGTGAGCGGACGCTACTACGCGATGGATCGAGACAAGCGATGGGATCGCACGGAGCGCGCATGGCGCGCGATCGTACAGAGTGAGGCGCCGCGGGTCACGTCAGCACGCGCTGCCGTTGAAGCCTCGTATACCGCCGACAAGGGTGATGAATTCGTCGAGCCGGTAGTGGTCGGCGATCCGATGCCGATCCAGGATGGCGACCAGGTCGTCTGCTACAACTTCCGCGCGGACCGCGCGCGGCAGTTGACCGCCGCGCTCACGCAGGCGGACTTCAATGGATTCGCGCGCCCGCGGATGCCCAAAATCGGCTACGTCTGCATGACCGAGTACGACCGCAGCTTCGGTCTGCCACTGGCATTCGGGCCGGAAGACATCCGGAACACGCTCGCCGAGGTGCTGGGCAAGGCGGGCATCGCCAACCTGCGCGTGGCGGAGACCGAAAAATACGCGCACGTCACCTACTTCCTGAACGGCGGCGTGGAAAAGCCGTTCCCCGGCGAGGAGCGCGCGCTCATTCCGTCAGCAAAAGTCGCGACCTACGACCTCGAACCGACGATGCGTGCGCAGGCCATCGCGGAGCGCGCCGCCAGCGAAATCGCGGGAGGTAAGTTCGGCGTGGTGGTGATGAACTTCGCGAACCCCGACATGGTCGGACACACCGGCAAGTTGGAAGCCACGGTGACCGCAGTTGAAGCAACCGACGTTGCGTTGGGAGTGGTTATCGATGCGCTCGCGAAGCGCGGAGGCGCGGCTCTGATCACCGCCGACCACGGCAACGCGGAATTCATGGCCGACCCCAAGACGGGCCAGCCGCACACCGCACACACGACGTATCCGGTTCCGCTGATTCTGTTCGATGATTCCTACAAGGGACGTCTGCGTGCAGGCGGCACGCTGTCAGATGTCGCCCCGACTCTGCTGGGGATGCTGGGGTTGGAGAAGCCGGCGGAGATGACGGGGCGAGATCTGCGTGATCCGTCGCCTCGCTAGGAGGCCGGCATTGCGCCTCTCTCTTACCCTCCTCCTGGACAAGGGAGGAATCCGAGGCTACCAACGCACGACTTGTTCGTAGACCTTGGGAAGCTGGCGCGGCAGCGAAGTGATGTCCTCGATCACCAGGTAGCGCGAGGACTGGCACATCTGGCGCAGGTAGTCGTGGCCGGTCTTGTCCACCGTGATGCAGAACGGGAGAACGCCAGCCATCTCGAGCTCCTTCAGCGCGACCATCGTGTCCTGGATTCCGTATGCGTTCGACCTGCGGTCGTGGCCGTAGTCGAAGTCCTGCGGGAAGCCATCGCTCAGCAGAATGACGTGCTTGGCGCGTGACGTCACGTCCTTGAACTTCTCGCGCACGTGACGAATCGCCGCACCCATCCGGGTCGATCGCTTGGGCTCCACAGCACCGACGCGCGCGCGCACGTCGTCCGACAATTCCTGGTCGAATTCCTTGATCACGTAGAATTCGACGTTGTCGCGTCCGTGACCCGAGAATCCCATGATCGCGTATTGGTCGCCGAGTTCCTCCAGCGACTGCGCCATGATGACCAGCGCTTCCTTGTTCACGTCGATGATCCGGCGGGGGCGCTGTGCGGCCTGCGGCCGCCGCTGCCATGCCTTCATCCAATCATCCGGGTCGTCATCGTCGTTGTACTTGCGCGGTTCGCGATGAATCGGCTCGTCGGTCGATGCCGACATGTCGAGCAGGAACAGCGTCGCGACATCCCGCGACTCTTTCTTGCGGGCCTTGTACACGCGCGGATCGGGTATCTCACCCATCCGCCGTGCCACGTGCGCCTCGATGCTGCGATCGAGATCGATTTCCTCGCCGTCTTCGAGTCCGCGCACCATCCGGTACGACGCGGGCCGGATCCTCTGGAAATTACGGCGGATGACGGGCAGCAGCTCGGAATAGCGGGTCAGCGTGCTGTTGAAGAAATCGCCCTCATCGCCCGATAGCGGGATCTCGCGCAGGCGGCACCAGTTGCGACGGTAGTCGCCGAGCACGTAGTCCCACTCGTCGTAGGCGTAGTACGAATCCTGCCGGTTGCGCGCGAGCATCAGTCGCCCCTGCCCCGGCATCGAACCCACTTCGGCAAGCTGCTCGCGCATCTGCTCCAGCTCGCTCATCTGCTTGCCGGTAAGTTGCGTGAGATACATGCCGTCGCCGTCGACGTTGCCGTCGCCCTGCGATGGCCGAATCTCGGCACCCTGCTCGATAAGTTTGCGAAGTTCCTCCGGCGACAGCGCCCGCCCCTTGCTGCCTTTATTCTGCTGGCCGGACGTCTCCATGCTGAGTTTCTGGTCCGGTTCGCCGCCGCCATCGGCCTGCTCCCCGTCCTCGCCCATCGAGTCGTCGGCACCATCCGCGCCCTTCATGCGGCTGCTGATGAGGTCATTGCGCATGCGGTCGGCGTCGCCGGAGAGCGGATCGCCCTCGCCGGCTTCGCGCGCTCGCGCGATCAATTCTTCAATCCACTTGTACAGCGCCGAGGTCTGCCGCGCGGTCGTCAGCACTTCCGCGCCGCTCTCGCGCAGCGGCTCGAAGAAGGTCGCGGCCATCTGGGCGAAGCTCGGCACGATCTCGTCTTCGCCGAACAAGTCCAGCGCGCCGCGCAGCAACATCGTGCTGAGCGCGTCTGGCGGCATCGATTCGAGCAAGGCCTGGTTAACCTGCGCGATACGCGGCGCGAGGCCGCGATAGCGGCGCGCCAGCTCGGCATCGATACGGGCAGCCTCGCCCAGGCGCATCAGTGCGCCCGCCAGCGCGGGATCCTCGAACGACGACACGAAGCTGTCGATCGCCTCGACGCCGATCTCGGCGCGTTCCTCGAATCCGGGCAGGTCCGCGAGCTTGAGCTTGAAGGTCCCGAAATCGTGCCGCGCCGCCAGATGGGCGGTCGTTACAAAATAGTAGTTGTACGCGCCGCCCGGCTTGCCGAACGGTTCTACCTTCTCGGGCAGGTAGATCATCTCGCCCGGCACCAGTGGATACTGGAACGGCAGCATCGGGCCGCTGTTCGCGATGGAGTCGATACGAAATTCGAGCGGAAACAGCATCCGCATGAATTTCGTGACGACCCCTTTAATCGCGTAGAGTTCCTGGGTCTTCTCGCTGCTTTCGGCCATCAGACGGTACGTACTTGATTCTGACAGAGACTGATTCGCCGATGCAATTCGTCCACGAAAAGCGCCTGCGCAGTCAAGGCCGGAAGGTTCCTTGACTTGTCCGCAACCGGCATCGTTAGATGACTGGTCGCCATGAAAATCTCCCCACGTAGTAGCCTTCGCGCGGCCGCAGCGATGCTCGCCGCGATGCTGTTCACCGTGCTCGCACCCAGGTTGGCCTCGGCCGGCATCGCCGATGCGGTCAAAACCAAAACTCTATCCAACGGAATCACGGTTCTGGTGCTGGAGAATCACAAGGCGCCCGTCGCGACCTTCAACGTTTTCTACCATGTCGGCTCGCGCAACGAGCAGTTCGGCAAGACCGGCATCTCGCATCTGCTGGAGCACCTGATGTTCCGCGGAACCAAGAAGTACGGCCCCGAAGAATTCTCCAACATCATCCAGGAAAACGGCGGGATGGATAACGCGTTCACGACCTCCGACTACACCGACTACTTCGAGGACATCAACAAAGACCACCTCGAGGTGCCGATCGCGCTGGAAGCGGACCGGATGGCCAATTTCGCACCACAGGGGTTCGATTCCGAGCGCGCGGTGGTGATGGAAGAGCGCCGCATGTCCACCGAAGACAAGCCCGAGGATGCCCTCGATGAGCAGATGCGGGCGGCGGCCTTCGTCGAACATCCCTACCATTGGCCGGTGATCGGATGGATGCAGGACATCAAGCGGCTTACGCTCGACGACGTCAACGCCTATCACAGCATCTACTACTCGCCGCAGAATGCGGTGATCGTGACGGTCGGCGATTTCAACGGCGACCAGGTGATGAAGCAGATCGAAGAAGCGTTCTCGGGGATCGGGAACGGCCCCAAGGCTCCGCCGATGCCAATCGTCGAGCCGGAGCAGAAGGGCGAACGGCGCGTCGAGCTGCGCCATGCCGCCGACCTGCCGTCGTTCGAGGAAGGTTTTCATGTGCCCAACCTGAAGGTCGGCGCGGATGCGTACGCGCTGGAGATTGCGGGCGAAATCCTGGCTGACGGGAAAAGCTCACGTCTGTACAGGCGATTGGTGATGGAAAAGCGGATGGTGATCGACGTCAATGCCGGCTTCGACATGACGTCGTTCGATCCGAGCCTGTTTATCTTCGCCGCACAGATGCGACCGGGCGTGAAGACCCAGGATGCGATGGCGGAAGTGGATAAGGAAATCGCCGCGCTGCGCGACCATCCGGTGAGCGCCGACGAGTTGCAGAAGGCGAAAAACCTCGAGCAAGCACAGTTCGTGTTCGGGCAGGATTCGGTTTTCCGCGAGGCGATGCTGCTCGGAATCTACCAACTGCTCGGCGACTACAAACAGGTCGATCAATACCTGCCCGGTATCGACAAGGTGACCGCGGCCGATGTTCAACGGGTGGCGCGGAAGTATCTCATCAACGAGAACCGGACGATCGGCGTGTTGATCCCCACCGGGATCCTGCCCAAGGGTGCGATGGGCGGCGGGCTGAGCGGCGGACAAGTCAGGCATATCGATGCGACGGCGGATGAGGTGGTGCGATGAGGCGGCACGCGCAGATTCTCAAGGTCCTTGCGATTGGCTGTCTCGCGCTGGCGGCGCTGGTTGTCGGAGTAACGCGGGCGCACGCGCTCGAAATTAAACGGATGACGATGTCCAACGGCGCGACTCTCCTCGTTTCGGAGGAGCATCAATTGCCGATGGTCACGGTGCTGATCGCATTCGATGCGGGAGCGCGGCACGACCCGGAGGGCAAAGCCGGGCTGGCTACGCTGACCGCTCAGTGCATCAACCAGGGAACCAGGGAGCTGAGCGCATCGGCTTTCGACGAGAAGGTCGACTTCATGGGAAGCTCGCTCTCCATCGGCGCAAGCCACGACTATGCGACCGCCGGTTTCACATCGCTAAAGAAGTACGAGAAGGACACGCTCGGACTGCTGGCCGGAATTCTCACCAATCCCGGTCTGCGCGATGCCGACATCGAGCGCAAGCGCGCCGAACAGATCGCGGGAATCAAGGCCGAAGAAGAAGAGCCCGGTTACGTCGCCGGGGTCGCATTCGCCAGGGGGCTCTACGGCAATACTCCGTACGGCGATCCCACGGCAGGCACGTCCGACTCGGTAGCCAAGCTGACCGCGGACGACGTACGCAAGTTCTATCGCGACTACTACAAGCTCGGCAGCGCGGTCATCGCGGTGGCCGGCGATGTGCAGGCGGACGAAGTTAAAGCGTTGCTTGAGAAGGAGCTGCCCGGGCCCACCGGCACGGTCCCGGTGCAGGCGGAGCCGCAGGTCCCCACCCTGCCCGCCGGCCTCGACGTGAAGCTGGTCGACCGCAACGTTCAGCAGGCCAACGTGATGCTGGGATTCGTGGGAATCGAGCGCTCGAATCCCGACTTCTACAAAATTCAAGTAATGAATTATATTTTGGGAGGCGGCGTTTTCGCATCGCGGCTCATGAAAACCGTGCGGAGCAAGGCCGGTCTCGCCTACCACGTCTCCAGCGTCTTCGATGCGCGCAAATTCCCGGGTCCCTTCGCGGTCGTGCTCGGAACCAAGAACCAGAGCGCGAACGACGCCATCAAGATGGTTCTGCAGCAGATGCGCCAGATGCAGGAGAGCCCGGTGTCGGACGCCGAGCTGGACAACGCGCGTAAGTTCCTGGTCGGCAGCTTCCCTCTGAAGATCGACCGCCAGGGACAAAAAGCCTCGTTCATGCTGGAATTGGAGCTCTACGGCCTGGGCCTTGACTATGCGGATCGCTATCCGAAGCTGATCGAATCGGTGACCAAGCAAGATGTGCAGGACGTCGCGAAGAAGTACCTGCACCCGGACAATGCCTTGCTGGTAGTAGTGGCCGACCAGCACGTCGCCGCAATCAACACCGCGATGCTGTCGCAGGCAGCGGCCGGCACAAGCGGCGGCAAGTAATCGAAGAGATCGAACCTCGAGAGGCGGCGCGATAGTCTGGATGTGTGAGCGGAGAATCGCTGCACATCTATACAATCGGGCATTCGACCCATCCTATCGAGCGGTTCCTCGAACTGCTTGGTCAGCATGAGATCGCGATGCTCGTGGACGTGCGATCCTTTCCATCGTCGCGGCGATGGCCCCAGTTTAACCAGGCCGAGCTTTCCGATTCTCTGCGAAGGGCCGAGGTCCAATACGAGTGGATGAAGAAGCTCGGCGGGAGGCGCCACTCCAAGCGCGAGGAGTCGCCGCATACGGCGTGGACCCATCCGGCATTCCGCTCTTACGCTGACTACACTGAAACGCCCGATTTCGCGGAAGGGCTAGGCGCGTTGGCGGACATCGGCGGCGCGGCGCGCACCGCCTACATGTGCTCGGAAGGACTGTGGTGGCAATGCCACCGGCGCATCATCTCCGACCATCTCGCGATTCGCGGATGGCGCGTCGAGCACATCATGCCGGACGGCAAGGTGCGCCCGCATGAACTCGCATCGTTCGCACGCGTCGTCGATGGACAGATC